>JAESGB010000015.1_pt1 | contig 415217 bp, 400 predicted proteins | sample 9266211 | NCBI WGS metagenome assembly JAESGB01 (sample SAMN14514844, study PRJNA621659) | algae metagenome | isolation source: Goleter apudmare HA4340-LM2 and co-occurring heterotrophs from cave wall... | place: USA: Maniniholo cave, Kauai, Hawaii | collected 2009-07-28 | reverse complement strand
CAATACCAACATCCCGATCTCGCCGCCTGACACCTGCCAAGCGAACAGCCTAGACCACCGGGATGAGGGGTCCTTTTTCGACGCCGATCACCCCGCTACCGGGGTCCTTTTTCCACGCCGATCCACAATTCTAGCGTGCCTTCAAGCTCGATGAGGTAGTTGCTCATCCCGCAGCCATTGTCGTCGGGCGTCCAGAACCACTTTTTAAAGTCGCGCGGGGTCTCATCGTCTAGCAAGAATTGAGCGATCTTGAGATAGCGGGGGTTAGAGCAGCCCTCCTCGGCGAGATCGTAGAGACTTTTCAGCCCCTCGGGGATGATCGCGCGGAAGCCGCCATTATCCGCTCGATACCGATACTCGTGCGCCCAAAAGCGGATGTGATTGATAGCGTCGGTGCTGACTCCCATCCACTTCAGCACGTCCTCTGTCTTGCGGGCCAGATACGAGCCGGGTGCCCAACCAGTTTTGAACTGGCAGTTGAAACAGTGATAGACGACCACGAACCCATCGAATTTGATGCCGGCGCGCTTCCTGCGATCGGGGCGATGACCTCGATGGTGACAGCATGGACCATTGAAGGCGTGCCAGCCGCTGGACGTGCGCCGGTTGTGCGGCAGACGGCTCAGGAATGCGTCATAAACGATGTTCAGGGACATGCCCCCGGCTAGCGGCGCAAACCTCGCCGGTCGGTTAACGGCTCGTCGCTTTCTGCCGCGAGGAGGTATGGTTTAGGTTGTCCTGTATGGACTCTGGAAGCACGACTCTGCGGAAGGAGAAACGCATATGCGCGCACCAATCAAGAAAGAAGGTGAGTTTGAGGCAGTCCTCGCTCACACTGGCAGCATGGAACGTCCCGCCATGTATCGGCTCATGATGCTGCTCAGCATCCGGCTGGGGCTTCGTCCGATGGAACTCGCCGGACTGGAGCGCAGCTGGTTCCGCGCAGACGAGCTTCGCATTCCGCTCGGGTATTCCAAGCGCAAAAGCGGGCGCAGCCTGCCAATCAGCAGCGAAATCATCGACGCCTTGGAAGCGCATATGGGGGCCGAGACGGGCCGCGTTTTCCGCAATGCGCGTGGCGAGGCGTTCGACGCAAACGGCATCAGCATGGCAATGCGACGGCTCTACAAGCGCGCCGGTGTAGAGGGATCGGCGTATTCGGGGCGTAGAACTGCCGCAACCAACATGGTGGATAGGGGCGTCAACATCCGCGTCGTTCAGGAGTTTCTCGGCCACACGAGTCTGGCAACGACTGCGGCATATTGCTCCGTCACTCCCGACATGCTGCGCCGGGCGGTGTTCAACTAACGCTGTGACCAGTGCTTACCGTTTCGGATTTTGTTCACGAGACAACCTGAGACGCCGAAGCGAGCGCCGACCTCGTTCTGTGGGCCGTGGGCGCGTTCGATAGCCGCAGCTAGCTCGCGGGTAATCGAACGGGGATGGCGCTCCTTTGCCGAAGAGCGATCACGAAGCACTCTATCCCTAGCGTTATCGGCATCGCGACCAATTAGGAGGTGGGCTGGGTTGATACACGGTGGATTGTCGCACGAGTGGCGAATTAGCATACCGTTTGGTATGGGGGCTGACAAAGATCGAGTAAGACCAACGGTGTGCTAGTTCGTGATGGCCGGCGAAAGTCGCGGTCGCATAGCCATCAGAGTTGGTGCCTCCGCCCCACTCCCAACAATCGCCGTTCAGTCGCACCTTGCTGACAATGTAGCAGCTTGCGGAGCATGTCCTCCTAGACGGGCTAAGCTCGATGAACGAACCGCCGCACTCTACACAGATACAGGAGTAGGTTTTCATACAAGAATAATGCTATCTGGTGTATTCGCTTGTCATTATTCTTGAGAAACAGGCTTGCTCTCTCACCAGAGTGACGCTTGATAGAAGCAACGGCAGCGATGCCTAACAGGAGAAACGGAATGGACTGGAAGAAAATGGTCAAGCCGGCGCATCAGGTTGAGGGCTTTCAGAAGACCGCAACCAATAAGGCCCGCACTCCCTCAGCCGTTCTAGCAAGCACGATTGACAAGCAGATTGAGCTTTTCAACAAGCCGCGTTCTGAGGGTCGGCGTATGTTCAAGATCGAAGGTGAGAACGTCGCATTCACTGTCCGCTACGCCAACAGCCCTCTCAAGCTGCTGGGTGAGGAAAAGGAAGTCGCCGTTCCCAAGGACAAGTTCGTTGAAGTCCTGACCGCCATCAAGGCGGACGTGGAGAAGGGCGCTTTCAACGCGCAGCTTGAGGAAATGGAAAAGCAGGTCAAAGCCCGCTCGGTCAAAATGAGCGAGACTCGTCGGAAGGCTAAGGAAGCACCTGCCGCATAATTCATCACTCCGAGTGATCCCAAAGCCCCGGCGGGAACGTCGGGGCTTTCTCGTGTCAGCTGCTCGTGAAAAGAGCCGAGCCACATAGTGTGACCCGGCTCCCTGCTTACAGCGCCGACTGAGACTGACAGAAACCAATCGGCCGCGAAGTTACTCAGGCATGAACGTAGCCAAGCTCGCGCGCTTCGCTGGCATACTGGCTCAGCGTCTTAGTTGCCCGCCAGTGTATGTCCTGCTCAACCCGAAGCCCGCCGGGGCCGACAATCTCGTAGATTTCGTCAATGCTCACATAACCGATCTCAGGGGTGCCGAACCCCAGGTCAGCGAGGCCGAACGCAAGCCCGTCCTGCGGGTCCATTTCGGTCAGCAGCCACGTTCCGCTCGTCCATGGCAGAAAGAGCTTGAGAACGGGTTCGAAGTCTCGCTCACTCCTTGTTCCCTTGAGCGGCGCTTGCTCCTGATGGTTCACAACCAACCGCTGAACGTCCTCGGGCTTGAGGATGCGAAGGAAATCCATTGGGCACGTTCCTTTCTTTGTGCCCTTGGGTCAAAAGACGCCAACTGGAGGATTAATCAACCAAAGACTCTCCAGCCGGATTCACCAAAGAGCGAATGTAGTTCGCCTTTTTGGTTGATCCTCTAACCAGATGGCTATTGATGAAGTGTCAGCAACGCAAAGGAAGCTGACATGGAACAGATCGACCTCAACGCACTTGCTGACTACATGCTCGGCACGGTGGACTGCTCCGAGGATTACGAGGACGATGCCTTTGGGGTCGAGTTCCGGGGTGAACGCTTCTACGTCGAGCGTTACTCCTCGCACTTCTACATGGAGGACAGGAACGGGACGGTGTTCGAGATACCCCGTCACTGACGCCCGTAGAAGCTCATACAGCGCAAATAGGTGAGGGGAGCAACGCAAGTGCTCCCTTCTCCTATCTGCTCTCAGGAGGGCTTACAGCGCGCTGGCGTGGATCTCGTAGTCGGCATCAGGGAAGTCGGGGTGCCAATCAACCTCGCCATTTGGTCCAAGGTAGACGGTGCCCTGTCCGTAATCTGAGCCGATCAGTTCCCCTTCGTTGTCGTAGGACAAGCGCATGGCGTTCTCGCCGATGACGATGTGCGTATTGCGATCCATGTCGCACTCCATCGATCGGATCAGCCCATTCAGTGTTTGCTTCATTGCGACACGCGCCCGGTTGCGTTCGTCGTCATCTTGGCTGGCTAGGGCGCGGCGCTGGTCGTCAATCTGCTCCAAGAAATCCGACGATGGTGTCGCGGATCGCATGACGATCAGAGTTCTCTCAAGCGAAGCCATGTCCTTCTGTAGATCGGCAACCTCGACCTCTAGCTGGAGCATGAGCCGCTCCATGGTCGCGCTGTTTGTTCGCACGAAGCTGGTTGCGGCATTCTCCGCCTGCTTCTGCTTGTCTTCCAGAAATCGCCGTGCTTCCGCGATCTGAACCTCGATCTCGCTGATAGCCGCGCTTGGCGCCCCTTGCCGGTTCTGCGCGAGCCAGCCAGCTGCGAATTCAACGACCGCCTTCTCCAGCTTTTCATATCGAACCCAGTTGCGATTGACGCAGCGTGGCGCGTTGCGCTCCTCATCCCAGACGTGGTTCAGCGCGTTGTGGCACTTGAGATAGCTGATGTCCTGCTTGCTCTGGTAGACTGTGCCGGGGTTCTTTCCGTTGCGTCGATTGCTGCCTTTTCTGATGACGTTCTCTAGCTTCATGCGGCCACCGCACATGCCGCACTTCGCGATGCCACTAAACAGGTTGTTGTGAGTGATTTGCCACGCGCCGCTGGTGTTCTTGCGGCCCTGACGCGCGGACTGTGCTTTCGCAAACATCACGGGGTCAATGGCTTGTGGAAAGTGGTTTAGAACCGTCACGTCCTTGGACGTTTGAGGACCGCTACGTGGCCGGTTCATGGGATGATACTCGCCCATCACAGCGCGATTGAGCACCAGTTTGGTCAGGTAGCCGACCGTCCAGCCATTGTTGCTTTTCTGACCAAGGTGACTCCAGACCGGTTCACCTCGACCGTTCAGCAACTTAGCGATTGCTGGTGTGCCATAGCCGTCGATCGTCAGCTGAAAAATCTCACGAAGGATCTCAACTCGCCGCTCGTTCAGCGTCATCTTATAGGTTGGACGCTCCGACAGCTTGCTGGTGCGCTCGACGTTAAGCCAAGCCGGAACCGTTGCCGTGTGACTGATATGTTGACCTGCGTTCGCCTGCGCGTCGCTAACCCGCTTGTTCTGGGCAGCTTTAAGCCGGCGCGACTTCTTCTCGCTCTCCTCTCGGCTCAGTTCCGATTTCACCACGGCTTCGATGACGCTCGCCATCGTGACGCGTTCATAAGCCGCGTAGATGCGGTCGCCATCAACCGTAGCGACGGTGACGCCCTGACTGGTCAGCTTTTGGAGGAATGGAAGGACGGCATCGTAGCCTTGACGGCTGATGCGATCCAAATTCTCCACAACAAGAATATGGCCGTTTCGGTATCTTCCGGCTTCTGCTTCCTGCTCGAACGCAAAGAGCAATCCACCGGGTGCTCGGTTTGCGCCAGAGAAGGCCGACAAGCCTTCGTCAATGAGTTCGCGGGTAGGCGAACCCTGCCAGCCGTGACGCTCAACCATGTCCCGGCAGAGTGATAGTTGGCGCGCCTGACTGTTACCCTGAGCCTGTTCTTGGTTTGAAAAACGTGCGTAAATCGTAGCGGGAAACGTCATTGCCCCTCTCTGCGTCGGGAGGGGTTAACGGCTCCCAACTCCTATAACAGTATGACCGGGAGCGAGGTGCCCACGATCCGCAGTTGCATCGCCGCCTTGCTGGTGCTCGCCGCCATGGCGATGGGGCGAGAGGCGCTGACCTTGCGGCTGGTGGCGACCGGCGCACTCGTCGTGCTGCTGCTCTGGCCGGAGTCCCTGGCGGGGCCCAGCTTCCAGCTCTCCTTCGCCGCCGTCACTGCGATCATCGCGCTGGCTGAGCATCCGGCGGTCCGCCGCTGGTTCGCGCCGCGCGAGGAATCATGGGGCCGCCGCCTCCTGCGCAATGGCGGCTCGTTGCTGCTGACCGGCGCGATCGTCGAAGTCGCGTTGATGCCGATCGCCGTCTTCCACTTCCACAAGGCCGGCATCTATGGCGCGCTGGCCAATATCGTCGCCATCCCGCTGACCACCTTTGTCGTGATGCCGCTGGAGGCATTGGCGCTGCTGTTCGATACGACGGGGCTCGGCGCGCCCTTCTGGTGGCTGACGGGGCAGGGGTTATCGCTATTGTTGTGGATCGCCCGGACGACGGCGGCGGCGCCTGGGGCGGTCGCGGCACTGCCACCGATGCCGGCGGGCGCCTTCGCGTTGATGGTCGGCGGCGGGCTGTGGCTGGCGCTCTGGCGGACGGGCTGGCGGCGGATCGGCTTGATCCCGGTCGCGGTCGGCGCGCTTTGGGCGCTGGTGACACCGCCCCCCGACCTTCTGGTAACCGGCGACGGACGTCATCTTGGCGTGCGGCTGGCCGATGGGCGCGTAGCGCTGCTGCGCGATCGGGCCGGCGATTATGCGCGTGACATGCTGGCGGAAAATGGCGGATCCGACGCCGAACCGGTGCTCTTGTCCGATCAGGGCGCGGCGCGCTGTTCGCGCGATCTATGCCGCGTCGATCTGCCGGTCGGCGACCGCGTATGGCGCGTGCTGGCGACGCGCAGCGCCTATCTGGTTCCCGTCGGCGCGCTGATCCAGGCATGCCGCAATGCCGATATCGTGGTCAGCGAACGCCGCCTGCCGCGTCGCTGTACGCCGCGATGGCTGCGCCTCGATCGTGAAATGCTCGCGCGAACCGGCGGGGTGGCGATTTCGCTCTCTACCGGGCGCGTCGATACCGTGATCCGCCCCGGCGATGCTCACCCCTGGGTGCTCGCCGGGATGCCAATCCTGCCGGGCCGCTCAACGAACCGCTGGCGCAAGGATGAACAACCGACGTTTCGCCCGGAGAAAGCGTTCAGCCCGCTGCCGGCGGGCCTGCGCCCGGCCAATCAGGAATAGCGCCGCAGAATCCCGGCCAGCTTGCCCTGCACCCGCACCTGCGCTGGCGCATAACGCTGCGGATCATAGGAGCGGTTCGCCGGGTCGAGCCGGATCATCGTGCCTTCGCGCCGGAAATATTTCAGCGTCGCCTCGCTGTCCTCGATCAGCGCGACCACGATCTCGCCGTCGCGCGCCACATCCTGCTTGCGGATCAAGGCGAAGTCGCCGTCGAGGATGCCCGCCTCGACCATCGAGTCGCCGGCAACCTCAAGTGCGAAATGCTCGCCCGAGCCCAAAAGCGCCGCCGGCACCGGCAGGCTGGTGGAGCCTTCGAGCGCCTCGATCGGGGCGCCGGCCGCGATCCGCCCGTGCAGCGGCACTTCGACGACGTCGTTGGCCGGTTCCGGCAATGTAGGCGCCGGCGTGGATGAACGGACCGCCTCGCGGCTTTCCGGACGGTCGGGCACCTTCAGCACTTCCAGCGCGCGGGCGCGATTGGGCAAGCGACGCAGAAAGCCACGCTCTTCCAGCGCGGAAATGAGGCGGTGGACCCCGGACTTCGATTTCAGGTCCAGCGCATCCTTCATCTCTTCGAACGAAGGGGAGACGCCGGTTTCGGCCAGTCGATCATTGATGAAACAGATCAACTCGTGCTGCTTTTTGGTGAGCATGCATCATCTCCGCGGCGAACAGACTGGGAACCTTTAAGGAACGTAAACCGACGCGTCAAGCAATCACGAGGATTTCTGCCGAGTCGCCCATCGCCGCAGCAGGAGCATGTGGTTGACGAACGACGAGGCAGCCTGCCCGTGCCAGCGTTCGTAGCATGGAACTGTCCTGGATCGTAGCAACATAGGCCCGTCCATCGCGCAACTCTGCGCGTAGATAATCCGTGCGCGGGCCATTGGCGGGCAACGCTTCGCCAAGGATGGCGGTGGTCGTTTGCGGCAGGGGCTGCGCCGCCCCGGCAAGCGCCGCGACCATCGGCTTCACGAACAGCAAGCCGGTGACAAACGCGGAGACGGGGTTTCCCGGCAGCCCCAGCACGGCCATGTCGCCGCGCCACCCCGCCATCAGCGGCTTGCCGGGGCGAAGCGCGATGCGCCAGAAATCGATCGCGGCGCCCGCCGCCTGAAGCGCAGGACGAACCAGGTCGTGAACCCCAACCGAGGCGCCACCGGTGGTGACGAGGACGTCGGCCGCCACATGACGGAACGTGTCGATCAGCGGTTCCAACCGGTCAGGGAGGATGCCGAGGTCGATGATCTCCACCGGAAGATCGGCGAGCAGCGCCCGCAGCAGCAGGCGGTTCGATTCCGGTAGCCGGCCGGGCTCGATGGCCCGTCCGGGTTCGACCAGCTCATCGCCCGTCGCGGCGATCGCCACACGAACCCGGCGCCGGACGGTGACGTCGCCCAGCCCCCCGGTGGCCGCAACCGCCAGACGCGCAGGCGTCAGCCGTTCGCCGGCCGCGACGAGCGTATCGCCGTCCGCGAAATCGAGCCCGCGCCGCCGGATGTTGGCGCCCTCGCGTGCCGGTCCTTCGCCATCGAGCCATAAGGTATCGCCGTCGCGACGGGCCTCTTCCTGCACCATCACCGTGTCGGCGCCCTCGGGCACGGCGGCGCCAGTGAAAATCCGTGTCGCCTGGCCCGCCTTCACGGCACCTGCAAATGGCCGTCCGGCGGCGCTCTCACCGATCACTCGCATCGGGCCGGGCAGGTCACTGAACCGCACGGCATAGCCGTCCATCGCCGACAGGTCGCGCTCGGGCTGGGTACGGCGCGCGATCAGCGAGGCCGCCGCCCAGCGTCCGATCGCGTCCGCCAGCGGCAGCGTTTCGGTCGATAGCGTGGGCGCCGCAGCCAACAGGCGTGCCTGCGCCTCGGCGACAGGAAGCAATTCGCTCATGATCCGGCGAGTGACAGATTCATGGCCTCGGCAACACCCATAATAATCGCGGCACGGCCCCGATGGTCAGGCGACGAAATCGCCCGACTTGCCGCCGGTTTTCTTCAGCAGGCGGATGTCGCCGATCGTCATGCGCTTATCGAGCGCCTTGGCCATGTCATAGACGGTCAGCAGCGCCGCGGAGACGGCGGTCAGCGCCTCCATCTCCACGCCCGTTCGGCCGCTGGTGGCGACGATGGCCTGCGCGCTGACGCCGTCGTCCTCGATCGACAGGTCCAGCGTCACCTTCGACAGCGGCAATGGATGGCATAGCGGGATGAGGTCACTGGTGCGCTTTGCCGCCATGATCCCGGCGATCCGCGCGACCGCGAGGACATCGCCCTTCGCCACTGCGCCGGCCGCAATCGCGTCGCGTGCCTCGGCCGACATCGTGATCCTGCCCCCCGCCAACGCCTCGCGAACGGTTTCGGTCTTGCCGCCGACGTCCACCATCCGGGCGGCGCCCTGCTCGTCGAGATGGGTCAGGCGGCTCATTGCACCAGCGCGCGCGTGGCCGCCGCCACATCGGCCTGCCGCATCAGGGATTCGCCGATCAGGAAGCAGCGCACGCCGTGCTCGGCCATCGCATCCAGGTCGGCCCGCGTGTTGAGGCCGCTTTCGGCGACAAAGGTGCAATCGCTGGGCGCGCTGCCGACCAGCTCGTACGTTCGTTCGAAACTGACGGAGAAGTCGCGCAGGTTGCGGTTGTTCACGCCGATCAGTCGCGATTGCAGCTTCAGGGCGCGTTCCAGTTCCTCCGCATCATGCACCTCGACCAGAACGTCCATGCCCCGTTCGATCGCGGCCGCCTCGATCTCGGCAGCGGCGGCATCGTCGAGCGCGGACATGATGACCAGGATCGCGTCGGCGCCGATCGCCCGCGCTTCGGCCACCTGCCACGGGTCGACCATGAAGTCCTTGCGGATCAACGGCAGGTCGCACGCATTGCGCGCGGCGATCAGATAATCCTCGTGCCCCTGGAAATAGTCCTGGTCGGTCAGCACCGACAGGCACGTCGCGCCGCCTTCGGCATAGGCGCGTGCATGCGCCGGGGGATCGAAGTCGGGTCGGATCAGGCCCTTGGAGGGGCTGGCCTTCTTGATCTCGGCAATCAGGCCGTAGCGCGGCAGCGCATTGCCGGCGTCGCCGCTCGCCACCCGGTCCAGCGCCGCCTTGAAGCCACGCGGCGGCGTCTGGTTGCGCGCCTCACGATCAAGCGCCGAGATCGACCGATCACGTCGACGCATCGCCACTTCGTCCTGCTTGGTTGCCAGGATCCGATCGAGAATCGTCATGCTGCTCCCCGTCGCGCCGCTCATGCCCAGGCGATCCAGCGGTCGAGCAGGTCGTTGGCCGCCCCACTGTCCAGCGCTTCGGCTGCGCGGGCGGCGCCATTCGTCAGCGTCTCGCCGGTCAGCGCCAGCGCCACGGCAGCGTTGATCAGCACGGCATCGCGATAGGCCCCGTGCTCCCCTTTCAGCAGGCGGCGCAGGGCATAGCCGTTATGCGCCGGGTCACCGCCGCGGATCGCCTCGATCGGGTGGCGGCGCACCCCGGCGTCCTCCGGCACGATCCGCTTGCCCAGCAACACGTCACCGATCGCGACCGCCACCGTCGGCCCGGCACCGGACACTTCGTCCAGCCCTTCCTCGCCCGACACGACGATTGCCGCTTCGGTGCCCAGTTGCTCCAGCGCCTCGGCATACACCGGCGCATAGTCCGGCCGCGCGATCCCGATCAGCTGGCGTGTGACATGCGCCGGATTGGCCAGCGGCCCCATCAGGTTGAAGATCGTGCGCTTGCCGATACGGCGGCGGATGGGCGTGATCCGCTTCATTGCCGGGTGGTGATTGGCGGCAAACAGGAAGCAGATGCCGAGTTCGTTCAGCGTCTCCTCCGCCAGCATCCCGGCACGCTCCATGTCGAGGCCGAGTGCTTCCAGCGTGTCGGCGGCGCCGGCCTTGGACGATGCGGCGCGGTTGCCGTGCTTGGCCACCGGCACCCCGCACGCCGCCACGACCAGGCTGACCGCGGTCGAGACGTTCAGCGTATGGTGCCCGTCGCCGCCGGTGCCGCAGACGTCGATCGCACCGGCCGGCGCACTGATCGGGATTAGCCGCTCGCGCAGCGCACGTGCCGCCTCGGCGATCTCGATCGATGTCTCGCCGCGATCGGACAGTTCGATGAGGAACCGCGAGATCGCGTCCTCACTGGCGCGTCCGTCGAGAATGTCGGCAAACGCCTGCGCCGCGCTCTCACGCGACAAGGGCGACCGCGGGTCGGGCAGCAGGGCGATCGTTGTCATGCTGCCACCTTCGCGCCCGTCAGCGCCACGAAATTGGCCAGCAGGTCATGGCCATGTTCCGTCGCGATGCTTTCGGGATGAAACTGGACGCCGTGGATCGGCAGCTCCCGGTGGCGCAGCCCCATCACCGATCCGTCCGCCGCATGCGCATTGGGGATCAAGACGTCGGGTACGTCCTCCACGACCAGCGAGTGATAGCGCGTCGCGGTAAAGGGGGAGGGGAGGCCGGCAAAAACGCCGGTGGAGTCATGGTCGATCGCGCTTGTCTTGCCGTGCATCAATCCCCCACGGACTACCCGCCCGCCGAAATGTTGCCCGATCGCCTGATGGCCAAGGCACACGCCCATCAACGGACGGCGGCTCTCGGCACAGGCCGCGACCAGGTCCAGGCTGATCCCGGCCTCATTGGGCGTGCAGGGGCCCGGCGACAGCAGAAAACCGGTGGCATTCGACGCCAGCGCTTCGGTCGCGGTCAGCGCATCATTGCGTTCCACCCGCACCTCAGCCCCCAATTCCATCAGATAATGGACGAGGTTCCAGGTGAAGCTGTCGTAATTGTCGATGACGAGGATCATGTTGGCCCCGACATAGCGTAACCCGCCGTCGCCGCAACGGCTGTTGCGGGCGCCGCCGGATCGCGTAATCACCGCCGCGACGTTCAGCGGGGAGAAAGCTGCTGGCGTGATCGTTGATGGACCATCCAGGAGGTCGCCTCGCATGTTCCGCCCCGTGTATCTCGTTCCGCTAGCGGCGCTGTCGCTCCTGCCGCTGCCGGCGCTCGCCCAGGCCCAGGCCCAGACCCAGCCCCAAGCTCAGGCGCAGGAAGGCGCATCCTCGCAGGCGGAAACGGGTCAGCCGCCGCAGCGAATCCGCCAGGTGACGCTGACCGGGAATGAGGCGTGCCCGACCGCCGCGGCGGACGAGATCGTGGTGTGCAGCCGGCTCGATCCCAACGACCAGTTCCGTGTGCCCAAGCCGCTGCGCCGTCCGCCAGAGGTGCCGGCGCAGAACCAGAGCTGGGTCAACCGCGCCGCCACCGTCGATCGTGTCGGCCGCGTCGCCGGCGGGCTCCCCAACACCTGCTCGCCGATCGGCGCCGGCGGCCAGACCGGCTGCGGGATCCAGGCAGGCCAGGCGTGGGCGGCGGAAAAGCGCCAGCAACAGCGCGAAGTGGAGCAGGCGACGCCCGAATCGCGCACCGACATCGACATCGAGGACGATCCGCGCGACTGACACGCATCCCCATCATCGCGGCCAGTCGTCAGCCGCGATGATGCGCCTGCGGCCTAGTTCGTCGCCATCAGGCGCGACAGGTCGGCCTTCCAGAATTTGGCCCAGGTATGCGTGCCGTGGCCCTTGGTCTCGGGCGTGGCGGCAATCAGGCGAAACGTGGCGCGCGGCATCCTCTTCGCCGCGACCTCGGTGATGCCATAGCCTGCCGGGTTGATGAAATCGTCGGCGGAGTTGATCCACAGCACCGGCACGGTGATCTTCTCCAGCCCGGCCGACGGATCATAGGTCCGCGACGCGTCGAGCTGGTAGATATAGTCATTGGCGTCGCGATTGGCGCTGTTGCGCGTGAACGCCTGATCGAGGAACGCCTCGGCGGCCTCGCGCGTCGGATATTGCTGTTGCAGCGCCAGCGGGTTGGAACCGGCGATGATCGACAGGCTGGCCGCCGTCCGCAGGCCCTGGGCCGGCTGCGCGGTGTAATTGCCGCCATTCCAGGCCGGATCCGCCTTGATCGCGTCGATCGACAGCTTGCGCCACATGCGGTTCAGCCCGGCGATCGGCACCGGCAAGCAGGCGAACGGCGCCAGCCGTTCGGCAAAGCCTGGATAGGTCTGCCCCCAGACAAAGGCGTGCATACACCCCATCGACGTGCCCAGGATCACCTTCAGTCGGGTGACGCCCAGCTTCTCCAGCATGGCCTTCTGCGCCGCGACCATGTCGCTGTAATCATATTTCGGGAACGCCATCCGCATCTCGTCTGACGGCTTGGATGAGGCGCCATGACCGATATTGTCGGGCAGGATGACATAGGTCGTTTTCAGGTCGAACGGCTGGCCGGGGCCGTAAAGCTCGTCGGCGAATTGCGGCGAGAGGAACTGCTTGCCCGTGCCGCCGGTGCCATGAAGGACCATCACCGCATTGTTGATCCCGCCGTCAGGGCCGCGCCGCGGCGTGCCGAGCGTCGTGTAGTGGATCTTCAGGTCCATCGTCTCGCCCGTGCCGAAGCGAAAGCCCGGCAGCGTCACATCGCCTTCCATGGTGGGCCAGTTCGTCGGCGCGGGCGCAGGGTTCGCCGGCGTGGCGACTGGCTGGGTGGTCTGGGCAGCGGCGGGCGCGGCGGCGGCGATCAGCAGCAGGGGAAGGAGGCGCATGCCCCGTGCGTATCGGGCGGATCGCCGGTTGAGAAGCCCGCAGATTACGGCCGGCTCAGCGCAGCGGTGTCGCGGCACCCGACCCGACGACGGTGTGCCAGCGGCTGACCTGCCAGCACACCACCAATCCCTCGCGCACATAAGGATCGGCATTGGCAAAGGCCTCGGCCGCCGCGCGGTCGGTGAACAGCAGCAGCGCGGACTCGATCGGCTCTCCCACCGCGCCGCCCAGCAGCAAGGCGCCGCGATCCGCCGCTTCCCATGCAAGCGCCAGATGCGCGTCGCGCAACGTACCGCGCCGTTCCAGATAGTTCGCCGCCAGTTCGTATCGCAGCAGGAAATGGCCGTCGGTGGCTGCGCCGTCGCTCACTGGCCGAAACCGCCAGCACTCGCCTGCGCGATCGCCTCGCGCGCGGCGGCCAGCAACGCCCCCGACTTTGCCTCACACTCGCGCTGCTCATAAGCCGGGTCGCTGTCCGCCACGATGCCCGCGCCCGCCTGGACGTGCATGGTGCCGTCCTTCACCACTGCGGTGCGCAGGACGATGCACGAGTCCATCGATCCGTCGGGCGAGAAATAACCAACTCCCCCCGCATAAGCGCCGCGCTTCTCGCTCTCCAGTTCGGCGATGATCTGGCAGGCGCGCACCTTGGGCGCGCCGCTGACCGTCCCAGCAGGGAAGCCGGCGAACAGCGCGTCGATCGCGTCACGCTTGGGGTCGAGCGCACCGACCACGTTCGACACGATGTGCATGACGTGACTGTAGAATTCGACCGTGTAGCTGTCGGTGACCGTGACTGACCCGGCCTGTGACACGCGGCCCACGTCGTTGCGCCCGAGGTCGAGCAGCATCAGATGCTCGGCGCGTTCCTTCGGATCGGCAAGCAGGCTGGTCCGATTGGCCTCGTCCTCACTCGCGGTCTTGCCACGCGGGCGGGTGCCGGCGATCGGCCGGATCGTCACCTCGCCATCGCGCACCCGCACCAGGATCTCCGGGCTCGATCCGGTCAGCGCGAAGCCGGGCAGGTCGAGGTGGTAGAGGAACGGCGACGGATTGATTCGCCGCAACGCGCGGTACAATTCGAACGGCGGCAGCGTGAACGGCGCGGTGAAACGCTGCGCCAGGACGACCTGAAAGATGTCGCCAGCGACGATATAGTCCTTCGCGGCGCGCACCATCTCGGCATAGCGCCCCTCCGGCAGCACCGGGGACAGCGCCACGTCGCTGGCCTCGGCCCGAACGCGCGGGGGCAGGGCAGTGGCCTCCAGCCGCGCCTCGATCGCGTCCAGCCGCTCGGCCGCCGCGGCGATCACGCTCTCGGGCGATCGCTGGTCGTCGGGCCAAACAGGCGCCACCAGGAACAGGGCGTCCGCCAGCCGGTCAAAAACAAGGATCACGGTCGGGCGGACGAACATCATGTCCGGCAGGCCAAGCGCATCGGTCTTTGGCGCGGGCAGGCTCTCGACCAGCCCGATCGTCTCATAACCGAAATAGCCGACCAGGCACGCGAGCGCCGGCGGTAGTTCCGCTGGCACGTCCATCCGGCAGGAGGCGACCAGCGCGCGCAGCGCGGCCAGCGTCGGGGTGTCGCATGGCGCGAACGCCGACCGATCCGTCAGCCACTGGCGGTTGATCGCGGCGTCGTTTCCTTCGGCGCGGAAGACGAGGTCAGGCGCAAGCCCCAACATGCTGTAACGACCGCGGATCGCGCCGCCCTCGACCGATTCGAGGAGGTAATCGCCGCGCCCCGGCTCGATCAGCTTCAGCGCCGCGGCGACCGGCGTCTCGGTGTCCGCGATGCGGCGGCGCCACAGCAGCGCCGGCCGCCCGTTCGTCAGCGCAGCCGCGGCTGCGTCCTGCCCAGCGTTACGGATTGGAGCCCCCCTCGCCGGAGAGGCTGGCCTTCACGCGGGCCAGCGCGTCCGCGTTCTGCGACACCTTCATCGCCCGCTTCACCGCCTCGGTGAATTGCTGGGCATATTCCGGCCCCATCGCACGGCCAAGGTCCTGACGCGTGGCAGCGATCACCTGCGGCGCCTTGGCGGCGTCACCCGGCGAGATCTTGTCGACCTTGACGATCAGCCAGCCGCTGCGATCGGGCGCTTCCAGCATCTTGGCGGTGCCGCCCTTCATGCTGAACAGCAGGGCCAGTACCGGGTTCGGCCCACGCGGATCGGCGTTGATCTGTGAGCGGGCGGCGACCACGCTGTCGGTCTTCGCGCCCTTGGCACCAGCCTCGGCCAGTGCCTTGTCGAACGCTACACCCTTGTTGATCGCGGCCAGTGCCTTGCTCGCGGCGGTGCGCGCGGCGCGGCGGGCGCGATCCTCCTGCAAGTCCTTGGTCACCTGGTCGCGGACCTGCGCGATCGGGCGCGGCGCGGCGCGAACGATCCGGTCGAGCGCGACGAGGGCGAAGCTGCCGTCAGGCCCGGTCTGCACCACCTGCGGATCGTCGCCCTCTTCGGACTGGAAGGCGGCGGACAGGATCGGCATCAGCGCCGCGTCAGGCTGCGCGGCCGGAGCCTCCGGGTTGGCGCCGGTTGCGGTCAGTGCCGGCGTGGTCGCGGCACTCAGCTTCTGCTCGGCCACCAGCTCGGAGAAGTTGGCATTGTCAGCGATCGCATTTTCCAGCGAGTCGCGCATCGCCGTCAGAGCGTCGGCGGTCTTCTTCTTGGTCAATTCCTCGACCAGCGTCGGGCGCGCCTCGGCCAGCGTCTTGCCGGGGACCTGCGCGACCTTCTCGATCTTGCCGACGACGAAGCCGATCGAACCGCGGACGGGGCCGATCACGCCATTGGCCGGCGCAGCGAAGGCGGCATCGGCCACCGCGCCAGAGGTCGCGCCGGTCAGCGCCTGCTTGTCCTGCGCCTCGAGGCGGCGTGCCTCCAGCCCGGCGGCGCGCGCCGCATCCGCGACAGGGGTGCCGCCGCGGATCTTGGTCGCCAGGGCATTGGCGGCATTCTGGTCAAGCACGGTGACCAGCGACACGGTGCGCGTCTCGCGCGCTGCCCAGCGGGCCTTGTCGCCATTGTAGGCTGCGGCGATCTCGGCATCGGTGGGCGTGCCGCGGGCCTTCACGAACTCGGGCGTCACCATGGCGTAGCGAACGATGCGACGCTCGGGCAGCGAGTAGCGCGCGATGTTGCGCTTGTACCAATCCTGCAGTTCCGGGTCGGTCGGCGCGGCACCGCCCGGCATCGCGGCGGCCGGGATCAGCGCGACCTGACCGGCACGACGCTCCAGCAGCAGCGAGGCATAGGGCAGCGCCAGCGATTCCGGCACCTGCGTCGCGCCCATCTGCGGCCGCAACAGGAACTGCACCATCGTCTCGCGCGCAATGTCTTCCTGCACCTGCGCATCGGTCAGCCGGTTGCGGGCGAGCACCTGCTCATACACCGCCTGGTCGAACTTGCCCGTCGGGCCCTGCAGCCCGGGGATGTTGCGCAATTCGCTGCCGACCAGCGCCTTGCTGACGACCATGCCCTGGTCGCGGCCGAACGCTTGCAGCGCCAGGCCGTTCAGCATCCGGTCGAGGATCGCCTCGACGCCGCCCTCGGCGACCAGCTGGCTCATCTCGAGCCCCGGGTTGCGCTGCTGCGCGCCGCGCAGTTCGTCCTGCACGCGCCGGGTCAGTTCGGTCTCGTTGACGCTCTGGCCGCCCACCTTGGCGACGGTCGCGCCAGACGCGCCGCCGGTCTGGAGGCCGGTGATGTCACCCAGCGCAAACGCGATCGCGATAAGGCCAAGGACACCCATGGTGACGATCACGCCGACGCGCGAATTGATGATACGACGAAAGAACCCGAGCATGCAGCGCCAATCCGTTGAACGACGCTCGCTTTAGGGTGCCGCCTTCGTTACCGCAACGGCACAACCAAGTGGGGAGAGATCATGCGGCGCAAGTTGGTAGCCGGAAACTGGAAGATGAACGGCAGCCTCGCGGCATTGGCCGAGCTCGATGCGATCAATGACGCGGCGGACGGCGGTGTCGATGTGGCGATCGCGGTCCCGGCGACCCTGATCCATCCGGCCGCTGGCCGCGCGCGTTTTCCGATCGGTGCCGAGGACGTGCACGGCGCCGACAGCGGCGCGCATACCGGCTGCGTCTCCGCTCCGATGGTGAAGGAGGCGGGCGCGTCCTTCTCGATCGTCGGCCATTCCGAACGGCGGCAGGGCCAGCATGAAAGCGACGCCGACGTGAAGGCCAAGGCGGAGGCGCTGCACCGCCACGGCCTCACCGCCATCCTGTGCGTCGGCGAAACGCTGGAGCAGCGTGAGGCGGGCAAGGCGGAAGCAGTCGTCACGGCGCAGCTGCGTGCCTCACTGCCGGATGGCGCGTCGGGTGACTGGCTGTCGATCGCTTATGAGCCGATCTGGGCGATCGGCACGGGCAAGGTTGCGACGGTCGCCGATGTGGAGGCGATGCACGCCGCCATTCGCGCGGCGCTGGCAGAGGCGCTGGGTGTGGATCAGGCGGACAGCATCCGCCTGCTCTACGGCGGCTCGGTGACGGCGGAAAACGCCGCCGGCCTTCTCCATGCGGCCAATGTGGATGGCGCGCTGGTCGGCGGCGCCAGCCTGACCGCGGCCAAGTTCGTCCCGATCATCAAAGCAGCCGGCTGATCCGCGCCACGGCGTCGCGCCCGTGCGCGACGCCGGACGCTGGCAGAAGCGTCAGCCGTAGCGCTTGCGCAGCACACCCCAGGCGGCGGCCAGCCCCAGCGCCGCGCCGCCCTTGGGCCTGCCCGGCCGGGGGGCAGGGCGCCACGCGAATGTATCGACATGCGCCCAGGCGATATCCTTGGGCACGAAGCGCCGCAGGAACAGCGCCGCCGTCACCGCACCGGCAAAGCCGCCATCCGGCGCATTGACCATGTCTGCGACGTCCGACTTCAGCATGTCGTCATAGCCATCCCACAGCGGCAACCGCCACAAAGGGTCATGCGCGGCGGTGCCTGCGGCAAGGAAGTCGGCCGCCAGCTCCTCGTCATTGGCGAACAACGGTGGCAGGTCCGGCCCCAGCGCAACCCGCGCCGCACCGGTCAGCGTCGCAAAGTCCACGATCAACTCCGGCCGATCCTCCACCGCGCGGGTCAGTGCGTCGGCCAGGATCAGTCGCCCCTCGGCATCGGTGTTGGTATTCTCCACCGTCAGCCCCGCCCGACTGCGCAGCACATCGCCGGGACGAAAGGCATTGCCGGCAATCGCATTCTCCACCGCCGGCACCAGCAGGTGCAGCCGCACCTTCAGCTTCGCGCCCATGACCAGCCCGGCAAGCGCGATCATGTGCGCCGCGCCGCCCATGTCCTTCTTCATCAGCCGCATCCCGCCCGACGTCTTGACGTCGAGCCCGCCCGAATCGAAGCAGACGCCCTTGCCGACCAGCGCGATGCGGGGGTGGGCAGGATCGCCCCATTCCAGCTCGATCAGCCGCGGCGCACGTTCCTTGCTCGCTGCCTGGCCGACGACGTGGATCATCGGATATTCCACCGCCAGCGCATCGCCGCGCGTCACTCGCGTCGTCGCACCATGCGCCTTCGCCAGCAGCTCGACCTGCGCCTCCAGATCCGCCGGCCCCAGGTCCGATGCGCCGGTGTCGACCAGATCGCGGACCAGCGCGGTCGCCTCCGCCAGCCGGACGATCTCCTCGATCCGCCCCGGCTCGCCGGTCAGCAGCACGCGCGGCCCCTGCGCGTCGGGCGCGCTACGATAGCGGGTGAAGCGATGCTGCGCGAGGCACCAGCCCAGCATCGCCGCGCCCGGCTCGCCCTCCGCCAGCCGGTACGTGCCTTCGGGCAGGCCATCACCCAGCGACGCAATCCGCCACGGCGATGTCACATCCTCGTTGCACACCAGCAGCATCGCCCAGTCGTCGGGCGCATCGCCGGGAAGGATCGCGCGATTGCCCGGCTTTCCCACCACCTTGTTGGCCGCCACCGCGGTGCGCGTGCGCGCCGGCTGGGCGATGAGCCATTCCTCGAACCGGTCGGGGTGGACGACATGGATGGTGCGGGCAGGCTGGCCCCGGTCGGGGGCGAGAAGGCTGGAAAAGTCGGTCATCGGGCCAGCAAAGCAGGACTTCACCGTCGGCGCAACGCGCGGTTCCCTTGGGTCGCGCCGCATCCTACATCGCGGGCATGACCACTCACTCGACTCGCATGCTCATCCTCGGCTCGGGCCCCGCTGGCCTTTCTGCCGCCATCTATGGTGCCCGCGCGGGCATGAAGCCGATCCTGGTGCAGGGCATCCAGCCCGGCGGCCAGCTGATGACCACCACCGACGTGGAAAATTACCCCGGCTTTGCCGAGGTGATCCAGGGCCCGTGGCTGATGGAGCAGATGCAGAAGCAGGCGGAGCATGTCGGCACCACGCTGGTGTGGGACACGGTCGTCTCGGTCGATCTGTCGCGCCGCCCGTTCCGCCTTACCGGCGACAGCGGCGATATCTATGAGGGCGACGTGCTCGTCATCGCCACCGGCGCGCAGGCCAAGTGGCTCGGCCTCGCCAGCGAGGATGCGATGAAGGGCAAGGGCGTCTCCGCCTGCGCCACCTGCGATGGCTTCTTCTATCGCGGCAAGAAGGTCGCGGTGATCGGCGGCGGCAACACCGCGGTGGAGGAGGCGCTCTACCTCACCAACCATTCCGATGACGTGACGCTGATCCACCGCCGCGACTCGCTTCGTGCCGAGCGCATCCTGCAGGAGCGGTTGTTCGCCCATCCGAAGGTGAAGGTGCTGTGGAACAAGGAAGTGCGTGAGTTCGTCGACGGCGGCGGCAATGCCGGCCTCGTCGCGCTCGACCTTGTCGATACGGTCACTGGTGAGCACAGCCGCCTCGACGTGGAGGGCGGCTTCGTCGCGATCGGCCACCATCCGGCGACCGAGCTGTTCCGCGGCCACCTCGAACTGGACGAGGATCATTATATCAAGGTTGATACCGGCTCGACGCGCACCAGCGTGCCGGGCGTGTTCGCCTGCGGCGACGTGATGGACAAGACCTATCGCCAGGCGATCACCGCGGCGGGCACCGGCTGCATGGCCGCGCTCGACGCCGAACGCTTCCTCGCCGAGGCGGATTTCGAGAAAATAGCCGAAGCCGCAGAGTAAACCTCCAAAAAACAACCGTGCCGGGCTTGTCCCGGCATCCACCCTGCCGCAGTCTCGGCGCGCGTTTATCACGCGAAAAAAGAGTGGATGCCGGGGTAGGGCCGGCACGGCCTATTTGGGGGATTGCATGAAGTTACGCATCGCGCTGGCGCTTGGCGCCGCGCTCGTTGCCGCGCCGTTGAGCGCGCAGGACAAGCCGAACAGCAAGGCCGAACAGGCCGCCGACGACACCAGCATTCCGCCGCCAGTCGTCTCCGTCACCCGCCATTCCGGCACCTTCGGCGGCACCCGCATCAATTATCGCGCGATCGCCGGTGAAACCTATCTCAAGGACAAGGCGGGCAAGCCGCTCGCCGCGATCACGTCATACAGCTACATCAAGGAGGGCCCGGTCGATCCCAAGCGTCCGGTGACGTTCCTGTGGAACGGCGGCCCGGGTTCCGGCTCCTTGTGGCTCCACATGGGCGCCTTCGGGCCGAAGCGCGTCGTGCTTCCCTCAGACGCCCGCGACGATGGCGCGCCGCCCTATCCCGTCATCGACAATGTCGATTCGCTGCTCGACGTCACCGACATCGTGTTCATCGATCCGGTCGGCACCGGCTTCAGCCGCGCGCTGGGGAAGACCGATCCCAAGGATTATTGGGGCGTGACGAAGGATGCCAAGTCGATGGCGGACTTCATTCGGCTGTGGCTGAACGAACATGGCCGCTGGAACGCGCCCAAGTTCATCGGTGGCGAAAGCTACGGCACCACGCGCTCGGCGGCGGTGATCAACGAGCTGGAGGGCACCTACACCGACGTGGCGGTGAACGGCATCCTGCTGATCTCCTCGATCCTCGATTTCAGCGTCGCGGCGGATTCGCCGGGCAACGAGTTGGGCTATGTGACCAACCTGCCGTCGATGGCGGCGACCGCCTGGTATCATAACAAGGTCGCCAATCGCCCCGCGACGGTCGAGGAATTCATCGCCGAGGCGAAGGCGTTTGCCATCGGCCCTTATGCCGCGGCGCTGCTGAAGGGTAATTCGCTCACCGCGCAGGAGCGCCAGCAGGTTCTGCCGCAGCTGTCGCGCTACACCGGCGTGTCGCAGGATTACCTTGCCCGCGCCGATCTTCGCCTCTCGCCCGGCCGCTTCTACAAGGAACTGCTGCGCGATCGTGGGCAGACGATCGGCCGCCTCGACACGCGCTACGTCGGCAAGGATTATGACGACGCCGGCGAAACGCCCGACAATGATCCCAGCTTCTACGCCATCGACGGCGCCTATACCGCGGCGATGAACGCCTACTCGCGCGAGACGCTGAAATACTCGCCCGACGTGACGTACGTGTCGATCGGTGGCGTGCGTGACTGGGACTGGAAGATCGGCGGCCCGCGTGGCGGGGAGGGCTATCTCAACGTGGCGCCCTACATCGGCAAGGCGCTGCGCGAGAACAGCGGCCTGCGCGTGTTCGTCGGCCAGGGCTATTATGATTTCGCGACGCCCTTCTTCGGCGCGGAATATTCGCTCAACCGCACCGGCATCCCCAATGACGGGCGCATCAGCTGGCATTGGTACAATGCCGGCCACATGATGTACGTTCGGGATGAGGATCTGCGGAAGCTGTCGAACGACATCCGGGCCTTCATCAAGGCGCGCTGAGGACCTGCCGGATCGCCGCTTCCAACGCGGCCGCATCGCCGGAACGGGCGAAGCTGTGCGATCCGGTGTCCAGGGTGACGGTGCGCGGGGAAATCCCCGCGCGCCGCGCCGCATCGGCATAGGCGATGGCGGTGCCGTCGCCGCGCGCCAGCACGATCGTCGCGTCCGGCCCCCATTGCGCAATCGACGCGATGGTCCGCCCAGTCACGCCATCATCACGCGGCGATGCTGCGATGCTGCGCAACCCGCGCGCCAGCTTGGGCAGCGACAGGCCGCGGCGCAGAATTCGTGCCCATGCCGCGGGATCGCGTAGCTGCACGGCGTAATGCGCGCGAACCGCGGCTGGCGGTGGCAGCGCATCGGTTGGCTCCACCGTCCAGGGGTTGGCAAGCACCAATGCATCGCACCCGGCCTCACGGCCCCACCAGGCCAGGCTCGTCGCGCCATCGCAATTGCCGAACCCGATCAGCCGCGTGACCTGCGGCGCCGCCGCACGGAATGTCGCCGCCGCCGCGAGCAGATCGTCGCGCGCGCCGCGAAAGCCGCTGTTGATCCCGCTGGAATCGCCGACGCCCCGCCGATCGTAGCGAAAGACAGGCATGCCGTCCGCCGCCAGTCGCGCGGCAAGCTCAGCCATGCCGCGATGCGCGCCGGCCCGTATCTCGTTCCCGCCAGTGACGATCAGCAACCCGGTCGCGCCGCCTCCCCCCTCCGGTGGACCATCCAGCGTCCCGACCAGCGTGTCGCCTTCGCAGGGAAAGGTCAGCAGCCGGCGGCTCAAGCGGTATCCCCGTTGATCCAGCGCGCCACGTCGTCCGCGATCAGCGCCTGTAGCGCCGGGTCCACGCCCGGCTCGGCCGCACGCCACAGGGCGCTGCCGGGAAGCTTGCGATCGGCGGCTCTGGGGTCGCTCTCCAGCCGCACCACGCGAACGCTGCCCTCGGTCGTCGGCTGTGCTCCGGCCAGCTGCGCCAGCATCGCGTCCGAGATGATATTGCCGCCAGCGTCCTCGCCACCGCCCGCCCGTTGCAGGCGCCGCAGCTCGCGCTCGGCCGCTTCCCCCGTCTGCGGCGCCAGATACCAGCGGCTCGTCACCTCGGCGGTCCCGTCGACCAGCGCGCCCGCCCGCCACGCCATGCTGTGCACGGGCCCCGACACGCTGGCGCAGGCAGCGGCAAAGGCATCGCGCCACCTCGCCAGCGTCGCCTCGCGTGTCGGCAGCAAACTTTCGTTGGTGCCCGGCAGGTCGGGCAGGGCGGCGGCGATCCCCCGTGCGGCCAGTCGCCGAAGCACATCGATCAGCGCGGCGCGCGTCCGGTTGGATTCTTCGTAAAAGGGCAGGGTGGCGACCACGACAGGTCCCCGATCCGGTCCGAAGCGAAGCATCGCCTCACGCCCACCGGACCAGTCATAATGTCTGATGGTCAGGCCGGACGCCCCGGCCATTCGCTCAGACCAGCGCCTTGGCGGACGCGAAGGTGCTCAACGCGCCGAATGTCTCCAGCATCTCGCCATCGACCTCGTCATCGTCGATCACGATGCCCAGCCGATCCTCGATCTCGGTCAGCACGCCGGCGACCGCCATCGAATCGAGCTCCGGCAACGCGCCGAACAGCGGGGTGGTATCGTCGAACCCAGCCACCTGTTCGTTCGACAGACCAAGCACGTCCTTGAGTATCGCGCGCAACGTGGCGTCAACTTCGGGCTTGCCTTCAGGAATCACCTGCGTCCCCTCAATTTTGTTGCACCGCCGTTAAGCCGGGGGGATGGATTCCGCAACTTTCCGGGGCAAGGATGGCGCAATGGTGCCGCTCGACCCCGTTCCGCAGCCGATCGATCACGTTCTCGCGGGTGCAGAAGACGCGCCCGCGCTGGTCGATCGTTCGGGAACGCTGAGCTACGCCGAGCTTGAGGATCGCGTGGCGCGGCTCGCAGGCTGGCTGGCGGCACAGGGCTTCGCGCCGGGCGACCGAGTCGCCACCTGGCTGCCCAAGACGCGTGAGGCATGTCTGATGCCGCTCGCCGCGCCCCGCGCCGGTCTGGTGCACGTGCCCATCAACCCGTTGCTCAAGCGGGCGCAGGTGGCGCACATCCTCGCCGACAGCGGTACCCGGCTCCTGCTCACCCAGCCTGCGCGGGCGGCGACTCTCGATCCGGCGGACACGCTCGACATCGCCGTTCACTTGCTGGCCGGAGACGGGCCGCCCATGCCGCCGTCCGCGGCCGATCCGGACTCGCTTGCGGCTATTTTGTACACGTCCGGCTCCACCGGCAGGCCGAAGGGCGTGATGCTCAGCCACGCGAACCTGTGGCTCGGCGCGAACAGCGTGGCGCATTATCTGCGCCTCGCCGCAGACGACGTGGTGCTCGGCGTCCTCCCGCTCAGCTTCGACTATGGGCAGAACCAGCTGTTCTCCACCTGGGCGGCCGGGGCCACCGTCGCACCGCTCGATTATCTCACGCCGCGCGACGTGGTGAAGGGCGTGGAGCGTGTCGGCGCCACCACGCTGGCAGGCGTCCCGCCGCTGTGGGTTCAGTTGCTGGAGGCGGAATGGCCAACCGAAACGGCGGCCAGGCTGCGACGGCTGACCAATTCCGGCGGCGCGCTGACGCCCCGGCTCGTCCGCAACCTGCGCGCGCGTTTTCCGCGGGCTGATCTGTACCCGATGTACGGCCTGACCGAGGCGTTTCGATCGACCTTCCTCGATCCATCGCTGGTCGATGCTCATCCGGATGCGATCGGTGCGGCCATCCCCCATGCCGAGGTGATGATCGTCCGCGCCGACGGCGGCGAGGCCAGTCCGGGAGAGGCGGGGGAACTCGTCCATGCTGGACCGTTGGTGGCGCAGGGTTATTGGCGCGATCCCGAACGGACCGCGCAACGCTTTCGCGCGGCCCCGAGCTTTTCGCGCTATGGCGGCGTCGCTGTCTGGTCGGGCGACACCGCGCTGCGCGGGACGGACGGATTGCTCCGCTTCGTCGGCCGCGACGACGAGATGATCAAGTCGGCGGGCAACCGGATCAGCCCGGGCGAGGTGGAGGAAGCAATCGTGGCCGGCGGCGAGGCGTTGGAGGCGGTGGCGATCGGCGTTCCCGATCCTCGCCTGGGCCAGACGATCATGGTCATCGTGCGGGGTGATCCGGCGAACGAAGCCGCGTTGCGCGACCGACTGCGGCGTGACCTGCCCAATTTCATGCAGCCGGCGCAGTTCGAGTGGCGCGACGATCTGCCGCGCAACGCCAATGGCAAGCTGGACCGTGCGGGGCTGCGCGCGGCGATGCTGTCGCGGCAGGCGCCTGCCGCGCTCGGCGAGGAAAAAGCATGAGCAAGCCGTTCGGGCCGCTACCCCCGGAATTTGCCGCTCAGCGCGGTGAGCTGATGATCGGCGATCGCTCCGCATCGGCATGGGTGGCCGAACACGGATCGCCGCTCTTTGTCTATGATCCAGCGATCGTGGCCGACCGGGTACGCGCTTTTCGCACGGCCTTCCCGGCTGTCGACCTTCATTATGCGATCAAGGCCAATCCGCACCCGGCGCTGCTTCAGGCGGTGGCGCCGCTGGTCGACGGTCTGGACGTCGCGTCGGCCGGCGAACTCGACAAGGCGCTGCGCGTAAAGCCAGCCGGCGCAATCAGCTTTGCCGGTCCGGGCAAGCGCGATGCGGAACTGGAGGCTGCGATCACTGCGGGCGCCACGCTCAACGTGGAATCCGAAGGGGAGGCGGCGCGCGCGCTGGCGATCGGCGGGCGGCTTGGAACAGCGCCGCGGCTCGCGGTCCGCGTCAATCCGGACATGGAGCTCAAGGGGTCCGGCATGAAGATGGGCGGGCGCCCATCGCCCTTCGGCGTCGATGCGGAACGGGCCGCCGCTCTCGTGCAGGCGATCGTCGCCGGTGGGGGTGACTGGCGCGGTTTTCACATCTTCGCCGGCAGCCAGGCGCTCGACAGCCAGGCGCTGATCGAGACACAGGCCGCGACGCTCGCGCTCGCCGAACGTCTCAGCGACGAGGCGGGACATATGCCGCCCCTGGTCAATCTCGGCGGCGGTTTCGGTATCCCACATTTTGCCGGCGACACGCCGATCGATCTGGCAGCGATCGGCGCGGCGCTTGGTGCTGCCCTAAGTCGCACCCGGCTCTCATCGACCTTTGCCATCGAACTGGGCCGTTGGCTGGTCGGCGAAAGCGGCGTGTATCTCACCCGGGTCATCGACCGGAAGGAAAGCCGCGGCGAAACCTTCCTGGTGGTCGATGGCGGGCTTCACCACCAGCTCGCCGCCAGCGGTAATTTCGGCACCGTCGTCCGGCGCAACTATCCAGTCGCTGTGACGCACCGCATGGCCGAGGCGGGCGACGAGGAGGTGTCCGTGGTCGGCTGCCTGTGCACCCCGCTCGATCGGCTCGCCGACAAGGTCGCCCTGCCGCGTGCCGATGTCGGCGACACGATTGCGATCTTTATCGCTGGTGCCTATGGCGCGACGGCGAGCCCCGGTCTCTTTCTGGGACACCCCCCGGCGGTAGAGTGTGTCGTCCAGCGCCCCTAAACGCTATCTTCACCTCTTACTTACATAGTTGACCGTGAGCGATGCTGGTCGGGAACCATGTTTTCCGTGCCGGTTGTGTGCGCCCGACGGAGGTTTTTCGATGCGTGTTTCGCGTGGGTTGAGTTTGCTGTCACCGGTCTTGCTGGCTGCCACCATGCTGGCGGGCTGCGCGACGAATGGCGGCGCCCGACCCGAACTGCCGCCGGCCGCCTTTGTCGCCAGCAAGGAGCAACCGGGCGAGGAATATGTCATCGGCCCGCTCGATTCGCTCCAGATCTTCGTGTGGCGCAACCCGGAACTGTCGGCCAAGGTCCAGGTGCGCCCCGACGGCCGCATCACGACCCCGCTGGTCAACGACATGCCGGCGGTCGGCAAGACCCCGGCGATGCTCGCCGACGACATGAAGCTGGCGCTCGCGGAATATATCCAGGACCCGATCGTCAGCGTCATCGTCGACAGTTTCTCGGGAACGTACAGTCAGCAGGTCCGCATCGTCGGTGCGACCGAAAAGCCGGCCGCGCTACCCTATCGTGCCAACATGACGCTGCTCGACGCCATGATCGCGGTTGGGGGACTGAACGAATATGCCGCCGGCAACCGCGCGCGGCTGATCCGCTACGATCGCGCGTCCGGCAAGCAGAAGGAATATAAGCTCAGCATCAACCGGCTGCTGAAGAACGGCGATTCGTCCGCCAACGTCAGGCTCGAACCGGGCGATGTGATCATCATCCCCGAGAGCATGTTCTAAAAGGACGATCGCGTGACCGGCCTTTACGAAGAGATCAGGATCGCGGCCCATGCGATCTGGACGCGGCGCTGGCTGGCGCTGGCGATTGCCTGGGGCATCTGCATCCTGGGCTGGCTCGCCGTCAGCCAGATCCCGAGCCGGTATGAAAGCCGGGCGCGCGTTTTCGTTCAGATGCGCTCCATCCTGCCCGCCGGCGCTGACCCTTCGGCGATGGGCGACCAGCAGCGCGACATCGACACCGTGCGCCAGACGCTGACCTCGTCGGTCAACCTGCAGAAGGTCGTGCGCGGCACCGACCTGGCGAAGACGGTCTCGTCCGATCGCGACATCGCGGATCGTGCTGCCGGGCTGCAGAATGCGATCAAGATCACCGCGCAGCAGGACAATCTGTTCGAGATCGTCTCGACCGCAGCGTCGCCGAAGCTCGCCACCAGCATCACCCAAAAGCTGATCGACATCTTCGTCGAAACCAACCTGTCGGACGACCGCCAGCAGAGCAGCCAGACGCTGCAGTTCCTCGACGGCCAGCTCGAAACGCTCGGCGGCAAGCTGCAGGATGCCGAGGCGAAGCGCGCCGATTTTCAGAACCGCTACCTCGGCTCGCTGCCGGGCACCGGATCGGTCAGCGACCGTATCGGCGCAGCGCGCGCTCAGTTGAGCCAAGTGGACGGCGATCTCGCCGCTGCCTCGACCAGCCTCGCTGCGTTGCAGGGGCAACTCGCCGGTACGCCTGCAACGATCGCTGGCGGCGGGGGCGGTGCGCCGGGTGTTGGCCCTGCACGCGCGCGGGTCGCTGCGATCCAGGGCCAGCTCGCCGACGCGCGTGGCCGCGGCTATACCGATAATCATCCGGACGTGGTGGCCCTGAAGGCCCAACTCACCCAGGCACAGGCCGCTGCGCGCAGCGAACCGGCGGGCGCCGCTGCCGCCGGCGGGGTCCCGAATCCCGCCCATGTGTCGCTGCAATCGATGATGGCGGACCGTCAGGCCAATGCCGCTGCGCTGCGCATCCGTCGCCAGCAACTGCAGGGTGATCTCGACACGCTGAACGCGAAGCTGACGGAGGATCCCGAGGTCGCCGCGCAACAGGGTGAGATTGAGCGTAATTACACGGTGCTCAAGGATCAATACGATCGTCTGCTCGCACAGCGCGAACAGGTGAACCTGCGCAGCCAGGCCCAGACCCAGACAGACGCGGTCAAATTCTCGGTCATCGATCCGCCCACCCAACCGCGCGCTCCGTCCGCGCCCAACCGGGTGCTGTTGCTGACGGGTGTGCTGGTCGCCGGCATCTTTGGCGGCATCGGCGGCGCGTTCGCCATGTCCCGGGTGCAGGCGACGTTCCCGACGGCGCAGCGGCTGGAGAAGGCGTCAGGCATGCCGGTGATCGGGTCGATCGGCGAAATGCTGACGCGTCGGCAGGCCGAACTGCGGCGCAAGCGCCTGAAGCTGTTTGCTGGCGGCGTCGGCGCGCTGGGTGTCAGCTACGTGGCGCTGCTTGGCGTCGAAATGCTCCAGCGGGGATTAGCGGCATGACCAACGCCAGAAAGCGCGAAGAGTCGCTGATCGAGCGTGCAGCGCAGGTCTATGACTTTGGCGCTCACCTCCGCCGCCGCGACGTGGTGCCGGCGTCGGAGCCGGAGGCGCCAGCGCAGGATCCGGTCGCCACCCGGTTGCTCGCCGACGATCCTGTTGCTTTGCCCCCCGCTGCGGACGACCCGGTCGACGCTACCGTGCCAGAGGCGGCGCCGCATGATCAACCGTCGGCTGACGACGAGCCGCTCGACCTCACCTTTGACCTTCTCGCTGCTGCGCCGCCTGCGCCGGAGGGGGCCGAGGCGCTGTCACCGATGGCCGCCGCAACGCTGATGGCCATTCCGCCCGAGCTTCGCGCTGGGGCCGAGGAAGAAGATGCGCCGATCCTCTACGACGACGGTATCGCGCGGATCGATCGGGCAATGCTGGCGGAGAAGGGCATGCTCGTCCCGGGCGCACCGATCGGCGCGCTGGCCGAGGAGTTCCGGCTGGTAAAGCGGCAGCTGCTGCTCAACGCCCGCGCCATCGCGAAAGGGCCATTGGGCGAGCGGTCCCGCACGATCCTGGTGGGGTCCGGCAAGCCTGGTGACGGCAAGACCTTCTGCGCGATCAATCTCGCGATCAGCCTCGCCGCCGAGCGCGATGTCGAGGTGCTGCTCGTCGACAGCGACTTCGCGAAGCCCGACATCATGGCCTCGCTCGGGCTCGATGATTCAACCGGCTTGCTCGACATCCTGGCGGACGAAACGCTCGATCCCGAGGCGTTTGTCGTCCGCACCGACGTGCCGCAACTGTCGCTGTTGCCCGCCGGCAAGCGCAGCCATTCCGATACGGAACTGCTCGCCAGCGCGCGGACCGGCGACGTGATCGATCAGCTGCTGGCCAACGATCCTCGCCGCATCATCGTATTCGATACGCCGCCGGCGCTCGCCGCGTCGCCAGCCTCCGTCCTCGCCCTGCTGGTCGGCCAGGTGATGCTGGTCGTTCGTGCCGACCGGACCACGGAAGCGGATGTGCGCGAGGCCGTCGCGCTGCTCGACGGTTGTGAACAGATCAGTCTGGTGCTGAATTCGCGGTCCTATGAGCCGGGCGGCGGCCGCTTCGGCAGCTATTATGGTCATCAGGGGTAACCCGGTGGGCGTGCGGCATCACTTGGCCGGCGGCGTGGCTCTGGCGGCGCTGGTGGCGTCCGGCGGAGCCGAGGCGCGTACCCGCTATGTGCAGCCTTATGTTGAGCTTTCGCAGGTCGTTGCAGCGGATCTCACCAACGATGAAGTGCTGACCTATTCTCAGGTTGCGGTCGGGGTCGATGCCGGCGTCTCGGGCCGGAATGTCGAGGGGCAGGTCAGCTACCGCTACGAACGGCGGATCCAGTGGAACGATCGCTACGCCGACGATAGCGTGCACACCGGCCTCGCCCGTGCCTCGGCGCGGGTCGCCCCGGGCTTTTCCATCGAGGGCGGTGCCATCGCGACGCGGGCGCGCAGCGACATTCGCGGTGCGGCGCCAGGCACATTTGTCGGGCCGGCCGACAATCTGACCCAGGTCTATTCGCTCTACGCCGGTCCCAGCGTCACGACGCAGGCCGGGCCAGTGCGGATCGCAGCATCCGCCTTTGCCGGCTACACGAAGGTGGAAGCGCCGCGTGCGACTGGGGTCGCACCAGGGCAGCAGCGGCTCGATTACTACGATGATTCGCGCAACGTCGTGGCGCAGGCGTCGGCCGGCGTTGCGGCGGGCACCGTATTGCCCGTCGGCGTGACGGTCAGTGGCGCGTATGAACGCGAGGAGGCGGGCCAGCTCGACCAGGCATACGAGGGGTATTTCGCGCGGGGCGACGTGACGGTGCCGGTCAGTCGCACCGTCGCGCTCCGGGCGGGCGCGGGCTACGAAAAGATCGAAACGACCCAGCGCGACGCGCTGCTCGACGCGAGCGGCAATCCGGTGATCGATCGCAACGGACGCTTCGTGACTGATCCGGGCTCACCAGCGCGGATCGCCTACAACACCGACGGCCTCATCTACGATGCCGGGGTGATCTGGCGGCCCAGCCCCCGGCTCGAGCTTCAGGCCAACGCTGGATACCGCTATGGCGGCGACACCTATTTCGGCTCGCTCAACTGGAACATCGCGCGCGACAGCGGGCTCCAGATCGTGCTGTACGATGGCATCGGTACGTTCGGGCGACAGCTGCGCAACGGCCTGCGCGATCTGCCCACCGCCTTTCAGGGCTCGGCCAACCCGTTCGGTCAGCAGTTCAACGGCTGTGTCTTCGGCGGCAACCCCGGCGGAGGCGCCGTCGGCGGCGCAGGGGCATGTCTCAACGACGTCTTCCAGTCGATCTCCACCGCCAGCTATCGCGCGCGGGGCATCGACGGCGTGATCTCCACCCGTCGTGGCCGAACCGCATATGGCTTTGGCGCGGGCTACGCCAACCGCCGGCTCAACGTGCCGCAGCTTGCGGAGGGGACAGTCGCCTACGGGATCACCGACGAAAGCTATTATGCGCAGCTTTTCTGGTCACGCGCGCTCAGCCGCGTGTCGCAGGTCGATGCCAATCTGTTCGCCAATTATTATGAAAGCGGGCTGCCGGGCGCGGACGGCGTGTTCAACCTGGGCGCCACGGGCACCTACAGCCACCAGTTCGGCCGGATCGGCACGGTGGCGTCGCTGGGCGTTTACACCTTCGACCAGGAACGCTTCGATAGCCAATGGTCGGCACAGGCGCTGCTCGGCGCGCGTTATACCTTCTGAGGAAGCTTGGTATGTACGAGGATCATTTCGGCCTGACCGAACGCCCGTTCCAGCTGACGCCGGACCCGCGTTACTGGTTCGATTCGGCCACGCACAAGAAGGCGATGGCCTATCTCGGCTATGGCCTTGCGCAGGGTGAGGGCTTCATCGTCATCACGGGCGACATCGGCGCCGGCAAGACGACGCTGGTGGGCCACGTGACCGAACAGATTGATCCGGCGAACCTTTCGGTCATTACCATCGTGTCGACCGCGATCGAGGCGGACGATCTGTTGCGGGTGGTGGCGAGCGGGCTTGATATCGATCCCGTAGGCCGAACCAAGGCCGAGCTGCTGACGCTGATCGAACGCGGGCTTCACGCAGTCGCGCGGACTGGCCGGCGCACGTTGCTGATCGTCGACGAGGCGCAGGCGCTTCCTGTGTCGGCGCTCGAAGAGCTTCGCATGCTGTCCAACTTCCAGGCCGGCAACCGCGCGCTGCTGCAGATATTCCTTCTGGGTCAGCCCGAGTTCCGCGAGCGGCTGAACGGATCCGACCGGCTGGAGCAACTGCGCCAGCGCGTGATCGCCATCCATCATCTCGACCCGATGGAGCCAGAGGAAGTCGCCGATTACGTCGCCCACCGGCTACGCATTGCGGGGTGGAAGGGCACACCCGATTTCGCCGACAACGTGTTCCAGGTTTTGCACCGTGCGACCGGCGGCGTGCCGCGGCGGTTGAACCAGTTGATGGGCCGTGTCCTGCTGCACGCAGCGATCACCGACGCGACGGTGATCGATGCGGCGCTGGTCAACACCGTGCGCGCCGACGCCGCCAAGGACCTGCCGAGCGCTGCACGGGTGACGCCGGCGGTGCGCGCCGTGCCCGACCCGATCCGGTCCGCGCCGTTGGAGGCCGTGTCTCCTAGCGCCGACACCGACGCCGAGCTGCGGCAGCGCATTGCCGCGCTGGAGTCGCGGGTGGAGGAGCAGGATGCCGCCCTGCGCCGCATCCTCACGCTGCTGGTCGACTGGGTGGAAAGCGACACGCCCGCCCCGCGCGGCAGCCTGGAGGCAGTACGCGGCGCGGCTGCATGACATGACCATCGTCAACGGAATGTCGGTCGACGTGGAGGAATGGTTCCAGGTCGGCGCCTTCGAACGCACCATCGACAAGAACGACTGGGACCGCCTCGAGAGCCGGGTCGTCGCGAACACCGGCGCCGTCCTCGACCTGTTCGGCGAGGCAGGGGTGACCGCCACATTCTTCACGCTCGGCTGGGTGGCGCATCGTCACCCGGCGTTGATCCGGCGGATCGTTGCGGAAGGGCATGAGGTCGCTAGCCACGGCTGGGATCATCAGCGGGTTTTCACCATGACCGCGGATCAGTTCCGTGCCGATCTGCAGCGGGCACGGATTGCGCTGGAGGATGCCGGCGGCGTCGCCGTGACGGGCTATCGCGCGCCCAGCTTCTCCATCGACACGCGCACGCCATGGGCGCATCCCGTGCTGGCGGAGGACGGCTATGCCTATTCCTCCAGCGTGGCCCCTGTGGCGCATGACCATTATGGCTGGCGGGAGAGCCCACGTTTTCCGTGGCGACCCCTCGCCGACGCATCGTTGATCGAGCTGCCGGTTTCCACTGCCGAGCTGGCGCGTCGGCGCATGGCCGTCGGAGGTGGCTTCTTCCGCCTGCTGCCGGCCGCGTTGACCGACACGGCGGTACGCCAGTCCAACCAGGCTGGCCACGCGGGCATGTTCTACTTTCATCCCTGGGAGGTCGATCCGGCCCAGCCGCGCGTCGCTGGAGCCCCGCTTCGCTCCAGGCTGCGGCACTACAGCCGGCTCGGCGCCATGGCCGGCAAGTTGCGCCGCCTGCTCGGACGCCATCGCTGGGGCCGTGTCGACGCCGTGGCCGTGCAGGAACGGCGCTGGTGAGCGGCGCGCTGGGTGCCGTCGCGGACCGGGTCCTCGTTCGCGATGCCGTCGGCGAGGATGAGCGTATAGATGCCTTCGTGCGCGCGCACCCGGATGCCACCCCCTTTCATCTGACCGGCTGGACGAAAGCGGTGGAGGTGGGTTGCGGGCAGCGTGGCCGTTTCCTGATCGCCGAACGCGACGGAGTAATTATCGGCCTGCTGCCGCTGACCGAGATGCGGTCCCCCCTCTTCGGCAAGGCGCTGGTATCGGCTGGCTTCGCCGTCGGCGGGGGCGTGCTGGGCGAAGGCACCCGGCCGCTCGCCGCCGCCGCCCGCGCGCTTGGCTGTCCCTCCGTGGAGTTGCGCGGCGGTCCGGTGCCGGACGGCTGGTCGAGCGACAGCAGCAGCTATCTCGGCTTTGCGCGACCGCTCGCGGCGGATGACGACGCCGAACTGCTCGCCATCCCCCGCAAGCAGCGCGCCGAGGTGCGCAAGTCGCTCACCAGCGACCTTGAGGTGGTCACCGGCGGCGCTGAACTCGCTGGCGAACATTACCGGGTATACGCCGAATCGGTTCGCAACCTGGGCACGCCTGTCTTCCCCCGCCGCCTCTTTACCGAGGCGCTGGCGCGTCTCGACAGTGACATTCTGACGGTGCGCTGGCAGGGCCGCGCCGTGGCGAGCGTCCTCAGCCTGTATTTCAACGGTGTGGTTTATCCCTATTGGGGCGGCGGCACCGTGGCGGCGCGTGCGCTGCGCGCCAATGACCGGATGTATTTCGCGCTGATGGCGCATGCCCGCGCGCGTGGCTGCACGCACTTTGACTTCGGCCGGTCCAAGACGGGGACGGGGGCCGCGGCGTTCAAGAAGAACTGGGGGTTCGAGGGCGTGCCGCTGACCTACGCGCGATGGTCGGACGGCCCCGCGCGAGAGGTTAATCCCCTGAACCCGAAATATGCCCTGATGGTGCGCGGGTGGAAGAAACTGCCGCTTCCGCTGGCGACACTTGTCGGTCCCTGGATCAGCCGCGGGCTCGGTTAAGGTGGAGATCCTGTTCCTGGCGCATCGTGCGCCGTTCCCGCCTGACCGGGGCGATCGCATCCGCAGCTTCAACATCCTGTCGTATCTGGCGGCGCGGGCGCGGGTGCATCTGGTCGCCTTTGTCGAGGAGGACGGAGCCATTGCGCCAGAGCACCGAGCGCTGGTCGACGAATGCATCCTGGTGCCCCGGACCAAGTCGCAGGTGCGCGCCGCGGCCGAGGCACTCGCCACCGGCCGCCCGGTGTCGCTGACCGCCTTCTCCGACCGTCGGATCAAGACCGCGGTGAACGATCTGCTCGCCCGCCGGTCGATCGACGCGATCTACGCCTTTTCGGGGCAGATGGCGCAATATCTGCCCGGGCAGTTCCCGCGCATCATCATGGATTTCGTCGATCTCGATTCCGCGAAGTTCGCCGCCTACGCCGCCGATGCGCGCGGACCGATGCGATGGATGATGCGGCGCGAGGCACGGCTGCTCCACGCGTTCGAGCGGCAGGTTGCCGGTCGCGTTGCCGCCAGCCTGTTCGTCAGCGAACCGGAGGCCGCGCTTCTTCCCGGAAGCCTGGCCGTCGAAAACGGCATCGACACGCTCCGCTACGATCCGGCGCTGGTCACGCCGGTGCCCGCAGCCCATCCGTTGATCGTCTTCACGGGCCAGATGGACTATCGCCCCAATGTGGACGCCGTTGCCTGGTTTGCCGAGCGGGTCATGCCGCTGCTCCCCGATGCGCATTTCGCGATTGTCGGTCGCGCGCCCACGCCCCGGGTTCGCGCATTGGCAGGCTCCCGAGTCACGACAACGGGGGAGGTCACCGATGTTCGCTCCTGGCTGGCCGCTGCGGACGTCGTCGTTGCACCGCTGCATCTCGCGCGCGGGATCCAGAACAAGGTGCTGGAGGCAATGGCGATGGCTTGTCCGGTGGTCGCCAGCCCTGCCGCGGCAGAGGGCATCGATCATGCCGGCACCCTTCGTGTCGCGGTGCAGCCGGAGGACTATGCGGCCACGATCCGCGAGCTACTCGCCGATCCTGAGCAGGCCGGCCAGCTCGGCGCAGCTGCGCGGCGGCAGGTGATCGGCCGCTACGGCTGGGATGCCCGGCTGAAGCCGCTCGACACGCTTCTCGGGCTGGTGCCGGCATGAGGCTCGCGCTCTCTCGCCCCGCTGCCCCGGTAGCCGCAGCGTGGCGGGTGCACCTCTCTTTGCTTGTGCTGGCGTCGACGGCGATCCTCCTGCTGTTCCGCCGCGACGTTGCCGACCTTCTGACACTGTGGTGGACCAGTACGACCTACGGTCACTGCCTGTTCATCCTGCCAGTGGTCGGGTGGCTCGTCTGGACGCGGCGGCGGGAACTTGCCGTGCTGCGCCCCGCCGCTTGGTGCCCCGGCCTTGCGCTGGTGGCGGCTGGCGGGGCGGGATGGCTGATGGGGGAGGCCGCTGGGGTTGCGGCTGCGCGTCATTTCGGCGTTCTGATCACGCTTGAGGGCGCCGTCGTCACCATCCTGGGGCCGCATGTCGGCCGCGCGCTGCTCTTTCCTCTTGCCTACGCCTTTTTCGCGATCCCGTTCGGCGAATGGCTTGAGTCGCCGCTGCAGCATGTGACGGTGTGGATCGTCATGCCGCTCCTGCATCTGGCCGCTGTGCCGGCCGCGGCGGACGGCGTCCTGATCCATGCAGGCCCCTATTATTTCGAAGTGGCAGAGGCATGTTCCGGGTCGAAGTTCGTGCTGTCGATGCTCGCCTTTGCCGCGCTGGTGGCGAACACCTGCTTCCGGTCGCGCCGCCGCCGGGCGATATTCCTTGCGGTCTCGCTGGTCCTGCCGGTGCTCGCCAACGGAGTGCGTGCGTTCGGCACGATCTACGCTGCGCAACTCGTCGGGCTCCAGGCCGCCACCGGATTTGACCACATCGTGTACGGCTGGCTGTTCTTCGCGCTTGTCATGGCCGTTGTCATGGCGGTCGGCTGGCGGTGGTTCGACCGGGCGCCCGATGATCCCGCCTTTGATCCTGCCACGCTCCCAGCGCCTTCGACCAGGGTCATTACCGCGCCGGTCGCCGCCCTTCTAGTGATCGCCACCACCGCGATCTTTCCGGCATGGGCCGACGCACTTGGCGCGCGTACGCAACCATTGCCGAGAGAGATCGACCTGCCGGAGGTGCCGGGCTGGACGCGTGCACCGCTGAGCACCCGGGCGTCGTGGCAACCCTTCTATCCCTCTGCCGATCATCAGGTGATCGGCCGCTACGTCGATGCTCAGGGGCGCGCCGTCGACGTGGCAATTGCGGTGTTCGGCCACCAGGAAGAGGGCAAGGAGATCATCTCCTATGGCACCGGCGTCCTGCGCGAAGGGGATCGCTGGGTCCGTATCGCAAACCCGCCGCCCATCGACGGTGGTTCGGCCATGCGGATCACCGCGGCAGCAAGCGATGGGAAGCCGGTGGAGCGTCTCGTGGTCACATGGTACCGGGTCGGCGGAATCGTGACCAGCCAGCCCGCCATCGTCAAACTCGCCACACTGCGCGCCCGTCTGCTCGGTGGTGAGCCGGGGGCGGTCGCGCTTCACCTGTCCGCGGTGAAGGCGCCCGATGTCGATCCGGCAGCCGACGTGGCACGTTTCCGCGCGGCACTTGGCCCGCTCGATGAGGTAACCGCTGCGGTGATGCGCTGATGTGCGGCCTCGCCGGTCTCTATTATCCCGAGACGCCCAAGCCGGTCGATCCCGCGCGCATCCGCACGATGATCGACGCCATGGCCGCGCGCGGCCCCGACGGGGAGGGGGTGTGGACCGCGCCGGGCGTCGGCTTTGGTCACCGGCGATTGTCGATCATCGACGTCGAAGGCTCGCCGCAGCCGATGCACGATCCTTCGGGCGCGCTGTCGGTGCTCTTCAACGGCTGCATCTACAATTATCGCGAATTGCGCGCGGAGCTTGGCGCGAAGGGGTGGGCGTTCCAGACCGCTGGCGACACCGAAGTGCTGCTGGCGGCATGGTCCGCCTGGGGCCCGGCGATGCTGGACCGGCTCGACGGGATGTTCGCCTTCGTGCTGCACGACTCGCGATCGCAGCGGCTGTTCATGGCGCGCGACCGACTGGGCGTGAAGCCGCTACACTATGCCCGCCTTGCTGATGGGGCGCTGGCCTTCTCATCCGAGCTGAAGGGGTTGCTGGCGCACCCGCTGCTGCGCCGCGTCGCAGACGTGCGCGCGGTCGAGGACTTCATGGCCTTTGGCTATGTGCCGGATGACGCCTGCATCATCGCCGGGGTGAGCAAGCTTCCCGCCGGCCATTACTTGCTGGTGGAGCGCGGCAAGCCTGTGCCCGCACCCATTCAATGGTGGGACGTGTCCTTTGCCGATCGGCGGCGCGGCTCGGTGCGCGCGCTGGAAGAGGAACTGGTCGACCATCTGCGCACCGCGGTGCGGTCGCGCCTCGTCGCGGATGTACCATTGGGTGCGTTCCTGTCGGGCGGGGTGGACAGTTCGGCGGTGGTTGCCCTGATGGCGGAGGCGACCCCACAGGCGGTGCGCACCTGTACGATCGGCTTTGACGAGGCAGGCCATGACGAGCGTGGCTATGCTGCGCTGGTCGCGGATCGCTTTCGCACCGATCATAGCGAGCGGGTGGTCCGGTCCGACGATTTCGGTCTGATCGACCGCATCGTCGCCGCCTTTGATGAACCCTTCGCTGACGCTTCCGCGCTCGCCACCTATCAGGTCTGTGCCTTGGCGCGGGCGAAGGTGACCGTGGCGCTGTCGGGTGATGGCTCGGACGAGATATTCGCCGGATACCGTCGCTATCGTTTCCAGGCGGCGGAGGAACGCGTGCGCGCGATCCTTCCCGCTGAGTGGCGCCGTCGGGTCTTCGGCGCGGTAGGCGCCGCTTATCCGAAGGCGGATTGGGCGCCGCGGCCGCTGCGCGCGAAGACGACGTTGCTGTCGCTCGCGATGGACGGCGGGGAGGGATATGCACGCGCCGTCGGCGTGACCGATCCAGCGCTGCGACGCCGGCTGTTCACCGGTGCCGCGCGTCGGGCGCTCGGCGGGCATCGGGCGGAGGATCGCTACGTCGCCGCCATGGCTGCGGCCCCCGCACGCGACGCGATCGACCGGGCGCAATATGCCGACATCAAGATCTGGCTGCCGGGGGATATCCTGGCCAAGACGGATCGCACCAGCATGGCCGTCAGCCTGGAGGCGCGCGAACCATTGCTCGATCACCGGCTGGTTTCCTTTGCCGCGTCGCTCCCCGCCTCGCTTCGGCTGCGGCGGGGCGAGGGCAAGTGGCTGATGAAGAAGGCGATGGAGCGCTATCTGCCCAAGCAGGTGCTGTACCGGCCCAAGATGGGCTTCGTGACGCCGGTCAGCGCCTGGTTCCGTGGGCCGCTCGCCGGGGAAGCCGCGGCTCTCGCACGGTCGCGCACCCTCGCCGATACCGGCTGGTTCGATCTTGCCGCGCTGGCGGATCTCGCCGAAGCGCACCGCTCCGGCCGGGCCGAGCATGGACGGACCTTGTGGCAGTTCGTGATGCTTGAACGAAGTCTGCGGCGGCTCTTCGGCTAATCAGCATTACTGGCGCGCGCGGGCCTGCCACGCCTGATATTGCTCCACTGCGGGCGAGCGGCGCAGCACCCGCGCCATCGGGTCGATCACGACGTGCTGACCAGCGGGAACGGTCAAGGTGCCCCTGCCACCCGCCATCGCGACCCGTTCGACGCGCTCGCCGATCTTCACCTCGATCGGCATGGGGAAGCCACTGCCTTCGCGCCAGTCCAGCCGCAACGTGTCACCGTCACGCCGTACGGTCAGGTCAGGCAGTTCGGCGCGGCGAAGATAGGCATCGAAGAACCAGCCGAGATCCTGGCCGCTTTCCTCCTTTACGATCCCTTCGAACTCTCGCGTAGAGCCGAACCGCGGCCGAAAGTTGCCGGGCGCAGGATCTTTACGGCCGTAGACCAGCCGGCGTACCGCACGATAAAAGGCGTCGTCACCGATCAGCCCTCGCAGCGTGTGCAGTGTCAGCGCGCCCTTATAGTAGATGTCGGTCCCGGCACCCCCGAGGGACGGCTCATACACCTCCTCCTCGCTCAGCAACTTGTCCCGGACAATCGGCGCGCGATTGGTGATCCGATTGCGCTGTGTCTCCAGCATGGTGAGGTAACGCGCGTCGCCCTCGCGCCAGAGACCGTATAATGGCTGCATATATTGGGCAAAGCCCTCATGCAGCCAATAATCATCCCAGTTCCCCGCCGTTACTTGGTTGCCGAACCATTCATGCGCGAATTCATGGTGAAACAGCCAGTCGAAGCCTTCCGGTGCCTTGGCGTAATTGTTGCCATAGGCGTTGATGGTCTGGTGCTCCATGCCCATGTGCGGCGTTTCGACGACGCCGACCTTTTCATCGGCAAAAGGGTAGGGGCCGATGACTTGTTCGAAGAAGTCGAGGGTCGGCGCAAATTCGGCGAACAACGCCTTCGCCTGTTCGGTCTTTCCGGGCAAGTACCAGTAATACAGCGGGATTTCGTTGCCGTAGCGGCTGCGGTACGTGCCGGTGAGTTCCTCGAACGGTCCCACGGCGAGCGCGATGGCATAGGTATTCGGCTGCCGGGCGCGCCAGTTCCAGCGCGTCCGCCCGTCGCTGAGCGTATCGACGCCGATCAACCGCCCGTTCGACGGCGCCTTCAGCCCCGGTGGTACGGTGATGTGGAGATCGACCAGCGCCGGCTCGCCCGAAGGGACGTCGAGGCATGGCCATAATTGGTCGCAGCCATAGCCCTGCGTGGTGGTGGCGACCCAGGGGCGACCATCGGGCGTGCTGCTCCAGACGATACCGTCATCCCAGGGGGCGTTCAGCGCGACGTGCGGCGTGCCGCCATAGGTGATCCGCGCCTGCACCTTCTCGCCGGCGGCCAACGGTTTCGGCAGCGCAATGACCAGCTGCCCCTCGGGATTGCTCCACGCCCGTTTCGACAGGGGCGATCCGTCGATCGCGATCGACGATACGGGAAGATTGCGATCCAGATCGATCACCAGCCGTGCCAATGGCGCGCGCGCGGTGAAGGTCAGGAGCGCATCGCCCCGGATGCGGCGCTGCCGCGGCACGACTTCGAACGACAGGTCGGCGTGGTCAAAGCGGACCGCAGTCTGCTCGGCCGGCCTCGGTCCGCCGGACATTCGGGTTTGGGCGGTCAGTGGTGGCTGGCCCTTGTCCGGCAGCGAGGATGCCGCCGCAATCAGCAGAAGAAGCGAGATCATGCAGAATAAGAATGCCGCAGCACGTCATCGGCTCCGCAAGCGACATGCGGCGATTGATGGACAAGCGCGCCACCCCATATACACTGCAAATCGCCGCCTGTTCGAAGCGGCGCCGGAGTTTGCATGACCCAGACCTACCCTCTTCTGCCCCTGCGCGACATTGTCGTTTTCCCGCATATGATCGTGCCGCTGTTCGTCGGTCGCGACAAGTCGGTCGCTGCGCTTGAGGCAGCAATGGCCGCGGACAAGGAGATTTTCCTCGTCGCGCAGCTTGATCCGGCCGAGGATGATCCCAAGGCGGACGACCTCTATGATATTGGCGTCACCGCGACGGTGCTTCAGCTGCTGAAGCTGCCTGATGGCACGGTGCGCGTGCTCGTCGAGGGCAAGCAGCGCGGCCGGCTCGGCGGTCTCGTCGACGCTGGCAGCTATGTGACGACCGAAGTGACCCCGATCGAGGAGGTTGAGGCGGAGGGCACTGAAGTGTCCGCGCTGATGCGGTCCGTGATCGACCAATTCGAGAATTACGCCAAGCTCAACCGCAAGCTGCCCGCGGAAACCGCCTCGCAGCTGGGCGAGATCGAGGACGCGTCGCGCCTCGCCGATGCGGTGGCTGGCAACATCTCGATCAAGGTTGCGGACAAGCAGTCGCTGCTGATCGAGTCCGATCCTGCCCGCCGGCTGGAGATGGTCTACGCCTTCATGGAAGGCGAGCTTGGCGTCCTGCAGGTCGAGAAGAAGATCAAGAGCCGCGTCAAGCGCCAGATGGAGAAGACGCAGCGCGAATATTACCTCAACGAGCAGCTGAAGGCGATCCAGCGCGAACTCGGTAACGAGGGCGAGGAAGGCGAAGGCGACGAGATCGGCGAGCTGACGCAGAAGATCGCGACGCTGAAGCTTTCCAAGGAGGCCCGCACCAAGGCCACGGCCGAGCTGAAGAAGTTGAAGACCATGGCGCCGATGAGCGCCGAGGCGACCGTCGTGCGCAATTATCTCGACGTGCTGCTCGGCCTGCCGTGGGGCAAGAAGTCGAAGCTGAAGAAGGACATTGCCGCGGCGCAGGCGATCCTCGACGAGGATCATTATGCGCTGGAGAAGGTGAAGGACCGGATCGTCGAATATCTCGCGGTCCAGGCCCGCACCAACAAGCTGAAGGGGCCGATCCTGTGCCTCGTCGGCCCGCCGGGCGTGGGCAAGACGAGCCTCGGCAAGTCGATCGCCAAGGCGACGGGGCGCGAGTTCATCCGCCAGTCGCTGGGCGGCGTGCGGGACGAGGCCGAGATCCGCGGCCACCGCCGGACGTACATCGGCTCGTTGCCGGGCAAGATCGTGACGAACCTGCGCAAGGCGGGGGCGGCGAACCCCTTGTTCCTGCTCGACGAGATCGACAAGCTGGGCCAGGACTTCCGCGGCGATCCAGCGTCCGCGCTGCTCGAGGTGCTGGACCCCGAGCAGAACAGCAAGTTCAACGATCACTATTTGGAGATCGATATCGATCTGTCGGACGTGATGTTCGTTTGCACGGCGAACACGCTGAACCTGCCGCAGCCGCTGCTCGATCGCATGGAGATCATCCGTCTCGAGGGTTACACCGAGGACGAGAAGGTCGAGATCGCCGAGCGGCACCTGATCGCCAAGCAGATCGAGGCGCATGGCCTGAAGGACGGCGAGTTCACGCTGACGCAGGAGGGCCTGCGCGCGCTGATCCAGCGCTATACCCGCGAGGCGGGCGTCCGCACGCTGGAGCGCGAGATCGCCAAGCTCGCGCGCAAGGCGCTGCGCCAGATCCTGGAGGGCAAGGCGACCAGCGTGACGATCACGCCGGAGAACCTCCACGAGTTCGCGGGCGTGCAGAAGTATCGCCATGGTCTGTCCGAGGAGGAGAACCAGATCGGCGCCGTCACGGGCCTCGCCTGGACCGAAGTGGGCGGCGAGCTGCTGACGATCGAAAGCGTGACGGTTCCCGGCAAGGGCGCAATCAAGCTGACCGGCAAGCTGGGCGACGTGATGAAGGAGTCGGCGGAGACGGCGATGAGCTTCATCAAGGCGCGCGCGCCGTCCTACGGGATCAAGCCGAGCCTGTTCCACCGCAAGGACGTGCACGTCCACTTGCCGGAAGGCGCGGTGCCGAAGGACGGCCCGTCGGCCGGCATCGGCCTCGTCACCTGCATCGTTTCCACGCTGACCGGCGTGCCGGTGAAGAAGGAGGTGGCGATGACCGGCGAGGTCACGCTGCGCGGCCGTGTGCTGCCGATCGGTGGCCTGAAGGAAAAGCTGCTCGCGGCGCTGCGCGGCGGCATCACCACGGTGCTGATCCCGCAGGAGAATGAGAAGGACCTCGCGGACATCCCGCAGAACATCAAGGACGGCCTGAAGATCGTACCGGTGACGCATGTCGACGAGGTGCTTCGCCTCGCACTGACCGAGCCGCTCGAAGCGATCGACTGGACTGACGCGGACGAGCTGGCGGCGCAGCCGCCGGCCCCGATCGCGCCGGCCGGGGGGGAGCTTCACCACTAAGTTCCTTTAAGGCAGCGAAAACGGGACACGGCGGTTCATCGCGACCGCCGTGGTTTCGTTTGACACTGAACGGGCCAGCCGTCTTACTGGAACGAGCGGCCTCGCGCGGGCCGAATCCGTATTTTTTCGAATATCCGCAAAGCCAAACGGGGGTCGGTGCATGAATAAGCAGGAGTTGATCGCGACGGTTGCGACCGCGTCGGGACTCGCCAAGGGCGATGCCACGCGCGCGGTCGAGGCCGTGTTCGACACGATTACTGCGCAGCTCAAGAAGGGCGATGAAGTGCGCCTGGTCGGCTTCGGCACCTTCGCGGTGACCAAGCGCAAGGCGTCGACGGGTCGCAATCCGCGGACTGGCGAACCGATGACGATCAAGGCGTCGAGCCAGCCGAAGTTCAAGGCGGGCAAGGTGCTGAAGGATTCGTTGAACTAATTTGATGATGGCGGGCTGGACAGGCGGCGCGATGCCTCCTAAAGGCCCGCTTCCGGTTTCGAGCTGAAAGGCTCTCCGGGCGCGTAGCTCAGCGGTAGAGCACACCCTTCACACGGGTGGGGTCACAGGTTCAATCCCTGTCGCGCCCACCATATACAAAGCCCCGCAGGTCGATCGACCGGCGGGGCTTTTTGTATCACAGGGCCTGAGCTTCGTGCCTCAAGCCATTGTGGTGGCGCGACTTGTCACGCGGGCCGGCGGGCGAGGAGCGGCGATGCGCCTGCTCCCCCCAGACGGGTCAGATCGGCGCGGCGATCAGTCCTTCCAGCACCAGTAGAGCTGCGCCGGCGGCACGTTCCACCATTCCATGTCATGGTCGATGCGGGCGAAGTGCGGGGACAGGAAGTCGCGCACCTTGGGGCTGAACTGATAGACGAGGAAGGCGCCACCGGGGCGGATGACGCGGTGCGTCGCCTCCGCGATCGCCGGGCCGATCCCGGCAGGCAGCGTCGAGAAGGGGAGCCCAGACAGGACAAAGTCGGCCTGTTCGTGGCCATTTTCGGCCACGATCGCCTCAACGTCGGCCGCGGACCCGTGGACGGCCACGAAGCGGGAATCGACGATCGTGTGATCGAGATAGCGAACGAAATCCGCATTGGTGTCGATCGCAATCAGCGTCGCGTCCGGCGCCATCCGCTCCAGGATCGGGCGGCAGAAGGTGCCGACGCCCGGACCATATTCGACGAACACCTTGCAATTCGCCCAGTCGACCGGCGCCAGCATCTTGTCGATCAGCTTGGCGGAGGACGGGATTACCGAACCCACCATCACCGGATGCTTCAGGAAGCCGGAGAAGAACATCTGCCACGGCTTCGGCACGCCGGCCTTGCTGGTTCGGGCGCGGCGCACCGCACTGGTTGAGCTGGGCATGGAGGAAAAGTAACTCCCCGGAAAAGTCGTCAATTGTGCCGAACGCGGCACGGCCTAGACAGTTGCCATAGCGGGGTTGCGCGGCGCTCCCAAGCGCCTAATCGAGCGTCATGGTAGAGGAACGGGGGCACAAGCAGAGCGCCATCCCCAGGCGCCCGAGGATTCGACGCGCGTTCGACCGTCGGTTTGCGCTGATGTTCATGGTGATGCTCACCATCGCAGCGGGCAATACGGCACTGCAATCGGTACTCCCCGCATTGGGCCGCTCGCTGGGCGTGGCGGACAGCGCGGTCGCGGCGGCATTTTCGGTATCGGCGCTGCTGTGGGTGATCGCGGCACCGTTCTGGGCCAATCGATCGGACCGTTATGGCCGGCGACTGATGATCCTGTTGGGGATGGGCGGATTCTGCGTGAGCCTCGCGACCTGCGGGCTATTCCTGGCCGCGGGGATCAACGGGTGGATCAGCGGATCGGCGGCATTCCTGCTCTTCATCATGGCGCGCCTGATCTACGGCACGTTCGGATCGGCCGCGCCGCCCGCGGTGCAGGCGATCGTGGCGGGCGAGACGACGCGGGAAGAGCGCACGCGCGCGCTGACGCTGATCGCCAGCGCCTTTGGCCTCGGCACGATCCTCGGCCCAGCGATCGCGCCCTATCTGCTGCTGGGGCATATCGGGGAGATCGAGATCGGGCTGGCCGGGCCGGCGTTCGTGTTCACCCTGTTCGGCATTGCGATGTTCCTGACCGTGCGCACGATGCTGCCGGAGGATCGCGCCACGCCGCTGGGCGGCCACGGCGGGACGACCGGGTATCCGTCGATCGGCGGGCAGGGCACGGGGGCCAGCGTGCGCGGCGCAACGGCGCCCAAGGGCGGCATCAAGGTCAGCTATTTCGATCGGCGGATTCGTGGCTGGATGATCGCCGGGCTGGTGATGGGCCATGCGCAGGCGATGACGGGCCAGGCGATCGGATTCCTGGTGATCGATCGGCTGAACCTGCCGCCCTCGCAGGCGCTGGAGCCGACCGGCATCGTGTTGATGATGGGTGCCGGCACCGCACTGCTGGCGCAATGGGGCATCATCCCGACGCTGAACCTGGCGCCGCGGGCGCTGGTGCTTGTCGGCCTTGTCTTTGCTGCGGCGGGAACGGTGATGACCGGCTTTGCCACGTCGCTGTACGGCATCGCCACCGGCTATGCGCTCGCCAGCCTTGGCTTCGGCTTCACGCGGCCGGGCTTCACCGCGGGCTCGAGCCTTGCCGTCGGGCCCGCCGCGCAAGGATCGGTCGCGGGCAAGGTGACGAGCGTCAATGGCGCCAGTTTCGTGCTGGGGCCATCGATCGGCGTCGGCCTGTACGGCCTTTGGCATTCGCTGCCGTATCTAATCGCGGCGGTCGGCTGCGTCGCGCTGTTCGCTTATTGCTGGTTCGCGCTGCAGGAGCCCGATGAGCAGGAAGTCGCGGCATTCGACGACCCGGTGATCTAAACGCGATTGCCGTCAAGGCGGCGAGCGAATAGACGCGCGCGCCATGACCGACTCCTCCATCAAGCGCGTCGTGCTCGCCTATTCCGGCGGCCTCGACACCAGCGTCATCCTGAAGTGGCTGCAGCAGACCTATAACTGCGAAGTCGTGACCTTTACCGCCGACCTCGGCCAGGGCGAGGAGCTGGAACCAGCGCGCCGCAAGGCGGAGCTGGCCGGCGTGAAGCCCGAGCATATCTTCATCGACGACCTGCGCGAGGAGTTCGTCAAGGATTACGTGTTCCCGATGATGCGCGCCAACGCGACGTACGAGGGACTGTACCTGCTGGGCACCTCCATCGCCCGGCCGCTGATCGCCAAGCGCCAGATCGAGATCGCCAAGATGGTCGGCGCCGATGCCGTGAGCCATGGCGCGACCGGCAAGGGCAACGACCAGGTCCGTTTCGAGCTGGGCTATTATGCCCTTGCACCCGACATCAAGGTGATCGCGCCGTGGCGTGAATGGGATCTCACCAGCCGCAGCCGCCTGATCGAGTTCGCCGAGCAGAACCAGATCATGGTCGCCAAGGACAAGCGCGGCGAAGCGCCGTTCTCCACCGACGCGAACCTGCTGCACACCTCGTCCGAGGGCAAGGTGCTGGAGGATCCATGGGAGGAAGTGCCCGATTACGTCTATTCGCGCACGGTGAACCCGGAGGACGCGCCCGACGCGCCGGAATATATCACGGTCGATTTCGAGCGTGGTGACGGCGTGGCGCTGAACGGCGAGGCATGTTCGCCCGCGACGCTGCTGACCAAGCTGAACGAGCTTGGCCGCAAGCATGGCATCGGCCGGCTCGACCTGGTCGAGAACCGCTTCGTCGGCATGAAGAGCCGCGGCATGTACGAGACGCCGGGCGGCACCATCTATCACCTGGCGCATCGCGGCATCGAGCAGTTGACGCTGGATCGCGGCGCGGCGCACCTGAAGGACGAGCTGGCGATCCGTTACGCCGAGCTGGTGTACAACGGCTTCTGGTTCGCGCCGGAGCGCGAGATGCTGCAGGCGGCGATCGATTATAGCCAGGAGAAGGTGTCCGGCACGGTGCGGCTGAAGCTGTACAAGGGCAGCGTCAACGTGGTCGGCCGCAAGTCGCCCAACTCGCTCTACAGCGAGAAGGTGGTGACGTTCGAGGACGACCAGGGCGCCTATGACCAGCGCGACGCGGAAGGCTTCATCAAGCTGAACGCGCTGCGCCTGCGCCTGCTCGGCCGTCGCGACCGCCTGTAATCGGCCTATCGCACGCCGGGGGAGGATTCCTGCCATCTCCGGCGTGCCGGCCACTGCGGACAACGCGTATGATCGTTGTCGATCAGGAACGATCCTGCCGCCATCGACGTTCTTTCCGCGCCTGGGGCGGCTCAAGGCCCCGAGTCTGAGGGAGATTGCGATGAAGGGTGCAACATTTGGCGCATTGCTGCTGGGGGCCACCGTGCTCACCGCCTGCGCCGAAAACCGCCAGGACGTGGTCGCTCCGGCGCCGCCGCTTGGCCCGGGTGCACTGGCCGGAACGGTCGCAGCTGATCGCAACGGCGATGGCCTCGTCGATGGCTATTACACGCCGGACGGCGTCTATGTAGCGTTCCAGGCGCCGCCGTGCCCGCCGCCGCCGCCGCCCCCGCCGCCGCCCACCCCGCGCGGCGAACGAGGCTGAGCTTGTCGGCCGGCGAGGGCGCGCCGGCGCGGCGCGCGAGCCGGCTGGCGCTTATCCTGTCATTGCTCCTGCCGGTGGCGGCGCTTCCCAGCGTCGCCGCCGCGCAGGACGATGTTCCGGTCGGCGAGTCGACCAACGCGGTTGCCCAGGCAATTCGGGGCCAGGTCGGCGGCCGGCTGAAGGATTTCTATCGCGCGCGCGGCTATTGGCCGCTGTGGATCGTCGATGACCGGCCCGGCCCGCAGGCCGAAGCACTGGTCGGCGTGATCGAAAGCGTGCGCGTCGATGGCCTCAACCCCGATCGCTATTCGCCGGACCGGTTGCGCCGGTTGATCGATGAGGGGCAGGACGGCAATCCGCGCGCGCTCGCCTATCTTGAGGTGGCATTGAGCGGCGCGCTCGGCAATCTGGTCCGCGACATGCGCGAGCCGACGATCGAGATCGAATATCTCGAGGAATCGCTGAAGCCGAAGCGCCTGCGCCCGGAAGAGGTGCTGCGGCGCGCGGCGCTGGCCAAGTCGATGACCGATTATGTGCGCAACATGGGCTGGATGAGCCCGCTGTACGTGCAGCTGCGCGCGGCATTGCCGACGACGGCGCCGGACGATGACCGTGATGTGCCTGGAAGCGACGTCACCGTGCCCGGCGGGCCGTTGCTGAAGCCAGGCATGACCGGCGAGCGCGTGATGCTGCTGCGGCAGCGACTGGGGCTGGCGGATGGCGGCACTTACGATGCGGAGCTGAGGGCCAGCGTGCGCCGCTTCCAGGCGTCGCGCGGCTTGCCGGTCGATGGCATTGCGGGCGCACAGACGATCGCCGCGTTGAACGGCGAGGGCGGGGCGAGCGAGGACCGGATCGCGCAATTGCGGCTGAACCTGGAGCGCGCACGGCTGCTGCCCGATGCCTATACCCGGCATATCGTGGTCGACGCGGCCGCCGCGCGCCTGTGGTATTACGGTGGCGGGGCGGAGCAGGGCACGATGCGCGTCGTTGCCGGCACGCCCGAGACGCAGACGCCGATGATGGCGGGGCTGGTGCGTTACGCGACGCTCAACCCTTATTGGAATGTCCCGGTCGACCTCGTGCGCAAGCGGATCGCCCCCAAGGTGCTGGCGGGTACCTCGCTGGAGCGGCAGGGCTATGAGGCGCTGTCGGACTGGACGCATGACGCCACCGTCATTCCCTCCGCCTCGATCGACTGGCAGGGGGTGGCAGACGGCACGGTCGAGCCGCGCGTTCGCGAGCTGCCCGGGCGGGGCAATTCGATGGGGTCGGTCAAGTTCATGTTCCCCAACGATCACGGCATCTACCTGCACGATACGCCGCAGAAGAATTTGTTCGCCAAGGCGGACCGGCATTTCTCCAACGGTTGCGTCCGGCTGGAGGATGCGCCGCGGCTGGGCCGGTGGCTGTTCGATCGCCCGCTGAAGCCCGACAGCTCGCAGCCCGAGCAGCATGTGCCGGTGCCCGAGCCGGTCCCGGTGTATCTGATGTATTTCACGGCCAGTCCCTCCGAGACGGGACGCGGCGTGAAATATGTCGCCGATGTCTATGATCGCGATTCGCCCGCCCTGCAGCATCTCGCCAGCCGGTGATCTGGTGCGCCGCGCGGGGGGCGCATTAACCACGCCTCAATCATCGTCCTTCATTGCCGATGCTGCATTGCTATGGGGCAGCATCAGATGGCGAATCCTGTCGGCACGGTGGACGTGGCGATCATCGGCGCGGGACCGGCGGGGCTGACGGCGGCCTATCTGCTCGGAAAGGCGGGCTATTCCGTCACGGTGATCGAGAAGGACCCGCGCTACGTCGGCGGGATCAGCCGCACCGTCGAGCATGAGGGCTTCCGCTTCGACATCGGCGGGCACCGCTTCTTCTCGCGATCGAAGGAGGTGGTCGACCTCTGGAATGAGATCCTGCCCGACGATTTCATCGAGCGGCCGCGGATGAGCCGTATCTACTACGAGGGCAAATTCTACAGCTATCCGCTGCGCGCGTTCGAGGCGCTGTGGAACCTTGGCGTGTGGCGATCGGCGTTGTGCATGGCGAGCTTCGCCAAGGCCAAGCTTCTGCCCAACAGGAGCGTGAAGAGCTTCGAGGACTGGACCGTCAACGCCTTCGGATGGAAGCTGTATTCGATCTTCTTCAAGACCTACACCGAGAAGGTGTGGGGCATGCCATGCGATGCGATGAGCGCCGATTGGGCGGCGCAGCGGATCAAGGGGCTAAGCCTGTGGGGCGCGGTAACCGATGGGCTGAAGCGCAGCCTTGGCCTCAACAAGCGGCCGAATGACGGGATGGCGGTGAAGACGTTGCTGGAAAGCTTCCGCTATCCGCGGCTCGGGCCGGGCATGATGTGGGAAGCGGCGCGCGATCATGTGGTCGCGCACGGTAACCATGTGCTGATGGATCACAAGCTGAAGCAGCTGGCGTTCAACGACGTCACGCAACAGTGGACGATGACCGCCACGGACGGCGAGGGTGCGCAGGTCGCGATAAAGGCGGCGCACGTCATTTCCTCGGCGCCGATGCGCGAACTGGCGAGCCGGCTCCATCCGCTGCCGGCTGCATTGCCGGAGGCGGCGAACCTCAAGTATCGCGACTTCCTGACGGTCGCGCTGATGATCCGCTCGCCCGACCTGTTCCCGGACAATTGGATCTACATCCACGATTCCAAGGTGAAGGTGGGACGGGTTCAGAACTTCCGGTCGTGGTCGCCCGAGATGGTGCCCGATCCCGATCTTGCCTGCGTCGGCCTGGAATATTTCTGCTTCGAGGGCGACGGGCTCTGGTCAGCAAGTGACGACGAACTCGTTGCGTTGGCGACGAAGGAGATGGCGCAGCTTGGGCTATGCGAGGCGGAGCAGGTGGTCGGCGGAACGGTGGTACGGCAGGAGAAGGCCTATCCCGTCTATGACGAGGATTATGCCGCCAATGTCGAGGTGCTGCGCCAGGAGATCGAGACACGCTATTCGACGCTGCATTGTGTCGGGCGCAACGGGATGCACCGCTACAACAATCAGGATCACGCGATGATGACCGCGATGCTGACCGTGCGAAACATCGAAGCCGGCGCGCGGGTCTATGACATCTGGGCGGTGAACGAGGACGCCGAATATCATGAGAGCGGCAACGAGGGGGAGCGCGCCGCGCTCGCAAGCGTGCGCGCCGTGCCGGAACGCCTGAAGGCGGCGTGACCTTGTGGGCCACCCGGCAGCAGGCGACGCGGTGACGGGCGCCCTCGTCGGGGGCGGGCGTGCGTCGGATGGACAAATCCTAGCCTCCGGCGCGCGAAAACGGGGCCGCGGGATCGTCCGCCCTGTCCTGATCGGGTGGCTGCTCTCCACCATCGTTCTGCTGCTCGCCACTGCCGGCGATATTATGTCGCTGCGCTTTCCCGATCCCGATGACGCGATGCGCCTGATGGAGGTGCGCGACTGGCTTGCAGGGCAAAGCTGGTGGGATGTGGCGCAGTATCGGCTGAACGGCGGCGACTTTCCGATGCATTGGTCGCGGCTGGTGGACCTTCCGCTGGCGATTGTTTTGGCGGCGACGCGCCTCGTCATGAGCGAGGATGCGGCGACGCGCGTGACGATGGCGATCGTGCCCTTGCTGTCGTTGCTGGCCGTCATGGCACTGGTTGCGGCGATGACCCGGCGGCTCTCGGGCGCGGAGGCGGCGCGCTACGCCGTGCTGCTGGTGCCGCTGTCGGCGCCGCTGGTGTACCAGCTGCGGCCGCTGCGGATCGATCACCATGGCTGGCAGATCGTTCTGGCGCTGGTCGCGGTGGCGATGCTGATCGGGCGCGGGAGGGCGCGTGATGGCGCCGTGGCCGGCGTTGCGCTGGCGATGCTGCTGACGATCTCGCTCGAAGGAATGCCGATCGCGGCGGCGATTGCCGGCGTCGCGGCGCTGGCCTGGGTGTGGCAGCCGGAGCGGCGCGGGTTCCTGCTTGGGCTGGTGTGGAGCCTGTTTGGCGGCGCGCTGCTGCTTCACGTGGCAACACGCGGGCCGGGCTTTTTCGCGCCTGCCTGCGACGCGGTTGCTCCTGGTTGGCTGGCAATGCTGGGTACGGCGGCCGTTGGGACGAGCGTCGTGACGACGGTGTTTCAGCGCCGACGGGCGGGCGTTAGACTCGGCGGATTGCTGGGGGTGGGGGTGCTGACCGCGGGGGTGTTGGTAGTGGTATCGCCGGGGTGTTTGGCGGGGCCGTTCGCGAGCCTGCCGCCGATCGTTCATGACATCTGGTATGTTGGGGTGAGCGAGGGGCGGCCCTTGTGGGAGCAGAAGCCGCACTGGGCGGCGATGACGATCGGGCTGCCGCTGGTGGGCCTTTTCGCCACGTGGCGCGGCTATCGTTCGACAAAGGGCGACGTCAGGGTCAGGTGGTTGCTTTTGCTTGCTATTCTAGCTCTTGCGACATTGGTGGCGGTGCTTGTCAATCGCGCGGGGGCGACGGCCAATGCGCTGGCCGTCCCGGGGGTGGCGACGTTGTTGCTGACGCTGCTGACGCGGGCGCGGGCGGTGTCGGGGGCGGGCAAGCGGTTGGTCGCGACGGCGGGGGCGTTGCTGGTCGCGTCCCCCGGACAGGTCGCGGCGATCGGCGTGGTGGCCGGGAAGGCAGTGGCCGCGGACGACCGATCGGCGGCGACATCCGGCCTGTCCCCGGCGAATATCGGCCGCGCCGGGACGGCGTCCGGCCAGCAGCGCCCGTCATGCGAAAAAGTCGGCGACGTTCGCGTGATCGGGCGGCTGCCGCCGGGCATTGTCTTTGCCCCCATCGACATTGGACCGGACATCATCGCGACCACCCATCATGACGCGATCGCGGGCGGATACCATCGCGCGCCGCGCCCGATGGAGCAGGTGCTGACCGCCTTCACCGGGTCGCCCGAACAGGCGCGGGGGATCGTGATGGCGAGCGGGGCAGCGTATATCGCCGGTTGCCCGGGGCTGAGCGAGACGGAAATCTATCGCCGCGATTTTCCGGAAGGCTTCTGGGCGCGGTTGCAAGCTGGCGAGCGGTTCGACTGGCTGGAGCCGGTCGAGACCGGCACCCCGGCGCTGGCGTGGCGGGTCATTCGGCCCTTGCCCCCCGTCGCCCGACGCCCGTAAGGCAAAGCGATGGATCACATGGGGGCGCCCCTTCGTTGGTGGCAGACGCGCACGTTTGTCGTGATCGCGACGCTTATTTCGATCGTGCCGCTGATCTGGCCGGACATTCCGCCGCTGGTCGACCTGCCGGGGCATATGGGCCGCTACCGCGTTCAGCTGACGCCGGTGGAACAGGCGCCGTGGCTGGCCGAATGGTATAATTTCCAATGGTCGCTGATCGGTAACCTGGGGATCGACCTGCTGGTCGTCCCCTTTGCCAAGGTTTTCGGCCTGGAACTGGGCGTCAAGCTGATCGTGATGACGATCCCGGCGCTGACGGTGGCCGGTTTGCTGTGGATCGCGCGCGAAGTGCATGGCCGGATCCCGCCGACGGCGATGTTCGCGCTGCCGCTGGCCTATTGCTACCCGTTCCAGTTCGGTTTCGTGAATTTCTCGCTGTCGATGGCGCTGGCGCTGTGCCTGTTCGCGCTGTGGCTGCGGCTGGCGCGGCTCGGCCGGTTGCGGCTGCGCGCGATCATCTTCGTGCCGATCTCCTGCCTGTTGTGGCTGTGCCATACGTTCGGCTGGGGCGTGCTGGGCGTGCTCGCATTTTCCGCCGAGATGATCCGCCAGCACGATATCCGCAAGGATGCGGGATCGGGCCATTGGGTGGAAAGCTGGATCCGCGCGGGGCTGGGTTGCGTGCCGCTGGCGCTGCCGATGCTGCTGATGATCTTCTGGCGGTCGGGCGACCATGTCACCGGCCAGACGGCGGACTGGTTCAACTGGCAGGCGAAAGTCGCCTGGCTGCTGATGGTGCTGCGCGACCGGTGGGAGCTGTGGGACGTCGCGTCGACCGCGGTTTACCTGCTGCTGCTGTTCTACGCGGTGCGCGATCCGGTGCTTGGCTTTTCCCGCAACCTCGTGCTGTCGGCGCTGTTTCTGGCGGCGGTGTACGCGCTGCTGCCGCGGATCGTGTTCGGATCGGCCTATGCCGACATGCGGCTGGCGCCGTTCGTGGTGGCGGTGACATTGATCGCGATCCGTCCGCTGCCGGGAATGAGCGCGCGCAAGGCCGGTATACTGGCGATGCTGGCGACCAGTTTCTTCGTTGCGCGGATCGCGGGCAACACGGTCAGCTACTGGCTGTTCGATCGCGATTACGACACTGAACTCGCCGCGCTGGACGAGCTGCCCAAGGGCGCGCGGGTCGTGACGTTCGTCGGCACCAATTGCCGCAACGAATGGAAGATGAGCCGGCTGGAGCATTTGCCGGCCATCGCGCTGACCCGGCGGCTGGCCTATGCCAACGACCAATGGTCGATGCCGGGTGCCCAGCTGTTGACCGCGAAATACAGCAAGGCGGGCATGTTCGCGCATGATCCCTCGGAGATCGTGACGCCGGGCTGGTGCCCGCGCGAATGGTGGAAGCCGATCGATTTTTCGATGGCGCGGTTCCCTCGTGAGGCGTTCGATTATGTGTGGCTGATCCGCACGCCGCCGTTCAATTCGCGTTATGCCAGCGACCTCGATCGGGTCTGGCGGTCGCCGACCGGGGCGAGCGCGCTGCTGAAGGTGAACCGCGGCCGTCCGACGCCGCAGATTGCCGACGAGGAACTGTACCCCAAATGGTTCCTGGAGCTGCGGGAGCGGCGGATGCGCGAGCGCAAGTTGGAGCTGCCGCCGCCACCGCGTTCGTGACGCCCCGAGCACTCGCCTGAACCCTCATAAAGCCGCAGCGCAAAAAAATGCGCCGCGCTGCGGCACCTTTCCGATCCTTAAGGTGTTGAAGAAGGAGAGGGGAGGACCGGCCATTGAACCGATGCTGGGCGGCAGCTGTGGCTGCATGTGCGATGGGGGTTGCGCTACCGGTGGCGGCCGAGACCAACCACGGCGGGCAGATCTGGGGCGGGATCCAGGTGACGGCGCCGCTTTCCGACGATGTTTTCATCACCAGTGAGATACAGCCACGCTGGTCGACCAAGAATGCCGCGACCGCACCGATCACGGTCATCCCGCCGATCATTTCCTGGCGAAAGAGCGAGTCGCTGATCCTGTCGGCGGGCTATCTTTATGCCTTCATCGATGGCGCGCGGCTGCCGCAGGACCTGCACGAGAACCGGTTCCTGCAACAGGCATCCTATCGCATCGGGGCGATCGGGCGGGTGGGCGTCCGTGCGCAAACGCGCTTCGAGCAGCGCCAGCGATCGACCGGCAAGGACTGGAATTTGCGCGTGGCGCAGCAATTGCTGCTGGCGACGCCGCTGACCAAGAAGGAAAGCGGCGGGCCGGTGGGCGTCGTCTCGGTCGAATTGTACTGGAACCTGACCGACGCCGACTGGGGCGCGCGCAAGGGATATGACGACCTTTGGACCTTTGCCGGGGTGCGCACGCCCATTTCCGAGGCGGCGGCGCTGGAGCTTGGTTATCTGAACCAGCGACAGCGGGCGGTGAACGGCCGCGCCAACATGAACCATGCCGCAGTGATCGGCATATCGTTCCAGCTGTCCACCAAGATCGTCCCGCCCAAGGTGGTGCCGACGACCGGGCCGGGATTGCAGCCGCTGCCCGACCGCGAGCGCGTGCGGTAGCGATCAGCCCTTGCGGAAGGGAGTGAGCTGACCGAGGAATTCCTGGTCTGCCTCCACCGCGACGCGTTCGCGGGCGAGGAAATCGGCCACCGCGCGGCGGAAGCCGGGGTTGGGGAAATAATGCGCCGACCAGGTGGGGACGGGCGCATAGCCGCGCATCAGCTTGTGCTCGCCCTGCGCGCCGGCCTCCACCGTCGAAAGCCCGCGTTCGATCGCAATGTCGATCGCCTGATAATAGCACAGCTCGAAGTGCAGGAACGGCACGTCCTCCGTACAGCCCCAATAGCGGCCGTAGAGCGTGTCGGCGCCGATCAGGTTGAGCGCGCCGGCGATTGGCTGGCCATCGCGCTCGGCGAGGATCAGCAGCACGCGATCGCCCATCCGTTCGCCCAGCATCGGGAAAAAGGCGCGGGTGAGATACGGGCGGCCCCACTTTCGGCTGCCGGTATCCTGGTAGAAGGTCCAGAAGGCGTCCCATTCGCGCTGGCCGATCTGATCGCCGACGAGATGGCGGATCGTCAGCCCCTCAACGGCGGCGGCGCGTTCCTTGCGGATCGCCTTGCGCTTTCGACTGGCGAGGGTGGCGAGGAAATCGTCGAAACTGGCGAAGCCCTGGTTGCGCCAGTGGAATTGCGTGCCCTCGCGGATCAGCCAGCCGGCCGCCTCGAAGGCGTCGATCTGATCCGGGGCGACGAAGGTCGCGTGGGCGGAGGACAGATCATGCTGATCGGTCACCGCCTCCAGCGCCGCAATCAGCGCCGGAGCAGCGCTGGGATCGCGCAACAGCAGCCGGGGGCCGGGCACCGGGGTGAAGGGGGCGGCGACCTGAAGCTTGGGATAATAGCGCCCGCCTGCGCGCTCCCACGCATCGGCCCAGGCATGGTCGAAGACATATTCGCCCTGGCTGTGCGCCTTTGCATAAGCGGGGGCGACGGCGATCGGGGCGCCATCGTCGCCATCGACGACGACGGGTACCGGCTGCCAGCCGGTGCGGCCACCGACGCTGCCCGAATCCTCCAGCGCGGAGAGGAAGGCGTGGCTGACGAAGGGGTGGGCGGTGCCGGCGCAGGCATCCCACTGCTCCGCCGCGATGCTGGCGACGCCGTGCATCATGCGGGCCGACAGCTTCATTCGGCGGACGCCCCGGTCATCGCCGCGGTGCGGACAAGAGAGCGGAAGCGCGCCAGCGCGCGGGGATAAGCCGCGGCTGGCGCCGATTCGGAAAAGATCTGGTCAGGCAAGCGCACGGCTTGGCCGGAACGACCGGGTAGCGCGAAGGTTCAGCGCGCCACTTCGATGATGGCATCGATCTCGACCGCAGCGTTGCGCGGCAGGGCAGCGACGCCGACCGCGGCGCGGGCGTGCTTGCCGGCATCGCCGAACAGCGCGACCATCAGGTCCGACGCGCCATTGGCGACTTCGGGCTGATCGCCGAAGCCGGGGGCCGAGTTCACGAACACGCCGAGCTTCACGATGCGCGCGACGCGCGACAGGTCGCCGAGCGCGGCCTTGACCTGCGCCACGACCATCAGCGCGCAAAGCACGGCGGCGTCCGAACCGGCGGCGACATCGAGATCGTCGCCGAGGCGGCCGGTCACGACCTTGCCATCGCGGAACGGCAGCTGGCCCGAGACATGGAGCAGGCCGCCGGCCTCGACCGTCGGGACATAAGTGGCGACGGGCGCAGCCGCCTTGGGGAGGGTGAGCCCGAGCTCTTCGAGCTTGCGATCGATACGGTCAGTCATGGTCCGGGGTAGAACACCAGCCGCCGTTCGCGGTCAACCGTGCGCGGCGGCGGTGCGCAGCGGGGTGGGCGCGTGCTGACCGCTGGCGAGACGATCGATGATCCAGGGAAGCGCATCCGGCCAGGCATCGATCCGCGCGTGCGCGGCCGGGGCGGCGGGCACGCCGGGGGCAAGCGCAGGCTCGGCCACCATGTGCAGGCGATGGACCTGCGGCGCATGTTCGGCGACCGATTCATGGTGCATCGGCAGATCATCGACGAACACCGTTACCGGATTGCCATGCTCTGCGACGAGCGCGGCGACCGGGCCGCCCTTTGGCCCCTGGTTGCATTCCACGCGGTGCGCGATGCCGAAGGCGGCAAGCTGATCCATGCGGTGGGTGCGGCAGCTGTCCTGCAGGTTGGTGAGGATGACGATGTCAGCAACCTCGGCGATCCGCGCCAGCGCGTCGCGCGCGTGGGGGACCAGCGTCTGGCGGTGCATCTCGGCCGGGAAGAAGCCATCGAGGAAGCCGCGCATCTCCTCCCGGCTGGGGGCGTCGCCACCGCTGCGCCGGCGCATGTTGCGTCCCAGTTCCCAGCTCGAGGGCGTGAATTCGATATCGTGCGCCTCATCCAGCCAGTCGCCGAAATGGCGCACCATGTGGATCAGCACCTCGTCGCAATCGGAAATCAGCAGCGGTCGGGTCATAGCCTCTCCAGTTCGTGGCGGGCGCGCACCAGCGCCTCGGGTTTGCAATCCAGCACAGACGCGCAGGCGATGAGATCGGGTTCATGCGCCTCCAGAAACAGGAGGCAGGCGGCGAGGACGGAGGGCTCGCCAATGCGTTCGCGCAGATCATGGGGGTGAAGCCCGGTGAGCGCCAGCAGGCGTCCCGCGCGGTCGGAATCGGACAATGTCCAGGCCAGCGCCTGCAGCGCGAGCGCGTCGGCAGGTTCTCCGTTTGAATCGGCTATTTTCATTGCCTATTGTCGTTCACCAATCGGGGGATCTAACGCGCGTGGCAAAGAAGGTGCTCGTTGTCGAGGACAACGAACTCAACCTCAAGCTGTTCTGCGACCTGTTGCGGGCGCATGAATTCGAGGCCGAGCCGGTGCGCGACGGGCGCGAGGCGGTGGCGCAGGCGCGGGCCTGCCTGCCCGACCTCATCATCATGGACATCCAGATGCCCTATGTGACGGGCTATGAGCTGATCCTGGAGTTGAAGGCGGACGAGGAATTGCGGCGCATCCCGGTGATGGCGGTCACCGCCTATGCCGGGCGCGACGACGAGGAGCGGATCCGGGCGGCGGGGGCGGAGGCCTATGTGTCGAAGCCGATCAGCCTGGTGCGGTTCATGGAGACGGTGCGCGCGCTGATCTGAGCGGCGTCCGCGTGGTCAGACGAGGCCAAGCTCCGCCAGCTTTCCGAGCAGGGCGGGGGGCAACGTGGCCATGCCGCTGCCGTCGCCGTCGAGGTCGGCGGGCGCATCGGCATCCTCAAGATAGCGCCAGCCCTGGTGCGCGCGCTTGGGCCGGGCGGCGACCATGCGAAGCACCGGATCGATGTGGATCGCGACGCGGCCGCCCTCCGCCTCGCCGAAGCCGAGGATCGGCGAACGGGCGACGAGCTGGTGCTTGATGATCCAGAACAGTGAGCCCTGGCCGGCGATCTCCTCATGCCGTTTGGGCAGATAGCGCGTGGTCAGGAACAGCGGGCCTTCCTCGCCGCGCTCACGCAGCCGATCGGCGAGATGCTCGACGGCCGTGTGGCCGAAAGCGACTTTCGTGATGTGAAGCGGCATGGCTCTCCGGCAGCAGGGGAGGCTGCCATGTGGGGAGTGTCAGCCCACCAGGCCAGAGGCGCTGGCGAGGCCGAGGAAGGCGAGGAAGCCGATCGAATCGGTGGTCATGGTGACGAACACCGAGGAGGCGACCGCGGGATCGGCGCGCAGCCGTTCCAGCACCACCGGCACGAGGACGCCGGCGAGCCCGGCGACGAGGATGTTGGTCATCATCGCCGCGGCAATCACGCCGCCCAAGAGGACGTTGGCGAAGATCAGCGCGACGCCGGTGCCGATCACCAGCGCGATGGTCGCGCCGTTGAGCAGGGCGACGCGGATCTCGCGGCCGATCGCGCGCGCGGTGTTGGATTGCGTCAGCTGGTTGGTGGCCATGGCGCGCACGGTGACGGCCAGCGTCTGCGTGCCGGCATTGCCGCCGACGCCAGCGACGATCGGCATCAAGGTGGCGAGCGCGACCATGCGTTCGATCGTGCCCTCAAACCGGGAGATGATGAACGAGGCGAGGAGCGCGGTGAACAGGTTGGCGATCAGCCAGCGGACGCGCGCCTTGTAGCTGTCGAACACCGGCTCGTTGATGTCGCCTTCGCCAGCGCCCGAGAGCAAGAGCGCGTCCTCGCCGGCCTCTTCCTGAATGATGTGGACGATATCGTCGACGGTGATCATGCCGACCAGGCGGCCGGAATTGTCGACCACCGCGGCGGAAATCAGCGCGTATTTCTGGAAGCGGAGCGCGACCTCTTCCTGATCCATGTCGACCGGGATCAGCGTCTGTTCGCGCGCCATGACGTCCGAGATGGCGATCGCGCGGGGCGTGCGCAGGATCCAGGACAGCGCGCAGGTGCCGACCGGCTTGTGCTGCGGATCGACGACGAAGATTTCCCAGAAGTCGGTGGTGAGTTCCTCGTCACCGCGCAGGAAATCGAGCGTGTCGCCGACCGTCCAATGTTCCGGCACCGCGATCAGCTCGCGCTGCATCAGGCGGCCGGCGGATTCCTCCGGATAGCTCAGCGCCTCCTCGATCGCGGCGCGATCGTCGGGCTCCATCGCGCGGAGCACCTCGCGCTGGTCGTCGGCGTCGAGATCCTCGATGATCGCGACCGCGTCATCGGTGTCGAGTTCGGAGGCGATGTCCGCGACCTGCCGCGCGTCGAGCGCGTCGATCAGCTGTTCGCGGACGTAATCGTTCATCTCGGCGAACACGTCGCCGTCGAGCAGGTCCGCCACCGCCGACGCCAGCGCGGCGCGGCGGTCCTCCGGCGTCAGCTCGAACAGGTCGGCGATGTCGGCGGGGTGGAGCGGCTCGACGAGGCGCTGCGCTTCCTCGGTATCGCCGCGCTCGACCGCATCGAGCACCGCATCGACATAATCGGGCTTCAGCCGATCATCCGCGTCGAGCTGGCCTTCATCCTCGCCCGCGCGATCGGCATGACGGAGTTCGGTTTCGCTCATCGCTGGCCTCCTCCGGCGGGTTGATCCGTGCGGCTCCTAGCGGGCGGAAAGTCGCGTGCCAACCGCCTGCGGGTTTGCGTTCGGGAGGGCCGACGGGTAGGGCGCCGGCTTTCCGGATAACCCGAAGGAGGCTTGCGATGGCCGATACCTACAACACCCTGACGCTGACGCTGGATGGCGGCGACGTGACGATCAAGCTGCGCCCGGATCTGGCGCCCGAGCACGTCAAGCGCATCGCCGAACTGGCCAACGAGGGCTTTTACGACGGCGTCGTGTTCCACCGCGTGATCCCGGGCTTCATGGCGCAGGGCGGTGATCCGACGGGCACCGGCATGCACGGGTCGGACAAGCCGAACCTGAAGCAGGAGTTTTCGAAGGAGCCGCACGTGCGCGGCGTCTGCTCGATGGCGCGGACCAACGATCCGAACAGCGCCAATTCGCAGTTCTTCATCTGCTTCGACGACGCGCGCTTCCTCGACGGCCAGTACACCGTGTGGGGCGAAGTGACGAACGGCATGGAGCTGATCGACGCACTGCCCAAGGGCGAGCCGCCGCGCGAGCCGGGCAAGATCGTCAAGGCACGCGCCGAGTAAGCGACGGGTCACGCCGCCGGGTGGCTGCGTGACCGTTCCGCCGGGGTGCGGGCGGAGAGATCCGCCCGCGCCGTCCGGTGTTCTGCCGATACCCGCTGACAGTCAGACGTTCTCGGCCGCGAGCGTCGTCACGAGCCAGTCGCGGAAGATCCGCACCTGTTTGAGCTGCAGCGCCCGCGGGCGGCAGACGAACCAATAGCTGTACGGGCTCACCACCTCGATATCGAACAGCCGGACGAGGCGCGGGTCGGCCGCGTCCTGAAAATGGCTTTCGTGCATGAAGGCGACGCCGAGCCCCTGTGCCGCCGCCTCCAGCATCAGCGCGCCCGAATCGAAATGGTCGACCGCCAGCGGCTCGATATCGTGGAGCCCCGCCGCCTGGCGCCAGGCGGTGAAGGTGTCGGGCATCTCGCGATGGACGAGCGCGGTCAGCGTCGCGAGTTGCTGCGGCCGGACGATCGGGTCGGCGCGATCCACCAAGGTGCGGCTGCCGATGACATAGACGCTGTTGCGGTCGAGCCGGCGGGCATAGAGGCTGGGGTCGATATCGCGGGCGAGCGCAATGACCGCATCGAGCCCCTCGCCGAGCCGGGCGATGCCGTGGGCGCCGGTATCGATGTCGAGATGGATTTCCGGGTGCACGCTGCGCAACTCGCCCAGCCGCGGGAACAGCCGCTGCGAGGCGAACAGCGGGAGGACGCCGAGGCGCAGGCGCAGCACGTCGACCGCGCTGGTCATCGATTCGACCGCGTCGGACAATTGATCGAGCAGCGGCGCGATCTGCGCCAGCAGCCGTTCGCCATCGCCGTTCAACACCATCGCCTGATGCCGCCGGTCGAACAGGGGGCGGCCAAGGAAGCGTTCGAGCGTCTGGATCCGGCGGCTCAAGGCAGGATTGGACAGCGCCAGTTCCTGCGCGGCGGCCTTGATCGAGCCCAGCCGTGCCACGGCCACAAAGGCCTCGATCGCAGTCAGCGGCGGCAAACGGCGCATGGACTGATCATTCCCCAATATCCGGCCATCATGAGACCGGCCCGGTGCCGGAACAAGCGGCACGAGTGACGATTGCAGGTTTTGCATTCATCATTCGTTTCTTCGCACTTGCACAAAAGACACCCCGACGGCAATTAGGGCGGGCCTTTCAGGCATCCTCTCCTAAAAACTTTCATGGGCTGGTCTTCGGACCGGCCCTTTTTTTGTGCCTGTCGCGGGCGCGCGGGCACGTCGTCGGACCCGAAGCGTTACGATCACGGGTGGCACCCCTCTAAAAACGCGGGCGCGCTTCCATATCTATCGTCGCCTAGCCCGGAGGAGAAGTGCATTGGCGGACGTCGAGACACAGGCGCAAAAGCTGCAGGTCGCGAATTCGAGGCCGGAGGACAGCGGCCGGGGCATCGCCCACCTGCCGCGTGCGTTCATGGCATCGCTGGGCCTGACGGAAGGCGATGTGATCGAGATCGTCGGCAAGAAGACGACTCCGGCGCGCGCGGTTGGGCCCTATTCTGAGGACGAGGGGCTGGCGATCGTCCGCATTGACGGCCTGCAGCGCGCCAATGCCGGCGTCGGCTCGGGCGATTTCGTGGAAGTGCGCAAGGCCGAATCGAACCCCGCGACGCGGGTGGTGTTCGCGCCGGCGGCGCAGAATTTGCGGCTGCAGGGATCGACGGTGGCGCTGAAGCGCACCTTCATCGGCCGGCCGCTGGCGCAGGGCGACGTGGTGGCGACGGCGGGGCACCAAAGGGTGGCAAACATGCCGCCGGGCATGCAGCAGTTCGTCAACGCGCCGGCCTATGCGCTGCAGGAGATCCGCCTGGTCGTCGTCTCCGCGGCGCCCAAGGGCATCGTCCACATCGACGAGAATACCGAGGTCGAGCTTCGGCCCGAATATGAGGAGCCGAACGAGGCGCGGCGTGCCGACGTCACCTATGACGATATCGGCGGCATGGCGGCGACGATCGACCAGCTGCGCGAGATGGTGGAGCTGCCGCTGCGTTACCCGGAGCTGTTCCAGCGGCTGGGCGTCGATCCGCCCAAGGGCGTGCTGCTGCACGGCCCGCCCGGCACCGGCAAGACGCGGCTGGCGCGCGCCGTCGCCAACGAGAGCGACGCGCAATTCTTCCTGATCAACGGCCCCGAAATCATGGGCTCCGCCTATGGCGAGAGCGAGGGCCGGCTGCGGCAGGTGTTCGAGGAAGCGGCCAAGAGCGCGCCCTCGATCGTGTTCATCGACGAGATCGATTCGATCGCGCCCAAGCGCGGGCAGGTATCGGGCGAGGCGGAGAAGCGCGTCGTCGCGCAGCTGCTGACGCTGATGGACGGGCTGGAGGCGCGCGCGAACCTGGTGGTGATCGCGGCCACCAACCGGCCCGAGGCGCTGGACGAGGCGCTGCGGCGGCCGGGGCGGTTCGACCGCGAGATCGTGGTCGGCGTGCCGGACGAGCGCGGGCGACGCGAGATCCTGGGCATCCACACTCGCGGCATGCCGCTGGGCGACAAGGTGGACCTGGGCGAGCTGGCGCGCACCACCTTCGGCTTCGTCGGCGCGGACCTTGCCGCGCTGACCCGCGAGGCGGCGATCGAGGCGGTGCGGCGGATCATGCCGCGGCTGAACCTGGAGGAGCGGACCATTCCGCCCGAGGTGCTCGACACGCTGGCGGTGACTCGCGAGGACTTCATGGAAGCGTTGAAGCGCGTCCAGCCGAGCGCGATGCGCGAAGTGATGGTGCAGGCGCCGACCGTCCGCTGGGACGATGTCGGCGGGCTGGACGATGCGCAGATGCGCCTGAAGGAAGGCGTCGAGCTGCCGTTGAAGGATCCCGATGCGTTCCGGCGCCTCGGCATCCGGCCGGCCAAGGGCTTCCTGCTCTACGGGCCGCCGGGCACCGGCAAGACGCTGCTGGCGAAGGCGGTGGCGCGCGAGGCGGAGGCAAATTTCATCGCCACCAAATCGAGCGACCTCTTGAGCAAATGGTATGGCGAGAGCGAGCAGCAGATCGCCCGCCTGTTCCAGCGCGCGCGGCAAGTGGCGCCGACGGTGATCTTCATCGACGAGCTCGACAGCCTGGTGCCGGCGCGCGGCGGTGGCCTCGGCGAGCCGCAGGTGACCGAGCGGGTGGTGAACACCATCCTTGCCGAGATGGACGGGCTGGAGGAATTGCAGTCCGTGGTGGTGATCGGCGCGACCAACCGGCCCAATCTGGTCGATCCGGCGCTGCTGCGGCCCGGGCGGTTCGACGAGCTGATCTATGTCGGCGTGCCGGACGAGGCCGGGCGGCGGCGGATCCTTGGCATCCAGACCGCCAAGATGCCGCTGGCGCATGACGTCGATCTCGACGTGGTGGCGCGGCGGACCGAGCGGTTCACCGGCGCTGACCTTGGCGACGTGGTGCGGCGGGCGGGCCTGATCGCGCTTCGCCGGTCGCTGGGTGCGCGCGAGGTCTACATGGGCGACTTCGAGGCGGCGCTGGGCGAATCGCGCGCCAGCGTTACCGACGAGATGGAGCGCGATTACCAGCAGATCGCGTCCCGGCTGAAGCAGGACGCGGCATCGATCCAGCCGATCGGCTTCATCTCCCCGGGGCAGCTCAGCCCACGCGGCGACCGCCGCGACTGAACGCAAGAAGGGGAGGGCAATGCCCTCCCCTTCATGGCGTTTGTGCCGATGGGATCAGGCGGCGGCAGCTTCGGCCGCTGCTTCGCGATCCAGCTGGGCGCGGCTCTTGCGCTCGGCCGCGGTCTTGAGCTGGCCGCAGGCGGCGTCAATGTCGCGGCCGCGCGGGGTGCGCACAGGCGCGGAAATGCCCGCTTCGAAAATGATGTTCGAGAAGGCGCGAATCCGCTCCGGCGTCGAACATTCATAGGCGGTGCCCGGCCAGGGATTGAACGGGATCAGATTGACCTTTGCCGGCAGGCGATAGTGGCGCAGCAGGCGCACCAGTTCACGCGCGTCATCGTCCGAATCGTTCTTGTCCTTCAGCATCACATATTCGAACGTGATGCGGCGGGCATTGTTGGCGCCGGGGTAGTCGGCGCACGCCTGGAGCAGTTCCTCGATGCCGTATTTGCGGTTGAGCGGCACGATCTCGTCACGCACCGGTTTCGTCACGGCGTGGAGCGACACGGCGAGGTTGACGCCAATCTCCGCCCCCGCGCGCGCCATCATCGGCACGACGCCCGAGGTGGAAAGGGTGATACGACGCTTAGACAGGGCAAGGCCGTCGCCGTCCATCACCACCGAGAGCGCGTCGCGCACATTGTCGAAATTGTAGAGCGGCTCCCCCATGCCCATCATCACGATGTTGGTGAGCATGCGGCCTTCCGGCTGGCTGGGCCATTCGCCAAGGCCATCGCGCGCCAGCATGACCTGACCGACGATCTCGCCGGCGGTAAGATTGCGCACGAGCTTCATCGTGCCGGTGTGGCAGAAGGTGCAGTTGAGCGTGCAGCCGACCTGGCTGGACACGCACAGCGTCCCGCGGTCCGCATCGGGGATGAAGACCATTTCGAAATCCTGGCCGTCGTCCGAACGCAGCAGCCACTTGCGCGTGCCGTCCGACGACACCTGCGCCTCGACCACCTGCGGGCGGCCGATGACGAAGCGTTCGGTGAGCCACGGATGCTGCGCCTTGGCGATGTCGGTCATGGACGAGAAATCGGTCGCGCCGCGATTGTAGATCCAGTGCCAGATCTGCTTGGCGCGCAGCTTTGCCTGACGCGGCTCAAGCCCGGCGGCGGCGAGCGTTTCGCGCAATTCGTCCTTGGACAGCCCGACAAGGTCAATGCGGCCATCGGCGCGCGGGGTGACCGCACGGGCAACGGGCACGGGATCGAAGTGCCCCGGGATGGGCATGGGCGCGGCCGACACTGTCTGCATCGCGCGCATATAGCGCAGGACAGGGGGAATTTCCAGCACGGCCGCCGGACAGCGGCGCCTAGCCGGCGCAGCCCAGCGTCGCGGCGTCGATGGCGGTAGCGGCGCCGCCCAGCGCATAGCTGTCGGCAAAGGGGCGGCCGGCGCGGTTGAGCGTCGAGACGCTCATGCTGCGCGCGCCGCGCATCGCCGCGACGATCGCGCGGTCCGTGGCGGCGTCGGGCGACCACACGGCGCGATCGTTGCCGGTCAGCACGAAGCGCCGCTCACCGATCGCCAGCGTGACCGGCGCTGCCGCATCGCGCGGGCGCGACAGGCGGACGTAGAGCGCGGGGCGGCGGCTGGTGCCGAAGCGCGCGGCGATGCTGGCGAAAGCGCCGCTGCCCGAGCGCACGGGAGAGGTGATCGCGTAACAGCGCGGCGGCGACCCGGTGCGAAACGCGCCCCACGCGTCGTACACGCCGATCGCCGTCGGCTCCCCGGCGAGCAGGAGCGCGGCGACGAGGATCATGCTCACAGGACCACGCGGCCAGGATCAGGCCGGGGCGTGGCCGGTGCCCAGATGCACCACCGTCTCGCGGCCGCGCTCGATCATCGTCACCGTGCCCTGTGGGTGGCCGGGCAGCACCGGCGCGCCGCACGGATCGATCGGCGCACCCGTCATCACCCCGCGCATCACGCGGCTGGAGATTCCATGCATGATGACCAGCCGATCGCCATCGTCGTCAGCGGTATCGGCGAGCCAGCCGCCGACCCGCGTCGCAATCGCCTCATAGCGCTCGCCGTCGGGGGCGCAGCGCAGCAGCCCACGTTCGTCGATTACCGGGCCGACTTCATCGACGACATCGGCGTAATAACGGCCACCCCATGCGCCCATGCCGATTTCGATCAGCCGGTCGTCGTGGCGCGCATCGTGCCAGTCGAGTTCGAGATGCTCGGCAATGATCGCCAGCGTCTGCAGCGCGCGACCCGTCGAGGAGGCCCACATGGTCAGCTTCGGCCTGGCGCCGAGATGCGCACGCAGCGCGCGGCCCATCTCCTCCGCCTGAGCGAAGCCGGCGCGGGTGAGGGGGGTGTGCGGGGCATCCCCCTGCAGCCGGCGCGCGGCGTTGAAGACGGTTTCGCCGTGACGGGCGACGAAATCGCGGCCACGCCGCTGGGTGGGATCGATTGCCATGGCGCTGCTTTTGGTCGGACGGGACGCGAAAGCAACGATTTTTGCCGATTGGGCGCGCGCGAAAACAGTCAAACCGGTCGTCAAGACGTCGCGTGTCCGAGCGAGGTTCCAACGAAACAAACGGCTTGTCGCGGATAGGTCGGCAGGATCGTTGTTCAAGCCCCTGTGGCGCAAAAACAACGAAAATCCTTGTTTATCTGAGGTTCATGCAACGGCCCGCGAAATTCATCATTTGACCGTCACCCGCCCACGCTTGTGGGACGGAAACGCAAATGGAGTTGTTTATGCGTAAGCTTATCCTGGCGACGCTCGCCGCCACCACCGCTGCCGTTGCTGTTCCGGCTGCTGCGCAGGACGCCGGCCCGTTCACCGGCCCGCGCGCCGGCGTGATCCTGGGCTATGACGCGCTGCGCCCCGGCGACACGCAGGATTCTCTGATCCGTGGCGATCAGGGCAGCGACGGTTTCCTGTACGGTGGCGACATCGGCTATGACGTGGCGTTCAACAACCTGGTGGTTGGCGCCGAGGCCGAAATCACCGGTTCGACCGGCAAGGTGACCAACGATCCGCGCAACCCGAACGATTTCGGCTATGGCCGCGTGAAGGCTGGCCGTGACCTGTACATCGGTGGCCGTATCGGCGTGATCGCCGCCCCGACCACGCTGATCTACGGCAAGGTCGGCTACACCAACGCCCGCCTCGACCTGACCCGCGACGACACCACGACGGTGACCGGCCGCAACTTCAACCTCGACGGTTTCCGTCTGGGTGCCGGTGTCGAGCAGTCGCTCTCGCCGAACACCTACGCCAAGCTCGAGTATCGCTACTCGAACTACGGCGAGGCGAAGCTGCGTTACCCGAACGGCGCGACGACCGGCACGTTCGGCGTTGACACCGACCGTCACCAGGTGGCGGCCGGCCTCGGCTTCCGCTTCTGATGCGGACGGGCGCGGCCGCTGGCCGCGCCCGACAAGCGGTGGATGTGAACAATCCACCGAAAAGAGGGCCGGGGCGCTTGCTCCGGCCCTTTCTGTTTGGCTAGGAAACGGGCGAGTTGCCCCTGGTCGAATCCGGCGGGCCGGGGGATCAAGTGATGAAGGCGACGATCGAACGCGCAACGCTCCTGAAGGGGCTGAGCCATGTCCAGTCCGTGGTGGAACGCCGCAACACCATTCCGATTCTGTCCAACGTGCTGATCGAAGCGACGGTCGAGGGTGCGCTGCGCCTGATGGCGACCGACCTCGACCTGCAGATCAACGAGAGTGTCGCGGCATCCGTGGAACAGCCGGGCGCGACCACCGTGTCGGCGCACACGCTGTTCGACATTGCGCGCAAGCTGCCCGAGGGCGCGCAGGTGTCGTTGAGCGCCGCCGACGGCCGGATGACGATCGTCGCCGGGCGGGCGCGATTCTCGCTCGCGACGCTGCCGCGGGACGATTTTCCGGTGATCGCCGAGGGCGAGCTGCCGACCCAGTTCGAGATGCCGGCTGAGGCGCTGAAGCAGATCATCGACAAGACGCGATTTGCGATCTCGACCGAGGAAACGCGTTATTATCTGAACGGCATCTTCCTCCACGTGTCGGAGGATGGCGGATCGCAGCCGGTGCTGAAGGCTGCCGCGACCGATGGCCATCGCCTGGCGCGCGTCACGTTGCCGCGGCCCGAGGGCGCGGAGAACATGCCGGATGTGATCGTGCCGCGGAAGTGCGTGGCGGAGTTGCGCAAGCTGCTCGATGAGGTGGACGGTTCGGTCGGCGTGTCGCTGAGCGGCACCAAGATCCGGTTCGACCTGGGTCAGGCGATCCTGACGTCCAAGCTGATCGATGGTACCTTCCCGGATTACAGCCGCGTCATCCCCACCGGCAACGACAAGATCCTGAAGCTCGACCCGTCGGCGTTCATGGAGGGCGTGGATCGCGTGTCGACCATCGCCACCGAGAAGACCCGCGCGGTGAAGATGGCGCTGGATCGCGACAAGATCACGCTGTCGGTGACGAGCCCGGAGAATGGCACCGCAGCCGAGGAAGTGCCCGGCGAATATGTCGCCGCACCGTTCGAGATCGGCTTCAACAGCCGGTATCTGATGGACATCCTGGGCCAGATCGATGGCGACGTGGTCGAGGTGCACCTGGCCGATGCGGCGGCGCCGACGCTGATCCGCGAGAATGACAAGGCGCCGGCGCTGTACGTGCTGATGCCGATGCGGGTCTGAGCAGCGAGCGAGAATGGTGCCGGGGTGATGAGCCCCGGTGCCGACCTTAGGCGTTTCCGATCAGGCTGTTTCGATGAGGCGATCGGCCTGCGCCCGGGCCTCGTCGGTGATCGTCGCGCCGGACAGCATCCGGGCGATTTCCTCGCGCCGTTCCGAATTGTCGAGCTGACGCACGCCGGTGCGCGTGACGATGCCGTCATTGCGCTTGGCGATCAGCAGATGCGCGGCACCGCGGGCGGCGACCTGTGGCGAGTGGGTGACCACCAGCAGCTGCGCCTGCGTGGCGAGGCGATGCAGCCGCTCCCCGATCGCCGAGGCGACCGCGCCACCGACGCCGCGATCGATTTCGTCAAAGATCATCGTTGCCGCGCCGCCTTCTTCCGCGAGCGCGACCTTCAGCGCGAGGATGAAGCGCGACAGTTCGCCGCCGGACGCGATCTTGATCAGTGCGCCGAAGGGCGCGCCGGGATTGGTCGCGATCTCGAACTCGACCCGATCCTGGCCGGCCGGGCCCCAGAGATCCTCGGGCAGCGGCGCGATGGTGGTGCGGAAACGCGCGGCATCGAGCTTGAGCGGGGGAAGCTCGCCAGCGACCGCGACGTCGAGCCGCTCGGCGGCGGCCGCGCGTGCCGTGGACAGGGACGCGGCGGCGGCGAGATAGAGGTCGCGCGCCGCCCGCGCGCGCTGCTCCAGTGCGGCGATGCCTTCCTCACCCGCCTCGAGCCGGTCGCGGCGCTCGCGCAATTCATCGGCCAAAGCGGCGAGATCATCGGGCTGTACGCGGTGCTTGCGGGCCATGCCGCGCAGGTCGAACAGCCGCGCCTCGTCCTGTTCGAGGTCGCGGGGGTCGAACGCCAGCGCGCGGCTGGCCTCGCTCACCTGATCGCCGGCGTTGCCCGTTTCGACCATCGCACGGTCGAGCGCGGCCAGCGCCTCGGTCAGCGCCGGATGGTCGGGGGCGATTCGGTCGAGGATGCGCGCTGCCTGGCGCATCCTGGCCAGTGCGCCGTCCGAGCCGTCGAGCGCGTCGACGAGCGCGTTCAGATCCTCGGCGATCTTTTCCGACCGTTGCATGATGCGCCGGCGCTCGGCGAGCGTTTCCTCCTCGCCGGGCTCGGGCGCGAGCGAATCGAGTTCGGTGACGGCGTGGTCGAGCCACTCGCGATCGCGGGCGGCAGTCTCGATTTCGTCCCGCGCCGACGCCAGCGACGCGTCGGCGGCGCGCCAGTCGTGCCAGGCGGCAGCGACGCCTGCGGTGTCGAGTCGCGCGAAGGTATCGAGAAGCGCACGGTGGCCGCGCGGGTTGAGCAGGCCGCGATCGTCGTGCTGGCCGTGGATCTCGACTAGCCGGCTGCCGAGTTCGCGCAGGAGCGCAGCCGAGGCGGGCTGATTGTTGACGAACCCGCGGCTGCCGCCGTCCGCCTTCACCACCCGGCGGATGATCAGCGGTTCGCTATCCTCCGCCTCAAGCCCGTTGTCGTCGAGCAGCGCGGCGATGCCGGCGGGCGGATCGAAGGTGGCGGTGACGCTGGCCTGCGCCGCGCCGTGCCGCACGAGCCCGCTGTCGCCGCGCGCGCCGAGCGCCAGGCCGAGTGCGTCGAGCAGGATCGACTTGCCCGCGCCGGTTTCACCGGTGAGCACGCCAAGGCCGGGGCCGAAATCGAGGTCAAGCGCCTCGATCAGGACCACATCGCGAATCGAGAGCGCCGTCAGCATGAAGGGCCCAACGCCCGAACGGCCGGGCGGTGCATCAGCAGTGCTGCGCTCACTGGTCCTGCGGCGGCGGGACGTCCGCTGGAGCGGGGGGCGTGCCCGGCTGCACGCCGGTCGGCGTCGCGGTGGACGGGGCGTTGCCGCCCGGCGTCGCGCCAGCACCGCCGCTGGTGGTCGCCGGCGTGGGGGCGCCCGGCGCCTCGGCACGCGGCGTGGGCGTTTCCTCGACCGGCAGCACCTCCACCTCCTTGCGGATCGGCGCCTCGGGCGCGGGGACGGTCGCCTGCGGAATGATCTGCTCGCCCGGAGCGAGCGGACGGATCGGCGTGGTCGGGTTCTCGCCCAGCAGATCGTAGGCGCGCTTGTACCACCAGGTTTCGGGATAGTTGGCGCCGAGCACCGCCGCGGCGCGCTTTGCCTCCTCGCGCACGCCGAGCGCCAGATAGGTCTCGGTCAGGCGCATCAGCGCCTCCGGCGTGTGGGTGGTGGTCTGATAATCGTCGATCACCTTGCGGAAGCGCAGTGTCGCCGCCAGCCACTGGCCACGCCGTTCGTAGAAACGGCCGATCTCCATTTCCTTGCCCGCGAGGTGATCGCGCACGAGATCCATCTTCAGCCGCGCGTCGGCCGCATAGCGGCTGTTGGGATAGCGGCGGGTGAGTTCGCCCAGCGCATCCTGCGCCTGCGCGGTGATCTTCTGATCGCGCGTGACGTCGTTGATCTGCTCATAATAGCTGATCGCGATGAGGTAATAAGCATACGGGGCGTCGCGATTGCCCGGGTGGACCGACAGGAAGCGCTGTGCGCCCTGGATCGCCTCCGTGTAATTTTTCGCCAGATAGTTGCTGAACGCGCCCATCAGCTGCGCCCGGCGGGCCCAGACCGAATAAGGGTGCTGGCGCTCCACCTCGTCGAACAGCGCCGCCGCCAATTTGTACTGGCCCTGATCCAGCTTCTGCCGGGCCGCGGTGTACAAGGTGCCCACGTCGCGCGCGACGTACGGGAGATCGCCGCCGGCGCGATTACGCGCACAACCTGCGATCGGCAGTGCCATCGCCGCAAGGAGCAGGGCGACGAGCGGACGGGACGGGAGTTTACGCATCGTTGTGGCCTTTAGCGCAGGGCCGCGCACGCGAACAATGCTGAAACGTCGTGAATGAAACGCATTGAGGGCGGCGGCGTTCGGCGGATAGGACTAAGCCTTATCATTATGGGACCTCATATGACTGCAACCTTGCTGGCCACCAAGCGGGTCGAGAAGCCGTGGGGGCGGCACAGGCTGTACCCGGGATTTCCCGATCCGGCCCCCGGCGGTGAACCGATCGGTGAGGTGTGGTTCCAGTCGCCGCATCCCGAAGAGCCGGAATTGCTGATCAAATATCTGTTCACCAGCGAGAAGCTGTCGGTGCAGGATCACCCGTCGGACGAGGAGGCGCAGAAGCGCGGCCTGCCGCGCGGCAAGGACGAATGCTGGCTGATCCTGGATGCCGAGCCCGATTCGACGATCGCGATCGGGCCGAAGCAGCCGATGACCGCGGACGAATTGCGCCAGAGCGCGCTGGACGGGTCGATCGAGGACAAGCTCGACTGGAAGCCGGTGAAGGCGGGCGACTTCTATTATTCGCATTCCGGCGTGGTCCACGCGATCGGCGCTGGACTGACGCTGATCGAGGTGCAGCAGAATTCCGACACGACCTATCGCCTGTACGATTATGGCCGACCGCGTGAATTGCATCTGGATGACGGCATCGCGGTCGCCGACCTGCAGCCCTATGTCGCGCCGCCGCGGCCGGGCGAGGTTGCGCCGGGGCGCACGATCCTGGTCGAAGGGCCCAAGTTCGTGCTGGAACGCTGGGGCGGCGGCAAGCGCGAGATCGGCCTTCCTGAGGACAAGAGCGGCTGGCTGGTGCCGATCCGCGGCGAGGGTGTGGTTGGCGGCGTTGCCTGGCGCGCGGGCGAGTGCGTGATGGTGACGGGTCCCGAGCTGCTCCATGCGTCGGAGGATGCCGACCTGCTGTTCGCCTATACGGGTACCAGCCGAATCTGATTCGCGGGGGGCCGCGCGGTCCGTCGCGGCAACACGGCCCCTCGACAAGCAGGGCATGCGCGGCAAAGAGCCGCGCGTGCCTGATCTTGCCATTATTGCCCTTGTCACCGGTGCCGGATTCCTGGGCGGCGCCATGAATGCGCTCGCCGGCGGCGGATCGTTCGCGACCATGCCGGCGCTGCTTGCCATCGGGCTGCCGGCGAACATCGCCAATTCGACCTCCAATTTTGCTGTCCTGCCGGGCGCGGCGATGAGCAGCTGGTCGTTCCGGCATGAGCGCACGCCGCTGGGCGGCGTCGACCTGCGCGTGCTTGGCTGGGTGACGTTCGTCGCGGGGCTGGTCGGCAGCATGTTGCTGGTGCTGACGCCGGCGACCACGTTCGACGTGATCGTGCCGTGGCTGGTGCTTTACGCCTTTGTCGTGCTGGCGATCGGCAAGCGCGCGTCCGTGTGGCTCGCGCAGCGAGTGACAATTGGCGGGCGCACGCTGATCGCGGCGCAGGCGCTGCTGGGCATTTATGGCGGCTATTTCGGCGGCGGCGTCGGGCTGATGATGACCGCGACCTATGGCCTGCTCGCCGGGATGGACCCGCGGGCGATGTTCGCGCCGCGCACGCTGATGCTGGCGGTGGCCAATGCGGCGGCGGCGATCGTTTTTGTCGCGACGGGGATGATCCACTGGGCGTCGGCGATTCCCATGCTGATCGGGGCGCTGGTCGGCGGCTGGGCGGGGGCGGTTATCGGCAAGATGCTGCCCGGGGCGGTGATCCGGTGGTGGACGCTGCTGCTGTCGGGCGCGACGACGATCGTTTTTTTCTGGCGCGCCTACGGCTGATTTCGGCGGCGGCGCGGCCGCCTTCCGGCGACAATCGGCCACGGATGGACGCCGCGCGGAATGATGGTAGCCTGCGGCCGATGCGCGCCGTTTTCCGCCACCGTCTCGCCACCCGATTGTGGCATTGGATCAATGCGGTTGCGATTTTCGTGCTGATCGGATCGGGGCTGGGCATCTCCAACGCGCATCCGCGATTGTACTGGGGGCGCTATGGCGCGAACTTCGATGCGGCGTGGCTGGAGCTGCCGCGCTTTCCCGCCTGGCTGACGATCCCGGCGAACTACAATCTGGCGCTGTCGCGGCGCTGGCATCTGTTCTTTGCGCTGGTGCTGGGCTTTGGCCTGCTGGCCTATATGATCGTCAGCCTGCTGAACCGGCATTTCGCCCGGGACCTGCGGGTGCGGCGGCGCGACTTGTCGCCGCACAACCTGGCCGCGGACGTGCGCGAGCATCTGGCGCTGCGTTTCCATGATCCGGCCGATCCGACCGCGTACAATATCTTCCAGAAGCTGTCGTACGTGACGGTCGTGTTCGTGCTGTTGCCGCTGGTGATTTTTAGCGGGATTGCGCTGTCGCCGATGATGAACGCCGGCTTCCCCTGGATGCTCGACCTGTTCGGCGGGCGGCAATCGGCGCGGTCGATCCATTTCCTGTGCATGGTGGGGCTGAGCGTGTTCATCGTCGGCCATCTGGCGCTGGTGATCCTTGCCGGGCCGGTCAACGAGGTGCGCGCGATGATCACCGGCTGGTGGCGGGTGCCCGAGGAGCCGCGGCCATGATCGTCGGACGACGCGACCTGATCGCCGGCGGCGTGGCAGGGGGCGCGACGCTGCTCGCCGGGTGTGACAGGGTGATCGAGCATCCCGCCGCGCGCCGCATCCTGTTCATGGGCGAGGACATGCAGCGCGGGCTGCAACGCGCGCTGGTCGACCGCAACGCATTGGCGCCGGAGTTCACGCCGGAGCAAAGATCGCCCTTCTTCCGGCCCAACGGCACACGTGACCCGGGAACGCCCGAATATGATGCGCTGCGCGAGGGCCGGTTCGCCGACTGGCGATTGCAGGTCGATGGGCTGATGGCACGGCCGCTGTCGCTGGCGCTGACCGACCTTGCCGCCTTTCCGCAGCGCGCGCAGATCACGCGGCACGATTGCGTCGAGGGGTGGAGCGCGATTGCCAAATGGCAGGGGCCGAAGCTGGGCGATGTGCTGAAGGCGGCGGGGATGCGCGACGGCGCGCGCTACATCGTGTTCACCTGCGCCGACATGTATGGCGGCGCGCCTTATTATGAATCGATCGATCTGGTGGACGCGTTCCACCCGCAGACGATCCTGGCCTGGGCGCTGAACGACCGCTTCCTGCCGGTGATGAACGGGGCGCCATGCCGCCTCAGGGTCGAGCGGCAACTGGGCTACAAGCACGCCAAATATCTGATGCGCGCCACCGCGGTCGCCAGCCTGTCCGGGATCGGCAAGGGCAGGGGCGGCTATTGGGAGGATAATGTCGACTATGACTGGTATGCCGGGATCTGACGGGTAGGTACGTACTGGTAACGATCGGACGAGGCGGCTAGCAGGTGGCCCATGGCGCTGATCGATCTGTTTCTCTCGCGCGCGGTGACACGCGGTACCCTGACCCTCCATCGTCCCGATGTCGCGACCAAGACCTTCGGCACGTCCGAAGCCGGCTTCCCCGATGTGGTGATCCGCTTCACCGACAAGAATGTCGGGCGCTCGATCGTGTCCGACCCCGGGCTGGGCGCGGCGGAGGCGTTCATGGACGGCCGGCTGGTGATCGAGCAGGGCGATATCCGCGCGCTGGTCGAGCTGCTGACGTCCAACGACCCGTGGGAGGACGGGCGGTCGGCGCTGGCGGCGAGCCCGCTGCGGCGCGCGGTCGCGGCGGCGGCGCATCGCTTCGGCCGGATCAACATGGAGCGCGCGTCCAAGCGCAACGTGGCGCATCATTACGACCTGTCGGATCGCCTCTACGACCTCTTCCTCGACACCGACCGGCAGTACAGCTGTGCCTATTTCACCGACCCGGCGAACAGCCTGGAGCAGGCGCAGGCCGACAAGAAGGCGCATATCGCCGCCAAGCTGGCGCTGAAGCCGGGGATGCGCGTGCTCGACATCGGCTGCGGCTGGGGCGGGATGGCGCTGTACCTGCACCAGAAGACCGGCGCCGAGGTGCTGGGCGTGACGCTGTCCGAGGAGCAGCTGAAGGTCGCGCGCCGCCGGGCCGAGGAGGCCGGCGTTGCCGACAAGGTGCGGTTCGAGCTGATCGATTATCGCCATGTGACCGGGCAGTTCGACCGGATCGTGTCGGTCGGCATGTTCGAGCATGTCGGCGTGAAGCACTATCGCGCCTTCTTCGGGAAGTGCCGTGAGCTGCTGACCGAGGATGGCGTGATGCTGATGCACACGATCGGGCGGCTGGGCGGCCCGGGCGTGACCGACCAGTTCACGCTGAAATACATCTTCCCCGGCGGCTACAACCCGGCGCTGAGCGAGATCGTTCGCGGTTACGAGGGGATGCGGCTGTTCCCGACCGATATCGAGGTGCTGCGCGTCCATTATTCCTGGACGCTGGACCATTGGTACGATCGAACGGTGGCGGCGAAGGACGAGATCGTCGCGCTGTACGACGAGAAGTTCTTCCGCATGTGGACCTTCTACCTCGCCGGGGCGGCGGCGGCGTTCCGGCATGGCGGTCTGTGCAATTACCAGGTGCAGTTGACGCGTGGACGAGTCTCCGTGCCGGTGACGCGCGACTATATCCATGAGGAAGAGCGGCGCCTGCGGGCCGAATGACGGCCATGCCGGGCGGGGCCCGGCATGGCGTGTCCGATCAGCCGCCGCCGTGAAGGTTGATCTTCTGCCCGTTGGCATATTCGCCATCGGCCGAGACGAAATAGGCGACCGCCGCGGCGACATCCGCCGGGGTGGAGACGCGGCCGAAGGGTGATTGCGCGGCGAGATCGTGGATGTCCGCGACGCCGCGCGTCGCCTTCGCCAGCCGTTCGCCCATGTCGGTGACGGTGAGGCCCGGGGCGACGATGTTGGTGCGGATGTTGTTGCCGCGCTCCTCCTTCGACAGCACCAGCGCAAGTGCCTCGGCGGCGGCCTTGCCCATCGAATAGGGCGCGCCATTGGGGGCGTGGTAGAGCGTCGCGACGCTGGAGATCATGATGATGTCGCCGCGGCCCTTTTCCTTCGCGCGCTCGCGCATCGAGGGGAGGACCAGCTTCGACATATAGTGCGGCGCGAAGCAGTGGGTGCGCATGACGCGTTCGAACTCGGCCGGGTCGGTATCGGCGACGCTCTGGCCGCGGCTGGCGATGCCGGCGTTGTTGACGAGAATGTCGATCCCGCCGAAGTCGGCGACGACCGCGTCGACCAGCTTCTCGCAATCCTCGAACCGGTCGACCGAGCCGGCATAGGCCTTGGCGCGGCGGCCGAGGCCCTCGATCTCGCGCACGACTTCTTCGGCGGCCTCGGCGTCGCGGCGGTAGTTCACCGCGACGTCGGCGCCGTCGCGCGCCAGTCGCAGCGCGATCTCGCGCCCGATGCCGCGGCCCCCGCCGGTTACCAGTGCAACGCGTCCTTCCAATCCCCGCTCGCTATTGGCGCTCATGCAGCCTGCTCCTTCTTCTTGGTATAATCCGGGCGGCGCTTCTCAAAGAACGCCTTGATCCCTTCGCCGAAATCGGGGGAGGTCGCGCACAGGATCTGGTTGCGGTCCTCCATCGCCACCGCTGCCTCGAGGCTGGGCGCGTCGATCGACATGCGCAGGCATTCCTTGGTGAGGCGCAGGCCCATCGGCGAGGTGGTGAGCATCTGTTCGATCAGCGGCGCGGCGGCTTCCTCCATCTGATCATCGGGCACGACGCGGCTGACGAGGCCGGTGGCAAGCGCGCGATCGGCGGTGATGAAATTGCCGGTAAGCATGAATTCGGCCGCCACGCTCGCGCCGACCAGACGTGGGAGGAAGTAGCTGACGCCGATGTCGCAGGCGGAAAGGCCGATGCGGATGAAGGCGGCGTTCATGCGGACGGATTCGCCGGCGATGCGGATGTCCGACGCCAGCGCCATGGCGAAGCCGCCGCCGCAGGCGGGGCCATGGACCAGGCTGATGATCGGTTGCGGGCAATAGCGCATCTTCATCACGATCTCGGCGATCGAGCGCTGGTGCGCGAGGCGATCGATCGTGTCGAATTCGGAACGGCCGCCCTCCTGCAGATCGAGGCCGGCGCAATAGGCGCGGCCGGCGCCCTTCAGCACGACGACACGGCAGTCGCGGTCCTTGTGGAGCGCGCCGAAATAATGGTTCAGTTCCTCGACATGGCGATCGTTGAGCGCGTTCAGGACGTGCGGGCGGTTCATCGTCACCCAGTCGACTTCGCCCCGGCGCTCGACCGAGATCATCTCATATTCCACGATGCCTCTCCCACACATGCTTGTTGCGATGCTTGTTGACGGCGCACTCTACATAACTAAAGTTATCCTGCAATCGCGGACGGCCAATGGGGCCGCCGCCAGGAGTTTAGGGGAGAGGGGCGTGAAGCTCGGACCGGATATTGCTGCCGTCATCACCGGGGGTGCCTCGGGACTGGGGCTGGCCACCGCCAAGGCGCTGCGCGCGCAGGGCGTGAAGGTCGCGCTGTTCGACAAGAATGCCGAGATCGGCCCGGGCGTCGCGGAGGAGATCGGCGCGGTGTTCTGCGAAGTCGATGTGATGGACCAGGCATCGGTGGACGCCGGCTTTGCCAAGGCGCGCGCGGCGAACGGCCAGGAGCGTGCGCTGGTGAATTGCGCCGGCGGCGGCTTCGGTGGGCCGAACAAGACGGTGGCGCGGTCGAAGGAGGACGGATCGATCGTGCCTTATCCGATTGAGAATTTCCAGAAGACGCTGGAATTGAACCTGGTCGGATCGTTCCGCTGCATCGTCGGATCGGTGGCCGGGATGATGACGCTGGACCCGACCGAGGACGGGGATCGCGGGGCGATCGTCAACACCGCCAGCGTCGCGGGCGAGGAAGGACAGATCGGGCAGGTGGCCTATGCCTCCGCCAAGGCGGGCGTGATCGGCATGACGCTGAACGTTGCGCGCGACCTGTCGGCCGAGGGTATCCGCTGCAACACGATCCTGCCGGGCATTTTCGACACGCCGCTGCTGGCGCGCGCGAAGCCGCAGGTGAAGGCGGCGCTGTCGGCGATGGTGCCGTTCCCCAAACGGCTGGGCATGGCGGAAGAATATGCCGCGCTGGCGGTCGAGATGCTGCGCAACGGCTATTTCAACGGTGAGGACGTGCGGCTGGACGGCGCGATCCGGATGCAGCCGAAGTAACCAACAGGATGGCAGCTTCCCGTTCGTGCTGGGCATGGCCGAAGCACGAACGGCGCGGGCGGGGAGAGTTTAGATGAACTTCGATTATTCCGACGACCAGAAGATGCTGAAGGACGAGGCGCGCAAGTTCCTCGCCGCGAAGTGCGACGCCAAGGTGGTGCGCGGCGTGCTCGACCATGACGACCGCGCCTATGACGAGGCGCTGTGGAAGGGCGTCGCGGAGCAGGGGTGGCTGGGCGCGGCGATCCCCGAGGAGTTCGGCGGGCTTGGCCTTGGCCATGTCGAGCAGTGCGCGCTGGCCGAGGAGCTGGGCCGTGCGTGCGCGCCGATCCCGTTCGCCTCCACGGTGTATTTCGTCGCCGAGGCGCTGATGAAGTTCGGCTCGCAGGAGCAGAAGGCCAAGTGGCTGCCGAAGATCGCCGCTGGCGAGGTGATCGGCGCCTTTGCGACGGCCGAGGGCAAGGGGCCGGTGACGGCGCGGTCGATCAAGACCAGCGTGTCGGGCGGCAAGCTGACCGGCGAGAAGATCCCGGTGACCGATGGCGATGTCGCTGACCTGATTGTGGTGCTGGCGAAGGACGGGCTGTACCTGGTCGAGAAGGGCGAGGGCGTGTCGGCCGAGGTGCTGACGACGCTGGACCCGACGCGGTCGGCGGCGAAGCTGAGCTTCGCTGGCGCGCCGGCCGAGCGGCTGGGAGATGAGGATGGCATCGCGGCGATGCAGGCGGTGTTCGACCGCGCTGCGATCCTGCTGGCATTCGAGCAGGTCGGGGGCGCGGACAAGTGCCTGGAGATGGCCAAGGCCTATGCGCTCGAGCGCCATGCCTTTGGGCGTGCAATCGCCGGCTATCAGGCGATCAAGCACAAGCTGGCCGACATCTATGTGAAGAACGAGATCGCGCGGTCGAACGCTTATTATGGCGCCTGGGCGCTCAATACCGATGCGGGCGAGCTGCCGCTGGCGGCGGCGACCGCGCGCGTTGCGGCGAGCGAGGCGTTCTGGTTTGCGTCCAAGGAGAATATCCAGACGCATGGCGGCATCGGCTTCACCTGGGAAGCGGACCCGCAGCTTTATTATCGTCGCTCGCGGCAGCTCAGCCTCGTGGCGGGTGCGCCCGCGACGTGGCGCGAGCGGCTGGTGAGCCAGCTTGAAATGAAGAACGCCGCCTGAGCGCGTGAGAGGATAGCGAGATGGACTTCAACGATACCCCGGAAGAAGCCGACTATCGCGCCAAGGCGCGCGCCTGGCTGGAAAAGAACGTCGCCGAGCACAAGGCGATGAACCACGCCGACGACATGGCGGCGGGCAAGGCATGGCAGCGGCGCAAGGCCGAGGCGGGCTATGCGCAGATCACCTGGCCCAAGGAATGGGGCGGGGCCGGCGGCACGCCGATCCAGTCGGTGATCTTCGGCCAGGAAGAGGCCAAATTCCCCGTTCAGTACGGCTATTTCACCATCGGCCTTGGCATGTGCGTGCCGACGGTGATGGCGTTCGCCGATGCCGACACCAAGAAGCGCTTCGTCGGGCCGGCGCTGCGCGGCGAGGAGATCTGGTCGCAATTGTTCTCCGAGCCCGCCGGTGGCTCGGACGTGGCGGCGATCCGTACCCGCGCGGTGCGTGACGGCGACGATTGGGTGGTGAACGGCCAGAAGGTGTGGACGTCCGGCGCGCATTATTCGGACTATGGCATCGTCCTGGTGCGCACCAACCCGGACGTGCCCAAGCACAAGGGCCTGACGATGTTCTGGCTCGACCTGAAATCGCCGGGCGTCGAAATCCGGCCGATCCACCAGATGTCGGGCGGGTCGAACTTCAACGAGGTGTATTTCACCGACGTGCGCATCCCCGACGCGCAGCGGCTGGGTGCGGTGGACGACGGCTGGAAGGTCGCGCTGGTCACGCTGATGAACGAGCGGCTCGCGGTCGGCGGGGCGAGCGGAGCGAGCCCGAAGGAGATCCTCGCGCTGGCCAAGGATCTGGACGCGGCGGACGGCCCGCTGATCAAGGACAGCGCGTTCCGCCAGCGGCTGGCCGACTGGTACGTCCAGTCCGAGGGGCTCAAGAACACCCGGATGCGCACGATGACCGCGCTGAGCCGCGGGCAGACGCCGGGGCCGGAAAGCTCGATCGGCAAGATCATCGCCGCCAACGTGCTTCAGGACCTAGGCAATGCCGCGGTCGAGGCGGAGGATCAGTATGGGATCATCAACGATCCGGCGCTGCTGCCGCTGAAGGGGCTGTTTCAGGGGGCGGTGATGAACGCGCCGGGCCTGCGCATCGCGGGCGGCACCGACGAGATCCTGAAGAACATCATCGCCGAGCGGGTGCTTGGCCTGCCGGGCGAGATCCGGACGGACAAGGATGCCGCGTTCAAGGATCTGGCGGGCTGAGGGGGAGCGGCGATCGGATCCGCGCGCCGCGGGGATGATCACCGCTCGACCGGGGCGCCGTCACGGCGGCGCAAACAGAAGCGAGGGCGTGTCGCTGGCCGAACCGGCGCACGCCCGTTGTCGCGTCAGTCCTTCTTGCGGGTGAAGAGGACGGCGGCCGCGATGGCGGCGGAGCCGATGCCGACGCCGAGCCCGATCTTGCCCAGATCCCAGCCACGCTTTTGACGCGCGGCCTTGGCATCCTTGGCGGCGGTTTCATGCTGCTTGGCGGCAGCGGCGGCGGCGAGAATTTCGTTGGGTTCGTCAGACACGCTTACTCTCCTTTGCCGCGCTGGTACCGCGACCGGAACGCATCGGCAAAGGCTTTGAGCCTCTGTTCGGCGATCGCAGAGCGCAGGTCCGCCATCAGCGTTTCGTAGAAGAAGATATTGTGCTCGGTCATCAGCATGGCGCCGAGGATCTCGCCCGCGCGGACCAGATGATGGAGATAGGCGCGGCTCCAGGTGGCGCAGGTCGGGCAGCCGCATTCGGGATCGAGCGGGCCCTGATCCTCGTTGAAGCGCGCGTTGCGGATGTTGATCGGACCCGAGCGGGTGAACGCCTGACCGGTGCGGCCCGAGCGGGTCGGCAGCACGCAATCGAACATGTCGACGCCGCGCTCCACCGCGCCGACGATATCGTCGGGCTTGCCGACGCCCATCAGGTAGCGCGGGCGATCGGCGGGTAGCTGACCCGGCGCGAAATCGAGGCAGGCGAACATCGCCTCCTGCCCCTCGCCGACCGCGAGGCCGCCGATCGCATAGCCGTCGAAGCCGATGTCGATCAGCGCGTCGGCGGAGGTGCGGCGAAGCCCCTCGTCCAGCGCGCCCTGCTGGATGCCGAAGATCGCGTTCTGCGCGGCGTGATCGCTGCCGCTGTCGAAGGCGTCGCGGCTGCGGCGTGCCCAGCGCATCGAGCGTTCCATTGCCGCGGCCTGCACCTCGCGCGTCGACGTGGTCGGCACCAGTTCGTCGAACGCCATGACGATGTTCGAGCCGAGCAGCCGCTGGATCTCGATCGAGCGTTCCGGGCTGAGCAGGTGGCGGGTACCGTCGAGGTGCGATTTGAAGGTGATGCCATCTTCCGACCTTTTGGTGAGATCGGACAGGCTCATCACCTGATAGCCACCCGAATCGGTCAGGATCGGCTTGTTCCAGCCCATGAAGCGGTGAAGCCCGCCGAGCCGCGCGACCCGCTCCGCGCCTGGGCGCAGCATGAGATGATAGGTGTTGCCCAGGATGATGTCCGCGCCCGCCGCCTCGACATCGGCCGGCTTCATCGCCTTCACCGTGGCGGCGGTGCCGACCGGCATGAAGGCGGGGGTGCGGATGGTGCCGCGGTGCATCGCGATGCTGCCGGTGCGGGCAGCACCGTCAGTGGCGGCGATGGTGAAGGCAAAACGATCGGTCATCGGCGGGAGCGCTTCTTCTTCTTGCCGTCGGGCGGCAGATCGGGGGTTGAGCGCGTGGCGTTGGCGCGGATGGTGAGCAGTTCGGCCCGAGTCACGACCGCGTCGCGATCGCGATCGAAACGCGCGAAATAGCCGGCCAGCGTTGCCTGAAGCTCATCCAGCGTGATCCGGTTGTCGGCGTTGCGATCAGTCTCGAACGGGCTGGGCAGGGCATTGCGATCGCCCAGATACCGCTCCGCCCAATCGGCAAAGGCGATATAGCCAAGCGAGCCGGTGCGACCGGTGTCCATCGCCTCGAAGGTGCGGCGAACGCCGGCCTCAAGCTCCGCCTTGGTAACGCGGGCGTCGCCATCGGTGTCGAAGGTCGCGATCAGCATGCCGACCGGTTCCACCACCATGGTTGCGGGTGGCTGAGGCGGCAGGCCGGGCGTGGGCGTGGCAACCGCTGCCTGGAGCAGCAAGGACAGGATCAGCATGGGCAACCCGCGCGCTATTCAGGAAAACAGGGGGCGCCGTGGTGGCTTGCCAGCAGGAACGTCAGCGGCCTTTGGTGCGCCGGCGAAGATAGAAAGGTGGATGCCCGACAAGGATTCGAACCTTGATTGACGGAGTCAGAGTCCGCTCTCTTACCATTAGAGGATCGGGCAACAGCGAGGGGCCTTTTACCCGCAGAAATGCGTGGGTCAAGGCCCCTTTCAGCAGGCCGTGCGACATAAAAAGATGTCGCAGTGCGACAAGATCGCGGCGAATCGGGGCCAGTGAGGCGGTCAGACCGCCTCGCTGGCCTCCTGCTTTTCCTGCTGCGCGAGGAACCGGACGCCGGCCGCAACGCAGGCCATCGCGCCGGCCGTGTCGCCGGGCATGTAGGTGTCCAGGATCGACTTCTTGCCCAGCACCGCATGGCCCGACAGCGCGGTGATCGCCTGCGTCGTGGCGCCGGCATCCTTATAGAAAATCATCCCGGTGCGGCGCAGGTCGCGAAACTGAACCTCGTCGATTGCCTCCGCCAGTTCCGGGTGGCCGCGCATCAGCGCGACGCCAGCCGCGACGTCGCGGCACAGCTGGAAACGCCGCTGGAACAGGAAACCCGGCATCGGGCGGCTCGGATCAGTCGGGTGCCGGAACAGCAGGCCGCTCGGATTGTCGCGCCAACGTTCCTCGATAAGATCGTGCAGCGCGGGCGGGAGCGGCGCGTCGACCCAAGCGGCGGTTTTCTGTTGCTGAAGGCGAAAGCCCATCACCCGGCCGCGCGCGTTCGCCAGTACCGCGACGTGGCGCGGGTCAACGTCGACGTCCTTGATCTCGCGCCACGCCATACGCGTAAGCGCCAGGACGTCTCCGCGGCGCTGAAGCATGGTGAAGCCGAGTTCGATCGCCAGCACGACGTCGGGCAGCTTCAGTTCGGTCGCGGACTCGACGATCGCGTCGCGCACCGCAGCGCCCATGCGGGTCTTGCGGGCGGGCGGCTCCGGGATGCGGATGCCGGCCGCAGGGTTCGATCCCTTGGGGATGATGCTTTCGCGCTCGGCAAAGGCGAGGATCAGGCGCAGCACGCGCAGGATCGAGGCGGCGCGAAAGCGGCTCCCTTCCAGCAGCACGCGGCGCAGGTCCATCACCAGTTCGGACGTGATATCGCGCACCGGCAGCGCGCCATCGAGGGCCCAATGCTCGATCTGGCGCATCCGCACCTGATATTCGTGCTTGGTCTTGTCGCGCAGGTCGGTGAAATCGGCGCTCTGGCGATAGCGCGTCATCAGCTCGGACACGCGCACCACGCGGGGCAGGCGCTGGCGGGGGGCCTCGGCCTCGGCCGGTGCGTTGCCCGCAGACCATGCCGCAACCTGGGCGTTCAGGTCGATCGCGGCGGCGACGGCCGCGCGCTCGTCATGGCCCAGCTTCTGGTTGGTGAAGCCTGCGGCCCGAAGCCGGGGACTGGGTTTCCAGTGCCAGACGCGCTGGCCGCTCGCCAGTTTCTGCGCGAACAGGAACGGGATCTGGCGCTGCTTAGGCATGGGGCGCCTCCGCCGGCTCGGCCGCGTCGCGCAGGCGCTGCGCCAGCGCCGCGTCGTCCACCTGTTCGGCCAGTTCCTCCAGCAGGCTGGCGGGTGGCGGTCGACGGCCGGCGCCGAATTCGCCCAGGCGCCGCCGCGCAATTCCGGTGATGCGGGTTGCGGCATCAAGCCCGCCGACGCGCTCCATCCACTGATTGAAGGCGGCAAAGCGTTGCTTGTCTTTGGGTGTCGTCATGGGTCGGCCTCCTTTCGCCGATGACAGCCGCGCGAAGGTGCGCGCGCCGTCGTGGGTTCGTCAATCGAACAACTCGGGTTCCCCCGGCGGGGCCGATCGGCCCCAGCCCTTCGCGCGCAGGCGGCGCAGGGCGATGTGGTATTTCGCTTGGGCGGCGCGGAGGCGGGCGGCCTCGGCGCGGGCGTCGAGCAGCCGGCCGGCTTCCTCGACGGTGCAATTCTCGTCCAGCGCGGTGCGGAACTGATCGAGGCGTCGGCGCCGATCGTCCCGCACGGGCATGTCAGAGCATCCCCAGCGCTTGCATGTAGGTTTCGAGGATCATTTCCTCTTCCTGGTATTCCTCGGGCTTCTTGCGCCGAACCAGCATGATCTTCTTGATCGCCTTGGGGTCGTAGCCGCGGCTTTTCGCCTCGGCGAACACGTCCCTTATGTCCTCGTTGATCCCCTTCTTTTCTTCCTCAAGCCGCTCCGCGCGCTCGATCAGGAGGCGCAATTCGTCGGCCGCGACCTGACCGCCGCCCATGCCTTCGCCACGTTCCTCGGCCATCAGGTGTGCTCGCCCGTGTCGCCGGCTTGTCCATCGATCCGATCGAGGACGGCGAGGCCGATCGCGAGGCCCTTGATCAGGTTTTCGCGCGCGGTGCCGGGGCGCCATGCCTCGCGCTGCCACGGCCACGTATCGGGCTTCTCGGTCGGCAGGTGGTGGGTGCCGAACAGCTGATCGATCGCGGTGTTGATGTAGCTGCCGCTCGCGAGCGCCAGCGAACCGGGGTGGTGGCCGCGATCATGCTCGAGCGTGAAGCCTTCCTCGTCGATCTGGCGGACGCGCTCCGCCAGAACATCAGCGAGCGCACGGCCGGTCAGCGCCGGCAGGCTCGCCCGGGTGGTGCGCAGTGCACACGGCGGGTTAGTCGTTGCCATTGGGATCCTCGTCATAGGGATAGGGCGCCGGCTCCCCCGTTGGTTCGGGATCGGAGCAGGGGCGGTGCGCCACGGGGCGCTTAGGGGTGCCGGGCGCGGCTTGCGCAGCGCGGCGGGGCGGGCGGTGTCGCCGGAAAGCGGCGGCGAAGCGCCTCCGCCTCGTAGGTCTTGCCCGAGAGGTAGCCGATCGCCGCCAGCACGACGATCGCGGCAATGCAGCCGAGCACGACGAGCAGCGGGACCGGACCGGGCGCCATCAGAACGCCTGGGCGATTTGCGCGGCGCGGCCGGCCATTTCATTGCGCACGGGGGCGGCGAGTGGGCGGGCGACTGGCGCGCCGCCCCCCGTTGGCCCACGCCCGTCGATCCAGGCATCGAACTCGCCCGCGTCCCAGCGGCTTTTCGAGTAGATGACCAGCGGGCCGTGGACCGGCTTGCCCGATGCGATGCGCGGGGTGCGCGGCAGCGGCATCCCGTCGCGGTCGGCAAGGACGCGCAGCTTGTCGACGATCGTGCGCGCGCCGAAATGTAGCATTCCGAGACGGCGGGCGACGTCCGCAAGGGCATATTCGCCTCCGCGACCGCCGGTCGCGTCGATACGGGGCAGGATCGCCCCAGCGTAAATTGCGGAAAAAGCGGCGCCAGGGCGGGGCGGAAGCGGTATGACGGTAGCCATGTGTCTCCTCCTGTTGGTGTGGTGGAAGACACGAAATAGACAATATGTCTCTTACACGCAAGACAAGCCGCCAGAAAAAGTTACGGGGTGTCAACCCGTCCGGTTGACGTATGTTGCACCGATTGTTGAGCGGGCACGCAAAAACGCGCGCGCACCCCGATTCGGGCACGCGCGCGGCTTGTGTTCAGAAGCGTGAAGTCAGGCGATCTTGCGCGGTTCGCCTGCGTCGGCCGCGTCGTCACCCTCGGGGTGGGTGGACGTCCATTCGCGCAGGTTCTCGGCCACGTTGGCAACCGTCCGTCGTCCCACGGCGTCCAGCTGGCGGTAATTGTCCAGGTGGCGCTTCTCGTCCTCGGTGAGGGCGTAGGGATTGTCGTCAGGATGGAGCAGGTCGGCGGGAGACACGCCCAGCGTTGCGGCGATGCGCCGCATGTAGACGTCGCTGACGCGGCGAAGGCCGCGTTCGAGCAGGCCGACCATGGATTTGCTCAGCCCCACCTTCTCACCCAGCTCTTCGAGCGTCAGCCCCGCGGCCTTGCGGTGCTGGCGGATGCGGTTCGGGAGCGTTTCAAGCGGAGCTGCCATGGGAGAAAACAGGTAGTGTATTCGTGCGCCCACAATCGAGCCTCCCTTTTGTCTATTATCTTGGCGGCGACACTTGCCCCAAAAGAGACACTGTGTCTATTATGGAGCATGAAAAATCGCGGGGCGCTGAAATTGCACACTTTCCGCAAACGGGCGCGTGGCCTGTGGCGGGATAATCTCAATCCGGGACAGAAGGTGCCGATCAAGCGCATCGCCGAGGCGGTCGGTTGCCACACCACCTATGTCCAGAAGCTGGAAGCCGGGGACCGGACACCGGGCCTGAAGCTGGCGATGAAGCTGAAGGATCTCGGCATCGCGGAGGTGGAGGACTGGACCCAGCCAGCTGACAGCGCGGAGAGCGACCAGTCGCCGACGCCCGCGCAGCAGGAGCAGCCGGCATGAGCGCGCAAACCGTCGTCGCCGTGACGCAGGAAGATCGAGAGCTGGCGCAGCGCATCATGTCCTGGGTGCGCGGCTTCGGCGTGACCCTCCCGTATGACGGACACTTCGTCACCCAGGAGGTGGCCAAGCATCGCCTCACCTCCCAAGCAGCACAGCCAGCAGAAGCGGATGGCGTGGACCTGACGGGCCTGCGCGGTGTCGACAAGTTGGCACGGCTGATGGCGTGGCATCACTTCGGCATTCGCTGGGAGCATCTGGAAAAGGTGTCCCAGCAGGAGATCACTGCCGCATGTCAGGCAGCATTCGATTGGATGAACCGCCCTCTACCAGAGCGCCAAGCCTCTCTCGCCGCCACCCCCAAGGCCCCTGTGACTGATGCGGGAGAGGTGCCGGCCGATTGTTCTTGCGAGGTCGCTTTCGGGCAGGACGACGGATGCCCCGTCCACGGCACTGGTACAGCGTGGCGCGCCGCTAATCCGCAGGCTGACATGCGGGCGCGGCCTTACGGGCAATTTGCCACCCCACCAGCCCCGAACGACGACCTGCGGGCGGCGCTGGAGGAGGCGATTGATCGAATGGGTTGGCCTGAAATCCACGCTTTCCAAGACGAGCTACGCAAGGGCCAGGACGTTCGCGAGGATGCAGGCGGGTTCATGCTGCGCGCGATCAAGGCGCTGTTCGGTATCAAGCCCACCGACCCCGTGACAACCTATCAGCAAGCAGCGCGTGCGCTCGTTGACGCCGCCCTCAAGGAGAACCGCCGTGGCTGACACCGTGAGCGGTGCGCGTCGGCTAGGCCGTTGTGGTGGGGGGGCGCGCTTGGTCATCAATCCGCTGTCGGTCGCGTTCTTCGCCACACGCGCGGGGGCGCGAATGCTGGCGGTGCGCCGTGCCTTCGTCGCGGCCGAGCGGCAATCGTGGCGATCGGCTCCGGCTGTCGCGGGCATCGTGCCCCAGCCGGTCAAGGGCAAGTCCCGCAAGCCGCGGGCCAGCTGAAGCCGTGGCCGGGACACTGGATCTTCAGGCACTGAATGACCGGGCGGCGCGGGTGCGCGCGCGGGTGCCGATTTCGAGCATCATCGGCGTCGACGTAACGCTGGTGAAGGCAGGGCGTGAAATGACCGGGCTGTGCCCGTTCCATGCCGATCGCAAGGTTGGCAGCTTCATGGTCAACGACGGCATGGGCATTTTCAAATGCTTCAGCTGCGGCGCCAAGGGCGACGTCATCGAATATCTTCAGCGCCGCAAGGACATGCGGTTCATCGACGTGCTGAAGCTGCTGGAGGCTGATGCCGGGATCGACTTCACCGACGCCAAGGCCAAGGCCGCGTTCGATCGCGAGCGGGAGCGGCGCGAGCGCGCCAATGAGGCGGACGCCGAGCGGCGACGCCGCAATGCCAAGAACCTGTGGCTGACCAGCGCGCCCGGCCTCGGCACGCCGGCCCAGCAGTATCTGGAAGGGCGGGGCATCGATTTCGCAAAGCTGGGCCGATTCCCCGGCGCAATCCGCTATCGCCATGACCTGAAGAACGGCGAGACGAGCAAGGAACTGCCGGCGATGCTGACCGCGATCCACGGCCCCGACGGGTTCATGGCGGTGCATCGCACCTGGCTGGAACATGACGGGCGCGGCTGGAAGAAGGCGCGACTGGACCGGCCGAAGATGGTGCTGGGCGATTTCTATGGCGGCTCCATGCCGCTGTGGAAGGGGGCCACGCGCAAGACGCTGGCCGAGGCGCCGGCCGGCTCGCCGATCGCGCTCAGCGAGGGCATCGAGGACGCGCTGTCTGTGGCCTGCGCCGACCCCGATTTGCGCGTCCATGCGGCGGTGAGCATCGACAATATCGGCAACGTCGTGCTGCCCCCGCAGGTCGGCGATCTGATCGTGCTGTGCCAGCGCGACCAGGACGTGCGCGACATGGCGGCGCTCGCCGCCCGCCGGCGCGGCGACGAGAAGGACGCGGCGCACCATGAGCGGGCGGCCGAACAGATCGCCGCCGCGCTGCTGCGCGCGATCACCAAGCAGCGCAAGGCGGCGCCCGACCGGGCGGTTCGCTGCGCGTGGCCGGCGCAGGCCTTCAAGGATTTCAACGACGAACTGCGCGGCGTGCGCATGGAGGGGCGATGAGTGCGCTGCGCCGCCTGAAATGGACGCGCGTGGTCGCGCCCGCGAACGATCGCGAACTGGCGCCGCTGGTCGCGGCCGGGCTGGCTGCGGTGCGGCCGATGCCGAAGAAGCAAGCCGAGTTCCGCCTGACCGCTGCCGGCGCGCAGAAGCTGTGCCCGGAGGAACCGACATGCTGACCGCGCGGCAGGTTCTGCGGCTGCTGAAGCGGCGCACGCTGGTATCGCGCCGGATCGCGCGCGAGCTCGACCGTGCCCGGCACCGCGACGCGCTGGCGGCGCGTGCCGCGCGCGCGCAATCATCAACGAATATTGAGGCGGCGTCTGGTACGGCTCGCAAGGCCCCCAGCGCGACGGAATCGACCGTCGCCATGCGCATCACGGATGGCGCCGCGATCAAGCGCCCTGCACCGGCCCGGACAGCCCGGCCGATGCAGGGCAGGAACCGGGCGGCGCCACCAGCGCCGGCCGTGGAGCCGGGGTTTCTCCCTTTTCCCCCGGCTCCAACCCCCTCCCGTCCGCACCGGCCGCGCCCGGCGCTCATCGACCTGTCACAGGCCCCGTCGTCGATGGAGACGCGCGCGGCCAGCTGGAGGGGCGAACGATGAAGGCCACGGCGGGGGCGGCGGCAATGATCGTGCGCGAATGCGAGGCGCGTGCGCTGCGTGCGAGCGATCAGCTGCGGGCGGCGCAGATCACGCACGACGAAGCACAGGCGGCGCTGCGCGAGGCGCGCAGCCGCTACACAGATTCCATCCGGGGCAAAGCGCGTTGAGCGACAACATTACACATATCCGCGCGGCCGTCCGGGGTGCCCGAGCCGCGCCCGACATGTTCGACGACGGCGACGGCGAGGATCCGCACGGCGTGCTGCCGCCCCGTTGCCCGGTGACGGCGCTGGGGCATCAGAACGGCGTGATGTGGTTCCTCGATCATGCCAATCAGGTCATCAGCATCAAGCCCGACTGTCGCAAGGGCGAGGTGATGCTGTTGTTCGGCGGTGAAAGCTATCTGCGCAGCGTCGAGAAATGGGCGCAATGGCGCGCGCCGAACAAGGCGATGGGCGAGACGGAGCCGCAGATAAAGGGTTTCGACCAGGCGCTGGTGCAAGCGGATCTGATCGCCGCCGCAGCGCAGGCGAGCATCTTCGACCCGCAGGGGCTGTTGTTCGGGCGCGGCGCGCATCGCCGCCAGCCCGACGACGCGCTGGTGCTGCACGCCGGCAACAAGGTGCTGATCGTCGGCGCCGTCGACGTGCGCGGCAAAACCGAGCTGGAAGTGACCGAGCGGCCCGCCGGCCGGATCGACGGGAAAATCTATCCCGCGTTGCGTGCGCTGCCGGCACCCGCGCGCGAGCCGTCGACGCCGGAAGAAGCGGTGCGGCTGAAGCAGCTGTTCAACCAATGGTATTTTTTCGAGCCGGATGCCGCGCCGCTGCTGCTGCTGGGCTATGTCGGGCAGGCGCTGATCTGCGGGGCGCTCAGCTGGCGCGCGCACGTCTGGCTGACCGGGGAGACGGCAGCGGGCAAATCGACGCTGCAAAAGGTGATCCGCGCGATCCTCGACGATTGGGGCATCTTCACCGAGGACGCCAGCGAGGCGGCGGTGCGCCAGCTGCTGAAGGACGACACGCTGCCGGTGATGATCGACGAGGCGGAGGCCGACGATCGCGCCGACCGCCAGACCGCGATGATCAACCTTGCCCGCAAGGCCAGTTCGGGCGCGAAGATGCACCGCGGCAGTTCCGACCACCGGGCGCAGGAGTTCACCGCGCAATCGGCTTTCCTGTTTTCCTCGATCCTGCACGCGCCGCTCGACCCGCAGGACCGCAACCGCTTCGCGATCCTCGCCATGCGGCAGGTGCCGGCCGACGCCAAGGAACCGGACCTAAACCTGAAGTACTGGCGCGAGGCCGGGCGCCGGATGCAGCGCCGGATGATCGAGCAATGGCCGCGTTTCGACCGGACGCTGGCGACCTACAAGGACCAGATCCGCAAACAGGGCTTTCAGGGCCGCTGGCGCGACACGTTCGGCACACTGCTGGCGTTCGCCGACATGCTGCTGCACGATTGCGCGCCGAGCGAGGAAAGCGAGCTTAACGACGACTTCGGCCGCGAAGTCCGCTGGGTGCAATCGTGCCTGCCGCTGATGCAGCGCGGCGCGATCGAAGCCGAGGACACGACGACGCGGTGCATCACGCACCTGACCAGTTCGCTGCTGCCGGCATCACCGGGGCAGAACCCGGAGACGATCGGCCGCTGGATCACGCGGGCGATGGAATATGCCGACAAGGATTCGACGTCGTTCAACACCAACGCGCGCAACAAGCTGCGCAGCCACGGCCTGCGGGTGGTGAACCTGACCAAGACACCAGGCGGGAATACGGGCGTGAGCGACGCCAACCTCGTCAGCCAGGTCTATGTGCTGATCGCGGGCAAGACGAATACCGCGCTCAAGCAGCTGTTCGCCCATTCCAAATGGTATGATGGCGGCTGGCAGCAGGCGTTGCAGCTGGCGACATGGACTGACGACAAGGGGCGGGTGGTCAAGGCCGAACAGGGCATCGCCGCGCGCTTCACCGGCCGCAAGGAATATGCGCTGGCGGTGCCGATCGAGGCGCTGGTGGGTCCGATCGGTGAAGGGCTGGTATGATGGGCGAGCCGATCGCGATGCTGTGCTGGGGCGCGATGATCGGCTGGTGCGTGTCGCGTTGGCGGATCGAGCCGGCGCGCCCGCCCGCTCTCACGCGGGAGCATGAGGTCGGCGCGCGCATGATGAACATCGTTCGCGAAATGGTCGAGACGCAGCGGTTCACGCTGCGATTCACCGGGCACGTCGTGCCGATCGTGAAGCGGTGGCGGACGCCAAGCCGGTTCGGCACCATCGAGGTGGTGATGCGTCTGCACGACGACGAGCCGGCTTGATGCTCGACCTGCTGGCGGGGCAGCTGGCGCCGGATGCTCCGCGCGGGCTGGGCCGGCAGATGACGGGCGGCGGGCAGAAGGTGAAGCGTCGCCGGCTGGACTTCTACCAGACCCCGCCCGATGCGACGCGGGCGTTCGTCGCGGCCGAGCGCGCGGCGCTGCGGCGCTATCCCCTTATTTGGGAACCGTGCGGCCGGGGCGGCGCGATCGCGGCCGTCCTTCAGGCGGCAGGCGTGGCGACGATCGCGAGCGACCTTGTTGCCGATCCGGCGCATCAGGTCGAGGGACAGGATCTGCTGGCGGTGCGGCGCCCGTGGGCGCCAGCCGTCGTCACCAACCCGCCGTTCGCGCTGGCGCGGCCGATCGTTGCGCTGCTGTGGGGCGCGTTGCAGGTCGACTATCTCGCGCTGCTGCTCAAGACGACGTTCCTGTCGTGCGGCAAGTCGGCGGCGCTCGAACGCGCCGGCCTTGGCCCGACCCGCCGCTACGACCTGACATGGCGGCTCGACTTCACCGGCGGGGGCAACCCGACGATGGATTGCACCTGGTTCGTTTGGGATCGTGTCGACCCACACCGGGATTTCGCGTTGTTGGACCGCGAGGGGCTGATCCAGTCGGCGCCGCAGTTGCTATAGCGGCTTGCCGATCGGCCCCGATGGTCTTGCCCTAATTCATTACGTCTGTGCTGGCGGGGAAGCCGGCCGCCCACGCAAACAGGAACAGAAACAGCAGGGCGGCGACCAGTGCCGCTTCCGCGCGACGATCGCGAACGGCTGCGCCAACCGCCGCGCCGATCGTCATCCCGAACCAGCCGGCGCCAGTCGGCACGAGGCAAAGGATCAGGAATCCCGAAACACTTTGCGCCGCGCCGATCGCCCAGGTGGCGCCAATCGCGGCGACAAAACCTATAAGCACGTTGGGCGTCGCGAACGCTGCGCCGCGCGCCCGCAGCCGTGCCTGTTCCGCCCCGAGCAGGGCGCATAGCGACGCGCTCATGATCGCTGCTGCGCTGATCTTGTCCATCACCCCTTGCGCTCCGAGTCCTGCGCGACGATAACAGGCGTCGGCCGGTATGTCCCGGCCGAGGGATTGGTCTCCCTGTTCTTGGAGCGCAGCCCGCGCCCCTCGCCCCGAGAGGGCGCGGCTTTTTTATGGTCGGGCGTGTCGCGAGCCTCGCAAGAGGCGCCGTTCTCCAAGCGGTAAGACCAATCGTGGCACGTCCGGCCACCAGCATTGGTCTGCTGGTGCCGGTCGCTTTTGGAGAGCGCCCGTGAACGCAATGCTACCATATCAATTCGATGAACAGCCTGTCCGCGTCGTCCTCATCGGTGACGATCCGTGGTGGGTGGCAAGCGATATCGCGAGGGTTCTCGGCTACAGTCATACACCGCACATGCTGCGGATCATGGACGATGACGAAAAGGGGGTCCACAATCTGGACACCCCAGGTGGCGAGCAACAACTCACCATCATCTCCGAATCCGGGCTGTTTGCCGCGATCCTGAAAAGCCGAAAGGTCGAGGCTCAACGTTTCCGCCGTTGGGTGACAGGGGAAGTGCTGCCGTCGCTGCGCCGGCACGGCCGGTACGACATGCACGGGCCGAACCCGCCCGAATTGCCCTCGCCCGCGATCGAGGATGCGGAGCTGCCCCGTCTCACGGCCGCGATCGGCATCATGCGCGAGGCGCGCCAAATCTGGGGACGTGAAGAGTGCCGGCGGATCTGGATCAGGATCGGCCTGCCGGCGCCGATCACCGAAGCCGAAGTGCTGGGAAGCGACTTGGTGCAGAAGGTCGAGGCGGCGACGCGCGATGCCGAGCCATTCCAGACATTCGAACTGATAGGCCGCTTGGGATTGCCGCCTGACCGCAAGCACTCGTCGGAGGTAAGTGCCGCGTTGCGGTTGCTCGGCTGGTCCAACAAAAGGGCGCGGGTGCAAGGCGTGCCACGGTATGTCTGGCATCGCGACGTGAACCCGGCCAACTCAGCGGAGTGCGCATGATGGGCGCTGTTACTCCGCTCCGTGCCGCAGCGCTCCGCCCAGCCCCGACCCGACTGCAAATCGCCTTTGGCGACGATCAGCAAATCAATCACGCGCTAGGGATGATCGAGGCGCTGGCTGATGTGTTGCCAAAGCTCGCATTGGAAAAAGACCAGGACAGAGCCAGCCTCGCCGCTGTCATCCGCGCGTTTGCTCAGCCTCTGGTCGAACAGTTGAATGCCACGCGGGTGCGACCACGGCATCGTGCGGTGAACGACTGAACGGCTAAGTTGGGTCGTAGCCGAGCAGGTAGCGGCGCTTCAAATAATCCTCCCAAGACATGCGGCCGGCCGCTGCATCCTCCGCACGCCAGCGGCGAAACAGCGTGTCGGCATCGCTGCCGGCGCGGGCGCCATAGGTGCGGCCGGCCGCGCTGCCGCGACTGCCGTTGCGGGTGAGGCGCGCCACGGCCGCGAGCGGCGCGACGACGGCGCCGCGCGTCACCCATCGGTTGTTCCACGCGCGGCGATGCTGGGTGCAGCAGAACAGCTGCCCGCCGTCGATCGGCTGGAACGTCGCCATGCACTCGGGGCAGGTGCGCGGTTCGTGCTGGGCGCGGCGGCCGGCGCGGGGCGGAGAGCCGTCTAAGACGGGGGTCATGCCGCGAGGCTCCCCAGCCATTTGCGAATTCGCGCAGCCACCTTGCCGCGCGCGCGAGCCTGAAGCTCCCCCGATGCGTGCGCCAGCGCGTCGTCGCGCGTCGCGGCGAACTTGCCCCACTTGGGACCGACCCGGTAGGTTGCCCCCGACCCGTCGTCGTCCTGCCAGCTAGTCGACCACATCCACAGACCGTCATCATGCCGGTGCAACTCGATGCGGGCAGAGTGCCACGCCATACGAGGGTGCGGCAGGGTCAACGTCTCGTCGACTTCGCCCCGCACGACTGCGCCGTCGGCGTCGCACGGCCGGATTATCGCGGGCGCCGGCACCGGTGCGAGCAGGGCCAGCAGATCGAACTGGCGGGGATCCGGGCGGGCCGTCATGCTTCCTGCCCTTTGTTGCAGCGTGTGCAAGGAATGCCGCGCCGCACCTCGCTTCGGCTTGCATAGATCCAGCCCGTTTCGTGTCCGCATTTACGGCAACGGAACTCGGCCGCGTCCTTGCCATCCGGGAAGCTGCCGGCATCGTGCGCGGCCATCATCACCCGGCGCGGCTTAACTGGAACCGGGCCGAACAGATCGGCGCGGCTCACAGCGTCACCGCCATGTCGGCGCCGATCGCCTCGATCGTGTCGGCCTGCCAGCCGTTGATGCGCAGCAGTTCGCCGGTTTCCACGTCGATCGCCTCGAACGTGCCGTCCAGGTCGGTGCCGTCTGCGATCAGGACTTCTAGGTCAGTCGTGCCGTTGCTCACGAAATAATGGGTCATTGGTTCGGCCTCCTTTTGCCGGTGACGGGATTGGCCCCATCGATGGCGGGTCGGCCGGAGCCGGCCCGCCACGCGATGCGGGTCAGCGCGTCTCGCCCTCCGCCCTCGCGTCGATCACCATCCAAGACCTGGCCGTGGGGGTGAGGCGCTTGAACTTGCCCAGCGCCTCGCGCGGGGAGTTCGCGTAGACCGAGCCGTTCCACATGCCCTTGGGGGCGGGGCAGGCGGGCGTGGCGGTGCGGCGGTGGTAGCAATTGAAGCGGTGCATGGGGGTGATTCCTGTCAGAATGCGAAAGCGGGCTGGCGGGCGTCGTCGACGGCGATCGGCGCGGGCTTGGCGCGGGCCGGTGCCGGCTCGATCGACCCCGACCCGGCCGGCGCGTCATGGTTGCGCAAGACGTGATCAGCTGCGGCCTGTGCCTGCGCGGCGGCGCGGAAGATCGCGCGCTTGTCGTCCTTCAGGGCCTTCAGCCAGCTGGCGACATAGGCGGCGTGATTGTCGATATGCTCGCCGGCGACGCCGAGCCGGGCGCAGGTGAAGGCGGCGCCGATCTCGGCAACCAGTTCCTCAAACGCATAGTCCTTGTCGCCGAACGCCGCGCCCTTGACGCGATCCAGCCGCGACGGCGCGCCGGTCCAGTGGATCAACTCGTGCGCGAGCGTGGCGAGATAGCCGCCGGTGGACGTGAAACTGTCGAACGCGGGCAGGTGGACGCTATCCTCCCGGCGCGAATAGTAGGCGCGGGCGCCGCCATCCTCGCGGATCGTCGCGCCGCTGGACTTAAGCGCCTGTTCGGCCGCGAGGTCCCGCGCCTTGGGTGCGAGGACGGCGCCGTCAGCGCCGCCGAAGCCATCGGGAAGGCTGTCGATCTGGTCGACGTTGAACACCGTGTACCCGCGCAGCATCGGAATGCCGCGCGTTTCTTCCTCGCCCGCTTCGTTCGTCTCGGTCCGTTCAAGCTTCTTGAAGAACACAATCGGCGTGCCCTTCTCGCCCTTGCGGACCATCCCGCCCATCGCCTTCGCCTGATTGAAGGTCAGCCAGGTCGGGGAAGCATAGCCGCGATCGGCGGCGACCATGCCGAGCAGCAGCAGGTTGATGCCGCGATAGTGCTGGCCGGTGTAGCGGCGCGGCAGGCCCCCGCGCAGCCAGTCGCATTCCCACGGCTTAGTGCCCGCCTCGATCGCGGCGACGATGCGGTCGGTGACGTCCTGATGCAGGTCGCGTGCGGCCATGTCAGCGGCCCTCCGAGCGGAAGGTGTCAACGAGGGCGAGCAGCGCGATGGCGCCCGCCGGCGCGAAAACGGTGAAACCCAACAGGGTGAGCATTTGGTCGGCCTCCTTTTGCCGGCGACCGGGGCGGGTGCCTCGATCTGCTTATAGACATATTGTCTACTTTAGTGGGGTGTCAACCCGGTATTTTCGATCGTCGTAATCCTTCCTTGAATGTCATCGCCGCGCAGCGTCGTGGAGTGTCGCGGAGCGACGCGGAATGACGCGATGCGCGCGGCGCCATCATATTCTCACGTCTCTACAGTCGCTTACGCCTACGCATCCTCGCGCCCGGTCTACCCGCACCCGGACCCCGACCCGTGATTGACGAGCAAGGAACGATGCTCGCTGGCGGGTTCGATCGGGTCAGGGGGTGTGTTCCACATGTTCTGCGAAAGGGGTGCGCTGTTCTACGGTTTTCCCGTGTGATGACAGGTGGTTAGGGCATTTGTTCTGTTGTTCTGCTGGTTTCGGGAGGCTTCCCGGCGCGGATGCACGCGCGCGCCTCATGCGGACGCGAGAAAGCGCAGAACATGTAGAACAACCGCCTAAGTACATGGAAACACGCGCCTTTGCCGTTCTATAGCCTGTTCTCTCAATAGAACATGTAGAACAGGGGAGGGAGTGGCTTGCCGTCGAAGTAGACAATATGTAGCTTCCGCATCCGATGGGATCAGCTGCCACCTTCAGCGCGAATAAAATACGGGGCGGATATACCGCGCCAGCTGCTGGACAGGTGTGCAAGGCGCGCGGGCGCGGCGGTCCTGGGGAATTTTCTCGCTCGGCCGGCTCGATGCTGGCGCTCGGCGCGGCCGAGCCGGGGGCGATCGGGGCCGATCCTGCCGGCGCCGATCGCCCCGTCAGGAATGGCGGATTTCCGCCGTTTTCGGATCGTGGATCGCGGCACGTCGCACGGCATCACGTCGCACGGCATGGGCAAGGCGTTGATCTAGCGACGTTTTCGGTCGTGTGTGCGCTGATTGCCAATCTGCGGACTGGCGGCGGGCAGGGCCTCGACCGCCCCCGGCGGGCCGGCGCCGATCGCGATGGGCGAGGGGGGGGTGTCCCCCTTCGCGCCGCGCGCGCCTGGTCCTACACCCCTTCCGGGCGAGCGACCGGGAGTTTTGAAAACCTTCAGGTCGGCCGCGCCGGCCTTCCTCCCCTTGACGGCATGGCCGGTTCGGGGGTGGGGCAAAGTTCGTTGCTCGAGCCGGGGTCGGGGGTGCGGGGCGCTTTCGGGCCAGCGTCAGCCCTGACGGGTGCGCGATTCCAGATCGGGACGTCGGGTCGGGGTAAGGGCGGTGGTCATCACTCGCCCGATGCTGGCGTGGCGAGAATGCGCGCGGGGTGGGCCAGTGTCAACTGAGCGGCCGGGCCTGGAGCGCGCAATGCGCCGCGAGCTGGGCGACGAGGATGGCGTCCTGGGCGCCGCGGCATCGGCCGAGCAGCTGGACATGCTGCGCGACGGCAACGGGAAGCTGCCGGGCAACGTGTTTCAGCTGGTGCGTGATCAGGCGGCGAAGCGCGGCGCGGGGAGGCCGAAGGGCGCGGGCAATCGGCGCAACGACCAGCTGGCGAAGCTGATCGTCCATCAGCACGGCGACCCGGTAATGGCGATGGCCAGCTTGTATTCGCGCCCGTTGGACCAGCTGATCGAACTGGTGCTGATCGCGGACAGCACGGCCGAGCGCGAGGAGCGGCTGTTGTCGTTGATCGACAAGGCCGAGGACATGATCGGCGGGGTGATGGGCTTCATCAAGTCGGGCCTCGCCGACAAGTCCGCTTTCGAGCGGGCAACCGCGCTGATCGACAAGATCGAGCCGATCCTTGAGCGGGTATTCGACGCCGCCAAGGCGCTGAAGATGAAGCCCGGCGATCTCGCGATCAAGGCGCTGAACCTGCAACTCGCGGCGGCGCGTGCGACGGCGGAATATGTCCACAGCAAGAAGCCGGTCGAGGCGACGGTAAGCGTCAAGACCGATGGCGTGATCGTCATGCCGGCGGTGCAGCCGGCCGCGACGTTCGAGCAGAAGGACGCGCTGGTGCGGCAGGCAGCGGACGGCATCGCGAAGATGCTGGAAAGCGGCCGCATCGATGCGCATCAGCTGGCGGATTACCGTTTCGTCGACGGCCAGTTCGTCGACGCGGAGTTCGACGAGGTTGACGACGGCGACGACGCCGAGGTGCAGCCATGACCGCCGGTCCCACAAATGGGACCAGCATTTCGCCCCAGGCGAAGGCGGTGCGTCAATTGCTGCTGCTGGATCGCGCCAAAACCGCGCTGGGCGGGGCGGAGAAGCTGGGCGACATTTTGGGCGTCTGCCGGCGATCGGTCAACCGCAAGCTGTCCGCCGATCGCGGCGTGACGACATTCGAGCTTAATCTGACGGCCGACGCGATCGAGGCGCGCGCGCTCGAATTGCAGCAGTTGGCGGCCGATTTGCGCGGGGTGGCGGGATGACGGTGGCGGCATGTCACAATTGCGGCGCCAAGGATGATGTCCGCTGCGTCGATGATCGTTGTTGCGATCGAGACGACCGCGATGAGGCGTTCCTTCAGTCCATGGGGCAGAATTGGCAGTTTCGAGCAAACGTGATGCTCGACGCGTGGGTCGATGCCTGCATCGCACTAGCGGACCGGAAAGTAGAGCTCGCTGATGCGCAAGATGCCGTCGATCGAGCGCAGGAAAACGAGCGGGTCGCGAAGTCCCGTTTTGACGGCTTCATGCGTGAGCAGCTGAAGTCGCGGCTCATGGCTGCGGCGCGGGCCGCTCCTGCGGACGACGCGGCGTGAGCGACGAGACGAAACCGATCGTCTCGCTGATGACGCCGGTGGGGCCGGTGGCGGAGGCGTTCGTGAGCGATCCGCGGTTCATCACCGCGATCATGGGTCCGTATGGTTCGGCCAAGACGTCCAGCTGCATCCGCAAGATCTTCAATTCGCCGCACCTTCAGGCGCCGGGGCAGGATGGTATCCGCCGGGCGCGCTGGTGCGTGGTGCGTGACACCTATCAGCAGCTTGAGACGAACGTGCTCAACAGCTGGTTCACCTGGTTCCCGAAAACCAAGGAGAACTGGAACGGGCGCGAGATGGCGCACCGGCTGCGGTTCCAGACGATCCCGCCAGAGGGCGGGGCGCCGTACCTGATCGAACTCGAAATGTATTTCCGGGCGATGGGCGACCAGAAGGCCGAGCAGGTGCTGAAGGGCCTGGAACTGACCGGCCTGTGGCTGAACGAAGTCGATACGCTGGACAAATCGGTGCTGCGCTTTGGCCTGCCGCGTACCGGCCGCTATCCGGCGGGCAAATGGGGCAAGTGCCTTGAGCGGCAGGTGATCGCCGACTTCAACGCGCCCGATATCGACAATTGGTGTTACGACCTGTTCGTCGACCAGAACCTGCCGATCGACGACGAAACGGCCGAAGGGCTGCGCGAGGCGCTGGGCGTGCGGTTCGGCATCGGGTTTCATCGCCAGCCGGGCGGGCGTTCGATCGACCCGCCGCCCGAAAATCTCGCGAACCTGCCGGATGGCTATTACCAGACGATGATGCTGGGCCTGTCGCCCGGCGACATTCGCCGGTTCGTCGACAATGAGTTCGGCGCGGTGCGCAACGGCCAGCCGGTCTATCCCGAGTATAACGACGATTTCCATTGCGCGAAGGCGCCGCTGAAGGCCGTGCCGGGCATCCCCGTCCACCTGGGGCTGGATGGCGGCAATACGCCCGCGATCGTCGCGGGGCAGCGCCTGCCATCGGGGCAGATCAGGACGCTGCGCGAGCTGGTGGTGTATGCGCCGGGCGAGGACCATGCGTTGCAGCGGATCGGCGCGCGCGCGTTCGGCCGCGAGGCCGCGTTGTGGTGGGCGGAGCATTTCGGCCGCGCCACGCTGGGCACCATCTGGTTCGACCCGGCGATCGCCTATGGCGGCACCGAGACGGAAGAATCCGCGTGGCTGCGCGATTTCAAGCAAGGCTGGCGCGAGGAAGCCAAGGCCAATCCGCCGGTGAAGGCCGCGCCCGTTAAGGGCAACCGCCTGTCGCCCCGGCTGGAAGCGGTGCGATCCGGCCTGGTGCAGAACGCGGGTGACGGCCAGCCCGGGCAGCTGATTTCGAGCGACTGCCCGGTGCTGCGGCGCGGGTTCAATAACGGTTATGTCATCACGCGCGTCGCGCTGTCAGGTGGCGGCGGACGGTGGAAGGACGAGCCGGAAAAGAACGACTTTTCCCACGTCCACGATGCCAAGCAATATCTCGACCTTGGCCTCATCAAGCGCGGCGACGCCATCCACGCCGACGAGCGCGGCGCGCGCCCGGCGAAGCGGCGCCGCCAGCCTGATTTCGGAACCGGCTTTTTCTCACGGGGGGCGGCATGAAGCGCGAGACACGAACACGGCTGGAAGTCGGGGGCCTCATTCTGTTCGGCTATCTGGTGCCGGGCGTGATGTTCGTCCTGGCGATCGACCGGCTGGCGCGGGAGCTGATGCAGTGAGCGCGATCGGCAACGTCATCAAGACGATCGTGTCGCCCATCGGCGCAGCGCTCGGCCTGTTCGGCAAGCCCAAGGCGCCGAAGGCCCCCCTGCCCCTGCCGACCGCAACCCCGCGCGCCAACAGCGTCGCGATGGACGCGCTGGCGAACCGGCGCGGTGCGGCCGCGAACATGAGGACCGGATCGACCGGCGCGGAGAGCAGCGCCGGCAAGAAGTCCCTGTTGGGCCAGTGAGCGAGGAACCGAACATGCGATACATCACGGATCACGTCGTCAATCCAGCGAACGATAAGCTGGTGATCACGGCGACGGACGAGCCCGGCGCGGGCGGCGCAAACCATCGGTACATTATCGAGGGCTTCGATACGGCGACCAATCCATCGTGCCCGTTCGGGAGACTTTACGGAAAGGCGGCCACCCATGCGACCGTCCTATTCCAGAATGGCGCGATCAACGAAGCCGGTGTGAACGGCGTCACGCATGAGGCGCTGCTGGCGATCGTGGCCGATCGGCTGCGATCCTTTCAGGGCGGCCCCTTCGCCTGCCGTGAGAACGCGCTGGCGCTCACCAAGATCGAGGAGGCGCAGCACTGGCTGCAGCAGCGCACCATCGCCCGGATGCGGCGCGGTGTCGAGGGCACGCATCAGCTCTGATCACCAGTCCAACTGAGGAAGGAACGGACCATGGATGACGAATTGGCGAAGGTGCTTGCGGGCACCGTGGACGAGGTGAAGGGCAAGCTCGACGAGCTTTCACCGGAGCAGCTGCGCAAGCTGCTGGCAGCGGAGAAGGCTGGCGCGAAGCGCACGACGCTGATCGAGCCAATCGAACACGCGATCAAGGAAGCCGAGAGCGGCGAGAAGGGTGCGGCCGGTGCGAGCGACGATGGCGCCGCGCCGACCGACCCGGCGGCGGGCGCCGAACAGCCGGTTTTCACCCAGGCGCAGTTCGATGCGGCGCTGGCTGAGCGGGAAACCGCGTGGGCGGCCGAGCGCGATCGGCTGGTGGCGGAGGCCGAAGGCAAGAACCCGCCGAGGCCGCGCAAGACCAAGCCGGCTGTGGCGCTGACGATCGAGAAGGGCAACGGCGATTTCGTGGCGCGGACGATGAAGAGCGGCGCGCAGGTGCAGTTCGTCGATGACCAGGACGTGCCGCTGCCGGGTCTCCCCCCGATGACATTCGGCGCCGACGCTTTCGAGCGGAGCGGCGATGCGGTGCGTCTGGCGCGCAAGGTGACGTTCCCGAACGCGCTGCCGGCCAATGAGGTTTCGGGGGCGTTCCTGTCGACCGGCAACGGTGCGGCGGCGAAGGCCCGGCTGATCGGCGCGCAGCCGATCGGCGGGGGCCGCGACGTCGAGCTGCCGGCCGGCACGCTGATGTTCGCACCCGAATAACAGTCACCCTCCCCAAGGCAGCCCCGCGACCGTGCCGGCGCGGGGGGAACAGGCCAACCAGCGCGCAAGCGTCAACACGGTGGGGGAAGCGGCCATAGCGAACGCCGTGATGGTTGGCCCCGGCACAAAGGAATTTCGATCGAAGTGGTACTTCGATCGAGGAGCGGAGGAAAAGCGAATGCCGCGACCGATGACGATCGATACCAGTGGCTGGGGCGCCTTCGATCCCAACTCAGCTGTGGACGCGATGTGCGAGCGCGAACGTCGCGCATTTACCCTGTACGTCGCCAAGCGGCTGCAAAAGGCAGCAAAGACGGGCAGCGATGAAGCGGCGATCCTCACGGGGGGCGTGATGGCGATCGTCCAGCTGGTGTTCTCCGCGAATGAACCGGCGGTGCTGGATGCCGCGCGCGAGTCCCTTCATCAAACGTTGGACCATGCTTGGTTGCAGGTCATGTCAATGCAAGCGTCGGACGAGGCGACGCACTGATGACCAGCTTCGACGACAAGACGATCGCGGCCAATCAGGCGCGGATGGAGAGCGAACGCTACGGGTTCGATTCCCTGCGCGGTGAAATCGCGGATCTGGTGCTGCCGATGCAGGGCGGGTTCAACACCCGGCACCTGTCGCAGGGCCATGTCCAGACCAACGCCATGTTCGACGAATATGCCGCGCAGGCGCTTCAGGATGCCGTCTCGATTTTCGAGGGGTTCGTGATGCCGCGCGGCCAAAAGTGGCAGAATATCGCGCTGGGCGAGACGGCGCCGGCCGAACTGGACACGGTGGAGAACAAGCGTTGGCTGGAAAGCAAGCGCGACCTTGTTTTTTCCATGCGCAACGATCCCAAGTCGGGTTTTACCAGCGCGACGCACAGTTGCGCCGAGAGCCTGATGGGGTTCGGCGAGCAGAGTTTCTGGGTCGACAAGCGGTATGACGACTTCGGCCGCTTTGCCGGTTTCTCCTACCAGAGCGAGCATGTCGCGGGTGTGTGGGCGGACCTGGACGCGGAAGGGCGCCCGATGCGCGTCCATCGCAAGTTCGAGCTGACGGCCGAGGCAGCGACGCGCAAATGGGGCGACAAGTGCCCGCCGGCCGTGCGCGACGCGATGGACCCGCTGAAGAAGCGCGCCCATGAAAAGTTTGAATTTATCCATGTGATCGAGCGCAATCCGCGCGTCGTGCCGGGGCGGATCGACGCGGCCGGGATGCCGTGGCGGGGGTGCTATTATTCGCCGCGCGACAAGGATGGGGACCGCGTCTTTGCGACGGGCGGTTATCGCACGTTGCGGCGGATCGTCTCCTATTTCGCACGGTCGCATAACGAAAGCTACGGCCGTGGGCCTGCGGTGCAGCTGCTGCCGACCGTGCGCGGGATGCAGGTGGTGTCGCAGGATCGCGTCCTGGCGGTGGAGTTCAACGTCAAGCCGCCCTTCCTCGCCCCCGATGACGATCTGGACGAGGCGATCATCGCGCTGAAGCCGTTCGGCATCACCTATGGCGGGCTGGACAGCATGGGGCACGAGCAGCTGAAACCGCTGTTCGGCACTTCGATCGACCTGAATGGCGCGGAGGGGCTGGTGGTCGACCAGCGCGCGACGGTCGATCGCGGGTTCTTCCGCGACCTGTTACAGCTGAACCGCGAATACAAGACGCATATCAGCGCGGCGCGCACGCTGGAGGAAATCGGCGAAAAGGGGCTCCTGCTGGCTCCGCTGGCGCGGCAGGAACAGGAATGGTTCGCGCCGCTGCTGGACGCCGAACTCGACCTGCTGCGCGAGGAAGGCTTCCTTGACGACATGCCGCCCATGCTGCGCGAATATTTCGCCAGCGGGGGCGGGATCGGCACCACTTTCGACAACAAGCTGACGCAGATGCAGGAGGCGGTGGAGGCCGCGGGCTATCTGCGCACGGCCGAACAGGTGGCGTCGATCGCGACGTTCGATCCGGGCGCGGTCAAGCTGTTCCAGCGTGAATATCCGCTGCCACGCGTGCTGCCGGCGCTAGGCCGCATCAACGGCGTGCCGGCGAAATGGCAGTCGACCGACGACGAAAAGGCGGCGTTCGACCAGCAGGAGCAGCAGCAGGCGCAGCTGGCGCAGATCCTTGAAGCGGCGCCGGCCATCGCCAACGCCGCCAAGAGTGCGGCGCAGGCTGGCGCGATCGACGGGGGCACGACGTGATGCACAAGGCGAGTTTCGATGCTGTACGGGATCGCTTGAGGGGGCACAGCCTTTCCGAAGAGCAGCCCGACCAACTGATTGCGGATGTCAACGCGCGTCGCGAAAGCCGCTCGCCCCAAAGTACCACTTTGGAGCGCCAGCTTGGCGCTTGACCATGAAATCGACGTGCTGGGCGCGCGGCAGGACATGGCGCAGCAGGCGATGATGCGGCGCGCGGCGCGGCGCATGAAGCTGATCGTGCTGTTCAACACGGTCCGCGCCTATCGCGCGCTGTTCCTCGACGAGCAGGGAGAAATCCGCCCCGAGGCGGTGACGGTGATCGGCGATCTGGCGACCAAGGGTCGGCTGGGCGTGGTGGATGATCCGGGATCGAGCGACGGCGCGCTGCGCGAGTATGCGGGGCGGCGCGCGATCGTGCTGCACCTGCTGGCGCGGCTCGACCTGTCGGGAATGAGATTGCGCGACCTTGCGCGCAAAATGCGGGAGGCAGAAAATGAGTGAAGCGATGGGCGCGCTGGCAGGGGCGCCGGCCGGCGCCGCACCGGGCGGGGATGGCGCGCCGGCCCAAACGCCGGCACCGGGCCAGACACCGGCGCCCGGTCAAACGCCTGCGCCGGGTCAGGCGCCGGCGCCGGGGGATAGCGCGCCGCCAGCTGGCAGCACGCCGGCAGCGGCGACCGACCGCTGGCAGGACAAGTTCCTGCCCGACGAGCTGCGCGGTGACGAGACGCTGGGGCGGTACCAGTCGATCTCCGACATGGCGAAGGCGCTGCTGGAAACGCGCACCTGGGCGAGGGGACGTGTGGCGATCCCCGGCGCCGATGACGAGACGGGCTTTGCCGAGTTCGTCGGCAAGGTGCGCCCGGCCGAGCCGAAGGATTACAAGATCCTCGGACCGGATGGGAAGGAAAGCGAGACGGGCGAGGCGTTTCGCCAGACGTTCCACGATGTCGGGTTGCACCCGATCCAGGCGAGGATGCTGACCGAGAAGTGGAACCAGTATGCGAGCGATATCGCGAGCCAGACGGCGCAGCGCGGCAAGGATGATCTGACCGCGATCGAACTGGACATGGGCACCGCGGCCTATCACCAGCGGCTGGCAGCGACGAGCAACATGCTGTCTACGCTGGGCATCGACGGCGTTGAACTGGTGCCGGCGCTGGAACAGGTGGCGGGTGCCGGCAACGCGATGCGGGCGTTGTTCAAGCTGGCTGAATCGACCGGCGAACTGGCGAAGGTGGATGGCGATACCGTGGCGCTTCATTCGGGCGCGATGACGCCGGAAGCGGCGCAGCGGGCGCTGGACGGCATGGCGGACAACCGCGATCCCGGCTTCCAGGATCGGCTGCGCGATCCGAACTCGCCGGAATACAAGAAGCGGCAGGCGATGCTGGGCGTCATCGCGCGCTCCCGCGCTGGCGGTGGTTGACACATAGTCTATTTTTGACGCATCAACATGACATGCCGGGCGGGGGCAGCGTGGAGCGATCCAGGCGATACCCGCCCGGCCCCGTTTCCGGCCTTCCCGCCAGCCTGATCGCAGGTGCGCGGCCCCGGATGCTTCCGGCGAAAGTCGCCGCGCGCAGGGGGGCGTCATCCCCGAGACGGCCCGGTTTCCGCCCGCCACGGGCGCAGCCGCCTTCCCGTCGACCATTGATTTGATCGACAGCACGGGAGGCCATTATGGCAGAGAATTACGCGCAGACGCTGCGCGAAGTGGAATACACCAACAACGTCACCCACGAGCTGCGGCAGGAGCCGGGCGTGCTCATGGGCTTGGCAGGTTCGACGGCCAATTATTTCGGCAAGAAGTCGGCGCGCATCGAGAGCCGTTTTGGCCGGATGCAGTTGCAGGACAAGACCACCCGCAACGGCGACACCAACAATACCGACCCGAACGCCGACAACCGGTTCATCCGCAAGCCGGGCAGCGCGAACATCGCGCCGCTGATCGACCGCGACGATGTGGCCGCAACCAGCGTCGGCCTGAAGTCGCCGATCGTGATGGAAACCACGCTCGCCGTGCGCGCCTATCATGATGACATGATGCTGCGGGGCTGGTGGGGGCCGAGCTATGGCGGTGAGACGGGTGAACTGACGATCGCATTCCCGGCCGGCAACAAGGTTCCGGTGAACTTCGGCGGTGCGGCAACCGGGCTGACCAAGGCCAAGCTGATCGAACTGCGCCGCGTAATGGGTAACGCCAATGTGTCGATGCAGCTGCACCGGCCGATCATTCTGGTCGATCCCGACGCGCAGAGCGATCTGCTCAACATCCCCGAATATGTGAACATGGATTACGCTAAGACGGGCGGCGCGCCGCTGGAAACGGGCGAACTGAAGCCGTGGCTGGGCTTCCGGTTCTTCGACGTCAATCTGGCCGACGCCGAGGCGTTCCCGCGTTCGGCGCCGTTCTTCCGCCAGGCCGGCGTCAACCGCCTGCCGGTGTTCATCCCGTCAGGCATCCATCGCGGTGTGTGGACGGAATTCTTCGGCCGCATCACCGAGCGCGATGACAAGCAGTTCAGCGAGCAGGTCTATTCCGAGGCGGAAAGCACGGCGGTCCGCACCGACGATAAAAAGACCTGGTTCGTCGAAACCAAGCCGGCCGGCGCCTGACCGGAGCGGGCGGGGCGGTGACGCCCCGTCACGGATCGCGACCAACAGGAAGGATTGAAGGACATGGCGGACATTTACGGCACGGCATTTTCGGGCACCGACCCAAGCAAGCTGGCACCGGGCACCAGCCACGACGCGGGCGTGCGTCGGCATCGCAATACGGTGAGCCTCGCGACCGAGGGCGGCGGGACGACGAACAGCCTGATCATCGGCAAGGTGCGCGAGGGCAATTGCGTCGAGGGCGTCGCGCTGGCGTCGGACGTGGCGCTGTCGGGCGTCAATTTCACGGTCGGCACCGACGCCGAGCCGGCGAAATATGTCGCCAGCGTCGCCGGCCCCGGCGCCGGCGCCACGCTGCGCATGACGATCAAGGTGGCGCAGCTGGCAATGGACCCGCTGGAGAAGCCCGAGACGATCAAGCTGTTCCCGAGCGCGGCGCTGCCCGCATCGGGGCTGATCGTCGCGAGCGTGTTCACCAGCAAGCGGTGACGCGATCGGGGCGCCGGGCCAGATCCCGGCGCCCCGGAGGCGGGCCGGGTATTCCGGCAGCGGGATAATTCGGAGTGGGAGCACCGCCCGGCCCGTCTCACCCTTCCACCACCATCAATCGGGACAGGCCATGACCGTCGAACTGCCGAGCCAAACGCAGATCGCCAACAATGCGCTGTCCCGCATCGGATCGGGCGAGGTGCTGACCTCGATCGACGATCCCACCAGCCAGTCGGCGCGCCGGGTGCGCAGCATCTGGCCGCAGCTGCGCCGCGCGATGCTTGCGCGCCACCCGTTCAATTTCGCCATCCGGCGCCGGCTGCTCAACCCGGCAGGCGCGGGCACACCGGGAAGCGATCAGCTGCCATCATGGGACGAGGGGCTGACCGGCTACCAGCTGCCGGAAGATTGCCTGCGCTGGCTGCCGCCCGCCGAGGACGATCGCCACGGCTATGAGGGCGAGCGCGAAGGCAATTTCATCCTGGTGCGTGGCCGCTGGCAGCAGACGGACGGCGCGCCATCACCGCTGCCGTGCCGGTACATCGCCGACATTGACGAGGTGCCAACATGGTCGCCCGGCTTTGTCGAGGGGTTCACCGAGGCGCTGGCGAAGCTGCTGGCGCAGCCGGTGACGCAATCGGCGACGATGGCGCAGGGGCTGCACGACACGGCCGAGGAAGCGGTGCGGCTCGCCAAGCGGCTCGACGGGCTGGAAACCGGCCGGCGCCGTCGATCGGGCGTCGCGGTGCGATCGGACTGGTTGAGCGCGCGCAGCCGCGGCTATTCGTCGAGCCATCGCTGACATGGGCGAGACACCGACCCAGACCAATTTCAACGGGGGCGAGATTTCGCGACGGCTGCACGCGCGCCGCGATCTGAACCTGTACGATATCGCGCTGGCGGAGTGCGTCGGCTGGGTGCCGTTGCCGGAGGGTGGGCTGGATGCGTGCCCCGGCACGATCCGCGTCGCGCAAGCGGCCGGGCCGTGCCGGCTGATCCCGTTCGAGTTCAGCGAGACGCAGGGCTATATCATTGAAATGAGCGCCGGCCGCGCGCGGTTCTACACCAACGACGTCAGGATCGAGGCAGGCGGGGCGCCGGTGGAAGTCGCCATCCCCTATGCCAAGCCGGTGATCGACGCGCTGACGCACACGCAAAGCTATGACGTGCTGTACCTGTTCCATCGGGCTTACCGAACCCGGATGCTGGTGCGGATCGACGCCGACAGTTTCGACCTTGAACAGCTGACGCTGAAAAACGGGCCGTTCGAGAGCCGCAACACGGACGAGGACATTTCGGTTTCCGCGAGCGGCGTGTCGGGTGTTGTCACGCTGACGTCGACGGCGCCGATCTTCGCGCCGGGTGATGTTGGCGGGCTGTTCAGCATGGAGGCCGACGACTTCGGCGATATCGCCAGCTGGGAACCAGGCATCACCGTAACGGTCGGCCAGCTTCTGACGTGGAGCGAGCGGGTCTACCGCGTCGTTGGCGGCAGCGGCCGCACGGGCACCGTTGCGCCGATCCACGGCGAGGGCGTCGAATGGGACGGTATCGGGCGCGGCAACGATATCAACAACAGCCCGGCGGGCGGCGTGCAGCTGGAATATGTCTGCGATCGCTTCGGCATCCTGCAACTGACCGGATACACCAACGCCACCACGATGACCGCGACGGTGCTGCGGCGCCTGCCGTTCACCACGTCGAGCAGCTACGATTACAATGGCGGCTATTACGATCCCGAATGGGGCAGCTATCAGCCGCCAGAAGGGGCCGTGACGTACACGGCCGGGACATGGCGCTGGCGCTTCGGATCGTTCAGCGATCGACGCGGCTGGCCGACCTGCGGCGTGGTGTGGAACGAACGCCTGATCCTGTGCAAGGATTCGACGATCTTCGCGAGCGTTGCCGGGGATCTTACCAATTTCGCCAGCCGCAACGAGGAAGGCGACATCAGCGCGGACATGGCGTTTCAATATACCCTGTCCAACCCGAGCCCGATCCGTTCCGTCGTGGCCGACGACAAGCTGCTGATCCTGACGGGCAGCGGCATGTTCGCGCTGGGGCCGTCCAACCAGGCGCAGGGCGTCGGGCCGGGAAACGTTCGCGTCGATCGCGAGAACAACGAGGGCGCGGCAACGGCGATGCCGGTGCTGCTCGACGGTCGCACGCTGTACCTGGGCAAGGCGCGGCGCAGCGTCATCGAGGCGGATTATACCGTTCAGCGCGACCGGCAGGATGCGATCGATTTGACCCGATACGCGCGGCAGATCGGCGACGCCCGCCTGATCGAACTCGCCAGCCAGAAGAACCCGAACCGGCTGGTGTGGGCGGTGCGCGGGGACGGCTCGCTGGCGTTCGCCTGCTATGTGCCAAGCGAACAGGCGCTGGGCTGGGGGCGGCGCGAAATTGGCGGCGCGATAGCGCGCTCGATCGCCAGCATCAGCGACCCGGACGGCGAACTGGACCAGCTGTGGATAGCGGCGGAACTGGCCGGCACCTGGCAGGTAATCCGGCTGGCGCCGTTCCGTGGTGATGGCGACCGGGTTGACCCGCCGATGAGCGACTTTGCCGTAACGTTCGGGGCGGGTGAGGTGACGGGGGCGGCGCCGTGGCTGGCGAACCGCGCCGTCGAGGTGCAGGTCGACACCGGCACCGCTACCGAAGCGGTCTATGGCGGGCTGACCGCTGACACTAACGGCCGAGTGGCCTTGCCGAACCCGGCGCTGTCGCATGTCACAGTCGGCATCCCGTTTCTTGCCCGATTCAAGACGCTGCCGATGGCGGGGGACCGCGACGCGGGGAACGGGACTGGCAAGATGCGGCGGATCAGCCGTCTGGTTCTTGATGTGCTGAATACGCGCGGCCTCGGCTTCAGCGTTCAGGGACAGCCGTGGCGAGATATCGAGGAATTGCAGGGCGACAGCATCGTCTTGCAAGGCTTCAAGCCCTATACCGGCATCAAGATCGCCGAAGATTGCGGGACCTATGATCGAACCGCGCAGATCGAGATCGCGCGGCTGAAGCCCACCGGGGCAACGATCCGCGCGGTGCAGGGCGCAGTCGAGGTGGAGCGGCGCTGATGCTGCGCGTTGTTCCTTTCCAGCCCGATCATCTGGCGCAGCTGGCTGCCCAGGCCAGCCAGCCCGAACTGGACGGCGACCGGCAGGCAATGGCGGCGCAGCTGTCGATCACCGGCCGCTGTTTCACCATTCTGAACGATGCTGACGTGCTGCTGTGTGGCGGCGCGACCGCTAGCCACGCGGATTATGTGACAGTCTGGGCCGCGATCGCCGATCATGCCGGGCCGTGGATGCTGGGGATCGAGCGCCGCGCGCGCCGCTTCCTCGCCATGCTGACCGAGCGCCGCGTTGACGCGCTGGTGCGGGCGGACTTCGCGGCTGGGCGCCGCTGGGCGTCGCGGCTCGGCTTCATCGAGGAAGCCTGTCTGTCGGCCTATTTCGGTGATGGCACCGCGGCGGTGATTTATCGGTACAGGGGGGAATACTGATGGCAGCGGCCGCACCGATTGCGCTGGGCCTGCAAGTGGCCGGCAAGATCACCGAAGGGATCGAGGCGAACCGCGCCGCCCGTGCGCAGGCGCGGGTCGATGACGAGAACGCGCGGCTGTCGATCCTGGAAGGCGAGCAGCTGGCGCAGCGCACGCGCGAGGACGAGCGGATGCAGGCCGGCGCGATGCTGGCCGCCATGGCCGGCAGCGGGGTGCAGCTGGGTAGCGGCAGCGCAGCCGACGTGCTGGCCGAAAGCGCGTATCAGCGCGAGCTGGAAGTGCTGAACCTGCGGACCCGGGCGACGCATCAGGCGCGCAACCTGCACCAGAGCGCGGAGGACCGGCGGGCGGCCGGGCGCGCGGCGATCATCCAGGGCGTGTTCGGTGCCGGCGCGACCGCGTTGCAGGGCATAAGCGACCTGCGTGAGCGGCGCACCGCGAGCAATCAGCGCGCACAGGAGCGTCGCGTGGTGCTGGGCGGTGGAACCGCGCCGGTGCCCAAGATGAATGTTGTCGGGGTGGGCCGATGACGGACGGGTTCCGCAGCCGGGTCGATACGACCGTTGTGCCGGTCGCGCAGCGGGACGCCAGCGCGTTTCGCAGCGGCGTTGGCGCCGGGCTGGACATGCTGGGCGAGGCGCTGGGTAATGCGGCGCGCGGGCGTGAGGCGGTGGCCGAGCAGGTGGCCGACAGCCAGGCGCGCATCGCCAAAATCGAGCGTGACCGGCGGATCAGTTCGACAATCGCCGACCGGATGGGCGCATGGCCCGATGTGCAGGTGGACATCCAGAACAAGCTGGATGACCTCAAATCGAACGTCGATCCCGCGTCGCCCGACTATGAAACCAAGGCGAGCCAGATCGTCACCGATGGCCTGACGCAATTCCGTGCCACGCTGGAAGTCGAACCGGAGGTGCTGGAACGGTTCGCGCCCTCGATCGCGACGTTCGCCGCGTCAACCCGGCAAGGCGAGCGGCGTTATGCGTTGCAGGCCCGCGCGAAAACGCAGGGCGCCGCGATCGAGAAGTGGCGCGACGCGCAGGGCAATTCGCTGCTGATCGATCCGACCCCTGACAAGTTGCAGGCGCTGCTGGGCGAGTCCGATCGGATGATCGAGGCGCTGGACCTGCCGGCGCAGGTCAAGGAAACCTATCGCACCCAGGCGAAGGCCGGGCTGGCGCGCACCTTCCTCGACGGGCGATTGCTGGCCGGTGACTGGCAGGGCGCGCAAGGCGTGCTGAGGCAGGGCCTGCTGGACGCCTACCTCGATCCCAACGACAAGAAAAACTACCTGCGGCAGGCGGAGAACGCGGCAAGCGTTGCGGCGGCCGAGCAGCGCGCGGCCGAGGCGCGCCAGCTGAGCGACGCACGCGACAGCGCCAAGGCGGTCGAGGCCAAGGTGAAAGCCGGGATCGACCCGACGCCGGCCGAGCTGCGCGCCGCGCGATCGGGGCTGGCGGCGGCGGGCGCCGACGAGGCCGAGCTGATCGAGTTCGACGCGCTGGACGTCAAGGTGGCGGTCAACCGCCGCTATTCGGGCGCGCCGCTGTCGACGCTGCGCAAGGACCGCGACTTCCTGTTGCAGCGCAAGCAGGCGGGCGAGGCGAGCGAAACCGAGCAGATGCAGTTGGCGCAGCTGGACAACCTTGTTGACGCGGCGGAGGAACGCGAGGCGGACGGACTGCGCGAGGCGGCCGGGCAGGGCGTTCCGGGGCAATTGAGCGTGTTGCAGGCGGTATCCGGCCGCGCGCCGGCCGAACGCTATGCCGTGGCCGAGAAGGTCAAGGAAGGGCTGGGTTTCCTGTCGGGGCTGAACGCGGCGACGCAGAAGGCGGCGCTGACGGGGCGCGAGGTGCGCGATGCGCGGCCGCAGGATTTCGGCAAGCGCAAGGACGTCAAGCTGGCGTTCGATACGGCGGTCGGCCCGGTCGCGGCGCAGATGGGCGGCGACTATGACAATGCGCTGAACGCGGCATGGGACATCATGACCGTGACGATGGCGCGACAGGGGCGCAGCGGTTTCGACCAAGGGCTGTTCAACAACGCCGTGATGCAGGTGACGGGCGGGACGCGGCGTCCCGATGGCGTCGTGCAGGGCGGGATCCAGAAATATCGCGGCAAGCCGGTGTGGCTTCCCGACTGGATGACGCCGACCGAGTTCGACCAGGCGCTGGCGCGCGACCTGATGGGCGACGCGCGCTACGCGAGCGGACAGCCGGTCGACAAGGCCGATGTGCTGGCAAATTACCGGGTGACATGGGCGGGCGACCAACCGGACGGCGCCGCGCTGTATCGACTGCAAGGGCCGGATGGCGGGTGGCTGATGGATCGTAACGACCGACCCTATACGATCAGGTTGCGCCGTCGTGGCCGGTAGGGGCGGCTTCGTCGCCGAACGGGTGCTGCCGCCCGATGCGCGGCCGAGCACGCGCACCGGCCCCGACCCGTCGCTATGGGAAGGCGTGTCGGCCAGTTTCCGGGCGACGGTCGACGAGCAGGACATTCCGCAGACACGGCGACTGGCGCGCGCCTATCAGCCGATCGAGGACGCGCTGATCGACCTGGGCGTCGATCGCGCGGCGCTGGATGGCGAGACGGGCGGCCTGACCAGACTCTGGCAGCAGGCAACGGGCAGCGTCGAGGACGTGCTGGATCGCCGACACGCCAAGGTGTGGGAGCAGGTGGAGGCGGCGCGGCGCCGCGACCCCAAGGCGTTCGCGCAACTGCCGGCGACGCGCGAGGCGTTCGACCAGCAGGTGCTGGGCCGTGGCGGCGGCCGTGCCGAGGATCAGGAAACCGCCGTCCGTGGGGGGATCGTCGCGCAGCTGGCGGGAGGCGTCGCGGGTGCGATGGTCGATCCGGTCAACATCTTCACGCTGCCGATCGGCGGGGGCGGCAAGACGATTGCGCAGACCGTGTTGCGCGAGGCGCTGGTCAACGCGGGCGTCGAACTGGCGCAGCAGCCGACCGTCGCCGCCAACCGCGCGCGCATGGGCGAGACGCTGACGGCGGGCGAGGCGGTGGCAAATATCGGTATGGCGGCTGTCGGCGGGGGCGTCTTAGGCGGCCTCGGCAAGGCGGTCGAGCTGAAGGGGCGGCCGGCGATCGAAGGCGTGCTGGCGCGGGTCTATGACGCGCTGCCTGAACCGCTGCGGGCGCGGATCGTCGACGGCAAGCTGCCCGACGACATGCTGCCCGATGTGGTCGAGGCGGCGATCGGCGCCGACCGGCTGACGCAGGACGAGCGCACCGCCATCGCGGTGATGCGCAACCATGCGACGATCGCCGCGGCGAATCCCTTCCCGCGCGACGGCGCGGGGCTGGCGGCGCACGACGCCGGGCTGGCGGAGGCGCTGTCGCGTGTCCTGTCGCCGGCCCCGGCACGGGCCGGCGCCGGGGCGCTGCGCGGGAGCACGGCGCTGTCGAGCGGCACGGTGGGCAGTGCGCGGACGGGCATTGGCCGGACGGGGCTGGCGAGCGGGGGCAAGCTGGACCCCGATCGCGTCATCGGGTTCGTCATCAACGACCTGGAGGGTGGCGCGGCCGTCGTGCGGTACGGCAATGTCGACGGGGGCACGACGAAATACGGCATCGCCGCCAAGTTCAACCCCGGCGTGGACGTCGCGCGGCTGACCGAAGCGCAGGCGACTGCCATCGCGCGCAACCAATATTGGACCCGCGATCTTGACCAGGCCGAGCCGCCCGTGGCGGCGGTGGCGTTCGACGCCGGGTTCATCGGGGGCGCGAAGCTGCGCGGGCGCGTGCTGCGCGCGGGGATGCGCGATGGCGTCGACGCGGCGCTGCGGCTGTACCGTGGGGCGCTGAACCGGCTGGCCGACACGATCCCGGCCAAGGCCCGCTACAAGCGTGGGTGGAACCGCCGTGTCGACCGGCTGACCGACTATGTTGGCGGCGACCTTGAGGCCAGCACAGCGCGCGCGGCCGACGCGGAGTCGATCGACGCGGCCCCGTCGCTGGCCGGCATCGAGGCCGAGCAGCTGGCGATCAACGCCGAGGCGGCAGCGGCGCGGCAGCGCGAGCAGGAGGAGCTGGACGCCACGATCGCGGACATGATGCCCGAGCCGGCCGCGATCCGTGGCATCGCCGGCGATGACGTGGAGCCGGTGCGCGATCCGCTGCTGCTGGTGCCGCAGCTGCGCGATATCATCGGCCAGCGCGACCAGAGCCTCGCCAAGATCGACGCCATCGCGCGCGAGCTGGGCGCTGATCCGGCGACCGTGCGGGCGGGCTTCGACGTGCTGGTGGCGCAGGGCCGGCTGCGTCGGAACGTGAAGGGGCAATATTCGCGCCTGCCAGCCGATGGCGCGGTGGACGCGCTGAAGTTTCTCGCGCGCGCGGGCGGCCTTCATCCCGATGGCATCCGGGGCGGCGCCGTAGCGGGCGGGCCGCAGGGGCACGGATTGGGCAGCGCCAAGATCGTCGGCACCCAGCGGCGCGGCGGGCGCGACATGCAACGGTTCGTGCCCGGTGCCGGGCCGCTGCTGCGCGACAGTGGCATGGGCGTCGACGAGGCCGGCGAACTGCTGTGGGACGCGGGCTATTTCGGTCCGCCATCGACGACGGCGCGGCCGAGCGAGGCGGAGGTGCTGGACCTGCTGGAACGCGCAGCGTCTGGCGGCGAGCGGGTGCTGCCGTTCGACGAGGCTGGGCCGATGATGCGCGAGCCGATCGACGACGAGGAACTGGCATGGCGCGACGAGCAGGTGCGCGGCGCCGCCCGGCTGCGCGACGTCGACCTGACCGACGACGAGGCGGCCGGGATCGCGCAGGTATGGGCCGAACTGCGCAGCGCAGACCCGGAGGCGTCGGCCGATCAGGCAATGGTGGCGTTCGTCACGCGCGAACTGGATGCGGCGCGTTTCGACGCGCTTTCGGAAAGCGAGAAAGCGGAATATGATGCCCTCTATGACCTCGCCGAGCGATACCCTGGCAGCGAAGATCGCCCTGGCAGCGAAGATCGCCCTGGCGCAGAAGGCGGCGACGGATACGAGCCTGTCACCGGAGACGCGGGCGCGCAACGCACGGGCGGCGCAGCTGGCAACGGCCTTGGGCAAGGCAACCCCGACGACACGCTGATCGCATCGAGCGCGGCGGCGTTCGACGATCCGGCCGGGCCGGGTGCGAAGGCGCAGGCCAACAGCCTTGAGCATGATTTGCGGCCGGCGGTCGATCCCAACATCGCCGCGCGGCAGGCGCAGGAGGCGGCGCTGGGCGCGGCCTCGCCAATGCGGGCGATGGTGGATCAGGACAGCACGATCGGCACGCCGCTGTTCGATGCGGTCGACCAGTTCGGCCTGCGGCTCGACGAGGAAAGCGGCCCGACCACGCTGGCGAGCCTGTTCGAACAATTCGACGCGGAAGCCCGCGATCTTGAAGCGGTAAGGAGCTGCCTGTGAGCATGGGGGCGTGCCTGGTCGATCTGGTCCAGCGCAAGGTGATATCGGCCGAGCGGGCGGAGCAGCTGCGGCCGATCTATGAGGAACTGATCGCGCAGTACGAGCCGCGTTTCGGCCGTGCGGCGGCCGAGAGCATGGCGACCGAACAGGCGATGAAGGCGATCGACGACGATCTGCTGCACCGCAAGCGGGGCGCGTTGTTGCAGGTGAAGGCGCAGGGCGAGGCGCTGGCGCAGGTGCGGGCGATGGTGCCGGCCGGGCCGCTAAGCCCCCGCGCGGCGCAGGCGCTGATCGCGGGCGATGACCGCGCCGGATTCCGCAACGTCGACCGGCTGCGCGGGATCATCCGGGGGCAGGCGCACGCGATGATCGAGGGGGTGCTGTCGAAGCATCGCAAGACGGTGGTCGGCACGCTGCGCGCCAAGGAGGAACTGACCGACCTGACGCGCGAACTGTTCGGCGAGGCGACCGGGAACGTCAACGCGCGCGAGCTGGCCGATGCCTGGACCCGCACGGGCGAGTTTCTGCGCGGCGCCTATAACGCGGCCGGCGGGCGGATTGGCAAGCTGGAAGGCTGGGCGCTGCCGCAGACGCACGACAGCCGCGCGGTGCGGATGGCGGGGTTCGAGACGTGGCGCGACGCCACGGTGCCGTTGCTCGACCGCGCCAAGATGATCGACCGGCTGACCGGCGAGCCGATGAGCGATGCCAAGCTGGAACTGATGCTGCGCGACATGTGGGAGGCCATTGCGACGGACGGCTGGTCGCGGCGCCAGCCGGGCACCGTTGGCGAGCGCGCCCTTGCCAACCGGCGCAGCGAGCATCGCGTGCTGCACTTCGTCGGGGCCGATGCGTGGACCGCCTACGCAGAGCGGTTCGGCGGGCGGGGCAATGCCTTCGACGCGATGATGGCGCATATCGACGGCATGAGCCGCGACATTGCGGCGATGCGCGTGCTGGGGCCAAACCCGGCCGCGACGATCCGGCATCTTCAGGATGCGCTGAAGAAAAGCGCGGCCGAGAGCCTGGACGACAAGGCAATCGCTCGCGTCGAGGGCGGGGCTGCGCAGCTGGGGCGGTTGTGGGACGCCTATACCGGGGCATCGAGCCGGCCGGAGAACCAGCGGATCGCGACGGCGTTCGGCATCCTCAAGGCGCAGCAGGTGGCCGCGAAGCTGGGTTCGGCGATCCTGTCCACGCCATCGGACTTCGGTTTCATGATCCACACCAGCCGGTTCAACGGCACCCCGATCATGAAGGTGCTGGGGCGTTACGTCGGCATGATGAACCCGCTGAACGAGGGGGATCGTCGGCTGGCGGTGCGGCTGGGGCTGGTCGCGGAGGAATGGTCGAACATGGCGGCCGCGCAGCAGCGGTTCACCGGCGAGGAAATGGGCCATGAGGTGACGCGGCGGATGGCCGAGTTCGTCATCCGCGCATCGTACCTGTCGGCGCACACCCAGCATCTGCGCTGGTCGTTCGGCATGGAGCAGCTGTCGTTCGTCACGCAGATGAGCGACCAGGCCTATGACGCGCTCGATCCCGCGTTCGTCCGCGCGTTGAAGCGGTACGGCATCGACGAAAGCCGCTGGGACGCGATCCGCCAGACCGACAAGCGGATCGAGAATGGCGCCGACTGGATCTTTCCCGAGGATATCGCCGACCGCGGCGCGGCCGAGGCGCTGATGGATTTCGTGCAGAGCGAAACCGACATGGCGGTGCCGGTGCCTGACCTGCGGACCCGCGCGTTGGTGTCGAGCGTGGCGCAGCCGGGAACGTGGATGGGCGAAATCATGCGCTCCGCCTTCCTGTTCAAGAGCTTTCCACTGTCGATCCTGATGCTCCACGGGCGCCGGATGCTGGACCAGCAGGGGGCATGGAGCCAGGCGCGCTACGGCCTGACGCTGATGGCGATGCTCACGGCGGGCGGTGCGCTGGCGATCCAGCTGAAGGAACTGGCGCGCGGCAGAGACCCCAAGGACATGGACAATCGCCGGTTCCTTGCTGCGGCTGCGCTACAGGGCGGCGGGCTGGGCATCTTTGGCGACCTGATCGGCACGACCGAAAACCGCTTCGGCGGCGGCATCGGATCGACGTTGCTGGGGCCGGGCGTACAGACCGTCAGCAACGTCAAGGCGCTGACGATCGACAACATCATCGCTTCGATCGACGGCGACGACAAAACCAAGCCGAATGTGGGGCGGGATGCGGTCAAGCTGCTGCGGCAGGAAGTGCCCGGCTCGTCGCTGTTCTATACCCGGCTTGCCTATGAGCGGCTGTTTGCCGACCAGGTGCAACAATGGATCGACCCAGACGCAGGGGACGCCTTTCGCCGCATGGAGAAGCGCGCGGACGAGCAGGGTGGCGGCTATTGGGCGCCACCCGGAACCGGGCCGAGCAGCTGGCGCACGCCTGACATGAACGTTGCGTCCAGCGCGCAAAAATAGACTGGCTGCATACTTTCGTCTTGCTGAAGGCCCGTTGGCTTCGTAATGTCTACAGACAGTCAACGGCCGGTCCCAGCCTCCCACTCCGACCCGGCAAGGAGCGTCCGCCTTCGAGGTGGTTGCTCATGCTTGGGGACGATAGCGCGTGACGGTCAACACTAGCAAAAGATCGCATCGGTTCCGCCCCGGTTCGGCAATGGCGCCCGAGCGGATCCCGTTTGCGTTCACCGATGCCTCGTCGATTGTCGTTCACCAGATCGGTGATGGGCGGTCGGCAGTTATCAAGATCGACCCTGACAAATACCTGATCAGTGGGAATGCTGGCGCAGGAACAGCGACAATCAAGCCGCTGATCCAGGTTGCCGCGGATGCACAGTGGCGGGTCAAGAGGATTACGCCGATCTTCCAGAAGGCCGTGATCAAACCTTTCGAGCCGCTACCTTCGGCCGCTCTTGAAGGGACGCTTGATCGCGTTGTTCTTGGCCTTCAGGAAGCTGGCGATGACATAGAGGTTCTGACGGAACGCGCGCTGACGCTGCCCGAAGGGGAAACAGGAGGGCTTCCGCCGGCGGATCAGCGCCGTGGCACCGTGATGGGATTTGATCCTGTTACAGGAGCCGTCGCGCTCACCCCGAAAGAATTGCTTGCACCTGGCGCTCCGGGCACGTCTGATAACAGCTATACGGCGGAAAATGGCGGGCTGGCGGCGTTCAAGGCGTCGAGTATCGCAAGGGCAACGGCATCCCTCGTCGGTATCCCCGGCGTCGCGGATGGCCGCTTCAACTGGACCCCTGGCAACTTCACCGGTCAAGCCGACGACCAGAACACCATCAAGGCAGACGGCACGCCGCTGTCACAAGGCGCGTGGTTGCGGCAGAACCAAGACTCGATCGCGCGTCGATCGGTGGCTCAGCTTCTTGCCAGCACCGCTGCCGCGCGAGGCGTTGGTGCCAAGTGGTATGCAGACCAGTTCACCTATGCGGAGGTGGTGAGCGGCGAGAGCGATTATCACGTCGTCACGGCGGGCGGCGTCAAACTGAAGATCGTCGGCTCGATCACGCCGGAGGCGCTTGGCGCTCCGTGCGACGGCATCGGCGACGACGCGCCGTATTTCGAGCGCGGGTGGCAGATCGCGCAGACGGTCGTTCTGAACTCGGCCGGCACCTACCGCTTGGCGAGCATCATCGGCATTCGCGATCAGACGATCTTCGCCGACAACGCCATCACGCTGCAAGGTAACGGCGCCCGCGTCATTGTGAAAAGCCCGCTGGTCAATGGTGTGCCTGAGGCGATCTTCACCTCAGCTTCGGCAAAGGCAAATCCTGACAGTCAGGACGATCTATATACCGGCAAGCTGTTCTTCACCGGGTGCAATTGGGAAGAAGAAAGCCCCTCGGTAATCTTCAATGGCGATCGCCTTTATCAGATCGAGATCACCGGCAATAGCTTCTCGAATATCGACACGATCATCAAGTCGTTCCGCGCCAAAGGGAACGGCCCGTATCCGCAAGGATATCTTCAGTCGGTGCGCATTGGCGATAACCAGATGTCGGGCGTGCGTCGGATGATCGATGCGAAGCAGGGCTTCGACATTGCCGTCACAGACAACAAGTGCAGCAGTTGCGGGGGCGGGGCGTATATCGACAGCGATACTGCAGATGCAGCTGTAACGCGCTTCACATGGTCAAACAATCTTTGGCAGGGCGGTGGCTTAGCAGTTGTTCTGGGCAAGGTGATCGGCTGCACGATCAATGCGGGCTATAACGAGTCGAATACGGCTGGTGACGCGGCGACGGCGAAGTGTGATTTCTGGTTCAAAGCTGGCCCAAGCCCGTCATCCGGCGTGACGATCACGGGCATTAAGTTTCAGCCCAACCCGACGCAGATTGCCGATCCGGACTATGTGTCGATCCGCATCGACTATCAGCCGCTATATCCGGTTGCGCCTGCCCCGGTCCTGACGGGTTGCTGGACGGCGGGTACTCGTCTGGTCACGCCGGGCAAGGCTGAGCTGATCAACTGCGGCAGCAATACGACGGCAGTCGTCCGCAACGCGCTGGCGCCGCGTGCGCCCACGACAGCGCGGCGGACTACTGTCAGCGGGACGCAGATATTCCTCGCCTCATCCGAGCTGACGGGCAGCAAGTTCCGCGTTGGCCGCGCGAATGTGCAGTATGTCAAATCCCTGCTGCTTGATCAGCAACGGCCAGCAGCCGGTAGTATCCGGCTCTTTCTTCAGCACGGCACGGCTGCGGGTGTGGTCGTGGGCGCGACGGTGGTGGATGTAGGCTTTGTCATGATGGCGGCGAGTGAAGGCGTGTCGCCGTCGTTCGCGGTCAACGATGTTTACATGTCATTCTACCTGAAGGGCTTCAGTGAGGTGCCTGCGGGTCAGCCGATCGACAACCTGGGAGCTCTTACCCGCACCCACTTCACGAACCCTGCGCTGACGTTCAGCCGAACGGGCGACTTCTACGACCTGTATCTCGACGGCTACGCGGCGCAGGTGAACCCGAACTACGGTTTTAGCGACAAGATCATCGCGCACCTGACGATTGAGGCGGACGCGCGGAACAGCAGTCTCGTGATCACAAGCCCGATCGAGGTCGCATGATACCTGACCGCAATTTCAACCTGATCGCGGGCAGCGAGTGCGGTCCACCCAAGCATCAATCGGAGCGCCCGATGCCCGACAGGGAAGCACAGGCGGTGCGCGAGATCCGTCGTATAATGAACGGGATGCCTGCGGGTGTTCCGAAGGCGCGGCTGCTTGAGGCGGTCGCGCCTCTGCCGGCGGGCTGAGCGGCGTGGAGGCGGCTCTGGCCGGTCTGGTCGCGCGGAGCACCGCGAGCGGCTGGCTGCTGTGCGTGCTGGGGCTGGCTGGACTGATCCAGCTCGGCCGCGTCATCGCCATGCAGCGGCCCAAGATGAAGGAACTCCAGATCGGCGAGAATGCCGGGATCCGCGCCGAGTTCATCGAAGAGATGAAGGAGCTGCGGGGCGAGATCAAGGGCCTGCGTGACGAGAACGCGGCCCTGCGCAGCGAGGTGCGCAACCTGCATGGCATCATCGACGGGATGCGCCGGGATAGCCTTCAGGTCGGGCTGTCGACGCAGCGGGCGGTGGTGTCGTGCCTGCCGCCAGACATGGTGCCGGAGAAGACGCGCGAGGCGCTGGAGCGGATCGAGGGAGGCGAGGAATGAGCAACGACAAACTGCGCGTTGGCCCGGTCGCGATCGCCACGCTACACCACTTCGAAAGCTGTGAGCTCGAGGCATATCGCGATGCGGTGGGCATCCCGACGATCGGATGGGGCAACACCTACTATCTCGACGGCCGCAAGGTTCGCATGGGTGACCGGCTGACGCAGGTGCAGGCGGACGACCTGTTCGCCCGCGTCCTTGAGCGGGACTTTGCCGCGCCTGTCCGCGCGATGTTGGGCGATCGCCCTACGAAGCCGGCGCAGTTCGGCGCGATGGTCTGCCTCGCCTACAACATCGGGACCAAGGGCTTCGGCCAGTCCACCGTTCTGCGTGAGCATCGGGCGGGCAACTTCGGCCGGGCGGCCAACGCCTTCGCGCTCTGGAACAAGGCCGGGGGCAAGGTGCTGAACGGGCTGGTGCGCCGTCGCGCCGCGGAGGCCGCGCTGTACCGCTCCGACTTCGCCGCGCTCGAGCGGTTCACAAACGGGGAAGTGAGGGCATGACCGCCGAGCGCTGGAACGACCCGCGCGTCCTCGTCACGCTGATCCTCATCTGCCTGTTCGGCTACGCCTATGTCCGAGAGCCGGGCGATGAGGCGATGAAGGGCGCGCTGATCGCGGCGTTTGCTGCTGCCTATGGCTATTGGATTGGTGCAAACCAGTCGTCGGCAAAGGCAACGGAGAACACGAGCGATGCTTTCGCCGCGGTGCGTGAGGCCATTGCTTCTCGCCCGCCCGATGCGCCGGCCGGCACGCCTGACGATCCGCTGGCTGTAAAGGAGGTGAAGTGATGCCCACATTCCTTGCTCGCCTGATGGCCTCTCAGCGTGGCCGTGAGTTCGTCAGCACGCTGGGCGTCATGCTCGCCGTGATCGTCGTGGTGGCCGGCGTGGGCCTGCTGGCGAAGTGCACGGTCGGCGAGAAGGTCGACCAGGCGGTGAAGCTCGACGCGGCGGAGGTGTCGATCGAGGCGACCAGCCGCACCTTGGCGGCCGAGCGCGCCGCAATGACCAACCAGATCGAGGCAGAACGCGCCTTCGCCAACGACCAAGCTCAAGCAGAGGACAAGATCGATGAAGCTGCCCGCACTCGCCGCTCTCCCCTTGACGCTGTGTTTGGCGAGCTGCGGTGACGATCCCACGCGAGCGGTGGTCCTCACGCCCGATCCCGCTCGCTACGAGGCTTGCCCTGCGGCGTTTCCAGCAGCACCAGCGCTTGCCCCGCTCACGTCCTTCACCCTGCCAGACGGTCGAGAAGTCGTCCTCCTAGACGTGGTGATCGCGCGGGAGACGGTGGTGGCGAAGTACGTGCTGAAGGGCCGCGAGGCGTGGTTCCGCTGCCGCCAGCCGGTCAAGTACACGATCGACTGGATCGCCAAGGTGGCGGAAGCGAACAACTAAGGACGTCGAGGCAAGTCGGATGCGAACGCGCCGCCAGAAGGTACAAGAACGAATCATCGCCCAGCGCGCGGCGCAGGTCGTGGTGTCGACCGCGAGCACGCAAGCGGCGGTCGGCGCGGCAGTTGCGGACGCGGTTCCGACCGACCTGCGGGACCAGCTGACGGACATGAACAGGCGTCTTAATGAGCTTGAACAAATCCCGTAGCGCGCTGCGACATAAACGCAGGCACCGCGCAATTTAGTGCGGTTCGTGCAAGCTAAGTGATTGTTCTTGCTAGACCGCCCGAAAACTTACCATTAGAGGATCGGGCAACAGCCTCGTCGCAGCGATGAAGCAGCGACAGGAGGGCGCCTCTAATCCCGCTGTTTCGCAAGGTCAAGCACCTGATTGCGTGCGCGGGTTGCAGTGGGGGGCGGTGCACGCTAGCTTCGCTACCAAGCACCGGGCGGGCCAACCCGCGACGGAAGAACAAAAGAAAGACGACGGCACGTGGCGCATCATCACGCCGACCTGCCGTACCGGCGCGATCATCGCCGCGCCCGTTCGGCACTGGAGGGTCACCAATCGGCCCCTTTTCGCCAGCATTTTGCGCGCCATTATGCCGCGCTGGATCTCGGCACCAACAATTGCAGGCTGTTGATTGCCCGGCCGCAGGGCGATGGTTTCGCGGTGGTGGACGCCTTTTCGCGAATCGTCCGGCTGGGCGAGGGGCTGGCGACCAGCGGGCGACTGTCGGACGCGGCAATCGAACGGACGATCGGCGCGCTTCGGATCTGCGCCGACAAGCTGAAACGGCGCAACGTCACGCTGGCGCGATCGGTCGCGACCGAGGCGTGCCGGCGCGCCATTAACGGACCCGCGTTCATCGAGCGCGCTTATGGGGAAACGGGCATTCATCTCGACGTGATATCGGCAGAGGAAGAGGCGCGGCTGGCCGTGCTTGGCTGCCATGTGCTGCTGGAACCGGGCAATGCCCCGGCGCTGGTGTTCGACATTGGCGGAGGATCGACCGAACTGGTGCTGATCGATACCTCCACGACCGTGCCGACGGTGATCGACTGGCATTCGGCGCCCTGGGGCGTCGTGTCGCTGACCGAGAGCGCTGGCGGCGGCGACGGTGATGGCGCGGCGGGCCTGGCGAGCGCCTATGAGCGGATGTGCAACCTGGTGCGCGAGAGCTTTGCGCCCTTTGCCGCGCGGCTGCCGAAGGTCGAGGGGCCACGGCGGCTGCTGGGCACGTCGGGGACGGTAACGACGCTGGCCTGCGTCCACCTGGGGCTGGACCGGTATGATCGTGCGCAGGTCGACGGGCTGATCGCGCCGGCGGCGTCGATGCGTGCGATCAGCCAGCGGCTGGCGCATCTGCCGATCACCGAGCGTGCCAAGCTGCCGTGCATCGGGCGCGAACGCGCCGATCTGGTCGTGGCGGGATGCGCCATCCTGGAAACGATCCTTGACCTGTGGCCGGCCGAGCGGCTGGGCGTGGCCGATCGCGGCATCCGTGAGGGCATCCTTCGCCGCCTGATGGCGTCCGCGGCATGAGGGGTGGGGGCGGACTTCGCACGCGCGTGAAGACGGCGCGCGGACGCACGGCGCAATCGACGCGCTGGCTGGAGCGGCAGCTGAACGACCCGTACGTCAAGCGCGCCAAGGCGGAAGGGTATCGCAGCCGGGCGGCGTACAAGCTGATCGAGCTGGACGAGCGTTTCGGCTTCCTGCGCAGCGGCAAGCGGATCGTCGACCTGGGCATGGCGCCTGGCGGGTGGAGCCAGGTGGTGCGGCGCAAGGTGCCGGGCGCGGCGGTGGTCGGAATCGACCTGTTGCCGGTCGACCCGCTGGACGGCGTGACGATTCTTCAGATGGACTTCATGGCCGATGAGGCGCCCGACCGGCTGATCGCCGAACTGGGCGGCGCGCCCGATATCGTGCTGTCCGACATGGCGGCGAACACCGTCGGCCATCCGCAGACCGACGCGTTGCGCACGATGGCGCTGGTCGAGGCGGCGAGCGACTTTGCGATCAGCGTGCTGAAGCCGGGCGGGACGTTCGTCGCCAAGGTTTTCGCCGGGGGTGCGGATTCGACGCTGGTTGCGCTGCTGAAGAAGAATTTTGCCACGGTGAAACACGCCAAGCCGCCGTCGAGCCGCAAGGGATCGGTGGAGTGGTTCGTCGTGGCGCAGGGCTTCAAGGGCCGGCGCGGCGACGTGGCTGAGCGAGACGAAAGCGACGCCGATCAGGATTGATCGGCCGCGGAACCGGCAGGCTCCATAACAAATGCGGCCGCATCACGGGGGAGGTGATGCGGCCGCCGCTGGCTAAGGCTGACGAGGCTTACGGGCCGCCGCTGTCACGGATTGTCCCGTTCACACCCGAGGGGAAGAAGCCGCCGCCCTGCGTAGCCGCCGGGTTGAGATAGACGACGTTCAGCACTTGCCGCCCGGTTCGCCCGAGGACGAGGCCGCCCGGATCGGTCGGGACCAGATTGGCGACCGCTGCATTGCCGATGTCCTGATCGAGATCGAACGAGCCATCGAGCGCGTCGCGCCCGGCGGAGATCCGCGCGACGGCATCGTAGATGGCGGGTACGGTCAGCCCGCGCCGCCACAGTTCCGCCCGGATCACCCCGTCATGGTAGCATTCGGTGGCGAGGATGCCGGCCGATGCCTCCAGGAAGGTCTTGTTGGTGATGAGCCGCGCCGCGCCGCGATAGGCGCTGACCCCGACGTCGGTGAGGAGATACGACCCGATCAGGAAGTTCTCGTCATTGGCGAAGGGATCGAAGATGGCGTTGGGCCCGACCACGCCCGCCGCCCGGGCCGCCGCGGTGAAGGCGCCAACCGGCGTTGCATTGCCCACCGTGACCGTGGCGCTACCCGACAGGTTGATGACGGGTTGCGCCGTCGCTGCGCTGCCCAGGGCGCCGCGCAGGAACGTGATATGGCCGATCTCGTCAAAGGCGATTTCGCGCGCATATTGCTGAACCACTGGATCGGTGAAGGACACCTGGCGTGCCGCGCCTGGACCCGTCCCTGTCACGACATTGCCCTGTGCGCCCGTGCCGGTCTGCAGCGCGGCGGGGATGCCCTGTCCGGAGACCGCATAGGAATAATAATTGCCCTCCAGATATTCGAGCTGCAGCGCGAAGTTCAGGACGTCCTGATCGGTCAAGGCCGGCGGGGTAGGAGAGGGGCCGGGCCCGGGCGGGGGCGGGGGTGGGAAGGGGCCATCGTCATCGTCGTCATCGCACGCCGCCAGCAGTGACAGGCCGCCGGTCATCGCTGCTGCTCCGCCGCACAGGCGGATGAAGTTGCGCCGCGCCTGCCGCTGGGTCTCGGCACGCTCCATGAGGTCGAGGAATTCCATCTTGTCGCTCATCGCCGCCTCCTCAGTTCGCGCCCGAGCGGCGCAGCGCCGGGTTCGGATTGTTGGTCCCGTTGGGGAAGAAGCCGCCCGATGTCGCCGCATTGGGCGTCAGGTACGCGATGTTGTGCACCTGTTCGGCGTTGCGGCTGAAGACGATCCCGTTGCTGTCGGTGGGGACGAAATTGGCGGTGAGGCCGAATTGCGTCTGCACCGGCGAGACACCGGAATCGTCATTGGCGACACGCTGGGGCGGTCCGGGCGAATTGACGTTGCCGTCGACCTGATTGCGCAGCGCGGAAATCTTGTCGGTGTCGGTCCACAAGGCGGGGATTTCCACCCCGCGGCGATAAAGCGCGCCGCGGATGATCCCGGCATGGAAGCCCTCCGCCGCGAGGATGCCGGCCGCCCCGTCGATATTGTCGATATCGCTGAGCAGCGGCGCCGCACCCTTGTAGGCTGTGACGCCGACATCCTCGAAAATATAGGCGGCGAGCAGGAAGTTATCGTCGCTGGCATAGGGATCGAACACCCCGCCGCTGGCCGATAGGTCGATCCCCGCCAACGTAGCGGCGGTGGTGAAGATCTGCGGCGACAGATCAATCGCCGGCTGGGCAACGACGGCGGAGCCCAGCACGCGCCGCAGCGTGGTGACATGCGCCAGTTCGTCCGAGGCGATTTCCCGCGCATATTGGATCACCACCGGATCCTGCAGGTTGGCCTTGCGCGCGCCGGTGGCGGCGCCCTGCGTCTGCGTTCCGGTCAGCAGATTGGGTGGAATGCCGGTGCCGATCGCGGCGAAGCTGTAGAATTGCGCCTCGAGATATTCGAGGTTGAGCGCGAAATTGAGGAGATCGGTATCGCTGGGCGCGGTGGATTGGGCCGCTGCACGCCCGGCGAGCCCGGCGGCGCCCAGACCGACCGCACCCGCGGCTGCCAGCTTGAAGAAGTCACGCCGCCCGGCGCCCCGCCGCGCCGCGCGTTCCTCGCGCATCAAGGTGAGTTGCTCGCTTTCAGCCATGGGTCTCTCCTTCCCGACATGCGCGATTCTGGCGGCCTGCTTCGTGCGCCACGCGCCGGAAGAGCTACAATCATCGAAGAAGGAAGGAGCCGCGATAGGGGAATAGACCTATCCGCCGTCGCGTAAGTCGCTGAATCCTCAAGCAGCTACTGGCGGACCTCGGCGACAGGAGGCCACGCCATCAACTCTGCGGGCAGCGAACGAGGACAACAAAAAAGCCGCGACGGATGCCGCGGCTTTTTTGGTTTTCAACGCTGGTGCGGCCGATCGCTGCGCCGGCCGACGCGGGCGTCAGCCGTCGTAGTCGGCACCCAGGTTCTGGTTGCGCGGCGGGGCAGCGGCGGTGAGGCGGAGCGCCTCTGCCGATGCGGCCAGCGAGCCGACGGCATCCGCCTCTTCCTCGTCGTCGATCTGGACGCGCTGCAGGCTCTGCACCACGGCTTCCTTCAGATCCTTGGGCTTGACCGTCTGTTCAGCGATCTCGCGCAGCGCGACCACCGGGTTCTTATCCCGATCGCGATCGATCGTCAGCTCGGCGCCACCGGACACCTGCCGCGCACGCTGTGCTGCGAGCAGAACCAGATCGAACCGGTTCGGGATCTTGTCGACGCAATCCTCGACCGTGACGCGCGCCATAGACGCTTCCTTCGCTTAACTATCGCTGGATGAAGGACGGCGATCTAGGGGAGGGGCTTGGGGAAGTCAAGAAAAGCGCGTCCTTGCCGCTGCGGGCCCGGATGGCCAAGGCAGGGCGGATGAACCATGCAGCGCCCTTCACCGTAGACGGAAACCGATTGCGCCTGCTGGTCGAGGGTCCGGAGCGGCTCGACGCGCTGATCGACCTGATCGCGGGGGCCACGCGATCGCTGCGCATTCTTTATTATATCTACGCCGATGATCAGGCGGGAGAGCGGGTGAATGCGGCGCTGATCGCGGCGGCGCGCCGCGGTGTCGACGTGAACCTGATCGTCGACGGATTCGGCAGCGACGAGGCGGCCGATCGGCGCTTCTTCGATCCGCTGGACGAGGCGGGGGTCCATGTCTGCCGCTTCGTACCGCGGCTGGGCCGACGCTACCTGCTGCGCAACCACCAGAAGCTGGCGCTGGCCGATGCGGAGGAGGCCAATCCGCGCATCATCATTGGCGGGTTCAACATCGAGGACGATTATTTCGGCACCACCGGCGACCAGGCGTGGCGCGATCTTGGCCTGTTGATGGAGGGGCCGGCGGCGGCGCGGATCGCCGGCTATTTTGACGCGCTTCGGGCCTGGGTGCGGTCCGATGACGGCAAGCTGCGCCACGTGAACCGTGCGTTGTCGCAGTGGAGCGAACATGCCGGGCCGGTGCGCTGGCTGATCGGCGGACCGACTCGGCGCCTGTCGCCCTGGGCCCGCGCGATCCGACGCGACATGAGCAAGGCACGCAGGATCGACATCATCGCGGCCTATTTCACGCCGAGCCCCAATCTGCTGCGGCGGATCGACAGGGCCGGGCGGCTGGGACAGCAGGTTCGTGTCGTCACGGCGCGCAAGTCCGACAACAATGCGACGATCGCCGCGGCGCGCTTCACCTATCGCGGGCTGTTGCGGCGGGGCATCCGGGTATTCGAATATCTGCCGACCAAGCTGCACACCAAATTGTACGCGATCGACGATGCGGTTCACATCGGCAGCGCCAATTTCGACATGCGCAGCCTGTTCATCAACCTCGAGCTGATGCTGCGGATCGATGACCCGGCGTTCGCCGCCCATGTCCGGGAATATATTGATGGCGAGATCGCCCAGTCGGAGGAGATCACGCTCGACCGCTACATGGCGGCGACCGGCCTGTGGCAGCGGGCGAAGCAGTTCATCGCCTATCTGCTGGTCGGTGTCGCGGACCCGCTCGTCTCGCGCAGCCTGAACTTCGGCATCGACGAATAAAGCCGGCCGTGCGCTGTCACGGATCCGAAACAGTATCGTCACGCATCCGACCCTGAACCTCCACGCGGCTGTCACGCGCCGCGCCTAGCGGCGCTGGGGAGGGCGGCGGGCAATCAGCTCGACTCGCTTCCGGTCCAGGGGACGGACCGTCTGTTCAACGGGAGTGAGACATGCTGAGCTTCAGCCGCCGCAATCAGTTTCTTGCCGGTACCGCCTGCCTTTTGCTGGCCGCTTGTGGCGGCGCTGACGGCGTCGCTTCGCCGGGCGCGGGCAACATCGACGTGATCGTCACGCCGGCCCCGACCCCGACCCCCGCGCCGACCGGCACGCCGAACCCCGGCCCGATCACCGCGGCGCAGTTCGCCCTTGCAACGACGCAGAGCGGCGTCACCATCACCGCCGAAGAGCAGCTCGCCATCGTCAACGCGGGCGCGAACAACAACGTCAACGGCTTCGCGGGGCTGAACGGTGTCTATCCGGTCAGCGCGACCTCGCTGACCCCGGCGACGAACCCGGCCACGATCAACCCGTTCTTCACCGCGACGAACTTTGTCGGCGCGCTGAATGGCCCGAACGACACGTCGTTCCAGGGCTGGACCTGCAATTCGACCTCGGCAAATTTCGGTGGCACGACGGCTGCCTGCACCGCGGTGCCGAACATCGGCACGCTGGCGGCGGGCACGGCCTGCCCGACCGGCACGATCGATGACAATGTGACGGTCGGCGGCTTCAAGGCATGCCGCCTGCCGCAGACCATCACCACCAGCCTGACGCTGCCGAAGATCCCGGGGGTCTTCTACCGCTTCCGCGGGCAGACCGAGGTGGGCACCGATGTCGGCTCCACCGGCGCCGCATCGGGCGTGGTGCTGACGATCGCGCCGGGCGTGGTGCTGGCGGCGGATTCGAGCGAGAGCTCCAACGACCTGATTCTCGTCAACCGCGGCGCGCAGATCAACGCGGTCGGCACCGCCGAAGCGCCGATCATCTTCACCGCGCAGCAGAATTTGACCAATAACGGGGTGTCGGAAGCCTCGCAGGGCTTCTGGGGCGGCCTCGTCATCCTGGGCCAGGCGCCGACCGCGGTGTGCGCCACGGGCACCGGCCCGAACAATGCAGGTGGCACCAGCACCAGCTGCCAGAACCCCATCGAGGGCGTGACCGGCCGCTTCTATGGCGGGCCGAACCAGGCGAGCAATTCGGGCACGCTGCGCTATGTCCAGATCCGCTATACCGGCATCGCGATCAGCGAGGGCAACGAGCTGCAGGGGCTGACGCTGGGCGGCACGGGCAGCGGCACGACGATCGACCACGTGCAGAGCCACAATTCGGCCGATGACGGGATCGAGATCTTCGGCGGCACGACCAACCTCAAATATTTCGCGGTGACCGGCTCCGACGACGACGCGTTCGACGTCGACAACGGCTGGCGCGGGTTCATGCAGTTCATCATCGCCGCGCAGAAGCCGTCGGGCACGACCGCCGATTCCTTCGCGACCGAAATCGATTCGAACGGTTCGGAAGACCTGCTGCCGCGCACCTACGGCCGCTACGCCAACTTCACCTTCATCCAGACCACGCCGTCGGCGCCGGCCGCGATCCGCCTGCGTGGCGGTGCGGACTTCGCCTTCATCAACGGCGTGGTGAAATCCGCCGCCGGGCAGGCGTGCATCAACATCGTCGCCGGTGCGGGCGAGGGCGCGAACCGGACCACGATCCGGCCGGCGAATGCCGAGCTGCAGGATGTCGGCCCGCCGACCTTCAACTCGGTCTATTTCCAGTGCCAGGGCCGCTGAGCCCCCTTCGGCATCCATGACCAAGGCGGGCCCCGGCGAGCGTTTCGACGCGGCCGCGGGCCCGCCCATTGCCATCTGACCGGAAGGCCCGACCATGCTGCGCCAGCGCACCGCCTATTCCACCCTGCTTCTTCTCACGACCACGCTGGTCGCGCCGGCTGCCCTGGCCCAGGTCGCGCCCTCCACGAGCACGCCCGCCGGGCCGCCGGCCACCAGCACCATGTCGACCGGCGTCGATCCCGCCCAGCCGCAGGCAGATACCGCCGTTCAGCCTGACGCCGAACAGGGCGTCCCGGAGGTCTCCGCGCCGGGGATCGACGCCTCCTCCGGCGGTGACATCGTGGTGGTGGGGCGCAACATCCCCAATACGGTGCGCTCGACGGCGCAGGTCATCAGCGTACTGTCGAGCGCCGACATCGCGCGGACGGGTGAGGGCGACATCGCGGGCGCGCTGACTCGAGTCACCGGGCTGTCGGTGGTCGGCAACGGCTATGTCTTCGTACGCGGCCTGGGCGATCGCTATTCCTCGGCGCTGCTCAACGGATCGCCGCTGCCGAGCCCCGAGCCGCTGCGCCGCACCGTGCCGCTGGACATCTTCCCGACGACCATCGTCGGGTCGGCGCTGGTCCAGAAGACCTATTCGGTGAACTATCCGGGTGAGTTTGGCGGCGGCGTCATCAACCTGACGACCAAGGCGATCCCGGACGAGAATTTCGTCACCATCGGCGCGTCGGGCGGGATCGATACCCAGACCACCGGCAAGCTCGGCTACACCTATTACGGGTCCAAGACCGACTGGCTGGGCTATGACAATGGCGAGCGCAAGGTGCCGGATTTCGTCCGCAAAGGGGCGCAGGGCAGCGGCATCATCCCGACGGAGCAGGTGGCGCAACTGTCCAATGCGCGCACCACGCTGCTCCAGCGCAACGGCGACATCCCGGCGAACTGGTCGGCCGACATCAACGTCGGCCTGACGGGCGATCTGGGAGCGGGGCGCGTCGGCATGATTGCGACCGGCAGCGTCTCCAACACGTGGCGCACGCGCGCCACGCTGCAGCAGGACACGATCAGCGAAGACGGCACGCTGCGCAACGATTTCAACACCGTCATCACCGACATGCGCGCGGTGGTGAACGGGATGCTCGGCCTCGGCTATGAGTTTGACGAGAACCGCATCCGCTGGACCAATGTCTATATCCACGACACGCTGAAGCAGGGGCGTGCCTCGGCGGCGACGGTGTACAACAATTCGTCGGGCAACCCGCTGTTCCAGCAGAACACCAACTGGTTCGAGCGGCAGCTGATCGAGACCCAGCTGGTCGGCGAGTTCAAGCCGGTCGAGGATCTGTCGCTGGACGTCCGCGGCGCTTATGCCAATTCCAAGCGCAATTCGCCGTACGAGCGGCAGTTCGTCTATAACTGCAACACCAGCTACAATGTGACGGGCGCCAATTCGGTCGGCGGGTCGGAGCTGCAATGCCCCGGCGTGTGGGAGGCGAGCAACTCGTTCGGCCGCTTTGCCACGGTGGTGTTCAGCGAGCTGAACGAGGATCTGTATTCGGGGCAGGCGGACGTCGCCTACAAGCTGCCGGGTGACCGGCCGTTCACGCTGTCGGCAGGCTATTATTACTCGCAGAACGAGCGGACCTCGACGCGCCTGCCCTACACCTACCAGACGGTCGCCGGCGGGGCGATCCCGTTCCCGTGCAACCTGTATCGCCCCGATTACCTGCTGTCGCCAGAGGTGCTGAACGGCTGCCCGGTGGCGACCACGGGAACACCGGCGAGCAATGCGGTGCAGCTGCGGTTCGATGCGGGCCTGAACGGATCGACCCGCTATGATGCGAGCCTGCTGATCCATGCCGGCTATGTGCAGGCCGAGGCGGAGGCGATCGACGGGGTGCGCGCGATCATCGGCGTGCGTTACGAAACCGCCAAGCAGACGGTGACACCGCTGGCGGCGCCGTCCACGCGGCTCAACAACGATTATTTCCTGCCGGCGGCGACGCTGACGTGGAATTTCGCGGCCGACATGCAGCTGCGGCTTGCGGCGGCAAAGACGATCGCGCGTCCGCAGTTCCGCGAGCTGGCGCCGCAGGCGTTCCGCGACTTCGAATCGGATCGCCTGTTCTTCGGCAACCCGTTGCTGCGCGACTCGGAGCTCTACAATCTGGAAGCGCGCTACGAATGGTTCTTCGACCGTGACCAGCGTCTGACCGCAGCGGGCTTCTACAAGAGGATCGACAATCCGATCGAGCAGGTCGGCTTCTATCCGACGCCGGATGCACGGTTGCAGACCGGCTTCACCTATCTGCCCAAGGCGACATTGTGGGGCGGCGAGATCGAGGCGCAGAAGTATTTCCCGCTCGATTTCATCTCGGAGAGCCTGGGCGGCAAGCGCGCGGTCCTCATTGCCAACTACACCTACACCCAGTCCAAGATCACGGCTAATTCCGAATGCGTGCCGAGCGTGCTGGGTGTGTCGCTTGGCGGATGCCCGGGTGGCTTCGCGCCGGCGAACCTCCAGTTCCGTGACGGCGCGCCGCTGACGGGGCAGTCCGACCATCTCGTCAACCTGCAGCTGGGCTATGAGGACAAGGACAATGAAACGCAGCTGACGCTGCTGTTCAACTACGCCAGCGACCGCGTGACCAACCGCGGGCCGTCGCTGCTGGGCGGCGTCGGGTTCCAGCCCGACATCATCGAGCGGCCGGGCATCCGGGTCGATTTCGTGGCGCGCCAGACGGTCGACTTCCTTGGCACGCGTGTCGAGATCAAGGGCGAGGCGCGCAATCTGTCGGGCACGAAATATCAGGAATATCAGACGTTCGAGGGTGGGCGCCGGGTATACATCAACCGGTTCGAGCAGGGCCGGCTGTTCACGCTGGGCGCCAGCGTCACCTTCTGATCGGCCGGATGAGACGGCTCTGCGCGCCCGGTGCGGCGCGCAGGGTCAGCCCCACGGGCGCTCGCGAAACCATTTGGTGATGACGTATTTGACGCCGGCGCGCACCTTCATCCCGTGGTGAATGCTGGCGGGGTTGGGCGTGCCGTCGTCGCGGCGGTTGTTCCAGGCGACGAGCTTGCCCGGTTCGGGCTGGATCGTCTTGTCGAGCGCCTTGAAACGGGTCGCGCCGCCGGCCTCGGGCGCGTTCAGATAGACCATCACCGTCCAGGTGCGGTTCCCGGCGACCGCGCAGTAACGATGAAAGTCGATCCCGCCCGGCTCAAAATAGTCCGTGTGCGCCTTGAACTCCTGCCCGATCGCATAGCGCTGGCCCTGCAGCGGTTCGCCATAGGCGGGGTCGATCCCGGTCAGCTCGGCAATCGCCTGCTCCACGCGGTGAACCACCGGATGGGCCGCGGCAAGATCGCAGGTCTCGCTGGTGCGATATGCCGAATCGCCATTGGCGTCGGAGACGGTGGAGGGGCGGCGATCGGCCTCGATCAGCGCGATCAGCGCCGCGCAGGTCCCGGCATCCAGAAAGTCGCGTAGCAGGAACAGGCTGGCGCGCGGGGTAGGTACACGCTGCACCCCCGGGACAGCGGTGAGCCGTGCGGCGACGGTGCCATCATGGTCGCCGACGAGCCGGGGGTCGGGAGCAATATTCCGCATCGCCGCAGGGTGTGCCAGCCGATCGCGAGAGGGGCCAGTGCGGAATTATTACACTTGGCTGCAATCGCGCTGTAACATCACGGACATAGCGGCGGCCGGGCGGCGGCCGGGGCGGGGATTGGCAAGCACATGCGATTGAGTTTCGACGCTCGTGCGCGAGCGCTTCTGCGGCGGATCCCCGTGGTGAATGTGTATTCGCTGGCGGAACTGGCGCTGCTGGCGGCGCTGGCGGTGCAGGGCGCGCGGCTGGTGTGGACGGTGGTGACGCCGGTGACCCCGCTGGGTGAATGGCGGCCGGCGGGGCCGACATTGCCGATCGCGCCCGGCGAGGTGCTGCGCGGTTTCGATCCGTTCTACCGCATCAGCGGGGCGGCGAGCAGCGGTCCTGCCGTGGTGACATCGTTGCAGCTGAAGCTGTTCGGCACCCGCATCGACGAAGCGACCGGACGCGGCTCGGCCATTCTGGCGGGCCCCGACGGGGTGCAGCAAAGCGTCGCGGTCGGCGAGGAGATCATCCCCGGCGTGGTGCTGCGCGCGGTGGCATTCGACCATGTCACGCTGGAACGCGGCGGCGCGCGCGAGGATCTGTTCCTCGATCAGTCTGACGGCGCAGCGGCTGCCGCTGTCGCGGCGCCGGTGCCCGGCGTGCCGCAGCCGGCCGCCGCACCGACGACGGCAGGGATCACGGTCCAGCAGTTCCAGAACGAGATCGGCTTCGTGCCACGCGTCGAAGGCGGCCGGATGAACGGACTGGTAGTCCGGCCGGCGGGATCGGGCGCGGCCTTTCGGGCGGCCGGCCTGCGCGACGGCGATATCGTGACCGAGATTGGCGGGCGGGCGGTGCAGGGACCGGGTGACATCGAGCGGCTGTCCGCGCAATTTGCCGGTGGGGGCACGATCGGCCTGACGGTGGAACGAGGGGGGCAGACGGTGGCGTTGAGCGTTCAGGTGACCGGACAATGAAGCACTGGATCCTGGCATCGGCGCTCGCGCCGGTGCTCGCCGCAGGCGTGCTTGCCGCGCCGGTGCAGGCGCAGACCACGCTCAACGTGCGTGATGCCGACATTCGCGCGTTCATCGCCGATGCCGCCAAGGTCACGGGGCGTACCTTCATCATTGACAGCCGGGTGCAGGGCAAGGTGACCGTCGTCACTGACCGACCGCTCAGCCGATCGGAATATTTCGAGGTGTTCCTGTCCACGCTGCGCGCCAACGGGCTGGTGACGGTGCCGACCGCCAATGGCGCGCTGCGCGTCCAGCCGATCGAGAATGCCGCCGCCAATCCGGGGCGGATCGGCAGCGCGGGCGCGGCGCGCAACCAGTTCGTGACGGAGATCGTGCGGCTTCGTTCGGTCGATGCGCAATCCGCGGTGGACACGGTGCGGCCACTGGTGTCAGCGCAGGGATCGGTCAGCGCCAATCGCGCCGGCAGTTCGATCGTCATTGCCGATTTCGCCGACAATGTGCGCCGCGTGCGTGAAGTGCTGCGGCGGATCGATACCGACAACAATTCGACGCGGGTGATCGCGCTGCGCAATGCCGGCGCGCGCGATATCGCGACGGCGCTGCAGGGCCTGATCGGGACGCCCGCGCAGGGGCAGACGGCGACGGCGAGTGTGGTCGCGGTTGAGGGCGCCAACTCGGTCGCGCTGCGCGGTGACCCGACCACCGTCGCCCGGCTGGCGCAGGTCGCCGCGGATCTCGACCAGAAGGCAAAGAGCGGGACCGAGATCCGGGTCGTGTTCCTCGAACATGCCGATGCCGGGCAATTGCTGCCCGTCCTGCAGCAACTTGTCGGGCAAACGCCCGATACGATCCCGCAGAATCAGCTGAGCCAGTCGAATTTCGGCGCCTCTACCAATGGCGGAAACGCCGGCGGGCAACCCACGGTGAACACCGGCGGGCAAACGCAGAGCCAGGCGGCGCCGGGGGGCGGGGCCAGCGGCACGCCGGCGGTGCAGGCGCAGGGCGGCCGCGCGCCGGCGGTGGTGACTCGCTTCGTCGGCGCCAATGCGATCGTGATCGCGGCGCCGGCCGATATCCAGCGCCAGTTGAGCGAGGTGGTCCGCCAGCTCGACACGCGCCGCGAACAGGTGCTGGTCGAGGCGATCGTTGCCGAAGTGTCCGATCAGACGGCCAGCCGGCTCGGCTTTCAGTTCCTGCTCGGCAGCCTGTCGGGTGGGGCGTTCGGGGCGACGAGCTTCTCCAACACCGCGCCCAGCCTGTTGACCATCGCCGGCGCGGTCGCTGCGCGCGAGATCGGCGGGACGACCACCACCGTTGTCGGCGCGGATGGGTCGCGCACCACGACGAGCACGCCCAATCCCGCCGCCGACGCGCTGGCGCAGCAGGCGCTGAATTCGGTGCTGGGCGCGAGCGGCGCCTTTGGCGGTTATGGCGGCACGCTGGGCGGCGACACGGTGTTCGGTGCGATCATCAATGCGGTGAAATCCGACACCACATCGAACCTGCTGCAAGCGCCGAGCCTCATCACGCTGGACAATCAGGAAGCGCGCATCCTGGTCGGTCAGGAAATCCCGATCACAACGGGTGAGGCGCTGAGCCAGAATTTCGACAATGCGTTCCGCACGGTGCAGCGCGAGAATGTCGGCATCCAGCTGGAGGTGCGGCCGCAGGTGAACTCCAGCGGCTCGATCAAGCTGTTTCTGCACCAGCAGGTCAGTTCGATCGCCGGCCCGGTCAGCAACGACAATTCGGACCTGATCCTCAACAAGCGCGAGGTGGAGACCACGCTGACCGTCGACGACGGACAGATCGCGATCATCGGCGGCTTGCTGAGCGACGACGAGCGGCGCACATTGGAAAAGCTGCCGCTGCTGGGTGACATTCCGGTGCTGGGAAATCTGTTCCGATCAAAGGGCAAGCAGCGCACGAAGACGAACCTGATGGTCTTCATCCGCCCCACGATCCTGCGCACGCCGGAGGACAACCGCCGGGTGACCGAGCAGCGCTACGGCTATCTGCGGTTGCAGCAGGGGCTGCATGATCCCGCGCGCGAGCCGTCGATCGACGAACTGGTGCGCGATTACATGGGGGCGGCGGCGCCGATCCCCTCCGCGCCGGTGCCGGGCAATATCGAGGATCCGAGGATCCAGGTGCCCGTGCAGCGCAATTCCGCCGTCACCATCAAGCGGCGCGACAGATGATCCGCACCGGGCACGACCTGTCTGTCGACGCGGAGGGGGCTGGTGTCGCCGGCACCATCCCTGACGCCATGGTCGTGCCCGATATCGGGACGGATGCGCCGGACCCTGTGACCGGGTCTGCTGTCACCCCGGTGCTCGAGCTGGACTTTGTCGCGCTGCCCTATGCCTTTGCGCGCAAGTTCGGCGTGACGCTGTCGGGCGAGGCGGTGGCGTTGCGCGAGGGCGCAGATCCCAAGGCGCTGATCGAGGTGCGGCGTGTGCTGGGGCGTCCGTTCGACGTGGTCGTGCTGGAACCGGCGGCCTTCGACCGGCTGCTGGGCGACAATTATGCGATGGACGGTCAGGCGACCGCGCTTGCCGCCGTGGGCATGGGGGATGAGCTCGACCTGCTGGCCGACGGCATCCCCACCGCCGAGGATCTGCTCGACACGGCGGACGATGCGCCGGCGATCCGCCTGATCAACGGCGTGATCGCCGATGCGGCGCGCAACGGCGTGTCGGACATCCATATCGAGCCGTACGAGACCGGGCTGGTCGTGCGGATGCGGATCGACGGCGTGCTGCGCGAGACGCTGCGCATGCCGCCGCATGTTGCCCCGGTGGTGGTGAGCCGGATCAAGGTGATGGCGCGGCTCGACATTGCCGAGCGGCGCGTGCCGCAGGACGGGCGAATGGGCCTGACGCTGGGGGGCAAGCTGCTCGACGTGCGGGTTTCCACCTTGCCGAGCCGCGCGGGCGAGCGGGTCGTGCTGCGTATCCTCGACAAGGATAATGCCGGGATCGACCTCGACGCGCTGGGTATGTCGCCGGCCATGCACGACCTGCTGGAAGGGGCGATCAACGAGCCCAATGGCATCGTGCTGGTCACGGGGCCGACCGGCAGCGGCAAGACGACGACGCTGTACGCCGCGCTTCGGCTGCTGAACGATGGCAGCCGCAATATCCTGACCGTCGAGGACCCGGTCGAATATGCGGTCGACGGCGTCGGGCAGACTCAGGTCAACGCGAAGGTCGGGCTGACGTTTGCGGCGGGCCTGCGCGCGATCCTGCGGCAGGACCCGGACGTGGTGATGGTCGGCGAGATCCGCGACCGCGAAACGGCGGAGATCGCGGTTCAGGCCTCCCTGACCGGGCATCTCGTGCTGTCCACGGTACACACCAATGATTCGGTGGGCGCGATCACCAGGATGCGCGACATGAAGGTGGAGCCGTTCCTGCTCGCCTCCACCTTGCGCGCGGTGATTGCGCAGCGGCTGGTGCGGCGGCTGTGCCCGGCGTGCCGGCGGCCGGTGCCGGCGGAGGAAACGGTCGCCCCGCTGCTCGGCATCGCGCGCGACGCCGTGGTTTATGCCGCACAGGGCTGCGCCGAGTGCAACGGGACCGGCTACAAGGGCCGAGTGGGCGTGTATGAGGCGATCCGCATCGACGATACCGTACGGCGCATGATCAATGACGGCGCGGACGAAAGCGCGATTGCGGCGCATGCCTTTGCCCGCAGCGACACGCTGAGCAGCGCGGCGCGACGGATGGTGGAGCAGGGCGTCACCACCGCTGAGGAAGCGGTGCGCGTATCTCGCCGCGATACCGATGGCTGAGCGACCCCTGGCCGGCGTCCGATCCATGGCGCGTTCGGATGGCTGATTTCGACTATCTGGCGATCGACACGCGCGGCCAGGAAATGCGCGGGCATATTGCCGCAGCGAGCATGGAGGCGGCGCGCGCGACGCTGGATCGCCGGCGGCTGTACGTGGTGAGGATCGCGCCGGGCAGTGCGCCGGCAGCGCGCGGTCGCCCGCTGTTCGGCCTGCAACTTGGCGCGCCGAAGATGTCGGCCAAGCAGCTGACGCTGTTCACGCGGCAGCTGGCGACGCTGTCGCGAGTCTCGCCGCTGGAAGAATCGCTGCGGACGATCACGCGCCAGACCGAACAGGACAAGGTTCGCGCCGTCGTGGAGAATGTCCATGCCGGCGTCGTCGAGGGGCGGCGGCTGGCCGATGCGATGGCGCGCGAGCCACGAAGCTTTCCGCCATTGTACCGCGCGATGATCGCGGCGGGCGAAAGCTCCGGCACGTTGCCGGCGATATTGGAACGGCTGTCGACGCTGCTCGAGCGGCAGGCAGAAATACGCGGCAAGTTGCTGACCGCGCTCGCCTATCCCGTCATTCTCGCGCTTGTCGCGACTGGCGTGGTGGCTGCGCTGATGATCTTCGTCGTCCCGCAGGTGGTGGAGCAGTTCGACACGGTGGGGCAGCAACTGCCGCTGCTGACCCGCATCGTGATCGGCATCTCGGACTTGCTGGTCCGCTGGTGGTGGCTGATGCTGCTGGTGCTTGGCGCCGCGGTCGCCGGGTTTGTCGTCGCGCTGCGTCAGCCACCGATCCGGCTGGCGTTCGACAGCTGGTTGCTGCGGATCCCCTTGCTGGGACGGCTGCTGCGCGATCTTCATGCCGCGCGCATGGCGCGTACTCTGGCGACGATGGTGGCGAGCCGTCTGCCGCTGCTCGAGGGGCTCACGCTCACCGCCGGCACGATCCACAACCGGCGGCTGAAGCTGGCGTCGGATGAGATCACCGACGCGATCCGTGGCGGCGGCAGCCTGTCCGCGGCGATGCGGCGCGCCGGCGTATTCCCCCCGCTGCTCACCTATCTTGCGGCGTCGGGCGAGGCGGCGGGGCAGCTCGACGAAATGCTGGAGCGCGCCGCCGACTATCTGGAGCGCGAGTTCGATCGATTCACCGCGACGGCGATGTCGCTGCTGGAACCGGCCATCATCGTCGTCATGGGCGGCGTGGTGGCGACGATTGTACTAGCGATCCTGCTTCCCATCCTCCAGCTCAACACGCTGGCCGGGCAATGAGAGACATTATGCGAACACAGACCAACAAGCGTCGGAAGAAGAACGGCTTTACCCTAGTCGAGTTGATGGTGGTGATCGTCATCATCGGTCTGCTGGCGACGATCGTCGCGCTGAACGTGATCCCTTCGGGCGATACGGCGCGGGTGCAGAAGGCGAAGGCCGATATCGCCACGATCGAGCAGGCGCTGGAAATGTACCGGCTGCAGCAGAGCAATTACCCGACCACGGCGCAGGGGCTGGCGGCGCTGACGTCCGCGCCCGCCGGGCTTGCCAATCCGGCGGCCTATCAGGCGGGCGGCTATATCAAGAAGCTGCCGGATGACCCGTGGGGCAATGCCTATCTCTACGCCTCGCCGGGCAAGCATGGCGCGTTCGACGTCTGGACCAACGGCGCCGACGGGAAGGAAGGCGGCGAGGGGATCAATGCCGATATCGGATCCTGGCAGTAAGCGGCCGATAGAGGCTGGCCAGAGCGGCGAGGCCCGATGATGCGATCAGCCCGGTCCCGATACTGGACCCGCGAGCGCCCCGGTCCGGCGTGGCGGCGCGATGCGGGGTCGCGCGGGTTCACGCTGGTCGAACTGATGATCGTCATCACCATCATCGGCCTTGCCTCCGCCATTGCCGTGCTGGCGATGCCCGACCCGCGCGGCCGCCTGATCGATGAGGGCGCGCGCTTTGCGACGCGCGTGCGTGCCGCGCATGATGCCGCCGTCATTGGCGGGCGGCCGGTCAGCGTCTGGGTGGATCGCAGCGGCTACGGCTTTGACGAGCGGCGCGGTGGCCAATGGATGGCATTGGCGGACAAGCCGCTGCGCGTATCGCAGTGGGGGGAGGGGACCGAGGCGCTGGTGGCCGAGCGGACGCGGGTGACATTTGATCCGACCGGTATGGCCGACCGCGCACTGGTGGTGCCGTTGCGGCGTGAGCGGACCCGCGTGACGGTGACGCTGGGGTCGGACGGAGGCGCGCGGGTCGATGGCTGAACCTGCTCCGCGACGCGGCGGCAGCGCCGGATTCACGCTGATCGAGGTGATGGTCGCGCTGGCGGTGTTCAGCCTGGCTGCGCTGGCGCTGATCCGGCTGGAAGGCGCGACGATCCGCTCCACCGCACTGCTCGGCGATACGGTGGTCGCCCAGATGGTGGCGCGTAATGTCGCAATCGATGCGGTGACGTCGGCGCGCGCGCCGGCGCTCGGCCGGGCGGCGGGGGTGGAGCAAAATGGCGGGCGGGCATGGCGCTGGGTGCGCGATGTTCGCCCGACCGGCGACGCGCGTATCCTGAGGATCGACGTCGCGGTGGCGGATGCGCAGGGGCGGCCGCTGGGTCGATTGACCATGATCCGGCCGCCGCAGCTCGAGGTTCAGATATCGTGACCGCCCGGCCCGCCCGGCGCCGCGCCAACGGCTTCACCCTGGTCGAGGTGATGGTGGCGCTGATGATCTTTGGCATGATCGCCTCCGCCGGGGTCGGGCTGCTGGCGTTCAGCGTACGCGCGCAGGGTGCGACGGTCGAGCGGCTGGACGATGTCGGGGCGCTGGCGCGCCTGTCGTCATTGATGGGGGCCGATCTGGCACAGGCGATCGACCGGCCGGCACGTGACGAGCGGGGCACGCGCTTTCCCGCCTTTGTTGGCAACGAGAATAGCGTGACCCTGGTGCGTGCCGGCTGGAGCAATATCGACGCGCAACCACGATCGACGCTGCAGAAGGTCAGCTATCGGCTGGCAGGCGACGCGCTGGAGCGGATCGCATGGCCGATGGTGGACGGCGCGGCGGCGCTGCCGGCAGCGACGACGATCACCGGCGTCCGGGGCGTGCGGATGCGTTATCGGGTCGCTGGCGCCTGGAACGACCGCTGGGATGGCGTGCCGGGTGCGCCGCTGCCCCAGGCGTTCGAGCTGGCGATCCAGCGTGATGACGGCACGGTGTTTCGCCAGATGTTCCTGGTTGGGAGCGGTGCGCCGCCGCGGCCGCGTGAGCAACCCGATGCGCCGCAAACGTGAGGGGGAGCGCGGTGCCGCGCTGCTTACCGTCCTGCTGCTGGTGGCGATCATCGCGGTGATGGCGGCGACCGCGCTGGAGCGATTGCGGCTGTCGACACGGCTGACCGCCAACGCGGTCGCACTGGATCAGGCGCGCGCGCTGGCCTTTGCCGCAGAGGCGCTGGCCACGGGGCGGATCACCGACATGCTGCAACGCGAGCCCGGCCGGATCACGTTGGCAGGCGGCTGGAGCGACCGACCCTATACGATCCCGCTGCCGGGCGGGGTTGCCACCGCGCGCGTGACCGACGGGGGAAACTGCTTCAACCTCAACAGCCTGGTGACCGATCTTGATGGCGTTTATGTCGCCGATCCGACCGCGGTGACTCAGTTCGCGCGGCTTGCCCGGCTGCTCAACGTGCCGGGCGGCGACGGAATTGCCGCCGCCGCAGCGGACTGGATCGACAGCGATGACCAGCCGCTTGGCGCGGGGGCGGAGGATAGCGCTTATGGTGGGCTGGCGACGCCGTACCGGACCGGCGGCACGCTGATGGTCGACCCCAGCGAGTTGCGTGCGGTGGCCGGCGTGACGGCGGAGGCCTATGCCAAGCTGCGCCCGTGGCTGTGCACGCTGCCCACCGCCGAACGATCGCGGCTGAACGTGAACACGCTGACGCCGGAGCAGGCGCCCTTGATCGCCATGCTGTTGCCGGACACGCTGGGCGTCGATCAGGCGCGCGCGTTGCTGCTGCGCCGACCGGCGGCTGGCTATGGCGAGATAGCCGATTTCTGGAAGCCCTTGTCCGAACAGGGGATTACGCCCGATCCGGCGGCGCAGCAGCAGGCCGATGTGAAGACGAAATGGTTCGACCTGCGGGTCGACGTGACGGTCGCGAACAGCGAATTGCAGGAGCGGGCGTTGATCGACGCGACGCGGCTGCCGGCACGGCTTGTTTCGCGGCAATGGGGGGAATTGTCATGACGGCCACGCTGCTTTTCCTGCCGCCCGGCGCCGATGATCCGTGGCAGTGGCTTCGGATCGACCGGGATGCGATCGTCGATCGCGGTGAGGGGCTGCCCGAGGGAGACGCGGGGGCGGTGATCGCGGTGGCGCCGGCCGATGCGGTGACGCTTCACTGGGCGGATATCCCCGCGCGCTCCGCCGCGCAGGCCGCCGCCGCGGCGCGCATTCTGGTCAGCGATGCGAGTGCGTCGCCGATCGAGCGGCTTCATGTGGCGGTGGGGGCGGCCGAAGCGGGGGGCGGCGAGACCGACCCGCGCGAGCGCCCGATCGGCGTGGTGGCGGCGGAGCGGATGCGCGCGTGGCTCGACGCGCTGGCCGGAATCGGCATCGATCCGGCGGCCGTTATTCCGGCACCGATGCTGCTGCCGCGGCCCGATAGCGGATATGTTCGGGCACAATTCGGCCCCCAATCTGTGGTGCGTGGCCCGTCGAGCGGCTTTGCCGATGAAGCGCGGCTGACCGCGCTGATCACTGGCGACGATTCGCCCGAATCGTTGGGACGCGATGCACTGGATGCCGCCATCGTGTCGGCGGTCGGCCGGCCCGAGCTGGACCTGCGGCAGGGGCCGTTCGCGAAGCGTCGGCGGCGGGCGATCGACTGGCGGCTGCTGCGTCGGTTGGCGGTGCTGGGCGGGCTGATCCTGCTGGCCACGCTGGCGATCGACGTGGTTCGGATCGCCAAATATTCCGCCGCTGCCGACGCCGCCGACGCGCGGGCCGAGGCGATCGCGCGTGACGGATTGCCGCGCGGCGCGGATCAGGGCGATGCGGATCGATTGCTGGCGGAACGGCTGGCGCGGCTGCGCGGACCCGGCGCCGGCTTCACCGCGACCGCGGCGGCGCTGTCGAGCGCGGTGCGCGGCGTCGCGGGCACCGAATTGGTGGCGCTAACCTTCGAGCCCAACGGTACCTTGCGCGCGACCGTCGCGGCGGAAGGGGAGGCGCAGGCCAACCAGATCGTTGCCCGGCTGCGCGAGGCCGGGTTCGTCGTGACCGCGAGCACGTTCGAGTCGAACGGCCAGCGCCTGCGCGGCGATGTGACGGTGGCGCTGCCATGAGGGCCCTGCGATGAGCAATCTGATGAGCTGGTATCAGGGGCGGTCGCTGCGCGAGCGGCGGTTGATCCTGGTCATGCTGGCGCTGCTGGTGGTGACGATCCTGTGGGCCGGCGTGATCCGCCCGGTGCGCGACGGCCTGGCATCCAGCCGCGAGCGATATGCGACTGCCGTCGTTCGGCTGGGCGAGGTTCAGCGCGAGGTGGCGCAGGTGAAGGCGATTCAGCGCGCGCGGCCCAGCCCGATCGAAGGCCCGCTGCCCGATGCGATCCGCACGCGCGCCGACGAGGCAGGCTTTACGCTGACCACGCTGGAGCCGGACGGCAATGCCGTTCGCATCGCCATCGCCACCGCGAAGCCCGGCGCGCTGCTCGGCTGGATCGCCACGCTGGAAGCGGACGGGCTGCTGGTCGATGCGACCACGATCACCGGCAATGGCGACGGCACGGTATCGGCGACGATGACGCTGAGGGGGCGCGAGGCATGAAGCGTATCCGGCTGAAGACAGGGCCCAACGCGCTGTTTCTCGCCATGTTCGTGGTGGCGTTGATCGTGTTCCTGCCGCTGCGGCTGGCGCTTGGCTGGTTCGGGCTGGCGGAGCAGGGGCTGACCGCGCGGTCGGTGAGCGGCAGCATCTGGTCCGGCCATTTGCGCGAGGCACGGTTCGGGCAGATCGCGCTGGGTGACCTGTCGGCCGGGGTGTCGCCGCTGCCATTGTTGCTGGGGCGTGCGCAGGTTGTGCTGGATGGTGTTGCCGTGCCGCCGGCGCCGCGGCTCAGCGGGGCGATCGCGGTCAGCCGGCACAGCTTTGCCCTGCACGACATCACGGCAACGCTGCCGGTGGGAACGGCATTTCGCCCGGTTCCGGTGACGGTGCTGGATCTGGAGCAGGTCAGTGTGCGGTTCAGCGGCGACCAGTGCGAATCGGCCGAGGGACGGGTGCGGGCGACGCTGGCCGGCGACATCGGCGGATTGCCGGTGCCGGCCACGCTGACCGGCAATGCGCGCTGTGACGGCGGGGCGTTGATGCTGCCGCTGGTCAGTGCCGCCGGGAATGAGGGAAGCACCATCAGGCTGTGGCCGGACGGGCGGTACCGTGCCGAACTGACGCTGCAACCGAGCGATCCGGCGGCGGCGCTGCGTTTGCAGGCGGCCGGCTTCGTCCAGACCGACACGGGCATGGAACTGGCGATCGAGGGCAGGTTCTGAACGATCCATCCCGACGCCGCCGAGCGAGAGTTTTGAGGTCGGGGCGAGCCAAGTCCCTTGACGCCGCCAGCGGCCCGCCGTAGGGGCGCGCATTCTGACGGCGATCGTAGCTCAGTTGGTTAGAGCATCGGTTTGTGGTACCGAGGGTCGCGGGTTCAAGTCCCGTCGATCGCCCCATTTCCCCTCCTTGCAATTTCATCCTCGCCTTTTGGCGGTGGCAACATTATTGCGCCGGTCGACAATATTCGTACGACCACCGGAGGGTTGAAATGACCGCGTGGGGCTTCCCCGATTTCGACGACCATGAGGGCGTCCATCTGTTCACTGACCCGGCATCGGGTCTGCGCGCGGTCATTGCCGTGCATTCGACGGCGCTTGGCCCGGCAGCGGGCGGCGTGCGCTTCTGGCATTATGCGACCGACGCTGCCGCGATCACTGACGCGCTGCGCCTGTCGCGCGGCATGAGCTTCAAGAACGCCATGGCCGGCCTTGCGCTGGGCGGTGGCAAGGGCGTGGTGCTGGCCGACAAGCCGGGTGCGACGATCACCGAGGAGCAGCTGCGCGCGTTCGGCCGCGCGACCGAATCGCTGGGTGGCCGCTATGTGACCGCCGAGGACGTCGGCATGTCCGAAGCGCGGATGAAGGTGATTTCCGAGGAAACGCGCTACGTGTCCGGCCTGCCGGTGGCGAGCGGCGCGGCGGGCGGCGACCCCGGGCCGTACACCGCACTTGGCGTATATCTGGGCGTGAAGGCCGCGGCGAAGCGCGGGCTGGGCGCGACCGACATGAAGGGCGTGCGCGTCGCGATCCAAGGTGTCGGTTCGGTCGGTGGCGGCCTCGCTCGCCTGCTGGCGGCCGATGGCGCGGTGCTGACGCTGGCCGATGTGAACGCCGATCGCGCCGCGGCGCTGGCGGCGGAGCTGCGTGCGACGACTGCCCCGGCCGAATCGATCTTGGCGTCCGACGTCGATCTCGTCAGCCCCAATGCGCTGGGCGCGGTGCTGACTGAGGAATCGATCGCGGCGCTGAAGGTGAAGGTGGTCGCCGGTGGTGCGAACAACCAGCTCGCCACCCGTGCGGACGGCCGCCGCCTGCATGAGCGCGGCGTGCTGTTCGCGCCCGATTACGTCATCAACGCTGGCGGCATCATCAACGTCGGCCTGGAATATCTCGGGCAGGGTGACGAGGCCGAGGTTAAGGCGCGCATCGCCCGCATCCCGGACCGCCTGGTCGAGGTGTGGGACGAGAGCGACAGCAGCGGCGATCCCGCCGCCGACGTCGCCGACCGTATTGCGCGCCGCCTGATCGGCCGCGCCTGAGGTAACGGGTGGAGGCGGCCCTGGCTGCCTTCCGCCGCTTTCCGGGCGCCGGCGGGTATCGCGGCGCCCGCCAGGCCGGCCCCCGGGCGATCAGCGCGCCGGGCCGATGCGTTCAAGCAGATGACGCGCCGCCAATTTCCCCATAAGGGAAGCCCATCGTGTCTGCCCTTCACGCCCTCGCCAATCCTGCGCGCTTCCTGAAGATCGCGCGTCCGCTGACCCCGATCCTGGGGTGGCTTGGCCTTGTGCTGATCATCGTCGGCAGCTGGGCCGGGCTGACGCAGACGCCGCCCGACTACCTGCAGGGCGAGACCGTGCGCATCATGTACGTCCATGTGCCCGCCGCCTGGCTGGGCATGGGCGGATGGAGCGGAATCGCGATTTCCAGCATCGCCTATCTGGTCTGGCGTCATCCGCTGGCTGACGTGGCGGCGCGCGCGATCGCGCTGCCCGGCGCTGCCTTTGCCGCCATCTGCCTGCTGACCGGCGCGATCTGGGGCCGGCCGACCTGGGGCACGTACTGGCAGTGGGACGGACGGCTGACGTCGATGCTGCTGCTGTTCTTCGTCTATCTCGGCTATATCGCGCTGGCGCGGGCCGACCGCGAGCGCGGCGGGGACGGGCGGATCGCGGCGCTGTTCGGCGTGGCGGGCACCATCCTGCTGCCGATCATCCGTTATTCGGTGGTGTGGTGGAACACGCTGCACCAGGGGCCGAGCATCGGCCTCACCCATTCGACGATCGACCTGTCGATCCTGTGGCCGCTGCCGATCATGCTGTTCGGGTTTTCGTTCCTGTTCGGCGCGGTGGTGCTGATGCGAATGCGCACGTTGCTGGCGGTGGCAAAGGCAGAGGCGCGGATGCGCCGGAAGGCACGCGCATGATCGCCTGGCCCTATGTCATTGCCGCTTATGCGGTCGCGCTGTCCGCGACGGCGGTGATCGTGCTCGTCAGCTGGCGCGCGATGCGCGAGGCGGAGAAGGGCGGCAAGTGAAGGCGAAGCATCAGCGACTGTGGCTGGCGGGCGCCGCGCTGCTGGCGATCACGCTGGCGGCGCTGCTCGCGCTGTCGGGGCTGCGTGACCAGGCGGCGTTCTTTTATGCGCCGTCCGACGTGACGCAGGAGGTGCTCGCCTCGGACCGCGCGGTGCGGCTGGGTGGCATGGTGGCGGCGGGATCGGTGGCGCGCGCCGCCGATGGCGTGACGATCCTGTTCACCGTCAGCGATGGCCGCGCAACCACGCCGGTGCAGTTCGCGGGGATCGTCCCCAACCTGTTCCGCGAGGGATCGGGCGTGGTGGCGGAGGGGCGTTTCCGCCCCGATGGGTCGTTTGTCGCATCCAACCTGCTCGCCAAGCATGACGAAAAGTACATGCCGCCCGAACTGGCCGGCAAGATGCACGAGACGAAGAGCCTGGAGCCGTGAGCGGCTTCATCGGCCTGGCGCTGGTCGGCGCGCTGGTCTTTGGCGCGCTGGTGCTGCTTCGGCTGCCGCGGCTGCTGTGGTCGTTCGCGGGGGCGGCGCTGTTCCTGGGCGCGGCGGGCTATGCCTGGCAGGGGCGGCCGGGGCAGGCGGCGGCCCCGGCCAAGCCGCGAGTCGACGCGGTGCCGATCGAGCCCGAGGCGATCATGCTGCGCGAGCGGCTGATGGGCCGCTACACCGCCGACACCGCCTATATCGTCGCGTCCGACGCGATGCTGCGCGCCGGCGACAAGCGCGCCGCCGCGCAGGTCGTGCTGGGCGGGGTGCGGGCGCTGCCGCGCAGCTTCATCCTGTGGACCCAGCTGGGCAGCACCCTCGTGATCCTGGATGGCGACCAGATCTCGCCGGCGGCGAAGCTGGCGTTCGGGCGGGCGTTTCAACTGGCGCCCGAGCATCCGGCGCCGCCTTATTATGCCGGGATCGCTTATGTCCGCGCCGGCGACCTGCCGGCGGCGCGGCGGATGCTGGCGCGCGCGGTGAGCCTGTCGCCCGAAGGCATGGATTACCGCACCACCATCGCCAACCAGCTCAAGGTGCTGGACCAGTTCATCGCCGCGACGGAGCAGGCGGGCCGCTGATCCGCAAGCCCGGGGCGACGAATCGCCTCAGCGTCCGCGGCCTGTTTTCTCCTGAAGCGCGTCGATCCGCTTTGAGGCGTCGGCCTTGCTAAGTTGTTCCTCGAACGGTTCGCCGGCTTCCTCGCTCAACGTCTTCAAGTAACTTGCCTGCGCGCCGGTCATCGGCTCGTCGCCGGTCGTCCAGTCGTCGGGATCCTTTTCCGCGTTTGAAAAGGGTTCGCTCTTTGGGTTCGAGTCGCTCATGAAACTCTTCCTTTCAAGGGCAGCAACTCCTATGTTCTTGTAACGTTCCCGCTTGCGCGGATGGGAACAAGTGCTAGGCGCGCCGAGGCTTTGACAGGATGACGGTGGCTTTCTTCCCCTTGAACCTGGCGTCAGCGGCGCTTTGATGAGCCCGGCCGCCGGCGCAGCTGTGCCCCAAGCGCATGGCCATCATCACAGCGATTCGCTGCGCAAGCTGGCGCTGGGCGCGATCGGTGTCGTCTATGGCGATATCGGGACGAGCCCGCTGTATGCGATGAAGGAGGTGTTCGTCGGGCACCATCCGCTCGCCGTCGACCAACTGCATATCTTTGGCGTGGTGAGCCTCGTCTTCTGGTCGCTGGTGCTGATCGTCACGTGCAAATATGTGATGACCATCCTGCGCGCGGACAACAATGGCGAGGGCGGGAGCCTGGCGCTGCTGGCGCTGATCCAGCGGCGCAGCGGGGCGGGCAAACGGTGGGAGCCGGGGCTGGTCGTGCTGGGCGTGCTCGCCACCGCACTGTTCTTTGGCGACTGCATGATCACGCCGGCGATCTCGGTGCTATCGGCGGTGGAGGGACTGGCGACGGTCGAGCAGCGGTTCGACAGCTTCGTCATCCCGATTTCGGTCACGATCCTGATCGGGCTGTTCTACCTGCAATCGGTCGGCACCGCGCGGGTGGGGCGGCTGTTCGGGCCGATCATGACGATCTACTTCGTCACGCTTAGCGCACTTGGCCTGTACCATGTGGTGGCGCAGCCGGAGATCCTGCTGGCGCTTGATCCGCGCTGGGCGTTCCGTTTCGCCGCGGCCGACGGGATGCTGGCGTTCCTGGCGCTCGGCTCGGTCGTGCTGGCGGTGACCGGCGCCGAGGCGCTATACGCCGACATGGGGCATTTCGGGCGCAAGCCGATCGCTTATGCCTGGCTGTGGTTCGTGTTCCCGGCGCTGATGCTCAATTACCTGGGGCAGGGCGCGCTGATGCTGAGCGACCCAACGGCGGCGAAAAACCCGTTCTTCCTGATGGCGCCCGAGCAATGGCGCCTGCCGCTGGTGATCCTGGCCACCATGGCGACCGTCATCGCCAGCCAGGCAGTGATCACCGGCGCCTATTCGGTGGTGCAGCAGGCGGTGCAGCTGGGCCTGATGCCGCGCATCCGGATCGAACATACCAGCGCGTCGGCCGCGGGGCAGATCTACATCCCGTCGATCAACTGGGCGCTGCTGACGATGGTGCTGCTGCTGATCCTGGGCTTTCGCGAATCGTCCAACCTTGCGGCGGCCTATGGCATCGCGGTGACGGGGACGATGTTCATTTCCACCTGCATGGTCGCGGTGCTGATCCAGCGCGTCTGGCATTGGCCCTTGTGGGCGGTGGTGCCGTTCGTCGCGGTGTTCCTGTGCATCGACGGGCTGTATTTCTCATCCAACCTCACGAAGGTGCCCGACGGCGGCTGGTTCCCGCTGCTGGTGGCGATCATCGTCTTCGTGCTGCTGACCACCTGGGCCACGGGCCGCAAGCTGATGCTGGAACGGATGCGCGAGGGGGCGATGCCGATCAAGGTGTTCATCGGCTCCGCCGCGGGCAGCGCGACGCGGGTGCCGGGGACGGCGGTGTTCATGACCTCCACCCCCGAGGGCGTGCCGCACGCATTGCTCCACAACCTCAAGCACAATCGCGTGCTGCACGAGCGCGTAATCCTGCTGACGGTGAAGGTCAGCGACATGCCCTATGTCGCCGAAGAGTCGCGGTTCGAGCACAAGGCGCTGGGCGAGGGGTTCCACCGCGTGATCCTACGCTACGGCTTCATGGAATCGCCGGACATCCCTGCGGCGCTCAAATCGTTTGACGAATGCGGTGGCGAGTTCCGCATGATGGAGACCAGCTTCTTCCTGTCGCGACAGACGCTGCTGCCTTCCGCCCGGCCGGGCATGGCGATCTGGCGGGAGAAGCTGTTCGCCTGGATGCTGCGCAACGCCGAAAGCGCGATGGAATTCTTCCGCCTGCCGACCAACCGCGTGGTCGAGCTGGGCAGCCAGATCGAGATTTGAGCGAGCCCGCGCCCACCCAGCCGCCGGGCCCGCTTGCGGCGCCGATCATCATCGCTGCCGTGTTCGGCAAAGCGGACCAGGCATGGTTCGATCAACAGCGCGCGGCGCACTTCCCGCCGGAGCGTAACGTTCTCGCCGCGCACCTGACGATGTTCCACCATCTGCCGCCCAGCATGGCGGCAGAGGTGAAGCAGCGGCTCATCGCGGAGACACGGGGCGTGCCCGCGCCGGCCGCACGCGTGGAAGCGCCATTCTCGCTCGGGCGCGGCGTCGCCTACCGGATCGCCAGCGACGAGCTGTGGGCGATCCGTGCGCGGCTCGCGGATGGCTTTGCCGGCGTCCTGACGCCGCAGGACCAGGCCGGATGGCGCCCCCACGTGACGGTGCAGAACAAGGTGGAGCCGGCGGTTGCGCGCGCGCTGCTGGCGCAATTGCAGGGCGGGTTCCGGCCGCGCGCGGTACAGATCACGGGACTGGCGGCCTATTGGTATCGGGGCGGCCCGTGGGAGTTGTTGTCGCGGCACATGTTCAGCGCTTGACGCCCCGCGAACCCCTGCTATAGCCCGCGCCTCGCGAGCGGTACTTGCCCCTTCACGAAGGCGCGGCGGAGTAGCTCAGCTGGTTAGAGCACGGGAATCATAATCCTGGGGTCGGGGGTTCAAGTCCCTCCTCCGCTACCACTCGCGACGTATATGAGGTTGGTGATCTGCTTCGCTCGCTAGTGGATTGCCTATCTTCATTCGAGACAAGTTCAAGGCGTGGCTGCGAATACTTCCCCAGTCGAGACTGGGATCTCACTAAGCTCTATGGCGCGGGCTCAATTGCAGACGGAATGCAAGCCTACTATCAGTTTAGGTGGGAACGATCTGATGATAATTCGTTCATATGAATTATCTCAAGATAGTATATGTCAAATAGGCTATCACATAAACTCCAGCGAGTAGTACCGCGCACCCAGCGGTATGAATTGAATGGTTAAGATCGGTGGCGTTGCGTTCGGCCAAAGCTGCGTTCTTGACGATTTGACCGTTTATAGTGCGCGCCTGCTCTATTCGTGCCTGCCTAAAGTCTCGTGTTCTTCCGCTTTCCCAATGCTCGGGTAGCCAGTTCTGGGGAAGGTTACCAGGCATGCTGTATTTGCGTGGACGAACCGCCCGCACGGCGTAGTATCCTGAGATGGCCATGAGAATGGCGCCCGCCCCGGAAATTGCTGCAAGCGGTAGTTGTTTTCCGTCGATCGCAAGACTTGCGCTTCCGCCAATCGACGCAATTGCGATCGTAAGAACAAAGCCGGCCCAAGTGAGTGCACGTTGATCCGAGGCTGTGGCTACGCTGAGCTGTGCGGCCATCATCAGCTCGCCCTCCCTGACAACCTCCTTAAGGATGTCGTCGTCGAACTCTCTAAGCCCGTCGAGGCTCTTGAACTGATCCATGACATCTTCATACGTTGTGTCATGGCACGACCACCAGACGATCAATCGCGTAAGAAGAATGATTGGGCACGGCCCGCACCGCCGCCGCCGCCGCCACCCCCGCCGCCACCCTCGCCTAAGAAGTAAGCGTACAGTGGAAGTTCGAGCCGCTCGCCACACGGCTCCGCCATCAGGTTCAAAAACATTCGAGCGGGGACACAGGAAGGTTGGCACCGCGCAGAGCGGTGCGCGTGCGTTGCTTGCCGTCGAACATGAGGGAGCCGGGGCGGCGCATTGCTGCGGCCGCCCGGCTGATTGTCAGTTGGTGACGGGTACGCCGAACAGGTCGTGTTCGTCGGCGTCCTCGATCGTGACTCGCACGATGTCGCCTTCGTTGAGGTGGCCGGCGTCGCGCAGGTGGACTTCGCCGTCGATTTCCGGCGCGTCGGCATAGGAGCGGCCGGTGGCGCCCTCATCGCCCACCGCGTCGATGATGACGTCGAAGCTGCGACCGATCTTCGCCTGGAGCTTCGCCGCGCTGATCGCTGCCGTCTTCTCCATGATGCGGGCGTAGCGTTCTTCCTTCACCTCCTCTGGCACCGGGTTGGGCAGCGCATTGGCGCTGGCGCCCTCGACGGGCTCGAAGCGGAAGGCGCCGACGCGGTCGAGCTGCGCCTCGTCGAGCCATTCGAGGAGATATTCGAAGTCCGCCTCGGTCTCGCCCGGGAAGCCGACGACGAAGGTCGATCGGATAGCGATATCGGGGCAGATCTCGCGCCAGCCGCGCAGCCGGGCGAGCACCTTGGCGTCGTTCGCCGGGCGCTTCATCGCACGCAGCACGTTGGGCGCGGCATGCTGGAACGGAATGTCGAGATAGGGGAGCACCAGCCCCTCCGCCATCAGCGGGATGACCTGATCCACGTGCGGGTAGGGATAGACATAGTGCAGGCGGACCCAGGGCGCGATGCGGCCCAGTTCGCGCGCCAGATCGGTCATGTGCGCACGCACGTCGCGTGGCGCTTGCCCGGAAAGCGGCCCGCCGCTCTTCACCGGGTAGCTGGCATGGCGCAGGTCGAGTCCGTAGGCGGAGGTATCCTGGCTGATCACCAGCAGCTCGCGCGTGCCGGCGGCGACCAGTTTTTCCGCCTCGCGCAGGATCGCGTCGGGGCGCCGGCTGACCAGGTCGCCGCGCAATGACGGGATGATGCAGAAGGAGCAGCGGTGGTTGCAGCCCTCCGAAATCTTAAGATAGCTGTAGTGACGCGGGGTCAGCTTCAGCCCGGCATCGGGGATTAGATCGATATAGGGCGACAGGTTCGCGGGCGCCGCCTCATGCACCGCCTCCACCACCTGCTCATATTCATGCGCGCCGGTGATCGCGAGGACGTTGGGGAAGCGGGCACGGATGACATCGGCTTCCTTGCCCATGCAACCGGTGACGATGACGCGGCCGTTCTCCGCGATCGCTTCGCCGATCGCCTCCAGGCTTTCCTCCTTCGCCGAATCGAGAAAGCCGCAGGTGTTGACGAGCACGACGTCAGCGCCGGCATAGTCGGGCGACATCTGATAGCCGTCTGCGCGCAGCTGGGTGAGGATACGTTCGCTGTCGACCAGGTTCTTGGGACAGCCGAGCGACACCATGCCCACGCGGGGCGGTGAGGGAAGACGCGTTGCCATGAGTGGTGGCGCACATAATGTGCAATGCACCATTTTGCCATATCTGCGCCGCTATGCGCGTTGAAAGGCTGGCCTTATCGCGGGACAGCGCAGGCAAGATGGGGACAAGATGATGCTGGCGATCGGGCTGATGTCCGGCACGTCGCTCGACGGGATCGATGCGGCGCTGATCGAAACGGACGGCGAGGCGATGGTGAGGGCGGTCGCATTCCGTGGTGAGCCTTATTCGGACACGGCGCGCGCGCAGCTTGCCGCGGCGACCGCGTTGGCGCTGACGTTCGACCGGCCACGCGCCAACCCCGACATGGTGGCGGCGGCGGAGCTGATCACGCGGACGCACGTGCTGGCGGTGCAGAAGCTGCTGCGCGACGCAGGGCTGAGCGCCGCCGATGTCGACGTGATCGGTTTTCACGGGCAGACCGTGGCGCATCGCCCCGATCGTGGCTGGACGTGGCAGATCGGCGACGGACAGGCACTGGCGGATGCCACCGGGATCGTCACGATCGCCGATCTGAGGAGCGCGGACGTGGCAGCGGGCGGGCAGGGCGCGCCGCTGCTGCCGATCTATCACGCCGCGCTGACTGCCGGACTGCCGCGGCCGCTGGCGGTGCTGAACCTGGGCGGGGTCGCCAACATCACCTGGATCGGCGCGGACGGCGAGCTGGTGGCATTCGACACCGGCCCCGCGAACGGGCTGATCGACAGTTGGGTCGAGCAGGAGACGGGGGCGCGGTTCGACGCCGATGGCGCGCTGGCGGCGAGCGGGCGCGTCGACGAGGCGATCCTTAACGCGATGCTGGACCATCCGTTCTTCGGGCAACCGGCGCCCAAGTCGCTCGATCGCAACGATTTCACCGTGCAGCCGGTGCGCGGGCTGGGGGCGGCCGATGGTGCGGCCACGTTGACGGCGTTCACCGCAGCGACGGTGACGGAAGCGCTGTCGCACCTGCCCGAGCGGCCGCTTCGCCTGCTAGTCGCGGGCGGCGGGCGGCACAATCCGGTGATGCTGCGGATGATCGCGGAGCGGACCGGCCTGGTGCCGGAGCCGGTCGATGCCTTGGGGTGGAACGGCGACGCGATGGAGGCGGAAGGTTTCGCCTATATGGCGGTGCGTACGCTGCGCGACCTGCCGATCTCCTTCCCCGGAACAACCGGCGTGCCAGCGCCCATGACCGGTGGGGTGCAGCACGACCCGGCGAGCGCGAGCGCCGGCTGAGCGGCGGGACGGCAAGCCCCGCCGATCCGATCAGCGCTCGATCGTCACCGTCGAGGGGTGATGGCGGTCGAGGTGGCGCCTGATCGTCTTCAGGTTGCGGGTGTTGGAGCGATAGAAGAAATCCGCGGCGTCCCCGACAAAAGGGACGATGCCCAGCAACGTGTCGAAGCCGACGCGCGCGCCCATCCGCGCGAGCTGAAGCCGGCTCATCCCGAGGTTGCGCGCTTCCCATACGATCCACGCGCCGAGCGCCGCAGCCACCGCATCGCCGACCACGGGGATGAGGCCGAGGAAGAAGTCCAGCCCCACTTTGCGGTTCATGCCGGGGACGTCGACCACGCCCTCCAGCAGGCGCTCCATCGCTTCGATCCGGCGCCGGACGGACTCGGGATCGCGCCCCAGCGGCAGCGTCGCGGCGAATGCCATGGGCGAATTGGGATCGGCTTTGATCATGATGATATCAATTGGGGGCGCGGCGCAGCAGGTTCAACGGGTGCCACGCGCGGTCGTTGGGCTGCCACGCGCGCAGCCGCTGCGCCACCAGCGCCCAGCGGAACGGCCGGGCGAGCGGGATGAAGGCGACGTCCGCGGCGAGCGCCTCGTCCGCGGCGGCAAGCTCGCGCGCGCGGATCGCCAGCGTTGGCGCGACTCGCGCCGCCTCGATCGCGACGGCGGCGCGTTCGTCACACGGCCGGCAGGCCTGGTCCACGTACCAGCGGGCGCTGTCATAGGGGGCGACCAGATCGACCAGCCGCAGGTCCGCGTCGTCAGTGGCGCTCACGCGGACCGGGCGCACCCCGATCGCGAACAGATCCGCCGCCAGCCGCGCCCACAGCAGCGTGCCACCCGAGCCGCCGGGTAGGGCCAGGCGCAGCGTCGGGACGGGATTTCCCGCCTCGCGCCATGCGCTGACGCGGGCCTGCGCGGTGGCCACCCGGTCCGCCGGGCGAACCGCCTGCCAGGCCCCGTGGGCAGGCGGCGCGGCTGAATCGAGCGCGGCCGGCAGCAGGTCCTCCGCCGGGCGCCAATCCTGGCTGAAGCTGCGGGTAAGCGCGGTGCGGTCAATCGCCATGGCGATGGCGGCGCGATTCTCAGGCAGCGCCAGGAAACCCTCCCGCCGGCTGACGGCCAGCCCGAAGACGCCGGCCGCCGGATCGACGCGGATGTTGACCTGCGCCACGCCGGCCGCGGCGACCAGCGGCCATTCGGACAGTCGCCCGCCGGCGAACAGATCGGACTTGCGCTCCGCGAAGCGGGCGATGCCCGCAGCAGGACGCTCGGCCACCAGCAGAACGTCGTCCTCGGGCACTGGCTCGTGCTGTTCGTCGGCGGCGCGGTTCGGGTCCGGACGCGGGGTGAGGCGCGTGACATTGCCGGCCTGGCGCACGATCCGCATCGGGCCGCTGCCGATCGCGCGGGCGGGGTCGACCAAGGTCATCTCTGGCTGGGCGAACAGCTTCAGCAGATCGGGGCGGGGGCGGGACAATTCGACCTGGATGACCTGCGGCGTCATCTCCACCACCGAATCGACCGCGGTGAGATAGTCGGCGAGCGGGTTGCGCGCGCGCTGCTGCAGCCGGCTGCGCAGGATGGTGACGATCTCTGCCGCGCGGACCGGCCGGCCGTTGGTCCATGTCATCTCGCGCAGGCGGAAGATGTAGGTGCGCCCCTCGTCCGTGACGATCCAGCGTTCGGCAATGCCGGGTTCGATCTGCCCGGCGGCGTCGAACCGGACCAGCCCCTGCGCTGCGGCATCGGCCAGCAGAAGCCCGGCGAGGTCGTCCGGTGCCGGGATCACCGGGCTCAGGCGCGGCGCGGTGCCGGCAGCGCTGACGATCACCGCGCCGACATCGGGCCGACGCTCACAGGCCGTAGTGGCCAGGAGCAGGGAGAGAGCGATGGTGCGGACGGCGGGACTCGAACCCGCACGCCCCTGAGGGCAGAAGATTTTAAGTCTCCGGCGTCTACCGGTTCCGCCACGTCCGCGCATCACGCCCGACGAAAAGCGGCAGGGAAGCGCCGCCGTCAAGCGTTACACGTTCAAGCGAACGCGCATTTCCTTGCCAGGCTTGAAATATGGGACGCGCTTGGCGGTCACTTCGACCACCTCGCCAGTGCGCGGGTTGCGCCCGGTACGCGCGTCGCGGGCCCGCGTCGAGAAGGCGCCGAAGCCGCGCAGCTCGACCCGGCCGTTCTCCGCCAGGCGGCGCACGATCTCGTCAAAGAACGTGGAGACGATCGCCTCGACCTCGCGCAGGGAGAGGCTCGGGTTGGCCTCTGCCAGATGCTGCACCAGTTCCGATCGGATCATCTGTCCCGTCCTTGATCTGCCTGTGGCCGTCGCCGGCTTCGATTCACCTTAATACAGATAAAGCTCTATCAGAATAGGGCCGAAACGAAAGTTTAATTATTACGCCCGTGAAACGACAAGGGGCCGGGCGGCATGTGCCACCCGACCCCCCTTTCGGTAATCCTGGGATGCAGGATTACTGCTTGTTCTGACGAGCCTTGAGCGCTTCGCCCAGGATGTCGCCGAGCGAGGCACCCGAGTCGGACGAGCCGTACTGCGCCACAGCCTGCTTCTCCTCGGAGATCTGCATCGCCTTGACCGAGAAGGTCGGCTTCTTCGAACGATCGAAGCCGGTGACCATCGCGTCGAACTTCTGGCCGACCTGGAAACGCTCCGGACGCTGCTCGTCGCGGTCGCGGCCGAGATCGGTGCGCTTGATGAAGCCGGTCGCGCCATCGTCGCCCGCCTGAACCTCGAGGCCCGCGTCGCGGACTTCCAGAACGGTGACGGTGACGACCTGGTTCTTCGACAGGCGATCGCCAGCGGTGGCACCGCCCACGACCGGTGCGCCACGCTCCAGCTGCTTCATGCCGAGGCTGATGCGCTCCTTCTCCGGATCGACGTCGAGCACGATCGCCTGAACGGTCTCACCCTTGCGGTGCAGGTTGAGCGCGTCCTCACCCGACACGCCCCAGGCGATGTCGGACATGTGGACCATGCCATCGACGTCGTTGTCGAGGCCGATGAACAGGCCGAACTCGGTCGAGTTCTTGACTTCGCCCTCGACGGTCGAACCGACCGGATGCTCGGCGGCGAAACGCTCCCACGGGTTCTGCTGCGCCTGCTTCAGGCCCAGCGAGATGCGGCGCTTGTCGGCATCGACCTCGAGCACCACCACGTCGACTTCCTGCGAGGTCGACACGATCTTGCCCGGGTGGACGTTCTTCTTGGTCCACGACATTTCGCTGACGTGCACCAGGCCTTCGATGCCCGGCTCCAGTTCGACGAACGCACCATATTCGGTGATGTTCGTGACGCGGCCCGACAGCTTCGCGCCGACCGGATACTTGACCGACGCACCATCCCACGGATCGCTCTCGAGCTGCTTCATGCCCAGCGAGATGCGCTGCGTGTCCTTGTTGATGCGGATGATCTGCACCTTCACCGTGTCGCCGATGTTGATCATCTCCGACGGGTGCTGGACGCGCTTGTAGGAGAGGTCGGTGACGTGCAGCAGACCGTCGATGCCGCCCAGGTCCACGAAGGCGCCGTAATCGGTGATGTTCTTCACCACGCCTTCGATGATCTGACCCTCGGCCAGGCTCTGGATCAGGCCCGAACGCTGCTCGGCGCGGGTCTCTTCCAGAACGGCGCGACGCGACACGACGATGTTGCCGCGCTTGCGGTCCATCTTCAGGATCTGGAACGGCTGCGGGATGTCCATCAGCGGCGTGACGTCACGCACCGGACGGATATCGACCTGCGAGCCCGGAAGGAAGGCCACGGCGCCGTTCAGGTCGACGGTGAAGCCACCCTTCACGCGGCCGAAGATCACGCCCTCGACGCGCGCGGTCTTGGCGAATTCGGTCTCCAGCTTGTCCCATGCAGCTTCGCGGCGTGCGCGGTCGCGCGACAGCATCGCTTCGCCATGCATGTTCTCGACGCGGTCGACGTACACTTCGACTTCGTCGCCGACCTTCAGCTCGGCCTTTTGACCCGGCGCCGGCGCGAACTCGCGCAGCGGCACGCGGCCTTCGCTCTTCAGGCCGACGTCGATGACGGCGAGGTCATTCTCGATGCCAGTGACGGTGCCGAGCACCACGCGGCCCTCGAAGCTGTCGGCGCCGCCGAACATGTCATCGAGCATCGCCGCGAAATCGTCCCGCGTGGGAGCTGCCGTTGAGGCCATAAAATCGTTCGTCCTAGTCAGTTCGTTTCCGGCCAAGCGGTTGGTTCCGCTGGTCTTGGCCATCGTTGCCGCGGCAGCCGCATGCCGTCGCAGCATCCGTGCAACCGGGGTGGGAAGGGCCAAGACGCACGAAATGCGAAAAGGGCGCTGGAGTGCTCCTCCGCGCCATGCCTCCACGAACCCAGGTTCGCCGGACGGTGCGCCATACTGCAAAGGACGGCCGGGAGCAAGGTTGGCGTAGCACCGGCGTGGGAGCAAGGTGGGGCGGAAAGGCGGGGCAATTTTGCGAGGCGCTCACCGCGCCGCCGACCAACCCCTGGCCCCGAGTCGTCAGCTCTCCTTGCGGCGCCGCGCCTCGACCAGGGCGATCGCCTTTTCGATCGACGCTTCGATCGACAGGAAGCTGGTGTCGAGCAGTGCCGCGTCATTGGCGGGCACCAGGGGGGCGGTCGAGCGGGAGCTGTCGCGCGTGTCGCGCGCGCGGATGTCGGCGAGCACCTGGTCGAAGCTGACCGATGCGCCGTGGGAAATCAGTTCATTGTGGCGGCGGCGAGCGCGGATCGTAGGCGTTGCGCGGATGAACAGCTTGGCATCGGCGTCGGGCGCGATGACGGTGCCGATGTCACGCCCGTCGAGAACGGCGCCGCCCTCCTGATGTGCGAACCTTTTCTGCCGCTGGAGCAGTGCGGCGCGGACCAGCGGATGCGCGGAGACGACGGAGGCGAGCTTGCCGATCTCCTCCTCGCGCAGCACCGGGTCTGCGAGGGTCAGTTCGTCGAAGTCGCACGCGGCGACGGCATCGGCCTCACGCGTCGGATCAAGCTCCAGCCGGCGCACCGTGGCGGCGACCGCGCGGTACAGCAGGCCGGTGTCGAGATGCGGGAGATTATAGTGACGCGCCAGTGCCTTGGCGATCGTGCCCTTGCCCGACGCGGCGGGGCCATCAACGGCGATGATCATACCCGGGGTCATGCCAGCGCGTCCTGCCGCGCCAGCCACGCCCGCAGCATGCCGATCGTTTCCGCCGGGCGGTCATTGAACAGGCCGTGCGCGGCACCCGGCACCACGCCGAAGCCGGCCCCCGGGACGCGCGCGGCAAAGGCGCCGACCGTCACCGGCCGCGCCTCATCATACTGACCGCAAAGGAACAAGGTACGCTTCCCCTCCAGCTTGGCGAGCAACGGTTCGCCGTCATAATCCTTGAGCGTGCCGGTCGAGACGAACTCGCTCGCACCCCACATCGCGCGGTAAAGGCCTGCGTTGAAGCCGCGACCCTGCCCCGTGTAGGCCTTGATATCAGGTGCCGGCGGCTCGCGCCGGTTGAACGCCGCATAGAATGCACGGGTCGGCTCGTCGCAGCTGGGCGGCGGGGCGGGCAGGGTGAGCGCGCCGCAGCGACGCAGCTCCTCCTGGATGGGGGCGGGCAGTTCGCCGATCAGCGCGCGCGCATCGGCCAGCCAGCTGCGGGTCGAGATCAGCGGGCTGGCGAGCACCAGCCCGGCGAGCGCCGCCGGCCGGCGGGCGCCATATTCGAGCGCGATCGTTCCGCCCCAGCTTGCGCCGAGCATGTGCCAGCGAGCGACACCCAGCGCGGCGCGGATCGCCTCCAGCTCATCTACGAAGCGCGAGACGCGCCAGTTGGCAGGATTGTTGGGGTGATCGGAGCGGCCGGAATCGAGCTGGTCGTAGAGGATCACCGCCCGCTCGCCAGCGAGCGCGAGCGCTTCGAGGAAGCTCGCGTGCGTTCCCCCGGGGCCGCCATGGGCCATGATGATCGGCGCGCGCGCGCCGGCGAGGTCGCCATCGACGCGGACATAGACGCGCCCGCCCTCGACCGGGACCATCAGCTCGCGCGTCGGCCGGGCGAGATCACGCGCCCGCGCCGGGCCGGCACCGGCGAGTGCGACGCCCGCCAGGCTGGCACCGCCAGCGATCAGCGCGCGGCGGTCGATCAATGCGGCGCCGGTCGGCCCCCTGTTCGGCCCCCTGTGCAGGCCCGTGCTCAGGCCCATGTGACGCGGCCGCCAAGCTGGGTCAGCAGATCGAAGAAGCTGGGGAAGCTGGTGGCGACGGGGCTCGCGTCGTCGATCGCGACCGGCTGCGCGGCGTGGAGGCCAGCCACCGCCATGCTCATCGCGATGCGATGGTCGAGCCGGGAGGCAACCGTGCCGCCGCCGGGGATCGGATCGCCGCCCGTTCCCTCGATCGTCAGCCCGTCCTCATGCTCCTCGTTGGGGACGCCATTGGCCTCCAGTGCGGCCTTCATCACCGCGATGCGATCCGATTCCTTGACGCGCAGCTCGTCCGCGCCACGCGCGATCGTCCGGCCGCTGGCAAAGGCGGCGGCGACGAACAGCACGGGATATTCGTCGATCATCGACGGCGCGACATCATGCGGCACCTCGATCCCCGACAGCGCGGCGTGGCGCACCCGCAGGTCGGCGACCGGCTCGCCGCCGACGACGCGCGGATCCTGTTCGACGATGTCCGCGCCCATCAGGCGAAGCACGGTGACAAGGCCGGCGCGGGTCGGGTTCAAGCCGACGTTCTCGATCACCACGTCGCTGCCCGGGACGATCGACGCGGCGACCATCCAGAAGGCGGCGGAGGAGGGGTCGCCCGGCACGACGATCGACTGTGGGCGAAGCTCCGCCTCGCCCGTGAGCGAGATGATGCGCCCTTCATCGCTCTCCTCGACGCTGATCTCCGCGCCAAATCCGGCCAGCATCCGCTCGCTATGATCGCGCGTCGGCACCGGTTCGATGACGCGCGTGATGCCGGGCGTGTTGAGGCCGGCCAGCAGCAAGGCGGACTTCACCTGCGCCGAGGCGACCGGCAGGCGATAGGTGATCGGCACCGCAGGGCACAGGCCGCGCACCATCAGCGGCAGCCGGCCGCCCGGCGAGGCGGTGAACTCCGCGCCCATCGTCGAGAGCGGATCGATGACGCGGTTCATGGGCCGCGTTGACAGCGACGCGTCGCCGGTGAAGGTGGCGGTGATCGGATGGCTGGCGACCAGCCCCATCAGGAGGCGCGTCGAGGTGCCCGAATTGCCCATCTCGAGCGCGGCCTGTGGCTGGAGCAGCCCACCGACGCCGACGCCGTTGATCCGCCAGATTGCGTCATCGCCGCGTACGATGGTGGCGCCCATCGCGCGCATCGCGGCGGCAGTGGCGAGCACGTCCTCCCCTTCCAGCAGTCCCTCAACCTGGCTTTCGCCAACCGCCAGCGCGGAGAGCATCAGCGCACGGTGGCTGATCGACTTGTCGCCTGGGACGCGAATGCGGCCGGCGAGGCGAGGGGCCGAATGAACGGAGACGGGACGGGGATCAGGGTGCGCCATTGCGCGCCGCGCCTTGCCAGCGGGGTTGCGCTATGGCAAGGCGCGCGCCACTTCACAGGTCAAGACCTGCTGAACCAATTTTCCGAAAGGCAAGAGACGGCATGATCAAGCCGGAATGGGGCACGAAGCGGACGTGTCCGAAATGCGCGACGCGTTTTTACGACCTGCAGAAGGACGAGCCGGTCACGTGCATCGAATGCGGCTACGCATGGGAGCCGGAGCCGATCCTCAAGTCCAAGCAGCCGATGCCGTTCGAGGCGGCGAAGTCCGAGAAGGCAGCCGACAGCGATCTCGCTGGCGATGACGATACGGATCTGGTCGAGAACGAGGACGAGGAGCCCAACGCTGACGACGAAGTCGATCTGGGCGGTGACGACGATCTGGGCGTGGAAGCGCCGACCGACGACGACGACAACAACTGATCGTCTGAAGAAAAATAGGCTGGCAGGCGGCTTTCTTCAAAAAGGCCGCTTGCCAAGTCTGAAGCGCCCCGTTAGTGGGCGCCTTCCCAACGGAATGGGGCCGTAGCTCAGCTGGGAGAGCGTCGCAATGGCATTGCGAAGGTCAGGGGTTCGATCCCCCTCGGCTCCACCATTTCCACCACATTACGATCCATCCACCAGCGCGTGATCGCGCGGTGAGGCGCACTTGCGAGCCACACGGCTGCAGCGTGCCGCGGCGGCTAAACCGTCGCCATCCCATCGGAACGGTCACGATCCCAAGTTCGTGCGAGCGTCAGTCCGCCAAGACGGCACCGTCGTGCGCGATCCGTGCCGGCCATTATCGATCGGGTTCACGCAACCGCGCCAAAAAGTGTGCCGACGCGGTCAGCGCCGGCACCGAGGCGGGGAGTTAACGTTTCATGCCGGCACGCTGCTGCGCCATGGCACGGCGGACGGCGGCGACGAAATTGTTGCCCGGGGTTGCACGACAAGCGTCCACCACGACTGGCACGACGCTGGCGACGCCGTCGACGGTGACCGACGGATCGGACATCTTTCCCTTCGGGCCATAATTCGCGGCAAAGACGACGGCCTGCGGGCGATAATTGACGTCCACGAGGTTGAAGTCGCGGCAGGTGATCGTCTCCATCTTCTTGTTCACCTTGAACACGTCGATGTAGGTCATGCCGTCCTTCTGCGGCACCTGGGCCTGCCGTTCGATCTGGGGCGTCGTCTGGGCCGAACCGGTGGTAGCTGCGCAGGCGGCCAGGATTGCCCCCGCGATTACAAAGCTTCGCGTCATTGGAAACTCCTTCGAGTAGGGCAGCACGGGTTGAACGCTGTCCGGAAACCAGAGTTCAGCGGATCAGCGCCGAGGTCTAGTGAGGGGATGCACGGATGGCTCGGGTGGCCGTGGCCATTACAGGGCACGACGACAGGTGCTGCCGCCACGCGGCTGGGCAGGCGGCTAGCGCAGCTCAAAGAATTCCTGATGGAAGCGGGACGCCGGAAAGCCGTTGGCGATCATGCCGCCGCGCATCGCATCCCCGAAGGCGGCGGGGCCGCAAAACCAGACATCGGCAGATCGCCAGTCGGGCACCATTTCCTCAAGGCGTGGAACCGTCAGCTGCGGGTCGGGCGGGGTGACGAGCAGGTGCAGCCGCACGCCGGTGCGATCGACCAGCTCGGACAGACGATGCAGCAGTGCATCGTCGCGCATCCTGGTGGAATAGATCAGGTCGACGCTGGCTGGCCGATCCTCATCCGCCAGCCATTCGAGCCCGGCGACGAAGGGGGCGATGCCGATCCCGCCGGCGATCCACAACTGGCGGCGGCCGGAATCGAAATCGAACCGGCCATAGGGCCCCTCGATCGTGACGGTCTGTCCGGGAAACAGGCGGTCGGGCAGCGCCTTGGTATAATCGCCCAGCCCCTTGATGCCGAAGCGGAGACGGCCGTCATGGCGCCAGGCAGAGGCGATCGAAAAGGGGTGCGCGCCCTCCCGGTCGCCAAAGTCGACAAAGGCGAACTGGCCGGCAAGATGCCCGGGCCAGGCAGTAGTGAGGCGGACGACCACCTCGGTCACGTTGCTGTCACGATAATGCTCGACCGCCTCGATCGTACCCGTCGCACGGCGCGATTTGCCGATGCGGTGGAACAGCGATGCCATGGCCGCGACCGATGCGGCGGCCATCAGCACGCTCAGGAAAGGCCCGATCGGCGCCGCCCAATAGGTGCGCCCCATGAGGATCGTGGCGTGGAACACCAGCACGAGAAAGACGACCGAGAGCAGCCGGTGGGTGGTGAAGAACAGCCGATAGGGAAAGCGTTTCCACAAGGCGATCAGCACCAGCGCGATCATCAGGTACAGCGCAGGCTCCGCCACGCTGACCGCGGCGCCATGCCAGTCGCGGAACGGGTCGAAGCCGGCCGGTACTGCGGCGCCGCTTCGTGGGCGGCGCACGGGTGCTTCCAGCCAACCCCAACGCACAAAATTGCGCGGCAGGATCTCGATCAACCAATGGATGATCGCGACGATCGTCGCCGCGATCCCGAACCATTTGTGCAGGCGGTAGTATTTATCCAGCCCACCCAGGAAGCCTTCGATCTGGACGGGGCGCGCGGCCAGGATCAACCCGACGGACATGAGCCCGATCGCCACCAGCCCGGTGTAATTGATCAGCGTATGGCGAACCCCCCAGAAGCCGCCGGAGCCTGGGGTGCGCATCATGCTGAAGGCCCACAGGATGCTCAGCAACAGCGGTACGGCGACAAACGCGAGCACGATCCGCGCGCGATGCGCCATCTCCTGTCCTCCGCTCCCGTTGGCTTTTTGTCCGCTGTGCGGATCACAGGGAATGACAGGCCGTGCGCGCGGGTGCGCTCAGCAATCTTACGGAGCGGCGACCGTCAGCGCGCGTCTCCGACCGCAGTGCGCAGGCTGCGCAAGGTGATCGACCAGCGGGTTTCCTCCATCGCGGCGATGCTATGTTCCCAGTCGTCGCGTGCCATGCCGCTGAGCTGATAGGCGCCGCGCGGCGCCAGCGGCACGGTGACGCGGGAGAATTTCGCGCCTGCCCGGCGACGAAAGCGCATCGCGGCCGGCGCGCCGAGCGAGATGCCGAGCACATGGCCGAAGGCAGGCCGGTCGCGATGCCAGCCGATGCCAGCGCCGGGATCGTAGCGGATGAGGAGCGCCTGGACGAGATCAGTGGCGGCAATGCCGGCAAAGGCGGCGGCCCGGTCGCGGATCGGAATCAGCCAGTCGGGGAAGGGCACCCCCGGTTCCAGCCGACCGCGATCGAAATCATAATGCCAGCCAAAGGAGCTGGTCAGCCGCTTGCCGGTCCAGCCCTGAAAGCGGAAGGGCGCGAGCGCCGTCGCATCGATCTTAGCGATCAGTTGCTGCTCCTCCGCTGCCGTGACCAGATCGCTGGTGGTGGACAGGCCGGGAAGGGCAGGCTGCGCAGGCATGGCAGGCAGGTCGAACAGCATGTCCATGGCCATCATTGTGCCCCGGCGTCGCGCGGCGCGACTTCATGGCCGAACACGCTGCGACCGCCGTAGGCGTGCGACTGGCGGCGTTCCTCGGCGATGAATGCCTCGACTGACGGCCCGCGCGCACGCGCCTCAAGCTGGCGTGCCTGCTGATCGAGGCGGCGGAGCGCGGCGCTTTTCTCATCCTGCCCCAGCCGCGCGGCCGTGACCGCCGCCTTCATCACGCCGATCGTCTGATCATAAACGTGCGTCGGCACGGGGAAGGGGTGACCGTCCTTGCCGCCATGCGCCAGACTGAAGCGCGCCGGGTCGCTGAACCGACAGGGCGCGCCGTGCACGACCTCCGCCACCATCGCGAGCGCGCGGACGGTACGCGCACCGATGCCGGGGATCAGCAGCAGCTCCGGGAAGTCCGCCGGCCCGCGCTCAGCCGCAGCGGCAAGCGCACCATGGAGGCGGCGGGTGACGACGTTCTCCGACCTGACATCGTGATGGGCCGGCATCGCGAGATGCGGCAGCATCGCCTGCGGATCGGGCGGCGCGGGTCGGTGGCCGCCCGCTTCCGGATCGATGTCGCGGAGCAGCCCGACAACGCCGTCCGGGCCCTCATCACGCAGCAGCGACAGTTGCCGGTCGCGGGAGGGGGCGGCGCGGGTGTCTGCCAGGTTCACGATTCGCCCGCGGCTGTTCCCCTCGATTGCGGCATGGGGCGCATCGAGGAAGCTTTCCATCCCTTCCGACAGCCAGTGGTAACGCCGGGCCTGACGGCGATCGCCATTCATCCCCTGCTGGATGACCACCCAGCGCCCGTCGTCGCCGACGATGAAGCCGTGAAGATAGAGATCGAACCCGTCCTGCACCGCCGCGCTGTCCACCTTGGCGACCAGCCGGCTGGCGCGGGCAAGCGCGTCGCCGTCGATACCGACGCGCGCACCCACCGCGGCGAGTTCCGCCGGCGTGGCGCGGCTATGGCGGCCGCGCCCGCCGCAGACGTGGAGGCCAAGGTCGCCCGCGCGCGGCGCCAGCCCCCGCTTCAGCGCGCCGAGCACGCTGGTGGTGATGCCGGAGGAATGCCAGTCCATCCCCATCACCGCGCCAAAGGATTGAAACCAGAAGGGGTGGGCCAGCCGGCGGAGGAATTCGTCGCGCCCGTATTCGATTACGATCGCCTCCGCGATAACCGCGCCCAGTCGCGCCATCCGCTGCCCCAGCCACGCAGGCACGCGGCCGCCATGCAGCGGCAGATCGGCACTGCCCCCGCGCCGCGCCATCAGCGGTGATCCGCCAGGAGCGCGCGGTGGGGACGGCGGGTGATCGGCCGGCTCGGCATGGCAGCGGCTATAGCCGATCCGGAACGAAGGTGGAACATCGAATCGCCGCTCATGGTCGGTGGCTGACCGGGGCGGGGCGGCCATGGGAACTGACGACGCCATCCTGCGCTGTGTTCCGGGACAAGGATCATTGATGTGATGGAGACGCTGGTGGCGGATCAAAAGTCTGCGATTTTGTACCGGATGGTGCTGCCCGACCATGTTTGCCCGTTCGGGGTGCGTGCGAAGGAGATGCTGGAAACGGCGGGATATGCCGTTGACGATCGCATTCTCTCGACGCGCGAAGAGGTGGATGCGTTCAAGGCGGACCAGGGTGTGGAGACCACGCCGCAGGTCTTCATCGATGGTGAACGGATCGGCGGCAGCGACGATCTGCAGCGGTATCTCGGCGCATGATCGCCGCCCGCACGCAGCCCGCGACTGGGCTTTCGCGCGTCGCCGCAGCGACGATCGTTGCTGGTGTCATGGGCGTGAGCGCGCTGGTCGGTCGACGCAACGCCCCTGACAAGAGCCACCCCGGCATCCGCGGGTGGTATCGCCGGCTGGACAAGCCGTCGTTCACCCCGCCCGACGCCGCCTTCGGTGCGGTCTGGCCGGCACTCGAAGCGGGCCTCGCGGTCGGCGGCTATCGCCTGCTCCGCGCACCCGCGAGCACGAGCCGTAATCTGGGCGTTGGCCTGTGGCTGCTCAACACCGGGATGATCGGCGGCTGGACCGAATTGTTCTTCCGCAAGCGCGCGCTTGGCGCGAGCACCGCGGCATCGGCGATGATGATGGGCACCGGCGCAGGCTATGTCGTCGCGGCGAGCCGGGTAGACCGACCGGCCGGGCTGCTCGGCGTGCCGTTCGTCGCCTGGCTCGGCTTTGCCACCCTGCTCGCCGAACAGGTGTGGCAGCGCAATCCCGATCGCGGCGCGGCGGCGGCGTGAGCGCGATGCGCGCGGGCGTCACCTTTGCTGGATCGGTCGAGCGTCGCTGACGGCGTGGCGCGCAACCGTTATTACCACGGGCCCCCGACCGACCATTTCGACGGCACCCGCTTCTTCAACCCCGGGCAATCGGGGCCGGAGGGCGGGCTGCGCGCCATCTTGCGATGGAAACTGGCGGGGGGCGCAGCACGCTGGCCCGAAACGGTGCCGGTATCGCCCGCGGTCCCCGACGCGCACGTGCCGGGGACCCGCATCACCATGGTCGGCCATGCCTCCACGCTGATCCAGGCGGCGGGTTGGAACATCCTGACCGATCCTGTGTGGTCGCCGCGCGCCAGTCCGTTCAGCCGGCTCGGGCCCCGACGTGTGACGGCGCCCGGCATCCGGTTCGAGGATCTGCCGCCGATCCACGTCGTGCTGATCAGCCATGCGCATTACGATCATCTGGATATCGCGACGTTGCGCCGGCTGCAGGCGGCGCATGATCCGCTGATGGCGATGCCGCTGGGCAATGACGCGATCGTCCGCGCCGGCGTGCCCGGCGCACGCTGTCTCGCGGGGGATTGGTGGGACACGCTGCGGCTGGGCGAGGGCGTGGCGACGACGCTGACCCCCGCCTATCATTGGGCGAACCGCTGGCCGACGGACGTGCGCATGCCCTTGTGGAGCGGCCATTATCTGACGACGCCGGCGGGGACGATCTGGTTCGCCGGCGACACTGGCTATGGCGACGGCGCGATCTTTGAACAATTGCCCGAGCGGCTCGGCAGCCCGGACGCCGCGCTGATCCCGATCGGCGCCTATGCCCCGCGCTGGTTCATGGCGCCCCAGCATGTCGACCCGGCCGAAGCCGTGCGCATCTGCGAGCAGGTCGGCGCGGCACAGGCAATCGGCATCCACTGGGGCACGTTCCAGCTCACCGACGAACCGCGTGAGGAGCCACCGCGGCTGCTCGCCGCCGCCGCGCGTGCGATGGGCTTTGCGCCGGACCGGTTTGTCGCTGGAGAGCCCGGCGATGCATATGACATCAGGCGCTCATCACCGCGCGGGGCGTGAGCAGAAGTCGCCTGGCTCAAGCAGCGCGCAGCTTCATCATCATCGAACGGCCGGGCGCGGTCCGCACGCGGACATAGCCCTCCATGGCGCGGTCCAGCGCCGCGTCGCCGCTGTCGACCAGCAACGTCGCATCGCTGAGCGCGGCCAGCTTCCCGGCGTCCGCCAGCACGATCAGGCCCTGCGGCGCAGCGCGGGCGATTACCGCGGCGTCGATCTGCTGGTTGCCGCGGCCAAGTAGGAAGCCCTGGCCGCCGATCACGCCCAGCACGAGGCGCGGCGGCGTATCGGCGGTCAGTTCGCGCAGCCTCGCGGCACCGGCGTCGATCGCCACCGGCTCGCCATGCGCGAAGGCATCGACGCCCAGCAAGGTGCCGCATCCCGCCAGCGCATGCTTCACCATCATCATCGTGGCGCCAGGACCGATGATCGCCAGCGGTTCGCCGCGCAATTCGCGCGCCAGCGCGGCGGCGGCACGCTCCAGATCAGCGGCCGAGGTGCTGGCCGATGTTGCTTTCACCGCCTGCATCCCCCGCGCGCGCGGCACATGCAGTACGCCATATAGCGTGATAGCGCCCCGGTCATCGCGATCCATCACGTCCGCCGCAACGGGCGGGCGACCGTAGCCGGTGAGGCAGCTTTTCAGGATGGTGCCAGCCGTCGCGGGACTCGTCGCAAAGACCGCACTGTGCATCTTCACCCCGGCGGGTATGCCGATGACGGGCAAGCACCCCAGGTCAGCGGCAAGAAGGTCACGTGCCGTGCCGTCACCCCCTGCAAAGACCAGCAGGTCGACCCCGGCGGACAGGATCGCCCGCGCTGCCGCAATCGTGTCGGCTGAGGTGGTCCGCTCGGCAGCTGCCGCGTGGGCCAGGTCGCACGGTAGGGAGGCGGACCGGGCGGCGTCCTCGCCCATCGCGCCTGCGCTGGTCACGATCGTGCACTGTTCGCCGGCAAGCGCGGCCAGCGCCGCCGAGGCACGCGTCGTTGTCAGCGACGAAGCCGTCTCCGCCGGCGCGGAGCCGCTCACGCCGTCTGATCCCTTTAGCGCGAGCGGCCCGCCAATCCCGGCGACCGGGTTGACAATCAGGCCGAGGCGCACGCAAGTCCTGTTCGCACAGCAATCATAATGTGCGCTGTTAGCACAAATCCATGAGAGATTCCATGCCAGCACCGGATCGCGCGCATCCTTACATGCCCAATTCGACGGCCGAGCAACGCGCAGACCTGCTGCGGGCGATTGGCGCCGACACGACCGAGGCCCTGTTTGGGCAAATCCCAGATTATCACCGCCTGCGCACGCCGATCGACATGGCGCCGACGCTCAGCTCCGAGGTGGAGCTGGCGCGGCATCTTGACGGGCTGTTGGCGCAGAACCGGCCGGCGGCGTCGATGACGAGCTTTCTTGGCGGGGGCTGTTGGCAGCATCACGTCCCCGCCGTGGTGGACGAGATCGTCAACCGCGCCGAATTCCTGACGCCGGTGTGGGGCACGCCATCGTCCGATTTCGGGCGCAACCAGGCGTGGTTCGAATTCACCAGCCAGCTGGGCGCGCTGCTTGAGCTCGAGATGGTCGGCCTGCCGGTGTACAGCTGGGGCTGCGCCGCCGGGCACGCGCTGCGCATGGCGGCGCGGATCAACGGCCGACGCCGCGTGCTGGTCCCGGCGCGGATGTGCCCGGAGCGGCGCGCGGTGCTCCATTCCTATTGCGCCTCCGCCGGTGCCGACCGCGGGATCGTGGTCGAGACATATCCGTGCGACCTGCTGGGGCGCGCCGATGTCGATGCGCTGCGTGCGCTGGCGGATGACGGGATCGCGGCGGTCTATTTCGAAAATCCTGCATTCCTCGGCGGGCTGGAGCATCGCGTGGCCGATATCGTCGATATCGCGCACGCCGTGGGTGCCGAGGCGGTGGTTGGTGTCGATCCGATCAGCCTCGGCGTGATCGCCGCGCCGGGCGCTTATGGCGCGGACATTGCCGTTGGCACGATCCAGACGCTGGGCATCCATATGCATGCCGGCGGCGGGCTGGGCGGTTTCATCGCGTCGCGCGATGAGGAACGCTACACCGCCGAATATCCGACGCTGCTGAACAGCATCACCGAGACGGTCGACGGCAAGATGGCGTTCGGCATGATGCGGTTCCACCAATCCTCCTACGGTTCGCGTGAGGAGGGGAAGGACTGGACCGGCAATTCGACCTACCTCTGGGCGGTTGGCGCCAGCGTGTACATGGCGCTGCTCGGCCCGGCCGGCTTTCGCGAAGTGGGTGAACTGATCCTCGATCGATCGCACCGGGCCGCCGAGCGGCTGGCCGGAATTGCCGGAGTGTCCGTCCCCGAGACGGGCGGGTTCTTCAAAGAATTCCCGGTCTCTTACGATCGTGCCGACTTCGCGAGCGTCGATGCGGCGCTGCGCGCGCGCAACATCCTGGGCGGGATCGACGTGGGCAAGCTGTGCCCCGAGCTGCCGTCGGCCGCGCTTTACGCCTTCACCGAAATTCATGACGACGCCAGTGTGGATGCGCTGGGCGTCGCGCTGCAGGAGATCCTGGCATGACGCTCCGTCGCTATCACGCACCCGTCTGGGACGAGCCGATCATCATGGAAATGGGCGCGCCGGGCCGGCGTGGACAGCATTTCCCGCGCGTGGAGGGCGGCGCCTCCCGCGTGCCCGCCGCGCTGCGCCGTGCGAACCCGCCCGCGCTGCCGGAAAATTCCGAGCCGGACGTGCTGCGCCATTACCTGCGCCTGTCGCAGGAGACGATGGGCATGATCGGCATCAGCCTGTTCGGCACCTGCACGATGAAATACAATCCGCGCCGCGGCGAGCAGACCGCGATGCGGCGCGAGATCGCCGGCGTCCATCCGGCGCAGCATCCCGATACGATTCAGGGCCTGCTGGCCGCGGTTCATGGGATGGAAGAGGCGCTGCGCGCGCTGTCGGGCATGGACGGTTTCACTTTCCAGCCGGCGGGCGGGGCGGACGCCGCCTATACGCAGGCATGCATCACCCGCGCGTGGCACGCGTCGCGTGGCGAGGCGGGGCAGCGCACCGAGATCATCACCAGCATCCAGTCGCATCCGTGCAACCCGGCGACCGCCGCGACCGCCGGTTTCGATGTCATCACGCTTCCGCTGGGGCCGAACGGCTATCCCGAACTGGACGCGCTGCGCGCCGCGGTGTCGTCGAAGACGGCAGCGCTGATGATCAACAACCCCGACGACATGGGCGTTTATAACCCCGAGATCGACGAATGGGTGCGGATCGTAAAGGCCGCCGGTGGCCTCGCTTTCTACGATCACGCCAATTTCAACGGCGTGATGACGAAGATCCGCGCGCGCGACCTGGGCTTCGATGCGTGCATGTTCATGCTGCACAAGACGTTCGGCGTGTCGAAGGGCGGCGGTGGGCCGGCTGTCGGCGCCTATGGCTGTTCGGCAGAGCTGTTGCCGTTCCTGCCGGGGCCGCGCGTGGTGCGTGCCGAGGATCGCTTCACGCTTGAGGACGGATCGGTCGATGCGCCCAAGGTGCGCGAATATCTCGGCAACCTGCATCAGGTGTTCAAGGCATATGCCTGGGTCCGCGCGATGGGCGTCGAGGGGCTGTCCGAAGCGTCCGACATGTCGGTGCTGCTGAACAATTACATGGAGAATCGCCTGCTTGAGGTGCGCGGTGTCACCCGCTCGCACCCCGACATGCCCGGCTGGCGTCTGGAAATGACCCGCTTCAGCATGGAGAAACTGTTCGAGGACACCGGCGTCAGCGCGCTCGATGTGCAGAACCGCATGGGCGATTTCGGCATCGACGCATTCTGGCTGAGCCATGAGCCATGGATCGTGCCGCAGCCGTTCACGCCGGAAGCCGGCGAGATGTGGTCGCGCGAGGACGTGGATTACTGGATCGATGTTCTCGCCCATGTCGTCGATGAGGCGTATCGCGATCCGGAGATGGTGAAGACCGGACCGCACAATCAGGTCGTGAAGCCGCTGGCCCCGCGCAACCTGGATGATCCGGCGATCGGCTCGACCACCTGGGCCGCGCATCAGCGGAAGAACGCCCGCGCCTGAACGGCAGTCGTGACCGCAGATGGAAAGGGGCGCGGACCGATATGGTGCGCGCCCCTTTTCGCTTGTCTGTGCCGCCGCTTTTTGGGGTGCGGCGGCACCGAGTTTCAGATCAGGCGTCGCCGCTGCCGCGCAGCTCGGCCAGAACCTGATCCGCGGCATCGCGGAACGCAGCAACCGAGCGGTCGATCTCTTCGCGCTGGATGACGAAGGGGGGCGAGAAGGCGACGGTGTCGGCGGACGGCAGCGCGCGGCCGATAACGCCGCGGTCTAGCGCGCCCTTCACGATGCGCGCCGCGACCTTCAGCGCCGGATCGAACGCGACCGGCCCGGTATCGCGCACTTCCTTCACGAACTCGACCGCGCCGATCAGCGCCTGCCCACGTACTTCGCCAACCAGGGGATGATCCGCAAAGGCCGCGCGCAGCGCCGCCTGCATATGCGCACCCTCGTCGGCGACGCGGGCGAGCATGTTCTCCTTGTCGATCAGGTCGAGGTTGGCGAGCGCGGCGGCCGCGCCCAGCGGGTGGCTGGAATAGGTGTAGCCATGGCCGAAGGCGCCGAACTGGCTGCCCGCGCCGCTCAGCACGTCCCACACCCGCTGCCCGACGATACAGGCGGAGAGCGGGAAGTAAGCGGAGGTCAGGCCCTTCGCGACGGTGATCATGTCTGGCTGCATGTCGAGCAGCTCGGACCCGAACATCGCGCCCAGGCGCCCGAAGCCGCAGATCACTTCGTCGGCGATCAGCAGGATGTCGTGGCGGCGAAGCACGTCGCGCATCGCGGCATAATAGCCCTCCGGGGGAGCGATCACGCCGCCGGCGCCCATCACCGGCTCCATGATCATCGCGCCGATCGTGTCCGCGCCCTCGCGCGCGATCAGTTCCTCGAGGTCCGCGACCAGCTTGGCGGTGAATTCCGCGTCGGTCAGGCCATGGCCTTCCCACAGGCGGCGCGGGGCAGTGGTGTGGCGCACCATCGGCAGCGGCAGGTCGAACCCGGCGTGGAGGCCCGGCAGGCCGGTCAGGCCGGCGGTCATGATCGTCACGCCATGGTAGCCGCGCTGGCGGGCGATGATCTTCTTCTTCTGCGGGCGGCCCAGCGCATTGTTGTAATACCACACCAATTTCACCTGGGTGTCGTTGGCGTCCGAGCCCGAATTGCCGAAGAACACCTTCGACATGCCGGCGGGTGCCATGTCGATCAGCCGCTGGGCGAGCAGGGCGGGCTTGTCGCTGCTCATCGAGGAAAAGGCGTGGCAATAGGAAAGCTGATTGGCCTGATCGCGCAGCGCGTCGGCAATCTCGCTGCGACCATAGCCGACGTTGACGCACCACAGGCCGGCCATCGCATCGACATAGTCGATACCGCGCTCATCGGTCAGGACGGCGCCCTTGCCGTGCGTGATCACCACGGGTGGGCCGCTGCGCTCATGGTCGGCCAGCATGGTGAAGGGGTGGAACACGAACTTGCGGTCGATCTCCGCCGTGCTGAGACCGGAACTGCTCACTGCCATTACGTAAAACCCCTCGCTCGTCACGCGAACACATGTGCGCTATGTGGTAATAATGCCGCGGGGCGCGATCGCGCAAGGGGATGGCGCATTCTGCGCTGCGCGGAATCGACGCAATGGCTGAAGCATTGTAGGCCGGGTTCAAACAACGCCGCCTCGATCGACGGTCGGGCACGGCAAAGGAGTGAATATGGTTTCAGCCGAACAGGACGTCAGTGATCGCGATTATGTCAATTCGCTGGCCCGCGGGCTCGAAGTGATATCGTCCTTCACGCGTACACGGCCGAAGATGACCTTGAGTGAAATCTCCCGGGCGACTGGCATGACGCGCGCCACGGTGCGGCGGTTCTTGCTGACGCTGGTGCGCGAAGGATATGCCGAAAAGGACGACAAGCTTTTCAGCCTGAAGCCCAAGGTGCTTGAGCTTGGCTATTCGGCGCTGTCGTCGATGGGTATTCTCGACGTCATCCAGCCCGTCATGAATGACCTTTCGCGAGAGCTTCAGGAATCGGTCTTCGCCGCGGTCCTGACGGGTGACTACGTGACCTATATCGCGCGGGCGACATCCGAACGGCTGGTGAACGTGAGCATCACGATCGGCAGCACGACTCCCGCCCATGCGGTGTCGACGGGGCGCGTTCTGCTGGCGGCCGAACCGAACGATGCGCTGGAACGCTACATCGATCGCGTGAAGCTGGAACCGATCACGCCGCACACGGTGACGTCCAAGGTCAAGCTGCGTGCCGAGATCGAAAAGGTCCGGCTGGAAGGCTATAGCTTCGTCGACCAGGAACTGGAGATCGGGCTTGGCTCGCTGTCCGTCCCGGTGCGCAACCGAGAGGGCCGGGTACTCGCCGCGTTAAACGTGTGCTGCCCGACGGCGCGCGTTACGTCGGAGGACATGCGCAAGAACATCCTGCCGGAACTGATCGCGGCGTCGCAGACGGTGACGCGCGGCATGTAAGGGCATCGCCTCCCGCCGGCGTCATGCGGGGCGGGGGGCAGGAGGACGAGCGGCCGGCGAAGTACGCCGGTCCGCTCGCCTCCCGACCGATCAGTTCGCGCTTGTCAGCGCGGCGCGCGCCGGCGGCGTGGCATCGCTCCGGTTGAATTTGGGCGTGCTTTCCCCGCGCAGCGTGCGCACGAAGAAGCTGTACTGGCGACGCAGCACGTACTCCATCGGCTCCTCCGACCGGCCCACGCCGTGATCGGCGCCCGGTACCACCAGCAGGTCGAAATCCTTGCCCGCCTTGATCAGGCGATCGGCCACCTGCATCGTCACCGCCGGATCGACATTCATGTCGAGCTCGCCGGAGATCAGCAGCAGGTCGCCCTTCAGGCGCCAGGCATTGTCGACGTTGGACGACCGCGAATAGCTTTCGTCGATCGGCCAGCCCATCCACTGTTCGTTCCAGCTGACCTTGTCCATGCGGTTGTCGTGGCAGCCGTTGTACGCCACCGCCGCCTTGTAGAAATCGGGGAAGAACAGCAGGCCGCCAAGCGCGTTCTGCCCGCCCAGCGAGCCGCCATACAGGCCCACGCGATCGGCATCATAATAGCTGTACTTGGCCGCGGCGGCGCGGTGCCACAGGATGCGATCGGGCGCGCCGCCTTCGCCGACATTCTTCCACGTCACATCATGGAACGCCTTTGACCGGTGCAGCGTGCCCATGCCGTCGATCTGGACGACGATGAAGCCGAGGTTCGCCTGGGCCTGCATGCCGACCACTTCGTCGCCGCCGGCGTGGAAGCCGAACGGCCACCATTTCTTCGGCACGAAGGCGTCGAAGCCGGCGCCGTAAATGTTCTCGATCACCGGATATTTCTTGGTCGGGTCGAAATCGGCCGGGCGGACGATCACGCCCCAGATGTCGGTCTTCTCGTCACGGCCCTTGGCGACGAACGTCTCCGGCGCCTTCCAGCCAGCGGCGAGCAGGCGCGAGATGTCGGCTTTCTCGATCGTGTCCACCAGCGAGGCGTCGGCGGTGCGGCGCAGCTCGGCGACCGGCGGCATGTCGGTGCGCGAATAGATGTCGACATAATGCTGCCCGTCCGGCGAGAAGACGACATCGTGGAACGCGTCCGCCTGCGTCAGCCGCGTCAGGCCGCGGCCGTCGAAGCCGATGCGGTAGAAATGCTGGAGATATGGATCGCCGCCCTCGCGGCCATTGGCGGTGAAGATGATCGTGCGGGTCGCGGGGTCGACGCTGACGATGCGGCGCACCACCCAGTCACCCTTGGTGATCTGGTTGCGGATCCTGCCCCCGCGCCCGTCGACCAGGTAGAGGTGGTTCCAGCCGTCGCGCTCCGACATCCAGATGATCTCGCGCCCGGTGCCATCGACATCGCGATGGTCCATGCGGGGCGCATAGACGAAGGTGTCGGACTTCTCCGCCATCACCTCGCGCGGCTTGCCGGTACGCGCATCCACCTCGATCAGCCGGTACACCGCATGACCGCGCTGATTGTAGGTGAAGGCGAAGCTGGCGGAATCCTTGCGCCACGTCACCTTGCCCAGCTGATAGGGATTGTCGAACAATGCCGGGTCGACGTCGATCTGCTTGGCGGCAGCGACATCGAACAGGATGGGGCGATCGATATCGATCACGTCGCCGGGCTTCGGGTACAGCTGGGTGATCAGCTTGGGTTCGAGCTGGTCGGTGGGCGAGCTCGCCACGCGATAGATCTCGCGGCGATGCCCCGCGCGCACGCGGTTGATGACGACGCGCGCAGAATCCGGCGACCAGGTGATCGTCTCCGGATCGTAGAAATTGGCCGGTGAGCCGTCGCCGCTGCGGACCAGCTCGCGTCCGTCGCCAGTAGCGCGCACCACCAGATTGTCGCCCTCGACCGTCGCGACATAGCGACCGTCCGGAGACGCGCGCGGCCTGTTGTCGGCCGGCACGCTCAGGTCACGCAGCACGCCGATCGCCTTGGGACGACCCGGCGCGGCAGGTGTGGGGCGGCAGACATAGGTGTCGAGCGCGCAGGTGAGCCGCCGGTCACCAACCGCGATCAGGATGGCGCGATCGTCGGGGGAGAGCGCGAACTCACTGAACGGCAGGCGATCGGCGCGATAGGTGTCGCCAGTGATCTTGCCGATCGCACCGCCAAGACGCGCATGATCGAACGCATCGCGCTTCTCCCTGTCCGCCAAGCGAACACTGATGAAGCGAAAACCGTCCTTTTCGGTCCGACGATAGTGGAAGTGGCTGCCGTCGTTTGACCAGACGGCCGCATCCGCCACCCCATCGGTCAGGTACATCGTGCGCTCACGCAGGCTCAGCGCGTCCTTGTAGGCGGCTTCGTTAGGCTGGGCGGCAGCCGCCCCGCTGCATGCCACCAAAAAAACGCCGGCTGTTGCAGCCCGAACTAAGCGCATCAGATCCCTCCAAAAAGTTCCACGTAGTGCGAGGAAATCGCAAATTTGTTGTGCCCCGCGTTCGAACTACGCAGGAAAATGCTTGACGACAAGTGCGCTCTACGAACAAAACTGCGCCGTGCGAACGAAAAGAGCAAAGGGGTTTGTTGATGACTAGGGCTTCCGCAGCCAGGCGTATCCTGTTGACCACTGCTGCGCTGTTTGTGTCGATTCCGGCGGCCGCGCAGGACGTGGGCGGTGAACTGGCGGGCCAGCCCGCCGCGGACAATGGCGGCGGCGATATCGTGGTGACCGGCTCGCGCATCGCCGTGCCGAACCTCCTGTCGAACAGCCCGATCAACACCACGGATTCGCAGGAACTCGCGCTTCAGGGCACCGTCAACGTCGAGGATTCGCTGGTCGAAATCCCGCAGGCGACGCCTGGCACCAGCAGCACCAACAACAACGGCAGCAACGGTACGACGACCGTCAACCTGCGCGGCGTTGGCGATATCCGCACGCTCGTCCTCGTCGATGGCAAGCGCTGGATGCCGTCGGGCAACACCGGCGTGGTCGATCTTAACACCATCCCGGTCGCCCTGCTGAAGCGGGTCGAAGTCGTCACCGGCGGCGCATCGGCCGTGTACGGCTCGGACGCGCTGGCGGGCGTCGTCAACTTCATCTTCAACGACCGTTTCGAGGGCGCGCAGCTTGGCCTGACCTCGCAGATCACCGAGCGTGGCGACGGGCATCTGTTCGACGCAAACCTGACGGTCGGCGGCGAATTCGCCGACGGTCGCGGCCACATGACCATGTGGGGCGGCTATACGAAGCGTGAGCCGATCTTCCAGGGCCAGCGCGAATTCTCGCGCTACGCACTGCAGCCGAGCCGCGACCGCACCAGCCTGATCCGCGCCGGTTCGACCACTTCCTTCCCCGCAAACATCGTCCTGTCGGCCCCGGGTAACCGCGGTATCGACGCCGATGGCGACGGCACCGTCTCGTTCGGTCCCGGCGGCACGCTCAACGGCGAGGCGAGCTTCTACAACACCAATCCGGTCAACTATTTGCAGGTCCCGCAGGAGCGCTGGCTGGGCGGTGCGAACGTCCGCTATGACGTGACCGACGATATTGAGGCGTTCGGCCGCTTCACCTTTGCGCACAACCGCGTCTCCACGCAGCTTGCGCCGAGCGGCACCTTCTTCGCCTCGTTCGGCCTCAATCCGGACAATCCGTTCCTTGCGCCGGCAACCGTCGCGGCGCTGCGGGTCGAGGCGGGTGCCGGCGGTGTCGATGCGAACGGCAATCTGCGCACGCAGATCGGCTATCGCTTCGCCGCGCCGCGCTTCTCCGAATTCACCCGCAACGCCTTCCAGGTGCAGGGCGGCCTGCGCGGCAAGGTGGGCGGCTGGAACTGGGAAGTATTCGCCCAGCATTCGCGCACTGATCTCAACACCCAGCTCACCGGCGACGCCAACCTTGGCCTCATTCAGCAGGCGCTGCTGGTGCGCGACGTCAACGGCACGCCGCAGTGCATCGATCAAACCGGCGGCTGCGTGCCCCTCAACATCTTCACCAACGATCCCTCGTCGGTGAGCCAGGCCGCGCTCGACTTCATCTCGCTCGACCTTCAGGTTCAGGCGATGACCCGTCAGACGGTCGCCGGCGGTACGCTGTCGGGTGACCTGGGCAACATCCGCTCGCCGTTCGCCGACAATCCGATCGGCCTCGCTTTCGGTGTCGAATATCGCGAGGAAGGGTCGAGCTATCGCCCCGACGCCAATTACGAGGCAGGCCGCTCGGCCGGCTTCGGCACCGCGGCGACCGTCATCGGCAACTTCAACGTGAAGGAAGCCTTTGGCGAAATCCGCATCCCGCTGATCGAATCGCGCCCCTTCTTCGAGGCGCTGTCGTTCGAGGGCGGCTATCGCATCTCGGACTATTCGACCGCCGCCGGCACGGTCCACACCTTCAAGGCAGGCGGTGACTGGGCCCCTGTCCGCGACATCCGCTTTCGCGGCCTGTACCAGCGCGCGGTTCGCGCCCCGAACATCAACGAGCTGTTCCAGCCGCGCGTCGAAACCGCCGTCACCGGCATCGATCCGTGCGCGGGCGTCAACCCGACTGCCAGCCAGGCCTTGTGTGAGGCGACCGGCGTCCCCGGCGGCCGCTATGGCGCCGTGCCGCTGCCGCCGGCCGGCCAGTTCCAGGGCTTCACGGGCGGTAACCCGAACCTGAACGTCGAGAAGTCGGACACCTATACGATCGGCGCGATCTTCCAGCCGTCGTTCATCCCGCGGCTCGTCGTCTCGGTCGATTATTACAGCCTGAAGATCGTCGATGCGATTGAATCGCTGGCCGGCGGCGCACAGAACGCGCTCAACGCCTGCTATTTCAACACGCAGAACATCAATTCGGTGTTCTGTCAGTCGATCCTGCGTGATCCGATCAACGGCTCGCTGTTCGGCGGCAATGAGACCGGCGTTTACGCCACGCTCGTCAACACTGGCCGGATCGAGACCAAGGGCTTCGACTTCGCGGTGAACTATTCCGTGCCGATCGGCTCGGGCCAGGTGCGCTTCGGTGGCAACGCCACGTATGTCGACAGCTTCATCCGTCAGGGTGGCGAAGGGCTGCCGGCCTATGAATGCTCGGGCCGGTTCGGCGCGATCTGCAACGGCCTGATCCCGCAGTTCAAGTCGACCAGCCGTCTCGCGTACGAAAATGGCGGCACGATCGTCTCGCTGCGCTGGCGGCACATCGGCAAGGTGGAGCTCGATCGCTTTGCGCTCGGCACCGACACCCGTCCGTCGCCGGTCACCAGCCTGCGTGCGGCGAACTACTTTGACCTCGATACCTCGCTCAACGTGTCGGAAGCCTTCACGCTCACGGCCGGCATCTCGAACCTGTTCGATCGCCAACCGCAGGTGTTCGGCAATGACGTGGGCGGCCTCGGCGCCACCGCGAATACCTATCCGGGCACCTATGACGGCCTTGGCCGCATGTTCCGGATCGGCGCTGTCGCGAAGTTCTGAGGCAAGGAAGCAGTAAGATGATGGATCGGCGGAGCCTTCTGAAATCCGGCGTTGCGTGTGCCGCAGTCGCCGCACTTCCCGGCGGGGCCATGGCCCAGGCCGGGAAGGGGGCTCCCCGATCCGATCCTGCCACGGCGGCGCGGCTCGATGCTCTTTATGCCCGTGTGTGGCGCGAAGAGATCGCGTCGTCGCCCCAGCGGCTGACCTCGCTCGGGCTGGACCGCGGCGCGGAACATGCCGCGGCTCGGCGCTTGCTGAACGACCGGTCGGAGGGCGCGTTCGCCCGCTCGATGGACACGCTGCGGCGTGCCCGGACGGAGCTGGCGCAGATCGACAGGACGAAGCTGGCCGGGATCGACCTGGTCAATCATCGGTCGATGAAATTCTACGCCGACATCACCCTCGAGGGGTATGACCGGTTCAAATATGGCGAGCCGGGTTACCCGCGCGCCTATGCCGTCAACCAGCTCGATGGCACGTACAACAACATCCCCGACTTCCTCGACACCGCCCACCGGGTCGAGACGGCGGAGGACGCCGAGGCTTATCTCAGCCGCCTGAATGCCTTCGCGACGGTGCTGGATCAGGACACCGAACGCTCGCGGCGCGACGCCTCCAATGGTGCGTCGGCCCCCGATTTCATCCTCGATACGTGCATCAGGCAGATTTCACTGCTGCGCGGCGTGCCCGCGGCGCAATCGATGCTCGCCACGTCGGTGGCGCGGCGTGCGGCCGCGCGCGGCGTGGCGGGAGACTGGGCGAAGCGATCGACCGAGCTGGTCGAGAAGCGCGTCTATCCCGCGCTCGACCGCCAGATCGCCGAGCTGCAACGCCAGCGGCAGACCGCCGATCATGATGCCGGCGCGTGGCGCCTGCCGGACGGCGAAGCTTATTACGATTGGGGCATCCGCCTCTTCAACACCAAGGCCTTCAGCGGTGACGAGATCCACCGCCTTGGCCTGGAGATGGTGGCGCAGAACACCGCCGATATCGAGGCGATCCTGAAACCGGGCGGCTATACCCGAGGCACCCTGGGCCAGCGCATCCACGCGATGGCGATCGACATGAACGGCGTGTACGAGAATTCGGACGCCGGCCGGGAGAAGATGCTGGTCGATGCCACGCGCCAAATCGAGGAGATCAGCGCGCTGCTGCCGCGCTATTTCCGCACCCGGCCACGCGCATCGGTTGTCGCCAAGCGGATCCCGCAGGCGATCGAGGCCGGCAAGGCAGGCGGCTATTACAGCCGCGGCAGCATCGACGGCAGCGTGCCGGGCTCCTATTTCATCAACATGCGCGAGATGGAGGATCGCTCCATCGTCGGACTGGCCACGCTCACCCATCACGAGGCCGTTCCGGGCCACCACATGCAGATTTCGCTCTCGCAGGAGAATGAAAGCATCCCGATGTGGCGCCGAACGATGGAATGCAGCGCCTATGTCGAGGGCTGGGCACTCTACGCGCAGACCGTCGCCGACGAGATGGGTGTGTTCGAGAAAGATCCGCTCGGTCGCCTCGGCTATTTGCAGAGCGAATTGTTCCGCGCCGCGCGCCTGGTGGTCGACAGCGGCCTGAACCACCATCGCTGGAGCCGTGAGAAAGCGGTCGATTATATGGTCGCGGCCACGGGCAGCAGCCGCGATTCCGTCACGTCGGAGGTCGATCGCTATTGCCTGATCCCGGGGCAGGCGCCGAGCTACAAGATCGGCCAGCGCGAATGGATCCGCCTGCGGGAGGACGCACGTCGCCGGCTCGGCGCGCGCTTCGACATCCGTGCCTTCCATGATGCGGGGCTGTTGTCGGGCATCATGCCGCTCGGCGTGCTGGAGCAGCGGATCGAGGAATGGATCGGCACGCAAGCGATCTGAACAACCACATCAGGCAACGGAAAAGGGCGCGGGGGCTGATGCTCCGCGCCTTTTTTGTGCTTGTCGCCAGTTAAGTGCTTGACCCGCCGATCCAACAAGTCACAAATGACACATCACGTCCGGCCCGCGGCCGGGACGAAAAAAAGGGGGCCGACCATGGCCGGTCAGCACCCCTGAGTTTCTGGGTTCCCCCGGCGCGGGAACATGCATGATGACACCGGGGAAAGGTGCCGCCATCGCTGGGGAGCGATGGCGGCCGTTTCCGACTACGCCCCTCCGGGGAGAGGGTCGCGTCGCCAGAAAGTGGACACTTCGTCGTCGTTGCCGGTCATCTCGAATCGGATCAGCGACAAGGGTATGCGGCCGATCGTCATCATGCGATCGTGGAAATCGCGGAGGACGAACTTGTCGCCCTGATGCCTGCGAACGTCACCCAGCAATTTCTGCATCTCGACCATGCCGATCGTATAGCCCAGGCCATAGCCCGGCGGCCGCCGCAGGTAGATTTCGGCGTCGACGCGCGCCACGTCCGCGTCGAGCCAGGGCGTATATTTCTGCCACTCGGCCACGACCTGCGACACATTGGCGCGGTTGAGCTGCAGGTCGAGGTCGCCGGCGACGCGTACCGCGCGGAAGATGCCGAACAGGTCGATCAACTCACGCGTGCGCGCGCGATCCTTGTCGAAGAAGCCCAGCCGCTGGGCCGCTTCCTCCAGATACGTGCCCCAGCCTTCGGTCCGCACGCCATCGTCGATCTTGCTGCGGATCGGGTGGGTGTCGCGCTTGTCCATCTGCCCATCGAAGGCGTGGCCGGGGATGGTGGCGTGGAACAGGTCGGGGCTGGGGTCACGATACTGGATCTGCTCCCAGAAATTCGGCCCGTTCGGCCGAACGATCCACGGCACGTTGACATAGAGATAGCCGATGTCCGCCGGGACGGTGATGATCTCCTCGTCCTTCAGGAAGGCGTGGATGTCGCGCAGCGTGTCTGCCTTGCGCTTTTCATAGTCCGCCTCGCTCGCCGGCAGCGGCAGCTCGGGCAGGTTGCGGTTCCGATGCTTCTCCAGCGCATGCATGCCCCACAGTCGCTCGGTCTCGCGGTGGCCGATCGTGCGCAGCTGGTCCGTATTGTACGGCAGCAGCTTCACGTTCTTTACATACCAGTTGAAATTCGCTTCGCCGACGCCGGCCGGCGCGGTCATCTTCGGCCGCTCCGCTTCCAGCCACGTACGAAGGTCAGCCGCGGCGGCGCGCGCGGCTCGAATGTCGGGGAGGATCGCCGGCTGCGTGGTCTTCGCGCGCGCTTCCAGATCGTCGAACCAGCCGATGATGCCGGCGGGCGGCACCTTGCGGTACGGATGGCCATGGCCGACGCCATCGGCGTTGGTCAGGTTATGCAGCGCCAGATCGGCATAGTCGCCGGGCACGTTGCGCAGCGTTGCCTTGGCGCGCGCGACGATCGTCGGCATCTCGCGGAGCTGGCCGCGCAGCGTGATCAGCGCGGCGCCCTTGGCGGGCAGTTCGGTGAACGACACGCGCAGCATCTGGTCGACGTAGAAACCGGGATCACGCTCCCACGGCTTCGAGACACGCAGGAGGAAATCCTCCTCGTTCATCTTGGCGCGCGCGGCGAGCCAGTCGACCTGCTGCGCCCGCTCCCAGCCGGCGACGTTCATATTCTCCATCGCGCTGAGGTAGCCGCCCACTTGCGCACGGCGTGCCTCGATCCCGGCTGGGGTGAAATCCTTGCTCTTGGCCTGCGCCGTGCGCCATTCCAGGAACTCACCCCAAGTCCGCAGCAGGTCCTGGTAGCTGCCTTGGCCCGAGGGCGGGCGTGCGGTGGTGGATGCTGCGGCGAGCGTCGTTCCGCCCTGAGCAACGGCAATGCCCGGCATCGCCGTCGTCATCAGCGCGGCAGCGATCACCAGCGTCATTGGCCGGCGTTTCAAGGACATGGCATCAACTCCTTTTGGCATTTGTTGCTTCGCGCAGTGTGCACGTCGGCAGGTGCGGGCGCCGATCCAACCTTGGTCGCTCAGCGAACATCCTGCTCTCTGTGCGTACTATCGTGTGCGGGCATCCGAACTGTCAAGAAAGATATCGTCAGGCGAACACATAGCCGCTCTGCGCACATTGTATCTGGTGCGACCACCGCTGCTGTGTCATGGCCGGCGAAGGCAAGATGCCGGTGCGCCTGATGGATGACCGGCGGGTGCCCGGTACCGCGCGGGAAGGGGATGGTAGATGAAACATGGTTTGTTGCTGGCGGCGGCGATGATGGGGATGATGGCGGCGCTCGCCGTGCCGACCCCGCTGGCGGCGCAGGTACGGCACGACACGCTGGAAAGCGTGTTCCGCGACTGGCGCACGCTGCAGCTTGGCGAGGTGAAGAACGGCGCGACGGATTACAGCGCCCCCGCGCTGGCGCGGCAGGCGGCGGGGCTGAAGCAGCTTCGTGCCCGGCTCGACGCGCTGCCCACCACCGGCTGGACCGTGTCGCAGAAGGTCGATCGCGAGATCATCCGCGCGGAGATGAACGGCCTCGATTTCGACCTGCGCGTCGCGAAGCCGTGGGAACGTGACCCCGCCTGGTACCTTTCCGTCTGGGCGGCGCAGAGCGATACGCCCGCGCACGAAGGCCCGGTCCACCCGATGCCGGTCGAACTATGGACCTACAGCTTCCCGCTCGATGCCGCCGCGTCGAAGAAGTTGGCGGGCGAACTGGCGCATATCCCCGAGCTGCTCCGCCAGGCGCGCGTCAACCTGACCGGCAACGCCCGCGACCTATGGACCGCGAGCCTCGTCACGCTGGGCGGCCAGCAGGAGGCGCTCGACGACCTTCAGCGCAAGGTTGCCGGCGGCGATCCGAAGCTGGTGCGCGCCGTCAGCGATGCCGCGACCGCCACGCGCAGCTTCATCGCCTGGGTGAAGGCCGAGGCGCCGCGCAAGACCGGCCCGTCGGGCGTTGGCATCGAGAATTACAACTGGTTCCTGAAGAACGTTCAGCTGTCGACGCTCACCTGGGCCGACGAGGTCGCGATCATGCAGCGCGAGCTGGATCGCTCGCACGCCGCCTTGCGCATGGAGGAACAGCGCAATCGCAACCTGCCGCAGCTGGTCGGCGCCTCCACCCCGCAGGAATATGACGCGCTCGCCGCCGCATCGGTGCGCAAGTACATGCAGTTCCTGAAGGACAAGGACATCCTGACCATCCGGGACTATATGGAACCGGAGCTGATGAAGCGGGTGGGCAGCTATGTCCCGCCGGAAAAGCAGAACTTCTTCCACATCGTGATGCACCGCGCGCCGATGACGCTGTGGACGCATTATTATCACTGGTGGGACCTGCGCATGATGCAGGCCGATCCGCACCCGAGCGAGGTGCGCCGCGGGCCCCTGCTGTACAATGTGTGGCTCAGCCGCTCGGAAGGCATGGCGACTGCGGTCGAGGAACTGATGCTCCACGCCGGGCTGTTCGACGATGAGCCTCGGTCGCGCGAATTCGTGTGGATCATGCAGGCGCAGCGCGCCGCGCGTGGCCTCGCCTCGCTGTATGCGCAGGCCAACATGATCGACCTGAAGGCGGCGATGGACATGCAGGTCGCGCGCACGCCCAACGGCTATATGTCGCCGACGCTGCCGCTGCTCGGCTTTGAACAGCAGATGTACCTGCGGCTGCCGGGCTACGGCCCCAGCTACATCACCGGCAAGGCGATGGTCGAGCGGCTGCTGACCGAAATGGCGGAGGATCGCAGCCAGCAATTCCGTCCGCGCGAATTCTTCGACGGCCTGAACCGCCACGGGATGATCCCGCTGTCGCTGATCCGCTGGGAAATGCTGGGCAAGACCGACGAACTCGAAAAGCTGGGGATCAAGCCGTAACCGATGAAGGGCAGCCGGTGGCTATTCGCCCCGGCCGCCCAGCCCGCCGGCGTCGCGCACCCAGCGCGCGATGTCGGCATGGGTGGCGAACCACGCGCCGCCCAGATCCTTCGCCGCCTCGATCAGCGCCTCCAATATCCAGATGCGCGATCGGTAGCCAATGACGAAGGGGTGCATGACCAGCTGGAACACGCTGCCCTCGACCGCCGCGGCTTCCAGCTCGCGTTTGAAGATTGAATAGACGTCGTCAGGGGTCATCCACGGGCGGGTGGCGGGCGTCCGGTTGAACATCATGTAGACGGCATCGTCGCGCAGCCATTCGACCGGTATCTCGACGACCCCCGTGGCCCGCCCGTCGAGCAGCAGCTCGTACGGGACCTCGTCCGCCATCAGCGAACTGTCGTACAGCAGCCCCATTTCCGCGACGATCGCGATCGTGTTGGGTGACAGGTCCCAGTTGGCGGAGCGGAAGCCGACCGGCGGCGACCCGATCAGCGGGGTGAGCACGTCATGCGCGCGCAGCATCAGCTCGCGCTCGGTCGCCGCGTCGAGCAGGCTGTTATTCTCATGCACCCAGCCATGCATGCCGACCTCGTGACCCGCGCCGATCAGCCCACGCGTCTCGTCCGGATCAAGGATGGCGCACAGCGCAGGCATGAAGAAGCTTGCCGGCACGTCATGACGACGCAGCACGTCCAGCACGCGCGGCAGGCCCACCCTTCGCCCGAACTCGCCCCAGGCGAGGCGCCCGATCGCACGCCCGCCGGCGCCGATCTCGAACGATTCATGATCGCAGTCGAACGACAGCGCGACGGCGAAGCGCGCCCCGTCCGGCCATGATGCGGGCTGCAACGTTCGTCCCGCGCGTACGCGGTTGATCAGCGAACGTAACTCGTCCTGCGGGATCATCCACGGCTTGGCATCCTGCATCGCCGATCCTTCTCACTTAAATGCGCCATGCGAACTTGCGTTCGCACTGTGATCGTGTTTCGGTTGGCGGACAAGGGAGGGGTTTGATGAATAGAATGTTCCGGGGAATGATGAGCGCGTCGCTGGCGCTGATGGTGCCGCTCGCCCCAGCTATCGCGGCTCCCGCGGCGCTTCAGGCCGCGCCATCCATGACGACGCCGACAGGCAGCGTGCGCACGCATGACGGTCTGGTCGCGCTCTATCAGCAGGCGCGCAAGGACGTGGACTTCACCGTCCGCAACCATGTGCCCGACGTGTCCGAAGCGGCGATGGCCGCGCGGCAGCAGGCGGCGCAGCGTGCGGTCGCTCAGATCGGCGCGATTGATGACAAGGCGTGGCCGATCCCGCAGCGCGCCGACCTGATGCTGGCGCTTGCCGAAATGCGCGGGGTCGATTTCGAACACCGCGTCCTGCGCCCGTGGGCGCGCGACCCAAGCTGGTGGTCGACGCTCGACCTTGGCTGGGGACCGAAGGTGAAGACCGCTTTTTCCCCGCCCAAGCTGCCGATCACCGACGCGGCCGCAAAGGCGACATTTGCGGCGCAGTTGCGGGCAACGCCGACGATCCTGGCCAATGCGCGTCTGACGCTGACCGATGCGCGCGGCGACCTGATCGACCTCGGCATCATGCACCATGATATTGAGACGCGCGTCTATGGCCGGATGGTGCGCGATCTGGCGAAGCATCACCCAGAGTTGGTCGGCCCGGCGCGTGCCGCAGAAAAGGCCTCGAGCGACTTCGCGGCATGGCTGCGCGCCGAAAAGCCGCGGGTGAAGCAGCATGCCGGCATCGGCGTTGCGGACTTCGATTGGTACATCAAGAATGTCATGCTGATGCCGTGGACCTTCGCCGAGCTGAAGGCGCTGGGCGAACGCGAATGGGAACGCAGCATGGCCTTCCTCGCGCTTGAGGAACATGAGCATAAGGCGACGCCGATGCCGGCGCCGGTGACGTCGCTCGAGGGGTTCGAGGCGCTTCGGCGTGAGGCGGATGAGGATCTGCTGCGCTTCCTGAAGGAACGACGGATCATGACCGTGCCCGACTGGCTGACGGTGCCGCCGCCCGAGGGCCCCTATGTCATGCCCGCCAACCAGGACCCCGCGGTGCCGGGGCCGTTCGACGCGCCGATCGACCGCAACTTCTTCCGCGAGGCGGAGGATCGCGATCCGCGCAGCCTGCGCGCGCACAACCTGCCGGGGCACATCTTCGACAGCGCCTATCGCAAGCGCGACACCCGGCCGATCCGCGGCGACGAGCGACTTGGGTTCATCGACAGCGGACGGCTGGAGGGCTGGGCCTTCTATCTGGAGGAAATGCTGCTCCAGTCCGGCTGGCTCGACGATCGGCCCAAGGCGCGTGAGATCCATTATGTGCTGCAGGCCAATCGCGGCGCACGGCTAAAGGCGGAGCTGCTGGCGCAGGCGAATGAATGGACGTTCGACCAGGCGCTCGAGTCACTCTCCGGTCGCACCCCGCGCTGGATGGAAAAGACCGACGACACCGCGATCTACGACATGGCGCTCTACCTGCGTCAGCCGGGACTTGGCCTGAACTATTATTTCGGGAAGGTTCAGCTCGAACAATTGCTGGCCGAGGAGCGGCTGGCCAAGGGCGATGATTTCGATCTGACCAAATTCCATGATCGCTTCATCCAGTCGGGTATCATCCCGATCGCGCTGATCCGCTGGGAAATGACCGGCAAGGACGATCAGGTTCGCACGATGCGCTGATCGCCGGAGCCCCGTCGATGATACCGGCGGGGCTCGGGATGAAACGAAGACGCCCGCGCTGCCAGGGGCGACGCGGGCGTTTCCTTGTCGGTTAAGCGAGCTCAGCGATACCGCCGGCGCTCCAGGAAGAAGGCGTAGTTACGCGGGAACACCGCATTGGGCCGCTCCATTCCCAGCTCGGCCGCGGCGCGATAGGCAAAGTTGCTGTCGGCCAGCAATTCGCGCCCGATCGCGACCAGATCGGCACTGCCCGATGCGATCGCCTGTTCGGCAATTTCGGGCGTGACGATCAGCCCCACCGCCATGCTCGCGACGCCGCCTTCGGCACGGATGCGCCCTGCATGGGGCACGAGATAGCCGGGGGAGGGGGGGGCATCGGCCACGCCCGAGCTGCCGCGTACGCCGCCCGACGAACAGTCGACCACGTCGACCCCCGCCGCGCGCAGCGCCGCTGCCAGCCGCACCATGTCATCGACCGTCAGCCCGCCGTCGACGCCGTCGAACAGCGACAGGCGATAGAAGATCGGCATGCCCTCGGGCAGCTCGGCGCGCAGCCGCCGCACGATCTCCAGCGGCAGCCGGAACCGCCCGGCCTCGTCGCCGCCCCAGCTGTCGCTCCGCTGGTTGCTCAGCGGCGAGACGAAGCTGTGGATCAGATAGCCGTGCGCGCCATGCACCTCGACGAAATCGAAGCCAGCAGCGACCGCGCGCTGCGCAGCGGCAGCGAACGCATCGATGACGCCGGCAATCTCATCCTCGCTTAGCGCATGCGGCGTCGGCCAGCCATCGAGGAACGGCAGCGCGCTCGGCGCCACCGTCTGCCACGCGCGCGGGTCCGCCGGGTCGATCGGCTGCGCCCCGTCCCACGGCACCTCTGCGCTCGCCTTGCGGCCGGCATGGGCCAGCTGGATGCCGACGGCGGCACCATGATCGTGGTACAGCCTGGTGATCGTCGACAGCCCGGCGACATGATCGTCGGACCAGATGCCAAGGCACCCGGGCGTGATGCGCCCGTCCGCCGTGACGCCCGTCGCCTCGACCAGCGCGCCGCCCACGCCCCCCAGCGCGAGCCGCGCATGGTGGGCACGGTGCCAGTCGGTGACGTGCCCGTCCTGCGCGACATATTGGCACATCGGCGACAGGATGATGCGGTTGCGGAACGCCACGCCCCGGCACGCAAAGGGCGTGAAGAGGACGGGCGTCTCGCTCACGCGGCGGTCCCGACGGTGTCGGTCTTGCGCGCGTCAATGTCCTTCATCAGCGCGTCGATCTCCTCGAAGATCGCGAGGATCGCGGCCAGCTTCTGCTTGCCCTCATCCCCCAGGCTGGCGAAGGTCGTCAGCGGCTGGCGCACATCGCCGACCGGATGGCCGACCGCAGCGGCCAGCGCCTTGGAATAGCATTGATGGCCATAGGTCGGGTGGCCCTCCGCGATGATGCGATCGGCGCGGTGCACCAGATGCTGGATCGCGGCGGCATCGCGCACGCGCCCTTCCTCCAGCAGCTCCCACATCCGTGTCGTCGAATAGGGCAGGTAGTTGCCGTAAGGGTTCACATAGCCGACCGCGCCTAGCAGGAAGCTTTCCACCGGACGCTCGCCGGCGAACACGTTCATCACCCCGCCGGTTTCCTCGACGATGTCGTACACCCGGGCGACGTCCATGCTCGCCTCCTTGATGTAGCGGACCTGCTCGAACGCGTTCGTCAGCCTGGCGATCAGCGCCGCGCTCATGTCGCGGTTCGACGTCACCGGATTGTTGTACACCATGATCGGCACGGTGACCGCGTCGCAGATGGCGCGATAATAGGCGAAGATCTCGTCGTCGGTCGGCGTGTAATAATAAGGCGGGATGATCATCAGGCCATCGGCGCCCAGCGCCTGCGCCTCTGCGCTGTGCGCGACGGCGTTGGGCGTATAGGCATCCATCGTGCCGACCAGCACGTCCATGCGGCCATCGACATGCTTCACCGTCTCCTCGACGATCGTGCGGCGTTCCTCGCGGCTGATGGTCAGGAACTCGCCCGTGGTGCCCAGCATGATGATGCCGGGCACGCCGCAGTCGATCTGCCAGTCGAGGAAGGAGCGAAGCGCGCCCACATCGACGGTGGCGCCATCGGTCGAGAACGGCGTGACCGCGACGGTGTAGCTACCGCGGAATTTCTTCATGAACCTGCTTTCTGTCTGGGGACGCATGACGGATATGCTTTCGTCATGCGATGCGATAAGCGAACACTTGTAACCATAGCGCCCAACTTTGCAGTGGCAAGATGGGAACGTTACGGTGTTGGTTAATAACGGGAGCATGCGCGTGGACGAGGTGATCGTGGTCGGCGGCGGGATCGCCGGATGTGCGACGGCCTATTATCTGGCGCGTGATGGCGTTGCCGTGACGCTGGTCGAACAGGCGGGGCTCAGCGGCCTGGCGAGCAGCGCCAATGCCGGGAGCCTTCACGCCCAGATCCCGCACGATCCCTTCCGCAATCTCGGCCCGGAATGGGCGCAGAACTATGCGCAAGCGATCCCCTTCTACATGGCGTCGCTCGACATCTGGCGCACGCTGGAGGCGGAGCTTGGCACCGATCTCGAAATCGGCTTCGGCGGCGGCCTGCTGGTCGGCGCGACCGAGGCGGAGATGGCGGAGATCGCGGCCAAGGCGCAGGTTGAGCGGGCCGCCGGGCTGTCGATGGAACTGCTCGACAGCCGTTCGCTGCGCGAACACGCACCCTATCTTTCCGAATCGCTGATCGGCGGCGCGCTTTGCCCGATCGAGGGGAAGGCCAATCCGATGTTGGTCGCTCCCGCCTTCGCCCGCGCCGCGCAGGCGGCGGGCGCGCAGATCGCCAGCTACAGCGGCCCGGCGGCGCTCCGGCGCGAGGCGGGGGCCTATACCGTCACCACCGACACTGGCCGCTACACCGCCGATCGGATCGTGATCGCCGCCGGCTCGGCCAGCGGCGCGCTGACGCAGTCGCTGGGCGTGACGCTGGGCGTTCAGGCCTTCCCGATCCAGGTGAGCGTGACCGAGCCGGCCGCGCCGCTGATCAAGCATCTCGTTTACAGTGCTGGCGAAAAGCTCACCATGAAGCAGACGCGCGCGGGCAGCATCCTGATCGGCGGCGGCTGGTCGGCGCGGCTCGACGCGGAGGGGCGGCCGGTGGTCGATATCGAAAACCTGGCGCAGAACCTGTCGCTCGCCCGCGCTGCGGTGCCGGCGATCGGCGGGCTGAAACTGGTGCGCAGCTGGGCGGCCTTCGTCAACGGCACCGATGACTGGCTGCCGATCCTGGGCGAGCTGCCCGGCGCGCCCGGCGTGTTCCTGAACTATGTGCCGTGGATGGGCTTCACCGGCGGCCCGGCGGCGGCGCGCGCGATCGCCAGCATGGTGCAGGGCAAGGCGCCCCCGATGGCGGCGCCCTTCGACGCCTTCAGGCCGCGTGCCGGATGACGGCGCCGACAAAGGCACGCGTCCGCTCCATCTTCGCGGCGGTGAAGATCTCCGCCGATGTCCCGGTCTCCACCACCTGCCCGGCATCCATCATCACCACGCGGGTCGATATTTCGCGCACGAACGCCATTTCGTGGCTGACCAGCAGCATGGTGATGCCGTCCCCCGCCAGTGCGCGGACCGTGTCCAGCACTTCGCCGACACGCTCGGGATCAAGCGCTGAGGTCACTTCGTCGAGCAGCAGGATCTCCGGCTCGACCGCCAGCGCCCGGGCGATCGCCACGCGCTGCTGCTGACCGCCCGACAGCTGATCGGGGTAGCTGTCGCCCTTGTGCCCCAGGCCGACCTTTTCCAGTAACGCCATCGCACGTTCTTCGGCTTCGCGCTTGGGCACGCCGTGCACCTTCACCGGCGCGATCGCGACATTGGCGCGCGCGGTCATGTTCTGGAACAGGTTGAACTGCTGGAACACGATCGACATTCGGCTGCGCAGCGCACGCAGGCTGCGCTTGTCGGCATAATCGACCGCGGTGCCACCGATACAGACCGCCCCCGCCGTCGGCGGCGTCAGGCCGATCAGGACACGCAGCAGCGTGCTCTTGCCCGATCCTGACGGGCCGATCAGGCTGACGACCTCGCCCTTGTCGGCGGACAGGGTAACGCCGCGCAGGACAGGGTTGCCGGCATAGCTGGCTTCAAGGTCACGGACGTCGAGATGGTGCAAGGCGGTTCTCCAGGCGCTTGGCGAGCAGGCCGAGCGGCCAAGACAGAAGGAAATAGAGGATCAGGACTGCGCCGAAGCCCAAAGTCGGCGGGAAGCCGCGGTTCACCAGGATCTTGCCCGAAAAGGTCAGCTCCACGACGCCTAGGTGCGAGGCGAGCGAAGTGTCCTTGATGAACATGACGATGAAGGCGGTCGCGGGCGGCAGGATGATGCGCCAGCTCTGCGGCAGGACCACCAGCCAGAACACCTGCCAGGCGTTGAAGTTGAGCGCCTCGGCGCCCTCCACCTGCGTGCGCGGCACGGAATCGAGGCCGGCGCGGATGATCTCCGACAGATAGGCGGTGGCGTAAAGCGTGATCGCCACCGTCGCGATGCCGAGCAGCGACAGCTCCGGCGCGATGATCTGCGTGGCGAACAGCGACAGGATCAGCAGCACCAGGAAGGGCAGGCGGCGGAACGTCTCGACGACCAGCATCGCGGCGAACCGCAGCGGCGCCAGCGCCGGCGCGCGGGTGCGCCGCAGGACGGCCAGTCCCATGCCGAACGCAAAGCCGAGCGAGCAGCCGATCGCCGTCATCACGATCGTTCGCCACAGCGCGCCGAGCAGGAACAGCGCGACGCCCGGCGTGAAGAAGCGCGGCGCGCTTTCGACGATGGACTCGATCATGGTCAGGCCCCCGTGCGGACGCGGAAGAAGGTGCGCCCGAACCACGCCAGCGCCGCGGAGGCGATCAGGGTCAGGGCGATGTAGATGAGGCCCGCGACGGCGAACGTCTCGATCGTGCGCAGGCTCGTGGTGCTGACGTTGATCGCGCGGCCGGTCAGTTCCTCGACGCCGAACAGCGCGGCCATCGAGCTGCCGAGCACCAGCATGATGAAGAAATTGGCCAGCGGGCGGTACACCGTGCGCAACACGTGCGGCACGATGACATGAGTCATCACGTCGCGGCGGTGGAGACCAAGGACGCTCGCCGCCTCGAGTTCCGCCGGCCGCACCGATGCGACGCCCGCGCGGATGATCTCGGTCAGATAGGCGCCGGCGTTCAGCGTCAGGCCGATGACCACCGCAGTGAAAGAGCCCAGTTTGATCCCCGCGTCCGGCAGCGCGTAATAAATGAGGAAGATCTGCACCAGCGCAGGCGTGTTGGTGAACAGCGTCACATAGCCGCTGACGAATCTGCGAACCGGCCCCGCCGCATAAAGCAGCGCCATCGCCCCACCGAGGCCGATCGAGGCGCCGATGATGAAGGCGAGGAACGCGATCTGCAGCGATATCGCCGCGCCGCCCAGCAGATAGGGAATCTGGCCGATCACCCCGCTGAAATCGAAGGCGTAGCCGCTGGTCTCCGCCTGCGTCGCGGCGGGACGATCGCGCAGCGCGGGGGCGATCTGCTCCTCGCCCACCGGCACGCTCATGTCCGCGGCATAATGGTCGCGCCACATGGCGGCGATGCTGCCGTCCTTGTGCAGAGCATGGAGCACGCGGTCGAGTTCGGCCTGAAGGGTGGCATTGCCCTTGGCGACGCCAATTCCGCACCAGGCGGCGAAGATCGGGTCGGGCAGGACGCGCCATTTGACCTCGGGATAGTTGCGCGTGAAGCCCAGGAAGAAATCGGTGTTCTCGATCAGCGCGTCGGCGCGCCCCTGCGCGATCGCGCGGATCGTGTCGGCGTTGCCGTCGACCAGCAGGCGGCGGGGCAGGGGCAGCTTTTCCTGCAGCACGCTGACCGACTGGTTGCCGCGCATGTTGACCAGCGTGATGTCGCGGCGGTTCAGATCCTCCCAGCGGTCGGCCTTCACGCGATCGGTGGTGATGACGCCCATCGCTTCCGAATGGAGCGGAATGGTGAAATCGATCAGCGCCTGGCGTTCCGGCGTGATCGTCAGCGCGCCCATCGACATGTCGATGCGCCCCGACACCAGGAACGGGACCCGCTGCGCCGCCTCGGTCGGCACCAGCGTCAGCTTGACGCCCAGCGCGTCGGCGATGCGCCGCGCCACATCCACGTCGAACCCGGCGAGGCGGTTGTCGTCGCCATAGCTGCTCATCGGCGGGAAATTGGGGTTCACCCCGACGCGGATCTCACCCGATTGGCGGATATCCTCCAACGTGCGCGCATGCGCCATCCCGCCTGCCACGACAGCAATCAGAAACGATACAATCCAGCACAGGCGCAGCACGGCAGCCCTCCCCGCTGCGTCGAATGACAATGACCCTCCGGCCAGTCAATGTTCTTCTGACGAACTTTCGTTCTTTATGCGACCATTTGTTGCGGTGGCGACGATCTGATCGATCGTCGTCGGCTTGAACGGGGCGCGAGGGGCAAAGCCCGGCAGCGCGGGGGCCGCGTTGCCGCCGCCCGCCGCTTTCAGGCGCGCTTCGATAACGGCGGCGCAATATCTTCCCCCGCACGCGCCCATGCCCGCGCGGGTCGCGCGCTTGATGGCCGAAATATCCCGCAGACCGGCCGACACCAGCGAATCCACGGCCGAAACAGGTACGCTTTCACACCGGCACAGCAGCGCGTCAGGCCGCAAATTCGGCAGCCCCACGGGCGCGTAGATGCGCCACAGCGCATCCTGGAACACACGATGCCGCCCCAACTCGCGGACCGCCTTCGCACGCTCCGCGGCGGCAACAGGTCGCCCGCCCAGCGCCTCCACCAGCGCCGCGCCGCCAAGCACACCTTGCGCCATCGCGATCCGCGCGCCGCCCAGTCCGCCGCCGTCGCCGATCACCTGAACATCCTCGATCGTGGTGTGCCCGGCATCGTCTCGCACGACGCGGATCGTGCCATCCGCGCTGCTTTCCGTCGCGCATCCCAGCGCCCGCGCCGCCTCCGCCTGCGGCAGGAAACCATAGCCCAGGCACACCGCATCAACCGCGAACGACCGCTTGCTGCCGGGGACGATCGTACCGTCGGTAGCGGTCCTCGCGACCGAGACGCTCTCCGCCTTGTCGGCGCCCGTGATCCCAGTCACCACATGGCCATACAGCATCGGCACCTTCGCCCGGCGCAACGCAGCCAGCATCCCCGCGCCATCCATCACCAGCCTTGGTGCAGCCTTGGCCATGCGAAGCACATCGAGCGTGCGTCTGGGCCCCGGTGCCGGTGCAGCCTCGACCAGCGCCACCACCTCACATCCTGCGCGCAGCAATTCGCGCGCAACCTGAATGTTGAGCGGGCCATTGCCTGCCACCAGCACGCGCCGCCCCGGCGCGGTCGCATAGGCGCGCAGCAACGTCTGCGCCGCCCCCGCCGTCATGACGCCCGGCAGCGTCCAGCCGGGCACCGGCCACGCCCGCTCATAGGCGCCCATCGCCAGCACCAGCCGCTTCGGTCGCACCACCACCGCGCCTGCATCACCGGAAAGGCTGATCGACAGCTGCCCCGCCTCGTCTCGTGTGGCGGCCCACATCGTACGCCCATGCAGCAGGCGCGCGCCGGCCGCCAGTGTCTGCCCAATGAGCGCTCGCCCCTCGGCGGTCTGCCGATCGCTGCGTTCAGGATCGATCGCAAAGGCACCGGCCGGCTGCTTGAAATACTGCCCGCCCGCCATTGCGCGCTCGTCCGCGATCAGGACGTCGAGCCCGGCGGCAGCCGCGATGCGCGCGGCGGACAAACCCGCCGGTCCAGCGCCGACGACCAGCACGTCGGGGGTCTCCACCGTAGCCGCGCGGGGGGCGGGCAATATCGTCCTTTCGCCTGCCACGACGCGGGCAGGCGCCTGCTTGATCTGCTGGTCGGGCTCGGCCGGAGTCATGCAGGCGAGGCGCACTGCGCCGTCCACCTCCACCCGGCATTCGCCGCACACTCCCATGCCGCACCACATGCCGCGCGGTGCGCCGGTGGACGCCTCCCGCAGCGCGCGCTTGCCCGCCGAGGTCAGCGCAGCGGCGACGCTTTCGCCCGGCCACGCCTTGATCGTCTCCCCATCAAAGGTCAGCTCGAAGGGTGAGCCGCGGCGTTCCGCTCCGGGCAGGGTGATGCGCATGTCAGCGGATGTACGTCGCGCCGTTCACGTCCAGCGTCGCGCCCGACAGCTGCCGCGCCGCGCCGCTGGCGACGAAGGCGACGATGTTGCCGACTTCCTCAGGTGTGACCCATTCGCCGCTCGCCAAGGTGGCGTTGACCGCCTCCTCGCCGCCCTGGCTGGCGGCAAACTCCTCTGACAAGCGCGTGCGGACGACGCCGGGCGCGATGATATAGGCCTGGATATTGTCGCGAGCGTAGGCGCGCGCGATCGACTGGGTGGCGGATCGCACCGCCGCCTTCGACGCACCGTATGCAATGGTGGCCGGATTGGTGACGCCGCGCTGCGCTGCCCAGCTCGAAATGGAGACGATCGCACCACCTTCGGCCTCTTTGAAGTGGTTCACGGCCGCCCGCATCAGCCGCGCCGGCCCGCGCACGTTGACCTCCAGCGACTGGTCCCACGCCGCCTCGAAATCCTCGTCCGGCCCGTCGAAGGCGCCGTTGAACGGCATCACCGCGGCGTTGTTGACGAGCACGTCGATCCGCCCGCGCCACGCAAGCGCCGCATCCCACAACGCCAGCGTCGATGCGCGGTCGCCGAGGTTGGCGGAGAGCAGCGTCACGCGGTCTTCGGGATAGCCGTCGACTGCCCGCCGCGCGCCGGCTTCGTCGCTGCCATAATGGGCGATCAGGTGCGCGCCGGCATCGAGCAGGATGCGCGCCGTTGCTGCCCCGATGCCCTTCGACGCGCCGGTCAGAAGGATGGTCTTTCCGCTAAGTGCTTCAGTCATGGTAGAGCCATATCGCCGCGAATTTTGCTCGTAAAGCGAACTTTCCGGCGCTATGCGAACATCAACAGTCGGGGCGCAACGATCGTCCCGCGCGGAGGATTATGGCTTACGATACTGAATTGCAGTTGTTCGTGGACGGCGCGTGGCAGGGCAGCGAAGGACGCGACGCGCAGCCCGTGCTGAACCCGGCAAACGGCGATGCGATCGCGGCGGTACCGCTGGCCTCCAAGGAAGACCTCGACCGGGCGCTGGACTCGGTCGGCCGTGGTTTCGTGACGTGGCGCAACACCGAACCTGCGCAGCGCGCGGCGGTCCTGCACAAGGCGGCGACGCTGATGCGCGAGCGGGTGGAGGCGATCGCCACCTTGCTGACCACCGAGCAGGGCAAGCCGATCGGCGAGGCGCGCGGCGAAGTGGGTGCCAGCGCCGAACTGCTCGATTTCTATGCGGCGGAAGCGACGCGGATCGACGGACGGGTGCTGATGCGCCCGGCGGGGTCACGTTCGATCGTGATTCGCCAGCCGGTGGGCCCGGTGGCCTCGTTCACGCCGTGGAATTTCCCGGTTTATCTGATGATCAAGAAGCTGGCACCGGCGCTGGCGGCGGGCTGCTCGGTCGTGGCCAAGCCGCCCGAGGAGACGCCCGGCTGCACCAGCGCGGCCGTCCGCTGCCTGCTCGACGCCGGCCTGCCGGGCGAGGTGCTGCAGCTCGTCTTCGGTGATCCGGATCTTGTCAGCCGGCACATCCTGGGATCGCCGGTGGTACGCGCGCTGAGCTTCACCGGATCGGTGCCGGTGGGACGTCATTTGATGAAGCTGGCGGCGGAGGACCTGAAGCGTACGACGATGGAATTGGGCGGTCATGCGCCGGTCCTGATCTTCGACGATTGCGATCTGGAGCGTACGCTCGACATGGTCGTGCCGCAGAAGTTCCGCAACGCGGGCCAGGTCTGCGTGTCGCCGACGCGCTTCTACGTCCAGCGCAGCATCTACGAGAAGTTCGCCAATGGCTTTGCGGCGCGTACGCGCGGCGTTGCCGTGGGCAACGGCATGGACCCCGACACCAAGATGGGGCCGCTGGCGCATGGTCGCCGGCCGGATGCGATCGAGGCGCTGGTTGACGATGCCGTGTCTCGCGGCGCGCGGGTGATGGCGGGTGGCGGCCGGATCGATGGCGGCTTCTTCTATCAGCCGACCGTGCTGGCCGACGTGCCGCTGGAGGCGGACATCATGTCGAACGAGCCGTTCGGCCCGGTCGCCCTGATCCAGCCGTTTGACACCGAGGAAGAGGCGATCAGCAGCGCCAATCGCCTGCCGTATGGCCTGGCATCGTTCATGTTTACCGAGAACGGACGCCGTGCCGCGCGTGTGTCGGATGCGATCGAGGCAGGCATGGTGGGCATCAACAGCTTTGCCATCAGCGGCGCGGATTCGCCGTTCGGCGGGGTCAAGCACAGCGGCTTCGGCAGCGAGGGCGGGCGCGAGGGGCTGGAGCCGTTCCTGAACGTCAAGGCAATCCACCAGGCCTGAGGCACGGCGATGCGCTCCAAGATCTACGACAGCCCGGCAGCGGCGCTGGAGGGCGTGCTGTTCGACGGCATGACCATCATGTCAGGCGGCTTCGGCCTGACGGGCAACCCGGAGAGCCTGATCCCCGAGATCAGGGCCTCCGGGGTCCAGCGGCTGACGGTCATCTCGAACAACGCGGGCGCGAACAACTTCGGCCTGTGGATGCTGCTGCAATCGCGGCAGATCACGAAGATGATCGCGTCCTATGTTGGCGACAACAAGCTGTTCGAGCAGCAATATCTGTCGGGCGAGCTGGAGCTGGAGCTGACGCCGCAAGGGACGTTGGCGGAGCGCATCCGTGCGGGCGGGGCTGGCATCCCCGCCTTCTACACCGCAACGGGGGCGGGCACCCTGCTGGCCGAAGGCAAGCCTGCGGAGATGTTCGAGGGCCGCGACTATGTGCGCGAGACTTGGCTGCGCGCAGACCTTGCCATCGTGAAGGCGTGGAAGGCGGACCCCTCGGGCAATCTGGTGTTCCGCCGCACCGCGCGAAACTTCAATCCCGAGATGGCGACCGCAGCCCGAGTCACGGTCGTCGAGGTGGAGGAGATCGTGCCCGCCGGGAGCATCGACCCCGATCTGGTCCATACGCCCGGCATCTACGTCGACCGCATCGTCCAGTGCACGATCAACGAAAAGCGCATCGAGAAGCTGATGACTCGTCCCCGGGAGATGGCGTGATGGCCTGGACTCGCGACGAAATGGCGGCGCGTGCCGCGCGCGAATTGCGCGATGGTGATTACGTCAACCTGGGCATCGGCATTCCGACGCTGGTGGCCAATCACATTCCGGCAGGGATCGACGTGATCCTTCAGTCGGAAAACGGCATGCTGGGCATGGGGCCATTCCCCTATCACGATGAGGTTGATCCCGACCTGGTCAATGCGGGCAAGCAGACGATCAGCCTGCTGCCGACATCAAGCTTCTTCTCCTCCGCCGACAGCTTCGCGATGATTCGCGGCGGGCATATCGACCTGACCATCCTTGGGGCGATGGAAGTCTCGGCGCGCGGTGACATCGCGAACTGGACGATACCGGGCGCGATGGTGAAGGGCGTCGGCGGGGCGATGGACCTGGTGGCCGGCGTGAAGCGCGTGATCGTGGTGATGGATCACGTGTCGAAGCACGGGAAGCCGAAGGTGCTGGAGAATTGCACCCTGCCGCTGACCGGCGCGCGCTGCGTCGATCTGGTGATCACGGACCGGTGCGTCATGCAATGCGGTGAGGAGGGGCTGACCCTGGTTGAGCTGGCACCCGGCGTCACGCGGGACGAGGTGCGCGCATGCACCGGCGCGCCGTTTCGCGAGCTTGCCGTCGCCTGATCCAGGCGCCGCGTGACCTCAGGCCTTGCGGTGGCTGCGCATCGCGAAACTGGACGTGATGCGCGAGACCCCCGGCAGCCGCGAGAGCACTTCGCGGTGGAAGGTCGCATAATCCTCCATGTCGGCGATCTGCACGCGGAGTAGGTAATCGCCCATCCCGGTGAGCAGGTACCATTCGCGAATCTGGGCATGTTTGCGCATCGCGGCCTCGAAGCGGGAGAGATATTCCTCGGACTGGCGCAGCAATTCGACCTGGACGATGGCGACCGTCCCCTCATCCGTATCGACGCCAGCGACCACGGCAGTGTAGCCGCGGATGACGCCCGATTTCTCCATGATCTTCAGCCGTCGAAGGCAAGCGGATTCCGACAATCCGACCTCCCGCGCGAGGGCCGTATTCGTGATCCGCGCGTTGAGCCGCAACTGGTTCAGGATGCGACGATCCACCGCGTCGAGCATGGTTGCAGAATCCTTCGAAGATTGAGCGGTTTTTGCTAATGAACACCATATTTCGCAACATCCGTCGCAGAAAGGAGCGGACATTTGCAGGTGCCGCATCCACCATGCGCGCAATAATGCCAAGGGCGATGACGCACGAAATGACCTTTTCCAGCGAGCTGACGATCGATCTGGACGCGCTCGCGGCAAACTACCGGAACCTGCGCGATCATGTCGCGCCCGCGCAATGCGGCGCCGTCGTCAAGGCGGACGCTTATGGCCTTGGCGCACGGCGCGCCGTACCGGCCCTGTACCAAGCGGGATGCCGGACGTTCTTTGTCGCGCAATTGTGCGAAGCAATCGAGCTTCACGACGTTCTTGGCGACGATTGCACGCTCGTGATCCTGAACGGGCTCGATCCGGGGGCAGAGGACCTCTGCGCAGACCATGGCTTCGTTCCGGCGCTCAATGCGCCCGGCGCGCTCCAGCGGTGGCGTGAGGCGGCGCGTCGGCGCGGGCAGCGTTTGCCGGCTGCGCTGCAGTTCGACACCGGGATGTCGCGTCTGGGCGTGGATGGCGCCACAGCGCGGCGGGTGGCCTGTGATCCGGGCTTTGCCACGGAGGTGGAGCTGCGGCTGGTGATGACCCACCTCGCATCGGCCGACGAGCCGGGTGCGCCGAGCAATGCCGCGCAATTGAGCACCTTCGATGCGCTTACCGCGCTATTCCCCGGCGTGCCGCGATCGATCGCGAACAGTTTCGGAAGCGCCTTGCCGGCGGCTTTCCACAATGACGTCGTGCGTGCCGGAATTGCCCTGTACGGCGTGCCACTGCCGCCGGGCGCGGCGGTGATCCAGCCGGTGGTGGGCCTGCGCGCGCGCATCCTGCAGACGCGCCAGATCGCTGCTGGCACCGGCGTAGGCTATGGGTTGACCTACACCGCACCGGATACGCGGCGGCTGGCGACGCTGGCCATTGGTTATGCGGACGGCTGGCCGCGCGCGCTGAGCAACCGGGGCGCTGCATGGCACGACGGCAAGCGACTGCCGATCGTCGGCCGGGTCTCGATGGACAGCATCATGGTCGATATTACCGCGCTGGACGAGGGCGCGCTGGGCGAGGGTGACCTCGTCGAACTGATCGGCCCTGGGCAGAGCCTGGACCAGGTCGCCGCGGATGCCGGCACCATCCCCTACGAAATTTTGACAAGCCTGGGCCGGCGGCACGCGCGCTTCTACAAGGAGCACGGCATGGCCACCGCCTGCATCGCTGGAGAGGTACGTTGAAGGTCGTCGTTCTCGGCGCCGGTGTGATCGGCGTGACTGCTGCTTACTATCTTCGGCAGGAGGGGCATGAGGTGGTCGTGGTCGACCGCCAGCCTGCCGCCGCGCTGGAAACCAGCTTCGGCAATGCGGGCGAGATTTCGCCGGGTTATGCCTCACCCTGGGCAGCGCCCGGCATCCCGGCAAAGGCAATCAAATGGCTGATGATGCGCCACGCGCCCTTGATCCTGCGGCCCAAGCTGGACCCGCAGATGCTGGCGTGGCTGGCGATGATGCTGCGCAACTGCACCGAGCAGCGTTACGCGCTGAACAAGAGCCGCATGGTGGGACTGGCGGAGTTCAGCCGCGATGAATTGCGCGCGCTGCGCACGAGCCTGGGCATCGCCTATGACGAACGGGCGCAGGGTACGCTGCAGCTGTTCCGTACGACCAAGCAGGTTGAGGGCAGCGCGAAGGATGTCGAGGTGCTTCGCTCCTACGGCGTACCATTCCAACTGCTGGACGCCGATGGCTGCGTGCGGGCGGAGCCGGGTCTTGCCTCGTCGCGGCACCTGATCGCCGGCGGCCTTCGTCTGCCCAATGATGAGACCGGGGATTGCCACATCTTCACGACCAAGCTTGCCGAGCGATTGGCGGCCGAGGGGGTGGATTTCCGCTGGTCCACCAACGTGGAGGCGCTGGAGCAGGCAAGCGGAGCGATTACCGGCGTTCGGACGAGCGCCGGGGTGATCCGCGGCGACGCCTATCTGGTGGCGATGGGCAGCTATTCGCCGCACGTCGTCGCGCCGGTTGGGCTGCGGGTGCCGGTGTACCCGGTCAAGGGTTATTCGATCACCGTGCCGATCACCGATACGACGCGTGCACCGGAATCGACGCTGCTGGACGAAACGTACAAGATCGCGATCACGCGATTGGGCGATCGGATCCGCGTCGGGGGCATGGCGGAGATTTCCGGATTTGACCGCTCGCTCCCCCCGCGCCGCGAGGCGACGTTGCTCCATTGCCTAAACGATCTCTTCCCGGGCGCGGCGGAAACGCGCGAGACCGGGTATTGGAGCGGGCTGCGCCCGATGACGCCGGACGGCCCGCCGATCATCGGCGCCACAAAGGTGAAGAACCTGTTCCTCAACACCGGCCACGGCACGCTGGGGTGGACGATGGCGTGCGGATCGGGCGCGGTTGCCGCGGCGATGATCAGCGGAAAGCAGCCGCCCATTCCCGTCGATGGGCTGGGCCTCGACCGCTACTGAAGGGAAGAAACGCGATGACGATTACCCGGATCGACCAGGATGGCCGGATGAGCCAGGTCGTGATTCACGGCCGTACCGTGTATCTGTCCGGCCAGGTGGGCAATCCCGGCGGGGACATTTCGGCCCAGACCCGGACAACTTTGGCCGAAATCGACGCACTGCTGGCCCTGGCCGGGACCGACAAGTCGAACCTGCTGCATGCGACGATCTGGCTGGCGGACATCGCCGACTTCGACGCCATGAACATGGTGTGGGAAGAGTGGATCGGCGGCGGCAATGCCCCGACCCGCGCGACGGGCGAGGTGAAGCTCGCATCCCCGGACTATAAGGTGGAGATCATCGCCACCGCCGCCCTGCCAGACTGACACGTCACGGCGCTGGCTTGGTCGGCGGATCAACGCAGGTCGACCTGAGCGCGCAGGCATGTAAGAGGGGCCAGACGATGCAGGATCTCGTTTGACCCTTCTTGTTCTTCTGGCGCTGCCGTTCGCAGCCGCAGTCGCGATCGGCCTGTTGGCGCGCTTTCCGCGCTCGGTGCACGTCGCCATTGCGGCGTCGGCCAGTGCGACCGGGCTGGCGCTGCTGCTGTCGCGTGCGCAGGAGGTTCTGGCAGGCGCGCCGATTGCGGTGCAGGTGCCGTGGGTACCGGCGCTCGGCCTCGACGTCAGCCTGTGGCTTGATCCGCTGGGGCTACTGTTCGCCGGGCTGATCCTTGGCATCGGCCTGCTCGTCGTCATCTATGCGCAAGGATATCTGGCGCGGGCGGAGGCGACGGGGCGGTTCCTGTCGTTCCTGATGCTGTTCCAGGGCGCGATGATCGGCATTGCCCTGTCGAGCAACCTGCTGCTGATGCTGATCTTCTGGGAACTGACGAGCCTGTCGTCGTTCCTCCTGATCGGTTTCTGGCGCGACCGGGCCGACGCGCGACAGGGTGCGCGGATGGCGCTGGCCGTGACGGGCGGCGGCGGGCTGGCGCTGATCGCCGGGGTGCTGCTGCTGGGGCAGGTCGCCGGCTCCTATGAGCTGCCCGCAGTGCTGGCTCAGCGCGAACTGGTGCAGCAATCGCCGCTCTACCCGGCAATACTGACGCTGATCCTGCTGGGCGCGTTCACCAAATCGGCGCAATTCCCGTTTCACTTCTGGCTGCCGCACGCGATGGCCGCGCCAACCCCGGTGAGCGCCTATCTGCATTCGGCGACGATGGTGAAGGCGGGCGTGTTCCTGCTCGCGCGGCTGTGGCCGGTGCTGGCCGGTACCGATTTGTGGTTCGCGCTGGTGGCGACCACCGGGCTGGTCACGTTGATCTTCGGCGCGAGCGTCGCATTGTTCCGTGACGATCTGAAAGCGATCCTGGCCTATTCGACGATCAGCCAGTTGGGCCTGATGGTGATGCTGCTCGGCTTTGCGACGCCCGCGGCGGTAGTGGCGGCGATATTCCACATCCTCAACCATGCCGCGTTCAAGGCTGCGCTGTTCATGAACGCGGGGATCGTCGATCACGAGACGGGAACGCGCGACATCCGTCGGCTGGGCGGGCTGGCGCAGTTGATGCCGCTGACCGCAGTTGGCGGCACGCTGGCTGCCGCGGCGATGGCCGGGCTGCCACCGCTTGGCGGGTTCATTTCCAAGGAAATGATGCTGGAGCAGAGCGCCCATACCGTGGCGTTGGGGCAGCCGTGGCTGGTACCGGCGCTGGCGGCGATCGGTGCGACGCTGTCGGTGGCCTATTCCTTGCGCTACGCCATCGGCCTCTATGTCGGACGTACGCGCACCGGCGATGTGCCGGCGCCGCATGACCCCGGCGCGCTGATGCTGGGACCCTCGCTGCTGCTGGCTGTCCTGGCGCTGGCATTGGGGCTGCTGCCGATGGCGATTGCCGGGCCGCTGGTGATCGAGGCCGCAGCGGCAGTGACCGGTGGCGCAGCGGTGAAAGTCGACCTTGCGCTTTGGCACGGGGTCAACGTCGCCCTGGTGCTGAGTATCGGTGCGGTACTGGTCGGTGCCCTGCTGTTGTCGGGTTATCCGCTGCTGGAACGACGCGTCCGGGCGTGGAAGACGCCAGATGCGAAGAGGCTGTTCGAGCATTGGCTTGAGGCGTTGATAGCCGCCACGCGGCGGATGACGCTCACCATCCACGCGCCGTCGCTGCAACGCGCGCTGCTGATGGTTTTCGCGGTCGCGGCGCTGTTCGCCGTCGATGGCGCCGGCGTGGCCGGCACGATCGTCACCGGCGACCGGGCGACAACGCCGGCGAGCATGACCGCAATCATTGCCTGGCTGCTGCTGCTGGTCGCGACGCTGGCGGTTGTCCTGATGCATCGGCAGCGGTTCCTGGTGCTGATCTTCATCAGCGTCATCGGGCTGGTGATGGCGCTGGCGTTCATCCATCTGTCCGCGCCGGACTTGGCGCTGACCCAGATCGCGGTCGAAGTGGTCACGATCCTTTTGCTGCTGCTCGCGCTTCACCTGATGCCCAAGACGCCGCGGTTGCTGTCGGGCAGGGGGCGGCGAGTGCGTGACGGGCTGCTCGGGCTGTTCGTCGGCGGCGCCGCTGGCGTGGGCGCCTGGGCGATCATGACGCGGGTGCAGGGCGACACGATTTCCGCCTTCCATTGGGCGAACAGCTACGCCGGTGGGGGCGGGACCAATGTGGTCAACGTGACCCTCGTCGATTTTCGCGCCTTTGACACGTTGGGCGAGATCATCGTGCTTGGCATTGCCGGGCTGGCGATCTTTGCGCTGCTAGAGCCGGCGGTGCGCGGCGTCGCGGGGCGGCGGCTGCGCGCGTGGCGCAGCGACATGCCGCATTCGCCCGAACGCCACCCGGTGATGTTCGTGATGGTGACGCGGCTGCTGCTGCCGATCGCATTGTTGGTCGGCATTTACATCTTCCTGCGTGGCCACAATCAGCCCGGTGGCGGGTTCGTCGCGGCGCTGGTGTTCGCCATCGCCATCCTGCTGCAATATCTGGCGTCCGGTTTCGACTGGACCGACGAGCGGCGAAAGATCGGCGAGCATCCGCTGATCGCCTTTGGCGTCCTGATCGCGGTGGCGACGGGGCTTGGCTCGCTCGCCTTTGGTGCGCCGTTCCTGTCGAGCAGCTTCGGCTATTTCCACCTGCCGCTGATCGGCGAGTTCGAGCTGGCGACGGCAATGCTGTTCGATACGGGCGTTGCCTGCGTGGTGCTGGGCGCGGTCACCATGGCGCTCGCGCAATTGAGCCATGTGGCGCAGCGCGCGGCACGCCAGCCCGACGACGGGGGCGCGGCATGAGCCTGGAATTCCTGGTGGCGACCGCCATCGCCGCGCTGGTCGCGGGCGGCGTGTATCTGTCGCTGCGGGGCCGCACCTTTCAAGTCGTGCTGGGCCTGACCCTGCTGTCCTATGCGGTGAACCTGTTCCTGTTCGCGGTCGGGCGGCTGATCGTCAATCGACCGCCACTGTATGACAAGGCGGTGGCGGAACACACCGATCCGCTGCCCCAGGCGCTGGTCCTGACCGCGATCGTCATCACCTTTGGCATGACCGCCCTGGTGGTCATCCTGTCGCTGCGCAGCTTCCTCGAAAGCGGCTCCGACCAGGTCGATGGGCGGATCGAGCCCGACGAGATCGAGGACCAGCCATGACGCTGGCCGATCAACTGGTGATCGCGCCGGTGGTGCTGCCGGCGATCACGGCGGCGGTGGCGCTGCTGGTGATGCGTCGGCGCCGCCATCTGGGCGCGGGTGTCTCTTTGACAGGCTGCATCCTGTCGCTGCTGGCGGGCATCGTCCTGTTCGCGCAGGCGGCCGATGGGGTGATCCGCACCTATCCGCTGGGCAATTGGCCGGCACCGTTCGGGATCGTCCTGGTGCTCGATCGCCTGTCCACCGCCATGCTGGTGCTGGCGGGGGTGCTGGGCGTGATCGTGATGGTTCATGCGCTCGCGACCGGCGCTGATCGGCGCGGCTGGCATTTCCATCCCTTGTTCCAGTTTCAACTGCTGGGGCTGAACGGCGCATTCCTGACCGGCGACCTGTTCAACCTGTTCGTGTTTTTTGAGGTCCTGCTGATCGCATCCTATGGCCTGATGCTGCACGGGCAGGGCGCGGCGCGGCTGAAGGCGGGGGTGGCCTATGTCATCGTCAATATTGTCGGATCAGCGCTGTTCCTGATCGCACTGGGCCTGCTGTACGGGCTGACCGGTACGCTCAACATGGCCGATCTGGCGCGGCGGGTGACGGAGGTGCCGCCTGGCGACGCTGGCCTGATGCGGGCGGCGGGGCTGCTGCTGACGGTGGTTTTTGCGCTGAAGGCGGCGGCGGTGCCGCTGCACCTGTGGCTGCCGCGGACCTATAGTGCGACCATGCCCGTCGTGGCGGCGTTGTTCGCGATCATGACCAAGGTGGGTGTCTATGCCCTGATCCGTGTGGTGCCGCTGATCTTCGGCGCCGGCGCAGGCGCAGCGGCATGGGTGCCGTCGCCCTGGCTGTTTCCCGCCGCGCTGCTGACGGCGGCGCTCGGCTTTGCCGGGGTGCTGGCGGCGCGGGGCTTGCGTGAGCAGGCGGCGTTTGCGGTAATGGGATCGACCGGCACGGTGATGCTGGTCCTGTCCGACTGGACGCCGGTGACCACGGCGGCCGCGATATATTATCTGATGCATTCGACCTTTGCCGGCGCGGCGCTGTTCTTGGTCGCGGACGTGACGCTGCGGCTGCGCGGTCAATATGGCGAGGCGGCGGTCGCGGCCCCGCGCTTCGCAGGGCAGCAGGCGACGGGATTCCTGTTCCTGGCGGCGGCGATCGCGGCGGCGGGGCTGCCGCCCTTGTCGGGCTTCATCGGCAAGCTGCTGATGCTGCGTGCCACGGCGGACATGCCGGCCCAGGCTGCGATCTGGGCAACCATCCTTGTCACCACCTTGCTGGCGGTGATCGGGTTCGCGCGCACCGGCAGCACGATCTTCTGGAAGGCGGCGGCGCCGGGTGCGGCGGCGATCACCGCCGCGCCATTGTCGCGCGCCGCGTTTCTCGGGCCCGCACTAGCGATTGCCGCGCTGGTTGCGCTGACGATCGCGGCGGGCACGGCGAGCGGCTGGGCAGTGGCGGCGGCCGACCAGCTTTTCGACACGCAGGCCTATATCACGGCGACGCTGGGATCGGCGGACGGGCGATGAGGAAGCTGTTGCCCCATCCCGGCCTGTCGGCCCTGCTGCTCGTCATCTGGCTGTTAATGGCCAACACCCTGTCGGTCGGGGCGCTGGTGCTGGGCGCCGTCTTCGCGGTGGTGCTGCCGCGCTTCACCGCGCCATTCTGGCCCGACCGGCCGAACGTGCGGTTCGGCCGCGACCTGCTGGTCTATACCGCGATCGTGCTGTTCGACATCGTGGTCGCCAATTTCCAGGTCGCTGCTGTCATCCTGTTCCGCCGCAATCGCGACCTGCGCGCGCGCTGGCTGGTGATTCCGCTGGAGCTCGACACGCCCGAGGCGATCACGGTGCTGGCGGGGACGATCAGCCTGACCCCGGGGACGGTGTCGTCCGACGTGTCGGCGGACGGCCGCTTCCTGCTGGTCCATGCGCTCGATGTGCCCGATCCCGAAGCCGAGATCGCGCGCATCAAGCAGCGGTACGAGGCGCGGTTGCAGCGGGTGTTCGCATGATCGGGACGGCGCTCCACCTCGCCTTTGCCGCCGTGTCCCTGGCGCTGTTGTGCAATTGCTGGCGGCTGATGCGCGGTCCGGCGCTGGGCGACCGGATCGTGGCGCTGGACACGATGGTGATCAATGCGATCGCGATCATCATCCTGATCGGGATGATCGGTGAGACCAACGCCTATTTCGAGGCGGCGTTGCTGATGGCGATGGTCGGGTTCGTCAGCACGATCGCTTATTGCAAGTTCGTGCTGCGCGGGGACATCGTCGAATGAACATGGCGGTGGAGGCCCTGATTGCCTTGCTGATCCTGCTGGGCGCGGCGTTCGTGCTGATCGGCAGCTGGGGGCTGGTGCGGTTGCCATCGACGATGGAGCGGCTGCATGGGCCGACCAAGGCGACGACGCTGGGGCTGGGCGCGCTGCTGATCGGATCGATGATCTTTTTCCAGGCGCGGCTGGGGGTGTGGACGGCGCACGAGCTGCTGATCTGCGTGTTCCTGTTCATCACTGCGCCGATCTCCGCGAACATGATCGCCAAGGTGCACCTGCACCGGCTGCGGACCGGGGCGATCGTCGAGCCGAACAGTATTGCGGGCGATCCGCCGCACCCGGGCGGGGAGGATGACTGGGCGACGTTCGGGGCGCCGCCCCCGGGCCCGGCGGCGACGGCGGCGGATCGATAGCGGAGACCATTGGCCTCGCCTGCGTCAGCGGCGGCCGCCTAGTGGAAAATTCCGGCCCGCAACGGTTCGAGATAGGCCTGCACCGCCGCGACCGGATCGCGCGCCTGCGCCCAGCGCCGCATGTCGGACGCCGCGCTGACCGCCGCCATGACCGTCTGGCTGGCGACCAGCGGGTCGACCGGCCGGATCGAGCCATCGGCAATGCCGTCCGCGATCGTGCCGGCGACGTGGCGGGTGAGCTGCCCGGCGAGCGCGAGCATGTCGCTGCGAAGCTCCAGTGGCAGCGCCTGATAGGCGCTCATCCGCAGCAGCGGGCTGTCGTCAGTGAACTGAAGGCCGATCAGCGACGCGAGGCTGATGGCGAGGCGCTCGCCCTCGTCATGGCCAAGCCTGTCCCCTTCAGCCTGAGCCGCCTCGATCGTGTCGAAGGAGCGCCGGAAGCAGGCGAGGACCAGATCGTCCTTGTTGTCGAGATGGTGGTAGAAGCTGCCGGTGCTGACCCCCAGTTCGGCCGCGATCCGCTCCACGCTGGCGCCGGCATAGCCATGGGCGTTGATGAGACGGGTGGCGGCGGCGAGGAAGCGGCCCTGCGCGCTGTCCGCCGCATCCACCGGCAGCGGTTCGACGCTGACCGGCCAGGGCGCCGCGCCGCGCGCGAGGCCATGCGCGAGAACGTCGTAGAGCCGTTCCTCCACCCGCGGGAAATCACGTGTCTGGTAACGGTCGATCCAGGCGGGGAGCCATTGCAGGCTGGCGGCGAGGTGAGTCGCCGCAATCGCCGAGCCCGATCCCGACGCCGGCGTGCCGGCGGGGGCGAAGAAGCCGCGGATGATCGCGAAGCTTTCGAAATAGGCCGCCTCCAGCGGCTCGCGGGTTTTGGCGTCCAGCGCGCCGATGTCGGACAGGACGGCGAAGTCGCCGGCCTTCCCCTCACGCGCGCGGCGATAGAGATCGAATTGCGCGGCGATCAGATGGCGGACCCGCGCCTCGGTGGTCGGCTGGCGGGCTGCCTCCCGCGCCGTGTCGAGCGCCCAGTCGAGCGTCCGTTCGTAGCAGGCGGCGGCGAGCTGATCCTTGCGCTTGAAATAATAGGTCACGCTGCTGGTATCGAGGCCGAGCGCCCTGGCGACGGCAGTCAGCGTCATGCCGCGCGCGCCGTGGCGGTTGATCTGCGCCGATGCCGCATCGAGGATCTGCGAGCGCCGCTGCGTGAAGCGGGCGGTACGATCGTGATCCGAGGAGATCCTGCGTGTCACGGCACGAACATAGGCCATTTCGGCGCGTGGCACTACCCATAGCCATTATTGAAACTTGACAGTCGCGACAGTTCTTCCAAAACTGGTTACGGAGAGGAAGATCATGCGGCGGTACGCGGAACCATTCGCGCCGGCCATCGGTCAGGCATGCCGGATCGGGCCCATCGGGCCGTCGATCGGCGCAACGATGCCGCGAGGCATCGGCCACCACGCGTGTGATCCTTCACTCTTTCGTCTCGACCCTTCGGCATCGAACATCCTGCGGCGCACAAGCAGGTGGCGGTGGCTGGCGTGGTCGACGACGGCATCCCGCATCGCGCGTCCGAATGGCGCGGTGAGCCCCTCAATACATGGAAACGAGAAGCTGATGACCTTGGTCTAGCGGACACGGGAGCGACGCGAGCGCCCCCGGCCGCCTCTTTCAGGAGGAGGAACGGCGATGAAGGCGAGGATGCGGGCAGGCGCGACAGCGATCGCGCTGCTGAGTGGGCATGCGGCGGCGCACGCGAGCGAGCAAGGGGGCGTGCAGGCGGTGCCCCCGAGCGACCCCGGCACTCCCCCCGCGCCAGGAGGCGTTGCCGGCGCTCCACAGGCTGGGCCACAGGCGGGGCCGCCAGCGCCATTCGATCTTGCGACAATCAACGACATCGTCGTCACCGCGCAACGCCGGGCCGAAGCGATCCAGGACGTGCCGATCGCGATCAGCGTCTTTGAATCGAGCGACCGCGACCGGCGCGGCATCCGGTCGATCCAAGATTTCGCGAACTTCACGCCCGGGCTGACCTTTTCATCGTCGCTCGACCGGCTGTCGCTGCGCGGCATCGGGCGGCTGACCAACACGATCGGATCGGACCCGGGCGTCGCGATCTACAATGACGGTTTCTACACCGCGTCCAATGCCGAGGCATCCAAGACGCCGATGTTCGTCGAGCGGGTGGAGTTCCTGCGCGGGCCGCAGGGAACGCTCTACGGCCGCAACTCGGTGGGCGGTGCCATCAACGTCATTTCAAAACGGCCTACGGAAGAGCAGGCCGGAGAGTGGCGCTCGTCCGTCGATAATCTGCAGCTGGTATCGGAAGGATATCTGTCGGGGCCGATCGTGGGCGGGCTGAAGGCCCGGCTGTCCGCGCAGGTCACGCGGGCGACGGGGTCGCGGTACGAGAATATCGCGCGCACCGCGACGTCCCGCGACGAGGGGTTCGTCAATCGCTTCTTCCTGGAAGGGCAGCTTCAGTATGATTTTTCCGACACCACGCAGTTGTGGCTGAAATACAGCCATGCCGAGTGGAACGACAGCAATCCGATCGGCGCGCAGGTCAGCCCCTATGTCACCAATGACATTGACGGGGCGACGGACAATTCGCTGACCCCGGCAGCGGCATTCGGCTATGGTGTTCCCAATCCATCGGTCACCGACCCGCGGCGGATCAACAGCAACACGCTGAACCAGTCGCTGCTGAGCGACAATCATACCATCGTCGCGAACTTCACCGCGGATATCGGCGGCGTGGCGCTGAAATATGTCGGGGGGTACACACAGTATAAATATCAGGCGTTCGCCGACCTGGATTATACCGCCAACCAGCTGGTGGTGACCAATTCCGGTTCTGCGCCGATCCCGGCATTGGCGCCATTCGGGCTGGCCAATGCGTTCCGTACCTATTCCTACAATGCAACCTATGTGCAGGATTATCAGGAGGACAAGAAATACTACACCAACGAGCTGACGTTATCCAATGCGACGCAGGGCCGCTTCAACTGGATCGTCGGCGCGTATCAATTCCACGAGAAATACTTCCAGCCAGTCACCTGGTTCGTCGATGGGGACAATAGCGACACGCTGAGCCAGCGGATTGCGGCGCCGATCTGCGTTGCGCCGGGGACCTTCGCGATCGTGCCCAATTGCCCCACTAATCCGCGGCGCGCCTTTTACGACGGATCGGGGGATTTGCGCACCGACGGCCTCGCGGGGTTTGGCCAGGTCGATTACGAGCTGGTCGATGATCTGAAGGCGACCGCTGGCCTGCGTTATTCCTGGGACAAGAAGCGCGGGTTCGAAAGCTATCGCGTGATCCAATGGCAGCCGGCGGGCGCGGCGACCTATTGCACGCTGACGCCGGGGGCGGATGCGACCGTCGTCGGGCTGGGCGCGTGCGGCGCGGCGGCGGCGGCGCAGGACCTGACCCGCTTCCTGCTAAACCTGCCCGGTGTTGGCGCGGCGACGCGCGAGCTGGAGGATAGCTGGTCGGGCTTTTCCTGGCGGCTGGGGCTCGACTGGAAAGCGAACAACGACACGCTGGTGTTCGGCAGCTACAGCCGTGGCCTGAAGGCGGGCGGATTCAACCTGGGGAGCTATGCCGACAGCCCGGTGGTCGACAAGGAGATCGTCGACGCATTCGAAGTGGGCGTGAAGAGCCGCCCGCTGTCGTCGCTGATGCTGAACGTCACCGGTTTCTATTACGATTACAAGAATGCGCAGATTCCGATCGTGGTGGTGCGGCCGGGATCGACGCTGACCACGACCAATTTCTTCAACATCAACAAGTCGCGGTCATGGGGCATCGAGGTGGAGAGCGCGTGGAACGTCACGCGGTCGCTGGAAATCTCCGCCAATTATTCGTTCAACGACACCAAGATCCTGCGCGCGCCGCGGCGGTTCGACGATGAGGGGATGCCGGGCAACATCCTGGAGGACATCACCGGCAACCGGCTGCCCGCGGCATCGAAGCACAAGGTCGCCATTTCCGGCCTCTACGATATCGAGGTGGGCGCCAACGACCACATCTTCCTGGCGGCGAGCTACGCCTATCGGTCAGACGCTTATTATTCGGTGTTCGAAAGCCCGATCAGCCGTGCGCCGGGGTGGGACCAGGTCGATGCGCGCATCACCTACACACGGCCGGACGATGGCATCACCGTGATCCTCTACGCCCGCAACCTGTTCGACACGCTGGGCTATGACGGTGCCTTCTCGACCGGCGCGGCGACCAATTACCGCCAGGTCTACAGTTACACCTTCCCCCGCCAGGCCGGGGTGGAAGTGCAATTCAGGTTCTGAAGTTCCGCAGCGGACGCCCAGCATTGGGGGCGCCGCTGCACGGCATTGCAAGCCTGGGGCATCCAGGCGCACGGTAGGAGAGGATCATGGCCACCATTGCAGCCGGCGTGGCGGAGACACCGAGACGGCCTGCGCCCGCGTCCCTGCCGTTGTCGACGAAGGTCGCGCATGGTTCGGGCGCGATCGCGGGCGGATCGATCATCTATCTTCGGTCGCTGATGCTCCTGTTCTACAGCCAGGTCGTCGGGCTGGAGGCGTGGACGGTGAGCCTTGCGCTGGGCATCGTCATCGCCTTCGATGCGGTGTGGGACCCGGCGATCGGGCATTTTTCCGATACGCTGCGATCGCGCTGGGGGCGGCGGCACACGTTGATGTTCGCCGCACCGATCCCGACCGCGATCCTGTGCGCCATGTTGTGGAACCCGCCGGTCGGCATGTCGCCCGGCATGACCTTTGCCTGGCTGCTGGCGTGCGCCATGCTGCTGAACCTGTGCTACAGTTTCTTCGAGGTGCCGGCCAATGCGCTGACGCCGGAACTGGCGCCGGGATATCATGTGCGCACCAATCTGGTCGCCTGGCGCTGGGTGCTGGGGACGGTGGGGGCGATGATCACCGCCTTCCTCGGCCTTGGCTGGTTCCTGTCGCCCGAGGCGGGCGCGGTCGGGCAGCTGGTACGATCAGGCTATGGCAAGCTGGGCATTGCGTCCGCGCTGCTGATGCTGACCGCGATGTTCGTCAATGCGTTTGGCACGCGGCGGTACCGTAGCGTCCTGTACGAGCCGCCCGAGCGCACCGGCGGGTGGCGCCAGTCGCTGCGCGAGGCGGCGGAGACGCTGCGCAACCGGAACATGGCGGTGGCGGTGATCGCCGGGGCGCTTGCCGGCATCGGCTTTGGCATCCGTACCGTGCTGGAGGCCTATGTCGCGACGTTCATCTGGGGGCTGCCGGCGTCGGCCTTGCTGCTCACCACGGTCGCGGGGTTCGTCGCGACGCCGTTCGGGGCCATCGTCGGGGCGATGCTGTCGCGGCGGTTCGGCAAGAAGCCGGCGTGCATGGGGCTGTTCTTCGTCGGGACGATCCTGGTCAACACGCCGCTGCTGCTGCGGCTGTCCGGCCTGTTCTTCGACAATGGCGATCCGCGGCTGCTGCCGACGCTCGTCGGCTTCGCCTTCTCCTCGGCGGTGCTCTATTATGGCGGGTTCATCCTGGTCAGTTCGATGATCGCGGACATCGTGGAGGATGCGCAGGCGAAAACGGGGCGGCGGTCGGAGGGGCTGATCACGGCGGCCGACCAGTTCATCCAGAAGCTGATCACTGCGATGGGAACGGTGATGGGGGGCTTGATCCTGACGCTGATCGCCTTTCCGCCCCGCGCGCTGCCGGGGCAGGTGCCAGCGGAAACGCTGGCGTCGCTTGGCTGGACGTTCCTGACATTGGTCACGGCGCTCAGTTTCCTGTCGATCGCGGTATGGAAATTCTACCGTATCGACCGCGCGGGGCATGAGGCGCGGCTGAGCGCGCTCGATGTGCCGGAGGCGCGGGGGATCTAGGGAAGAGAAACCCTGACTCAGGTTAAAAGCGCAGGCGGAATGCGGAACCGGGATGCGGCGTCACGGCTTGTTCCGTGACGCAGCAACGATAGCCGCCAGGAGGCAATCCGATGGCCGACCCCGACACGCGCATCTATGGCATGGCGGATTCCTCCAACCACCAGGCGCCTGGCGACAATGGCATGCGCGGTGAGGGCGCGGCGGATCGCGCGGCACCGGGCTATCACCGAACGGTCGACAGGGTGGACGAGGTCCTTGTCGTCGAGGAGGTGTCCGGCGTCGCCTATGCCGAAGCGCTCCGCCCGGCGCCGGGCGGTCGCGATCGGGCCCGGGAGACGCGCAGCACCATGCTGCCGTGGATCCTGGTCGCGCTGGTGCTGGGCTATGCCGCCGGGCGCCTGCGCCGCGAGGAGGATGACGAGGACGGTCGTGACGACCGGCTGGCCTTAGCGCCGCCCGCGGCGCTGGCGCGGCCAGCGGGCGAACAGGGCGGGTTCAGCCAGGTGCGCGACGCAGGGCCGGAGGCGATCCGCGATCCCCAGCCGCGCTGGTCCGAAGTGGACGAGGCGTCGGACGAAAGCTTCCCCGCGAGCGATCCGCCGTCCTTTTCGATGCCGGGGCGCTGATCCTGCCGATCATGACGTGGCGGCATCGAACAGCGGCAGATCCTGGGGATCGTCGCGGGCGGCAGTGTCGAAGTTCGAGACGGTGACGCCGACCAGCCGGATGCCGGTTTCGGGCGGGTAGATCGAGCGGACGAGATCGAGGCTGGCGCTGACCAGCAGGTCGCGGCTGTCCACCACCTGGCTGTGGCTGCGGCTGCGGGTGATCTGGCGGAAGCTCTGGAACTTGATCTTCACGGTCACGGTACGGCCGAAGGCCTGCGCCTTTTCGCACCACGCCCAGACGTCGTCGGCCATGCGGATGATGCCGGCCTCAATCTCCTGCGGGTCGGTGAGATCGCGGTCGAAGGTGGTTTCGGAGCCGGAGGATTTGCGCACCCGGTTGGGGTTGACCGGGCGGTCGTCGATGCCGCGTGCGATGGCATGATACCAGCCGGCGGAACTGCCGAAATGCCGTTCGAGGAAGTCGCGCGACTTGGCGCGCAGATCAGCGCCGGTTTCGATGCCGAGCCGCTTCATCTTTGCGGCGGTGACGGGGCCGACGCCGTGAAAGCGCGAGACGGGAAGCGTTTCAACCCAGGCGGCGCCCATGTCGGGCGTTACCGCAAACTGGCCATTTGGCTTGCGATGGTCGGAGGCGAGCTTCGCCAGGAACTTGTTGTACGATACGCCGGCCGAGGCAGTGAGGCCGGTTTCCTCCAGGATGCGCGCGCGGATTGCCTTTGCGGTGGCCCAGGCGGTGGGGAGGCCGGCGCGGTTCTCGGTCACGTCGAGATAGGCCTCGTCGAGCGACAAGGGCTGAATGAGGTGCGTGAATTCGGCGAAGATCGCATGGATCTGCCGCGAGACGGCCTTGTACACATCGAAGCGTGGCGGGACGAAGATGAGGTCGGGACAGCGGCGGAGCGCCGTGACCGAAGGCAGTGCGCTGCGCACGCCAAAGGCGCGCGCCTCGTAGCTGGCGGCGGCCACCACGCCGCGCGCCGCGGCATGGCCGACCGCGACGGGACGGCCGCGCAGCGCGGGATCATCGCGCTGTTCCACCGACGCGAAAAAGGCGTCCATGTCGACATGGATGATCTTTCGAGTCGGACCGCCGGACATGCGGCACGCCATAGCAGCGCGGGAACGGACAGGGAACGATGATCGTCGGGCTGGGCGCGTGCCTCAGTCGCTACGCAGCCCCTCTCCGGGGGAGGCACGCAGTGCGGGCAAGCTGCTGAGCACGCCGATGCCAAGCGTGGCGACGATCGCGGCGCCAAGCGTCAGCGCGATCACAAGCGGGTCGGGCGCCCATGTCAGATCGAGCACCTGCGTGACGACGTACCAGCCCCCCGCCATGCCGATGAGCAAAGCAACCCCGGCGAGCAGGAGAGCGAGGAGGGCATATTCCAGCGCCTGCCCGGTGAGCAGCTGCGCGCGGCTGCCGCCCAGCAGCTTCAGGATGATAGTGTCGTATCGCCGCGACTGTCCCGAGGCGGTTACCGCGCCGATGAGGACGACAATGCCGGCAACGACGGTGACGGCGGCCGCGGCGCGGATCGCGATGGCGACGCGGCCGAGCAATTCGCTGATCTGGCCGATCACGTCGCCGGTGCGGAGCATGGTGACGGAGGGGAGCGCGCGGGCCACTTCACCCGCGATCGCGCCGTCGCGGCCGGCGGGGGCATAGACGCTGGCGAGGATGCCGTGGGGCGCTTCCTCGATATAGCCCGGCGAGAAGATCAGCGCGAAGTTAAGGCCGAGCCCCTGCCAATCGACCTTTCGCAGCGCGGCGATACGCGCGGGGACATCGACGCCGAGTACCGCGACGGTGATCGTGTCGCCGACCTTCAGACCGAGCTGCTGCGCGGCGCGATCCTCCAGCGAGATAAGCGGCGGACCGCGATAGTCGCGCGGCCACCATGTGCCCGCCACCACGGTGTTGCGCGGCGGCACGGTGGCGGACCAGGTGATGGTGCGGTCGCCGCGGACGATCCATGCATCCTGCGGCAGGTTCTTCATGTCCGCCACGCGTTGCCCCTTGAGCGCGACGATCGAGCCGCGCAGCGAGGGCACCGCCTCGATCGTCGCGGCAGGGGCGGCGCGGCGGACGGCGGCCCGGAAGGCAGGTTCATCCTCCGGCTGCACATCGATGGCAAAGAAGCGGGGGGCCTTTGCCGGCGCGGCGCTGGCGAGCTCGTTCGACAGGCTGGTGTCGATGACGGCGAGCGCCACGAACAGGGAGAAGCCGAGGCCGAGCGCAACGACCAGCCGGTCGGTCTGAGCACCCGGACGATAGAGATTGGCGAGCGCCAGCCGGAACAAGGGGCGGCGCGGGCGGGGAAGGCGGGACAACGCCGCGCGCAACGCGATCCCGAGCAGCCAGAGCAGCGCGAGCACAGCCCCGGTTGCGGCGGTGAAGCCCAGGGCGATCGCGCGGTTGCTGGCGGTCAGCACGGTCAGCGCGACGAGCAAGGCAAGGACGACGCCCATGCCGGCGAGGACGCGGGGCGACGGCCGCGTCACGCTACCGATGGCATCGCGCAGCAGGCTGGCCGCCGGGACCGAGCGCGCACGCGCAAGGGCGGGCAGCGAGAAGAGGAGAGCGACGAGCAGGCTGAGACCGGCCGCGACCAGCAGCGGCACGGGATAGATGCCGAGGCGTGGTGGCACCGGCAACGCGTCCCCGGCGAGCTGCGCGACCAGCCACGGGATCGCGGTGCCGAGCGCCAGCCCGGCGACCACCGCCAGCAAGGCCACCAGCCCGAGCTGGATCAGGAACACCGCGGCGATGGTGCGCGAATGCGCGCCCAGCACCTTCAGCGTGGCGATCATCCGGCTCTTGCGGGCGAGATAGGCGCTGACCCCGCTGCCGATGCCGATGCCCGCGATGACCAGCGCGGCGAGGCCGACGAGCAGCAGGAACTGGCCCAATTGGTCGATGCTGCGCTTCACATTGCCGGAGGCGTCCTCCGGCGTCCGCGCGCTCCACCCGGCGCTGGGGTAGCGGCGGGTGATGGTGTTGCCGACCGATGCCGGATCGAGGCCGGGGCGCAGCAGGATGCGGGTGCGCGCCTGATAAAGGCTGCCGGGTTGGAGCACGCGGGTGGCGTCGAGCCCCGCCATGTCAACCAGGGCGGTCGGCCCGAAGCTGAACCCGAGGGCGTCTGGTTCGTCGGCGATCAGGCCGATGATGCGCATCGGGGCGGCGCCGATCCGGACGGTGTCGCCGACCTTCACGTTCAGCCGCTGCGCCAGTGCGGGGGCGATCGCCACCTGGTTGCCGGCAGGGCGTGGGCGCAATGCCCCCGGCTCCAGCGTGAAGCGACCGATCAACGGCCAGGCATGGTCGACGGCGCGCAGGTTGATCAACGCCGGGGTGCCGCCGGTGAGCGGCTGGGCCATGGTGTTGACGGCAATCGTTTCCGACGTTCGGCCGAAGCTGGCGAAGGCGGCGTTTTCCTCCACGGTGGCGCGGCGCTGCGACACGCGCAGTTCGAGATCGCCGCCGAGCAGCTGGCGGCTTTGCGCGTCGAGCGCGCCAGTGATCGAGGCCGACAGCGACCCAATGCCCGCCAGCGCGGCGGTGCCGAGGAAGAGGCAGATCAGCAGCAGCCACAAGCCGCGGCCGCCGGCGCGCAGATCCCGCAGGGCGAGCCGCCAGGCGTTGGTCATGCGGCGGCGGTGTCGCTGACGATGCGACCGTCGGCCAGGGCGATTACCCGTCCGCAGCGCGCGGCGAGCGCGGGATCGTGGGTGATGACGAAGAGCGTGGTGCCCGCGGCGGCATGGCGCGCGAACAGCAGGTCCATGATCGCGGCCCCGGTTGCGCCATCGAGATTGCCGGTCGGCTCGTCCGCGAAGAGGAGCGCGGGGCGCGGGGCGAGCGCGCGGGCGATCGCGACCCGCTGCTGCTCGCCACCCGACAATTGGGATGGGTAATGGGTCAGGCGATGGCCGAGGCCGACCGCCGTCAGTTCCTCCTCGGCGCGGGCGAACGGCTCCGCCATGCCGGCAAGTTCCATCGGCACGGCGACGTTTTCGAGCGCGGTCATCGTCGGCAGAAGGTGGAACGCCTGCAGGATGATGCCGATGCGACCGCGGCGCGCGATTGCGAGCTGATCCTCGCTCAGCCGGTCGAATTCGAGCCCGGCAACGCTGACGCTGCCGCCGGTGGGCCGTTCCATGCCCGACAGAAGCGCCATCAGCGACGATTTGCCCGATCCGGACGGGCCGAGCAGCGCGACGCTTTCCCCTTGCCGCACCGTGAGGTCGATACCGCGCAGGATCTGTGTGCGGGCCGGTGGACGGCCGAGCGCCAGCGTCAGATTGCGCGCGTCGATGACGATGGTATCGCCGGAGCTGCCATCCGGGCGATCATCCGGGCTGGCGCCGGTCGGCGAAGGAGAAGCGGATGCTGTCACAATGGCGCGGATACAGGGCGATGATGGCCGCTGTCCAATTGTTGGCTGTCCCATTGCTGGCTGTTCATTTGCTGATTGCCGGCGTGCTGCTGGCGGCGACGCCGGCGCAGGCGCAGGGGGGGCGGTTGATCTGGGCGTTCGGTGACAGCCTGACCGCCGGTTATGGCCTGCCGCCGGCGCAGGGCTTTCCCACCAGGCTGGAGGCCGCGTTGAAGCGATCCGTGCCGGACGTGACGGTTCGTAACGGGGGTGTGGCGGGCGACACGTCGGCGCAGGGGCGCGCGCGGCTGGCCTGGGGATTGCGCGGTCTGAAGCGCAAGCCGGACCTGGTGATCGTCGAGCTGGGCGCGAACGACATGCTGCGCGGCCTGCCGCCCGGGGCGACGGAGAAGAACCTCGACCTGATCCTGACCGAGCTGAAGCGGCGCGGCATCCCGGTGCTGCTGGTGGGGATGCGCGCGGCCCCGAACCTTGGGAGCGATTATCGGCGTGCCTTTGAGGGGATATATCCGCGGCTGGCGCGCAAGCATGGCGTGCCGTTGTATCCGTTCTTCCTGGAGGGCGTGGCGGGCAACCAGGCGCTGTTCCAGGCGGATGGGCGGCATCCGAATGCGCGCGGGGTGGAGATCATCGTGCGCCGCATCGCGCCAGCGGTGCGCCAGGCCCTGCCGGCCCGGCGCAGCGCCGCGACGCGTGGCTGACGCGCCGGCGGTCAGGCGACCGCCGGCAGCTTGTCGAGATATTTGTCGAGCGTGAGCGGATAGTCGCGCACGCGCACGCCGGTGGCGTTGTAGATCGCGTTCGCCACCGCCGCGCCGACGCCGCAGATGCCGAGTTCGCCGACGCCCTTGGCCTTCATCGGATTGGCCTTGTCATCGGCCTCGTCGAGGAATACGACCTCCTGATGCGGGATGTCGGCATGGACCGGCACCTCATAGCTGGCGAGATCGTGGTTGACGAAAAAGCCGAAACGCTTGTCGACGGCGAGCTCCTCCATCAGCGCCGAGCCGACGCCCATCGTCATCGCGCCGATCACCTGGCTGCGCGCGGCCTTGGGATTGAGGATGCGGCCCGCGGCGCAGACCGCGAGCATGCGGCGGACGCGGGTGACGCCGGTATAGGCGTTGACGCCGACCTCGACAAAATGCGCCCCAAAGGTCGACAATTGCCATTCGTCGCCGAGCTTGCCGAACTCGATCTTCTCCTCGGCGACCAGCTCACCCTGGGTGGCGGCATCGCGCAGCGCGGCGGCGCGATTGCCGCTGGTGACTCGGCCGGCGTCGAACACCGCATCGGCCGAGTTGAAGCCGAGCCGCTGGGCGACCTGCTCGCGCAGCTTGACGCAGGCGGCGTACACGCCGGCGGTTGAATTCGCCGCGCCCCATTGCCCGCCCGACCCGGCCGAGACGGGGAAGGAGGAATCGCCCAGTTTCACCACCACCGCCTCGGCCGGCACGCCCAGCATCTCGCCCGCGGTCTGCGCGAGGATCGTGTAGGTGCCGGTGCCGATGTCGGTCATGTCGGTTTCGACCGTCACGATGCCGTCTGCCGACAGGCGAACGCGCGCGCCCGACGTCATGTTGAGGTGGTTGCGGAAGGCGGAGGCGACGCCCATGCCGACCAGCCACTGGCCATCGCGCACCTGCGCCGGCTTCGCCTGGCGGCGGTCCCAGCCGAAACGCTGCGCGCCGTCGGTGAGGCAACGGACGAGCTGGCGCTGCGAGAAGCGGCGCTGCGGTTTCTCGGGATCGACCTGCGTGTCGTTCTTGATGCGGAAGGCGACGGGATCCATGCCGAGCTTCTCGGCCATTTCATCCATCGCGATCTCCAGCGCCATCATGCCCGGTGCCTCGCCCGGCGCGCGCATGGCATTGCCCTCAGGCAGATCGAGTACTGCAAGGCGCATCGCGGTCATGCGGTTGGGGCCCGCGTAGAGCAGCTTGGTCTGCTGCACCGCCGTCTCCGGGCCTCCATCGGGCAAGTCGCCCGAGCCGCTTTCATGGGCGATCGCGGTGATCGTGCCGTCCTTCATCGCTCCCAGCCGGACGCGCTGATGCGTGGCGGGACGATGCGTGGTGTTGTTGGCGATGAGCGGGCGTTGCAGCGCGACCTTCACCGGGCGCTTCGCCGCGCGCGCACCAAGCGCCGCCATCAGCGCGTCGGCGCGGACGAACAGCTTTCCGCCGAAGCCGCCGCCGATATAGGGCGAGATCAGGCGGACCTTGTCCTCCGGCATGTTGAGCGTCAGCGCGACATCACGCTTGCTCCAGGCGATCATCTGGTTCGATGTCCACAGCGTCAGCTCGTCGCCGTTCCACGCCGCGATCGAGGCGTGTGGCTCCATCATCGCGTGGCTGTGATCGGGGGTGTGATATTGCGCGTCGAGCTTCACCGGGGCGGCGGCGAACGCCTCCTCGAACTTGCCGACGCGCTCCACCGGGGGGCTGCCGCTGTTCGGGCCGCCCGACCCGCCGACGAGCGGCGCGACCTTCAGCTGTTCGGTGAGGTCATAGCGGCCATTCGCGCGCGCATAATCGACCCGTACCAGACCGGCTGCGGCACGCGCCTGTTCGAAGGTTTCGGCCACCACCAGCGCGACCGCCTGATGGTAATGTTCGACCTCGGGGCCGGCGAGCAGCTTCGCCGTGTTGTTCTTGCCCTTGCCGAGCTTGCCTGCATCGGCCGCGGTGACGATGGCGATGACGCCGGGTGCGGCCTTGGCCGCCGCGGTGTCGATACGGGTGATGCGCCCCTTCGCCACGCCGGCGCCGACGATATAGCCATAGGCCGGATTCTCGATCCCCTCGTGATGCTCATAGGCGTAGGGCGCAAGGCCGCTGGTCTTGAGCGGGCCGTCGATACGGTCGTGCGCACGACCGACGACCTTCAGGCGGTCGATCGGGTTCTGACCCTCGGCAGTTTCGAACTTCATGGGATCAGGCCTTCGCTTGAGCGATCACGGAAGCCAGCGCGCGCGTGGCGAGCGGCAGCTTGAACGCATTGTCCTTGGTGGGGGTGGCGCCCTGGAAGGTGCGCGCGGTAACAGCCGCCGCGCCCTGCGGCAGCAGCGCCTCCGCCTCCTCCACGCGCCACGGCTTTGGCGCGACGCCGCCAAAGGCGACGCGGCCGGTGCCATCGGGCTGGATCACCGCCGCGACCGAGACCAAGGCAAAGGCGTAGGAGGCGCGATCGCGCACCTTTTCATAGAAATGCTTGCCGCCGAGCGGGGCGGGAAGGGTGACCGCAGTGATCAGCTCACCGCGACTGAGCACCGTATCCTGTTCCGGCCGGTCGCCCCACAAGCGATGGAAATCGGCAATCGGGATCGAGCGGCGCTGCCCCTGCGGGTCGACCGTTTCCACCACCGCATCGAGCAGCCGGAGCGCCACGGGCATGTCGCCGGGGAAGGTGGCGATGCATTTGTCGGACACGCCGATGACGCCAAGCTGGCGCGAATAGCCGCCGATCGCGGCGCAGCCTGAGCCGGGCTTGCGCTTGTTGCAGGGCATGTTGACGTCGTAGAAATACGGGCAGCGCGTACGCTGGAGCAGATTGCCGGCGGTCGACGCCTTGTTGCGCAGCTGGCCGCTGGCGCCGGCAACGATCGCGCGGGTCAGCACGCCATAATCGCGGCGTACGCGATCGTCGGCGGCGAGCGCGGTGTTGCTGACCAAGGCGCCGATGCGCAGGCCGCCCTCGGGCGTCGCCTCGATCCGGTCCAGGTCGAGATCCTGCACGTCGACAAGATGGGTCGGTGTTTCCACCTCGATCTTCATCAGGTCGAGGAGGTTGGTGCCGCCGGCGATGAACTTTGCCCCCGGCTTCGTCGCGACGATGCGGGCGGCGGCGACGGGATCGGTCGCCCGTTCGTAAGTGAACGCCCTCATGCCTTTGCCCCCGCGACGTCAGCGCCAGCGACCTCGGCCATGGCATCGGCGATGTTGGAATAAGCGCCGCAGCGGCAGATGTTGCCGCTCATCCGTTCGCGCATTTCAACGGTGGTGAAGTCCGGACGCTGGGCAACGTCCGCCTGAACGTGGCTGGGAATCCCGGCCTTGATCTCCTCCAGCACGGCGACCGCGGAGCAGATCTGACCCGGGGTGCAATAGCCGCATTGATAGCCGTCGTACTTCACGAAGGCGGCCTGCATGGGATGCAGCTTCTCCGGCGTGCCGAGCCCTTCGATCGTGGTGATCGTGTCGCCTTCGTGCATCACCGCAAGGCTGAGGCAGGAATTGATCCGCTGCCCATCGACGATTACGGTGCAGGCGCCGCACTGGCCATGATCGCAGCCCTTCTTTGTGCCGGTGAGCGTGAGATGCTCCCGCAATGCATCGAGGAGGGTGGTACGCGGATCGAGCGTCAGCGAACGCGGTTCGCCGTTCACGGTGAAACGGACGGGCATCATCGGCGCCTCCGGCTTCCTGGGCGGGGGAAGGGGCGCACCATGCGCCGGCGTCGCAGCGACCGCGACCGTGGCGGCGCTGCCGGCCAGCACGCGGCGGCGGGACACGCCCATTTCAATCTTGTCCGACATGGACAGTAATTCTCCTGTTGGATCAGCTTTGCGGCAGCGCGCTGGACATGCGCATGTGCAGCATAACGTCGGTCATGGCGATTGGAGCCGTAAGCCGGTCAAGACGCAAGAATAAACACCGATCGTGCATCGGCCCGCGGTAATAGAGAAAAGCAGCGTTTCCGTCTTACCTCAGGCCGTCGAGTGTTCGGGCTCGACAAGAGGGATCAATCGCGCAGTTCGGAGAACCAGCCGAGCCGCCGCATCAGCAGCTTTTCCAGTTCCAGCACGATCATCAGCGTGGCACCGACGGCAATGATCATCATGCCATCGACCAGGGTCAGCGGACGACTGCCGAACACGCGGTTCATGAATGGTGCGAAGGTGAACAACAATTGCAGCGCGACCAGGACGGCAATGGACAACAATACCAGCGGCGTTCCGAGCACGCCTGTCCAGCTGAACGACGTGAGGTGAAGGTAACGCACGTTGAACAGGTAGAATATCTCGCCAACGACGAACATGTTGACGACCATCGTGCGGGCGACCTCAAGCCCTCGCCCCTGATCCAGCGTGTAGAAAAAGATGCCGAGCGTGGCGATCGCCAACAGGATCGACACGATCACGACCCGCCATAACAGAAAAGGCGAAAGCAGCGGCGCGTCACGACGGCGGGGCGCTCGCTGCATCACGCCGGGCTCCGACGGCTCGAAAGCCAGGACGAGGCCGAGCGTTATTGACAGCACAAGATTGATCCACAGGATCTGCGTCGCGGTCATCGGCAGTGCAAAGCCAAGGATGATGGCGAGGACGACCGTGAGCGTTTCCCCCCCGTTGGTGGGAATTTCCCAGGTAATCACCTTGCGGATGTTGTCGTACACGGTGCGCCCCTCGCGCACCGCGCTGACGATCGAGGCGAAATTGTCGTCTAGCAGCACCATTTCCGCGGCTTCCTTGGCCGCAGCGGTGCCCTTGATGCCCATAGCGACCCCAACGTCGGCCTGCTTGAGCGGGGGCGCGTCATTGACCCCGTCGCCGGTCATCGCGACGGTCAGCCCGTGCGACTGGAGCGCGCGCACGATGCGCAGCTTGTGCTCCGGGCTGGTGCGCGCGAACACCGCGGTGTCACGCACATTGGCGGCGAGCGTCGCGTCGTCCATCGCCTCGATCTCGACGCCGGTCAGCGCGCGCGGATCGAGCGCGAGATCGAGCTGGCGCGCGATGGCGAGCGCCGTGGCGGCGTGATCCCCGGTGATCATCTTCACATCGATGCTGGCCGAATGCGCCTGCGCGATTGCCGACGCGACCTCGTCCCGCGGGGGATCGATGAAGCCGATGATGCCGAGGAAGGTGATCCCGCTCCTGACATCATCAAAGGTGAGGGTGCCGTGATCGTCGGCAAAGGTCTTCATGCCGAAGGCGAGGACACGTTCACCCGAGGAAGCGGCGTCGGCCGCACGCTGCGTCCATCGGTTGATGTCGAGCCCGGGCGCCGCCATGCCGAACAATGTTTCAGGCGCGCCCTTGATATAGGCGACACGGCCGCCGTCGGGATCCTGGTGGAGCGTCGCCATGAAGCGGTGCGCCGCATCGAAGGGGATGGAGTCGCAGCGCGGCCAGCTGCTGCGTACCGCGTCGACATGCTCCCCGGCTTTGCGGGCGAGGACGAGCAGCGCGCCCTCCATCGGATCGCCCTCGACCCGCCATTCGCCGTCCTCCTGGTGCAGCTCCGCGTCGTTGCACAGTTGCGCGCACCACAGAAGCTCCGCCCCCGCCGCGGCGATTGCGGGCGTGCCGCGCACCTCGCCGGCGGCGGGATCATAGCCCGCACCGGTGATCGACCACTGCCCCGTGGCGGCGATCACCGAGCGGACGGTCATTTCGTTGCGCGTCAGTGTGCCCGTCTTGTCGGTGCAGATGACGGAGGTGGCGCCGAGTGTCTCGACCGCGGGCAGCTTGCGAATGACAGCGTGGCGATGCGCCATCCGTCGCACGCCGATCGCCAGCGTGATGGTGATGACGGCGGGCAGCCCCTCCGGCACGATGCCGACTGCGATCGCCACCACCGCGATCAACGCGTCGATCCAGTCATAGCCGCGCACGGCAACGGCAAAGGCGAACAGAAGGACGCCGCCCATCAGAACGAACCAGGTGAAGCGCCGGGCAAAGTGATCGATCTGTTCCAGCAGCGGCGTCGCCATCGGGGTGACGGCGTGGATCATCGTGCTGATGCGGCCGATCTGGGTCGCGACGCCGGTCGCGACCACCACGCCCGTCGCTTGGCCCGCGGCGACCAGCGTACCGGAGAATGCCATGTTGTGCCGGTCGGCAAGCGGGGCGTCGGCGGGAAGCGGCGCGACGTCCTTGCCCGCGGTGACGGATTCGCCGGTCAGCAGTGCCTCGTCCACCAGCATGCGATGTGTTTCAATCAGGCGCAGGTCGGCGGGGACGCGATCGCCTGCCTCCAGCAGCACGATGTCGCCGGGCACCAGATCGGCGACCTCCACGGTCACGCGGTGGTCCTCACGCAGGACCGAGGCATGGGGCGCGACCAGTTCTTTCAACGATTCCAGCGCACGCTCCGCGCGGCCTTCCTGGATGTAGCCGATCACCGCATTGGCTAGCACCACCGCGATGATCACCGCGGCGTCGATGGCATGATCGAGCAGTGAAGCGGCCAGCGCACCGCCGAGCAGGACGTAGATCAGCGTGTTGTTGAACTGCGCAAGGAAGCGCATGAGCGGGTTGCGGCGAGGCGGGGCGGGGAGGAGGTTCCGGCCGTAGCGTTGCCGGCGCTCCGTGATGCTGTCCGGAGAAAGCCCGCCCGGGCCGGTTTCAAGCGTGGCGCAGACGTCCTCTGCGGCCAGGGCGTGCCATGCGTGATCGTTTCCCGCGTCCGTCAAGACGCCGCCGCGCAGCCGTTGGCGCTTGTCCTGCGCCAGGTTGCCCGTGCGATCGCTGCCATCATCACCCGCTTCTCCCCGGATGTCGCCGTCATTCCAACGCATGGTGTGGTAAAGCGCTCCCCCTTCGGCCGCCCCGGCGTGCGGGCATCGTGCCGATCACGCGGTTGTGCCGTGCCGCCGGGCGTGCTGCTATCCGTGCGGTCCGCACGTTGACGATCACGAACCGAGGGAGATGACAGGTGAAGATCGCGGTTTTCAGCGCCAGGTCGTACGACCGCACGTTCCTGTCGCAGGCCAACGAAAGGCTGGGCAACCAGCACGAACTGGCCTTCCTGGAGCCACGGCTCGAGGCCAAGTCGGCGACGCTCGCGGCGGGGGCGCCGTGCGTCTGCGCCTTTGTCGACGATCACCTCGATGCCGAGACGCTGGCGACCCTGCATGACCGGGGGACGCGGCTGGTGGCGCTGCGCAGCGCCGGGTACAACAACGTGGACCTGGCGGCGGCGCGCGCCCTGGGGATCGTGGTCGCGCGCGTCCCGGCCTATTCGCCCGAGGCGGTGGCGGAGCATACCGTCACGCTGATGCTGTCGCTCAACCGCAAGATCTATCGCGCGCGAGACCGGGTGAGGGAGGGCAATTTCGCGCTCGACGGGCTGATCGGGTTCAACATGCAGGGGCGGACGGTGGGGATCATCGGGACCGGCCTGATCGGCCTGGCGACCGCGCGCATCCTCGCCGGGTTCGGGTGTCGCCTGCTGGCAAGCGATCCGGTGCACCAGCCGGCCTTCGAGGCGCTGGGCGGCAGCTATGTCGAGGTGCCGGAGCTGCTGCGGGAATCGGATATCGTCACGCTGCACTGCCCGCTGACCACGACCAATCATCACCTGATCGATCATGCGACGATTGCCGGCATGAAGCGCGGCGCGATGCTGATCAACACCAGCCGCGGCGGGCTGATCGATACGCGCGCGGTGATCAACGGGTTGAAATCGGGTGCGATCGGCACGCTGGGGCTGGACGTCTATGAGGAGGAGGACGGGATGTTCTTCTCCGACCAGTCCAACAGCATGATCCAGGATGACGTGTTCGCGCGGCTGCTCACCTTTCCCAATGTGCTGGTCACCGGGCATCAGGCGTTCTTCACCGTGGAGGCGATGACCAGCATCGCCGAGACCACGATCCGCAATGTGAGCACGTTCGAGGCCACGGGACGCCCCGATCACGAGGTGCAGGCCGACTGAGCGCCGGAACGGCGCGAGGAGGGCGCTGCGGATCGAGGGGGATGCTGGTGGGTCCGCCGGGGCTCGAACCCGGGACCTCTCGATTAAAAGTCGCTTGCTCTACCGACTGAGCTACGGACCCGCACCAGCGCCGCTGCGCCTAGGCAGAGCGCGGCGGCTGGTCAACCGGGCATTGAGCTGTCGCATGGTCAAACCGCTGATCGGATCGCGCCAGCCGGGCACGATCCGCACCAGCGGGCCCAGAACGAAATCGCGGGTGCGAAGCGCGGCGTGCGGGATGATGAGGCCTGGTTCTGCCCAGCTGCCCCCGCTCCACAACAGGATGTCGAGATCGATCACCCGCGCGCCCCAGCGTTGTCCACGCCGGCGACCGAAGGCCCGCTCGATCGCCTTAAGGCGGCGGAGGAGGTCGCCGGGCGCGCGATCGCTCTCGATCACGGCGACCGTGTTGGCAAAGCGCCTGATCGAGGGGCCGAGCGGCGCAGTGACGATGATCGGGGCAAATACGACGAGGCGGCCGGGAAGCGCGGCCAGCGCGGCGGCAACCTCCGCGGTAGGGGAGCCATGTCGCCCGCGCCGGTTTGAGCCGATTCCCACGACATAGGTTGAGCGCGTCATGCCACTGCGCCTATCGGACGGCGATGGATCACGCACCCTCTGCCTTGCCAGCCACCGAACCGCCGCACGATTGCCCGCTGTGCCCACGCCTCGCCGCCTTCCGCGACGCGCTGCGCAGCGAATACCCGGGTTGGTGGAATGCGCCGGTGCCAGCGTTCGGCGACCCCGATGCGTGGCTGGTGATCGTCGGGTTGGCGCCGGGGAAGCATGGCGCGAACCGCACCGGTCGCCCCTTCACCGGCGATTATGCGGGCGAGTTGCTGTACGCAACGCTCGCCAAATACGGGTTGAGCGAAGGGACGTTTGAGGCGCGACCTGATGACGGCCTGCAGCTTCGCGGGGCGATGCTGGTCAATGCCGTCCGCTGCCTGCCGCCCGAGAACAAGCCGACGCCGGAGGAAATCCGCACCTGCCGCCCGTTCCTGGAAGCACCGATCGCCGCTTTGCCAAAGGCGAAGGTGTTCGTCGCGCTGGGGCAAATCGCGCATCAATCGACGGTGAAGGCGCTGGGCGGGCGGCTGCCGAAGGCGAAGTTCGGCCATCTGGCGGAACATCGCATGCCGGACGGACGGCTGCTGATCGATAGCTATCATTGCTCGCGCTACAACCAGAACACCGGACGCCTGACGGCACCGATGTTCGAGGCGGTGTTTGAACGCGCGCTGGCCTGCCGCGACGGCTGAGACTGGTAGCGGTGTCGCGGGCACCGTCAGACGGGCGTTGGGGCGGGTGCGGCCTTCAGCGTGTCAACGAGGAAGGTGAGGGCGGTCCGGGCAAACGCCTCCATGTTGGCGATGCGGTCGGGCGATCCGGTGTCGACCGTGATTGCCCGCGCGACGTCCGGCCCCACCACTGCGATGCAGCTGCGGCCCGTCGGCGCACCGCGTGGATGCTGATCGGGGCCGGCGGAGCCGGTTTCGGCGATGCCCCAGTTGGCACCGAAACGGTCGCGGATGCCTCGCGCCTGGAGAAGCGCATAGGCTTCGGTGACGGACTCCATGCCGGTCAGCGCTTCACGCGGCAGGCCGAGCAGGATGTCGCGCCCCTTCAGCGAATATATGACGCCCCCGCCGCGGCAGAAGCGCGTCGCGCCCGGTACCGTTAGCAGCCCTGCCAGGATCAACCCGCCGGTTGCACCATCAGCGACCGCAATCGTCTGGCGTCGCTGGGTCAGCAGCGTGGCTGCTTGTTGCGCGAGCGGGTGAAGGGCGTGGAGCATCGAAGAGCCTTCGTTGTTGGGGCGACACGACCCACCATCCGCGAGTGGGAGCGCAAGCGCAAACCTCGATTAACGTATGGCCCGCTCGGCGGCTGATCCGATGCAGCTATTCCGCGATCGTCGATGATGAATGCGGCGACTTGTCGGGGGCGCCCGGCGAGAACAGCCAGTTCAGGTAGCTTGCGATGCGTATGCCCGCTTGCTTGAGGCGGCCGTCGAGTGCCGAACGATGCTGGTAGGCGTACGACCAGGAGAGTTTGGGGTCCTGCGGGTAGATCTGCTCACGCAGCTTCACGCTTTCGGTCATCCAGGTGTCCGGGCGCGGATCGCTCCAGGCAATGACATCCTCTGGGGTGATCGCGCGCGAGAGGAAGCTCGCATATTCCGAGAAGGACAGCTGCTTCTGTTCGATCAGGCCAGAGTCCCAAAGCGAGTGCAGGTTGGTCGGTCGGTTGAAGAAGGCCACCGGCGTATCGTTGCCGCCGCGATCGTTACCGCGACCGACATGAAGCGGCTGATGCAGGTCGCCGATGATGTGAACGACAAAGCGCAGCGCGGTGCGCTTGTCCTCGATCGACGCCGCCGGATCCTGCAGCGTTGCGGTGAACGCGCCGAGCGCGGTAATCGCGTCGCCTTCGGGTGGCGCCATGCTCGCCTTGTAGGCGTCGCCATGGGCGACGGTGACATAGTGCCACGGGCTGGCCGTCTTCTGCCAGAACGGCGCGGGATCCGACTTCATGTCGTCCGGCCATGTCGCAGCCTCCGCCAGGGTTTCGGATCCAATCAGCAGTTGCACATTGGCCTTCGCCAGCCCGCTCAGATTCTGTTCGGCGATAGCGCCGGTGATGCGGTGGCCGTTGGCGCCCCAGGCGAGGGCGGGGAAGGCAGCCAGCAGCGCGCCGACGGTAATCAGGATACGCGTAAACATCGCCGCGCGCATAGCGGCGCGAAGCTGAACGGCCGCTATCTGACGGGCGGCGGGATAACGCGGCGTCGATTATATTAGCGGCCGGGAAGCGCCCGGGATCGTGCCTGCTCGTCCCGGTGGATCAACGTTGGAAGGCTAGACCTGGTGCGCGCTTTTCAGATGAGCGGCTGGAGCGGGTGAAGGGAATCGAACCCTCGTCGTAAGCTTGGGAAGCTTCTGCTCTACCATTGAGCTACACCCGCGTGACCAGCGGCTGACCGCTGATGCCTGATCGCGTCCGCAGTCTGGAACTGCCTCGCGACGGGCGAGCAAGTGCCACGGTTCGGGGTGGGTCGTCAACGTGGATCCGCTGACTTCGTGGCGGAATGAGTCCAGTTGGCGGACGGGCGTGGAAGCCACAGAAGGAGGTTGGGCGGTGGGGTAGTAGAGCCCTGAGCGTTGGTTCGGCGAAACGGTGTGACGGGTGAACGGCGCCGCTGGATCGAAGGCGACGCCGTTGCATGCGGATCAGCGGCCGACGGCTTCCTTTACCTTGTCGGCGGCCTTGGCGAGGAGGCCCTTTTCAGCCTCTTCCGCTTCCGCCTTGGTCTTGAAGGCGGCGCCCTCCGGTTCGGCGGGAGGCGCGTAGACCGAGAACAGTTTCAGCGCGCCGCTGCCCTTGTTGATGATATTATGCTCCGCGCCCTTGGGAATGACCACCATGTGGTTCGCGGTCGCCTTGGTCCGGTGGCCGTCCACGGTGACCTGCGCCTCGCCGGTGACGATGAAGGTGGTCTGGTCGGCAGGGTGCGTTTCGAGGCCGATTTCCTCGCCGGCGGGAATGCTCATCAGCACGACCTGGATCTTGCGATCGCGATAGACCTCCTTCTGCCACAGGTCGTTCTTGGTCGCGAGTTCGATCATGTCCTTGTTGAAGATCGCCATTCCCGGTCCTTTCGATGCCGCAATGCCGCCCAAACGCGCAGGGGAGCGAAGGGATGCGAGCGCCGCGACTGGTGCCGCAGGCCGGATGCCAGAGAGCTTCAGCTGGTGCGTTCGGGTATCTCGGCGGCATCCTGTGCGATTGCGTCTGCGGTGGCGACCGCTTCCCACGGGAAGACGAACCAGTCCTTGACCACGCGGCGGTCGATGACGCGGGCGCGGTAGGACACCTGTTGAGCGGACACTTCATTGTCGAGCAGAGTGGCGAAACGGACCGAGCCGGGCTGAGCGCCGGCCTCGTCTACCCAGGTGCGCAGCAGTCCGAGCGTGCGGCCGGTGTCGTTGATGTCGTCGACGAACAGCAAGCGTTCGCCGTCACGGGTGCGAGCGGCGAGGCGGGTCAGCAGATCATCGCCCGCCTGCGGGGTTTGCGCGGACAGATCGTAGGATGCCATGGGAAGGCCGGTAGCGTGGCTGAGGTAGACGGCCGGCACCAGGCCGCCGCGGCCGATGCCGACAATCAGCGTCGGCTGCCAGTCGGTCGACATCGCGAGCGCTGTCGCCAGCGCCCGAATGTCGGCAACGAAGTCGTCATGGCTGATGAAGGTGTAGATCGGCTGCACAAGTGCCTCGCGTAGATGAAAGTGTCGCCGGGCAATCAGCTGTCGGCAAAGGCCTTGGTTCCGACCACGCCGATAATGATCAGCGCGATAAAGGCGATCTGCACCGCGTTGACCTTTTCATTGAAGATCAGCGTGCCGAAGATGGTGACGCCGACGGCGCCAAGCCCGGTCCACACGGCGTAAGCGGTGCCCGCGGGCAGGCCTCGCATCGCCAGCGCGAGCAGGCCCATGTTCACGAAGCTGAGCGCAATCGGGATCGCCGAAGCGGCAAGGCTGGCCTGCATGGCGGCCCATTTCAGGCTCAAGGCCCAGATGATTTCGGTCACGACGGCAACAGCCAGAATCAGCCACGCCATAGATTTCTCCTGATGCGGGCTCGAATTGGACGTGTCGGCCGGAAACCCGAAAGAGGCCGGACAGCGTGGGCTTGGACACATGGGTCACGAAGCGGATGGCGCGATAAGGTTGTCGGGCGCGCGCGTAAAGCCCGGAGTAGCGCGACATCGCGCGCTATGGGGAAGGGGGGCTGTCCCCGTCCCACCGCATAGCGGCAGGACGGGGACAGGCACCCGATCAGCGACGTCTTACCAGATGCGAACGCGGTCGCCGGGGGCGACATATTGCTTCTGGTCGGGCGTGATCTTCCACGCGGCATACCAGGCGTCGATGTTGCGCAGCGGATTGACCGCGCGGATCTGGCCCGGTGCGTGCGGATCGCTGACGAGCTGCTGGCGAAGTGCCTCGTTGCGGAACAAGGTGCGCCAGACCTGGCCCCAGCCGAGGAAGAAGCGCTGCTCCCCAGTGAACCCGTCAAGCACCGGCGCCGGCTTGCCGCCCAGCGAGGCATGATAAGCGTCGAGCGCCATCAGCACGCCGCCGAGATCGGCAATATTCTCGCCCATCGACGCCTTGGCGTTGATGCGCAGGCCGGGCAGGCCCTCGAACTCATAAGCCTCGTACTGCGCGCCATAGCGAGCGGCCTGCGCCTCGAACTTGCGCGCGTCGTCCGCGGTCCACCAGTCGCGCAGCACGCCGGCGCCGTCCGACTTGCGGCCCTGATCGTCGAAGCCGTGGATGATCTCGTGACCGATCACGCCGCCGATGCCGCCATAATTGATCGCGTCATCCGCCTTGGGATCGAAGAACGGCGGCTGGAGGATCGCGGCGGGGAAGACGATCTCGTTCTTCACTGAGTTGTAATAGGCGTTCACCGTCTGCGGGGTCATGCCCCATTCGGCCTTGTCCACCGGCAGCGCGATGCGGTTGCGGCGGTAATCCCATTCGAACCGCGCGGCCCGCTCGGCATTGCCGACGAGGTCACCCGGAACGATGCGCAGGGCGGAATAATCGCGCCACTTGCTGGGATAGCCGACCTTGACGCTGAAGCCTTCCAGCTTCTTGAGCGCTTCCTGCTTGGTCTGCGGGCTCATCCAGTCGAGATTGCGGATGCGACCGGCAAAGGTGCCACGCAGGTTGGAGACCAGCGTGTCCATTTTCGCCTTTGATTCAGGCGGGAAGTAGAGCGCGACGTAATCGCGGCCAATGCCCTCACCGATGCCGTTTTCGGCAAAGGCGACTGCGCGCTTCCACCTTTCGCGCTGCTGCGGCTGGCCGTTCAGGAACTTCGAGCGGAAGTCGAAATGCGCGTCCACGAAGCGCTTCGACAGGAGCGGCGCGATGGCATCGGCCGTGCGAAAGGCCTCCCACGCCTTCAGCGTGTCGAGATTGGTGTCGGCATAGACCTTTGCGATCCCCGGGAAGGCGGTGTTCTGCGCGACGATCACGCGCTCCGCCTTGCCGATGCCGGCGGCCTGCCAGAACGGATCCCAGGCGAAGCCGGGCGCCAGCGCCTTGAGCTCGGCCAGCGTCATCAGATTGTAGGTTTTGTCGCGGTTGCGGCTTTCCGCGCGGGTCCAGTGCGCCTGCGCGAGCTTGGTTTCCATCGCCACGACGTCGTTGGCGGCCTTTTCCGGGTTCGGCCAGCCAGCCATGGTCAGCATCTGCGCGACATATTGGCGATAGCGCGCGACCTGCGACTGGAACTTGGGATCGACGTAGAGGTCGCGATCTCCAAGGCCGAGGCCCGACTGGCGCAGGTAGAGCGCATAGGTGTCGGGGTTCTTCGCGTCATCCGACACGCCCGGGCCGAAGAAGCTGGCGCCGAAGCCGCCGATCGAGCGGCCCATGACCGTCGCCATGGCGTTCTTGTCCTTCACCGCCTTGATCGCGGCGAGGCGCTGGACGAGCGGCTTCGCGTCGAGCTTTTCCGCCGCTGCCTCGTCCATGAAGCCGCGATAGAGGATCGCCGCCTTCATCCGGTCGGGATTGGCAGCGTCGTCGGCGCGATAGCTTTCGACAAGGGTGCGCAGCCGCTGTTCGGACAGATCGCGCAGCACGGCGAAGGCACCGTAGGACGAGCGGTCGGCCGGGATCTCGGTCTTGTCGGCCCAGCTGCCGTTGACGAAACGGAACCAGTCATCGCCCGGACGCACCTTGCGGTCCATGCCAGCAATGTCGAAGCCCCAGCTGCCATAGCTTTCAGCGGCAGCAGAAGTGGCGGGCGTGGCGGCCGGTGCGGCTGCCGGCGCGTTCTGGCCAGCGCCCTGCGTGCCGCGGCTGAAGGCCGGCGCGCCGAGAAGGGCAAGGGATCCGGCAGCAGCAAGAAGGATGTGCTTTTTCGTCAAGAAATGAACTCCTGTAGCGCCGCGAAATCATCCGCGGCGCTGGTGTCGGTCGAAGTGGATGCGGGCGCCCTAGCCGACGCCAGCGTGACAGAAGCTGAACGAGTGATGTCCCGTCGACAGATGCCGATGGTCCGCCGCCGCGTTATGGGCACGCGGCGGCGGATCAATGGTCAGGTGCGGGCGGCAGCGATGTAGGCGTTCACCTGCGCCTCGAGCAGATCGAGCGGGAGTGCGCCCTGGCTCAGCACCGCCTCATGGAAATCGCGGATGTCGAACTTGTCGCCAAGCTCCCGCTCTGCCTTGCGGCGCAGTTCAGCGATTTTCAGCTGGCCGACCATGTAGCTGGTCGCCTGGCCCGGCCAGTTGAAGTAGCGGTCCACCTCGCGTGCGATGTCGGTGTCGGAGACCGAGCTGTTCGCCTTGAAATAGGCAATCGCCTGCTCGCGCGTCCAACGCTTCGAGTGAATGCCGGTGTCGAGCACCAGCCGGATCGCGCGCCAGACCTGAAGCGACAGCATGCCGAAGCGATCATAGGGATCGGTGATGACGCCCATCTCGTCGCCGAGCCGCTCGGTGTAGAGGCCCCAGCCTTCCATATAGGCGCCAAAGCCGCCGAACTTGCGGAACTTGGGAAGGCCGGTCAGCTCCTGCTGGCGCGCGATCTGGAAGTGATGGCCCGGCGCGCCCTCATGCACCGAGATGCCGGCGACCTGAACCTTCTGCGTCTGGTTCATGTCGACCAGATTGACGTAGTAGATGCCGGGCCGCGACCCGTCGGCCGAGGGCGGGTTGTAGAAGGCGGTGGAGGCAGTGCCCTCGCGCCATTTCTCGACCGCGCGCACCTCCAGCGGTGCCTTGGGCAGGACGCGGAAGTAGCGCGGCGCGACCTCCATCACCGAGGCAATGATCTTGCGCGCGTCGGCCAGATATTGCTCACGACCGGCGTCGGTGTTCGGATATTTGAACTTCGGATCGGTGCGGATGTGGTTGAAGAATTCTTCCAGCGTGCCGGTGAAGCCGACCTGCTTCTTGATCGCCTCCATCTCCTGCCGGATCGCGGCGACCTGCTGCAGGCCGATGTCGTGGATCTGATCGGCGGTGAGGCTGGTGGTGGTCGAACCCTTCAGGCGATCGTTATAGTAAGCTGCGCCGTCGGGGAGGTTCCAGGCGCCGAAATTCCCCTTCGACAGCGGCTCGATCTCGTCCAGTGCGACGAACAGCATGTCATAGCCGCGCTTGAACGGGCCGGTCAGCGCAGCGCTGGCATCGGACAGCAGCTTCTGCTTCGTCGCTGCCGGAGCATCGAGCGCAGCGACCTTCTTGCGGAAATCCGCCATCACCGTGGAGTCGGCGCCACCGTCGAACGGCGCGCCGGTGACGACCTTGCGCGCGTCGGCGCGGGCAGGGGCGAAATTGACCTTGTTGGGGATGATGCCGGCCGCCGCCTGCTTGCGCATCGTCGCCGTCACTTCGCGCATCACGCGCTCCGTCTCGCGGAGGCGGGCGATATACGCCTGGGCATCGGCGACACTGTCGACTTTGTGATTGTTGATCAGCAGGACGGGGATGGCACCCGCGGGGCTGCCGTTGGTCGACACTGGGAAGCGCAGGTTGCGGAAGCGGAAGGATTCCCGATCCCGCTCCACCTGATGTTCGAAAAGGCGGTAGCTGACCCGCGCGCTTTCACCCAGTTGCTCCGGCTTGAAGCGGGCGCGCATCTCCTTGAGCTGCTGCTCCGCCAGGTCGCGCCGCCTTACGTTCGCCGCGTCCGTATAATCGTCGAGCTTGTCGTAGTTGGTCTTGAACCCGAGGTGGGTCTGCGATTCCGGGCTGAGCGCAATCTGCGCGTCGAAGGCAGCGTCAAGGAACTGAAGCAGCGCGGCGTCCTTCACGCCCGGCTGCGCCGCAACCGGCGCCTGGGCGGCGGCGGGAACGGCCGCAACGACAGGAAGCAAGGGAAGAAGCATGAGGGCAAGCGTGCGACGCATCGAAATCTCCTGAAGATCAGATGCTTCTTGCCGCCCGCGCCCGCCGGCGCAATGCCCCCCGCGTCAGTTCTTCAGGCGATAGCCGGTGCGGAAGATCCACCATACGGCGGTGAGGCAGACGGCGAAGAACGCCGCCGTCACCGCGAGGCTTGCCAGCGGCGACACATCCGCCTGCCCGAAGAAGGTCCAGCGGAAGCCGTTGATCAGATAGGCGATCGGGTTGAACAGCGACACTGTGCGCCATGGCTCCGGCAGCATGTCGAGCGAATAGAAGGCGCCGCCGAGGAAGGTGAGCGGCGTAACGATCAGCAGCGGGATCACCTGCAACTGCTCGAATCCCTTTGCCCAGATACCCAGCACGAAGCCGAACAACGAAAAGGCGCAGGCGACCAGCACCAGATAGGCCAGCATGATGACGGGATGCGCGATCTCAACGTCGACAAAGAGGTTGGCGGTCAGCAGGATCACCAATGCGACCATCAACGCCTTGGTCGCTGCCGCCCCGACATAGCCCAGCACGGTTTCGAACGCGGACATGGGGGCGGAGAGCAGCTCATAGATCGTGCCGGTGAACCGGGGCATGTGGATGCCAAAGGCGCCGTTGAAGGTGCTTTCCTGAAACAGCGACAGCATCATGAGGCCCGGCACGATGAAGCTGCCGTAGGGGATGCTGCCCACCTCGGTCATTCGAGAGCCGATCGCCGAGCCGAACACGACGAAATACAGGGTCGTGGTGATGACAGGGACGGCAAGGCCAGTCCACAGCGTTCGCCGGAAGCGGTGCATCTCGAACCGATAGAGGGCCCAGACGCCGGCGGCGTTGAAACGGGGCGCCTTCATGCCGCGCGCCTTCCATGAACGAGGTCCACGAATATTTCCTCGAGCGAGCTTTGATGGGTGCTGAGGTCGGAGAAGTTGATGCCGAGATCGCGCAGACGGCCGAGCAGGGAAGGAACGCCGGTACGCTCCGCGTGACGATCGAAGACGTAGCGCAGCTCACGTCCCTCCGCCGTCAGCTCGAGATGCCAGTCGGCGAGTTCGGGCGGGATTGCGGGAAGCGGCTCGGCGAGTTGAACGATCAATTCCTTGCGCCCCAGCTTCTTCATCAGCACCGATGTTTCTTCGACCAGGATCAGCTCGCCGCCAATGATCACGCCGACGCGGTCGGCCATCTCCTCGGCCTCCTCGATATAATGGGTGGTGAGGATGATGGTGACGCCGCGATCACGAAGTTTGCGAACCATCGCCCACATGTCGCGGCGAAGCTCGACATCGACGCCAGCGGTCGGCTCATCGAGAAACAGGATGTCGGGTTCGTGCGCCAGCGCCTTCGCGATCATCACGCGCCGCTTCATGCCGCCGGACAGCTCGCGAATCTCGTTGTCGCGCTTGTCCCAAAGCGACAGGTCGCGCAGCACCTGTTCGACCAGTGCGGGATTCCTCGGCCGTCCGAAGAGGCCGCGGCTGAACGCCACCGTCGCGCGAACGGACTCGAACTGGTCGGTATTCAGCTCCTGCGGGACAAGGCCGATGCGCGCGCGGGCCTCCCGATAGTCGCGCACATTGTCATAGCCGTCGACGGTCACGCTGCCGCCGGTGGCGTTCACCAGGCCGCAGATGGCGCCTATCATGGTTGTCTTGCCCGCGCCGTTCGGCCCAAGCAGCGCGAAGATCTCACCGCGCCTTATGTCGAGATCGACACCCTTCAGCGCGCGGTGACCGGATGCATATGTCTTCTGAAGGCCCTTGATCGAAATGATCGGCTGCATGGAGATCCCGGGAGCTTCCTGCGCCAGGACGGCGCGCATGAGGAGGGTAGCGTCCCCTTATTTGGAGTCGGTCACCAGAACCGCAAGCTTGCTACCGGTCCCGCTGGTCGCAAGCGTTTCGCGCGTCACCAGCATGGTGGCGCCGGGGGCGAGGATCCCTTCCAGTTTCTGCCGAAATTCGTCTGGCACGTGCCCCTTGGTCCGCTCGTCCGCGGTCAACTCACCGCCATCCTTTCCAGAGCCGTCCGGCAGCGGCAGGCGCATCCAATGGGCACCATCGGCATCGACGGCGCGCAGCGTGAACGCCTCGGTATTGGCGACGGGGACGTCGAGCATCACAGGCGCAGAGCCGATCTGCTTGCCGTTGCGCAGCACCACGATGCGGCGATCACGCCCGCTGACGATGATCGACACAGGCCCCGTCGGCGAAACCTCGGGAGTCCAGCTGAAGGCGGCATTGTTGCTGTGCCCATCGGACGGGGCGGAGGGCACCGGGCTGGCCGCCGGCGCCACTTCGGGTACCAGGCTTTCGTTGGTGATCACCACGGTCAGCCCCAGGCTGGTCACGCCGTAAAGCAGCTTGGCAAAGGCCATGGGCAGGCGGACGCAACCGTGGCTGGCAGGATAGCCGGGGAGGGCGCCGGCGTGCAGCGCGATCCCGTCCCAGGTCAGCCGCTGCATGTAGGGCATCGGGGCGTTGTTGTAGAGGTTGGACTTGTGGTCCACCTTCTTCTGCAAGATCGTGAACACGCCGGTGGGGGTGGTATGCCCCGGCTTGCCCGAAGAGATCGTGGTCACCCCAATCGGCACGCCGTTGCGGTACACATAGGCGCGCTGCGTCTTCAGGCTGACGATCATCGTGACCGGGCCGGCGGGCGCGATCTGCGGCGCCCAGAAGAACTGGCCGGGTTTCAGCCGCTCGATCGCGCCGGGCTCGGTCATCGGGCCGCGCTGCTGCTGGGCGGCGGCGGCCGGGGCGATCAGAAGCGCCAACGCGGCGAAAGGCAACAAGCGGCGCATCATCATCCCCGGCATAATCGTATCTCCCGCCGGCATCCTACCGGCGGGAGAATACGGATTACAGGTCGATCAGGATACGGGTCGGATCCTCGATCGCATTCTTGAGCGCGACGAGGAACGTCACCGCCTCGCGGCCGTCGATCAGGCGGTGATCGTAGCTGAGCGCGAGATACATCATCGGGCGGACGACGACCTGGCCGTCGCGAACCACGGGGCGATCCTCGATACGGTGCAGGCCAAGCACGGCCGACTGTGGCGGGTTGATGATCGGGGTCGACATCAGCGAGCCGAACACGCCGCCGTTGGAGATGGTGAAGGTGCCGCCCTTCATCTCGTCCATCTTGAGCGTGCCTTCCTTGGCGCGCTTGCCGAAATCGCCGATCGTCTTCTCGATGCCCGCGACCGACAGGTCCTGCGCATCGCGGATCACCGGCACGACGAGGCCGCCCGGCGAGGACACCGCGACCGAGATGTCGGCATAATCGTGATAGACGATCTCATCGCCCTCGATCGAGGCGTTGACGGACGGGATGTCCTTCAGCGCCATCGTCGCGGCCTTCACGAAGAAGCCCATGAAGCCAAGGCGGACGCCGTGCTTCTTTTCGAACAGATCCTTGTACTTGGCGCGTGCCTCGATCACCGCGGTCATGTCGACGTCGTTGAACGTCGTCAGCATTGCTGCGGTGTTCTGCGCGTCCTTCAGGCGCTTGGCGATCGTCTGGCGCAGGCGCGTCATGCGCACGCGCTCTTCCTTGCGGCCACCGGCGGCCGCGACCGACGGGGTCGGCGCAGCGGCGGGGGCGGGAGCGGCGGCCGGACGCGAGGACGCGGCGGTTGCGACGTCTTCCTTGGTGATGCGGCCGTCGCGGCCGGTGCCCTTGATCGTTGCAGGATCAACGCCATGCTCCAGCACCGCGCGGCGGACCGACGGGCTGAGCGCGGCGGGGGCGTTGCTGTCGACCGGGGTGGCGCCATGGTTGCCGTAACCGCCGGCCGCCGGCGCAGGCTGTTCAGCCGCCGGGGCCTGAGTCACGGCCGGTTGCTGGGCGCTTTCGGCCGCGGGCGCACCATCGCCGGCCTCGACCGTCGCGAGCATCGCGCCGACCTGAACCGTGTCGCCGACGGCGACCGCATGCTGGCCCATGATGCCGGCGACCGGGCTCGGCACCTCGACCGACACCTTGTCGGTTTCGAGGCTGGCGATCGGCTCATCGGCGGCGACCTTGTCGCCCGGCTGCTTCAGCCACTCGCCCAGCGTTGCTTCGGTGATCGATTCGCCCAGCGTTGGGACCAGAACTTCGGTTGCCATTCCCGTTTCCTTCCACCCCGCCTTTTGCCGGGGCCCTGTTGCGAGCGGGTGTTGCTACCCGCGCCGCTTGATCAACGTTTCGTGCACCGGCGCCCGATGGCGCCGGCACCATGCGCTCAGCTCGCCGCCTTGCCAGCCTTCTTGGTGGTCTCGGCCGAGCGGGTGCGGCGGATTTCCTCGCGCACGCTGTGGCCGAGTGCGTCGGCGATCAACGCGCCCTGTTCCGCCTGGTGGCGCTTCATCAGGCCGGTTGCCGGCGACGCCGCCGCCGCACGGCCCGCATAGCGGGCGCGCTTGATCGCGCAGCCGGCCTCGGCCAGCGCGTCCTCGATGAACGGCTCGACGAAGAACCAATAGCCGTTGTTGCGCGGCTCTTCCTGCGCCCAGACCACGTCCTCGAGGTTGGGCATCCGCGCGATGCGCTTTGCCAGCGCCTCGGTCGGGAAGGGGTAGAGCTGCTCGATGCGAACGATCTGCGTATTCTCGTCGCCAGCCGCATCGCGGGCCTCGATCAGGTCATAGGCGACCTTGCCGGTGCACAGCACCAGCCGCTTCGTCGCCTCGTTCGCCGCGCCGTTCGTGTCCGAGAGGATGCGGCGGAAGTGCGAGTCACCGACGAAGTCCGCGCGGCTCGACACCGCCAGCTTGTGGCGCAGCAGCGACTTTGGCGTGAAGATGATCAGCGGCTTGCGGAAGCTGCGGTGCATCTGCCGGCGAAGCAGGTGGAAATAGTTCGCCGGGGTGGTGCAGTTCGCGACCTGGATATTGTCCTGCGCGCACAGCTGCAGGAACCGCTCCGGCCGTGCCGAGCTGTGTTCCGGACCCTGGCCCTCATAGCCGTGCGGCAGCAGCATCACCAGGCCGTTGGCGCGAAGCCACTTGGCCTCACCGCTGGCGATGAACTGGTCGATCATGATCTGAGCGCCGTTGACGAAGTCGCCGAACTGCGCCTCCCACAGCACCAGCGTCTTCGGATCGGCCAGCGCATAGCCATATTCAAAGCCGAGCACGCCATATTCGCTCAACGGGCTGTCGAGCACCTCGAAGCGGCCATGTTCGATGTTCCACAGCGGCACGTACTTGTGCTCGTCATTCTGGTCGACCCAGACGGCATGGCGCTGCGAGAAGGTGCCGCGGCCCGAATCCTGACCCGACAGGCGAACGCCGAAGCCCTCCGATAGCAGCGACCCGAAGGCGAGCGCCTCACCGGTAGCCCAGTCGAAATTCTCGCCGGTGGCGAACATGTTGCGCTTGGCATCGATCACGCGGGCCAGCGTCTTGTGGATCGCGAGGTCCTCGGGAACCGTGGTCAGCGTGCGCCCGATCGAATCGAACAGTTTCTGTTCGATCCCGGTGTCGAAGCTGCGGCGCGCGGTTTCCGGGTCTGCCGGCACCGACAGGCCCGACCAGCGGCCGGCGAACCAGTCCGCCTTGTTGGGCTTGTAGCTCGCGCCAGCCTCGAACTCGCCTTCGAGCAGGGTGGTGAACTGCTTGACGTTCTCGTCCATCCACGCCTGGTCGACGACCTTCTGCTCGATCAGGCGCTTGCCGTAGATCTCGCTGACGGGCGGGTGGTTGCGGATCGCCTTGTACATCAGCGGCTGGGTGAAGCCCGGCTCGTCGCCCTCGTTGTGGCCGAAGCGGCGGTAGCACCACATGTCGATCACGACATCGCGGTGGAACTTCTGCCGGAATTCGATCGCCATCTTGGTGGCGAAGGTCACCGCCTCGGGATCGTCGCCGTTGACGTGGAAGACCGGCGCCTGGACGCCCTTTGCGACGTCCGACGGATAGGGCGAGGAGCGCGCGAACTGCGGGCTCGTCGTGAAGCCGATCTGGTTGTTGATGACGAAGTGGACGCAGCCGCCGGTGTTGTAGCCCCGGATGCCCGAGAAGCCGAGGCATTCCCAGACAATGCCCTGGCCGGCGAAGGCCGCGTCGCCGTGGATCAGCACGGGCAGCGACTTGGTATGATCGGTAAGGTCGCCGGCGATCGTCTGGATCGCGCGCACCTTGCCCAGCACCACCGGATCCGCCGCCTCGAGGTGCGACGGGTTGGCGACGAGCGACATGTGGACCTTCACACCGTCGAACTCGCGGTCGGTGGAGGTGCCGAGGTGATATTTCACGTCGCCCGAGCCGCCGATGTCGTCCGGATTGGCCGAGCCGCCGGCGAATTCGTGGAAGATGACGCGCAGCGGCTTGCCCATGACGTTGGCGAGCACGTTCAGGCGGCCGCGGTGGGCCATGCCGAACACGATCTCGTTCACGCCGGCGGCGCCGCCGTACTTGATGACGCTTTCGAGCGCCGGGATCATCGATTCACCGCCGTCGAGGCCGAAGCGCTTCGTCCCGACGTACTTGCGGCCGAGGAACTTCTCCCACTGCTCGGCCTCGATGACCTTGTTCAGGATCGCCTTCTTGCCCTGCGGCGTGAATTCGATCGCCTTGTCCTTGCCCTCCATACGCTCCTGGAGGAAGCGGCGCTCCTCGACATCGGCGATGTGCATGTATTCAAGGCCGACGTTGCCGCAGTAATTGGCACGCAGGATGTTCACGAGCTCACGGATGGTGGCCCATTGCAGGCCCATCGTGCCGCCGAGATAGACGGGGCGGTCGATGTCGGCGTCGGTGAAGCCGTGATATTCGGTGCGCAGATCGGCCGGCAGCTCGCGCTGGGTGTTGAGGCCGAGCGGGTCGAGATTGGCCGCCAGGTGGCCGCGCACGCGATAGGTGCGCACCAGCAGCTGGGCGCGGATCGCATCGCCCGCCGCGCGGACGATCTCGTCCTGAGACGGAGCGGCGGCTGCCGGGGCGGCCGCGGCGGGCGCGGGCTTGCCACCCTTGGCGGGCTTGGGCGCGGGCTCCATCTGGGTCGGGTCGAGCGCCGCGGTCAGATCGTCGGTGGTGGTGAGCGGCCAGCGATCGTTGCGCCAGCTGGGGCCGGACGTGCCGCTTTCCAGCCCTTCGAAGAAGCCGCGCCAGCCGGGCTCGACGCTGTCGGGCGAGGCCTTGTAGCGCGTGTAGAGCGCGTCAATGAACGCCGGCGATACGCCGCCGGCAACGTCCAAGAAATCCTGACCTTCGTAGCCCATCACCAACTCCACTCCCTTCCCTCCGGCAGAGGGAGAGGGTCGCGCGGACGACGCCCGAGCGGGCACGTCCAAGCCGGGAGAGGGGCAGGGGTCACTGACCTCGGCAGGCACTGGCCTGCACGACCCCTCTCCATCTTCGTCTAGGCAACGACTTGCCTCGACTTAATATCCCCTCCCCGGCGGGGAGGGGGTGTCCAATCAACCCTTCAGCACCGACAGCAGCGTGGAGCCGAGCTCGCTCGGGCTTGCCGCCACCTTGATGCCGGCAGCTTCCATCGCCGCGATCTTGTCCTCGGCGCCGCCTTGGCCGCCCGAGACGATCGCGCCGGCGTGACCCATGCGGCGGCCCGGAGGTGCCGTACGGCCCGCGATAAAGCCGGCCATCGGCTTCTTGCGGCCACGCTTCGCTTCGTCGCGCAGGAACTGGGCTGCTTCTTCCTCGGCGCTGCCGCCGATTTCACCGATCATGATGATGGATTCGGTCGCATCGTCAGCGAGGAAGAGCTCGAGCACGTCGATGAAGTTCGTGCCGTTGACCGGGTCGCCGCCGATGCCGACCGCGGTGGTCTGGCCCAGGCCAGCGTTCGAGGTCTGGAACACCGCCTCATAGGTCAGCGTGCCGGAGCGCGAGACGACGCCGACCGAGCCCTTCTTGAAGATGTTGCCCGGCATGATGCCGATCTTGCACTCGCCCGGCGTCAGCACGCCCGGGCAGTTCGGGCCGATGAGGCGCGACTTGGAGCCCGTCAGCGCACGCTTCACGCGCACCATGTCGAGCACCGGAATACCCTCGGTAATGCACACGATCAGCGGCACTTCGGCGTCGATCGCCTCAAGGATCGAATCCGCGGCGAAGGGCGGCGGGACGTAGATCACGCTGGCGTCGGCGCCGGTCTTCTCCACCGCCTCGGCAACGGTGTCGAACAGCGGCAGGCCGAGGTGGGTGCCACCACCCTTGCCCGGGGTAACGCCGGCGACCATCTGCGTGCCGTAGTCGAGCGCCGCCTGGGTGTGGAAGCTGCCGGTGTTACCGGTCATGCCCTGCGTGATGACCTTGGTATTCTTGTCGACGAGAATGCTCATTGGCTCTCCAATCACTCAACCCGGCGCGCGCGGCCGGATGCCGGCGCGCACCGGGTATTCAATCCGGCGTTATGCCAGGCTCTCGTCGATGCCCTTGCAGGCGACGAGCAGTTCCTTGACCGCGTCGACCGACACCTGAAGGTTGCCCTTGGCTTCGTCCGACAGCTTCACCTCGACGATCTTCTCGACGCCGCCGGCACCGATCACGACCGGGACGCCGACGTACAGGTCGTCGATGCCATACTGGCCGGTCAGGTGTGCTGCGGCCGGCAGGATGCGCTTCTGGTCATAGAGATAGGCCTCTGCCATCGCGATGCCGCTGGTGGCGGGCGCGTAATAGGCCGAGCCGGTCTTCAGCAGGGCAACGATCTCGCCGCCACCGCCGCGGGTGCGCTTCACGATCTCGTCGACCTTCTCCTTGGTGGAGAAGCCCATCTCGATCAGGTCGCTGACCGGGATGCCGGAGACGGTCGAATATTCGAGCACCGGGACCATCGTGTCGCCGTGGCCGCCGAGTACGAAGGTGTTCACGTCCTTCACCGACACCTTGAACTCGTCGGCGAGGAAGTGGCTGAAGCGCGCCGAGTCGAGCACGCCCGCCATGCCGACCACCTTGTTGTGCGGCAGGCCGGAGAATTCGCGCAGCGCCCAGACCATCGCGTCGAGCGGGTTGGTGATGCAGATGACGAATGCGTCGGGCGCATTGTCGCGAATGCCTTCGCCGACCGCCTTCATCACCTTCAGGTTGATGCCGAGCAGGTCGTCGCGGCTCATGCCCGGCTTGCGGGCGACACCGGCGGTGACGATAATCACGTCGGCGCCAGCGATGTCCTTATAGTCGTTCGAGCCGATGATCTTGGCGTCGAACCCTTCGACCGGGCCGCACTGCGACAGGTCAAGCGCCTTGCCCTGCGGTACGCCTTCGACCACGTCGAACAGAACGATGTCGCCAAGCCCCTTGAGGGCAGCGAGGTGCGCGAGCGTGCCGCCGATATTGCCGGCGCCAATCAGCGCGATCTTCTTGCGGGCCATCCAATCCCTTTCCGTAACGTGAGGTCGTGATTGGAGAGGTCGGGTACGCCCTTTGGTCGGTCGGCACAAGCCACTAAAGGCGCATAGGGCGCTTTTAATCGATAAGCGTTCTCAATAGCAATAAGGCTGTCACTCGGCGCCATGGCCTTGTGCCAGATAGTCCTCGGATCGCATTTCCTCGAGCCGGCTGACGGTGCGCTGAAATTCGAACCGTCCGTCGCCAACGGGGTAGAGATCGGCGGGTTCCGCATCCGCCGCGGCGAGGAGCTTCACCTTATATTCGTAGAGCGCGTCGATCAGGCTGACGAAGCGTGCGGCCTCGTTTCGGTTCTCCGGGCCGAGGACGGGGATGCCGACGAGGATCACGGTGTGGAAGCGGCGCGCGATGGCTAGATAGTCGGCGCTGCCGCGCGCTTCGCCGCACAGCTTCTTGAAGCTGAAGACGGCGACGCCCTTCAGCGATTTTGGGACGCGCAGCGAGCGGCCCTGAACGATGAGGTCCTCGCTGGGCACGTGGTCGCGATCTTCGGGCGGATAGTCGGTGAGGCGGAAGAACGCTGCCGACAGTTGCGCCGTCGCCTCCGGCTTGTTGGGCACGAGCCAGGTGTTTTGCTGGCCCAAGCGATCGCGGCGGTAATCGACCGGGCCGTTGAGCGCTAGCACGTCAAGCCGCTCCTGGATCAAGGCGATGAAGGGCAGGAAATGCTCGCGGTTGAGGCCGTTCTTGTAGAGGTCGGTAGGGACGCGGTTGCTCGTCGTCACCACCGTCACCCCCGCCTCGATCATCGCAGTGAACAGGCGCGAGAGGATCATCGCGTCGGGCGAATTGTTGACGATCATCTCGTCAAAGGCGAGCAATTGCGCTTCCTCTGCCAGCGCGGCGGCTACGGGAAGGATCGGGTCGCCCGCCTCCTTGCGTCGCTCCGCCGCGATCCGGCCGTGCACCTCCAGCATGAACTCGCCGAAATGGACGCGGCGCTTTCGGGCGACGTTCACGTTGGCGAAGAACAGGTCCATCAGCATGGATTTGCCGCGGCCGACGTCGCCCCACATGTAGATGCCGCGCGGCGGAATCACTTTCTTGCGGAAGAAGCCGGTGGTGCGGGGATGTTCGAGCTCGACGGCCAGCGAGTCGAGCCGCGCCGCCGCGGCGGCCTGTTCGGGATCGGGCCGCAACTCCCCGGCGGCAATCAGGGCTTCATAGGCGTTGAGAACTGCGGCCACGACAAACTCCGTTGGGGGAAGGGGGCTCCCCACTGCGCCGACATGGGAGCGCCGGCGAGTTTCGCGCAGGGGCGTGCGGACGGATCGTGCCTGAGGTGCCGGTCCGCCGCGGCCGCGCGAGTATTTTGCGGGCCCTTTAGGAGATTGTGCGCCGCGAGACCAGTTAACGCTTCGTCGGCTTCCGGATCGTGCCGGAAAACTCCGCCACCGGGCCGTCGCCCTGGACGACCAGGCCGCGCATGAACAGCAGGCGGCCGGTTTCGCGCAGCAATTCGACCTGCGCCTCCAGCGGGTCGCCGATCTTTCCTGCGCCGACGAAATGCGTGTTCAGGTCCAGCGTCACCGCGGTGCCCGCCTCGATCAGGCCGAAGCTGCGCGCGGCGGCGAAGAGCGCGACGTCGATGAACCCGAGCATCGCGCCGCCGTGCACATTGTTGCCGAGGTTGGAGTGGCGCCGTTCGGGCCGCATGCGGACACGGCAGGTGCCGTCCTCGACGCGGACCATCATGTCGCCGAGGAAGGTATTGTAACGATCCGAATTCTTGAGGCCCCAGCGGTGCCACCCGGGATGGTCGGGATGTTCCTCGTACAGAAATTCCGGCTTGTCAGTCATGGCGCCGCTTGTCCTGAGCGTGTCGGCTGGCGTGTCAGGGATGACACGGCGGGGGCGTGCGTCGGGAGGACCGGCACAAGCGGGCGAGATGGCTCCCGACAAAAAGAAGGGAGCCGTGCGGCTCCCTTCTGGATGCGTGGATCAGAGAACCCGCTCGACTTCCATCTTCTTGATCTCGGCGATCGCCTTGGCCGGGTTCAGGCCCTTGGGGCAGGTGTTCGAGCAGTTCATGATCGTGTGGCAGCGATAGAGGCGGAACGGATCCTCCAGGCTGTCGAGCCGCTCGCCGGTCATCTCGTCACGGCTGTCGGCCAGCCAGCGATAGGCCTGGAGCAGGATTGCTGGCCCCAAGAACTTGTCGGAGTTCCACCAGTAGCTCGGGCACGAGGTCGAGCAGCAGGCGCACAGGATGCACTCGTAGAGACCGTCGAGCTTTGCGCGGTCCTCCGGCGACTGCAGTCGCTCCTTGCCGGCGGGCGGCGGGGTCACCGTCTTCAGCCAGGGCTGGATCGAGGCATATTGCGCGTAGAAGTGCGTGAAGTCGGGGACCAGGTCCTTGATCACGTCCATCGCCGGCAGCGGGGTGATCTTCACCTCGCCCCTCACGTCCTCGATCGCGGTGGTGCAGGCGAGGCCGTTCTTGCCGTCGATGTTCATCGAGCAGGAGCCGCAGATGCCCTCACGACACGAACGGCGGAACGTCAGCGACGAATCCTGCTCGCTCTTGATCTTGATCAGCGCGTCCAGAACCATCGGGCCGCATTCGTCGAGATTTACCTCGAACGTGTCGTAGCGCGGGTTCTCGCCGCTGTCCGGATCGTAGCGGTAGATCTTGAAGTTGCGCATCGTCCCGCCCGGTTCAGGCGAGGGAATCTTGCGACCGCCCTTGATCTTGCTGTTCGCCGGCAGGGTGAATTCGGCCATTTTCCGTTCCCGCTTCAGTCGGTTGAGGACTGGGCGCGCAAACCGCTCCAGTCGAGGTTACGCGTCAGATACATAACACCGGCCAAGGCCGCAAACAGAAGCAGCGATCCGATGAGCAGCGAATAGGCTTCGAGGTTCAGCAGCACGTACAAAATGGCGTACAGCGCCGCCAGCAGGGCCGCGATGTAGCCTGCGCGGCGCCAGCTGCGGAGGACCGCCGCGGAATAGCTGGTGAGGAGCGCGATGATCGCCCCCGCCGCGATCAGATAGGCCAAGGTGAAGCCCACGACCTCCGCGAAGGCGAGCAGGAGCGCGAAGAATAGCACTAGGCCGGCGCCGACCAGCAGATATTCGACCGGCGACACGCGCACCCCGCCGATCACGTCGAACAGCAGAAAGGCGAGAAAGGTGAAGCCGATGAACAGGAAGCCGTATTTTACCGACCGGTTGACCTGGCTGTAGAGATCAACCGGGGAGACGAGCACGACGCGGGCCTCATAGGCATTGGCCGGAGTCGCCACTGGCTGACCATCGGACAGGTCCGGGCGCGACTCGGGCACGACGTCGCCGGACGAGACGAGGCTGCGCCCCAGCGCCAGATTGCCGACGCGCCATGTGGCGGCGAAGCCGTCCGTGTTGACGCTTTGCGCGGTGGGAAGAAAGCCGCCCTGGAAGCTGGGGTGCGGCCAGGTGGAGGTCACGCGCCAGCGCGTGTCGCCCGCCTGTGGCGCCAGCGCGAGCCAGCCATTGCCGCGGAACGCGAAGCTGTACTGCACGCGGAGCGGCCGGCTGCGGATGCTGCCGGCGTCGAGCCAGGTGAAGAAGCCCGCGTTGTTGGTCGCCGGCGAGCCCTTTCCGGGTTGAAGGCGCAGTTGCTGGCCATCCACTGACACCATCGGCGGCCGCCCGAACAGTCCGCGGGGATCCTGCAGCCCGAAGCGGAGTTCCGCGCGATCGAAGGCGAGTTCGTCGGGGGTGATCCCGAAGCGGGCGAGATCAGGCGGCAGATCGAAGCGCGCGGTGCCCGTGGCCGCGGCCTCGAACACGACGGCTTCGTAGATCGACCGGCGCCGTCGTTCGGGGGTGAGTTGCGTGCTGAGATCGGCGACTTGGGGGGACAATGTCAGCTCTCGCCAGACCTGCGTGGTGCGGGTGACCTGACGACCGCCCTCCGTCACCGTCTCGGCGGCTTGGGCCTGATAAGGGATGACGAGCACCGGCCCGGCGATCGTCTGCGGCCCGCCCCAGCCGCGCGCGATCGAGGCACGGGCCGTGGCGGACTGATCCTGCCGATCATATACCAGCAGGTATACGGCAAACAGCGGGATCGCGAGCAGCATGGCGATGAGGATTGCCATGCCCAGCTTGCGCCCGGGGGTCGGGTCTTTGCTCATTCCGCCTCGCTCGGTTGCCGGTTGCTTATCCGGCGGGCGCGAGTGCGTGACAAGGTGGAGATGGGCAAGGTGGAGGTGGAAGGCTGCCCGGGCAGCGTCAGATCAGGTCGAGGACCAGGCCAAGATCACGCGCCTCTTCCGCCTCGATATACCAGTTGGACGGCGCCTTTGCCTTCAGGGTTTCGAGCGTTACCTGCGAGCCTTCGACAAGGGCGGCGAACCCTTCGTCCTGGATGCGGATCGAATCCTCGATCTCGTTCAGCTTGGCCAGCAGGACGGGGGCCAGGGTGTTGAGCGGGCCGGACAGCTGGATGGTCGAATTCATCAGCCGTTCGTGGATCATCAAACGCGTGCCGCGCGTCAGGAAGCGCTTGTCGGCGGGGAAAGCGGACATGAAGGTGGCGCCGGCCGAGTAAACAGCGACCTTGCCAAGAAAAAGCGTCTCACGGCCGGTATATTCGCGCAGCAGGCGTACCGTATCGCCCATCGCGCGGGCCATTTCCGGATCGCCCCCCAAGGTTGTGATCGAGAAGATCAATGGGCCATCGGATGGTGCCGCGGCGACCTGATCCTTGAAGCTTGCGTACATGGCCTCGTCGACCGTGCCGTAAAGCTGGACATGCGGGCTGGCGAGGAGCGGATAGTTGCTGGCGTTGCCGGTGGAGTTCATGGCGACGCGAACCGCGAATGGGGCGCACCGGTTCCGAGGTGGCGGAAAATATCGCGCGCTGCGGTGGCGGTTTGGTTTCACAGCGGGGGCTAATGCTGCGCCATCAACACCGCGTTGGCGGGGCGGCCGACCGGCGCGGTTGCACTGCGCGGCGCGCGGGCGTCGAGCACCGCCAGCCAGCGCGCCGCGCCGGCGCCGATCGCGACCTGCGGCTGCGAAGGCTCAAGCCGGCCGTCGCGTTCCCACGTCGCGATGGTGCTGGTGGCTTCCTGGACGGCGGCGGCGAGCGGCTTTGGCTGGCGGAGCGCGCGATTGACGAGCGCGTCACCAAAGAAGGTCCAGTCATTGTCGGCGACACAGCCGAAGGAGCTTCGATCCGACGAGGCGGCGGTGATGATCGCGGTGGTATCACTGGAGAGGAGCGGTACGAAGACGCCGGCGTAACAGGCGGAAATCATGATCAGCCGATTGCGGATGCCGAGCTGGGACAGGGTCTGCCACAGCCGCGCCGGCGAGATCGCGCCAAAGCCCTGGTCGGCGTCATTGTAGACGATGCCGAAGCGTGCGCCGTGGCTGGTGGTGTAGAGGATCAGCACATCCTCGTTCACGTCCATAAGCTCGGCCACGCGGGCGAGCGCGACGTCGAGATTGGAAGGGGAGCCCATCGGCAACGCGCTGTCCGCCCTGCCGTCGGTGCCGGCGAGGACGATCGTGCGTCCTTCGGCGCCATAGCGGCGCGCCAGGACCTTCGCCGCCTCTCGCGCCTCGCGGCCGAACACCGGGTCACTGTCCAGCGCGGCGCTGATGACGAAGGCGTCGGTGGTACCCTTGCGGTGCGGCTGCACCGTGGCGAGCATGGCGGCGAGGCGGCGATGCTCAGCCAGCTGCCACCCGGCCTTGCGATCATATTCGATCGCGCCGCCCTGATCGGCGAGCTGGACAAGTTCCGCCTCGCCACCGCGGGCAATCAGCGGGGCGGGGCGGCTGTGCTGGGGAGGGATATAGGTCTGCGCCGGCACCGAACCGGCGCAGGCGGCAAGAAAGACGGTCAGCAACCTCTTCATCGCGAGCCCCCTCCACAATGGAAGGAGTGTCGCGGTGGGCGGCGATTGGAGTCAATAGTTTACCGCCGCGCAACATTCGAAATGTTGCGCGACGTGGCCGCAGATACTTGAGTTCGTTTCCCGGCGATGAGGCGCGGCCCGGAAGGCCGCGCCATCTGCCTTAGTACACCCGCTTCTTCGGCTTGATGTACTCGGCGTCGTCGGTGAGCGTGTAATCGTGCACCGGACGGTAATCGAGCGAGCAGCTGCCGCCCTTGCCGCCCCAACCATCGAAGGTCGCGATGGTGTGCTTCATCCAGTTCACGTCGTCGCGCTCGGGATAATCCTCGTGCATGTGCGCGCCGCGGCTTTCCTTGCGGTTCTCCGCGCCGCGCATCGTCACGACCGCCTGGCTGATGAGGTTGTCCAGCTCCAGTGTCTCGACGAGGTCGGTGTTCCAGATCAGCGAGCGATCCTTGATCCCGACGTCTTCCATCGACTTGTAGATCGCGTCGATCTTGGTGACGCCCTCGGACAGCAGCTCGCTGTCGCGGAACACCGCGGCGTGGCGCTGCATCGTCTTCTGCATTTCGGCGCGGATCTTCGCCGTGGGCGAGCCGCCGCTTGCGTTGCGGAAGTGGTCGAGCCGCCCGAGCGCCATCTCTTCCGAGCCCTTGGGCAGCGGATTGTGCGGCGTGTTCGGCTTCAGCGTCTCCTTGAGGCGCAGACCGGTCGCGCGGCCGAACACGACAAGGTCGATCAGCGAGTTCGAGCCGAGGCGGTTCGCGCCGTGCACCGACACGCAGGCTGCCTCACCAACCGCGAACAGGCCCGGCACAACGGCGTCCGGATCACCGTTCTTCAGCTGGACGACTTCGCCGTGATAGTTCGTCGGGATGCCGCCCATGTTGTAGTGGACCGTCGGCGTGACGGGGAGCGGCTGGCGCGTAAGGTCCACGCCGGCGAAGATCTTGCCCGTCTCGGTGATGCCCGGCAGGCGTTCCGCCAGCACCTTCGGATCGATGTGATCGAGGTGAAGGAAGATGTGGTCCTTGTCCTTGCCGACACCGCGGCCCTCGCGCATTTCCGCCGCCATCGACCGCGACACGACGTCACGCGAGGCAAGGTCCTTCGCGCTGGGCGCGTAACGCTCCATGAAGCGCTCGCCCTCGGAATTGGTGAGGTAGCCGCCTTCGCCGCGCGCACCTTCGGTGATGAGGACGCCCGCGCCGTAGATGCCGGTCGGGTGGAACTGCACGAACTCCATGTCCTGCAGCGGCAAGCCGGCACGCAGGGCCATGCCGTTGCCGTCGCCGGTGCAGGTGTGCGCCGAGGTTGCCGACTGGTACACGCGGCCACCGCCGCCCGTTGCCAGCACCACTGCATGGGCACGGAAGCGGTGGATCTGCCCCGTTTCCATGTTCAGCGCGATGACGCCGCGGCACGCCCCGTTCTCCATGATGAGATCGAGTGCGAAATATTCGATGTAGAAGTCCGCGTCATACTTCAGCGACTGCTGGTACAGCGCGTGGAGCATCGCGTGGCCGGTACGGTCGGCAGCGGCGCAGGTGCGCTGCACCGGCGGGCCTTCGCCCATGTTCTGCATGTGGCCGCCGAACGGACGCTGGTAGATTGTCCCGTCCTCGTTGCGGCTGAACGGCACGCCGGCGTGCTCCAGCTCGTACACGGCGGCCGGAGCCTCGCGCACCATATATTCGATCGCGTCCTGGTCGCCGAGCCAGTCGGAACCCTTGACGGTATCGTACATGTGCCAGGACCAGTGATCCGGCGAATTGTTGCCGAGGCTCGCCGCGATGCCGCCCTGCGCCGCCACGGTGTGGCTGCGGGTGGGGAACACCTTGGTGATGCAGGCGGTCTTGAGGCCAGCCTCGGCGATGCCCATCGTGGCGCGCAGGCCAGAGCCGCCGGCGCCGACGACGACCGCGTCATAGGTATGATCGATGATCTGGTAAGCGGCGGGCATCAATTTGCTCCGAAGGCGATCTTCAGGATCGCGAAAAGGGCGGTGCCGGTGACGGCAGCAGTGAACAGGTTGAGGAGGACCATGGCGACGACGCGGCGTTCGTCACGCTGGTAATCCTCGATCACCACCTGAAGCCCGAGGCGGAAGTGGTAGAAGACCGAGACGACCAGCAGGATCATCGGGATCGCGACCCAAGCCGAGGACAGCCAGTCGCGCATCGTGCCGTAATCGTAGCCGGGGCGACGGGCGAGCGAGATCATCAGCCAGCTCATCAGCAGGATGTTCGATCCCGCCGTGATCTTCTGATGCCACCAGTGATGCGGACCTTCGTGCGCGCTGCCGAGGCCGCGGACGCGGCCGATCGAGGTTCCCGTACCCATTACTTGGTTCCCACGTAGAGCCAGAAGGCGAGGGTGAGCAGCGTCGAGCCGACGAAGGTGAGCCGCGCGAGATTGCGATTCAGCTTCAGCTCGAACGCGGCGCCGGTATCCAGCACGAGGTGGCGGATACCGCTCATCATGTGCTGGAACAGGCTGAACGTCAGGCCGACTCCGATGACCCAGCCCAGGATGTTCAGACGGCCATCCGACAGGGTGAAGACATCACGGAACGTGGCATAGGCCTCTGCCCCCGACGCCAGCGCGGCGAGGAACCAGACGAGCAGCAATGCCCCCAGTGTCGCCATCCCGCTACCGGTGGCGCGGTGCAGGATCGACACCGTCATCGCCGCGCTCCAGCGGTAATGGAGGGCGAGCGGGCCGCTGAAGAGATGCGGACTTTTGGGGCGGGCGGGTTTTGTGGCCAAGGCTACGGTTTCCTGCGGTAAGCCGACGGTTTGGCGCGGTCTATGAGACCCGAGGGCCGATGTTGCAAGCGGGAGTGACCTCCTGCGAATGAATCGCATGGCGGATGGGCGCCGCGCCTCAACCAGCACTTAACGATCAATCCCCTATGACCCGGCCGATAATGAACCGGGAGCGCAACAACTTGTCCGCCGATCTGCCAGCACCGGGCCAACTGGCCCGCTCGATCGATCTCGACACCCGCCTGCGGGCTTTCGACTTTGACGGCACGCTTTCGACCGCGTCGCGAGAGGTGTGGGACGTGCTGGAACCCGAGGTGCGCCAGATCGCCGAGGCGTATTGGGAACATGGCCGGTGGTGCTTCCACGAGGAGAAATCCTGGGTCGAACAGGACGCCGCCAGGATGATCGATCTGGGCTGTGCGTTCTTGCAGGATCGTTTCCTGCGTACCGACCAACGGGCGTGGGTCGAATCGATCGAGCGATCGGTGGCTGCCGCCTATCAGAGGCAGGTCTCACCGCTGGCGTTGCTGTCGATGATCAGCGCAAGCGATCGCGCGGCGCTGCGCGTCCTGATGGCGCGGTGCGAACCAGCGGACCCGCGCCTGCCGTTCATGATCGACACGCTGATGCGGCTGTCGGCGCTGGAAGGGGAGATCACCGTCGCGCTGTACGGCGACTATCGCAAGCACAGCTCGCAGACTGCACGCGATCGCCTGGCGGCGGATTTCCGGGGGGGAATCGCGACGACGGTCGGCGATGCGACGGCCGAGGGGGCGACGCTGCGCGACCAGGCATCCACCGCCTCCCGGTCGGCGCGAGGCGTTCTGGGGAAGGCGAGCGAGGTGGCGGCGGCGGCCGAACAATCCGCGCTGGCGATGCGCGATGCAGCCTCCACGGCCGCGGGGCTGATCCGCGCGATCGGCGATGCACGAAGCGAGGTGGAGGCGGCGGCGGATATCGCGACGCGGGCGGCGGTCCAGGCCGACGAGGCGGTCGGCGTGACGGAGATGCTGAATGACCATGCCAAGTCGATCGAGTCGATCCTTGGCCTGATCCGCGACATTGCCGGGCAGACCAACCTGCTTGCGTTGAACGCAACAATCGAGGCGGCACGCGCGGGGGACGCGGGGCGCGGCTTTGCCGTGGTGGCGCAGGAGGTGAAGAGCCTGGCCAGCCAGACGGCGCGCGCCACGGACGATATCGCCGCGAAGATCACCGCGATCCAGACCGCCACTCAGGTGACCGTGAACGCCAATGTCGGCATTCGCGCGACCGTCGACGAGGTGCAGGTGTCCGCGACGCGCATTCGCGACGCGATGGAGGCGCAGGCGCATACTGTGACGGCAATCACTGCGGCGGTCGACGAAACGGCGCTCGCGGCGGATTCCATGTCCAGCACGATCGCAGCGATCCATTCGGACACCGAAGCGGTCGCAGGTGAGATCGACTCGCTTGGCGCCGGGTTCGACCGACTGGCGGGGCGCCTGGTCCTGCTCAATCGAAGCGCCGGTGACTTTGCCGAGCGCGTGGCGGCCTGACGATAGGGCAGGATGGACGATGCCCCGGCGGAGACACGGGGCACGCGAGATAATCAAGGGGAGGAACCACGATGCCGATCTGGGACAGTGTGGCCCGTTCGATCGCGGCGCAGGTTCGCGAATATGACTGGGATGGCACCATTGGTGCCGCGGCGGCGGACATCGACGCTCTGCTGACCGCTGCCGATTGCGAGGATATCGCCCACGCATTCTGGCAGCAGTACCGGAGCCTTCCGGCGACGAAGAAGATGCTGGAGGGGATCGAGGACGTCTGGCTGCAGCGCCAGCTGGAGCGGAGCGCACGCTACATGCGGATGAAATATTCTGCGCCGTTCGATGAGCAATGGGGGCGGTCGGCCACCAAACATGCGGAGATGACGCGCGAAACGGGCGTGCCGCTGGCGGCGCTGCTTTCCGCGCTGGCCTTTGCCCATGCCCGGACGCTGGCGATCCTGGAGACTCGCGTTGACGGGGACGTGGCGCGGATGCGGCGCTTGTCCGATGTTGTTCAGCGACTGGCGCTGATCGAGGCGGATGTCATGGCGGCGCATCTTGGCCGTAGCGAGCGGGCGCAGGTGGCGGAGGAACGCGCCGCCCATGCTGCGGCCTTTCGCCTGCATATCGCCGATGCGATCGAGGGGGCGGCGGTACTAGGGGAACGCGTGCGTGCGCAGGCGGCGAGCGCCACACAGTCGGTCGGATCGATGGTCGGGCGCGGCGCCGAAGTGGCGGCTGCGGCCGGCGAGTCGGCGCTTGCCATGCGCGATGCGGCCTCGACCGCAGCGGGGCTGATCCTGGCGATCGAGGATGCGCGCGGCGAAGTGGAGGCGGCAGCCGACATTGCCTCGCAGGCGGCCGCGCAGGCGGACCGGGCGGTCACGGTCAGCGAGGCGCTGAGCGCCCATGCCAAGTCGATCGAGTCCATCCTGGCGTTGATCCGCACCATTGCGGGGCAGACCAACCTGCTGGCGCTGAATGCCACGATCGAGGCGGCGCGGGCGGGGGATGCCGGGCGTGGCTTTGCCGTGGTGGCGCAGGAGGTGAAGAGCCTGGCTAGCCAGACCGCGCGGGCCACCGACGATATCGCGGCGCAGATCGGCGCGATCCAGGCCGCAACTCAGGTCACGGTAGAATCGAGCGCCAGCGTCCGCGCGACCATCGATGACGTGAAAACGTCGGCCACCAGGATCCGGCGGGCGATGGAGGCGCAGGCGCAGACCGTGACCGCGATTACCGCTGCCGTCGACGAGACCGCGCTGGCGGCGGACGCAACCGCGGGCAACATGACCGCGATTATGCGCGAGGGGGCGGGCCTGGCACGCGACGTCGATACGCTGGGCACCGAATTCGCGGCGATCGATGATCGGCTTGCCTCGCTGCGCAGCGCGGCGGAGGAATTCAGCGCGAAAGTTGCCTGACGGTCGTTTCGGTCAACGAGGCGGTGCCGGGATGACGGGCTGCTTGCCAGCTTCTATGGACGCGGCATGACCAATGTTCTTCTTACGGGTGCTTCGCGCGGCATCGGGGCTGCTGCCCGCAGCGCATTGTCCGGCAGCGCGACGGTTCTGGGGCAGGCGACGCGCGACGCGGACGGCCTGATTGACGCCGATCTGGACACGCCGGGTGCTGCCGCAGCCTTGTGGGCGGAAACGATCGAGCGTCTGGGGCATGTCGATGTGCTCATCAACAATGCTGGCGTGTTCGAGGCCAATCCACTCGACAGCGCGGATGACGAATGGCTTGCCGGGTGGGAACGCACGATGCGCATCAACCTGACCGGCGCGGCGCAATTGTGCCGCCTCGCGGTGCGCCACTGGCAGGAGCGCGGTGTCGGCGGGCGGATCGTCAATGTCGCCAGTCGGGCCGCCTATCGCGGCGACAGCCCGGCGCACTGGCATTATGCCGCGTCAAAGGCCGGCATGGTGGCGATGACGAAGACGATCGCGCGCGCCTATGCAAAGGACGGCATCCTGGCGTTCGCCATCTGCCCCGGCTTTACCATGACGGGCATGGCGGATGATTATCTCGCCAGCCGCGGGGGCGACAAATTGCTGGCCGACATTCCGCTCGGCCGGGTCGCCATGCCTGATGAAGTGGGCGAGATGATCCGCTGGCTCGCGCTTGATGCGCCCGAGTCGATGACGGGCGCGGTTCTGGACGTAAACGGGGCCAGCTATGTCCGCTGAGAAGGCAAATGCGTCCATGGGCGGCGCGGTGGACAGCTGGCGCGTGTCGCTGCCATGCACGCGCGCGGAAGCCGAGGCGATCGACGCGGCGGATGACCTCGCGATCGACGCCGTCCTGATGACCACCGAGGAGGTGGAGGACGATCGCGAGCGGTGGCGGCTGGACGCTTATATGGAGCGCGAGCCGGACGCGGCGGCGCTGGCGGCGATTTGCGCGCTCGTGCCCAGCGCGTCGGGCACGGCGCCAACCGTCACTGCCCTCGCCGAACAGGATTGGGTGGCGCTGTCGCAGGAGGGCTTGGAGCCGATCCGCGAAGGACGGTTCGTCGTCCATACCAGCGCGCATCCCACGGCGGCGCCGGAGGGAGGATGCGCGCTGCTGATCGACGCTGGCCGCGCCTTCGGCACGGGGCACCATGCGACGACCAGCGGCTGCCTCGCGATGCTCGACGGGCTGGCGGAGAGGAGCTTCGCACGGATCATCGACGTGGGCACGGGTACCGGCGTGCTGGCCTTTGCCGCTGCTTTCCTGTGGCCGGACGCGACGATCGTCGCGACGGACATCGATCCGGCGGCGGTCGAGGTGACGCGTGCCAACGCCGCCGCGAACGGGATCGCGGATCTGGAACTGCTGGTGGCGGACGGCGCGCTGCATGACGCGATCACGGAACGCGGGCCTTATGACCTGGTGATCGCCAATATCCTGGCCGGGCCGCTGGTTTCGATGGCGCCGGAGCTTGCGGCTATTGCAGCACCGGGAGCAGCCATCGTCCTTGCCGGGTTGCTGGAGACTCAGCGCGGGCAGGTCATCGAGGCCTTTGCCGCGTGCGGTTGTACGCTGGAGGCGGTCGACCGGCGGGGGGACTGGACGATCCTGCGGCTGGCCGCTGGCGCCACGCGCTTCGTCCCCGCAACGCCGCCCGATCCCAAGGGGCGGGACGGCTGGGCGCTGGACCTCTGACCGTCCTCGGTCTTGCGTGATGATGCGGACGGGTCAGCCCGTCCGCATCGTTCCGTGCTCCATGAACCGCTGGTGCCATGACAGCGCCTCGCCCGGCAGCGAGGGGGCATGGCGACCGTAGGCGCCGCGCAGCGCACGCTCGTAATAGTCGCGCAGGCCGTCGCGATAATCGGGATGGGCACAGCGTTCGATCACCAGCGCCGCGCGCTGCTTGGGCGGCAGGCCGCGCAGGTCGGCCAGGCCCTGCTCGGTCACGAGTACCGCGACATCCTGCATGATGTGATCGACGTGCGACACCTGCGGCACGATGGCGGAGATGGCGCCGGCCTTCGCCGTCGAGGGCGTCATGAAGATCGAGATAAAGGCATTGCGCGCAAAGTCGCCCGAGCCGCCAATGCCGTTCTGGATGCGCGATCCCATCACACAGGTGGAATTGACGTTGCCGTAGATGTCCGCCTCGATCAGCCCGTTCATTGCCAGGCAGCCGAGACGACGGATCAGTTCGGGGTGATTGCTGATCTCCTGCGGACGCAGGATCATCTTGCTGCGATACCGCACCATCTCATCGTTGATCCGCTTCGCCGCGTCCGGGCTCAGCGAGAAGGCGGTCGCCGAAGCCATGCGCAGGCGACCCGCGTCCATCAGGTCGAGCATGCCGTCCTGGATCACTTCGGTGTAGGCGGTCAGATCGTGGAACGGACCGTCCACGAGGCCGGTCAGAACAGCATTGGCGATGTTGCCGACGCCGGACTGGATCGGCAGCAATGACGAAGGCAGGCGTCCCTTGGTCACTTCATGCGCGAGGAACTCCAGCAGATGCTCCGCGATCGCCTTTGCCGAGGCGTCGGGCGGCGCGAAGGGGAGGTTGCGGTCGGGCGCGTCGGTCTCCACCACGGCCACGACCTTGTCCGGGTCGCAGCGCAGGTAAGGATCGCCAATGCGGTCGTCCGGGCGCAGCAGCGGGATCGGCACGCGGTTGGGCGGCAGCGCGGTGCCGTAATAGATGTCGTGCATCCCCTCCAGCGCCGGGTTCTGCCAGCGGTTGACCTCAAGGATCACCGACTTGGCGCGATCGAGCCACGTCTTGTTGTTGCCGACCGAGGACGAAGGGACGACGCTGCCGTCGGCGCGGATCGCCGTCACCTCCACGACCGCCACGTCGAGTTGACCCAGAAACCCCTGCCAGGCCATCGGCGCCACCTGGCTCAGGTGCATGTCGAGATAGTCCATCTCGCCGCGATTGATGCGTTCGCGCGCGATCGGATCCGAATTGTACGGCAGGCGAAGCTCGATCCCGTCGGCCTCTGCCAGCGCGCCATCCAGTTCGGGCCCAGTGGACGCGCCGGTCCACACCTTCACCCGCATCGGTCGCCCGGCGGCGTGTTCGGCAGAGATCCGCTTGGCGAGCGCGGTCGGCACTGCTTTTGGATAGCCGGAACCGGTGAAGCCGCTCATGCCGACGGTGTCGCCCGCCTGTATGAACATCGCAGCGTCCTCCGCGGACATCACGCGGCTGCGCAAGGTGGGGTTGGCAATACGATCGGTCACGTCTGGCTCCTCTCCGACCCCTCACGCGGGCCGTGCCGCCCTCATCATCTTAACGTTTGCGATAAACAATAGGTGCTTTCCGTGCAGCGCTTGCACTATATTCGTTCAAATGACTGACCTGGTGCGCACACTTCGCCTATTCCTGAACCTGCGTGACCAAGGCAGCTTTTCGGTCGTCGCCCGACAACAACGATTGAGCCACACGACGGTGGCACGGGCGATCGACGAACTGGAGGAGCGATTCGGCGTGCGGTTGTTTCACCGTTCGACCCGGCGGCTGCGCCTGACGCATGACGGCGAGCGGCTGGCCGAGCATGCGGCGCGGATCCTTGAGGATGTGGCCGCGGCAGAAGCGGATCTTGCCGGTGTCGTCGCGGCACAAGGGTTGGTACGTCTTGGTGTCACGACCGCGCTCGGCCTGCATTATGCGAGCAAGCTTGTCCGGCTGCGTGAAGCTCATCCGGGGCTGACGATCGAATTGATGGTGGCTGACTGGCGGGAGATGGCGGGCAATGAAGCGCTCGATCTCTGGCTGCGCGTCGGCGATGAGCCGGGCGCGAAGCGGCTGGGAGACGTGCCGCGCATGCTGGTTGCGGCGCGGGCGTATCTTGCGCCGCGCGGCAATCCAGAGGCGGCGGGCGATCTCGCCGCACACGATTGCCTCACCTATGGCTATGCGGCGCGGCCGGGCGGGTGGCCGATCGACGGCGCGACAGTTCGGCCGCGCGCCTGGCTGCGCGCGAACAGCAGCGAAGCGGTGCATCGGGCGGCGCTAAGCGGCCTCGGCATCGCGTTGCTGCCACACCTGCAGGTGGCTGAGGACCTTGCGGCAGGGCGGTTGGTGCCCGTGTTGCCGCAAGCAGTCATTCCGGCGATCCCGATCACGCTCATGACGGCGGCGCCGGCCGATCGCCTGCCGATCCGGGTGAAGGTGGTCGCCGATTTCCTGGCTGACTATTTTCCGGATGCGCGAGAGCGGGCGTAATCCTGCGTGCCGCGGGTGATCACCTCGTCGTCGCTGATGATCTGCGCGACGGGAATGTCCGGCTGTTCGCGCAGGCTGTCGTAGAGCGGTGCGAAATCGGTCTCGACGGTGACGCGCAGCAGTTCGTCAAAGCTGGGGATGACGAAGTAATTCTGCTGGAAATCGTCGATGCGATAGTCGGTGCGCATGACGCGTGCGAGATCGAAGCGCAGCCGATGCGGCGACGGATCATCGAGCGCGAAGCGACTTTCGGCATAGCTGGAGACAATGCCCGAGCCGTAGATCCGCAGCCCGTCCGGCTCCGCGATCAGGCCGAATTCGACCGTGTACCAGTACAGGCGCCCGAGATATTTCAGCGCGTCGTGCTGCATGGCGCGCTGACCGCCGCGGCCATAGGCCGCGAGATAATCCGCGAATACCGGGTCCGCGAGCATCGGGACGTGGCCGAACACGTCGTGGAACACGTCGGGTTCCTGCAGATAATCCAGCTGATCCGGGCGGCGGATGAAATTGCCGGCGACGAAGCGGCGGTTGGCCATGTGATCGAAGAAAATCTCGTCCGGAACCAGGCCGGGCACGGCCACGACCTGCCAGCCAGTGAGCTTCATCAGCCGTTCGGACAGTTCCTCGAAATCGGGGATGCCGGGCTTCGAGAGTTTCAGGACATCCAGCCCGCGCAGCCATGCGTCCGACGCGCGGCCGGGCAGCAGCTTCGACTGGCGTGCGAAGAGCGTGTCCCAGGTGGCATGTTCCTCCGGCGTGTAGTGCGACCAGTTCTGCGGGACGGTCCAGTCCGAAGCAGCGCCCGGCGGTGGGGAGAGCACGGTGGAATGATCAGCCATCGGATCGACATAGCACAGGCCGGTCAGCCTGCAAGATGGTTGCATATGTAACCACCGCCCGGTTCGGTGGCAGTGGCGCCGTTTCGGTCCCACTGCCACCGTTTCCCTGCGCACCGCTGCCGGGCGGCGGTGTTACTCCGCCGCGACGCCGGCGCGGGAGAACATGTCGCCTTCCAGCGCCAGATCTTCGTTCGCCGCCGGCACGGACTTCGCTTTCTGCCGCTTGTCGAACGAATCCCAGACGTCGCTCCACTGGCCCTTGGTCGCTGCCTTGGAATATTCGGTCGCGCGGGTTTCGAAGAAGTTCGCATGCTCGACGCCGTTCAGCAGCGGGGTGAGCCAGGGGATCGGGTGTTCGTCGATCATGTAGATCGGCTTCAGCCCGAGCTGCCCCAGCCGCCAGTCGGCAATGTAGCGAATGTACTTCTTGATGTCCTTCGCGGTCATGCCGTTCACCGGGCCCATCTCGAAGGCGAGATCGATGAACGCATCCTCCAGCCGGATCGTCGTCTGGCACTGATCGGCGATATCGTCCTTCACCGCTTTGGTCAGGCAGTTGCGCTCCTTCACGAAGGCGTGGAACAGCTTGATGATGCCTTCGCAGTGGAGGCTTTCGTCGCGCACCGACCAGCTGACGATCTGCCCCATGCCCTTCATCTTGTTGAAGCGCGGGAAGTTCATCAGCATCGCGAAGCTGGCGAAGAGCTGAACGCCCTCCGTGAAGCCGCCGAACATGGCGAGGGTGCGCGCAATATCCTCGTCATTGTCGACGCCGAACTGCTGCAGATAGTCGTGCTTGTCCTTCAACTCGGCATATTCGAGGAAGGCGCCATATTCGCTTTCCGGCATGCCGATCGTGTCGAGCAGGTGGCTGTACGCCGCGATATGCACCGTCTCCATGTTGCTGAACGCGGTCAGCATCATCTTGACCTCGGTCGGCTTGAACACGCGGCCGTACTTTTCGTGGTAGCAATCCTGCACCTCGACGTCCGCCTGGGTGAAGAAGCGGAAGATCTGGGTCAGCAGGTTGCGTTCGTGATCGGTCAGCTTCTGCGCCCAGTCACGACAATCCTCCCCCAGCGGCACTTCCTCAGGCAGCCAGTGGAGCTGCTGCTGACGCTTCCAGTACTCGAACGCCCAGGGGTATTCGAATGGCTTGTACTGCTTGGAGGCTTGGAGGAGGGGCATGGGTTACTCCGACCGGAAATTGTGAAAGTTCATAAAGATTGCGCGTGTGAGGGATAGATGGGGGGTCATGCCTCCATGCTCCACTGCCACATGGCGGTGGCGCTCATCGCGAGGACGGCGGCGCCAGCGAGGGCCATGATGCCGACCATGCGGAAGGCATAGACCTGACCGGCGGTGCGCGGACGGGCGAGGGCGACCAGCAGCGCCGTGCCGACGATCGCGAGCGCCAGCGCGACCGCATACATGACGGGGACCTGCCAGTTCATCGCCGCACCCGGCGGGTGACATGGACGGTACGGGTGCTGCGCGCGCCGACGCCGAGGAACACGATGCCGACGAAATAGCCGAAATCATACCAGCCGCCATTGTTGGGCACGGCATAGATGGCGACGTCCGGCATGAACAGGCTGAGCACCCAAGCGGCCGGGAAGATGAAGCCGTGCCACAGGCCGAGCAGGAAGCCGGGCGTATCGGGCGTGTGCGCCACCGTGGACGGGACCTGCGTGGCGCAGCCCGCCAGGAGCAGGGCGAGCGCGACAAGGGACCAGCGCGCGATCATGCCGCCACCCGCGCGATGCATCCAAAGCGGCGATGTGTCGTTGTGTTGCCGACCCCAAGAGGAGATCCACGATGCACGATCACAGCAACATCAAGGAGCATATGAAGGTCATCGGCGCGGACGGCGTTCACGTCGGTACGGTGGATCACGTCGACGGCGAGCGGATCAAGCTGACCAAGCAGGACAGCCCGGCCACGCAGGACGGGACCGGCGCCAAGCACCACTATCTGCCGGCGGGCCTGGTGGCGGCGATCGAAGGCGACACGGTTCGCCTTTCGGCGACCGCGCAGAACGCCGTGGACATGTTCGAAGAAGCGGAATGACACTGTTCCCGCGCCACGGCGCGGGGCGAACCGGGCGCTGCCCCCGCGAGGCGTAGCGCCAGACGGGCGAGCGACGGCATGAAGAGGGGCGGTTCCGGGAGGCCGGAGGCGCCCCTTTCGATCGCTTGTTGTACGATCATGATGACCCGTGAAGGGCCGCGCTGCGACGCGTTGCAAAGCTGCCCTCCGGCCCATGATCTGATCCATCCGCCGCACGCCTCTTGCCGAACCGGTACCGCGACTCTCATGATCCGTGAGCGAGCCCCGGATCGGACGGACTTGATACCGTTCTTCGCCCCGTAGTGCCACGGCTAAAATGCAATATCTGGTAATTGGCGCATCGATGCAGCCCCACATCTAGACACCGACGCGCCGGGCGCCGCGTCGCGCGAAGCCGCCTGCCGATTCGCGATGTTCGCATAATGTTCCATGGGCGCTTCCTTGGGTCAAGCCGGCGCGCGTGCGCCTGCGTTGATCCCATCAGCGATGCCACGACGCACGGCGCTCGACGGCGGCTGTCAACGAACCGCTAGCATTAGCTTCGATTGCCATGATCGCACCTACACGTTCAGATTCGAGAGCAGGAAGGCTGAGGCCGTGCGGAAGCTGGTGATTGCGCTCGGAGGCGTCGCATGAGCGGCATGGACCTCTACGATTGTTGACTGGAAGCCATTGACGCGAGCAAGGAACACAACCGCGTCGCCTTCCCCGAAAGCTATCCCAACAAGTCGATCAACAAGGGTAGTAAGACCACATACGCCGACTGATGTGACAAGCATGGCCTTCGCGTGGAAAGAGGGTCCGAAGAAGTGATTTCGTATCTGCGCCGCCGCTTATCCACAATCTCCTTGTCGACTTCAGCGTGCGCCCTGTAGGATATGCACCATGCCGGCAACACAGCCGCGCTTAGAACGGTGCGTATCTGACGGCCAAAACGGCGGCTACAATAAGGGCAGGTAATCGGTAGGTTATCAGAGCCGTGAGGCCCATCCAGGGATGCCCCGACGAGGTGAATAGCTTCACCGTCTCTGTTTCACGCGATCGGGTGAACCGGTGTATGAGGTCGGGATAGTGGCGCATCGTGAAAATATACAGGAAAACACCATCCCCGACCAAACAATGTCAGCGGCCACTTCCAGCCGCCACCCACAACGAAGCCCCGAAAAGCCGTCATCCGGCCACGGGGCTTTCCTTTGCTGCGCCTGCCGCGCCTTCACATAGATCTAAGTCAGCGACGGTAGATCATCCCTGTCCGACAATTTGTGCTGCGCCCATGCGATAATCCTGATGGCGGACCATAAGAGCGATGCCCGCGGCGGTCGTTTCGCGACGCGCGAGAACCATGGGGCGCTCCGCGGCGGCTGCCAAAGGGTTGCTACCGTCATGATCGGCCAGAGGGTGGGGCTAAGCCGCGGCGACTGCCGCGCATAGCGGGAGTGCGAGCATATCCCCCGGCAGCGCCTGCGGCATGAGGCGAACACGCGCGACTGCTGCCCGGGGCGCTGCGGTCCAGCCGAGGATCATTCACGGTGATGAGCGGGATGTGGTCGCGCCAGCGCAGGAGCGGGCCCGACGGATGGGTCAGGCCCGCCTGCCGTTGTCAGTCGGCGTCAGCGGCGAGCAATTTGTCGATCGTGATCGGGAGCGAGCGGATGCGCTTGCCGGTGGCGTGATAGATGGCGTTGGCGATTGCCGCGGCCGTGCCGACGATGCCGATTTCTCCAAGCCCCTTCACGCCGAGCGGCGTCACCTCGGGATCAGGTTCGTCGACGAAGATCACGTCAATGTCATGGACGTCGGCATGGGCGGGCACGTGATATTCGGCAAGATTGTGGTTCATCCACCGGCCGAGCTGGCGGTCGGCGAAGGTTTCCTCATGCAGCGCCATGCCGATCGCCATGACGACGCCGCCCAGGATCTGGCTGCGCGCGGTCTTGGGATTGATGATGCGCCCGGCGGCGACGGCGTTGACGACGCGGGTGACGCGGACCTGGTGGAGTTCCTCGTCCACGCGCACCTCGCAGAAGATCGCGCTGTGCGTGTTGCGTGACTTGCGCGCCATCGAGATCATGTCGCCGACGCCCGGCGTCGCGGTTTCCTCGACCTCGATCGAGGGGAGCCCAGCGGCGCGCATGATCTCCGTAAAGGGCATGGCGGCGCTGCCGTCGCGCAGGCGAAGCTCGCCGTCGGCGCAGGTCACGTCATCGAAGGAGGCGTGGGCAAAGGGGCTGTCCTTCAGCTTGTGCGCCGCCTTGAACAATTGCTTTGCCACGGCCTCGCACGCCAGCTGGACGGCGGCACCGGTCGAGGCCGCAGCCCACGAGCCGCCCTGGACGGGGGCGGTCGGCAGGTCGCTGTCGCCCAGCCGGGCGGTGATCCGCTCGGGCGGCAGGCCCAGCGTGTCGGCGGCGACCTGCGCCATGACGGTATAGGTGCCGGTGCCGATGTCCGACGTGGCGCTTGCGACCTCGAGATCGCCGTTGGCGCTCAGTTTTGCCGAGGCGGCGGTCTTGGAGAATTGCGCGTCCCACATGCCGGTCGCGACGCCCCAGCCGATCAGTTCGCGCCCGTCGCGCATCGAGCGAGGCTCTGGCGACCGGCGTTCCCAGCCGAACCGTGCCGCGCCCTCGCGATAGGCCTCGCGCAGCGCCTTCGAGGTGAAGGGCGTGCGGTTCATGTTGTCGATGTCGGAATAGTTGAGGAGGCGGAATTCGAGCGGATCAACCTTCGCGCGATAGGCCATTTCGTCCACCGCGATCTCGAACAGGGTCATGCCGGTCGCCGCGCCCGGTGCGCGCATGTCGGCCGAGGTATAGGTGTCGCGCGGGGCGATGGTATATTCGCCGTGGATGTTGGGGCTGGCGTAGTTCATCATGCCCCAGGTCACGATATCCTCCATGTTGCTTTCAAAGCGCGAGGTGGAGGTGGTGGCGTCGCCGAGCACGGCGCTGAGCTTGCCATCGGCATCGGTGCCGAGCCGGATCGAATAGGTGCATTCGGGGCGATGCGCGTGGGTGAACATCTGCGCGCGCGTCATGACCACGCGAACCGATCGTTCGAGGTGGATCGCGGCCATGGTGGCGAGCTGCACCTGCCATTGCGGGCGCAGGCCGGAGCCGAAGCCGCCGCCGACATAAGCGTTGACGACGCGGACGTTCTTCTTGCCGAGGCCAAAGGCGCTGGCGAGATAGGCCTGAACGCCCTGCGAGCCTTGCGTCTTGTCATAGACGGTGATCGTGCCGTCACCGTGCCATTCGACCGTCGAGGCGTGCATCTCCATCGGATTGTGATGCTCGGTCGCGAGATGATAGGTCGCGGCGTGCTTCAGCGGGGCGGCATCATAGGCGGCCTGCGCGTCGCCATGGTTCTTGGGCGGGTGGAAGGAATTGCGCCGGCGCAGCGGGGGCGGGAGGAATTTCTCCGCCAGCGAGGCCTCGAAATCCACGTTGTGCGCCTGTTCCTCGTAGGAGACGTCGACGAGGCTGGCGGCATATCGCGCCGCCTCGAAGCTTTCCGCGACGACCACGGCGATCGGCTGGCCGGCGAAGAGGATTTCGGCATCGTGCAGCGCCTTGAACGGGTCGCCCGGGATGGCGAGTTCATCCTTCCAGTTGCGGTCGAGCCATGCCTGTCTGGGGCGGTTTTTGTGGGTGATGATGTCGACCACGCCGGGAACGGCGCGTGCCGCCTCCTCGTCGATCGCGGTGATCCGCCCCTTGGCGATGCGCGACGAGACGGCAACGCCGTAGAGCAGGCCGGGGACGTGATATTCGGCGGCATATTTGGCCGCGCCGGTCACCTTGGCGAGGCCGTCGACGCGCGACAGGGCGGTGCCGATGCCGACCGGGGCGGCGGGAGCGGGGGATGCGTTGCTGGTCATCGTATCGGCTCCTCAGGCAATGCGCTTGTCGATCTGCGACTGCGGCGTGCCGGCCGCGGCCTGGGCGAGCGCGCGCATGATCGCACGGCGGGCGAGATCGATCTTGAAGTCATTGTCGCCCTGGCCGCGGGCGCCGGCGAGCAATGCGCGGGCGGCGGTGTCGAACGCCTTTTCGCCCGGCGGCTCATTGCGGATCGCCTCTTCCGCCTCGCGCCGGCGCCAGGGCTTGTGCGCGACGCCGCCGAGCGCGATGCGCACGTCGCCGATGCGGCCATTGTCCTCCAGCCGCATCGCCACCGCGACCGAGACGAGCGCAAAGGCGTAGGACAGGCGATCGCGCAGCTTGAGGTAGGTGTAATTGTGCGTGAAGCGCTCGGCCGGAAGGTCGATCGCAGTCACCAGTTCGCCGGGGCGTAGCGTGTTGTCGCGCCACGGCTCGTCGTCGGGCAGGCGGTGGTAGTCGGCGAAGGGGATGGTGCGGCTGCCGTCGGGGCCGGTCACCTGTACCTGCGCCTCCAGCGCGGCGAGCGCGACGCACATGTCGGAGGGGTGGGTGGCGATACATTGCGGGCTGGCGCCGAGGATCGCGTGGATCCGGTTCACCCCGCCAATCGCGCCGCAGCCCTCGCCGGGGTTGCGCTTGTTGCAGGGCGTGTCGACGTCGTAGAAATAATAGCAGCGGGTGCGCTGGTTGAGGTTGCCGCCATTGGTTGCGGCGTTGCGCAACTGCGGCGAGGCGCCGGCGAGGATCGCGGAGGACAGCAGGGGATAATGCTGCCGCACGCGCAGGTCGTAGGCGGTGTCGGCATTGGTGACGAGCGCGCCGAGGCGCAGGCCGCCGTCCTCCCGTTCCTCGATCTGATCCAGCGGCAGGCGATTGATGTCGATGACGTGGAGCGGCCGGGCGACATTCTCCTTCATCAGATCGACGAGGTTGGTGCCGCCGGCGAGGAACGCGGCGTGCTGGTCCCCGGCGGCGCGGACCGCCTCCTCGACCGCCGTGGGCCGGGCATAGTCGAAGCGGATCATGCCTGCTTCTCCTGTCCGAGCACGTCGAGCACCGCGTCGGCGATGTTGGTGTAGGCGCCGCAGCGGCAGATGTTGCCGCTCATCAACTCGCGCACATCGTCGCGGCTGCGCGCCTGCCCTTCGTTGATGAGGCCCTGCGCCGAACAGATCTGGCCCGGCGTGCAATAGCCGCACTGAAAGGCGTCCCGCTCGATAAAGGCGGCCTGCAGCGGGTGGAGGCGGTCGGCGCTGCCCATGCCCTCGATCGTGGTGATCTCGCTGCCGTCGAGGGTGACGGCGAGCTTCAGACAGGAATTGATCCTTCTGCCGTCGACCAGCATGGTGCAGGCGCCGCACTGGCCGTGGTCGCAGCCCTTCTTGGAGCCGGTCAGCGCGAGCGTTTCGCGCACCAGATCCAGCAGCGTCGTCCAGGGTTCGACCGCCAGATCATGCGGCGTGCCGTTGATCGTCAGGTGGATCGGGACGGTGCCGATCGGCCGGGCGGCAACCTTTCGGGCGATGGTGCGGTCCAATGTCGCGGTTTGATCCATGGTCGACGCACTCCTCGATCGGCAAAGGGGGCGGGCGCCCCGGTCGCAGGGGAGAACCTTCGGTCAGGCATTCGGTTCACGGCTGTCGAAAACGGCGCAGCGCCCGCACGCATGCGGGAGACGGATGCCCGGCGGCGCGTTTGCCGCTCATCACTGCCAAGGAGTGGCGCATGACCGACAAGACCTTCACGTCCGGCGATCACGTGAAATGGGACACGCCGCAGGGCGAGACGCACGGCAAGGTCGTGCGCAAGGAGACATCGACCGCCAAAGCCGGTGGACATGTTGCCAAGGCGACCAAAAAGGACCCGCAATATCGCGTGAAGAGCGACAAGTCGGGCAAGGAGGCGATCCACAAGCCCGAGGAATTGCGCAAGGCCTGAGCCCGGCGGGGCGCCCGGTGGGCTCAGCCCGGCGGGGTCAGCGTCGTGCGCTGCGCCGCGCGGCCGGCTTTGCCTTGGGCCGCGTGATCCACCGCAACCCGCCGGAAGTGGCGAGGAGCGTGACGCCCAGTGCCGCCTTGTCACGCCGCCCGATCAGCGCAAGGCCGCAAGTGGCAAGCGCGGTGGGGAGAAGACCGGCCTTTCCAACCCGCGCGATGCGCAAGGCGCGATTGGTGCCCTCCGCCGCGAGCAGGCTCTGGCGCATCCCCGGCGCGGGTGGGGCGGCGCGGGCCGGCTTCGCTGCGGCGGAAGGGGGCGCGGGCTGCTGGTGGGCGGCGAGCCCGGAGGCGGATTGCGCCTCCGGCCCCTCGGCCACCGTATCGGCAGCGAACGCGCCGCGGCTGCCGAGCGGCTGTTCCGGGCCAGTGGTGGTGTCGCGCGCCGTCTGGCGTTCAAGCTCGCAATTGAACTCCGCGCCGAGCAGCAGGACATAGGCCGACAGATACAGCCAGGTGAGCGTCACCACCGCGGCGCCGAGCGAGCCATAGGTTGCGTCATAGCTGCCGAAATTGGCGACATAGATGCCAAAGCCAAAGGTCATCAACACCCAGCACAAGGCGGCGAGGACCGACCCCGGTGTCAGCCAGACCCAGCGCGCGTGGCTGCGGTTGGGCGCGAACCGATACAGGCTGGCGGCGGCTGCCGAGCCGACCACCGCCATCAGCAGATAGGGTATCAGCCGCGCGAGGAAGGCGAGGGGGCCGGGAAGCTCGGGAAATAGCGTCTCGACAGCCGCCATGGCGGTGATCGAGAAGATAGCGAGCACCGCGACCAGCACGGCGCAGGCGGTGATGCCGAGCGCCACGAGGTTGAGGTGGATGAAGCCGCGCGTCTCCTCCTCATCATAGGCGACGTTGAGCGCGGTGATGATCGCGGTCGCGCCCTTCATGGCGCCGTAGAGCGCGATCGCCAGCGCGATGAGGAGGCCAAAGCCCTTTTTCCCGTCCGACGTGCTGACGATATTGGCAAGCTGCTCGCCGATCAGCCGGGCAGCCTCCGCCGGCATGACCGAGGTAAGCGAGCGGACATTGGCGAGCACAGTGTCGGGGGTCGCGATCAGACCGTAACTGAGCACCACCGCGCCCAGCATCGGCACCATGGCGAGGATGGCACAGAAGGCGACGCCCGACGCGATCAGGCTGATATTGTCCTGCCCGGATTCCTTCCAGCTGCGCAGCGCAACGTCTTTCCAGCCGCCCGCGGGGATCGCCAAGGGGCGCGTTGCTGCATGTCCGTGATCCTGTCCGGTCGGCTGCCGGTGCCCGTCCCCATCGATCGTCGTCATCAATCCCATCCCTGTGTGTCAGACGAACCGGTTGGACAGGCGAGCGTTCCACAGGCGCGGGGAATTGCCGAGGCGGCATGAGCCATGGCGATCCGGCAGACGGCGTTGATTTTGCAATGCAGCATGACGATAATCCGGCGGCAGACGCACGGTGAAGTGCCCGACGCCTGGCGAAGCCCGGCCAACATCCCCATCGGAGAACAGCATGCAGCCGCCGTCACGGGCCCGCGCGTCCATTGCCATTTGCCATTGCGCCGCGTGCGGGGCCCGAGGATGACGCATCCTGCCAATGCTGCCGCCGGGCATCGCGTCAACGTGCCCATGGCGTTGCTGGCGCTCGCCATGGGCGGGTTCGCAATCGGCACCACCGAATTCGCCTCGATGAGCCTGCTGCCGCAGCTCGCGGGCGGGCTGGGGATCGACGAGCCGACAGCGGGGCATGTCATCAGCACATATGCGCTGGGCGTTGTCGTCGGTGCGCCGCTGCTGGCGGTGCTGGGCGCGCGCATGGCGCGGCGTACCTTGCTGATCGCGCTGATGAGCTTCTTCGCGCTGGCCAACGGGCTGTCGGCGCTGGCGCCCGACCTTGGCTGGATGCTGGTGTTCCGTTTCCTCAGCGGATTGCCGCATGGCGCCTTTTTCGGGGTCGGCGCGCTGGTCGCTGCCGGCATGGTGCCGCACGAGCGGCGCAGCCAGGCGATATCGCGCATGATGCTGGGGCTGACGCTGGCGACCGTCGCTGGCGTGCCCTTCGCCAATGTAGTCGGTCAGGCGCTCGGCTGGCGCTGGGGCTTCGGCATCGTCGCGCTGCTGGCGGTGGCGACCGCGGTGATGCTGTTCGCCTTTGCGCCGCGCACCCCGGCCGATCGTACGGCCAATCCGATGCGGGAGCTGGGCGCGCTGCGCAACGGGCGGGTGTGGTTGACGCTCGCCACCGGGGCGATCGGCTTTGGCGGGTTGTTCTGCGTCTATACCTACCTTGCCTCCACCATGACCGCGGTCACGGGGGCGCCGGGGCTGATCCCGGTGGCGCTGGCGCTGTTTGGCGTCGGCATGACGCTGGGCACGATCCTGTGCGCCTGGGGCGCGGACCGCGCGCTGATGACCACCGCGGGGCTGACGCTGGCGTTCAGCGCCCTGTCGCTGTCGCTCTACCCGATGGCGGCGCAGCAGAGCTGGTCGATCCTGGGGGTGGTGGTGCTGATCGGCATGGGCGGCGGGCTGGGCAGCGTGCTCCAGACGCGGCTGATGGACGTGGCGGGCGAGGCGCAGATGCTGGCCGCCGCGCTCAACCACAGCGCGTTCAACGTCGCCAATGCGCTGGGGCCATGGCTGGGCGGGATGGCGATCAGCGCGGGGCTTGGCTGGACCTCGACCGGGTGGGTCGGGATGGCGCTGGCGCTGGGCGGGCTGGCGATCTGGGCGGTGTCGCTGCTGCTCGACCGGCGGCGGCCGACGCGCGCCGCCGCCGCCTGATCGCCGGACCGGCCGCCTCGCCAGCGGTCAGGCGAGCAGGGCCGCCAGCCGCTCCAGCCGCTCGGCCGCATCCTCATGCGGCTCCTTGAGGAGGAGGCGGCCATCCTTTTCGACAAGGCCGTCGATCTCGCCCAGCGCGGGCGGTGCGTCGCGTCGGGGGGTGAGGGCGATGGCGGCTGGGCCAGCGTCGATCCGGGCGATGCCCAGTGCGCGAGCGCGCTCCCGCACCCGGGCAATCGACAGGAGCAGCGCAGCTTCCTCCGGCAATTCGCCGAAGCGATCCTCCAGCTCCGCCTCGAAGGCGTCGAGATCGGCATCGCTGCGCAGCCGGCCGAGGCGCGCGTAGAGCGAGATGCGCAGATCCTCGTCGGGGATCCACTCGGCAGGCAGGCGGCCGTCGATGCCGAGGCGGAGGTCCGGCGTCCATCGCTCCACCGTCTCGCCGCGTGCGGTGCGCAGCGCGTCCTCGAGCAACTGCTGATAGAGTTCGACACCGATGAGCCGCATGTGCCCGGCCTGTGTGTCGCCGAGCAGGTCGCCGGCGCCGCGCATGTCGAGATCGCGCGCGCTGATCGCGAAGCCAGCGCCAAGCCGGTCGAACGCCTCCAGCGTGCGCAGCCGCTTCAGCGTGCGCGGGGCGATCGCATCGTCAGCCTCGGTGAACAGCAGCACCTGACCGCGGCGGTGCCCGCGCCCGACGCGGCCGCGCAACTGGTGAAGCTGCGACAGGCCGAACCGGTCGGCGTGGATGATCGCCATGGTGTTGGCGCGCGGCACGTCCAGCCCGGCCTCGATGATGTTGGTGGCGAGCAGCACGTCGCCGTCGCCATGGCCGAAGCGGACCATCGTGTCGTCGATATCGGCGGCCGGCATCTTGCCATGCGCGTGCAGGATCTCGAGCTCGGGAACGAGCGTGGCGAGCTTCTCCGCGAGCGGGGCCATGTCGGCGATGCGCGGGACCACGACGAAGCTCTGGCCGCCGCGCGCGCGCTCACGCAGCAGGGCGGCGCGCAGCGTTTCGGGCGCGAAGGCGGAGACGGCGGTGCGGATCGGCTGGCGCCGCGCGGGGGGCGTCGCAATGACGGACAATTGCCGCAGGCCGACGAGCGCCGCCTGAAGCGTGCGCGGGATGGGGGTGGCGGACAGCGTCAGCACATGCCCGGCGGATAATGCCTGTAGCTTGTTCTTGTCGGCGGTGCCGAAACGCTGTTCCTCGTCGATAATGACGAGCGCGAGATCCTTGTAGGCGACGCCCTTGCCGGCGACCGCGCCGGTGCCGATGACGATATGGATACTGCCGTCGGCGAGCCCCGCCTTCACGCGGCGCTTGTCGGCCGCGCTGGTGAGGCGCGACAGGCCGGCGACGACCACGTCGGTGCCTTCGAACCGTGCCGTGAAGCTTTCGAGGTGCTGGCGCGCGAGAACGGTGGTGGGGGCGGCGATCGCGACCTGCTTGCCGGCGAGCGCGGCGAGCGCGGCGGCGCGCAGCGCGACTTCGGTCTTGCCGAAGCCGACGTCGCCGATGACCAGCCGGTCCATTGGGCGGCCGGAGGAAAGGTCGTTGCGTACCGCCTCGATCGCGGCAAGCTGATCCGGTGTTTCGGAAAAGGGGAAGCCGGCGGCGAACCGCTCATAAGCGGCGACGGGGGGATCGAGCACGGGCGCGGTGCGGGTGGCGCGCTCCTCCGCGAGTTCGGTCAGGCCGCGCGCGGTTTCGGCGATGGCGGCGGCAATCTCTCCGCGGCGGTCGTGCCAGCTCTTTCCGTCGAGCGTGTCGAGCGTGACGGCGTCGTCCTCCGCGCCGTAGCGCCACAGGCGGTCGGCCTCCGCGATCGGCACCAGTCGGACCGCGTCCTTGGCGTAGGTGAGCTTGATCGTGTCGCCGCCGATGCCTTCGCCGGCGGGCAGCGGCTCGATCCCGTCGACGACGCCGATGCCGTGATCCTCATGGATGACGGTGTCGCCGACGCGGATCTCGGCGCTGTGGACGAGCGAGAGGTCGACGCGGTGCGCGCTGCCGTCCTCGCGCTCCGCCCGGCTGCCGATCAGGTCGGCGGCGGCGATGGCGAGCACGCCGTCGCGGCGGAAACCCTGGTCGGCGGGGCCGGTGAGGGTCAGCAGGGTGCCCGGCGCGGCGGCGCCGACACCGGCCCAATCCGCCACCGCCTCGGCCGTCAGCTTCAGCCGCTGTTCGATGCGGCGGGTGAGGAAACGAACGTCCCGCTCGCCACCGATGAGGACGACGCGCTCGCCATCCGCGATGGCCGCCTGCGCGGCGCGGGCGAAAGCGGCGAGCGGCGCGCGCTGTTCGACGAAGCGGGCGGGGGGCTCTCCGGCGCGGTCGAGCGATGCGGTGTCGCGGGCGGCCAGCGCCTTCTGCCAGGCGGCATCGGCGATCATGTCGGCGGGAGCACGGCGGCTGCCGCGCTTGGCCGTATCCGCGCTGAGCAGCAGCAGGCGGCGGCGACGCTCGTCGGCCGCGGCGGTGACGACCACCAGCGCGCCGGGAAGGTGATCGAGCAGCGTCGTGCGATCGCCGTCGAGCGGCGGCTCCATCACGCGGCCGAGTTCGTGGCGTTCCATTTCGTCGGTGCTGCGCTGGTCCGCCGGGTCGTAGCCGCGGATGCCGGCGATCACGCCGTCGACGACCTCGATCCTGAGCGGCAGGTCGCTGTCGGCGGGGAAGACATCGAGCACCTGGCCGCGCAGCGCGACTTCGCCGGGCTCGTCGACGCGTTCGTCGGCGACATAGCCGAGCGACAGCAGGTCGTCGTGCAACTGCGCCAGATCGCATGGCTGACCGACGGCGACGGAAGGGGGCTCGGCGTCGAAGGCGGCAGGCGCCGGATAGGCGCGGGCGAGCGCCTCACCCGACGTGATCAGCGCGATCCGGCCGGGCGCCTCCGCCTCCAGCGCGCGGCGTATGGCACGGAGCGCGGACACGCGCTGCCCGACATTGGCGGGGGATGCAGGGGCATTGTCGCCGGGGAGCGCGTCGCTGCCGGGGCAGAACATGGTGGTCGCATCCGGGACGAGCGCCGCGACCATCCGCGTCAATGCCAGCGCGCGGGTCTCGTCGGCGACGGCGACGATGACGTTCGCGTCAGCCAGAAGCTCCGCCACCGCCGCGCTCGCCTCCGCGATGCTGAGCGTCGGGGCGGGCACGTCGGCGCGCGGAGTCATTACGGCAATCTCCGCTTCGGATCGGGGGCGCATGTCGGGTGGTTGCATCCGCTGTAGTGAGGTTCACCGAACGGGCGGCGCGGCGCGGCGTTCCCGCGACCGCAGCGAGGATGCGCATCATCCTGCCGCCCGCCAGCCACGCCGGGGCTGCCGCTCGCCAGCCACAGGGAACCATGAAGGGCGATGGCGCTTAAGGACGGTGGCTCCGCCGCCCAGTGCGCGGTGGGTGGCAGAGGAGGATGAATATCATGGCCCGTACGGCGGAAAAACGCGGCAAGGACGAAACCAAGGCGGCCGAGAAGAAGGTCAAGTCGACCGGGAAGTCGGCCGGCGGCGCGCGCGGCGGCATCACCGCGCCCGTGACCCCGTCCGCCGAACTGGCCGAGATCGTCGGCAAGAACGACCTGCCGCGCAGCGAAGTGGTCAGCAAGGTCTGGGACTATATCAAGAAGAATGACCTGCAGGACGCCAAGGACCGGCGGCAGATCAACGCCGACGACAAGCTGGAGAAGATCTTCGGCAAGAAATCGGCGAGCATGTTCGAGATGAACAAGCATCTCAGCAAGCATCTGACCGCCAAGAAGGATTGACGGCAATCCCGGCCGACGCGCGGCGATGCTGCCCGCGTGCGCGTCGGCGGGGTGATCAGTCCATGATCTCGCGGATCCGCGTGGCGAGCGCATCCATCGCGAATGGCTTCGTCACCAGCGCCATGTTGGGCGCCAGCTGATCGCTGCCGATCACGGCATTTTCGGCATAGCCGGTGATGAACAGCACCCGCAGCGTCGGCCGCAGGCTGAGCGCCGCGTCGGCGATCTGGCGCCCGTTCATGCCGCCGGGCAGCCCGACATCGGTGATCAGCAGGTCGATGCCCGGATGCGCCTGCAGGATGCGCATCGCGCTCTGGCCGTCGAACGCCTCCAGCACGTCATAGCCGAGATCCTCGGCCACCTCGACGACCAGCATGCGCACGGTGGGTTCGTCATCGACGACGAGGATGCAGCCGGCATCCGCCTGCGCATCCTGTTCCAGCATCGACGAGCCGGTTCCGGCCTGCGCCGCCTCCACATCCGGCGCCTCCATATGGCGCGGCAGGTAGATGCACATCGTCGTGCCCGCGCCCAGTTCGGTGTCGATCCGAACATGGCCGCCCGACTGGCGCGCGAAACCGTAGATCATCGACAGGCCAAGGCCCGTTCCCTCGCCGATCGGCTTGGTGGTGAAGAAGGGGTCGAAGGCGCGTGACACCACATCGGGCGGCATGCCGGTGCCGGTATCCGTGACCGAAATGGACACATATTCGCCCGGCGCGAGATCACGCTCCCGTGCGTCACGATCGTCGAGGCGGCAATTGGCGGTGTCGATCGTGATCCGCCCACCGTCGGGCATGGCGTCACGCGCATTGATGCACAGGTTGATGATCGCGTTTTCGAGCTGGTTCGGATCGACCAAGGTCGTCCACAGGCCGGTCTTGCCGGCGGTTTCCACCTCGACATGAGGGCCGACCGTGCGGCGGATCAGTTCCTCGACATCGAAGATCAGCCGGTTGACGTCGGTCGGGCGGGGATCGAGCGTCTGCCGGCGCGAAAAGGCGAGCAGCCGGTGGGTGAGCGCCGCGGCGCGGCGAACCGCACCCTGCGCCGCGACGGAATATTTCTCCAGCTCCGCAACCCGGCCCTGCGTGATGCGCACCTGCATCATCTCCAGCGCGCCCGAAATGCCGGTCAGCAGATTGTTGAAATCATGCGCCAGGCCGCCGGTGAGTTGGCCGACCGCCTCCATCTTCTGCGACTGGCGCAGCGCCTCCTCGGCGCGGTCACGCTCCGCCGTGGTCTCCTCGATCTCGTGCACGAGCCGCTGGTGTTCCTGCTCCAACAGGCGCTCGGTCGCCTTGCGCGCCGTCACGTCGAGGAGCGCGCCGACCATGCGGATCGGCGCGCCATCGCCGTCGCGGATCAGATAGCCGCGGTCGAGCACGTCGGCGTAGCTGCCATCCTGCCGCTGGAAGCGATATTCGTCCGACCAGTCGGTGCCTTGGCTGTCGATCACCAGATGGATGCTGGCATAGACCCGGGCGCGGTCGTCGGGATGAATGTGGTCCAGCCACCACTGGCTGGTCTCCTCCGTTTCTGACGGCGGGTGGCCGTAGACCGCGTGCAGCGCCTCGTTCCAGGTCACGTGATCGGTTCGCAGATCCCAGTCCCAGATCGCGTCGTTGGTCGCCCGGCTGGCGAGGCGCAGGCGTTCGCTCACCTCGCGCAGCGCGGCGGTCGCCTCGCGGTCGCGGGTCACGTCCTGCACCGTGCCGATGAGGCGGGTGGCAACGCCATTTTCGAAGAAGGCGAGGCCATGCGCGCTGACGTAGCGCAGCACGCCATCCTCGATGCCGATCGTGCGATATTCCGCCGCGAACCGGCCCGGCCCGGCGGGGTCGAGCGCGGCGTTCACCGCGGCGACCGCCCCCGCCAGATCATCCGGGTGGACGCCGGCCATGAAGGATCCGTCGTAGCTGACCGGGACGCCGGGCGAGAGGCCGAACAAGGCGCGGCAGCGATCATCCCATGTCAGGCGTCCTTCGCGCGGCCGATAATCATAGCGGCCGAGATCAGCGGCGGCGGCGGCGGCCTCCAGTTCCTCCCGGCTGCGTTCCAGCGCGCGTTCGGTGCGCTTGCGCTGGGTGAGGTCGGAAAAGAGCACCGCGACATGATGCTCCTCGGGCGCGTCGAGTGGGTAGGCGTTCACCATCAGCCAGCGCCCGTCGCGGGTCGTGGCGGGCAGTTCCACCTGCTCGGGAATGCCGGTCTTGGCGACCCGGCCGTATAGGTCGAACCAATGCTGTTCGTGATCGGGCGCGATGTCGCGCATCCAGCGGCCACGTGCATCGGCAATGCCGGTCTGCGCGGCGAACGCATCGTTCACCTCGAGAATGCAATAATCGCTGGCCCGGCCATCGGGATCGAAGCGCACCTTGATGACGCAAAAGCCGATGTCGATCGCGTTGAACAATTCGCGATAGCGTTGCTCGCTGGCGCGCAGCTGCCCCTCCGCACGCGCGCGGTCGAAGGCGTCACGCACGCGCAGCGCGACGTCCTGAACCAGCGTCACCTCCTGCGCGGTCCAGGCGCGGGACGCGGGCTCCTGCACATACACCAAGGCGTCGAGCCTGCCGTAGCGAAGCAGCGGGAAGACGATCATCGCCTGGGCGCCACCGGGGACGTCACCCTCGGATTGCGGGTCGGCGGTGACTTCGGGAATGATCAGCGTCTCGCCAGCGCGCAGCAGCGCCAGCGACGGCGCACTGATCAGCTTCGCGCCCGGTATCCGGCCCATGAGTTCCGGGAGGGCGGGGGACCAGTCGGCCTCGATCTGAAGCGTCGCGCCGTCATCGCACACCGTCGCATAGCCGCAGCGGCCCACGCCCAGCTTCTGGCCCAGCGCGGCGACGGCCGTCGCGACGATCTGCTGGGGATCGCTCAGGTCGTGCAACTGATCCAGCAGCCGAAGCTGGAATGTCTGTCGGTCGAGCAATTGCTCGCGGCTAAGCTCTTCTGATCGCGACATTCGGCGTAGGCCTATCGATGGACGGGCAGAGATACATGGTTTGTTCCGCAAAAAGCAATCGGGGTGCCCCGCAGGCAGCGGCTAGGTCGCGGGCGCCACTTCGATGACGGGCGTGTGGTGGATCGGGAAAGCGACAGACCGGGCGATGAAGCACATGGCATGGGCGCGTTCGTGCAGCGCGGCCGCCAGGGCCGGGTCCGAACTCGCGGTGATCGTCACGGTCGGGGAGAGCGTTACCGCGGTGAACTGCCCCGCGCCGTCCGGCTCCTCTTCCATGACCCCTTCCGCGCCATCGCGATAGGCGAGCACGGTGACCCCCGCCTGCGCGCACAGGCCAAGGTACCAGAGCTTGTGACAGGCGCAGATCGAGGCGAGCAGCAGCTCCTCCGGGTTCCAGCGTGTCGGATCGCCGCGAAAGGCGGGGTCGGAGGAGCCATGGATCGGCGGCTTGCCGGGCACAGTGATGCGATGATCGCGGCTGTAGCCAGCGATCGTCCGGGTGCCTTCCCCGCGATTGCCGGTCCATTCGACATCCAGCGCGTAGCGATGAACCTTCATCGGGGCCTCCAACCGTTCGCAATCGACGGGCGAGAGGATGAAGTCCCGCGCCGCCGCGATCAAGCGGCAGCCAGGCAGGTGTCAGGCGGGCGAGGACAATTTCATCAGGACAAGGCCGCCGACGATCATCGCGGCGGCTAGGATGCGCATCGGGCTGGCCTGTTCGCCGAGCAGCAGCACGCCAGCGACAAAGGCGCCAACCGCACCGATCCCGGTCCAGATCGAATAGGCGGTGCCAAGCGGCAGGGTGCGCATCGACAGCGACAACAGGCCGAAGCTGACGAACATGGTCGCGAAGGTGATCAGCGTCGGCTGCCATTTGGTGAAGCCGTCGGACTGCTTCATGAAGAAGCTCCAGACCACTTCGAGAATACCGGCAACAACAAGATAGATCCACGCCACAGCAGCCTCCATTCAGGACTGCCGGGCCGTCCCGGACTTGACACCCTTGGCGGGGCGGGAACGTGGTCGCCGCGGGGCGGCGTCTAGCGGCGTGGCGCCAACGGGTCAATCGCGGAGCGCCGGCCGTGACCTGCGCCCCGCGATCAACGCCCAGGGATCAGGCGCCCAGGGATCAGGCGCCCAGGGATCAGGCGCGAAGCCCGTTCAGGATCACGTCAAGCACCGCGGAGGGGAAATCATGCGCGAACGCCTCGTCGCTGAGCTTGCCGTCCATGATTTCCGCAAAGGCGACGCGCGAGGAGAACAGATACTGGCAGGCGCCGACGATGATGAAGTAGAGCTTGTCCGGGTCGATCGGGCGGAACTGCCCGGCGGCGACGCCTTCCTCGATGATGCGGCGCTGCGCGTCGATCAGCGGGATCACGAAATTGGCCTTGATCTGGTCCGACCCCTCCGTGCGGGATTCGCGCAGCAGATGGTTGAGCAGGCCCACCAGATAAGGATAGCGGCTGTAGGTGCGCACGATGCCGGCGATGTGGATCTTCAGCTTCGCCAGCGGATCGATCGCCATCGCGTTCAGCCCGTCGAGCTGCGCCAGCGAGCGCGACGTGTCGCGTTCGACCAGCGCCACCAGCAGCCCCTCCTTGCTGCCGAAATAATATTTGACGAGCGGGGCGGTGACGCCGGCGCGCCGTGCAATGGCGTGGAGCGATACTTCCGGCGTGCCTAGTTCGATCATCAGGTCGCTGGCGGCCTGTAGCAACACCTCCCGCGCCGGTCCTTCGCTCCGCCCATTATGTGCCCCCGGGCTACTACTTTCGACCGCTTTCGCCATTCTGTCCCCTTGTTCGGCCTTTACGACCGTTATGCCGCCGTCTTGGCGGTCTCGATACCGAGTTCTTCCCGGATTGCATTGCCATCGGCATCCAGTGCAGGCGCGAGCCGCGCGGACGGGCGGTGGGATTCGAAATCGATCGGCGTGGCCGGGAGGCGGATCTCGCCCTGCGGCCCGGCGACGTCGACATAGCAGCCGGCGGCGAGCGCCTGCGGATCACGGGTGGCCTGCGCCACGCTCTGCACTGGCCCGAAGATCACCTTCTCCGCTTCCAGCGCGACCTGAACCTCGGGCCAGGTCATCGCGCCGAATGCCTCATCGAGAATGCCGACCAGCGCGGGCCCGTTGCTGCGGCGATCGCGCACGCCGGTGAAGCGCGTGTCCTCCAGCAATTCCGGGCGGCCGATCGCACGGGCGATGCGCGGCCAGTCGCCCGAGCCCTGGCGTGGCACCATGACGAACCACTGGCCGTCCGCGGTCTTGAAGAAATTGTTGAGCGGATTGACCGCCTCCGGCCGTGACTTCGTCGAGGCGAGCTTGTTCATCTGAAGCTGGATCGCATGTTCGCAGGAGGCGGCGTAGATGCCCATGCGCAACAGCGAGGTTTCCAGTTTCTGCCCTTCGCCGGTGCGCGCGCGGTGGAACAGCGCCCCCATGATCCCGGCGACGAGGCCCATCGCGGCCATGTGATCGCCGATGCCAGTGCGCAGTTGCGCCGGATCGCCGTTCTTCACCGTGGTGAGCGAGCAGAGGCCGGAGCGCGCCCAGAAGGCGGTGATGTCGAAGCCGGGCTTGTCCGCCTCAGCACCCTCGCTGCCATAGCCGGTGAAATTGGCGAAGATCAGGTCGGGCTTGATCGCCTTCAGCTGCTCCCAGCCGATGCCGAGCCGTTCCAGGCTGGCGGGGCGGGTGTTGGTGACGAAGACATCGGCGGTCGCGACGAGGCGGCGCAGCACCTCGGCATCCTCCGCATTCGTCAGGTCGAGCGCGATCGAGCGCTTGCCGCGATTGTCATTGTCGAACACGCGATTTTCGGTGTTTTCAAGGCCAATCGAGCCGAAGAACTGACGGAAGGGGTCGCCGGCGGGCGGCTCCACCTTGATGACCTCTGCACCCCAGTCGGCCAGGATCCCGCATGCGCCTGGCGCTGCAACGTAGCTGGCCAGTTCGACCACCCGAATGCCCTGCAACATGATTTCCACTCCCGTCCTGCGCCCGGCTGTCGCCGATCGCTTGTGCACCATCTAACGTGCTGGTTTCTGATTGTTCAAGCAAAGCCTGAACGTTGGCGTAAAAGTTTCGCGTGCCGTAAAGTAATCGGCGGCGCGGCAATATTGCGCCCGGCCGCGATGGTCAGGCGGTTCGTGCGGCCTTGTCCTTCGCGGTGGTGGCGCGGATCGAATCGCGCGCCGCGGCCCATTGTTCGTCGCTCCACGACCGCATCGAGGAAAAGTTGCCGCCGGTCGCGAGATAACGCGCGCCATCGATCGCGATCGTCTGACCGCTGACATATTCGGCCTGCGGCGACATGAGGAAGGCGGCGAGATTGGCCAGTTCCGGCATCCGCCCAACGCGACCCATCGGGTAATCAGTCGTGTCGCGGAACGCCTGTTCACCATCGGTCGGGCGCAGCCGGGCGGACATGCCCTCGGTCGGGAAGGTGCCCGGTGCGATGCAGTTGAGCCGGATGCCGCGATCGGCCCATTCGACCGCCAGGCTCTGGGACATCACGTTGACGCCCGCCTTTGACATGGCGCTGGGCACGGTGAAGGCCGAGCCGTTCCACACCCAGGTGGCAAGGATCGACAGCACGGAGGCGGAGACGCCCTGGTCGATCCAGCGCTTGCCGCAGGCCAGCGTCATCGCGAACGACCCGCGGAACACGATGGAGGAAATGGCGTCGAAGCCGCGCATCGAGAGATCTTCGGTGCGGCTGACGAAATTGCCCGCGGCATTGTTGACGAGGCCGGTGAGCGCGCCGCCATTGTTCCAGATACGATCGAGCATATCCTCGATCGCGGCTTCATCGCGGATGTCGCAGGCGAGGCCGACCATCTTGCCACCATGCGCGGTCATCAATTCATCGGCCGTCTGATCGAGCACGCTGCCACGACGCCCGCAGATGAATACGTCGGCGCCGAGGATCAGGAACGCCTCCGCCATTACCTTGCCAAGGCCAGTGCCGCCGCCGGTGACCAGGATACGATGACCCTCAAGCAGATTGTCGCGGAACATCAGATCGTAGCGGTTCATCGTCTCTCTCCCAACGTCGGGCGGGCAGCGTGCCATGCGCATCCGCTCCCTTGCCAATTTGTCTTTATGGTCGTTAAAACAGGCGGAGGGGAGCCGCAAGCCGAAATGCGCCTGTGGTTTTACCGGATGGAAAAAGGCGAGAGGAAGCTGCGGTGAGCGACGAATATCTGTCCACCCTATCGAACGTGATTGCGCGGCGCGCGGCGGGCGCGCGCGATCACGTGCTGCTGATCAGCGACGACGCACGGGTGACCTATGGCGAGATGAACCGGCTGGGTGCCCGGATTGCGGCCGCGCTTCGTCGATCAGGCGCCAGCGCCGGGGACACGATTGCGGTGCTGGCGGCGAACGGGCCAGCCTATCTGGCGCTGATGGTCGGGGCGGCGCGGGCCGGCATGGTATTGGCGGCCATTCCCGTGTCGGCGGAGGATGGCGCCAAGCAGGCGATGATCCGCGATTCCGGCGCGACGCTGCTGTTCACCGACGAGGCGCTGCCGTTCAAGGTTTCAGCCGAGGTCGTGATGCTGGGCGAGCCGTTCGACCGGTGGCTGGCGCAGGACGGCGCGGCCGATGCGGACGATGAGGCGCCGGTCGCGGTGGATGGCGATGCGCCGATGACGATCATCTATTCCTCCGGCACCACCGGCACACCCAAGGGAATCGTCCAGCCGTTCCGCTATCGCGCGCGGATGCTGGAGAGTGGCGGCGCACGGGGGTACGGCCCCGATGCCGTGACGCTGCTGGCGACGCCGCTTTATTCCAACACCACGCTGTCGGCGCTGGTGCAGACGATCGGCGCGGGCGGCACGATCGTGCTGATGACCAAGTTCGATGCCGGCCGATGGCTGGCGCTGGCCGAGCGGCATCGCGTGACCCATGCCATGCTGGTGCCGGTGATGTGCGCCCGGCTGCTGGCGCATCCCGATTTCGACCGTACCGACCTTAGCGCGTTTCGCGTCAAATATTGCACCTCGGCGCCCTTCGCGCCGGCGATGAAGCGCGAGATGCTGGATCGCTGGCCCGGCGGGCTGGTCGAATATTATGGCATGACCGAAGGGGGCGCGAGCTTCGTTCTGTTCGCGCATGAGCATCCCGACAAGCTGCACACGGTGGGCCGGATCGCGCCGGGTGGGGGCGAGGTGCGGCTGCTGGATGATGATGATCGCGACGTTGCGCCGGGCGAGCAGGGGGAGATCGTCACCCGCTCCGCCGGCATGATGATCGGCTATCACAATCGGCCCGGGGAAACCGCGGCCAGCCGCTGGATCGCGCCCGACGGCAGTGTGTGGCAGCGCACCGGCGATATCGGGCGGATTGACGAGGACGGGTTCCTGACGATCGTCGACCGCAAGAAGGACATGATCATTTCCGGCGGGTTCAACATCTACCCCTCGGATATCGAGGCCGTGGCCGTGGTCCATCCGGCGGTGCAGGAGGCCAGCGTGGTCGGCGTGCCGAGCGAGACCTGGGGCGAGACGCCAGTGGCCTTCGTGGTGGCGCCGGGTGCTGACGCGGGTGCGATCAAGGAGTGGATCAACGCGCGCGTCGGCAAGATGCAGCGCGTGGCGGACGTGAGCATCGTCGAGGAATTGCCGCGCGGCCCGATCGGCAAGGTGCTGAAGCGTGAGTTGCGCGACCGCTATGTCGGTGCGTTGAAACTGGCCGCCTGACGCCGCCGGGATACCCGCTCACCATGTGGCGAGCGGGTATCCGGCAGGCTCAGTTCGGCGTGTTGCCGGTCATCGTGCCGGCCTGACCCGACACTGGCACCGGCGGGGTGGAGGAGCGCGCGTCGCTCACCGCCTCGTCATACCAGCTCGCCAGATCACGCTTCATGTCGCGCAGCGCGTCCGGGTTCAGATAGGTCATGTGGCCCGCGGGATAATAAGTGTACTTCAGGTTGGCCTGAAGCGCGGGTTCCAGCATCATCCGGCCGAGATCGTTCTCGGTGCCGAAGAACGGCGTCGCCATGTCGTAATAGCCGTTCAGCGACAGCACCTTGAGATAGGGATTGGTGCGCATCGCGGCGGCGAGATCGATCGCGGTGTTGGGATTGTTCTGGCTGCCATAGCCGCCGCCCGGTGCCCGGTGCGCCCAGTTCCACTTGAACCCGGCGCCGTCGCGCGCCGACAGGCGATACGGCAGGTCGGTCTTGTAGCCGAGCGTCGAGTGCACATAGTCCTGGAACGAGGCGATATATGCCCCCGACACCGCGTCTGACGAGGCATCGGTTTCCGGACGTTCGCCCACGGCATCGGTATCGATCCCCATGTAGCGCGAATCGAAGCGGCCGACGGTGCGGTTGGAGCCACGCAGCAGCTCCTTCTGGAAGCGCGGCAGGTCGACGCGCAGGTTCGCGCGCTTGATGAAATCGGCGCTGAGGCCGGTCAGCTGGCTCATCTGCTCGGCCACCTGATCGCGCTCCTGCGGGGAGATCAGCTGCCCCTTCGCCAGCGCGGCCATGTACGGCCCGGTCGCAAAGGCGCGCGCCTGGGCGACGATCGTGGCGACGTCGGCGGGGCGGTTCTGCACGCGATTGTGATACCAGGCGGTCGCGGCGTAGCTGGGCAGGTAGTTGATATAGACTTGGTCCAGCCCCGGCTGGCGATAGCCGTAGTTCATGATCGAGCTGAGCAGCATCACGCCGTTCAGCGCCATGCCGCGATCCTGCAGCTGATACGCCAGCGCCCCGGCGCGCAGCGTGCCGTAGCTTTCGCCCAGGATGAACTTGGGGCTCATCCAGCGGCCGTATTTGGTGACGTAGCGCATGATCGCGCGCGCGAAGACGTCGACATCCTCATCGACCCCATAGAAATCGCCGGGCTTCGCATCCCCCAGCGGCCGCGAATAACCCGAGCCGATCGCGTCGAGGAAGACGAGGTCGCTCTTGTCGAGCAGCGAATCCGGGTTGGGGCCGACGTCATAGGGCGCCGGGCGGACGAATTCGGGATTGGTGGTGCGGATGCGGATCGGGGCGAACGATCCCATGCGCAGCCAGAAGGAGGGCGAGCCGGGGCCGCCGTTGAACAGGAAGGTGATCGGCCGCTTCGTGCCCGGCTTCGTCCCGTCCAGCGTATAGGCGGTGTAGAACATCGAGGCGGTCGGCTTCCCCTCATTGTCGCGGGTGGTCAGCGTGCCGGCGGAGGCGATGTAATTGTACCGCTTGCCGTTGATCGTGACGCTGTCGCGCGTGCGGGTCTCGGTTTCCTCCACTGGCGCCTTGGCCCAGCCGGCCTCCGCCTCCGCCTTCACCGTCTCGGCATAAGAGCGGGCGGGGGGCTGCTTGGCGTCGGATTTTTCCTGAGCCGCGAGCGGGGCGGCGGAGAGGGCGGACGTGGCGATGAGCGCGAGAAGGAAGTGCTTGGTCACGAACAACTCTTCTTGTGGAGATAGGCCACCTCCATTGACCCATCCGCTGGTGCACGCAAGGCCGCCATGCCCTGGAGAAAGGGATGGCAAAGGATCGGAATAGATGCTGCGGAATGTTTTGAGCGCGGCGGAACGCTTATGTCGCTGGTTCGCTCTGGCAGGGCGAAAAGTCGTTACTTTGCCGGAGTTTAACCTATGTTTATGCATAACAAGCGCCTGCAATACACCGTGCGCGTCGCCGAGCCGAACCCGCGACTTGCAACATTGATGATGGAGCAGTTCGGCGGCGCCGATGGCGAGCTGGCCGCGGCGATGCGCTATTTCACGCAGGGGCTGGCGGAGGATGATCCCGGCCGCAAGGACATGCTGCTCGACATCGCTACGGAGGAACTCAGCCACCTCGAGATCATCGGCTCGATCATCGCCATGCTGACCAAGGGCGTGAAGGCGCAGCTGGCCGAAGGGCAGATGAAGGAGGCCGAGCTGTACCAGTTGGTCGGCTCGACCGGGACCAGCGCGAAGGAATCGATCCTGTTCGGCGGCGGCCCCGCCCTGTGCGATTCCGCCGGCGTGCCTTGGACCGCGGCCTATGTGGATTCGCGCGGCGAGCCGACCGTCGACCTGCGATCGAACATTGCCGCCGAGGCGCGCGCGAAGATCGTCTATGAGCGGCTGATCAACATCACCGACGATCCCGGGATCAAGGATGCGCTAGGCTTCCTGATGACGCGCGAAGTGGCGCACCAGAAATCGTTCGAGAAGGCGCTCTACGCGATCGAGAACAACTTCCCGTCGGGCAAGCTGCCGGGCGTGGAGAAATATGCCAACATGTACGTCAACACCTCGCAGGGCGAAGGCGACACCACCGGGCCGTGGAACAGCGGTGATCAATGGGAGCGGGTGGACGACCTGCAGCAGGTGATGCCGGCCGATGGCGGCGACGGCACGGCCAGCGTGACGCTGCCCGCCAAGGACAAGAAGGTCGCCACCAAGATGGCGGAGCGCACCATGTCCGATCCGACGGCCGATCCGACGACGGGCGCGGACCTTGGCGCTGGGCCGGGCGCTGGCCGCACCAAGGGCGGCGACATGGGCGGCGCGCCGGACATTCATTCGGCGCCGGCGATGGCCGAGGCGACCGTCGGCAAGTGAAGGAGGAACCAGCGCCCGCCGATCGCGGGCGCTGGTTTCTGCGCCAGATCCCGTCAACGCGAGATCCGTAATGGACCGCAGCGTTGCTTCGGTCTTTCGCGCTACGACACGGTAAGACCGGTCGACCGCAGAGATACGGCGGCCCCCGTCGCGGCCTCTACTTGGTCGTGGCGGCGATGCCCGTGTCGAACAGGCGCGCGATTTCGCCGGACGAGAGGCCGAGCGTTTCGGCAAGTATCTGTTCGCTGTGCTGGCCGTTACGCGGGGCGGGCGCGGGCGGGCGGCGATCCTCGGCGGGGAGCGTCGCGAAGGCGCCCACGGCGGGGTAGCGCGTGCCGCTGGGGTCGTCGGCAGTGCCGAAGATCGGGTTGTTGGTGACCAACCGCGGATCACGCACCGCATCCGCCATGGTGCCATAAGCGGAGTGGACGATGCCACCGGCATCGAAAGCGGCGGCGAGATCATCATGGTCGCGCGCGGCGATGGCGGCCTCGAACAGCGGGAACAGCGCGTCGCGATGCGTGAAGCGGAGGCCATCGTCGTGCGCAAAGCTGACCCCGCGGTCCGCCTCCACACGCGCGATTGCATCGCCGAGGTTCAGCGCGGCGATGAGGTTGGCCCATTGGCGATGCGTGACGACGACAATCATCGTCCGCTTGCCGTCGCGCGTCGTGAAATCGCGCCCGAACAGGCCGAAGACCGTGTTGCCGAGGCGTGGGCGATCGGTGCCGGTGTGCATCACCTCGGCGATGCCGCCGAGATTGGCGACGGTGCCGATCGCGACGTCGGACAGCGGAATGCGAATCTCGCCACCTTCGCCGGTCGTATCGCGCCGGCGTAGCGCAGCCATCATCGCGAAGGCGGCATAGGCGCCGGTGAGCAGATCCCAGGCGGGGAGGACGTGGTTGACCGGGTCCGGTCCCGCCCCGGTCAGCATTGGATAGCCGACCGCATTGTTGACGGTATAGTCGAGCGCCGGGCTGCCGTCCGGCCAGCCCATCACGCGTACGGTGATGAGATCGGGACGCCCCTGCGCCAGCGTGTCATGCGCGAGGAAGCCCTTCACCGGGAAGTTGGTGACGAACTGCCCGGTCGCGCGGACCAGCGCCTGGAGCAATTCGCGCCCCTCCGGCCGGCCGAGATCGAGCGCCAGGCTCTTCTTCGCGCGGTTGAGATTTTCCCAATAGAGGGAATCGCCGCCTTCCGTGACCGGCCAGCGGCGGAAATCGGGCCCGCCGCCGATCTGGTCCACGCGGATAACCTCCGCCCCCATCTGCGCCAGATAAAGCCCGGCGGTGGGCGAGGCGACGAAGGACGACGCCTCGATCACGGTCAGGCCGGGGAGGAGGTTGTACATCTCAATTCACTCCGGCGTTGAACTCGCGCAGCATGTGCTTGGCGATCTGCAGCTGCAGGATCTGGGTCGTGCCCTCGTAGATGCGGTAGATGCGCGCATCGCGGAAGAAACGCTCGGCGTCATATTCGGCGAGATAGCCCGCGCCGCCATAGATCTGCACCACGCGATCGACTATCCGGCCGCATGCTTCGGAGGCGAAGACCTTGGTCGCCGCTGCCTTGCGCAGCACCGGCTCGCCAGCGTCGACGCGGCGGGCGCAATCGGCCAGCATCGTCTCGGACGCGTAGATCTCGATATCGCTGTCGGCGAGCATCTGCTGGATCAGCTGGAAATTGGCGATCGGTTCGCCGAACGCCTTGCGCTCGGTGGCGTAGCGAAGCGCCGAATCCACCGCGCGGCGGGCATAGCCCATCGAGGCCGCAGCGACCGACAAACGGCCGTTGTCGAGGCTCTTCATCGCGGTGACGAAGCCCTTGCCTTCCTCAAGCCCGAGCAGCGCGTCGGCGGGAAGGTGAACGTCCTCCAGGATGATGTCGGCGATATGCGTGCCGGCCTGGCCCATCTTCTTGTCGGGCTTGCCGACCGTCACGCCCGGCGTGTTCATCGGCACGATGAAGGCGGAGACGTGCGCGTTCTTGGGCAGCGCCTCTTTCGACGTGCGCGCCATGATGACCGCCATCTCGGCGTCGGGCGCATTGGTGATGTAGCGCTTCGTACCGTTCAGCACCCAGCCGTTGCCGGTACGCACCGCCATCGTCTGCATGCCGGCGCTGTCGCTGCCCGAACCGGGCTCGGTCAGGCCGAAGGACACGATCATGCCCGCCGCCATCTTGGGCAGCCACTCGGCCTTCTGCTCCTCGGTGCCGCCGTTGCGCAGCGCCGAATTGACCATGCCGATGGTGATCGAGATGATCGAGCGGAAGCACGGCATGGCATAGGCCAGCTCGCGGATTGTCTGGGTATATTGATAGGTGTTCATCCCCGCGCCGCCATATTCCTCGGGGATGGTGAGGCCGAACAGGCCCATCTCGCGCATCTCGTTCAGGATCTCGTCCGGGATGCGGTCGGTCTCGAGGATTTCCTTCTCGGCCGGGATCAGCCGGTCGCGCACATAGCGGCGCAGCTGGTCGATGAACTGGTCGAACGTCTCGGCGTCCATGCCGGGATTCGGGCCGCTGTTCGGGGCGGGGTTGAGGGTGGACATGATGATGGTCCTCAGATCGGATCGTAGGGGAAGACGTTGGCCGACACTTCGTCGGCCCGCGCGAAGCTGGGGCGGAAGGAGGGGATCAGCTCATCCGCGATCGCCTGCGCCGACCAGCCTTCGAGCTTGGTCATCGAGCGGATTGGGCGTGGCTTGGAGAAGAGCACGATCTCGTTCTTGCGCACCGCGAAGATCTGGTTGCTGACGTCCTTCGACAGGTCGGAGGCGAGGAAGGCGACCAGCGGCGCGATCTTGTCCGCGCTCATCGTCTGGAGGCGGGCGACGCGCTCCTTCGCCTCGGGCGTCTCGGCCGGGATGGAGGCGGTCATGCGGCTCCACGCGAACGGCGCGATGCAGTTCGACCGGACCCCGGCGCGTGCCATGTCGAGCGCGATCGATTGCGACAGGCCGACGATGCCGAGCTTCGCCGCGGAATAATTCGCCTGGCCGATGTTGCCGATGAGGCCGCTGGTCGAGGTGAAGTGGACGAAGCTGCCCGACTGCTGCTCGCGGAAGTAGGGCGTGGCGGCCTTGGACACGTTGAACGCGCCGTTCAGGTGAACGTCGATCACCGCGCGCCAATCCTCATGGCTCATCTTGTGCCAGATCGAATCGCGCAGGATGCCGGCGTTGTTCACCACCGCATCGATGCGGCCGAACTGCTTCACCGCATCCTCGACGATCGTCGCCGCGGCGGCCGGATCGGCGACGCTGGCGAGGTTCGCGATCGCCTTGCCGCCAGCGGCGACGATGTCCGATGCGGTCTGCTCCGCCGGACCAGCCTCGCCGCCTTCGCCGCTGCCGCCGACGCCCGGATCGTTGATCACCACCGCGGCGCCCTCACGCGCGCACAACAGGGCGATCTCACGCCCGATGCCGCGGCCTGCGCCCGTCACGGCCACGACCTTCCCGTCGAGAATGCCCATGCTCCACCTCCTGAAACTGATCGCCGACGGGTTAAGGTGCGGGGGACGCTATTTCAAGATGGCGCATTGCGGTTTCACTCCAATGAAGTTTATGCATCGGGTGATGAGTTCGCCAGTCCCCTCGGTCGTTCAGGCCTTTGCCATCATGCGCGCGCTGGCGGACGGCCGGGCGCTGACGCTGTCCGAAGTGGCGCAAAGCTGCGGGATCAGCCCGTCAAGCTGCCTTGGCCTGCTGCGCACGCTGGTGGGCGAGGGCGTGCTGTCGCTGGGCGAGGGCAAGCGGTACGCGCTGTCGCCGCCCTGGTCGGAGATCGCGGCGAGCGACCTCGATCGGTCGACGCGGCTGGTGGCACGCGCGCGGCCGTTGCTGGAGCGGGCGGCGCGTAGCTGGCACGCGCCGATCGGCTTGTGGCGCGTCACCGGGCGGGACCGGCTGCAACTGGTCGCGCTGGGGCAGAGCGTCGCTGCGACACGGATCCATATGGAGGAGGGACAGCGCCAGCCGATCGGCAGCGGTGCGGTAGGCCGTGCGCTTGCCGCCGCGCAGCGCGTCGGCCGTGAGGAACTGGCGCGGCGTTTCGCGGCGGTGCGCTGGCAACGAGCGGTCGCCTTTGAGGATTATGCCGCCCAAGTCGCGGCGGCGGTGGCGCAGGGCTACGGCGTCGACGACGGGCTGAGCTATGCCGGCATATCGTCGATCGCGGTGTGCCTGCCGGATGAGGCGCAGTCGCTGTGCGTCTCCGCCTCCGTCTTTGCCGGATCACGCAGCGAGGCGGAGTTCGCCGACCTTGCCGCCGCGCTGGTCGCGCTTGCCGCCGAGATCGCGGCGCTCGACCACAAACCGTCACCGCCGTCCAGAAAGGCCCGTGCATGATCCCCGCCGCCCGCAACGATTTCCCCGAAATCCGCGACGCCGTGCGCGCGCTCGTCCGCGAGTTCGGCGACAGCTATTTCCGCGAGGTAGATGACCAGCGCGCCTATCCCGAGGCGTTCGTCGACGCGCTGACCAAGGCGGGCTGGATGGCGGCGCTGATCCCCGAAAGCTATGGCGGGGCGGGGCTAGGCCTGACCGAAGCGTCGATCATCATGGAGGAGATCAACCGCGCGGGCGGCAATTCGGGCGCCTGCCACGGCCAGATGTACAATATGAACACGCTGCTGCGGCACGGATCGGAGGCGCAGAAGCAACGCTTCCTGCCCGAGATCGCGAGCGGCGCGCTGCGCCTGCAATCCATGGCGGTGACCGAGCCGACGACCGGCACCAACACCACCGAGCTGAAGACCCGCGCCGAGCGCCGCGGCGACAAGTACGTCGTCAACGGGCAGAAGGTGTGGATCAGCCGGATCCAGCATTCCGACCTGATGATCCTGCTCGCGCGCACCACCCCGCTCGACGAGGTGAAGAAGAAGGCCGACGGCCTGTCGATCTTCCTTGTCGACCTGCAGGCGGCGATCGGCAACGGCATGGAGATCCGGCCGATCCGCAACATGGTCAACCACGAGACCAATGAGGTGTTCTTCGACGATCTGGAGCTGCCTGCCGACAGTTTGATCGGCGAGGAGGGCAAGGGGTTCCGCTACATCCTCGACGGGCTCAACGCCGAACGCGCGCTGATCGCGGCGGAGTGCATCGGCGATGGCTATTGGTTCGTCGAACGCGCGGTGCAGTACGGGTCGGAGCGGATCGTGTTCGACCGGCCGATCGCCAAGAACCAGGGCGTCCAGTTCCCGATCGCGCAGGCCTATATGGAGGTGCGCGCGGCGGACCTGATGCGCTACGAGGCGTGCCGGTTGTTCGACGCGCATCAGCCGTGCGGCGCGGAGGCGAACATGGCCAAGCATCTGGCGGCGGAATCATCGTGGAAGGCGGCCAATGCCTGCCTCCAGACGCATGGCGGCTTCGGCTTTGCGGCGGATTATGATGTCGAGCGCAAGTTCCGCGAGACACGATTGTATCAGGTCGCCCCGATCAGCTCGAACCTCATCCTGAGCTTCGTCGGCGAACATGTGCTGGGGATGCCGCGCAGCTTCTGAGGCACGGGCGCTGGCGGCCGGCGTCAGACGCGCACGGCTTGGTCGACCCGCCCTGCTTCGCCGAATACGCGCAGGTAGCGGGCGATTTCGTCCGGATCACCGGTCGCCTTGGCCGGATTGTCGGACAGCTTGACCGCCGACCGGCCGTTGACGCGCGTCACCTTGCAGACGAGCGACAAGGGGGCGAGCGGCGCGTCGCCCTCCGGATCGCAGCCGCGAAAATCATTGGTCAGGTTGGTGCCCCAGCCGAAGCTCGTCCGGACGCGACCATGGAAGTGGTGGTAGGCCGCCGCGATACTGTCGACATCCATCCCGTCGGAGAAGATCAGCAGCTTGCCGCGCGGGTCGCGGCCCTTGTCCTGCCACCAGCGGATGATCTGCTCTCCCGCCTCGATCGGGGGCAAGCTGTCGGGGCGAAAGCCGGTCCAGTCGGCGACCCAATCGGGCGCATCGCGCAGGAACGCCGTCGTGCCATAGGTGTCGGGCAGGACGATCAGCAGGTTGCCGGCATAATCCCGCTGCCATTCCTCCAGCACGCGGTAGGGGGCGTGAGCGAGCGCGGCCTCGTCCGCCGCCTCGGCTGCGGCGACCATCGGCAGCTCATGCGCATTGGTGCCGATCGCCTCCAGATCGGCGTCCATCGCGAGTAGGACGTTGGAGGTGCCGATCAGCCGCTCGCCAAGTCCCTCCTTCAACGCCTCGACGCACCAACGCTGCCACAGGAAGCCATGGCGGCGGCGGGTGCCGAAATCGGACAGCGCAAGCTCGGGAAGGTCGCGCAGCCGCTCCACCTTGCTCCACAGCCGCGCCTTGGCGCGCGCGTACAGCACGTCGAGCGCGAAGCGGCCGCGATGGCGAAGCGCGGCGCGCGATCTCAGCTCGTTGACGATCGCGAGCGCCGGGATCTCCCACAGCGTCACGTCCATCCACGGGCCGGTGAAGCTCAGCTCGAACTGGCCGTCGACACGGCGTAGCTCATAGTCGGGCAGGCGATAGCGCGCGAGCCAGGCGATGAAATCGGGCCGGAACATGCGTTCGACGCCATAGAAGGTGTTGCCGGCGAGCCAGATCAGCTCCTTCTTGGTGAAGCGCAGCGTGCGTGCATGATCGAGCTGTTCGCGAAGCTCCGCCTCGTCGATCACCTCCGCCAGCCGGACGGTGCGGGTGCGGTTGATCAGCGAAAAGGTGACGTTCGTGTTCGCGTGCCGCGACCAGATCAGCTGAAGCATCAGAAGCTTGTAGAAATCGGTGTCGAGCAGGCTGCGGACGATCGGATCCAGCCGGAAGCTGTGATTATAGGTGCGCGTGGCCAGATCGGTGACGGTCATCGCCGATGGAGTGCCCGAGCGGCCCCTTTCGTTCCCTGATGGCGGGGCCGCTGCTTGCGGCGCCCGGCGTTTGTCGCGACAAGGTGCTGAAAACGGGGAGCCTTCCATGCGACGTAGAACCTTTGTTGCCACGCTGCCGGCGCTTGCCCTCGCTCCCTCGCTCGCGCGGGCGCAGCAGGGGACGCCCAGCCAGTCGCAGGGGACCGAGGGGCCGGGGCAGGGCGGCGCGCCGCAGCCCGCCACCGCGAAGGCCGGCGATCTGCCGAAATATTGGAAGCCGGGCGAGGATCGCTTCATCCGCCCCGATGTCCATGCCGGCGACCGGCCGGTCGGCGCCAGCTTCGCCTCGCGTACCGCCGTCTATGGCCTGAACGGCGCGGCCGGCACGGCGCATCCGCTCGCCACGCAAGCCGGCATCGACATGCTGAAGCGCGGCGGATCGGCGGTCGACGCGGCAATCGCGATGAACGCCTGCCTCGGCCTGCTCGAGCCGACCGCCAGCGGGATCGGCGGTGACGTCTATGCGATGATCTGGGATCCCCGGCAGAAGAAGGTGGTCGGCCTCGCCGGATCGGGCGCCAGCCCGCGCGGCCTGTCGCTGGAAACGGTGCGCGGGCGTGCGAAGAACGGCGCGCTGCCGCCGCTGGGCGCGATCACCGTTTCGGTGCCGGGAACGGTCGACGGCTGGTGGACGATGCACCAACGCTACGGCAAGCTGCCGTGGAAGGTTCTGTTCGAACCGGCGATCGCGATGGCGGAGGCGGGGACTCCGGTGCCCGACATCATCGCTTATTATATCCGCCGCAGCATGGCGAACTTCGCCCGCCCCGGGAACGGGGTGGAGGAGACTGCCAATGCGCTCAAGACATGGGGCATGGCGGACGGCAAGGGGCCGGCGGCGGGGCAGGTGTTCCGCAATCCCGACCTGGCGCGCACCTATCGCGCGATCGCTGCCGGCGGGCGCGATGCCTTCTACGCCGGCGATCTGGCGCGCACGATGGACCGCTATTTCAAGCGGATCGGCGGCTGGCTGCGCTATGAGGATCTGGCGGCGCACCGCTCCGAATGGATCGAGCCCAGTCACACCGATTATCGCGGCACGACGGTCCATGCACTGGGGGCCAATACCCAAGGCATCGCAACGCTTCAGATGCTCAACATCCTCGAGCATTTCGACCTGAAGGATGCGGGCTTCCAGTCGCCCTTGTCGATCCACCTGCAGGCGGAGGCGAAGCGGCTGGCCTATGAGGATCGCGCGCGCTTCTATGCCGATCCCAAATTCGCCGACGTGCCGGTCGATTGGCTGGTGTCGAAGGAATATGCCGCGCAGCGCGCCAAGCTGATCCGCCCCGACCGAATCCTGACGCCGGTCTATCCGGGGCAGGCGCCCAGCCGCGGCGACACCACCTATTTCTCCTGCGCCGACGCGGACGGCATGATGGTGTCGATGATCCAGTCCAATTTCCGCGGCATGGGATCGGGGCTGGTCGCGGATGGCCTCGGCTTCATGTTCCAGGATCGCGGGCAATTGTTCAGCCTGAAGGGCGGCCACCCCAATATCTATGCGCCGGGCAAGCGGCCGTTCCAGACGATCATCCCCGGCTTTGCGACGCGCGGCGCGGACCCGTGGATGAGCTTCGGCGTGATGGGCGGCGACATGCAGCCGCAGGGGCAGACGCAGATCATCGTCAATCGCGTCGATTACGGGCTGGAGGCGCAATCCGCTGGCGATGCGCCACGCTGGCACCATGAAGGATCGTCGCAGTCGATGGGCGAGGATGATCCGGGGCTTGGGCCCAAGGGGCGGTTGCGGCTGGAAAGCGGCGTGCCGCTGGCAACGCGGCAGAAGCTCGCCGAGATGGGCTGGTCGATCGGCGATCCGGACGGCAGCTTCGGCCGCTATCAATGCGTCGAGCATCGCATGGACGGCGCGACGCGGGTCTATGGCGCGGCGAGCGAAATGCGCGCCGACGGTTGCGCGCTCGCCTATTAGGCCGCCGCTTCGGGGCGCGCGGGATAGCGCGCGCCCATGAAGAACAGCCCGTCGGGCGGCGCGTTGAGGCCGAGCCGGGCGCGATTCGCCGCCTCCAGCGCGTCGCGCAGGTCAGCGGCGGACCAGCGGCCCAGGCCGACAAGCGCGAGGCAGCCGACCATCGAGCGCACCTGATGGTGGAGGAAAGATCGCGCCGCCGCCTCCACCATGATGCGGTCGCCCTCCCGCCGGACGGCGAGCCGGTCGATCGACTTCACCGGGCTGGCGGACTGGCAATGCGCCGAGCGGAAGGTGGTGAAATCGTGCCGCCCGACCAGCAGTTGCGCGGCATCGTGCATCGCCGCGGCATCGAGTGGCTGGGCGACCTGCCACGCCAGCCCCTTTTCCCACGTCAGCGGCGCGCGGCGATTGACGATGCGATATTCATAGGCGCGGCCAAGGCAGGAGAAGCGCGCGTGCCAATCGTCGGGCACGATCTCGCAGGCAAGGATCGCGACCGGGTTGGGGCGAAGCCGCGCGTTCAATGCCTCGCCCAGCCGGAAGTCGGTGATCGGCTTTGCGATGTCGACATGCGCGCGCATCGCGGTCGCGTGGACGCCGGCGTCGGTGCGCCCGGCGGCGTGGACGGTGGTGCGCTCGCCGGTGACGGCATAGGCCGCGTCCTCGATCGCCTGCTGCACGCTGGGGCCGTGATCCTGCCGTTGCCAACCCATGAAGGGGCGGCCGTCGAACTCGACGGTCAGCGCGAAGCGGGTCACAGGCGCGTGCCGGCGGGGATCGCAAAGCCGCGGAGCAATTCGTCGACGCTCATCACGCCGCGCCCGGCGCGCTGGACGCGGAGCGGGCGCAGCGCGCCGCTGCCGCAGGCGATCGTCAGCCGATCGTCGACTACCTCGCCGGGCGCCGCCGGGGCGCCGGCATCCGCGATCACATCGGCCGCCAGCAGCCGAACCCGCTCGCCATTCACCTCGAACCACGCGCCGGGCGGGTTGAAGGCGCGGACCTGCCGTTCGACCACCTCGGCACCGGGCGTGAAATCGAGCCGCATCTCCTCCTTGGCGATCTTGGCCGCATAGGTGACGCCGTCCGCCGGCTGCGCGACCGCCGGGTGCGCATCGAGATCGGCCAGCACCTCCACCATCAGCCGCGCGCCCATCTGCGCCAGTTCGTCGGTCAGCTCTCCCGCGGTCTTGCCGGCGATCGCCGTGCGACCTTCCAGCCTGACCGGGCCGGTATCGAGCCCGGCCTCCATCTGCATGATGCCGACCCCGGTCTCTGCGTCACCCGCCAGGATCGCCCGCTGGATCGGCGCCGCCCCGCGCCAGCGCGGCAGCAGCGATCCGTGGATGTTGAGACAGCCGAAGCGCGGCGCATCGAGGATCGCCTGCGGCAGGATCAGGCCATAGGCCGCCACCACCGCGACGTCCGCCTCCAGCGCGGCGAACGCCGCCTGTTGCTCCGCATTGCGCAAGGACACGGGCGTATGCACCGGAATGCCGCACGCCTCGGCCGCCGCGTGAACGGGGGAGGGCACCAGGGCGCGTCCGCGCCGCCCGCCGGGCCGTGGCGGCTGGCTATAGGCCGCGACGACCTGATGACCGGCGGCAACCAGCGCTTCCAGCGCCGGCACGGCGAAGGCGGGCGTGCCCATGAAGATGATCCGCATGGGGCGCGCTTCAACGCGCTGGCGGACGCGGACGCAACCCCCTATCTGTTCACGCGATGGCATCACAGGAGATCGAGGCGCTGACGGGCGCGTTGGCGCGGCTGCCCGGGCTGGGGCCGCGATCGGCACGGCGGGCGGTGCTTCACCTCGTCAAGAAGCGCGAAGGCGCGCTGATCCCCTTGCTGTCCGCGCTTCAGGCGGTGGAGGAACGGCTGGCGACCTGCTCGATCTGCGGCAATGTCGATACCGTCGATCCCTGCGCGATCTGCGCCGATCCCCGCCGTGATGCGCGTTCCTTGTGCGTGGTGGAGGAGGTGGCGGACCTCTGGGCGCTCGATCGATCGCGCCTGTTCCCGGGGCGCTTCCACGTGCTGGGCGGGCGATTGTCCGCGCTGGAAGGGGTGCGGCCGGAGGATCTGACGATCGATCAGCTCGTCCGCCGGATCGAGGCGGACGGGATCGACGAGGTGGTGCTGGCGATGAACGCCACGCTGGAGGGGCAGACCACGGCGCATTACATTGCCGAGCGGCTGGAACGCTATCCGGTCCGGCTGACTCAGCTGGCGCACGGCCTTCCGGTCGGCGGCGAGCTCGATTATCTCGACGAAGGAACGCTGGCGCAGGCGCTGCGCGCGCGCCGTCCGGTGGCGTGATCGCGGCGCGGCGCACCCCCTTCGCTTGATTCGGCGGACTGCTGCCAATATCTGCCCGCCATGGCCGTTCTTCCTATCGTAGAGATTCCCGATCCCCGCCTTCGCCAGATGTGCGAACCCATTGCCACGATCGATGACGAGGTGCGTCAGCTCGTCGCCGACATGACCGACACGATGTATTACGCGCACGGGATCGGCCTTGCCGCGATCCAGGTCGGCGTGCTGCGCCGCGTGGTCGTCATCGACCTGCAGGACCGGCAGAGCGACGAGCCGGTGGAGGAGGGCGAGGCGCCAGCCACCGTCCGCGATCCCAAGGCATACATCAATCCCGAGATCCTGTGGGTGTCGGACGAGCTGTCGCGCTATCAGGAAGGCTGCCTGTCGATCCCCGAGCAATATGCCGAGGTGGAGCGCCCCGCGCGCTGCCGCGTCGCGTGGCTCGACGTCGATGGCAACCGCCATGAAGAGGAAATGGACGGGCTGCTCGCCACCTGCATGCAGCATGAGATCGATCATCTGAACGGCGTGCTGTTCATCGACCACATCACGCGCCTGAAGCGCGACATGCTGCTGAAGAAGCTGGCGAAGGCACGCAAGAACGCCGCCTGAGGCGGCTTGCCACAACAGGATGTGCCGGATAGGTTCGCGCTTCGTTCCAGATTGGAGGAAGCGTGGAGCCTGTCGCCGTCCTGTTCATCTTCGTGGCGCTGGTGCTTGGGCTGGCCGCGGGCTGGTGGTTCGCCAGCCGCACCGCTGCCACGCTCCGGGCCGAGCGTGATGCCCGCGCCACGGAATTCAAGAAGGCGATCGTCGATCTGGCCGGCGCGGAGGAGCGCGCCCGGGCCGCTGACGCGCTGCGTCAGGAACTCGCTGTGATCCGCGACGATCGCGATGCGGCACGCGCCGACATCGCCCGGCTGGAGGCGGAGGCGCGCGGTTTCGACGCGCGGCTGACCGAGCTTCGCGAGGCGAAGGACGCGCTTGCCGCGCAATTCGGACAGGTGGGGCAGAAGCTGCTGGCCGAGGCGCAGGACCGCTTCCTTCAGCGCGCCAACGAACGTTTCCGCGAGTCAGAGGAAACCGCCGGGCAGAACCTGAAGGCGATGCTGCAACCGGTAAGCGACCGGCTGCAACGCTATGAGGAAGGCGTGGCGAAGGTCGAGGCCGAGCGTCGCGACGCCTTTGGCGAGCTTCGCGGTCAGATCGAACAGATGCGGCTTGGGCAGGAAACGGTGCGCAGCGAGGCGGCGCGGCTGGTCAACGCCTTGCGCAATGCACCCAAGGCGCGCGGGCGCTGGGGCGAGCAGCAGCTACGCAACGTGCTGGAAAGCTGCGGCCTGTCCGAACATGCCGATTTCCAGACCGAAGTGTCGGTGACCGACGCGGAAGGTGCGCGCTTCCGCCCCGATGTGATCGTGCGGATTCCCGGCGGCAAGTCGCTGGTCATCGACGCCAAGGTGTCGCTCAACGCCTATCAGGATGCATTCGGCGCGGTGGATGAGGCGGAGCGGACCGCCGGCCTCACCGCCCATGCCGCCGCGATGCGCGCGCACGTCAACAGCCTGGGTGCCAAGGCCTATTGGAACCAGTTCGACGACGCGCCCGACTATGTGGTGATGTTCGTGCCGGGCGAACATTTCCTGTCCGCCGCGCTGGAGCATGATCCGTCGCTGTGGGACTATGCCTTCGATCGCAAGGTGCTGCTCGCCACGCCGACCAACCTTATCGCCATTTCGCGCACCGTCGCGGCGGTGTGGCGGCAGGAGATCCTGGCCAAGGAAGCGCGTGAGATCGCGCAGCTGGGGAAGGACCTGTACGCGCGGCTGTCGGTGATGGGCGGCCATGTCGCGAAGCTGGGCAAGAACCTCGACACCGCGATGACGGCGTACAATCAGTTCGTCGGCAGCCTGGAATCGCAGGTGCTGACCCAGGCGCGCCGGTTCGAGGCGCTGAAGATCGACACCGCGGGCAAGGCGATCGAGGCGCCGCCAGTGGTGGAACAGGCGGCGCGCCCGCTCACCAAGCTGATCGCGGAGGCAGACGCCGCGGCGTGAATGCCGCCCCGGTCGCGCACCGCAATGGCGCGCGGCCCGTGGAGGGGACAGGCGTCAGCCGCGCAGCGCGGCGGCGGCGCGGGCCTTGGCCTCGATCTCCGCCGGGGTGCCGCTGGCGACCCAGCTGCCGCCGACGCACAGCACGCGATCGAACCCGAGCCAAGTCGGGGCGCTTTCCTCGGTGATGCCGCCGGTCGGGCAGAAGTGGCATTGGTAGAAGGGCGCAGCGAGCGCCTTCAGCGCCTTCAGCCCGCCCGATGTCTCGGCGGGGAAGAACTTGAAGTGAGTCAGGCCAAGGTCGAGCCCGCGCATGATGTCGCCCGCAGTGGCCACCCCCGGCAGGAACGGCACGCCGCTGGCGATGATCGGATCGGCCAGCCGCTCGGTCAGGCCGGGCGCGACGATGAATTCGGCGCCGGCATCGATCACCTGAACGAACTGCTCGTTCGTCACCACCGTGCCGGCGCCGACGATCGCGCCGGGCACCTGCTTCATCTCGCGGATCGCATCGAGCGCGGCGGGGGTGCGCATCGTCACCTCCAGCACCTTCAGCCCGCCGGCGACCAGTGCCTCGGCCATCGGCCGTGCGGTGGCGGCGTCGTCGATGACCAGCACCGGGATCACCGCGCTGGTCCGCATGATGGTGCCGATTTCGCTCATGCCGTATGTTCCTGTGCAAAGGCAGCGGCGGCGCCGAACAGGCCCGGCTGCGGATGGGTGACGAGCTTCACCGGAATGCCGCTCATCATGGATTGGAAACGTCCCTTGGCGACGAAGCGGTGGGCAAAGCCGGAACGCAGCAGCCGATCCTTGATCCTGAGGCCAAGGCCGCCGCCGATCACCACGCCGTTGGCGCCATGCGCCAGCGCGAGGTCACCCGCCGTCGCGCCCAGGGCGAGGCAGAAACGGTCGAGCGCCGCCAGCGCGATCGGATCGGTGCCCTCCAGCGCCTCGGTCCAGATCGCCTTGTCGTCGCGCATGCGCACCGGGCGGCCTTCCATCTCGGCCAGCATTTCATAGATGGCGACGATTGCCGGGCCGGCGCAGATCCGCTCGGCCGACACGCGCGTGTAGCTGCGCCGCAGCCGCTTGAGCAGCGCGTCCTCGATATCGTCCAGCGGGGCGTAATCGATGTGGCCCCCTTCCGTCGGCAGCACGTGATAGCTGCCGCCGGTCTTGAATACCTGCGCCACGCCCAGCCCGGTGCCCGGGCCGCAGACGGTGGTCACGCCGCTGGAGGGGAGGGGGATTTCGGGGCCGCACAGATGATCGAAATTCTCATCGGGAAGCTGCGCCACGGCATGGCCGATCGCGCCGAAATCGTTGATGATCGTATAGCTGTCGACGTTCAGCCGCTCGGGGATCAGCGAGGGGCGGATCACCCAGGGGTTGTTGGTCAGCCGGATGATGTCGCCGGTGACGGGCGATGCCACCGCGATCGCCGCGGCGCGCGGCACCGGACGGTCCAGCTTCTTCTCGAACATCTGCCACGCGGTCTGAAGGCTGGCATATTCGGCGGTCTTCAGCGTGATCGGCTCGCCCAGCGACACGACGCGGCCGTTTTCCACTTCCGCGATGGCGAAGCGGGAATGCGTGCCGCCGATATCGACCGAAACGATGTCCATCATTCAAACTCCCAAGCCGCGCGGCACCGCCGTACGCAAAACACTGTCATCGACGCGCGGCGGTCATCGCGCGCGGCTTCGGCTTACAGCCCGGCACATGCCAGCACGGCGGACGCGCCCTTTTCCGCTTCGTCCGCCAGCCCGCGGAACATGCCGAACAGCTCGCGCCCGAACCCGTCGGCCGCGGGCGGCGCCTCGGCCGGGGTGCGCGCGGCCCACTCCGCGGGGTCGACCAGCGCCTCCAGCGTTCCCGCCACGGCGTCGACCCGGATGATGTCGCCGTCGCGGATCAGCGCGATCGGCCCGCTGACACCATTCAGCCCCGGCAGCGCCTCCGGCGACACATGGATCGCCGCGGGCACCTTGCCCGACGCGCCCGACATGCGCCCGTCAGTGACGAGCGCCACGCGATAGCCCCTGTTCTGCAGCACGCCGAGCGGCGGGGTCAGCTTGTGCAATTCGGGCATGCCATTGGCGCGCGGCCCCTGGAAGCGGACGACCACCACCACGTCACGGTCCAGTTCGCCACGCTGGAAGGCGGCGAGCACCGCTGCCTGGTCGCAGAAGACGGCGGCTGGCGCTTCGACGATCAAGCGGTCAGGGTCGACCGCCGACACCTTGATGCAGGCGCGGCCGATGTTGCCCGCCAGGATGCGCATGCCGCCGTCGGCGGAGAAGGGCTTGTCCGGCGTGCGCAGGATCGTGTCGTCGCCGCTCGGCCCCGGATCGCGCCAGGCGAGCCGGTCATCCTCCAGCACGGGCTTGGCGGCATAATCGGCCAGCGACGTGCCGCCCGCGGTCAGGATGTCGCCATGCAGATGGCCGCTGGCGAGCAGCTCCCGGATCACGAACGCCATGCCGCCCGCCGCCTCGAAGCCGTTCACGTCGGCGGCGCCATTGGGATAGACGCGCGCGATCAGCGGCACCTCGCTCGACAGCCGGTCCATGTCCTCCCAGTCGATGACGATGCCGGCCGCGCGCGCGATGGCGGGCAGGTGGAGCAGGTGGTTGGTCGAACCGCCGGTGGCGAGCAGGCCCACGGCGGCGTTCACAATCGCGCGTTCGTCGACGCAATGGCCGATCGGGCGGTAATCCTCGCCGCGCCAGCCAAGCCCGGCCACGCGATGCACGGCGGCGCGGGTCAGCTCCTGACGCAGCTTGGTGCCCGGATTGACGAAGGCGGCGTTGGGAATGTGGAGGCCCATCACCTCCATCATCATCTGGTTGGTATTGGCGGTGCCGAAGAAGGTGCAGGTGCCGCGCGTGTGATAGGCGGCGATCTCGCTGTCGAGCAGCTCCTCGCGATCCGCCTCGCCGACGGCGAACCGCTCGCGCACCTCGGCCTTGCTCTTGTTGGAAATGCCGCTCGGCATCGGGCCGCCCGGCACCATCAGCATCGGGAGGTGACCAAAGCGAAGCGCACCCATCAGCAGGCCGGGCACGATCTTGTCACAGATGCCGAGCAGCAGCGCGCCCTCGAATGTGCCATGGCTGAGTGCGATCGCCGTGGACAGCGCGATCGTGTCGCGGCTGAACAGCGACAATTCCATGCCGGCATAGCCCTGGGTCACGCCATCGCACATCGCCGGCACGCCGCCCGCAACCTGCGCCGTCGCGCCGACCTCGCGCGCCCAGACCTTCATCTGCTCGGGATAACGGTAATAGACGGCGTGCGCCGAGAGCATGTCGTTATAGGCGGTGACGATGCCGATGTTCATGCCCTCGCCCGTGCGCATGGCGGGGCGGTCCTCCTCCGTCCCGGCATAGGCATGGGCAAGGTTGGCGCAGCCAAGCGCCGGGCGGCCGATCCACTGGTCGCGCTCGCGCAGCAGAAGGTCGAGATAGCGCGCGCGGCTGTCACGCGATCGCGCGATCACGCGATCGGTGACGGCGGATACGATGGCGTTCAGCTGGGGCATTGTTGCACTCTACTTCCGTTCACACGAGCCTGATGACGCGCCAGCGCCCGCCAGGCGCTATTCGGCCCAGTGGATGTCGACCGGCAGTTCCGCGTCGGCCAGCACGCGGCCGATCGGATAGGCCGAGCCGGCGCCCTGAGCGATTGCGTCTTCCAACACCTTGCGCTTGCTGGCGCCGGTGACCGCGATCATCAGCGCCTTGGCCGAGATGATTCCCGCGCGCGACAGCGTGACGCGGGCGACCGGCGCCTCCGGCGGCAGCGGATCGGGCATGACGCCTAGCGCGCGGCGTTCGCGCGGGCCGTTCAGTGCCTCGTCATAGTCGGGGCCGGGGAAGATCGACGCGGTGTGCCCGTCACCGCCCACGCCCAGCAGGCACAGGTCGAGCGGCCAGTGCAGGTCCTGCATCAGCGCATCCGCCGAGCGGCCGGCGGCCTTGTAGTCGTCCGTCGCGCCCGGCACGATCGGAATCACGCGCGCGCCCTTGGGGATGAAGGTCTTGCCGATCATCGTCACGTTGCTGAGCGGATCGCCGAGCGGCACGATGCGCTCGTCGGTCGGCACGATCGTCACGCGCTTCCAGTCGAGCTTCGCCTCGGCCAGCTTCTTGTAGATCGGGATGGGGGTCTTGCCGCCCGACAGCGCGACGACGGCCGCGCCGCGTGCGTCAATCGCGCTTTCGATGATGAACTGGATGTCGCCGGCTACCGCCTCCGCCATCTCCTGTGCGTCGTCATATTCCCACCATTCGATTTCGTCGCTCATGATGTCACTTTCGTTGTTCCGCACGGGGCGGACCCTGTTCTGGAACCGTGCCCCCGATGATGGGGGACGAACGGCCGAGGGACCATGCAAGGTCCCCGCTTGTTAATCGTCCTGCCAGCTCACGCCGTCACGCTCGGTCAGCGCGATCGAGGCGGCGGGCCCCCAGGTGCCGGCAGCGTAATGTTTGGGCTTCATGTCGTTCGCCTTCCACCCTTCGCGGATGGCGTCGATCCAGGTCCATTGCGCCTCCACCTCGTCGCGGCGCACGAACAGCGTCTGGTCGCCCTCGATCAGGTCCAGCAGCAGGCGTTCATAGGCGATGCGGCGGCGCTTGCCGGCGAATTCGGCGTCGAGGCTGAGGTTCAGCGGCACTTCGCGCAGGCGGATGCCCTCGCGGTCCAGCCCCGGCTCCTTCGCCATCACCAGCAGCTGGATATATTCCTCCGGCTGCAGGCGGATGATCAGCATGTTGGGCTGAAGCAGGCCGCCGCGGCCGGCGAACATCGAATGCGGCACCGGCTTGAACTGGATCGCGATCTCGCTGCGCCGGGTCGGCATGCGCTTGCCGGTGCGCAGGTAGAAGGGGACACCCTGCCAGCGCCAATTGTCGACATGCGCCTTCAGCGCGACGAACGTCTCGGTGTTGGAATCCTTGCCCAGCTCCTCGTCATATCCCTTGACGATCTCGCCGTTGATCGCGCCGCCCAGATACTGGCCGATCACGCTGTTCTGCGGGACCTCCTCCGGCTTCAGCTGGCGCAGCGAGCGGAACACCTTGGCCTTTTCGTCGCGGATCTCGGCCACATCATATCGCGCCGGCGGCTCCATCGCGATCAGCGCGACGAGCTGCAGGATATGGTTCGCCACCATGTCGCGCAGCGCACCCGCGCCATCGTAATAGCTGGCGCGATCCTCCAGCCCGACGGTCTCGCTGACGGTTATCTGGACGTTGTCGATCCCGCGCGCATTCCACACCGGTTCGAAGAAGGAATTGCCGAAACGCAGCGCCATGATGTTCTGGACGGTTTCCTTGCCCAGATAATGGTCGATGCGGAAAATCCGCTCCTCCGGGAAGGCGGTGGCGACGGTGTCGTTGATCTCGCGGCTGGAGGCGAGGTCATAGCCCAGCGGCTTTTCCAGCCCGATGCGCACCGTCTCGCCGGCAAGGCCGGCGCCCTCGAGCCCGCGGATCACCTGCTCGAACAGGGACGGCGCGGTCGACAGGAAAATGGCGAGCCCGCCCGACACGTCGCCGACCTTCTTGGCCAGCGCGCCGTAATGGTCGGTGTCGGTGGCATCGAGCGGCTGATATTGCAGCCGCGCGACGAAGGTGTCGATCGTGTCCGCATCGCAGCGATCCTTGGGCACGAATTCGTCCAGCGCCTTGCGCGCGAACTCGCGGAAGCTGTCGTCGTCATGCTCCGAACGCGCGGTGCCGGTGATCGTCAACCCATCGGGCAGCAGCTTGTCTGCGTGGAGGCCGTAGAGCGAGGGCAGCAGCATGCGCTGCGCCAGGTCGCCCGTCGCGCCAAACAACAATAGCTTCCCGACCGGGTTGCGCTGCATGTTTGCTTCTCCTGTTGGCTGTCGGCGTTCGCCCTCGGGGAACGCGCGACGACTTATGCCGGTCGCGGCTTAATAGACCAGCCCGGTCAGCGGGTCGGCCCCGATCATCAGGTTCAGGTTCTGGACCGCAGCGCCCGACGCTCCCTTGCCGAGATTATCGAGCGTCGCGACGAGCCGGAACTGATCCCCCGCGGGGCTGCCGAACACGTGCAGCGTCATGCGGTCGGTGCCCGCGTCATCCTCGATCCGGATCAGGGTCACGTCGTCGGTCGACACGCGCACCAGCGGCGTATCGTCGAAGGTGGCGGCCAGCGCGTCGCGGATCGCCGCGACCGTGGTGCCGGGGGCGAGCTGCGCCGCGTGGATCGGCACCTCGATCACCATGCCGCGGTGGATGTTCGCGACCGACGGCAGGAAGATCGGCGCGCAGGACAGCGCGGCGTGGCGCGTCATTTCCGGCACATGCTTGTGCCCGAGGTGCAGCGCATAGGCGCGGTGGGCCGAGCCATTGCCCGCCTCGAACTCGGCGATCATTGCCTTGCCGCCGCCCGAATAGCCCGACGTGCCATGCACGACGAGGCCAGCGTCCGACTTGATCAGCCCGGCACGAACCAGCGGCGTGACGAGCGCGAGGAAGCCCGTGGGGTAGCAGCCCGGGTTTGACACGCGCTGCGCGCCGGCAACGTCGAAGCCAAGCTCTGGGAAGCCATAGGTCCAGCCGTCGGCGACGCGGTGCGCGCTGGACGCATCGATCACGCGAACGCGCGGATTCTCCACCAAGGTAACCGCTTCCTTCGCCGCATCATCGGGCAGGCACAGGATCACGGCATCGGCGTCGTTGATCGCTTCGCGCCGCGCGGCGACGTCCTTGCGCCGATCCTCGCCCAGCGTGACCAGCCTGATGTCGCTGCGACCTTCCAGCCGCTCGCGGATCTCAAGCCCCGTCGTGCCGACCGCGCCATCGATGTAAACGGTTGCAGTCATGGCTGCTCCTCGAGCGCCGCGGCCGGAACATAGCCGACAAAGCCGGACGCCGGGGCGATGCCCCATGCCGTGTCGCCGGTGACGTCGAGCAGTTCAAACGCATCGCCTGGCGCGAGGGTCGTGAGCACGGCCGAATCGGCGGAGCGCGCGGTGCGCAGGTCGGCGGCGGCGGCGGCACGGCGCGGCTGGTGCGCGGCATAATGCGGGGCGAATACCTGATCGGCGAGCCGCACGTCGGCAAGGTCGCTGCGCACGGCAAAACGAGTCGGATCAAGCGTGCGCGAACGGCCGACCAGCGCGAACGATCTACGCGCTGGCACCTGCGGTTGCGCTGGCGCGGCTGGGGACTGGCTCATCGCCGTCGCCGAGAAACTGGCCGAACTCCTCAAGAAAATTTGCCCCTTCGGATGTGCGTGCGACAAAGATGTTGCGCTTGTCGCTGTCGTCGCGTTGGCGGCGCAGATAGCCGAGCGCGCCAAGTCTGTTCAAGGCGCGAGTGACGACCGGCTTCGACACGTTTAAGATCCGGGCCAGGCCGCGCACCGTATGCGGGCCCGGTTTCAGATAAACGACCAGCAGAAGCGCCATCTGGCGGTTGGTCAGGTCAGGCTCCCCCGAGCGGACATAGTCCACCAGGGTGTTCATCCAGGAGCTCAATTCGGAATTCGCGAGAACTGCCACAATGCGTCATCCGGATACCAGGCGGCTTATGCGCGCCGTTCGCGACAGATAACGTCTGCCTGCGCGGCTGGTTTCAGTACTGTCACGAAATCCGGCAATGGTTGATCGCGCGGCCCGCCGCGCCTATGTGCGCGCATCGGCCAGCCAGCGCCGGCACAACATCGGATTCGACATGTTCACCTTCCTTCTCGTCGTTCAGGCGATCATTGCCGCCGCCCTCGTGACGGTGATTCTGATGCAGCGATCGGAAGGTGGCGGCCTGACGACCGGCGGTAGCCCGTCGGGCCTGATGTCGGCGCGCGGCGCGGCGGATTTCCTGACGCGGGCGACTTCGGTGCTCGCGGCGCTTTTCGTGCTGATGTCGATCGCGCTGGCGGTGCTGGCGGCAACGCGTGGCGGCACCAGCGTCGACACCTCGCTCGAGCGGCGTGCCCCGGTCAGCCAGACGGCGCCGCAGCCCGAGGGTGATGCCGGCCTGTCGGCGGCAGAAGCCGCGGCGGCGGCAGCGGCAGCGAACCAGACGGCCCCGGCCGACAACGGCGTTCCGCTCGCCCGCTGATCCCCCCGGTTCGCCGGAATTTCATCGCGTCCGTGAAAGCGGGCGCTTGTCCCCCATGTTTGTTCGAGGCTAAGTCGATATCCCCATGGCGCGGTTTATTTTCATCACCGGCGGCGTGGTCTCCTCGCTCGGCAAGGGTCTCATGGCGGCGAGCCTCGCCGCATTGCTTCAGGCGCGCGGCTATCGCGTGCGGATCCGCAAGTTCGATCCCTATCTGAACGTCGATCCGGGCACGATGAGCCCGTACCAGCATGGCGAGGTGTACGTCACCGACGACGGGGCGGAGACCGACCTCGATCTTGGCCATTATGAACGCTTTACCGGCGTCGCAGCGCGGCAGAGCGACAACGTTACGTCCGGCCGCATCTATCAGCAGATCATCGCCCGCGAGCGTCGCGGCGATTATCTGGGTGCAACGGTGCAGGTGATCCCGCACGTCACCGATGCGATCAAGGCATTCGCCAAGGACCAGACCGACGACCTCGATTTCGTGCTCTGCGAAATCGGCGGGACGGTCGGCGACATCGAGTCGCTGCCCTTCATCGAGGCGATCCGCCAACTGAAGAACGAGGTCGGTCGCGGCAATGCGATCAGCGTCCATGTTACGCTGGTGCCATACATCGCCGCCGCGGGAGAGCTGAAGACGAAGCCGACGCAGCATTCTGTGCGCGAGCTCGCGGCGCTGGGCGTCCAGCCCGACGTTCTGGTCTGCCGCTGTGAAAAGCCGCTGCCGCCGTCGGATCGCGCCAAGATCGCTCTGTTCTGCAACGTGCCCGAAACCGCGGTCATCCCGGCGCTCGATGCGAAGAGCATCTATGCCGTGCCGCTGCAATATCATGGCGAGGGGCTGGATACCGAGGTGCTCCGCGCCTTCGGCATCACCCCGTCCTCCGCGCCGGACCTGTCGCGCTGGACCGAGATTGTCGATCGCCTGACCAATCCGGAAGGCGAAGTCACCATCGGCGTGGTCGGCAAATATGTCGGCCTGCAGGATGCGTACAAGTCGCTCAACGAGGCGCTGGTCCATGGCGGCATCGCCAATCGGGTGAAGGTCAACATCAACTGGATCGACGCCGAGCTGTTCGAGAATGACGACGCGGAAATCGCCGCGCAACTCGAGCCGTGCGACGCGATCCTGGTGCCCGGCGCCTTCGGTGAGCGCGGCGCAGAAGGCAAGATCGCCAGCGTGCGCTTCGCTCGCGAGCGCGAGATTCCCTATTTCGGCATCTGCTTCGGCATGCAGATGGCGTGCGTCGAGGGCGCGCGCGATCTGGCCGGGATCAAGGAAGCCTCCTCGACCGAATTCGGCCCCACGACCGAGCCGGTGGTTGGCCTGATCACCGAATGGATGGGCCGCGACGGGCTGGAGAAGCGCGAGGCCGAGGGCGATCTGGGCGGCACGATGCGGCTTGGCGCCTATGAGGCGAAGCTCGCCGGCAACAGCGTCGTCGCCTCCATCTATGGCGACACGACGATCTACGAGCGTCACCGCCACCGTTACGAAGTGAACACGGCGTATAAGGAACCGCTGGAAAAGGGCGGCCTGGTGTTCTCCGGCATGTCGCCCGACGGCACCTTGCCCGAGATCGTCGAGCGGCCCGACCACCCCTGGTTCGTCGGCGTCCAGTTCCACCCGGAGCTGAAGTCCAAGCCGTTCGATCCGCATCCGCTGTTCGCCAGCTTCATCGCCGCGGCGGTCAAGCAGAGCCGGCTTGTCTGACACGCGCGAGGGCGACCTGCCGGCATGGCGGGTCGAGGCATCGCGGCTGGTGGTCGATGACCGCTGGCTGCGGGTGCGCGCCGATGATTGCGTGACGGCGGAGGGGGTGCGGATCGCGCCCTTCTTCGTCACCGAATATCCCGATTGGGTGATCGTGGTCGCGCTGGACGAGGCGGGCGACCTGCTGCTGGTCGATCAATATCGCCACGGCTGGGGCGTCACCTCGCGCGAGCTGCCGACCGGCGCGATCGATCCCGAGGACGCGGACCCGATCGCCGCCGGCCAGCGCGAATTGCTGGAGGAAACCGGCTTTGGCGGCGGCGCGTGGCGGCTGGCCGCGACGCTCGCGCCCAATCCCGCGACTCAGACGAACCGCTGCCATGCCGTGCTCGCCACGGGCGTTCGCCGGCTGGCCGAACCGGTGGACGAGCCGACCGAGCGGCTACGCCTGTCGATCAGGCCGGTGGCGGAGGTAATCGCGCAGGCGCGCAGCGGCGCGATCGTACACGCAATGCACGTTGCCGCGCTCGCCATGGCGCTGCCGCAACACTGGGCCGCGCCGCTGGATTGAGCGCAAGCGACGCGCGCCACGTGATCCCGACAAAGCGAAGGCGCCCGAGCCGATTGGCCCGGACGCCCCACGACGCCTCGAAAGGGAGCAAAGAGGCGCCGAACAGTTACGCGGCCTGCGCGGTCTCGCCGGACTTGTCCTCGACGACCGTCGGCTTCTGGCCGGTCTTGATGGCGATGCTCTTGGGCTTCATCGCCTCAGGCACTTCGCGCACCAGGTCGATCACCAGCAGACCGTCGTTCAGCCGAGCGTCCTCGACAAAGACGAAGTCCGCCAGTTCGAACCGGCGTTCGAAGCTGCGGGTGGCAATGCCGACATGGAGGAAGTTCGGGCCAGTGGCCTTGTCGTCCTTCTTGCCGGACACCAGCAGCAGGTTCTGCTGTGCCGTGATCTCGATCTCGTCGCGAGAGAAGCCGGCCACGGCAAGCGTGATCCGGTAGCGATCATCAGCGACGCGCTCGAGGTTGAAGGGGGGATAATTGTCGCTCGCATTGCGGGCGTTGGTTTCGATCAAGTCAAACAGCCGGTCGAAGCCGATGGTCGAACGGCGGTAGGGGGTAAGGTCAAGACGCATCTTCAATTCCTCCAATGAGCGAGTTGAAAGCGGAGGCGCACGACCAGCGTCGCGCCACCGTCTGTACGGCCCGGCATCGGCGCCGCACGGAGGAAATCTGGTAAGGTCAAGACATATTTCAAGAGGCCTCTCAAAATCCCTCTAAGTTGATCGGGTATTGCAATCCCCACTTTGTTGATGGACGTTGCATCAACAGTTCAGGGGACGATGTCGATGTCGATTACGCTTGCCATCCTGTTGGCCGCTCCGGCCGCTTCTCCATCCGAAAGCGTGACGCAAACGGCACAGGGACAGTCACCGGCGCCGGCCGCGGATCAGGACCCTGCATCAGTGCCGGAGACGGAGACGGGGGCGGCGGGGCGGCTCGGCCCCGCGCAGCAGGGCGGCGGCGACATCGTGGTCACCGCGCGGCGGCGGGCGGAAACGGTGCAAAGCGTGCCGATCGCCATGTCGGTGATCGGGGGCGAGGCGCTGGCGGAAACCGGCGCGTACAACGTCAACCGGCTGACCCAGCTGCAACCGACGCTGCAATTCTATTCCACCAACCCGCGCAATTCGGCGGCCAACATCCGCGGGCTTGGCGCGCCCTTCGGCCTCACCAACGACGGGATCGAACAGGGCGTCGGCATCTATGTCGACCAGGTCTATTACAGCCGCATCGCGTCGGCGACGTTCGACTTCACCGATACCGAGCGGATCGAGATCCTGCGCGGCCCGCAAGGGACATTGTACGGCAAGAATACCACGGCCGGCGCGATCAACATCACCACCCGCCGGCCCAGCTTCGATCCCGAGGCCCGGGTCGAGGTGAGCGGCGGCAATTACGAATTCTTCCAGGGCAAGTTCTCGGTGTCCGGGCCGATCGTCGACGATGTGGTCGCCGCCCGCATCTCCGGCTCGATCACCACGCGGCGCGGCACGGTGTACAACACGCTCCAGCGCGAATGGCAGAACAGCCAGGACAATGTCGGGCTTCGCGGGCAGATGCTGTTCCGCGTGACGCCGGACCTCGATGTCACGCTGTTCGCCGACTATAATCGGCAGGATCCGAACTGCTGCGTGCAATATTACGCCCGGGTGGGCGCGACGCAGCGTCCCGTCAGCCGCCAATATGCCGCGCTGGCCGCTGCCTTTGGCTATGCGCCGCCATCGACCGATGCGTTCGACCGGCTGACCGATGTCGATACGAACCTGCGCGCGGAGCAGGAACTGGGCGGCGCCTCCGCGCTCGCCAACTGGACGCTCGGATCGGGCACGCTGACCTCGGTTACGGCGTGGCGTTTCTGGCACTGGAACCCGTCCAACGACCGCGACTTCATCGGCCTGCCGATCACCACCGTGTCGGCCAATCCGTCGCAGCAGAGCCAGTTCACGCAGGAAATCCGCTACGCCTCGGACAGCAAGGGGCCGTTCGACTATACGGTCGGCGCCTTCTATTTCTACCAGACGATCGATACGCAGGGGCTTCAGGTGCAGGGCCCAGCCGCCAGCCGCTTCCTGCTCAATCCCGGCAATCCGCCCTTCGGCCCCAATGGCTGCGCCACGCCGACGACCGCCGCGTGCAATCCGGCCGTGCTGAACGGGCTGACCTCGCGCAACACGATCGGCTTCAAGAACACCTCGGCCGCGCTGTTCGGCAAGCTGACGTGGCAGGCCGCCGACCGGCTGGAGATCGCGCCGGGCCTGCGCGTCAATTACGACAAGAAGGAGGGCGATTATGTCGCCACCGTCACCAATGGCAGCGGCAGCCCGGTACTGACCAACGACCAGCGCGGCGTGTTGGCGCCGCAGAGCTATCAGCCCGAATTCGACAATTGGAACATCTCGGGCGACATCACCGTGTCGTACGATTTCACTCCCGACATTCATTATTATGCGACCTATGCGCACAGCTATAAGTCGGGCGGGATCAACCTGTCGGGCCTGCCGCTGGATGCCGCCAACAACCCGATCCTCGCGGTCCAGACGATCGATCCCGAAACGGTCAATCACTTCGAACTGGGGCTGAAGACCCAATTCTGGGATCGCCGGGCCACGGTGAACCTTGCCGCCTTCTGGACCGAGATCGACGATTACCAGGCGACGGTGAACAACCAGCAGGTCGGTGTGCTGCGCGGCTATCTTGCCAATGCGGGCAAGGTGCGCACGCGCGGGATCGAGGTGGACAGCGCGTTCCGGCCGGTGAGCGGCCTGAACCTCTACATCAACGGCGCCTATACCGACGCCAAATATGTCCGCTTCGTCGATGCGCCGTGCCCGCCCGAATTGTCCGGCGGCCCCGCCGCGGCGCCGGGGCAGCGGCCAGGCCCCGCCGGCGTGCCCGGTGCGATCAGCCCGCCGTCGTGCGACATTTCGGGCCAGGTGCTGCCGGGGGTGTCCAAATGGGCGTTCAGCTATGGCGCGGAATACGGCATCCCGACGTCGATCGCCGGCCGCGAGGGGCAGGTCTATATCGGCTATGACGGCAGCTATCGCTCCCGCTTCTCGTCCAATCCCTCGCCATCCGCTTATACCTGGGTTGATGGCTATGCGCTGTCCAACTTCCGCCTCGGGTTCAAGACGGACGACGGGCTGAACCTGTTCGCCTGGCTGCGTAATGCCTTTGACGAAGATTATTACGAGCTGCTCGCCACCCAGTCGGGCTCGACCGGGCTGATCGTCGGCCAGCCGGGCGACCCGCGCACCTGGGGCTTCACGCTGTCGGCCGCCTTCTGAGCGGGCTCAATCCCGCAGGCGCTCGCCCAGGAACGCGATCAACGCTTCGACCCGGGCGGGGCGCAACGGGCTGGGCGGGGTGAGGAGGTGGAGGCCGACCGGGGCGGGGCGCCAGTCGGGCAGGATTTCCATCACCTGCCCGGTCTCCATCGTGTCGCCCAGGATGAAGGCGGGCAGGCGTGCGATGCCGAGCCCGGCGACCAGCGCAGGGATCAGCGCCTCGCCGCTGTTCGCGGCCAGCGGCCCTTGCGCCTTCACCGATACCTCGGCGCCGCCAGGACCGCGGAAGCGCCAGGGGCCGGACAAATTGGTGTAGCCGAGCAGTTCATGCTCCCCCAATTGGCCCGGATGGGTCGGAGTGCCCCGCCGCTGGAGATAGGCGGGCGCTGCGACCAGATAGGATTGGATCGAGCACAGCCGCCGCGCCCGCAGCGAGCTGTCGGGCAGTTCGGCAATGCGCAATGCCACGTCAAACCCTTCCGCGACGATATCGACCCGCGCGTCGGAGAGGTGCAGCTCCACCTCGATCCCCGGGTGTGCGCTCAGGAAATCGGCCAGCAGGGGGGCGACATTGCTGACGCCGAAGGTCATCGGCGCGGCCAGACGGACCCGGCCTACCGGTGTGCGCGCCGCGTCACGTGCCGCCTCTTCCGCCGCATGTGCCGATGCCAGGATCATCGCGGCACGTTCGGCGAGCGGGCGGCCCGCCTCGGTCAGCGCCAAGCGGCGCGAGGTGCGGTGGAACAACGACTGGCCCAGATCACTTTCCAGCCGCGCGATCGCCTTCGACACCGTGGCCTTGCTGAGCCCCAGGGTCTCGGCTGCTCCGGTGAAGGACCGGTGTTCGGCCACGGTGGCGAAAATCGCCCAGGCTTCGAGGTCGGGTAAGCGCATCTGTGGCGTCTCCAAAGAACGTCACCCCGCATAGCCTCAACCTCATGACGGAAACAATACGTTTCAATCGTTTCTGTTTTCGCGATGCAGGGTTGATCCTATCTCCGCAGCAACACTTCGGAGGTTCTCATGACCGACATCCGCACCCGCATCGAACGCCGGCCCTTTGCATCGCTTGGCCATGCCGACCACGGCTGGCTGGACGCCCGGCATCACTTCAGCTTCGCCAACTACTACGATCCCGCGCGCATGGGGTGGGGCGCGATCCGGGTGTGGAACGATGACACGATCGCGCCGCAGACCGGCTTCCCGCCGCATCCGCACCGCGACATGGAGATCATCACCTACGTCCGCAGCGGTGCGATCACGCATCAGGATTCGATGGGCAATGCCGGCCGCACCGGCGCCGGCGACGTCCAGGTAATGAGCGCGGGCTCCGGCGTGCGCCACGCGGAATATAATCTGGAGAATGAGCCGACCACGCTGTTCCAGATCTGGATCGAGCCGCGCTCGACCGGCGGCAGCCCCAGCTGGGGCGCGAAGCCCTTTCCAAAGGGCGACCGCTCCGGCCGATTCGTCACGCTCGCCAGCGGCTTTGCCGAGGATGCCGACGCGCTGCCGATCCGTGCCGACGCCCGCGTCATGGGCGCGACGCTGAACGCCGGCGAGCAGGTGACCTATACGGTGGGTGAGGGGCGCCACGCCTATCTGGTGGCGGCGCGCGGCGCGATCACCATCGACGGTGAGCCGTTCGACGCGCGTGACGGCGCGGCGCTCGGCGGCGGCACGTACGAGATCGTCGCCCGCGAGGATGCCGAACTGGTGCTGGTCGACGCCGAATAGGCGGGTCAACCGGCCGCAATAGGTCGTTCTACACCCAATCGGGCCGCTGGCCCGGCAAATCAAACGCCTTTCCGGCGCGGAAAGGGAGCAAGGAGCAATCACGATGACCAAGGTTCTGGTGCTATATTATTCGTCCTACGGCCACCTGGCGAAGATGGCGGACGCCGTGGCCGAGGGCGCGCGCGAGGCGGGCGTCACGGTCGACGTGCGCCGCGTGCCGGAGACTGCCCCCAGGGAGGTGGCGGAGGCCGCAGGCTTCCAGGTCGATACCTCGCATCCCGAGATCGAGGGCGTGAACGCGCTCGCCGATTATGACGCGATCATCATTGGCGCGCCGACCCGCTTTGGCCGCATGCCGAGCCAGATGGCCGCGTTCCTCGACCAGGCCGGCGGCCTGTGGGCGAGGGGCGCGCTGAACGGCAAGGTTGGCGGCGCCTTCACCTCCACGGCAACCCAGCATGGCGGCCAGGAAGTCACCCTGTTCTCGATCATCACCAACCTGCTGCACTTCGGCATGACGGTGGTCGGTCTCGACTATGGCTATCAGGCGCAGATGAACATGGAGGCGATTCACGGTGGTTCGCCCTATGGCGCGACGACGCTGGCCGCCGGTGACGGCAGCCGCCAGCCGAGCGACATCGACCTGGGCGGCGCGCGCTACCAGGGCAAGCGCATTGCCGAGGTTGCGGCCAAGCTGAAGGCCTGATCACGAGCTTCCCTCCTGCACGATCCTTGGCGTGCGGGGGGAAGACATCAGTCGCGGCGTCGCTCCTTGCGGCGCCGCTTTTTCTTGCCCTTCTCGTCAGCGGGCGCCTGCTCGATCGTCCGCACCACCACCGGGGGTACGACGCGCGGCAACACCGGGTCGATCGCCGGATTGGCGGGAAAGGCCGCGCGCGCCTTGGCGAACAGGAAGCGCGCGCGCGCAGCGCCAGGCTCTGCGCTCGACGTGCCCACCCAGCGCCAATGCCACGGCTCCCATTTCACGCCCTGCTTGTTGCTGGTGGGGAAGGACAGTTCGAAGCCGAAGCGGGGGGCATTGGCGGCGAGCCAGCGAAACGCGGGCTTGGCCGCCATGCACGCCTCGGCATCGGGGCAGCCGTCGGCCGGGCGCACGGTGAAATCCACGGCATAGCCGGTGCCATGTTCGCTGTGTCCGGGCGGCGCGGCGGAGATGGCGCGATCGACGCCAGTGGCGCTTTCGCGCGTCCGGCAGAAGGTCCATTGCTGGTGAACGAGCGAGCGATGGCAGGAGAAGGCGTAGAGCCGGCCCTGCACCGCCGGGTCGCCGGCCGCAGCGGTCAGCAGGCGCTGCAGCGCGGCGGCGGCTTCGGGCCGCAACCGGCATGCGCCGATCGCCATCGACGGCGGTACCGCCATCAGTGCGTCGGGAGCAGCATCGCCATAGGGAAAGTGGCCGAGCGCGCGGCCGTCCGGGCTTTTGGTGATACTGACGCCATTGCACAATTGCGCCTGCGCCGGCCCACCGGCGACAAGTGCGATCGCGGCGAGAGAAAGAGGAAGGTGTGGTTGCATCCGTGTCTCTCTCTGGCCTCCGCGCGGTCGCGATGGCAAGGGCAGTCTCATGCTGAATGAACGGGTATTGTTCCTCGATGGCGAGGCGTTGATCATCGACAAACCGGCGGGGCTGCCGGTCGATCCCCCGCGCGCCGGGGGCATCAGCCTGGAAAACCATCTGGCGAACCTCACCTTCGGCTTTCGCCGCTGGCCCCGCGCGGTGCACCGGCTGGATCGCGACACCAGCGGCTGCCTGCTCCTGTCGCGCAATCCGAAGGCGCACGCGCGATTGCAGCAGGCGTTCGAGGCGGGGACGGTGCGCAAGCGCTACGTCGCCATCCTCGACGGCGTGCCGCAGGGCGCGGAGGGGGAAATTGACTTGCCGCTGGTCAAGATTTCGTCGGCCGAGCGCGGCTGGCGCATGACGGGCGATCCGGCCGGCAAGGCAGCGCGCACGCGCTGGCGCCTGCTGGGTGAGAAAGACGGCAAGGCGCTGGTCGAGCTTCATCCCGCGACCGGGCGCACCCATCAGATCCGCGTGCACGCGCTGGAGGGGCTCGGCGTGCCGGTGCTGGGTGACCCGGTGTACGGCACGGCGCATCCCGCGGGCATGATGCTCCACGCCGCGGAACTGGTCGTGCCGCGCCCCGGCAAGCCGGATGCGGCGGCGCAGGCGCCATGGCCGGCGCGCTTTGCCGAGATCGGCTTCGATGGTTGATGTGCCGGAGGAGGCGTTGGAGGAGCGCTTCCTCGCCGCCACCGGGCCGGGCGGGCAGAACGTCAACAAGGTCGCGACGGCGTGCCAGCTGCGCGTCGACGTCTATCGGCTGGGGCTGCATCCCGAGACGTTTCGCCGGCTGAAGCTGCTGGCGGGATCGCGGCTGACCGCCGCCGGAACGCTCGTTCTCACCGCGCGGCGCTACCGCACGCAGGAGGCCAACCGCGCCGACGCGCGCGCCCGCCTCGCCGAATTGCTGGAAAAGGCCGAGGAACGCGAGGCGCGGCGCGTGAAGACAAAGCCGTCGCGCGCCGCCAAGGCGCGCCGCGTCGATGCCAAGAAGGGGCGCAGCGCGGTGAAGGCCGGCCGCGGCAAGGTGCGTGACTATTGAACAAGTTCGTTGGTGTATTATGTTGCCGAAACACCAGCGGACAGGACGGTATGGCGAAGAAGGACAAGAAGGGCTTTCGGATCCCCAAGGAAATCGGCGGGATCAAGGTGCCCAAGGAAGCACGTCGTGCCGGTGAAGCATTGATCGAGAAGGCGAGCACCCCGGCCGGTCGCCAGGCGATCGCCTCCGGCCTTGCCATGGCAGCGACCGCCGCTGCGGCCGTCGCGGCACGGCAGGCGCGCGAGCATGGCTGCAAGAATGATCAGCGCGCCGCCGCCAGGGACCAGGCGACCGGCGCGGACAATGCGCCCGGGGCGGACGCTGGCGCTGCCGGCGCTCCCGGTACCGCAGGCACCACGGTTGATCCCAGCCGCGTGGTCGACGCGCTGAGCGATGCGGCCGGCGTTTTCATGTCGAGCCTGTTCGCCAAGCAGCGCTAAGAAAAAAGGCACCATGCTGCTCGCATGGTGCCCTCTTTCCGTCTCAATCCAGCGGTCAGTCGTCCTCAGACGATGTTGCTGCGCTTCCCGCTCGCTCGTTCCGCGTCGCCATGGCCCTGCGTCGTCACGTCGCGGATCGGCTGGACGTCGGGGAAGGGCATGATGAGCCGCCCGTCGGGCGCAGCGGTATAGGTGGTCTGCGTCGGATAGGGGATCGATGCCCCCTCCTGATCCAGCCGTCGGTACAGCGCCATGCCGACATTATGCCGCCCGTCATATGCCTCCTGATAGTCGGCTGACGGCGATTCAAACTCCAGCTCATAGTCGAGCGAGGATGCGCCGAACGAGACGAAACCGGCGCGCACGAACGCCAGGCCCTGTTCCTCGACCACTTCCTTGAAGATCTCCGGCAGACGCTGGAGCACGTCGCGGTCGGTCTCATAGGCGACACCGATTGCCAGCTTCGTGCGGCGGCGCTCCCGCTGCGAATTGTTGATGATCTCCTTGTCGAGCAGGTTGCGGTTGGAGATGATCCGCTGCTCGCCATTGACGCCGCGTATGCGGGTCGACTTCAGCCCGATCTCCTCGACCGTGCCCGAGCTTGAATCGTAGGTGATGGAATCGCCGCGGCGGAACGGGCGGTCGAAGATGATCGCCAGCGCCGCGAACAGATCGGCGAAGATGCCCTGCGCCGCCAGACCGATGGCGATGCCGCCGACGCCAAGGCCAGCGACGAGACCCGTCACGTTGACGCCAAGGTTGTCGAGGACGACCACCAGCGCGATCGCAAAGACCACGATGGTCACGAGGAGGCGGATCAGCCCCATCGCGTTCATCAGCGCCTCGCCGGAGTAATTCTCCGCGCGCGTACGGTGCTCGATGGCGCCCAGGATCAGCTCGCGGGCCCAGATCGCTGCCTGGAAAACGGCCGCCACGGTGAAGAGGAAGTGGATCGTCCGGGCGACGATCTCGGGCGGGTCCGCATAGCCGACGACGAGGCGGGCGGCGACCATGACGATGAAGAAGGTGCTCGTGCGCGCGATCACCCGGCCAATGATCGCGGACCAGCCGGCGCCCGACGTCGATCGTCGGGCGAGGCGTGGCCCCAGGTTGCGCAGCCACAGCAGGGCAAGAACGATGCCGGCGCCAATGGCGGCGGCAATCGTGATCTGCAGCCAATGATCCTTGATCCAGTCGATACTGGTGAAGGAAAAGGTGGAGATCTGCCGCTCGACCTCTTCCGAGGAAATCTTCGGTAACGACGCCTCGGTTTTCTTTGCTGTCATTATGACCTTCTGGTTCAATCAGGCTGCTTGCTGCGCGCTGCCGTTCTCACCCGTTTCAAGGAAGGCGATCAAGCCGCGTTCGGCGCGGCTGAGCCAGCGGGTCGAGCGCGGCAGGTGCAGCGCGGCGCGGAACGCCTCCTGGCCATCCTTGATCAGCGCGATCAGCGCCGGATGGACATAGGATTTGCGCGCGATCGCCGGCGTGTTGCCCAGCTTCTCCGTGACGGGGGCGAGAAGCGTCTTGAGGCTGATGTCCTTATCCGCCTGCGCCAGCGTCTCGAACGCGATGACGCTCGCGCCCCAGGTGCGGAAATGCTTGGCGGTGAAATCCCCCTTCATCGCTTCCTTGATATAGGCGTTGACGTCGCAGGAGGTGACCGGACGGGGCTCGCCGTCCGCATCGACATATTGGAACAGCTTCTGCCCGGGCAGGTCCTGGCACTTCTTGACGAAGCGGGCGAGGCTGCCGTCGGTGATCGTCAGCGTGCGCATCTTTCCCGACTTGGCGCGATATTGCAGGCGCAGCGTGCTGCCCTTGATCCGGGCATGACGATCACGCAGCGTCGTCACGCCGAAGCTCTTGTTGCTCTTCGCATAGGTCTCGTTCCCGATCCGCAGGTGCGCGGTGTCGAGCAGCTTGACGATCGCGGCGATCGTCTTCTCCTTGCTGTGCCGGCGGCTCTTCAGGTCCTGCTCGACCCGCTCGCGCAGTCGCGGAAGGCCGCGCCCGAATGCCGCGCACAGATTATATTTCTCATCCTCACGCGCGGCGCGGAATTCGGGATGGTAGCGATATTGCTTGCGGCCCTTCTCGTCCCATCCGACGGCCTGGATATGGCCCATCGGGTCGGGGCAGAACCACGCGTCGCGATAGGCGGGGGGCAGGCCGATGCTGTTCAGCCGGTCGATCTCCTCGCGATCGGTGATGCGGGCACCATCGGGATCGAAATATCCCCAGCCATGCCGCATCTTGCGCCGGGTGATCCCGGGTTCCTCATCGTCGTGATAAACGATTGTCGTCGATGCCACTGGAAAGACCTCCGCGTGGCACAGGAAATGCGCGGGCTATCGCACGGTTCCGGAACGGCGGTCCCGCCGGCGGGTTGTGAAGGGCAACCCCCCGAGACAGGAGCTACCCCCTATGGCCGATCTTTCGCGTGCCCGCGTCCTTATCCTGGCAACCGATGGCTTTGAGGATTCCGAGCTGTTCGAACCGCGTCAGGCGCTGCTGGATGCCGGCGCACAGGTGACGCTGGCCTCGATCAAGACCGATCCGATCCAGGGTGTGAAGGGTGACAAGGATCCCACGCGCACCATCACGCCGGATCTGACGCTGGATCAGGTCGATACGGAGGAATTCGACGCGCTGCTGCTGCCCGGCGGCGTGGGCAATCCCGACACGATGCGGATGAACGATCGTGCCGTGTCGATCGTTGGCGAATTCATGGACGACAACAAGATCGTTGCCGCCATCTGTCACGCGCCCTGGCTGCTGGTCGAGGCCGACGTGGTCGAGGGGCGCCGCGTGACCAGCTGGCCATCGGTGCGCACCGACCTGGAGAATGCCGGCGGCGATGTCGTCGACGAGGAAGTCGTGATCGACGAGAACCTGATCACCAGCCGCAAGCCGGATGATATCCCGGCCTTCAACCGCGCGCTCCTGTCCGCGCTGGAGGAGGAACTTGCCGGCTGAGCTTCATGCCTTGCCCCGCCTCCGGGGCGGGCGCAGGGTAATCTCATGACGCAGCTGCTCGATGATCGTACCGCCGCCGCGCGGCCGTTTCGCCTGATCGTCGCTGATGGGGCGCAATCAGCGGCCACGCGCCCGGTGCCGGAAGAACGGCCGATCGCGATCGAATGCAACGGCATCGGCTATGCCGTGCTGATGGCGACACCGGACGCGCTCGAGGATCTGGCCGTCGGCTTCGCCCTCACCGAGCGGTTGATCGACACGCCGGAGGATGTCCGCGCGATCGACGTTCACGAGGCCGGGGGCGGCGTCGTCGTGCGGCTGACGCTCGCCCGGCGCGTCGCGCAGCGGGTCAATGATCGCGTGCGCCATCGCGCGTCGGACGCCTCCTGCGGCCTGTGCGGCATCGCGACGATGGAACAGGCGATGCGGCCGCTGCCCCCGGCCGCGCGCTGGGCGGGGGAGGATGCGGCGATCTTCCGCGCTTATCATGCCATCGCCGCGCACCAGCCGCTGAATGCCGCTACCGGCGGGGTGCATGCGGCGGCGTGGTGCAGCGCCGACGGCACGATCCTGATGGTTCGCGAGGATGTCGGCCGGCACAATGCCTTCGACAAGCTGATCGGCGCCGGTGCCCGGGCGGGCCTCACCTGGAACGGCGGCTTCGCGCTGCTGACGTCGCGCTGTTCCTACGAACTGGTGGAGAAGGCTGTTCTCGCCCGCTGCCCCCTGCTGGCGACCATTTCCGCACCGACGCGCCTCGCGCTGGATCGTGCGGCGCAGGCGGGCCTCGCGTTGCGGGTGCTGGTGCGCGGGGATTCGCTGCTCGCCGGCTGAGATCGCGGGGGGTCAGCGCGCGCGCCGCGTCGGCGCATGGAAGTCGGCCGGCTTGTGCGCGATCCACTTCAGGAACCGCGCGATCGCTGGAAGGCTTTTCAGTGCGGCAAGATCACCCAGCCGCGCCAAGGTCGCATTGTCCGCCGCGGCGTGAATGGCGCGGTGGCAGATCGGGTGCAGCGGCGCGGTCTGCGTGCCACCCTCGCTCCGCGGCACGACATGATGCCATTCGGTCCGCACGCCCAGTGGTCGATCACATAGCGCGCATCGCTTGGGCGCGCTGGCGGCCACCCGCCGCTCGGCCTCCCGCAGCCCCATCATCCGCTTCACGCGTCCCATCGCGGCCAAGATAGGCATCGCCCGCGTCACTTGCAGCCGCCGCCGCAATCGGCATAACACACTTAAGTCAGCCGGCTTACGATCGGCGACGCTTAGGAGACGAGGATGGCCGTACCACATCCGTTGTTCGACCTGTCGGGCAAGGTTGCGTTGATTACCGGTGGCTCGCGCGGGCTGGGGCGCCAGATGGCGCTCGCCTTCGCGGATGCCGGCGCAGACATTATCGTGTCGAGCCGCAAGGCAGACGCCTGCGAGGCGGTGGTTGCCGAGGTGGAGGCGAAGGGCCGGCGCGCCGTCGCGATCCCGGCGCATGCGGCGAAGTGGGACGAGATGGACCGGCTTGCGGACGAGGCATGGGCTGCGTTCGGCAGGCTCGACATCCTGGTCGCCAACGCCGGCATGGGGCCGCTGGTCCCCAGCCATGAGGTGTCGGAGGCGCTGTTCGACAGCGTCGTCGGCCTGAACTTCAAGGGCCCGTTCCGGCTGATGGCCAACATCGCCCATCGCATGGCGGAGGGGAAGGGCGGGGCGATCCTCGCGACCTCGTCGATCGCCTCGTTGCGCCCCACCCCGCGCGTTGTGCCTTATGCCGGGGCGAAGGCGGCGCTGAACGCGATGGTGGTCAGCATGGCGCATGAATATGGGCCAAAGGTGCGGATCAACGGCATCGCCGCCGGGCCGTTCCTGACCGACATTTCCAAGGCCTGGACCGAGGAGGCGCGCGAAACCGCCGACAACGCCGCTGGCCGCCCCGGACGTCCCGAGGAGATCGTGACCAGCGCGCTCTACCTCGCGAGCCCAGCGTCAAGCTTCGTCACCGGCAGCGTCATTCGCTGCGACGGGGGCTGCTGATGAGCGCCGATCTAGAGGCAGGCGCCGTCGACGCTGCGTGGCTGACCAAGCGGCTGCGCGGGGCAGGCGTGTTGCAGGAGGCCAGCGTCTCCGACGTCACCGCGACCCCCGTCGGCGTCGGCATGCTCGGCGATTCGATCCGCTTCGAAGTGCGCTATGACCGCGACGAGGGGGCGCCCGGATCGTTCGTCGGCAAGTTTGCCAGCGCTGATCCCACCAGCCGGCAGACCGGCGCGGGCTTCGGCCTCTATGAGCGGGAAGTCGGCTTCTACCGGCATATCGCGAATTCGGTGGCGATCCGCTCGCCCGGCTGCATCACGGCCGAGCATGACCCGGCCGACGGCACCTTCGCCTTGTTGCTGGAGGACCTGACGCCTTCACGGCCCGGCAACCAGCTGACCGGCTGCGACATCGCCGATGCCGAACGCGCGATGGAGCAGGCGGCGGCGCTGCACGGGCCACGCTGGAATGACGTGACGCTGCGCGACCATGCCTTCCTCAACGTCAGCGGCGCGCGCGATTTCGTGATCAGCGTTTTTCCCGACTGCCTTGCCGAGTTCCACCGCCGCTATGACGGCATCCTGGAGCCGGAATATATGGCGGTGTGCGATCGCTATGGCGCGTTGATCGCCAGCGCGAAGACGCCGGAGCCGGGCAACTTCACGCTGACCCATGGCGACTTCCGGCTCGACAACATGCTGTTCGACGCCCGCGATGGCGAGGTGCCGCTGGCCGTGCTCGACTGGCAATCGCCGGCGATCGGGCTCGGCGCCGTCGACGTCGCCTATTTCATGGGCCTCGCCATCTCGATCGAGGATCGCCGCCGGCATGAGCGGCACCTGCTGGAATATTACCTCGATCATCTTCGCAGCTATGGCGTGCAAGATTATGATTACGATGACCTTTATCGTGACTATCGCCTGACGCTGTTGTCCGGCGTGTCGACCGCGGTTTTCGCCTCGGCATCGACCAAGCGTACCGAGCGCGGCGACGCGATGTTCCTGGCCATGGCGCGGGGCGGGTGTGCGCAGGCGATCGACTGCGATGCTCTCGCGCTGATGGCATAATGCGGCGTACCGCGAAGGGCGTCGCATCATGGCAGGGCTGATCGAGGCAACCGCGCTACGGGCGGCGGGCGATGGCTATGTCGCCACGCTTGATCGCGACTGGGAAATCTGGGGGCCGGCCGGCGGCTATCTTGCGGCCATCGCGTTGCGCGCCGTGCGGGAACGGGCGCTGGACGGCCACCGGCCCGTGACTCTGACCGGCCAGTTCGTGCGCGTGGCCCAGCCGGGCGAGCTCCAGATCTCGATCACGCCGCTCAAGGAAGGCGCGTCGGCACTCTACGCGATCACATTGTCACAGGACGGGCAGCCGATCTTCCTGTCTCAGGTCTGGACCACCCGGCGTGCCGAACCGTCCGCTCCGATCCAGCCCGTGATGCCGGACGTTCCCCGCCCGGCGGTGCTGCGCAACCAGGAGGAGCTGAGCGCCGAGCGAGGTATCCAGCCCGGCAAGTTCTGGAAGAACCTGGAGGGCCGCCCGGTCGAGTTCCGCCTCCACGATGATCCGCCCGCGCAGCATCCCAACCAGCGCCGCTGGATGCGGTTTACGCAGTGGGACGAGGGGCAGGCCGATGACCTGTTCTTCGATGCGATGCGGACCGCGCTGTTGATCGACCTCGGCATCTGGCCGGGGCATTGGCATCGGCTGGAGGGAGCGGCCGGCTATCTTGCCCCATCGCTGGACCTGACCGTCTATTTCCACGGCAGCGAGCCGGCGGGCGCGTGGTTGTTGAGCGATGCCGACAGCGACGTGTCCGGCGACGGGCTGATCAGCGGGCGGGTGCGCATCTGGAGCGAGGCGGGCAGGGCGCTCGCGACGGGCAGCGGCCACTGCCTCGTCACCACGCCCCGGAGCCGCTGAGCGGCCCCGCGCCCGCCGGTCATGCCCGCCATCACTCGTCCGCGCGCGGCAGCCAGTCCATCAGGATCGCATTGACCTTTTCCGGGGCTTCCTGCTGCACCCAATGCGATACGCCGGGCAGGCGACGGATGGTTAGGTCAGCGACGTAGCGGTCGGTGCCGTCGAGCGTTTCCAGGCCGAGCGCCTTGTCCTGCTCCCCCCAGACGATCAGCGTCGGCACATCGACCTTGCCGTCGCCGATCCGCATGCTCGCGCGATGGCGGGCAGCGGCGCGGTACCAGTTGATCATGGCCGTCAGCGCGCCGGGGCGCTGGGCGGCCTCGGCATAGACGTCGAGGACCTGGGCGGGGAACCGGCTCTTGTCGATCGCCATGCCGCGGAATGACTCGCGCACGCCGCGCGCATTGCGGGCACCCATCATCCGTTCGGGCAGGAACGGCAGCTGGAAGAACGCCATGTACCAGCTGCGCCGGCGCTGGGCCCCATGCTTCAGCGCCTCGGCAAAGCAGGCGGGGTGGGGCAGGTTCATCACGATCAGCCGCTCGATCGGCCGTTTCTTCCAGATCGCGAACAGCCAGGCGATCGCCCCGCCCCAGTCATGCGCGACCAGCGTCAGCTTCCTGGCGCCGCTGGCGTCGAACAAGGCGGCGGCATCCTCGACGATCTTGTCGGCCGTGTAGGATGCGACCCCCTTGGGCCGGTACGACGCGCCATAACCACGCTGGTTGGGCGCCCACACGCGATATCCCATCCCGGCCAGCAACGGCATCTGGAAACGCCAGGAATAATTGAGTTCGGGAAATCCGTGGAGGCACAGGATGAGGTGATCGCCCTGGCCAGCCTCCGCCACTTCAAAGGTCTGGCCATTGGCGACGATCTCGCGAATGGTGATGCCGCTTTCGGGGGCGGGGGACCAGCTGGGCGTCATGCGGTTTCTCCTGCGGCGGCTGATGCGGTTGCGGCAAAGCGTAGAAGGTTGGGCTGGCCGGTCCAGGCGGTCTGGCCGCCATCGGCGACGACAATCGCACCCGTGACATAGGAGGCCGCGTCCGAGGCGAGGAAGGCGATCACGTCCGCCATCTCCTCGGGCGTGCCCGCGCGGCCCATCGGGATGGTGTCATGCCATGCCGCCTCCAGGCCCGGCATCGCCTTCGCACCGGCAGTGAGCGGGGTGGCGATCAGGCCCGGGCACAGCGCGTTGACGCGAATGCCCTCGCGCGCATGGTCGATCGCCAGGCTGCGGGTGTAGTTGATCACCCCCGCCTTCGCCGCATTATAGGCGGTGAAGCCATAGTCGCCGGCCATGCCGGAAATGGAGGCGGTGTTGACGATCGCCGCCTTCCCCCCGGTCATGTGCGGGATTGCGGCACGGCAGGCGTAGAAGACCGCGTTGAGGTCGATCGCGATCACCCGTTCCCAGTTGTCCGGCGCCAGATCGGGCGTCCGCCCGAAACAGCCGATGCCGGCATTGTTGACCAGGATGTCGATCCGCCCGTGGCGATCCACCGCGGCCTCGACGAACGCCTCCACCGACGCGCGGTCCGCCACGTCCGCGGTAATCGCGGTCCCGCCAATCTCGTCCGCGACAGCGCGCGCCGGCGCCTCGGCCAGATCGACCACCACGACCTTCGCCCCTTCGCGCGCCATCAACCGCGCCGTTGCTGCGCCGATGCCGGAGCCGCCGCCCGTGATCACGGTGACCCTGTCCTGAAACCGCATCATCCTCTCCCCTGCATCCTCTTCCGCCGGCGCCTGTTGATTCGGCCTCCGCTTCAGGCCATCATAACTTTCGTTATGGCTGCCGGGAAAGAGCAGCCGGGGAGAGGGAAATGACGACTAGCAAGCGCGCCTGCATCATCGGTGCCGGCTGCTCGGGGTTCACGACGGCGAAGCGGTTGCAGGATGAAGGGATCTCGTTCGACTGTTTCGAGATGTCGGACGATATCGGCGGCAACTGGTATTATCGTAATCCCAACGGCCGGTCGGCCTGCTACCAGTCGCTGCACATCGACACATCGAAATGGCGGCTCGCGTTTGAGGATTATGCGGTCCCGGCCGACTGGCCCGATTTCCCCAGCCACGCGCAGCTTTGCCAGTATTTCCGCGACTATGTCGATCATTTTGACCTGCGTCGGCAGATCACGTTCAATACCGAGGTGACACGCGCGTCGCGGCGCCCCCGCGGCGGCTGGGACGTCACCCTGTCCACCGGCGAGACGCGAAGCTACGATGTGCTGTTCGTCTGCAACGGCCATCACTGGGACCCCAACGTGCCGGAATATCCCGGCACGTTCGATCGGCCGCACTTCCACGTTCACAGCTATCGCGATCCCTATGATCCGGTCGACCTGCGCGGCAAGAACGTCGTCGTCGTGGGCATGGGCAATTCGGCCATGGATGTGGCGAGCGAATTGTCGCAGCGGCACCTGGCGAAGAATCTGTGGGTGTCGGCCCGCCGCGGCGTGTGGGTGCTGCCCAAGATGGCGGGCGGCAAGCCGATGGACAAATCCGCCATGCCGACCTGGATGCCGCGTAAGCTCGGCAAGGCGCTGGCCCGCCGCGCGATCAAGAAGCTGGTCGGGCGAATGGAGGATTATGGCCTGCCCAAGCCCGACCACGAGCCGCTCGACGCGCACCCCAGCGTCTCGGGCGAGTTCCTGACCCGGGCAAGCTGTGGCGACATCAAGTTCAAGCCCAATATCAAGGCGCTGGAGGGCACACGTGTCCGCTTCGATGATGACAGCGTCGAGGATGTGGACGCGATCATCTACGCCACCGGCTACCGCATCAGCTTCCCGTTCTTCGACGATCCGGCGCTGCTCCCCGACGCGCAGAACCGGTTCCCGCTGTTCAAGCGCATGGTGATCCCCGGCATCGACGACCTGTTCTTCATGGGTCTTGCCCAGCCGCTGCCGACGCTGGTCAATTTCGCCGAGCAGCAGTCGAAGCTGGCGGGCGCCTTCCTCGCCGGCCGCTACGCCTTGCCCAGCGTCGAGGACATGCGCCGCATTACTGCCGAGGATGAGGCGGTGGAGCTGGGCGATTACTATCAGTCCACGCGCCACACGATCCAGGTCGATTTCGCGCGCTACGTCGCCGATCTCCACAAGGAGATCGCCAAGGGCGAGCGGCGCGCCAAGGCCCGCACGGGCAGGATTGCGGCATGACCGACACGTTGGTGCGTGCGGCCGCGCCGGTCGCGCTCGACGCAGGCGAGCGGGCGGCGCTGGTCGATACGGTGCGGCGCCTGCTGGCGGAGCGGTGCACCGAGCAGGACGTGCGCCGGATCATGGACAGTGAGAGCGGGCACGATCCGGCGCTGTGGCGCGCCCTGTGCGATCTGGGCCTGCCGGGCTTGCTGGTCCCCGCAGAGGCGGGCGGCACCGGGCTTGGCCCGATCGAGCTTGAACTGGTGATGGAAGAGGTCGGCGCCGCGCTGTTGCCCGCCCCGATCATCTCGTCCGCGATTGCCGCCACTTTGTGTCCCGACTGGCCGGGGCTGGCCAATGGATCGTGCATTGCGGCGGTCGCCTTTGCCGGGCGGCACGACTGGGCCGGGCATAGCACGGTCGCCTGGAATGGGGAGCGGCTGACCGGCGTCGCCCGCTTCGTGCCGGACGCCGCCATCGCCGACACGGTGTTCGTCGTCTGCGATGACCAGATAGTCGCGGTCGCGCGCGATGCCATGACCGTCACGCCGCTGCCGGTGTTCGACGGCACCCGCCGCGTGGCCGACGTGACGTTCCACGGCTCGGCGCAGCCGGTCTCGGATGGCGGGCGGATCGCCGCGGCGAAGGACATTGCGCTGGTGGCGCTCGCCGGTGAGCAGGCGGGCGGGGCACGCCGCATGCTCGAGATGACGGTCGCCTACGCGACGGAGCGGCATCAGTTCGGCCGCGCGATCGGCAGCTTCCAGGCGATCAAGCATATGGCCGCCGACCTGCTGCTCGAAAGCGAGTCCGCCACCTCCGCCGCCCGCGACGCCGCGCGCCAGCTGGCCGAGCGGACGGAGACGAAGGACGCCGCCATCGCGCTCGCGGCCTTCGCCTGCGCCGACGCCTTCGTCCGCGTGGCGAAGGACGGCATCCAGATGCACGGCGGCATCGCCTTCACCTGGGAGCATCCGGCGCATCTCTATCTCCGGCGCGCGCGATCGGCGGCGCAGCTCTACGGCGACAGCCAGGTCTGGCGCGAACGCTACCTTCAGGCGCTGGAGGCGCAATCATGAGCGACGACGTGACGAACGACGATCTGCGCGCCGAGGTGGAGGCGTGGCTCGCCGCGAACTGGACCGGGCTTCCCGCGCACCACGAAAGTTTCGGCCGCGATCCGCGCAGCGAATGGCTGGCCAAGGTGCGCGACGCCGGCTGGGCCGTGCCGCGCTGGGCGCCCGAATGGGGCGGGCGAGGGCTGTCGAACGAACAGGCCTGCATTGTCGAGCGCGCCTTTGCCGCGGCCGGCGCACCGGGCGCGGGGCAGGACCGGTCGAACCTGTGGGCCAACACCGCGCTCGCCCACGCGACCGACAGCTTCAAGCGCAAGATCGTGCCGCAACTGCTCGCCGGGGAGGTCGGCATGTGCCTCCTCTATTCGGAGCCGGGCGCAGGCTCCGATCTGGCCGCCGTCCGCACGCGCGCGGAAAAGGTCGAGGGCGGCTGGCGGGTCACCGGGCAGAAGGTGTGGACCTCGGGCGCCGCGGTTGCCGATTACGGCATGCTGATCGCCCGCACCGACTGGGACGTGCCCAAGCATCGCGGGATCAGCTTCTTCTTCCTGCCGATGCGGCAGGAGGGCGTCGAGGTGCGCCCGCTGCGGCAGATCACCGACGAGGCGCATTTCAACGAGGTGTTCATCACCGACGCCTTCGTGCCGGAGGAGAACCTTCTGGGGCCGCTGAACGGCGGCTGGGGCGTGCTGCAGACGGCGCTCGCCTATGAACGGTCGGTCATGGGCGATGCGGCGCGCGGTCCGCGATCCGGCGCTGGAGGGCCGAAGGGCGATTATGCGCTGCTCGGCCTCGCGCGGGAGGCCGGGCGGCTGGCCGATCCCGTGGTGCGGCAGGACGTGGCGCAGGTCATCGCCTGGCGCGCGCTCAACAAGCTCAATACCCAGCGCGCCAAGGCGGAACTGGCACAGGGCACCTCGTCGCCGATCATGTCGCTTGGCAAGCTGGCGATGAGCCGCATCCTGCATGAGGAGGCACGCGTGCGCACCATGTTGCTGGGCGCGGAAAGCCTGCTCGAAGGGCCTGATCATCCGCGCGCGGAGGACGCCAACTTCCTCACGCTGAACGCCTATTTCACCTCCATCGGCGGCGGCACCGATCAGATCCAGCGCAACATCATCGGCGAGCGCGTGCTGGGGCTGCCGAAGGAGCCGGAAGTCGATCGGACGATCCCCTTTCGGGAGGTCCGCGCGGGATAGGCGACGGCGTGCGGCTCGCGCGCGATGGGCCGCACGCCATCGCACGACAGGCACAGGCACAGGCACAGGCACAGGGAACGGGCGGGGGAGGCACGATATGCGTTCGATCTTCATCACTGGCGGCGCGTCGGGGATCGGTCTAGCGGCGGCACGGCGCTTTGCCCGCGAAGGGTGGACGGTCGGGATCGGCGACATTGACGAGATCGGGATGCGCCGCGCCGCCGAGGAATTGAACCTCTCCACCTATCCGCTCGACGTGCGCGACCGGGGCCAATGGCGCAGTGCGCTGCAGGAGTTCGTCGGGACGACCGGTCGCCTCGACATCCTCCTGAACAATGCGGGGATCGCGCGCTACGGCATGTTCGAGGATGTGACCCCCGACGAAAGCGACCTGCAGATCGACATCAACGTCAAGGGCGTGGTCAACGGTGCCTATGCCGCCCTGCCGCACCTGAAGGCGACGCGCGGAAGCCGGCTGGTCAACGTGGCGTCGGTCGCCGGCATCGTCGGATCGCCCGGCCTCGCGGTCTATTCGGCCACCAAGCATGCGGTCCGCGGTCTGACCGAGGCGCTGGATGCCGAATGGACCCGGCATCGCGTCGACGTCACTTGCGTCATGCCGTTCTACGTGGAGACGCCGATCCTCGACGCGGGGTCGAAGGGCAGCAACCAGACGATCCGCGACGCGATCGGCAATTCACCCGTCTATACCGTGGAGGAAGCGGCCGAGATGGTGTGGCAGGCGGCGCATGGCAGCGAGCGCGAATATATCGTCGGCAAGGCTGGCCGGCAGGCGCACTTCGCCCGCCGCTTCATGCCCGGCCGGCTGCGCAAGCGGCTGAAGGCGGCCTTCGCCTCCTGATTTACGGAGCGGTCGCCGCAGCCGCCTTGCTGGGCGGCGCTGCGGGTGCCGGGGTCTTGGGCCGGAAAGCGCACAGGTCCGCCACCGGGCAGCGCCAGCATTCGGGCTTGCGTGCCTTGCAGATGTAGCGCCCGTGCAGGATCAGCCAGTGGTGCGCGTGGAGGCGGAATGGCTGGGGCACCACCTTTTCCAGCTTCAGCTCGACGGCGAGCGGCGTCTTGCCCTTGGCCAACCCCGTGCGATTACCGACGCGAAAGATATGGGTGTCGACGGCGAAGGTCTCCGCGCCAAACGCGACATTCATCACCACATTGGCGGTCTTGCGCCCGACCCCGGCAAGCTGCTCCAGCGCCTCGCGATCCGCCGGCACCTCGCCGCCGTGCTGGTCGACCAGCGCCTGGCTCAGCGCGATGACGTTCTTCGCCTTGGCGTTGAACAGGCCGATCGTCTTGATGTGCTCGCGCAGCCCCTCTTCGCCCAGCGCCAGCATTTGCGCCGGCGTCTTCACTTCCGCGAACAGCCGGCGCGTCGCCTTGTTGACTCCGGCATCGGTGGCCTGCGCCGACAGGACCACCGCGACCAGCAACTGATAGGTGTTGCCGGATTCAAGCTCCGTCTCTGGGTGCGGGTTCACCTCCGCCAGCCGTCGGAAGAATTCGAAGACGTCGGCGCGCTTCATCGGGCGGGCGTCACAGCCCCAGCACCTCTGCCATGGAATAGCGTCCGGCCGGCCGGTCGGCGAGCCACAGCGCCGCCTTCACCGCACCGCGCGCGAAGATCGATCGATCCTCCCCGCGATGGCCCAGCTCAATCCGCTCACCCTCGCCGGCGAATACCACCAGATGGTCACCGACGACGGTGCCGCCGCGCAGCGAGGAAAAGCCGATCGTCCCTTCGGTGCGCGCGCCGACCAGACCGGCGCGGCCATCGACCCGCTCCTCGTTCAGCGTCGTGCGGCGCCCACGCGCCGCCGCCTCGCCCAGCAAGACGGCAGTGCCGGATGGCGCGTCCACCTTGTGCCGGTGGTGCATCTCGACGATTTCGATGTCCCAGTCGGACCCCAGGCGCTGCGCGGCTTCCTGCACCAGGATACCCAGCAGCGTGACCCCCAGCGAGGTATTGCCGGTCTGCAGCACGGCGATCTCCTGCGCCGCGCGGTCAATCATGGCGTGATGCGTCGGCAGCAGGCCAGTCGTGCCGATCACCATCGGCGTGCGCGCGGCGACGGCGGCGGCGAGATGAGATTCCAGCGCTGCCGGGGTGGAGAAATCAACCAGCACGTCCGCTGCATGGGCCAGCGGGACGGGATCGCCACCCGCATCGACGCCGCCCGCGATCCGCGCACCTTCATCTTCCGCGATGGTGGCGATCACGCGCCCCATGCGGCCTTCGCTTCCATAGATTCCGATCGCGGTCATGCGCGTCCTTCGGTGTTCATGCGGGCTCCCGATATCGTTGCTGTTCCGGCACGTCGAGTGGGACGCGGCGGTTGCAGTCGCGTGTCGAGGACCGAACGCTTATGCTGCCACCGATGAACGAAAAGAGAAGCATCCTGATCCTTACCGGCGCAGGGATTTCGGCAGAGAGCGGCCTCGCCACCTTTCGTGGTCCCGGCGGCTTGTGGGAAGGGCATCGCGTCGAGGATGTCTGCACGCCCGACGCGCTGGCCGCCGATCCGGCGCTGGTGCATCGGTTCTACGATCTGCGCCGGGCCGCCCTCAACGCGGTGGCGCCCAATGCGGCGCATGAGGCGCTGGCGCGGCTTGACGCCGAATGGGGCGGGGATCTGCTGATCGTCACGCAGAATGTCGATGACCTGCACGAGCGTGCCGGGGCGCGGCGCCTGCTGCACATGCACGGCGAGCTGCGCTCCGCCTTGTGCCCCGCCTGCGGCGAACGGCGGGCGTGGGCCGATCCCTTGCCGCCGGGGGTGCGATGCCCGGCGTGCGCGGCGGGGGACCTGCGTCCCGACATCGTGTTCTTCGGGGAAATGCCCTACGGCATGGAGCAGATCGAGGCCGCGATCGCGACCTGCGACCTGTTCGTGTCGATCGGCACGTCGGGCGCTGTGTATCCGGCGGCTGGCTTCGTCCAGCTGGCCAGCCATCATGGCGCCCGGACGCTGGAGCTGAACCTCGATCAATCCGCCGGCAGCGGCTGGTTCGATGAAAGCAGGCTCGGCCCGGCCAGCACATTGGTGCCGGCCTGGGTGGACGAATTACTTGCCGGTCAGTCGACCCAGTCGAGCCCGATGTCGCGATAGACCCCGCGATCCTCGTCCCAGCCCGGCTTCACCTTCACATGAAGGTAGAGGTGGACCGGGCGGTCGAGCAGGACGGCAAGCTCCGCGCGTGCCTTGGCCCCGATCTCCTTGATGCGCGCGCCGCCCTTGCCCAGCACGATGGCGCGCTGCGTCGGCCGTTCGACCAGGATCTGCTGGTGGATCTCCGCCGCACCATCGGCGCGATCGGTGAACTTCTCGGTCTCCACCGTCGCCGCATAGGGAAGCTCGGCATGGAGCTGGAGGTAGAGCTGCTCGCGCGTCACTTCCGCGGCCAGCGTCCGCTCGCTGGCGTCGGACACCTGGTCCTCCGGGAAATGCCACGGGCCCTCCGGCATGGCGGCGGCCAGCGCATGCTTGAGCTCCGGCAGGCCATCGCCGGTCGCCGCGCTGATGAAGAAAGTCTGCGCGAAGGGGACAAGCGCGTTCAGCTTTTCGGCGTGCACCAGCAGCTTGGGCTTGTCCGCCAGGTCCACCTTGTTGAGGATCAGGAACTTGGGCTCGGGCCGGTCCTTGATCCGCTCCGCAATGTCGGTGACCTTGGGGCCGAGGCCACCCTTGGCGTCGACCACCAGCGCAACGACGTCCGCGCCTTCCGTTCCGCCCCAGGCGGCGGCCACCATGGCGCGGTCGAGCCGGCGCTTGGGATCGAAGATGCCGGGGGTATCGACCAGCAGGAGCTGCGTGTCGCCTTCGATCGCGACGCCCAGCAACCGCGTGCGGGTCGTCTGCGCCTTCGGGCTCACGATCGCCACCTTCTGCCCGACAAGCGCGTTGACGAGGGTGGACTTGCCGGCGTTCGGGGCGCCGAGCACGGCAACAAGGCCGCAACAGGTCATGGTCATTCCTTGCATTCTTCGCCGTTGCCATACTGGCCGCGACGGTCAGCGTCGAGGCCGTAGCGCGCCGCAGGCAGGCCGGCGGGCGGCCGATCCTAGCCCTTCTTGCGCTTCGGCGCGGCCGCCGTCAGCTCCTTCAGCAGGGTGCGGGCGGCATCGGTTTCCGCCTCCTGCTTGCTGCCCCCGTCGGCGACTGCCTCGGCGAGTTTCGGGATCGTCACCCGGATCGTAAAGCGCGGCGCATGCCCCGGTCCGGACCGGTCGACCACCTCATAGACCGGCGGCTTGCGATTGTTGGCCGCCGCCCATTCCTGCAGTGCCGACTTGGGATGCTGCGGCGCAACGGCTTCGGCATGGAGCCGCGAAGCCCAGAGCCGCCGGACGACCGCGCGGGCAGGATCAAGGCCGCGTTCGCGGAACAACGTGCCGAGCAGCGCTTCCATGACGTCGCCCAGAATATTGTCGCTGTCGCTCGCCCCATCGTCGCGCGCCTGCTTGCCGAGCCTGAGATGCGCCTGCACGCCGATTTCGCGAGCAATGTCGGCGCACACGATGCCCGAGACGAGCGCGTTCAGACGCTTCGACAGCGCGCCTTCGGGCTCATCCGGAAACTCCTCGAACAGCCATTCGGCCATGGCGAGGCCGAGCACGCGATCGCCCAGAAACTCCAGGCGTTCATAGTGCACGTCGCCGCGGCTCGCATGGGTGAGCGCGCGTTCCCAGAGCTTCAGATCCTGCGGGGATTCACCGAAATTGTCGGTGATCCATTGCCTGAGGTCACTCAAAGCCGCCGCCCAGTCGATCCCACCGCGCCGCGGTGAACCACGTCCATGGCAGCAGCCAATTTGCCGAGCCGTCGGTCGACCAGAAGATCACCAGCGCCTTGCCCTCGACCCGCTCCATCGGGATGAAGCCCATGCCCTGCACCTGGCCCGGCAGTGCTTCCTCTGCCGCGGGGAAGCGGCTGTCGGCGGAGTCGTCGCGGTTGTCGCCCATCAGGAAGACGTGACCCTCGGGCACCGTGTAGACGCCCGTGTCGTCGGCATCGGGGATGTAATGCTGGTCGAGCACATAATAGCTGCGCCCGCCGGGCAGCGTTTCGCGGTAGCGCGGAATGCGGCAGGTCGGTCCCTGCACGTCATTCTTGACGAAATCCGCCTCGCATTCGCGCGTGGTGAAATTGGGCGAGAGCGGCAGGACGAAGTCGGCCACGCGCTGCTTCGGAATGGCGCGGCCGTTCAGTACCAGCCGGCCGCCGCGCATCTGCACGGTATCGCCGGGGATGCCGATCACCCGCTTGATGACGTCATGGTCGTCGGCGCCCTTGGAACGGAAGACCACCACATCGCCGCGCTCGGGGGTGCGGGGGAACAGCCGGCCGGGCACCGGCGGAAATCCAAACGGCATCGACCAGCGCGAATATCCGTAGTTCCACTTTGAAACAAAAAGATAGTCGCCGATCAACAAGCGCGGCAGCATCGATTCCGACGGGATCGAGAAGGGCGCGAGGACGAAGCTGCGAAAGATCCAGACGACCAGAGCGAGCTTCAGGAGGAAGCGGATCGTCTCCGACATTTCGGACTTTTTCGCGGGCGAGGCACCCGTGGCGGGTTTGGGATCGGCCATGGATCGCGCGTTGCCGAACGCGGGCTGCACGTCAAGCGGCGGAACGATATGTTGCGCCTCCCGTTCGCGCTGAACTTGCCGTACGCCGGCTTTTTCGTTCTTACGGAGAACGATGCCGCGGGGCCAAATCGAGATCCCGCCGAATGGAGTTAGCAGCATGGCCGACTGGTCGACGATCGAAGCATTGCCCCAGACGAGGATCGAGCAATTGTTCGCCGACGATCCCGAGCGGCTGAGCAAATTGTCGCTGGACGTCGCCGGCATTCATTTCGACTGGTCGAAGACGCACCTGACGTGGGACGCGATCAAGGCGTTCGAGGCGCTGGCGGCGGAGCAGGACCTGGCGGGCAAGCGCGAAGCGATGTTCGGCGGCGCGCACGTCAACGTGACCGAGGATCGGCCCGTCGAGCACACCGCGGAGCGCGGCGAGGGCAATGCGGAGAGCGTGGCGCGGGCAGCCGATTACCACGCCCGTATGCGGATGCTGATCGATGCGATCGAGGCGGACGCTTTTGGCCCGGTGCGCCATGTGCTGCATGTCGGGATCGGCGGCTCGGCGCTGGGCCCCGATCTGCTCGTGGATGCGCTTGGCCGGGATTACGAGCGGTACGACGTTGCGATCGTCTCCAACGTCGACGGCATGGCGCTGGAGGACGTCTTTGAGCGGTTCGATCCTGCTGCAACGCTGCTGGTGGTCGCGTCAAAGACGTTCACCACGACCGAGACGATGATGAACGCGGAAAGCGCCATCGCTTGGATGCAGCAACATGGCGTCGACGACCCCTATGGCCGGGTGATCGCGCTCACCGCGTCGCCGGACAAGGCGATCGAATGGGGCGTCGACGAAACGCGCATCCTGCCGTTCTCCGAAGGGGTGGGCGGCCGCTATTCCTTATGGTCGTCGATCGGTTTTCCGGCCGCGATCAAGCTGGGTTGGGATCAGTTTGAAGAGCTGCTGGAGGGCGCGGCGGAGATGGACCGCCACTTCCGCCTGACTGCACTGCATGAGAATGCGCCGGTGATCGCCGCCTTTGCCGACCTGTACTACACGCAGGTGCGCGGCTGCGAGACGCGCGCACCCTTCGCCTATGACGAGCGGCTGCGGCTGCTGCCGAGCTATCTTCAGCAACTGGAGATGGAATCGAACGGCAAGGGCGTGACAGCGGACGGCACGCCGGTGGGGCGCCCGACCGCACCGATCACCTGGGGCGGCGTCGGCACTGACGCGCAGCATGCGGTGTTCCAGCTGCTGCATCAGGGAACGCACCTCGTCCCGGTCGAATTCCTGGCCGTGATCGAGCCCGGCGACACGCTTCCGGATGAGCATCACCGCCAGCTGCTGCTGAATGCCTTTGCGCAGGGCGCGGCATTGATGAAGGGGCGGGCGAACCCTGACGATCCCGCGCGCGCCTATCCCGGCGATCGGCCGTCCTCCACCTTGTTGCTCGACGTGCTGGACGCGCGCACGCTCGGCGCTCTGATCGCCTTCTACGAGCATCGCGTGTTCGTGAACGGCGTCCTGCTAGGCATCAATTCCTTCGACCAGTTCGGCGTCGAACTGGGCAAGGAGATGGCCAAGGCGGCAGCGAAGGGCGGTGGTGACTTCGATCCCTCGACCACCGATCTGATTAACCGGGCCGGGCTGGCGTAACCGGCGCTGGCACGTTCCGACCAGACGTAGCATCTGGCGGCGCGCTGGTGGGCGCGATGCCATCCGCCTTGGTCCTTTCGTGTTCCCCTATATGCGGGCGCCAGCCCAGCGGAGATCCTTATGCCCGATTTCGATTATGACCTTTTCACGATTGGCGCCGGATCGGGCGGGACGCGGGCGTCGCGCGTGGCGGCGGCGCATGGCGCGCGCGTTGCGGTGGCGGAGGAATATCGCGTCGGCGGTACCTGCGTCATCCGCGGCTGCGTACCCAAGAAGCTGCTGGTCTACGGTGCGCATTTCGCCGAGGACTTGAAGGACGCGCAACGATTTGGCTGGCGCGTGCCGAACGAATGCGAATTCGATTGGAAGTGCCTGCAGGCAAATGTCCTCGCGGAGGTCGATCGGATCAATCAGGCCTATACCACCACGCTCGAGTCGAACGGGGCGGAGATCATCCACCAGCGTGCAACGATCGTGGGCCCGAACGAGATCCGGCTGACAGACGGCACTACGAAGTCGGCGAAGAACATTCTGGTGGCGACCGGCGCACGTCCGCATGTGCCAAGCTTCCCCGGGTGCGAACATGGCATCACGTCCAACGAAGTATTTCACCTGGACGCCATTCCGCGGCGCGTGCTGATCGCGGGTGCGGGCTATATCGCCAATGAGTTTGCCGGGATCTTCCACCAGCTTGGCGCGCATGTGATCATCATGAACCGCACCAAGGACATCCTGCGCGGCTACGACCTGCAGATCCGGGACCGGCTGTTGCAGATCAGCATGATGAAGGGGCTGGAATTTCGTTTCGACGCTACGTTCGAGAAGATCGAGAAGCAGGACGACGGCTGCCTGAAAGTCCATATGACGGGACACGAGCCGGTCGTTGTCGATTGCGTGATGTATGCGACTGGCCGGGTGCCCAATACCGAGGGCCTGGGGCTGGACGCTGCCGGCATCGACGTGGACGACAAGGGCGCGGTGCCGGTCGACGACGATAATCGTACGTCATGCCCGTCGATCTATGCGGTTGGCGATGTCACCAACCGTATCCAGCTGACCCCAGTGGCGATCCGCGAGGGGCAGGCATTTGCCGACAATCTGTTCGGCAAGGGCGGGGTGAAGGTGGATTATAATTGCGTACCGGCGGCATGTTTCAGCCATCCGCCGATCGCCGGCGTCGGCATGACGGAGAGCGAGGCGAGGCAGAAGCTGGGCTCGGTGAAGATCTATTCGTCCGATTTCCGGCCGATGAAGAATGTGCTTGCCGGACGCGACGAGCGATCGCTGTACAAGATGGTATGCGATGCTGAGACCGATCGGGTGGTCGGCATCCACATGATCGGTCCCGACTGCCCCGAAATCATCCAGGCGGCGGCCGTCTGCGTGAAGGCGGGGCTGACCAAGGCGCAATTCGATGCCACCGTCGCGCTTCACCCGACGATGGCGGAGGAGTTGGTGCTGCTGAAGTAGCCCGACGGGAGGGGCTGCACTGTTCAGCGGAAGACGGATAGCAGCCCCTCATATTGGCTGAGCGGCGGGGCGCCGAGGATCGTTGCGCCTTGCCGCAGCATGAAAGCGTGACGGACGATCTCCGCCTGCTGTTCGACCCCGTAGCGCTTGAGCGGCCAGCCGGGCACGAAGCTGTAATGATAGCGGCAGAAGGGGTGGCGCGCGAGCGGCAGGAAGACGCCGCGCTGGTGCTGCCAGACGTGACACATCTCATGCACGAACAGACCCTGCAGCCCGAGATGTTCCTGGCTGAAGTCATCGCTCCAGGTGGCGGCATCGGGATGGAAGTGGATGTGCCCGCGCGGCGCCATGACAATGTCACGCGGCTGAAGGAACCACCAGCGCCGGCGCCGGACCTCCACGCGATCAAGGTCGATCGCATCGGCAAAGATGGATCGGGCGAGTGCGCGTTCGCCGATCGTCAGGCTGCGGCTGGTCATCGCCTTCAACGTAGGAAGCGGCGCGGCATGATCCAGCCGAAGCGAACGGCTTCTAGCAAGCGGGGGTGTAGAGAACCCAGTCGCTGCGATCCGCGGCCACCGTCCAGCGCTGACCATCCTCGAACGCGCTTCGGTTGAGCGGGTTGACGTAAACGATCACCACCGGATCACCCTGCGCGGCGCGCGTCTCCAGGCGGCTCAACACTTCGCGTAGGATCACAGTGCCGAAGCTGTTGTAGATATAGGCGAAGATCGGGCCGGTCGGGGGTTCGTAGCTGCCCGCGTCGCCGAGGATGAACTCGCAGCGTGTGCTGGATCCGCCAGCGGACGTGAACCGGCGGCCATTCGCGAGTGCGATGTCATGCAATTCGGGCGCGAATTCGACGCCGATCGCGCGCTGAAAGCCCCGCGCGGCGGCGATCATGACGGCCCGGCCCTTGCCCGAGCCATAATCGATGAAGCTGTAGCGCGCCGGATCGATGCCGGCCCTCGTGACGGCTTCGTCCAGTGCCACACCATTGCTGGCCTGGTAGCCGAAGCCGAGCAGCGCCCGGTCCCGCGCGACGCTGAGTGCCGATAGATTGACCGTGCCACTCGTGTCGGTGCCCCAGCGGCGGTCAAAAGCCTGATCGGCGCGGCGCGCGCGTGCAGCGGCCGGGCTGATGCCGCGGGCGGTATGACGCACCGTCTTCAGCGTCAGTGAGACTACTTCGGCCGGCGTACGTCCGTGCAATCGGCGTTTTACATCGTCGATGATCGAGGAGAGCTTGGGCATAGCTTTGCCCATAGACGTTCAAAGGTTACGGAGGCGTGAGTTAAATCTTTCCAATCAATGCTGGCGCTTCATGACTGTGGAAGGTCAGCTCTCCCGTCAGTTTTAGCTGCCGGCAGGCACCGGATCTGCGGGGCCAACGACCCGCGCCTTCTGCTCGACACGCTTGCCGTCCGAGAAGGTGAAGGCAAAGGTCAGCGTCCCGCCCGGCTCAACATTCGGCGATACTTCGAACAGCATTGCGTGCTTTCCGCCAGGCGCGAATACAACACGTTGGCCAGCCGGCACCGGAACGGAGGAGAGCGAATCCATCGCCATGCCGCCACTTTGGGTCATGCGGCTTTCGTGCAGCTCGGTACGGGCGGCCTCGGCCGTGGACACGCTGGTCAGCGATGTATCGCTGCCGCCGCCCTGAATGGTGAAATAGCCTGCGGCAGGACGACCATCGACGGCAGCCAGGCGAACCCATGCGTCGGTGACCTGCAGCGACTTCTGCTGCGCGCATCCCGCGGTGGCCACCGAAGCGAAAACAAGCGTGGCAGCGACGCGGAACATGGGCCTTCTCTCCAACCGAAACGATGCGTGCGCGCTACTTCGGCCGGTGCCTTGCGGCAAGCGGAGCGTCACCTATATCGCGAAGCGTCAACGCTGTTCCGTCGCCGTAACGGGGCGTGACAGCACATCTTTTTGGTTTTTTGTTCAAGCAGGGGCTGGAAGAGCACTCATGGCAAAAGTTATCGGTATCGATCTCGGCACCACCAACAGCTGCGTGGCAGTGATGGAGGGCGGCAAGCCCAAGGTGATCGAGAACTCGGAAGGCGCGCGCACGACGCCGTCGATCGTCGCCTTCGCGAAGGATGGCGAGCGACTGGTGGGGCAGCCAGCGAAGCGTCAGGCCGTCACCAATGGCGACAACACCATCTTCGCGGTGAAGCGCCTGATCGGCCGCCGTTTCGACGATCCGGTGACGAAGAAGGACACCGAGCTGGTTCCCTATCACATTGTGAAGGGTGCCAATGGCGATGCCTGGGTGCAGGCCGGTGGCAAGGATTATTCGCCGTCGCAGATCAGCGCCTTCACGCTGCAGAAGATGAAGGAAACCGCCGAGAGCTATCTTGGTGAGACCGTCACGCAGGCCGTGATCACGGTGCCGGCGTACTTCAACGACGCGCAGCGCCAGGCGACCAAGGACGCCGGCCAGATCGCGGGCCTCGAAGTGCTGCGCATCATCAACGAGCCGACTGCGGCTGCGCTGGCCTATGGCCTGGACAAGCAGGACGGCAAGACGATCGCGGTCTATGACCTTGGCGGCGGCACGTTCGACGTCTCGATCCTGGAGATCGGCGACGGCGTGTTCGAGGTGAAGTCGACGAACGGTGACACGTTCCTCGGCGGCGAGGATTTCGACAACAAGCTGGTCGATTTCCTGGCGGAGAGCTTCAAGAAGGATGAGGGCATCGACCTCACCAAGGACAAGCTCGCGCTGCAGCGCCTGAAGGAAGCTGCCGAGAAGGCGAAGATCGAGCTGTCCTCGGCTGCCTCGACCGAAGTGAACCTGCCGTTCATCACCGCCGACCAGAACGGTCCGAAGCACCTCGTCAAGACGATCAGCCGCGCGGACCTCGAGCGTCTCGTTGACAGCCTCATCCAGCGCACGATCGAGCCGATGAAGAAGGCACTCGCCGATGCCGGCCTCAAGGCCAGCGACATTTCGGAAGTGGTGCTGGTCGGCGGCATGACCCGCATGCCCAAGGTGCGCGAAGCGGTGAAGAACTTCTTCGGCAAGGATCCGCACACCGGCGTGAACCCGGACGAAGTCGTCGCCATGGGTGCGGCGATCCAGGCCGGCGTGCTGCAGGGGGACGTGAAGGACGTGCTGCTGCTCGACGTAACCCCGCTGTCGCTGGGCATCGAGACGCTTGGCGGCGTGTTCACCCGCATGATCGATCGCAACACCACGATCCCGACCAAGAAGTCGCAGACCTATTCGACTGCCGATGACAATCAGCAGGCGGTGACGATCCGCGTCTTCCAGGGCGAGCGCGAGATGGCGGCCGATAACAAGCTGCTCGGTCAGTTCGATCTCGTCGGCATCCCGCCGGCGCCGCGCGGCGTGCCGCAGATCGAGGTGACGTTCGACATCGACGCCAATGGCATCGTCAACGTCTCCGCGAAGGACAAGGGCACCGGCAAGGAGCAGCAGATCCGCATCCAGGCATCGGGCGGTCTGTCCGATACCGATATCGAGAAGATGGTGCAGGAAGCCGAGCAGTTCGCCGAGGAAGACAAGAAGCGCAAGGCAGGCGCCGAGGCGAAGAACAATGCCGAGAGCCTGATCCACACCACGGAGCGCCAACTCGCTGACAATGGCGACAAGGTGGACGAGGCGCTGAAGGGCGAGATCCAGTCCGCGATCGATGCCGCCAAGGCAGCGGTCGAGGGCGGTGACGTCGATCAGATGAACGAGAAGAGCCAGGCGCTGGCACAGGTCGCGATGAAGCTTGGCCAGGCGATCTACGAGAAGCAGCAGCAGGCGGAAGCGTCGCCGGCTGCCGACGCCGGTACGGCGCCGAAGGACGATGATGTGGTCGACGCCGAATTCTCGGAAGTCGACGACAACCACAAGGCGTAAGCGATGATCGAGCCGCCATTTGCTTCGGCGAGTGGCGGCTCGTTCTGTCGTTGCGCGGGGGCGCTGAATGACTGAAGTCGATTTTTACGAACTGCTTGAGGTCGACCGTTCGGCCGATGCCGGCACCATCAAGTCGGCATACCGCAAGCTTGCGATGAAGTATCACCCGGACAAGAACGCCGGGTGCAAGAATTCCGAAGCGAAGTTCAAGGCGGTGAGCGAGGCATATGAATGCCTCAAGGATCCGCAGAAGCGTGCGGCCTACGACCGCTTTGGTCATGCCGCGTTCCGCAATGGCGGCGGTGGCGGGGGCGGCCATTCGCAGGACTTCTCCGGCTTTTCCGATATCTTCGAGAGCGTGTTCGGTGAATTCATGGGCGGCCGCGGTGGCGGGCGCCAGCAGGTGCGCCGCGGCGCGGACCTGCGCTATGATATGGAGATCACGCTGGAGGAGGCCTATCATGGCAAATCAGCGGAAATCACCATCGACGTCACCGCGGTGTGCGATACCTGCGAGGGCAGTGGCGCACGTGCCGGCAGCCATCCGCACACCTGCAACACCTGTGCCGGCCACGGCAAGGTGCGCGCCCAGCAGGGCTTCTTCGTGGTCGAACGCGCCTGCCCTGTCTGCAACGGCTCGGGTCAGGTGATCGACGATCCGTGCCCGGACTGCCGCGGGGATGGACGGGTCGAGCGCACCAAGACGCTGAGCGTGGAGATACCGCCCGGCGTCGATGAAGGCACGCGCGTGCGCATGACGGGCGAGGGTGAGGCGGGTGCTCGCGGTGCCCCTCCCGGTGACCTCTACATCTTCCTTCACGTGAAGCGGCACAATCTGTTCGAACGTGAAGGCACGACGTTGTTCGCGCGCGCGCCGATCAGCTTCACCACCGCTGCGCTTGGCGGATCGCTGACGATCCCGGGCCTCGACGGCCGCAGTCACGAACTTCGCATTCCGGCCGGTATTCAGTCCGGCAAGCAGCTGCGCCAGCGCGGGGCAGGGATGCCGGTACTGCAGGGACGCGGTTTTGGTGACTTGGTGGTCCAGATCGACGTCGAGACGCCGACCCGCCTCAGCACGCGTCAGCGCGCCTTGCTGGAAGAGTTTCGCGAAACCGAGACGGGTGAGGAATGTCCTGAAAGCCAGGGCTTCTTCGCGCGGCTAAAGAACGCGTTCGCAGGAGATTGATCCGGCGCGGAGCCGGGACTGCAAAGGAGAAGGGTCATGCGTTTGCTCTTTCCGGCCGCCTTGGCGCTGGCAGTGGCGGCGGCCCCAGGGGCGGCGCGCGATCGTAATGCCGTCCCGGCTGCGACCCCGGCGGGGAAGCCGCAATCGTGTATTCCGCTCCGTAACATTCGCGAGACGCTGGTGCGCAACGACCAGGTCATTGATTTCCGGATGACGGGTGGCCGCTATTATCGCGTCACCCTCGACCAGCCTTGTCCTCAATTGGGGTTTGAACGGCGCTTCAGCTACGCGACGTCGCTGAGCCAGTTGTGCCAGCAGGACATCATTACCGTGTTGGTGGGTACGACGGCAATGCCGGGTGCGAGTTGCGGCCTGGCGCCATTCCAGCCTGTCACGCTGGCAAAGTAGCGCCGCTAACGAAAATCGCTGGCGCCCTCGATCCGCCCCTGCTAGGCGCATCGCTCCCAGCACCCGTAGCTCAGCTGGATAGAGCGCTGCCCTCCGAAGGCAGAGGCCACAGGTTCGAATCCTGTCGGGTGCGCCAGCTTCCCTTGCCGATGTTTCGGCAGTGAATGCCACAGGCTCGGGCAAAACTTTCCTCTCAAAAGTGCGCTAGATAGCCCCCGTCGACGGCCAGGACTTGTCCGGTCACATAGGATGCGGCTGGCGAGGCGAAGAAGAGGACGGCGCCCACAATCTCTTCCGGGCGGCCCCAACGGCCGAGCGATGTGCGGCGCTGTAGATGTTCGGCAATGGCTCGATCGGCAATCATGGCCGCATTGGCTTCGGTGGCGAAGTAGCCGGGCGCGACCGCGTTGACGGTGATCTGGGCGGGGCCGAGTTCGGCGGCGAGCGCACGTGTCAGTGCCTCCAGACCACCTTTCGACATGGTGTAGGCGGCGTCGCCGGACCGGGCGATTTGGCCGGCGATTGAACTGATGTTGATGATGCGTCCGCCGGGTTGCATCCCGGCGCTGAAGCGACGGGCGAGGTCGAAGGGGGCGACGAGATTTGTCTCGAGCAAATCTCTGACCGACGCCCGATCGATCATCTGCAGCGCGCGGCGGTCGCGCTGGCCGGCATTGTTGACCAAAATATCGACCGCGCCGTGGTGAGCGAGCAGCGTCGAGGCCGCATCATCCGCGCGAAGGTCTACCGCCGCAACGGCTGCCGATCCACCCAGCGTCGTCAATGTCTCGCCCAGAGCGGTAAGCCGATCCAGATTGCGTCCTTGGAGGATGACATGGGCGCCCGCCCAACAGAGGCCGCGCGCGATCTCTGCGCCCAGTCCGCCGCTTGCGCCCGTCACCAATGCGACCTTGCCGTCCAGCTGGAACACGACTCTTCCCGTAATTGCGCCGACCGTCGGCGCCCGGCTGGAGTGGCCGCAATCCACATCCCTTGCAACGCGTCTGCCTGATATCGGGCGCAGCGTTTGTGAGAAGCTCTGCTCGTCGTGATCACCGATGTGCAGGGGAATGGGAGGGGCTGCCCTTCCCAATCCCGTACGCTCGGCGATGCGAGCGTGCGGGATTGAGGGAGCCAGATCAGGCAAGCATCCGGATCGCAGGCTCCCGGTCGTAGAAGCGGCGTTTGGCCGCCGACACGAAGCTGCCGTCCGGCGTGGTCACACCTTCGTCCTTCTGCACGCCAGCCTTGTCCAGCAGTGGCTGCGCCTCCGCGCTGGCGCCGATCGCCTTGAGGTGCCCGAACGCATCCATGACAAACTGAACAGCGGCGGCTTCCTTCAACAGCGCTGCACAGCCGTCTTCCGAGACCACTACCGCAACCGCGTCGAACAATTGGGAGGGCGTTCCGGCCAATTGTCCATCGGCCTTTCTTTTGCTGCCGTCTGACAGGGGGGCGCCATTTACCTTTGGAGAGACCAGTACCGCTTTGCCGCCTTCCGCTTCAACAGCGGCGACCAGGCTATCGAGTGTCGATGCGTCGCTTCCTTCTGCGAAGAGGATGCCGACGGCGCGCCCGTCGAGGGTTTCCTTCATGTTCTTGTGGATCGACAGAGCGCCGGAGGATGGCAGGTCCACTGGCTCACGTGCGGCTGGTGCCTTTTCCGGAAGGTCGATTCCGAGCCCGTCCGCGACACGCCTCGCCAGATCTTCGTGAACGTTGCGAAGGTTGGCGACCATGCGGGGCGGTACCTGATCAAGCAGGCCGACCTTCGACAGTTCGAACACGAATGATGAGGCTATATGCGCCTGCTCGGCTGGCGTCTGCGAGCGGTAGAATAGCCGGGCCTGGCTGTAATGGTCGGCGAACAGCTCGGCCCGGACGCGCAGCTTCTCTCCCTGTTCGTCGCTGCCGGATGGCGCAGTGACGGTGCGAAAGCCACGATCCCGGGATTCGCGAGGACCACCTTCCTCTCCATGCGCTGCCAGGCTGTTTGGCTCGTAATTGGCGCGGCCCTTGGGGACCTGTGTCTGCATCTTTCCGTCCCGCTGGAAATTGCCGAAGGGGCAGCGGGGCGCGTTGATCGGAATTTGATGGAAGTTTGTGGTGCCGAGGCGCGAGTTTTGCGTGTCGAGGTAGCTGAACAGACGTCCCTGGAGCAGCGGATCATTCGTGAAATCGATGCCGGGGACGATGTTCGTTGGCAGGAAAGCCACCTGCTCGGTTTCCGCGAAAAAGTTGTCGGGGTTTCGGTTCAGCGTCAGCGTACCGACGATCCGGACGGGAACATCCTCTTCCGGGATCAGCTTCGTTGCATCAAGAACGTCGTAGGGCTGCGCTTCGGCGAAGGCTTGGTCGAACACCTGGATTCCAAGATCCCATTGCGGGAATGCCCCCGTGTCGATCGCTTCCCACAGATCGCGGCGCTGATAATCATTGTCTGCCGCCTGCAACTTCAAAGCCTCGTCCCAGATCGTCGATTGCAGGCCCAGTCGAGGTTTCCAGTGGAATTTGACGAAGCTGGCGTGTCCGTCGGCGTTGACGAGCTTGAACGTGTGGACGCCGAAGCCCTCCATCATCCGGAAGGAGCGGGGAAGGGTGCGGTCCGACATAGCCCACATCAGCATGTGGGTGGATTCGGGCATCAACGACGCCCAGTCCCAGAATGTATCGTGCGCGCTTCCGGCCTGTGGATAGGCGCGATCGGCCTCCATCTTTACCGCATGCACCAAGTCCGGGAACTTGACGGCATCCTGTATGAAGAAAACGGGTATGTTGTTGCCGACCAGATCCCAATTGCCTTCGGTGGTGTAGAACTTCACCGCAAAGCCACGCACGTCGCGCGGGGTGTCGACCGACCCTGCGCCGCCGGCGACAGTCGAAAAGCGAACGAACACCTCGGTTTTTTCGCCCTTCTTGAACACTGCTGCCTTGCTCAGTTCGCTGATATCGGCAGTGGCCTCGAAGAATCCATGCGCGCCGGAGCCACGAGCGTGTACGATGCGCTCAGGGATGCGTTCGTGATCGAAGTGGAATATCTTCTCCCGAAGGACGAAATCCTCGAGAAGGGTAGGTCCGCGCCGCCCGGATTTCAGGCTGTTCTGGTTGTCGCTGACAGGCACGCCATGGTTGGTGGTGAGCACCTGCTCGTCACCGCTAGCCTGCTGGTGCGGCTCGCCACCGGCACCGTGGTTCGTTGCGCCGTTGCTCATTACCGTTTCCTTGCCTCAATTACCTGGATCAAGGCTGCAAACGAATGGGGTCGCGAAACGGTGCTGGCTGACGCGGTTATTCTTTGAAGGAAATGACGTCCAAAGGGCTGTGTGGGTTCCCGCCGCTCAGACAAAAAAATAGCGGCCCGAAAGCCGCTATTTCATCATCCTGAGTCGAGACTCAGTTGCTGTCGGAGTCGTCGTCCGAGTCAGCGATGATCACGATGCCGGCGATCACTGCAGCAGCAGCGAGAACGGCAACGATCACGCCGCCGCCAGCAGCCTTGTCGGCCTTGGCGGTGGAGGTGCTGGCGCGAGCAGCCTTGGCAACCGACAGGCTGGATGCCGAGGTCGGAGCCGCAACAGCAGGAGCTGCAGCCAGCGAAGCAGCGGCAACAGCCGCGAGGTAACCACGAACCTTCATCACGAACTCCCTTTTTTGTCCGTCACGGCCATCTGACAGAGTTTGCAGTGCAGCGCAATCTCATATGTTGGTCAACAGCGCTCAGAACGCTTTCCAATCAAGGCATTTCCGCAACACTTTAGCGGAAATGTGATGAACCTCACGTGCCACTTTCATGATGATCAACAGTATCGATGATCCAACGGTGCTCGCCCTCGATTCCAAGCGCGGTTAGCCGGCCCGTTCGGTAGGCGCCCGTATCTATACCGATTCGGTTGACCCGCTCATCTACCCCGTCCGTGATGGTGTGGCCGTGGACGACGTACTTTCCGTGATGACCGCCATGTTCGAGGAAGGGCTGCCTTATCCAGCGCAGGTCGCGGGAGGTCTGCTGTTCCAGCGGTAGCCCCGGGCGTATGCCAGCGTGAACGAACAGATAATCTCCTTCCAGGAGATAGTCGTCGAGAGACCGGAGGAAGGCGATCTGCTCTGCCGGTATGTCTCGGGCCATCATGTCGACGAGTTCGGGTATGGTGGCCTGATCGATGGCAGCTGCTTTCATGCCGTAGCTGAGCAGCGTTTCGTGCCCGCCTGCCCGGAGCAGGAGGCGAACGAGGTCCGGATCCCCGTTATAGGCGCCGAGGAAGATTTCCTCATGATTGCCGCAAAGGCATCGCACGTCCTGTCGACTGGCGCACATCTGCCGAACGCGCTCCACCACACCAGCGGAATCAGGCCCGCGATCCACGAGATCGCCGAGCAGGATGATTCCTGTTTGCGCTCCGCCGCGCGACGCGTCGTCAGCGTCGATGCGCCGTAGTAGTTCGTCAAGAAGATCAAGTCGGCCGTGCACGTCGCCAATCGCATAGAGGCGCCGGCCCGCCGGAAGCTGGGCAGGTGGTGCACTCGGACGACGGCGTGAAAGCAAACGCGATAACATGGCAGGCAGATCTTTGTGCAAAGAGCCGACCAACTAGCCGAGCGGGTCAGCCCCCGCAACAACGCCGATCAGCTTGTCCGTCGTCCTAGTCGAGCGTCCGAACGTAGCGGCGGTTGGTCGGGCCAGATGCCGCGGGTATCCAGAACGCGCTTGTCGGCGCGTTCCTCGAGCGGAATCGATCGGAATACGTCATGGTCGACGAGGACGATCATGATTGGACACGTTTCGATTGCCGCATCCACGTCAATTAGCCGCGCACCAGTTGCCTCGAAGGCGTTCGGCAGATTCCGGGCATAGGGTTCGACAATTTTGATCTGGTCGGGGAATTGCCGCGCCAGCGCCAATGCCACTTTCAGCGCAGGGCTTTCGCGGAAATCGTCGATGTTTGCCTTGAAGGCGAGCCCCATGCACGCGACGGGTACACCGGGGTTGGTGGCTATCATCGCCGCCGCTGCTGCGATCACGTGGTCTGTCTTGCCGTCATTCACCTCGCGCGCCGTCCGGATCAACGGCGTATTCTCCGGGTCCGCTGCGACCAGAAACCACGGATCGACGGCGATGCAATGACCCCCTACGCCCGGTCCGGGCTGAAGGATGTTGACACGCGGGTGACGATTGGCGAGCCGGATGACCTCCCAGACGTCAACGCCCATCGTGTCGGCAACCAGGCTCAGTTCGTTGGCAAAGGCGATATTCACGTCGCGGAACGCGTTTTCGGTGAGCTTCGTCATCTCCGCTGCCCGAGCGCTGGTCGTGATACATGCGCCTCGAACAAAACGGCGGTAGAAGGTGAGCGCCTTGCGCGCACAACGGGGTGTGATCCCGCCGATGACCCGATCATTGTCGATCAATTCGACGAGAATGCGACCAGGCAACACCCGTTCGGGGCAGTAGGCGACCGCATAGTCCGAGCTTTCGCTGATGCCCGGCGCACGTAGCTCGGGGCGCAGCTCAGCGAGCAAATCGCGCACGTGCTCGGTGGTGCCGACGGGGGAGGTTGATTCAAGGATCACCGTGTCTCCAGCCTTCAAGACGGAGGCGACCGCGCGCGCCGCCTCGAGGACAAAGCCCGTGTCGGGTCTGCGATCCTCGGCGAAGGGCGTGGGAACGGCGATGACGAACACGTCCGCCGGTTCCAGCGCGGTTGATGCGCGAAGGTAGCCCCGCCCGACCACGCCCGAGACGAGCCCGTCCAAGTCCACTTCCTCGATGTGGACCTTGCCCGAGTTGACCGTGTCGACCACGCTCTGATGAACATCAATGCCAAGCACGCTCGCGCCAGTGCGAGCAATCACTGCCGCGGTCGGAAGGCCGATGTACCCGAGCCCGAGAACCGCGACCTTTAGCTCGTTATCTGACAGCATTGGCAATGATCTCCGCGATCCGTTCACTCGCACGGCCGTCGCCAAACGGATTGTGGGCGCGGGCCATTGCTGCGTAGGCGCGCTTGTCGTCGAGAAGCGTGAAAACTTCGGAAACGATCCGCTCCTCGGCAGTGCCCACCAGTTTAGCGGTCCCAGCCACTACACCCTCAGGTCGTTCCGTCGTGTCTCGCATCACCAGCACGGGTTTGCCGAGCGCGGGCGCCTCCTCCTGAACCCCGCCGGAATCGGTGAGCACCAAGGTGCAGGCGTTCAGCGCTCGGATAAAATGGGGGTAATCAAGCGGTTCGATGCGCGCCACTTTATCGCGAGCGCCAAGCGTCTTTTCCATGACGGAGACGACGTTCGGGTTCGGGTGCATCGGGAACAGCACTGCAGCGTCCCGATCCTCGGCGATGCGGGCGATCGCGCGTGCAATCGCCGCCATACCGTCGCCGAAGTTTTCTCGCCGGTGAGTGGTGACCAGCACAATCCGGCGATCAGCAAAGCGGCTCAGGACGGGGTCCAATCCCGCGGCGAGCGAAGGATCATGTGAGATCCGGTCGTTCGTCCAATGAAGGGCGTCGATCACGGTGTTCCCCGTGACATGGACGCCCGACAGGATGTTCTCACGCGCGAGCGCCTCTGCTGCGGTCGCGGTGGGTGCGAAATGAAGATCTGCGATTGGCGCAACGATGCGGCGATTCACTTCTTCTGGCCACGGATGGTAGATGTTGCTCGAGCGAAGGCCCGCCTCCACATGAGCAACGGGAATCTTGCGGTAATAGGCGGCCAGAGCGGCTGTCATCGCGGTCGTGGTGTCGCCCTGCACGATGACGCGGTCGGGCTGCTCGCGATCGAGCACCTCGCCAATACCTGCCAGCAATCGGCCGGTCAGCCGGTCGAGGGTCTGGCCAGGCTCCATGAGGTCGAGATCGATGTCCGGTGAAAGCCCGGCGATCGCCAACACCTGATCGAGTAAGCCGCGATGCTGGGCGGTGACGCAGGTGCGAACCTGAATGCCTGGCTTCGCCTCTAACGCCCGCACCACGGGAAACAATTTGATAGCTTCTGGCCGGGTGCCGAAAATCACCAAGGTCTTCATGGCGACCACCTAGCACATGGCGCGTTAAGAGCAGACTAAATCCAAAATTGCGTCAGCGGCTTTGCCCTTCACCGCAGCCTCGCTAAAGCGCACCGCAACTATCGGGAGAAAACAGCGATGTCCTCTTTCAAGCCGGTGCGTAAGGCCATTTTTCCTGTGGCCGGGCTTGGGACGCGCTTCCTTCCGGCCACCAAGGCGATGCCGAAGGAGATGCTGACCGTCGTCGACAAGCCGCTGATCCAATATGCGGTAGAGGAGGCTCGAGAAGCTGGGATCGAGCAGATCATCTTCGTCACAGGCCGTGGCAAGGGGATGCTCGAGGATCATTTCGATGTGTCCTTCGAGCTAGAGGCGACGATGAAGGACCGCGGCAAGGGACTGGAATTGATCGATAATATCCGGCAGGCGCCGGGTTCTCCCGTCTATGTCCGCCAGCAGGAACCCTTGGGTCTGGGCCACGCCGTCTGGTGTGCGCGTGAGATTGTGGGCGATGAGCCTTTTGCCGTTCTGCTGCCGGACGAACTGATGGTCGGCACCCCAGGCTTTCTGGCGCAGATGGTGGAGGCGTATGAGCGCGTCGGCGGCAATCTGATCGGCGCGCTCGAGGTTTCCCCCAGCGAGACTCACAATTACGGGATTATCACTCCTGGTGCCGTCGACGGGCCCCTGACGGAGGTTCTGGAAGTTATCGAGAAGCCCGCACCGGGAACTGCCAAGTCAAACCTGATGACACCGGGCCGATATATCTTGCAACCGGAAGTGATGAAGATCCTCGATACGCCGGTGAAGGGGGCCGGCGGCGAGATACAGCTGACCGATGCCATGGCGCAATTGATCGGCAAACAGCCATTTCACGGCTACACCTTTTCGGGGCGTCGGTTCGATTGCGGGGGAAAGTCCGGCTTCATCAAGGCGAATCTTGCCTTGGCACTTGAGCGGGACGACATCGGGCCCGAGGTGCGCGCCTTTGCGGAAGCGCTACTCGCCTGAGCGTGGAGAACAGGCGGGGCAGGCCGGATCCTTCGGCACACGGATGGTACGAAAGCGACAGTCCAGCAGGTCGATCAGCGTCAGCCTGCCCGCGGGATCGGCGCCGAAAGGGGTAATGGCGCGGATCGTTTCCAGTGCCGCCATGCTGCCGAGAACACCGGTGACCGGGCCAAGAATGCCCTGTTCTGAGCAGGTTGCCTCGTCGCGATCGGGTGCGCTGCCGACGAGGCAGCGGTAGCAGGGGAGGTCAGCTTCCCAACCGCGGTATACGGCCAATTGCCCCTCGAACTGGCCGACTGCAGCGGAGACGAGGGGGATTCGGAGTTGTAGCGCGGCATCAGCAACGATGAGGCGGGTCGCGAAATTGTCGCAGCCGTCCAGAATGACGTCGGCCCCGCGCAGCAGTTCTTCCGCATTGCCGGCGTTGATCCGGCGAACAATGGCCGCGGCTGTCACGAAGGGGTTGCGGCATTCGGCCGCTTTTGCAGCCTGTTCGGCCTTGAACGCGCCGGTGTCGGCCACGTCGAACAGAATCTGGCGTTGAAGGTTGGAAATGTCGATGCGATCGTCGTCGACGATGCGAATTTCGCCAAGCCCGGCACCCGCGAGATAGGCGATCGCCGGCGCGCCAATCCCGCCAGCGCCGATCACCGCGACCGTAGCCCCCTTCAACCGTCGCTGACCCGAGCCGCCGATTTCGCGCAGGATGATCTGGCGCGCGTAGCGTTCGCGCTCTTCCGGCCCGATCGTTACTGCCACTGGAACAGCAGGGATGTGCGGAACCAGCGAGTTTCGCCGACCGGCAGAAGGTTGGCGCGCGCCATGCTGAGCATCACGCCGGACGCATATTGTTCGACGGTGGGGCAGCCGATCGCTTGCGGATGGATCCGGCGCAACTGGCCGTCCTCGGCGACAAGCACTGCAAGATTGACCCGCAACCTTTTGTCGGCCGCCTCGCAGCGCCGCGCCGCGACCTCATCCCGGACGAAGGAGGAGAGGGCGGGCGGCATCGCGCGCCGGCGACGGAACTTCAGTTCGGGAAGACCGAACAGGTCGCCCGGGACGCTGGCGGCGCTTTCCTGCGTCGCAGCCACAGTCAGCGCCGGCGGGGCCTCCTCGCCCTCTGACCGGGACACGAACGCCGTCACCTGCGCCGCTTGCGCGAGTGCCAGAAGGATGACGCTCACCGCCCCGTCGACCCGAAGCCGCCACTGCCGCGATCCGTCTCGTCCAGGTCTGCGCTTTCGATCAGCGCGGCCCGCGTGACCTGCGCCGGGACAAGCTGCGCGATGCGATCGCCACGTTTGACCTCAAAAGGTGCATCGCCAAGATTGGCGAGGATCACCTTCACCTCGCCCCGATAATCGGAATCGATCGTGCCGGGGGTGTTGAGGCAGGTTATTCCATGCTTGAGCGCGATGCCGGAGCGGGGGCGCACCTGAACCTCGAAACCTTCCGGAATCGCGATCGCAAATCCCGTCGCCACCGCATGCCGTGCGCCGGGCGCAAGGGTGACATCCTCCGCAGCGACCACGTCCATGCCAGCCGCGCCCGAGGTTGCATAAGCAGGAAGGGGGAGGTCGGCACCATGCGGCAAACGACGAAGGCTGATGGTGATCACGACACATTCTCCAGCGCGTCAGCAATGCGCGCGGCGAGACGATCCGCCACGGCCTGCTTCGGCATATGTTCCCACGTTTCTACTGCGGCCGCGGACACGAGGTGGACCGCATTGGCCTCGCCGCCCATGACGTCTCCCGAGACGTCATTGGCGACGATCCAGTCGGCGCCCTTTCGCGCCAGCTTGGCCTGGGCGTGAGGAACGACATTCTCGGTTTCAGCGGCAAATCCGATCAGGAGACGTGGACGCTGTGAGCCACGACCGAGCCCGGCGAGGATATCGGGATTCTCCACGAGACGCAGATCCGGAAGCGTTCCCGTGCCGTCTTTCTTTATCTTCTGCTCGGCCGCGCCGTCCGAACGCCAGTCCGCAACCGCCGCCACCAGCACCGCGGCATCGGCGGGAAGGGCGGCGTCGACTGCGGCGTGCATCTCGCGCGCGGTCTCGACATCAATACGGCTCACACCAGGTGGGGTCGGCAGTGACACCGGGCCGGCAACGAGCGTCACGCGAGCGCCAAGCGCGGCCAGTGCGCCGGCGATCGCGAAGCCCTGTTTGCCGGAGGAGCGATTGGCGATGTACCGCACCGGATCGATCGGCTCATGTGTCGGGCCGGCGGTGACCAGCACATGCTTGCCGGCAAGGCGAGCGCCCGGTGCCGCAATCTGACCGACGGCATCTGCGGGCGCCGGCGCCAGGCCAAGCTGCCGTTTCACCTCGGCTACGATCGCCGTCGGCTCCGGCAATCTGCCGGGTCCGAATTCGCCGCACGCCATCGCCCCTTCATCGGGGGCCATGATCCGCACGCCGTCGGCGCGCAGCTGCGCGACGTTGCGCTGGGTTGCGGGGTGCTGCCACATGCGCACGTTCATCGCAGGCGCGGCAAGCACGGGCTTGTCCGTGGCGAGCAGGAGCGTGGTGGCGAGATCGTTCGCCAGTCCGCCGGCCATGCGGGCGAGCAGGTCTGCGGTGGCCGGCGCGACGAGCACCAGATCGGCCTGCCGGCTGAGCTGGATATGGCCCATCTCTGCCTCGTCCTTCAGGTCCCACAGCGTGGTGTGAACTTCCTGTTCCGACAAGGCGGCCAGCGTCATGGGCGTGACGAAGTGGCTGCCGCCCTCGGTAAGGACGCAGCGGACACTATGCCCGCCCTTGCGGAGCAAGCGGATAATCTCACACGCCTTATATGCGGCAATTCCGCCACCGACGATCAGGAGGATGCGGCTCATGAAGCCGTTCTTGTCACGGTGATGCGGCGTCTGTCGAGCGCTGCGCGCAGCAGATCGCGCAGCGCATCGGGGATGAAGATGAACCCGATCAGCGAAACAGGCGCAACAAGATAGGCAAGGCCCGACAGGTCCGTCGGCGCCACGAGCGACAGGAAGAGGAGATATCCGACGAGCGTCGCCAGCACGCGCGCGGCGAGCGGATCGCGCCAGGCGGACCATCCGGCAATTGCCAGACCCATCGCCATAGCCGCGAGGGACAAGGGCGCGATCGACAGGAGCGTCGCCGTGATAAGCGAGCGAACCGCAAAGCCGAAGCCCAGGATGCCGGGCCACCCGATCCACGGCTGATCCAGCGGTCCGGTGACGGCGCCGACGGCGCGGGCATGGAACCAGAGCGCGGCGGCAAAGACGATGGCCGCGATGGCCCAGCCCAGCATCTCGCGCCCATTGCGTTCCGCCAGCGCGAATGCAGCCATGATGATGGCAAACAGCGCCGCGCCCTCATGAATCAGCATCGCGCATAGGCCGATCGCGACCGACGCCATGGTGCGTCCCGGTAAGCGAATGGCCAGTGACAGGGCGATCATCAGCCCTGCCCATAGTTCGTGTTCGGTGACCTGCTGCCCGAGCAGTGCCGTCCCCATGCCACCCGCCGCCAGCAGGGTCGCGGCGAGGCGGGGGATCGGGCGCGGCAGAATGTCACGAAGGCGGCGCCACCATGACGCGAGTGTCAGCAGGGCAAGCGCGTAGAGCAGAAGCGCCGCGGCCACTGGGCTGACGCTGGCCTGGATCACCGACAGCGTGGGGAGCCGCACCGCGACCCAGGGCCGGACCGGTCGGTCGCCCGCACGCAGCGCGTCGATGACCGCGGAATAATAATCCGCGCCGTGGCGCAGCGCGTCGACTGTCGAGCCATAAACGATCGCACTCGCCTGATCGTCGACCGGGGCTGCGGCCTGCTGCAGCGACGGAGTGCCGAGCGCCGTCAGCGAGGCGAGCAGAAGCAGCGCCAGCAGCGCCAGGAACAGGCGCGCGCGCGGTCGCGGCAATCCCACAAAGCGGGACGGCGCGGCGAGCAGGAGAGGGCGGCCGACGGCCGTACGCATGTCAGCCGATCATCGTCCAGGTTGCCGCAATCCCGGCGAGCGCGCTGGCGAGGCCAACCGCGGCATAGCGCCAGCCACCGCCGATCCGCACGACCTCAATCTCGCGAAGCGGGGGCGCGGGCGGCGCGCCGCCGGGCGGCGGGAAGCGTGCCTCGATGCGGCGGACCAGTTCGGGCAGGCGGTACAGCGTCTTCACGTCCGAGACGATCCGGTCGGCGATCGCCGCCTCCGGGCCCAATTCGGTGCGGATCCACTCCTCCACCAGCGGACCGGCGGTTTCCCAAAGGTTTATGTCGGGATCTAGCGCGGTAGCGACGCCTTCGACCATGACCATCGTCTTTTGCAGCAGCAGAAGATGCGGCTGGGTGACCATGTCGAAGTCGCGGGTAATGGAGAACAGCCCGTCGAGCATCATCCCGATCGACATTTCCTTGACCGGCAGGCCGCGCATTGGCTCCCCGACGGCCCGGAGCGCCGTCGCGAACTCCGCGACGTCATGGTGCGGCGGGACGTAGCCGGCCTCGAAATGGATCTCGGCCACGCGCCGATAATTGCCGGTGATCAGCCCATAGAGGATTTCGGCCAGCCAGATGCGCGCCCGTCGATCGATCCGGCCCATGATGCCGAAGTCGACCGCCGCGATGCGGTTGCCGGGCAAGGCGAATAGATTGCCCTGATGGAGATCGGCGTGGAAGAACCCCTCGGCGATCGCCTGACGCAAAAAGGCGTGGATCAGCGTCTGGGCGAGCAGCGGAAGGTCGAAGCCGGCAGCCGCGAGCGCGTCGCGGTTCGACAGCTTGATGCCATCGATCCATTCGAGCGTGAGCACCTTGCCCGATGTGCGTGCCCAGTCGATCGCCGGCACGTGGAAATTGGGCTCCGAGGCCATGCCCTCGGCCAGTTCGCTGGCGGAGGCGGCTTCGCGGCGGAAATCGAGTTCGCGCGCCGTCCAGCGCTTGAAGGTGGCAATGACGAGCCGCGGCTGGAGCCGGGTGATCTCGCCGCCGCCGTTGCGATCCGCGGCCTCAAGCTGAGCCGCGGCCCATTCATAGGTGTCGATCGCTTCGGCGAAATCGGCCTCGACGCCGGGGCGCTGCACTTTGACCGCAACGGGACGGCCGTCGATGGTGACGGCGCGGTGGACCTGCGCGATCGAGGCGGCGCCGACGGGGTTTTCGTCGAAGCTGGCGAAGAGGGTTTCCAGCGGGCGGCCGAGGCTCTTCTCAATCTGCGGCTTGATGACGCTGAACGGTAGGGGCGGGAGCGCGTCCTGCAGGCGCAGGAGGTCGAGCGCCGCCTCGTCGCCGACGATGTCGGGACGGGTGGCGAGCGTCTGGCCGAGCTTGATCGCGGCGGGGCCGATCGCCTCGAACGCATCGGCATAGCCCGGCTGCGCCGGCACGCGCGCACCGAAGCGGGCCAGGCGCAGCATCCGCCGCACGCGAGGCGGGGTGTTCGGATCCTGCTCCAGGCCACGCAGCGCGCCGTGGCGGGCGAGCGTGCGGCCCCATTTGAGCAGGCGCCAGCTATGGACGATCGAACTGGTCACTTACCTCTCCCACGCCGGGGAGAGGGGACGGGCAGCGATCATATCTTCCAGCCGCTGTGGATCGCGACCAGCCCGCCGAGCAGCGGCTCCACCTTCGTCTGGGTGAAGCCGGCGTCGCGGATCATGCCCTCGAACGTCGGCATGTCGGGGAAACGGCGGATCGATTCGATGAGGTAGCGGTAACTGTCGGCGTCCTGCGCGAGCAGCTGGCCCAGCTTCGGCACCATCTTGTGCGAATAGGTGTCGTACACCTCCTTGAACCCCGGCCAGGTGGTGGTCGAGAATTCAAGGCAGAAGAAGCGGCCGCCGCGGCGGAGCACGCGATGTGCCTCGCGCAGGGCGGCGGGAATGTCCGTCACGTTCCGGATGCCGAAGGCGATGGTGTAGGCATCGAAGAAACGGTCCGGGAAGGTCAGCGATTCGGCGTTCGCCTCCGTCCAGACCAGGCCGTCGATGCCGCGGTCCTGTGCCCGCTTCATGCCGACCTCGAGCATCGCGGGATTGATGTCAGCGACGGTGATCGATGCGCCGGATGTCGCGAGCCGGAAGGCGATGTCGCCCGTGCCGCCCGCCATGTCGAGGATCTGCTCCCCGGCGCGCGGCTTCACGCGGCGCACGAAGCGATCCTTCCACAAACGGTGCATGCCGCCTGACATGGCATCGTTCATCAGATCGTAGCGGCTGGCGACGTTGGTGAAGACGCCGCCGACGCGGGCGGTCTTCTCCGTGGCGGGGATGTCCTCGTAGCCGAAGGAGACGGTTTCGCTCATGGTCGCGGCTCTAGCCCGGTGCAGCGCAGCGGGCTAGGGGGCGCGGGTGCCGGAATTACCTGAAGTCGAAACCACGGTGAGAGGGCTGCGCCCCGTGCTGGAAGGTGCGCGGGTCGTCTCGCTGGAGCTGCGCAGGCCCGATCTGCGCCGGCCCTTCCCGGATGACCTGCGGCAGGTAATGACCGGCGCGACGATCACCAGCCTTGGGCGACGGGCGAAATATGGCCTGATCAACACCGATCGCGACAAGACGATGATCTTTCACCTGGGCATGTCGGGGCGGTGGCGGGTCGATCCGCAGGAGCTGCTGCCGCACGACCACCTGGTGATCGAGACCGACGCAGGGCGCCGTGTCGCGCTGAACGATCCGCGCCGATTTGGCTCGGTGGACCTGTGGCCGAGCTCGGACATCGGGTCGTTTCCGGCGTTCATCGGCCTGGGTCCGGAACCACTTGGCCCCGAACTGACCGCCGCCGGCCTTAAACAGGCGCTGCATGGCCGGCGGGCATCGATCAAGCTGATGCTGCTCGACCAGCGCATCGTCGCGGGCCTCGGCAATATCTATGTCTGCGAGGCGCTGTACCTGGCGCGCATTTCCCCCAAGCGCGCGGCGGGGCGAATATCGCTGGCGCGACTCGAGCGACTCGTCGAGGCGATTCGGGCGGTTCTGCTGTCGGCGATCGAAGCGGGCGGATCGTCGCTGCGCGATTATGCCCGGCCGGACGGCGAACTGGGGTATTTTTCCAAGCAATTCGCGGTTTATGGCCGCGAAGGGCAGCCGTGCGCTTGCGGCGGAACGGTGCAGCGTTATGCAGAGGGCGGACGTTCCACCTTCTGGTGTCCGACGTGCCAGCGCGGTTGACCAAGACGAGCGATATCGTTAAGGGCAGCGGCTTCCAGGGCGATGGGTGTTCCCGCCGCCCTTTTTTCATCGACCGATATTTCGAGGACTGTAAATGGCGAACACGCCGCAAGCGAAGAAGCGCATCCGCCGCAACCAGCGCCGGGCCGAAATCAATGGTGCGCGCGTGAGCCGCATCCGCACCTTCGTGAAGAAGGTCGAGGCAGCGCTCGCAGCGGGTGACAAGACGGCCGCATCGGCAGCCCTTGCAGCGGTTCAGCCGGAACTGCAGCGTGGCGTCGCGCGTGGCGTGCTCCACCGCAACACTGCCAGCCGCAAGTTCTCGCGTCTGACCAAGCGCCTGTCGGCGCTCGCCTGATCCAGCGGGCCTTCCCGGAAAAGGGGAGGCCGAGGATAGCGAAAAGGCCGGGTGGCTTTGGTGCCACCCGGCCTTTTGCCGTGCGCGCTCGTCGCGTCGCAACTCGCCCGATCAGAGGAAGGCGCGGCCGCCGGTGACCGGGATGGTCGCGCCGGTGATGTAGCTGGCCTCGTCGCTGGCGAGCCAGACATAGGGCGGCGCCACCTCTGCCGGCTGGCCGGCGCGGCCGATCGGCGTGTCGCTGCCGAAGTTCTTCACCTTTTCGACCGGCATCGTGGACGGGATCAGCGGCGTCCAGATCGGGCCCGGCGCGACCGCGTTCACGCGGATCTTGCGATCGGCCAGCATTTTCCCGAGCCCGGCAGTGAAATTGTAGATCGCGCCCTTCGTCGTCGCATAGGCGAGCAGTTGCTCGCTGGGATCCTCGGCATTGATCGAGCTGGTGTTGATGATCGAACTGCCCGGCTTCATGTGCGCGACGGCTGCCTTCGCCAGATAGAACATAGAATGGATGTTGGTGGCGAAGGTCACCTGCCATTCTTCGTCGGAGATATCCTCCAGCCGGGCAAAGGTGGCCTGATGGGCGGCATTGTTGACGAGGATGTCGATCCGCCCGAACGCCTCTGCCGTCTGGGCGACGATGGCGCGGGCATGGGCGGGATCGCTGATGTCGCCGGGCAGCAGGATTGCGCGACGGCCAGCGTCCTCCACCAGCCGCTTGGTCTCCTCGGCATCCTCATGTTCGTCGAGATAGCTGATCGCCACATCGGCGCCCTCCCGGGCATAAGCGATCGCGACGGCGCGGCCGATGCCGCTGTCGGCGCCAGTGACGAGGGCGCGTCGGTCGAGCAGGCGGCCGTGGCCAACATAGCTATCCTCGCCATGATCGGGGCGGGGATCCATCGGCGCGGTGCGGCCGGGCATAGGCTGCTGCTGTTCGGGGTAGGGCGGTTCGGGACGGCGGGGCATGGCATTCCTCATGATGGGGATGCCATCAACAAGTCGCGGGAACGGTGGCCGTTCCGCGCGATCCACGCTCCCTAAACACAGATCAGCCTATCCGGCGGCTGCGGGCACGCAAGATGCCGGCAGCCGCCGCGTGCCTAGCGCAATGAGCGATTGCCGAAGTTGAGCCGGGTATAGACCATGAAGCTCTTCAACCCATCGTCGCCGTAGAAGGGCTTCAGCGCGTCGGGATAGGCATAAGCGCTGGCGAGACCACCGAAGGCGAGGCGCACATCGCGGGTGACCGGCACTTCGACCTGATAGCCGAGGCTGAGCTTGTTCACCGTGAAGATGTCATGGTGAAGCGGGTTATCCTCCCCGAACAGCTCGCCCTGATCGTTGCGTTCTGCGCGGGCGTAGACGGTGTGCTTGTCGTCCCAGCGAATGAGGCTTTCGGCGAGCCAGGCGTTGAGCACCGGGCCGGGCTGCAGATCCTTGCGGCTCCACGCGACGGTCGTGGCCCAGTTCGCGCCCGGCCCGAGCGGCTTGTTCCACGTCGTCGAGGCGGTGGTGCGCTGCTCGTTTTCGTCAGGGTGCAATTGTTCGGGCGATTTCAGGAAGCCGGTGGACGCCTGGAGCGACAGATTGGCGGTCGGGTTCCAGAACGCACGGACCGACCAGCTGTCGAGCCGTGGTGTTTCGATGTCCCAGCGCTTTTCGTCCGGCTCGCGGCCCTTGAAGGCGCTGGCCTCGATCTTCCAGGTGCGGGTGGAGAAACCCGCCGTGATGACGCCCCAGGTGATGTGGGTCGAATCGAACCAATGGTGGCCGAGCGGCGCCTCCGGATTATCGAGACCGGAGAGGCGGTGCATGAAGGTGGGCGGGCCCAGCGCGGGCTCACCGGGGAGGCCGGCATAAAGGAACGCCGCGCGGCCATCGCCCAGATCGTGCGAATAGCTGACCGCAAGCTCCATGAAGAGATCGTGCGGGTGCTGGCGATCGACCAGCTTGTTCACGCCGTCCGCCGTTTCGCCAACCGCGAACAGCAAGGGATAGCCGCGGCGACCCATCAAGGGATCGAGCGACAACATGCCGCGAAGGCCCAGCCGGCCATGCTCACCGATCGGGCGGTTGGCCATGACCATCGCCATCGATTCGACGAAATTGTGCCGGTCGCCGCGCGGGCCGCCCTGGTCGGAATGAACCAGCGTCGCATTGCCCTGCGCCATGCCCATCCAGTCGCCGGCGTGGAACATGGTGGCGAGCACCGGCGAGCTATCCGGCTGCCACGCCGTTCCCGATGCCTCGCGGCTCATCCCATAGGGGCCAAGCATCGCCGGCATCTGATGATCCGCGCCATGGTTCATCGCGGCGGCGCCATGGGCGGCATGATCCATCATGGGCGCGTCGTGTTGCGGTTGCTGGCCGTGGCTGCTGTGGGCGGCGTGCGCGCCCGCCTGAGGCGTTACGGCCTTGCCCATCTCGTGCCCGGCGTGGGGGGCGCCCTGCGCGGCCGGGGTGGCGGGTGAGGGCGGTGCTGCCGGCGTGGCAGGGCCGGTGTGATGATGGCCATGGCCTTGTGCCGTATGGGCCGCGGCGGCGGCGGCCTGCGCTGGCTCCTGCGCACGGGCGGCCGCCGGGAGGGCGATCGCAGCGCCGGCGACCAACGTCATCATCGTCTTCATCGTACAAGCATCCAGATCGCCATCCCAAGCATGAAGAGGTTTTCGGTAAGAGAGACAAAGCCAAGCGGCACGTTGCTCGACCCGCCGACACAGGCGCATTTCAGCGTGCGCCGATCGATATAGACCGCCTTGAACACCGACACCGCGCCGACGCCGCCGAGCAGCAGCGCGAGCGGGATCGAGATCCAGTCGAGCACGCCCGCCGTCATCAGCACCCCGGCCAGCGCCTCCCCGAAGGGATACAGATAGGCATAGGGCACCCAGCGCCGGGCGAGCAGGTCGTAGGAGAGGAACATGGTCGAGAACCGTTCCACGTCCTGCAGCTTCAGCAGCGCCAGCACGCACATCGACAGGCTGACGAACCACATCGCCGCCTGTTCGGTAAAGGGACTGCCGAAGGCGGCGAGGCTGGCGGCAAGCGCCATCAGTGCCGTCATCGCAAAGACCGCGATCACCGGGCGGTAGCTGGTCTCTCCCGGCGCGGGCATCCGCTTGCCCAGGAAGCGTGTCAGATCGTCGTTGCCGCCGGTGCGCTGCCCGTCGATGAAGGTCTGCGGCGTGGTCTGTACGCCGTGCGCCGCCTTGAACGCGTCCACCTCCGCGCGGGTGCGCAGCGGGCGATCCTCGACGACATAGCCATGACGTTCCAGCCGCCATTTCGACTTCAGGCCGGAGGGGCACAGATGGTCGGGCAGCACCATCCGGTATAGAACGGCTGTCTTGTCGCGCCGCATGGTCATTGAAGCTCCTTACGCGCCGGTCCTTGTTCGGTGCGTTCGGAGGCCGATATAGGTTCTGTACTATGGTACGGAGTCAATGGGGTGGCAGGCATGGGATCGATGACGATTGCCGGACTGGCGCGCGAGGGCGGCGTCGGGGTCGAGACGATCCGTTATTATCAGCGCCGCGGACTGCTGAGCGAGCCCGAGCGGCCCGCCAACGGCGTGCGACGCTATGACGGCGAAGATGTGCGGCGATTGCGCTTCATTCGCGCGGCGCAGGGTGCCGGTTTCTCACTGGAGCAGATCGGGGAATTGCTGGCGTTGGACGCCGCACAGGACCGGGCGCGTGCCCGGGCGCTGGCGGAGGAGCGGATTGCCGAGTTGGATCGCCGGATCGCGGACCTGCAGGCGGCGCGCAACTGGCTGAGCGAGTTGGAGCGCGACTGCGCCTCGGGCAATGCCGGGCCGTGCCCGATCCTGAAGGCGTTTGCGGGGTAGCGGGCGCACGTTCTGGTGCGCTCGCCGACAAGGAAATGAAGGGCGCTGACGCGCGCCGCCGGGCGTCAGCGAATGGCGATCAGTGACTTGGTCAGCCCCATAACGCGTTCGCGCTCGATGACGGCATCGGGAAAGAGATGCTGCATTTGTCGTGCGGTCAGGAGGTTGACGGACTGCACGTTCGCGATCGCTGCACCCACGTTGTCCTGGCGGGCGCGAAAGCCAAAGCCGCGGCGCATCAGCAGTTCCATTCGCAACGCCTCCGGCAACCAGTGAAACCCGAGGGTGCGGAAATGCGGCTCCAGCGGGAACCACATGTTCGGGGTTTGAACAAAATAGTGTGGGGCGAGGCGGCGGACTTCCGCAGCCATTGCCGTCATCTCGCGCCAGTGACCGACATGCTCGATCACGCTGTTCGAATGGACGATGTCGAACGTATTCGCGGGATGATCTGCCATGTGGCAGGCGTCGCCGGGGCGCAGGTGATAACATCCGTCATCCAGTGTCGGGGCGCCCAGGTTGACGATGGTGATATCGAGATCGAGCCGTTCCCAGACTGGTCTGGTCGTCTGCCAATAGGCCTTTGACCCGCCCAGATCGAGCACCCGGATCTGTCGCCCATCCGTCAGACAGTGCCGTTCCATATGATCGACAAAGCGCTGGAGCCGCCTTCGCCGGTAGGATGAGCCATCGATCTCTGCCTCGATCTCCTTGTCGGCGCGAGTCGTGGGCGCAGCGAGACTCACCATCGCCGACTCGCGCATAGACCACGGGCGCCGAGGGCAGCGAACAGCTTGTCGGGGTAGGCGGGATTATTCCTCCCAGTCGTTTCGTCGCGCGCGCCAAGCCACCGCATGAAGTCCCCCCTTGGTCAATCGCCGCCGGGTTGCAGCACGGTCACCTGCGGTCGGCAAGGTTGCAGGTCGGTCTTCTCGCCCGATACGGATGAGAAAATCCGGCGAGCTCTGTTGGATACCGCTTGCGGCGGGAGACGCCGTGATGCGGTTGATCTTGATCGGCGGCGGGAGACGCCTTGCACCGGCAGCGTGGCACGCCCGAAGGCTGTGCGCTGGTGACCCCTACGGGACTCGAACCCGTGTTTTCGCCGTGAGAGGGCGCAATCCGACACCTTTTTTGGGCTTGCAGGGCCCCTAGTCCAGTCATAAAATGCAGGTATTACAGATATATATTCCGCACACGTCCATGCACGTCGCTGGGCGTATATTTGACGGTTATTTGATGGTTTTGGAGGGGGCATGTCGCGACGGTTGACGGAAACAGCGATTACGAGCCGGTCGGCCCGGAAGGATCTGGAAGACGGCGTTTACTGGCGCGGCCTCGATCCGGACGTCCATATTGGCTACCGCAAGGGCAAGCGCGGGGGTCGCTGGCTGGTGCGCTGGTATGCAGGCGATCAAAAGTACAACCAGGTTACCCTCGGAACCGCCGATGACGCGTTGAGCGAAGGCACCCTCAGTTATGAGGCGGCCGTCAAGGTTGCGCGCGAAACCGTCGAGAAGGCCCGGACGAGCAAGCATCTCGAGGCTGTCGGACCGGCTGTGTCGGTCAGGTCGGCGATCGAGACCTATACCGCCATGCGGGATGCGCGGGATATGGCGAGGAAAGGACGCCCGACGCGCTCCGATGCCACCTCGAGGCTCACCTTGCACGTCCTGAGCGACACGAAGATGGCCGATATTGTGCTCCGTGACATGCGGGACCGGGATTTGAAGGCCTGGCTGGCGCGCCTCAATCCTACCCTCAAGCCTGCGACGAGGCGAAGGCTCATCAATGACTTTAAGGCGGCGCTTAACCTCGCCTTCGTCGGCAACAGGGCAAGCCTCCCTCCTGATTTCGACAAAACGGTAAAGTTTGGCCTAGCTGTCGATGAGGTCGTCTCGAACGAAGCCGTAGAGGAAGTGCGCGAGAATCAGATCCTCAAGGACGAGCAGATCCGCAAGATCATCGAAGCGGCGAAAGCGCACGACCACGAAGGGGATTTCGCTCGACTGGTGATCGTGCTCGCGGCGACAGGGACGCGCTTCTCCCAGGCGAGGCGCATGCTGGTGAGCGACGTCCAGGTCGAACGTTCGCGCCTTCTCGTTCCTACCAGCTGGAAGGGAAAGAAGCAGGGCATCGTGCGCGTGCCGGTTCCGGTTGGCGCCGATGTTCTTGCTGCTTTAGCCCCTGCAATCGAGGGGAGGTCGCCGAATGCACCCCTGCTGGAGCGGTGGCAGCATGAGCAGACCGGTGTAGCGGAGTGGAAGCGCACCGTTCGAGGGCCTTGGAAGACCGCATCGGAAATGACACGTCGTTGGAACAAGGTCGCAGATTCCGCCGGCGTCCCCGGAGTGGTTGCGTACGCGCTGAGGCACTCGAGTATCGTGCGGGGTATTCGCGCGGGATTGCCGATCAGGCTGGTGGCGGCAAGCCACGACACCAGCGTGCAGATGATCGAGCGGCACTACAGCAGGTGGATCACCGATGGCCTTGAGGAGCTGACCGCGCGCGCCGTCGTGCCCCTCGTGGCGTGATCGTCAGCAAACGTCCCGTTGCGGCGCCCCTCAGCATCCCATCAGCTGCTTGGAGACCGCCTTTGACTCCGCTCGGAAATTTGGCTCGCCATGGGTCGGAAGTGGTGCGTCAGCTTGTGGCGAATGGATTGCATAGTCGGACTCAGCCTTCCGCAACGAACGGCGTCAAGCTTGAGTCAGCGACAGCTCCCGGCGCCGACAGGCACCAAAAGGGGCGCCTCATGCGACCATAGTTCGAGAGGGATTTGGTCACTTGCATCAGAATGGGCGGACCGGATTTTCCTGTAGCAATGTGGGTCGCGCTGCTGGCATGACGTTGCCATAGCGACGCTGGAAGAAGTCGCGTGACAGCATGGGGGGAAATTGATGCCGGTTGCTTTTGATCCCCTGATCGTCGAGCCGCTCGATCGTCGGGCGTACAATCAAGAAGTAGCTAACGCGCTTAACGATCCGACAACGCGCATCTTCCTCGATACGAACATTCTGATGTGGACATATGGTCTGCATCTGGGGGCTCGCACCGATTTTTGCGACTGGCTGAAAGATGGCCCTCAGAAAGGCCGCATTCACATTCCGAGGCGAGTGCTCCACGAGTTCTCCGCGCACCGCAACGACCAAAACGCGCTTTATCCCTTTAGTCAGCAATTTAAAGCTCTGGCCAAGGCGCTGGAGGCGTTCGAGCAAAAGGCACCGTTGGTCGCCGATGACGCCTGGGCGAGCCAGAAGGGATTTACGGACCGCGCCACGTATCTCGCGAAAGTGTCAGCCGCGCGCGACGTTATCTCGAAGCTGATTGAACCAATTACCAAAGGCGATAAGCTCGAGACCCTGCATGGTCAGTTGATCCCGGTTTTCAACGCTCTCGCGCTTGATGGGAACGTTCATGACGGGCTAGCGCAGCTTCGTGACAGCTATGAGGCGCGGGCAGAATTGCGCATTGCGCCAGGCTTCAAGGATATCAACAAGGGTAAGAAGAGCGAGGAGGGCAATGTCGCCGCAGGGCTGCCCGCCAAGAACGGCGCTAACCGCTTCGGCGATCTGGCGATTTGGGACGAGATCCTGACGTTCGTGAACGCCATCGAACCTAAACCTGGGGCGGTTATCCTGCTGACGCATGACGGTAAGCCCGACTGGACCTACTACCCTTCGAAGATCATCGACCTCGATGGCCACACCAAACCCAACAAGACCGATGACCCGGACTGTCTCGGCGTTGCGCAGCCGATACTGTGGCACGAGCTGAAGACGCGAACGCAGGTTCCGGCGCTCTACATCTTGAGCATTCGGCAACTGGCAATGATTGCCAATCTCAACCCGGTTGGTTTCAAGTTCGTGGAACTGGCACGCGCGGTCCAGGCCGAGATGATCGAAGAGCAATCGGAGGAGGGCGAGGGTGAGCCTGACATTGAGGAGGAGGATGAGGTCGAGGGCGGCGAGCCTGCCGAGCAGCAAGGCGGCGAGGCCGATGAAGCCCCGCCCCAGAACCCGCAAGAAGAAGTGCAGCCCGGCGAGCTTCAGGCTTTCTTCGCCAACTTACCTGACACGGCGCGTGCGGACTTTGACTACACGAGCGATCCCGATGGCCTCGAGGTGTTCGAAGGGGTGATCAAAGGCCTTAAAAGCCACAACTGGTATCAACAGAATCCGGCCGTCAAACAGGGGATGTCCTTGCTCGCCGTTCCCGGTGTGAGCCTGTTGCAGGCCTTCATCTTCGGCAGGAATCTCTACCAAGCCGCGGTCGGAACCTCGAGTGATGCGATGCGGGCTCTGGAGGGTTTGGAGGCGCGCCTCGAAGCTTGCTCCGATGCCGTCGCTAATGCAGTGTACGCTGGCGCTTACTTCGAACTCTATTTCGGGCCGCAGGGCAACCTCCGACATATTCCGAAGACCGGCCAAATCGACCCGCTATTCCGGCATCAACAATCGGAGCGACTAGCGCCGGCTGTAGATTTCATCCGTACGGAGCTGACGAATGCTCATGCCCATCTGCTAGTCCTGCCTGCGCAGGAAGCAGTCGTTCGGGCGTTCGAAATCGAGTTCGACGCGGAAAACATGATCGTAGCCGTGCAGCTGGACGGCACCACTGTGACTAACCCGTTTGACGCGAACAACAACAATTCGAGACCGCTCCCGCCCAAGATCCGACACTTGGCGCTGCGGAACATGATCTCGCAGGAGTTCGCGGTACCCACCGCCCAAGTCCATCTCGCGCCAGAATTCGAGGACGCAAGAAGGGTGAATGACCTGGAGTTTATTCCTTGGAATCCGGTCGATGGCCCACAGCTATAGGCAGAGACAGGTGGCCAACACGCAACAATGACCGCTCCCACCTAATGCGATTGCGAGCTCGTAGGGTGAACGGACGCGCCCTACTGGCTCCGTGAAACTCTTGGGAATGGCAACAGTGGGATGGGAAGCGGCGGGCGCCTGCGTCTCTGGCGAACGTCCGTTCTGCGAACCCGGATCCTCAAAACGGACCCGCAGCCAACCACACTTTCGAGCCGTACGTCATCGCGGGAGTGGACGTTGAGAGCGAGCGGTCTTCAAGCCCATGAAGCGCCGTGGTGGTGGCCCGGCCGGTTCTGAAAGCCTCATCCGTTCCTATAAATGCATCATGTCCAGTTCGCTTTCTGACGCTTTCGCAGCTGCCCGATTAGATCCAGCCTTCAGCCTTGAAGATTGCCGTGATCTGGACCTCATTGTTCGCCACAGGGGGAACGACCTTCACGATTTGCCCCCATTCTCGGAAGACGCAATCCAGAACCTGTGTCGCGATCTGAACATCATCGCCAACTGGTTTGGCGCTCAGAGCGCCATCGGGACTGTGAAACCGCCGATGTCGCGGGCGAATCGACTTCTCTCCATCGAGAAGAAGGCAACCCAGCTCTTGGCAGAGCTGGGCATGAATGCTGATTCACATCCGCACGAGATATCTGTCGAACACCTGCTCCCGGGCGGCATCTTCGCGAACCCCGACATAAAGCTCGAGCCGCTCATACGGGCGCTGCAGGAGATCGCTCTCCACGCGAGCGAGGCGCTGGATAAGCTGCGGGAAAGCGGCGTGGAAGCACAACGGCGGAATCCCGAGCCGAACCTCTACCGCCTCTACGATGACTTGGGTGCGGTGTATAAGGCGATGTGGGGACGTGGCCGCCTTTCAATCAGCGTGAACGCAGGCAAGGGCGGGCCGGGAATTCGATACTTCGAGTTCACCCTACGCCGCATCCTCGGGGAGCCTGTGAAGCATCAGGCGATCAAGGACGCGATCGAAAAGATAAAGAGCGATGGCGTGAATCTGGGCGGCGTATACTCCGTTTTCTCCCCGGAAGGGGGCAGGAGAATATAGCTTCCGAGATTAAGCTATCGTCCTCTGTAGGCGAGCATTTCCCACCGTCTTACGTCTGCAAACGCAAACAGACGGAGAAAACCGGTGGTGAATATCAAGAAGAACGGCGGCTCGGGTGACGAGGAGTCCGCAATGGCGCTCACGATCATCGAGGCCGCTAGGTTGAGCGGCACGTCGCGATCCACGATCTACGAAGCGCTCCAGCGCCGCGAACTCGAAGGCAAGAAGCTCGGGCGCCGGACGATCATCTTGCGCGATGCGCTCAAACAGTACCTCTCCTCGCTCCCCGCTTTCGGCGAGCCGATCGACAAGAGGGGCTCCAACAATGGCTAAGCCCCGTTCCAGCCCCGTCCGCGCGGCGGACAAGGAGTCGTTGCAAAATACGGCTGACCTGATTTCCAAGCGCGTTCTCGAGGTGGCGGTCACGCCGGCCAAGGACCGTGCGTTGGAACTCGCCCGCCTCGTCCTCGGCAACGAACCGACGTTCGGAGGGCGCGAGATGCGCGATGAGCAGATCGTCAAGCTCCTCGAGGCGGAAAAGATCGGGCTCCCCACGTTCAAAAAGGCGCTCAGCATCGCTCGCCGGGAGTTGGTGAAGAAGCCCGCTGGACCGCTGCAGGCCAAGCTGCCTGGGCGCCATCGTAGCGCAAGGCCCCCGGTGGCTCCTCTCGGGCCGCGGGAAAATCACGGCGTCGCCACGGATCTCGATCGGCGCCTCCTGTAATCACGTCGCCGGCAACGTTCCTGAGCCGGCTCTCCAAAGGAATCCAAATGAGCACTTCATCTGACGCGCCGCTGGCGCGATCGAAGGGACGTCTGCCGCGTCCCGTCATCATTAGCGATGGAGATAAGGGGGGCGCCGGAAAGAGCTTCCTCGCCCGCATCCTCGCCTATTTGCTGATGCAGGGCGGGCACTCCTGGGCGGGGTTCGACCTCGACCCGCGCAACGCGCACCTGCAGCGATTTCATAAAGGGATGGACGTCACGCGGATCGACTGGACCGGCCAGACCTCGTGGGACCGTCTCTACGACGGAATTATGGAGGTGGATCCGTCCCGCGTGGTGCTCGTCGACCTTCCGGCGCAGGCGGGCACGGTTGCCTCGCGCGAATTCCCGCGCCTCCTGGCGACCGCAAACCATGTGGGGAGGCCGGTGCTTCGCTTCTGGTCCCTGACGCGCGATTTCGACAGTGTGAACCTCCTCGCGCAGACGCTGAACTTGCTCGACCTGCGCAACACGTTCGCCGTGTTGAACCTCCGGCACGCGACCCCCGAGGATTTCGATCTCTGGCTCGGAAGCAACACCCGGCGAACGCTGATCGCAAGCGGCGGATCGGAGTTGCGTCTGTCCAGGCTCCCGTCGGGCGTCGCGGCAGCGATCGATGCTGCGGACCTGGCGTTTTCCGACGCCCTCTCGCACGTGAGGCAGCCGTACTACCGCATCGATATCGAGGCGTATCTCGCCGAGATCAGTCGCGAGTTCGCGCCCGTGCTGGAGCGTCTCGTATGACGGCCTTCGACCTCGAAAAGCTCTACGAGCAGGTCAGCGGGCGCGAGATGCGCAAGGAAGATCGGGAGGAACTGCGTCGCCTGCTGGCACCCATGCCGGCCGGTCTCGCGGACAGCCCGTCGTACATGTACGATCTCGTCGTCACGTACCACCAGTCGGAGCAGCTGCGCGGACTAGTCGCCGGGGCCTCCGACGCAATTGTCGGGGACGTTCAGCGCCAGTCCGATCGGGCGGTCAGCAAGCTCGTCGACGAGTCCGTCAAGCGCATTCACGCCTCCGCTCCCTCGCAGAGTGTGGCGTTCTACCGCGCCATCGTGGCGTCGTGCGTCCTCATCATCATCTGCGTCCTGCTCACCACCATCGCCATCTTCGGGGCGATCAGCCACGGGTTGGTGGTGCCCCCGTGGCTGTCGGAAGAAGCGGCAGCCAAGGTCGCATGGGCTGAAGCGGTCGAGGCGCGAGTCGGTCCCGGCTCCGTCGACTGGACCATGCGCGAAGGGCGGGCTGATTCCTCCCTTCTCGATATCCTGAAGTATCTGGACCAGCGTGGTACCGAGAACGATCCGGTCCGGCAGCTGGCCGAAATCAGGCGCTGCCGCTCTCCCTGGGCGGTCGCTTATCGAGACGCTGGGAAATCCATGTGCCGCTTCGAAGTCGGCAAACCCTGATCTCCTCTCGTCACCTCCCAGCGATCGTGTTGATCCCTATGAATCTTCCCACCGTCTACCCGACCAGTCCCAGAGGCCGCTCCGTTCAGTCCCGCTGGCCGAACACGAGCGGCGACATCATGTCGACGCCTTCAGCGTGCGCCGTCGCATTCATTGGGCGCGGGGCTCCAACGAGCGTCATGGCTCAGTCTGGCGACTGTCTCGGACTGGCCTGCGGCCTCGCTCCCAACGTTCTCGTCGTGGGAGCCGCCAGTATCATTCTCGTCGCGTTGGGGGAGGAAATTTCAGGGCAGGATGGATCGTGTTTACACGATCGGATTGCTCGGCGGGCACCTTCTCGCAATCTGGGGGTGCTGTCATGAACGACCGCAAGCAAAAGGCGGAGAAGACTGTAACACTGTCGATGCGCGTGACGGCTGCGCAAGCCGAACAGATCAGGATCGCCGCCGCTGCCGCGCACCTCAACGTCGCCACCTATCTGCACCGGCGCGTGACCGACCGCCCGATTATCTCGACGCCTCGGCTAGCGATGTTGGCTGAGCTGATCCGTACGTTGATGCGCCTAGAAGCCTCGCACGAACCGGTCCCCGAATTGCTTGATGCACTCAGAGTCGAGATCGCGCAGCTGTCCCTCGTTCCTACCGAGCCGGGTGAGCCCGCATGATTATCAAGCGTATCCGCGAATCCGCGCTTCGGAAAAGGAGATCGCTTCATCGCATCGAGGCAGTGGTGAAGGCGCTTACGACATACGCGATCGATGCGAAGCCCGATCTCCTGGAGACGCTCGCCAGAGAGAGTCGCGCCGCGAATTATGTCCTCGACGTCGGCGAGCTCGGGATTGAGCCCGGCGAGAAGGTGGAATTCCACGGCACCCGAAATCTCATCGGTGACAGTCTGATCCAGCACCAGCAGCAGATGCTGTCAGCCTGTATCCTGGTCCCGGATGCCACCGATCCCATCGAGCACTATGTGATCAGTTGGCGCGAAGGTGAGCACCCTAGCCGCAAGGAGATCGAGGAGGTGGTCAGCATTTTCTCGGTGGAAATGGGCTACGAACGCAGCCAGGTAGTCTGGGCGGTTCATTCTAACACGGCGCAGTGGCACCTTCACATCGTGGCGAGCCGCATCAACCTGTTGCAAGGAAAGGTAGTCACCCCCGGAGACGGGTGGGATATCGACCGCCTCCATCAGGTCTTAGCCTTGGTGGAAGACCGACAGGGCTGGTCGTCTGAAAGGAACGCAATCTACGTCGCGAAGGAGGGCGTGGTCTTCGACCGCGAGACGATGCGGATTGTACGACGTGCCGATGGCTCTCGCGACGGTTGCTACAAGCGTAAGGCCAAGCCGCCGGAAAAGGGACAGGCCCCGGAGCATGATAAAATCCTTCAGGCGCTGCGGGGCGCCACAAGCTGGCGCGATCTTCATTACCGCCTTGCCCGGGAAGGCGCAGCCTATCTCGCAAAGGGCAGCGGCGCTGAGATCCGCCTCGACGGACAGCGAATGCCCGCCTCCGCCTTCGGACGAGAGTTTGTCTTCAGGAAAATGGAGGCGCGCCTCGGGCCGTACGAGCCTGATGTCGTCAGGGAGCGGGATCCGCATGAGCTCTATCAGGCGCACCTGCGGGACGAGCGCGCTCGCCTCCGAGATGCGCTAAACGCCGCCCTCGATGAGTTGAGGCGCAGACGCGCGCTGGCATTGAAAGATGTGCGGCGACGAGAGCAAAGCCAGTTCCGGCAAGCAATCGCCGAGGAACGGATTCAACTCGCTTTCGATCAGGTCGAGAAGCGGATCAAGCATGAGTTCGACCTGGTCCGGCGGACAATCGCAACCTCATATCTGAATCGCGAGCGGTGGTATAAAGCCGATATGCCGCCGGCGCTTACCGTGAATCTGCCTGAGATCGTTTACGCCGGAACCGATCCGCGTGGACGAGTTCTTGCCGGGGAACATGAGTTCACCGTCTATCAGCACGATGCCGGTACCGATTATCTGGATCGGAGCGGCACGCGCGCAGTCACGGATTATGGCCCCGTCCTGATCGTCCATCATGTCGATGCCAAGGCCGTGGAGGTCGCATTGTTCCTCGCAAGCACGCGAGCCGACACGATCGAAGTGGCCGGGTCGGCCCAGTTCCTCGACGCCTGCAGGAAGGTGGCGGTGGAACGCGGCTACAACGTTGTGGGTCCGGACGGGATCTCACTTGGCCGGATCGAGCCGGTAGTCAGCCCTCAGCGAGGGCGCCTGGCGACGGCAAACGCCACCGATCGCCAAGCGCATGTCCCTCAATCATCGCCGGGACGAAACACAGAAATGGGCGGGTCACAAATGACATCCGGGAAGCGCAGCCAGGAACCGCAACTCTCCGACCCATCCGATCCGAAGCCACCCGCACCCGAGGTCGGCAGTGACCAAGGACTGTCGGAAGTAAGTGCGGAATTCTGGCGGCGAGCGGGGAAAGGGACACGCTCGGGGATCGGCTAAAGGATGTCGTCCAGGAATTCTGACCCGGGTACCACGCCGGCAAGCATTAGCCGGTCTCGTGCTCTGGTCGCGGCGACATAAAGCAGGTGGCGCTCAGCGTCCTGGATTGCCTCGAGGTCTGCCATGTCGCCGATGCCGGCCAACCGGTTCGGATCAGGCACCACGTCCTCATCTAGCGCCATCACCGCTACGGCGCGGAACTCCAGCCCTTTTGCATCGTGCATCTGAATTACGGACACGGATGCACCCGAAGCCTTCACCGCCGCGCGAGCACGGTCGAACTGCTGCTTGCTTCGAACAAGGACAACCAGCTCGGTCCCCGACATCCCCTCAGCAAGCCGTTCCCGCAGCCAGCAGGCCACGCCAGAAATCTCTGCATTCCGGTCCTCGAACAATCGAATGACCGGCTCCGGACCGTCGAATACGGACACCGTGCCACGTCGGCTCTCTTCGATACCGTCCAGGTCGGCAATTTCGGCGGATAGAAGCCTATCGGCGGCGCGTCGGATCTGATGCGAAGTGCGATAGCAGACTTTCAGGACCTGAGCTCGACCCCGAACGTCCAGGCCCAGCCTCGCCCATGAAAAAGGCAGGTGGAAGATGCGCTGGCCGAGATCGCCTGTAAAAAACAGCGCATCCGGATTTCCTGTCCGGCCGGCAGCTGCCAGGAACCGCGCCTGGGCAACCGAGAGATCCTGTGCCTCGTCGACCACGACATGGGTAAAAGGTAGCCGCCCCCCATCATCAATCCAGCCGGTCAGGCGACCATAGACGCCCGCTAAGGTCACGACTCCGCGCGCCGCGAGCCTGTTTCGGACGAAGTCGAAGACTGCCCAAGCACTCTCCCGTTGCTTGGGACCGAGCCTTGTCCGCCGTCCGATGCGCGGCACCTGCACGTAGGATTGGAGGTCGTGGAGGCCCCATGCGTCGACCAATTCTTCCCACTCTTCAAACAGGAAGTCCGCGTTATGCCCGACGCCCAATCCGGCCTCGACCGCCGCACGTATCGCGGCCCGCACCTGCGAAGCGGTCGCCAGGTTCGGCTGTCCGAACACCCGCCCGTAAAGTTCGTGCGCGGCCTGATCGATCGCTCGAACCGTCAGTCGCTCCCGGACCTCTGGCGTTGCTGCCGTCATCAGATCAGCCTTGTCGGCCAGACTGGCGGCTAAGGGCTTCGAAAAGGTCGTGAGTAGGACCTGCGCCTCCGTCCGGCGAGCCAGATGCACAGCACGATGTAGAGCCACGATGGTCTTGCCCGTGCCAGCCGATCCCGATACCCGCGCTGGGCCTTTCCAGTCTCGTGTCACCGGGGCGCGCTGCGCCGGATGAAGGAAGACCGCCCATTCGGCGAAAGGCGCATCCAGCGCAGCCTTGAGTTCGTCCACACCGTCGACGGCACGGAAGCGACGTTGGGCATCCGGGTGGGCGAACGGATCTGCGCCCGGTGCCGACTGCATCGCGAAATGAGCCTGTAGCTGCCCGCCTGTCGCGAAATCCAGCAGCGCCTCGGCCGCTTCGTCTGGCAGCGACGAAAATAGCCCGTCGATGCTCACCTCATCCGCCGATCGAACTGCATCGAGCCAGGAGCGGGGCACGCCGACGTTAAGCAGGTCATCGTCCGTCAGCGCTGCGAACGGCTGATGGACAGCTGCCGCGGGTGCCGCTTCGTCGGGCTTCTCGGTGTAGACGAGACGCTCTTCGGTCCGCTCGACTATTTCGACCAGCTGCATCGCGCCGGTACGCTCATGCGGCACCAGCCGGCGTCGTTCCGCCCATCTGTAGGCGTCATCATGATGGCCGACCCACGCCAGCAGTGTGTGCTCGCCGTCCTTGTGCAAGACGATCCGGATGTCCTGACTGACGCGCGCGGTCCAGAAGCCGGGGGCCGCTTCGACACGATGGAGCGAGAGTCCATTGCCACTCTCATCTTGAGCTAGGTCGAAGGCGGTGATCTTTACCTGCTTCTGCTCAGCCGCATTCAGGCGATCTAGTGCCTTCGTAAACGTTGAGGCGTAGAGAAGAGTCACTATCGGATCATTCCGCGCCGTCGCCATTCGGCCCACTGCATGCGCATATGTTCGAGGACATTCCGACCTTCCTCATTGTCCGTCAGCAGCCAGATCGGATCAAAGTCGAATTCCCGCTCATCAGCCAGAAGGTTGAGGACATTCTGTTGCCCGGCCGCCTGGCGCAGCGCTGCGGCGGGTCTGTTGCCATATGTGACGACGGCAACCCGGTCGCCGCGCTGCTGCATACGATCGACGGCGGGCGCATGGTCAGCGTCGTTGGTCAGCAGAACGTAGACATCTGCCAACCCATCCGCCGCATCGAACGCCAACGCGGCCACGAAATCACCGTCGACACCCTTTTCACCGATTTCGATCTTCCGCCGAGCATCGCGAGACAACCGCAAGAACCCGCTCTCTGAGGTGTCTCCGATGATATCCGCGAGCGCGTCGTAGAAATTTTGGCTGGCATCGAAATGTCCACGGTCGAGCTGCCTGCGAAGATGATCAAGCTCTTTAAGCTGATGCGCGTATGAGCCAGCATCTATGCTCAATTCATTGATGAAGCTATCGATATCTGATCTTATCTTGTTCTTGTCGAGGCGGGGTCGGAAGACCGTTCCATAGGAATCAGCTTGAATGAAAATTCTGCCGACCGCTTGTGGCGGCTCTTGGCCGAACAAGTATCGGACATAAGAATTGTTCAGTCTCTCGACGTCGCTTATAGGTAATACATCCCTATTTTGAGCGCCAAGGATACCCTCTTCGGTCGCGATAATCCGGCTTTCAGCATATCGGAGCAGCGACACGACAATGTCCGCTTTCTTCGAGACGTCAGGCGCCGGATCGAAATAGCGGCTGTATTCCGGAAAATGATCCAGCATGTTCTTGAGAAAGCCGCGATGCAGATCCACAGCTGCATTGGCGAGCAGGTAGCTGTGATACCCGTCGACGTAGAACCTGATTCGCAACGAGTGCGGGATCGCACCAGCCATAGGGTCCGGCTTAAGCGTCACGAAATCCCCACCACCTTCATTACCTCGTCGCCGAGATGGTTGATGACCTTCACCGCGACCTTGCCGCTGGAGGGCTTGGGGAACGGGCGTGAGCGGGTGCGTTTCAGGCTTTCCCAGGCGGCGGCGTCAATCTCCGCCTTCAGCGTCGTCTTAAGCGCCTTGTAAGGGTCGTTCGCGCCCGGGAAATAGGCGTGGCGGACGAAGAAGCTCTCGTAGTTGTAGTCGGTGTCGATGAACCAGACGGCAATGTCATCGGCATCGCCGCTGACGATCTCGCCGCCCTTGTACATGTCGACGCCGGCCACCTCGATGCTGATGCAGTCATCGGCTTCCTCGTGAACCTGAATGTCCGGCTCGCCGAACACCGTGAACAGGTTGCCGGCGCCGGTGTTGGCAAGGTCCGGCATGTGCAAATCCGGATTGATCCGCGCCCGCAGCACGGTGAGCGCGCCCATGCGATCGAACTCGGAGGCATGGGCGTCGAAGTTGAACGAGGCGGCGATCAGCAGATCGAAACCGGCCTCCATCGCCTCGCGCGCTGCGGCGGTGAGGTCGGCGCGCGCGACCGTGCCATACTCCGGGCCGACCATGATCGCAGCGCGGCGGGTGGGGCTGTCGCCTAGCGTGTCGCTCTCGCCCTCGCTCGCCTGCCGCACGGCACCCTCGGCGCAGATGAAGCGGCCGGGCCAGGGCCTGAGCGACGAAAAGACGAGGCGGTCCGCCTTGTGCGCCTGCTGCACGCCAGAGCGACGGAGGTTGTCGAGCACCATCTCGGCAAAGTCGGCGCTCTCGGCTGCAGCGCCGGTCTGCCGCCGGCCCTCGGCAGCCTCGAGCTCGTCAAACAGGCTGTCATCGACGTCCATGGCGGGGACCCGGTGCGGTGACAGGCTCTCAACCGTGAACGGCCCCGCGACGCGGACGCGGCCCTTGTCCTCGTACGGCTGGTCGTAGAGAAATTCGGTGTCCGCCTTGGCGGCGATCGAGGTGTCAATCTCCTTCTGGCGCGCGATGCGCAGGATCCACCACGCGCTATGCAAGCCGTCCATCGTCTTGGGCGGTGGCCCCGGCCGGTACCGTTCCGGGATCGAGGAAAGATCTTTCCACACGTCGGCCAGCGGGAATGGCAAGGCATCGACCACGCTCGCCGGAACGGCGGTGGCAGATTGCTCGCCCGTCAGGTCGCGAGGTATTTCCCATTCCTGCCAGTCGACGCCGAGTGCGGCGTTGATAGCCTGGCGCAGGGGTTCCAGCTTCGCCTGATATGCTTCCCAGATCGTGTCGATCTCGGCGTTGTTGGCAATGGACTTGAGCGTGATGTGCGGCACGCGCTTGTAGACGAAGCCCTGGCGCAGCCGGCCATAGGTGGGCGTGTCGGCGGGGACGGAGCGCGTCACCTCGCCCTCTTTCACCTGCCCCTCGCGGCTGTCGGCGAGCAGATACCAGGGATAGCGCGCGCCCATGATCCGCGCGCGGGCGAGCGCCAGCGCGACGCGGCTGGTGTCGATCGTGATCCAGCGGCGGCCCCATTGCTCGGCGACGAAGGCAGTAGTGCCCGATCCGCAGGTGGGATCGACGACTAGGTCGCCGGGATCGGTGGTCATCAAGATGCAGCGTTCGATGACGCGAGGGGTAGTCTGGACGATGTAAGTCTTTTCGCCTGACCGGGAGCCCGCAATTACGGTATCTTGCCAAACGTTCGCGATCGGCACGACGCCGAAGTCGTTCAGATGCCGAACATAACGCAAGGCAGTCCCGCGCCGTCCAAGGCGGTCAGCAAGCGCAAGCCGTTTCAAGCCATTTTCATCAGTTTTGAAAGTGCCCTTGCCCGGCCCCAGGTTCATACCACGCCAAGGAAAGACTTTTAGGTCACCATCACCTGCGGGACGCTGACTCGTGATGTTGTCGAGCGTGAAGATCGACGACCCCGCAGGCAACGTGTCAGGGCTTTCGATTTCATAAGCGCTCAGCGCACGAGTCGACCCGTCGGCAAGCGCGACCATTCCATAGTCCGACGCACCTGCGCCGCCTAGGACCTTGTTCTTGTAAACTTGACGATATTTAACCTTGCTCGCGTCTTTGGCATACCAGAGGATGTAGTCTCCTGTTGAAGCGAGCTTCCCGGTAGACGTGCTTGTTGTCTTCGAGAAGACAATATTACCGCAAATGTTCTCATCCCCAAACACCTCATCCATCAGCGCTCGAACGCGGTGCACATTCTCGTCGCCGATCTGCACGAACACGCTGCCGCTCTCGGTCAGCAGATCGCGCGCGACGGTCAGCCGGTCGCGGAGATAGGTGAGATAGCTGTGGATGCCGTCGGCCCAGGTGTCGCGGAACGCCTTCACCTGTTCGGGCTCGCGGCTGAAATGATCGGCCTTGCCGTCCTTCACGTCGCGGCTGGTGGTGCTCCACTGGAAATTGGAGTTGAATTTGATGCCATAGGGCGGATCGATATAGATGCACTGCACCTGCCCCTTCAGCCCCTCGCGCTCGGCGAGGCTGGCCATGACCTTCAGCCCGTCGCCCAAGATCATGCGGTTCGACCAATGCTGGTCATGGGCGTAGAATTCTGTCTTCTGGTCCGGCTCGATGCCATTGAAATCCGCGAACAGATCGGGCGCGCCCTCGGGCTCTGCGCGCCGAGAGGCGGCGCGTTTCAGGTCTTCAATGAGCGCCTTGGGGTGGATCTTCTCCTGGATGTAGAGCGGCGGCGCTTCGACGATCAGGTCAGACCAATCCGCCATGTCCTTGCCGCGCCAGACGAGCTGCGGGTCCAGATCCGGGTTGCGCCGCTCATAAGCGGCGCGGATCGGCGTCTTCACCTCCGGCGGCACGAACGCCTCCAGCTCGGCCGTCGGCGCATTGCGCCTCGACGCTTCGTCATGGGTAAGGGTTTCGACGGTAAGCGGCTTCTTGGCCATCAGGCGGCATCCTCGGTCTGACACATGTGCTTCACGTGCCGAATGTCATTGTGTGCTGCGAGCTCGGCGAGGCGCGATGGGAGGTCGCGCTCGGTCAACAGAACGGCATGGATCGGACGGGCATCCCCGTTGTTCTCGTGCACCGCTTTGGTCACGGCCCGATATTTGATGCATTGATAGATGCCCCGCTCGAGATCGAGATCACCTGACCGCCGGGATTTCGCTTCGATCAACCAAAGCCCATCTGGTGTGTCATGGACTGCATCGACCCGATCCCCTGACGGCAACGGCCATTCAGTCTCCCCCGCAGCGCCGTTCTCCCCGGTGAAGGGCCGTCGGTTTGCCTGCGCCCAAAGACGCAGAGCGCGATGTTCATCACTCTCGGCAACCGAACTGTAGCCGCTGGGGGATCCTCCATCGTCAATCTCTATTCCCGGAAGCGCCACAGGCTTGACGGTCGAAGGTCGATCGAGGCGTGATGTATCGCGAAGTGACGGCAAAATCCGCCTAACCCAGTCGGCCATGGTCGCACGGGACGCCCGCTGATCAGTGCTGTCCAGCGGATTGTCCTCGCCGGCAGCGAAATAGAGCCCCGCCGTCTTTATCCGATGACCACGCGGCAGGATCAGACGTTCCCGGTCCTCGGTATTTGCCACAAAGGCCTTTGCCGCCACCGCGCTGTAGATGAACCGTTCCCCGAGACGAATTTCAGGGAAGGCGGAGTCGTACCCGTATTCAGGACGAGTACGGTATCCCCCGACAGCGGCGTCCTCATACCACCCGACCACGCGAAGCAGGTCTGCCTCCCGTGGCTTTGAGATGAACACGATGGTCCACAAGCGATCGCTGCGTTCCGCAAGTCGCTCTCCGTTTCGGATATATCCGTAGAAGAGGCCGTCGCGACTCGGTGAGAAATTGTAAGCTTCGGCGCCGGTACCATGCTCGGCGACATACCCCATGGTGCTGCTGATCCGCTCTCCTTCATAAGTGGGGGACCAGCCGATGTTCGCGATGATGATATTTTCGAAGCTCATCATGCGACCTCCGCTGTCGTGACGACATCAAGCCAGGCTTCGACCTTCGCCGCAAACTCGGTGGCGATAGTCCAGACGTCCGTGAATTCGGCAAAGCCCCAGCGGCCATGCTCGCTCAGCGCGTTCACGCCAGGTACCCAGAGGGTGCGCATGGTTTCCGCTTTGTCCTTGTCGTCCTCGTCGCGCGCTCCCTTGATCTCGACCACCAGATTGAGTGGATCATCAGCGCCACGGCCGTCATCGATGCGCAGGATGAAATCCGGGCGATAGCGCTTTGCCTCGCCACCAGCGTTGTACGGCACCTCGAAGCCGAGGTTGTGGTTCTTCACCCAGGCCAGGACACGCTGATGCTTGTCGGCGACGCGACAGAATTCGGCCTCCCAGTCACTATCGATTACCGCGTAGTTGACGTGGCACCGTTCGCCTGTCTCGTACCGATCCTTGCTGGTCATGAAGCTGACGTGTCGGGTGCTGCCTTCGCGGTTGTAAGGGTCCAACATCGCCAGCACGCGGCCGCCGCCTTCCTGGCCGCGCGTGATGGCCGCCATGATGCGGTCGGCCACCCGATCCGCGATGTTGTAGTAGAGTAGCTGCGCCGGCTGGGTGCCTCCGGCAAGTACGAGATGATCAGCCATCCATTGGCGCACGATCGATTTCGCCTGGATGATGAGACCGACATTGGGGCGGTCGCCGGCATTGGTCATTTTCCGCTTCACGATCCATTCGGCGAGCTTCAGGTGGATCGTTGCCGCGCGGGTATCAGCGAGATGCTCGACCGTCAGGTCAGCGGTTTCACCGATGATGCCGGAATTGATCGTTTCGGTCGCGCCGACCAGCTCGGGCGTCAGCTCCAGCGTCGAATCCTCTGAGAAGGACGCGGTCAAGCGCTCGCTGGGCAGTTCGGTTCTATAGCCCTCGACCCGGGGATAGCGGATTTCGGACATGTCGCGCGCGGGGCTGATCGCGTGGACGCGTTCCATATTTTCCGGACGCTTGGGCGAGGCTACGACCGGCTGGGCGGTAAAGTCGAACGGTATGCCGAGGACATCTGCGTACTCGACGGCGAAATGGCCATCGGACTGAAGCTGATAGGATTGGCGCCGAAGGGCTCGGCCGATCACCTGTTCGCACAAGAGCTGGGTGCCGAAGGCACGAATACCCAGCACGTGGGTGACTGTGTTCGCGTCCCATCCCTCGGTCAGCATAGAGACCGAGACCACGCAACGGATGCCCTCGCCGAGCTGCCCCTTGCGGCCGACAGTGTTCATCACCTCGCGCAGGATGGCAGCATCGTCGATCTTGTCAGCAGCAGCGCGATCGCCGGTTCGCTGAATCAACTCGTCCTTGAATCGTGTGATTTCGTCCTTGGCAGCATCGCGAAATTCGGAGCTGATCGCCTCGCCGCTCTCCAGCTGCTGGCTGTCGATCAGCAGGGTTCGCATACGGGGAAGCGCGGTGCCGTCGGGATCGAAGTTTCGGAACAGCGGGCATTTCCCCTTCATCGGGGTGACGTTCCCGTCCGCATCCTCGATCTCGTAGCCAGCTATATAGTCGTGGACGAGTTTCGAGGTGGCGGTGTTGTTGCACACCACGATGAACACAGGGTCGACGCCGACGCCAGCCTCCCGCCACAGCGCATGGGTTTTCTCGTAATGGCCGTAGAGAGCGTCGATGGCGGTCAACAGTTCATTGGGTAGCTTCTGGGGATCGAGCCCTTTGGCACTGCCGCGCCCCTTCTTCGGAAGCTGCTTGCCGATGTGATCCCAGAGGTTCCGAAACATGGGCGTGTCGCCGCCTGGCACGTTGTCCATCACCGGCACGCGCGGCAGCTTGACGATCCCACACTCGATCGCATCCATCAGGCTGAAGTCGCTCATCACCCAGCCGAACAGCGAGCCCTCGCGATAACCCGATCCCCGCAAGAAAAATGGGGTGGCTGACAGGTCGTAGACCATCGAAACGCCGAGCTCGCGTTTCACCGCTTCGATACCGGAGATCCACAGCCGCGCGGCCTCGTTGTTCTCCTTGGCTTCCGCGAGTTCGTCGCCCTTGAGCTCTTCGCCTGGCAGCGGGGGGCGCTCGCGATAGCAATGGTGTGCCTCGTCGTTGAGAACGACGATGTTCTTTAGCCCCATGAGTTCGCCAGCGACGCGGCGGATCATTGCGCCATCGCTCTCCGGCTTCGGCGACGTGCGCAGCGCGGCCTGCTGGACCTTGTTGAGGGGCACTTCATCCTTCTTCTTGAAGGCATGATAGTTTGTGATGACAATCTTGGCCCGACCAAGATCGAGCAGCATGTCTTCGGGGACGATCTCCCGGTTCTTGTAATAGCTGTCCGGGTCATTGGGTTGCAGGACCCGCAGACGATCCTTGATAGTGATCCCAGGCGCCACGATCAGAAAGCCCTTGGAAAAGCGCTTCGCGTTGGGATGACGAACGGCGTTGAGCGTCTGCCAGGCGATCAGCATTGCCATCACGGTGGTTTTGCCGGCACCGGTCGCCAGCTTCAGCGCCATGCGCATCAATTCTGGATTGGACGCGGCGTTGGCGGCTTCAAGGTGAGTCCAGAATCGACGGCCCTGCGACGATGAGCGCGGCGCCACTTCAGTCAGCCAGATTACGGTTTCGACCGCTTCGATCTGGCAGAAAAAGGGGCGCTGGTTGGCAAATTCATGCGCACGCCAATGCCGCAGCAAACGTGCCGTCGTCGGCGTTACTTGCCACTGACTCTCCGGTAGCCGGCGCCAGCTTTCGACAGCCGAGCGGATACCGTTGATAACCTCGGTCGGATTATATTCCTCCCCGGACTCACCGGCGAGCAAATCGCCTTGGAACGCCTTCCCCCGAACCTTTTTCGCTTTCGGGATAGGCGAGACGAGGGCGCTTTGACGACGGCGATGCACTATGACGCTCGTCGGCTGACCGTTGGCGTCGAGCTCCCAATGTCGTTCGGGTTCTTCGTATGGCGAATTGAGGATCGGGGATTGGAAAAATACCTCGCTCATTCAACATCCCCCCTCGGCCGATTCTCGCCTATGGCCAGTCCGTTCATGAATGGTTCTGCCAAGGCGGCTTCGTCAAGCTCGCTTGCCGGGGAGGCCGGCGTCCCCCCAGATCAGCGGGTCATCGCACAAGCCCGGATCTCATCTGAGCGCGCGGCGCTCTACAGGAATGAAGAGCGGCAGGGTGGCTGACGCCGAGAGGCGAAAAAATCCCCTGTGCGCCGAGGTATGCAGCCAACCTCGGCGTCGCCTGAGGCTCCTGCATGAAGTACAAGAACATTATCCACCGCGCCCGCGAGGCGCACGCTCGCGACTGCGCTATCAGGATGGCTGCCCACGTCGGGTGGGTCTTCGAGTCCCGCCCGGAACTTCTGCCGCCTGCGGTGCGCGACTTCTTCTGTGAACCGTCCGCCGAATTGATCCTGATCCCCTGGGGCGGGGGGTGCTTGGCCGGTATCGAGACTGCGGTGCGAGAGACGCGCTGCGCGGCGCTGCTCCTCGAGCCGGGGGCCACGAACGCCGGCCTCTCCACCATCTATTTTACCGTCGTGCGTTGTGCCGGCGGGAAGTTACTTCGGCACTCTGCGTTGCGGCTGTGGGCGAACGCTGAGGATACGCTGTTTCTGGTGCCTGATCCGGACGGCGACGACCTCGATGCATGCTGGTTCAGAGTCAGCGAGCGCGGGATCGATCCTTCTGAGGCGCCCTGGACTGGTCCGTTCGATTACGGCTTCGGGCATGCCGACGCGCTGGTGCACGCGACGAAGCCGGAGTGGCGCTGACGGCGCAGCGCGGCTGTCCCCGCAAGGAACGAGCTCGGCCGGTGGCTGAGCACGAAGATGAAAAAGGGTGTTTGCCGCGACCCCGCTCCGCCGTCGCGACACCCAACACAGGTAGATTATCAATGGATACTATGTTGCTCGAGCGCCCGGTTGCGGGCGCCTCCCTGCTGCCGCCCACCAGTTGTGCGGTGGCGTTGCGCGTGCACGCCTTCACAGGTGCCATCGGAGGGTTGATTGATACGAGCGCCGCCGCGCGTGACCCGATGCTCACGGGATGCCTGGTGATGCCTTATGCCGGGCTGGTCGTTGCCGGTACGGCTTGCGCCCGCCCGCTGCTCTTTCGCGAAGGGGAGGGCCTGGCCCGCTACAGCCGACAGGAGCTCGTCCTGCTCCGCTTCGATGCCGAGCGCGGGGTTACCTTCGACATTCGGATGCAGCAGCGGCCGGAATGGCTCTGCCATTATGTGGCCTGGCGCCGCGATGGAGACCTCTGGCTGCTGCCGAAAGTCGGAACCGAACCGTTCCTGCGTGCAACCCCTTGGGGGCTTGAGATCGAAGGCGAGCCGCCGTTCTCGGTTCCCGACGACCGTGCCCGTGGCATCGTCCGGGCGCTTACCTTCCCCTCGTTCGGAGGGAGGCATTAATCATGGTCAGCCGCAGCAAGACGCGCCGCACGGGCAAGTCGGCTTTCACGGCTTCCGTCCTCCCGACCTCCGCCGGGCTGAAGCAGTTCACCAATGGCGCCGGTGGGCACCCCGGCTTCACCTTCACCCGCTACTGGTGGGAGGGCGACGGGCCCCGCGCCGGCATCAGATCCTGGGTCGAAAAGAAGCTCGCACCGGGCGATGATCCGGTTTTCGGTCGGGCCGCCAAATGGGAGGTGCTCATTCCCGACTCCGCTCCCGCTGACTATGCCGATCTCGACTTCCTGCTCGAGCGGTTCGATGCGAGGCTGCAGCCCTTCGAGCGGCACGTCTTCATCCAGGTGAAGATCACGCTCGACCCGGGCGAATCCTGGGTCGCTGGCTACGAACGGGTCCGCGCCTATGCCCGGTCGCACTTCGCCGGACAGGGTCATCCGGTGGTAATCGTGGCGCATGTCCCTGGCACGGCGGGGTCGGCGAACGCCAGTCACGTCCATGTGGTGGTGCTGAACCGCAGCCTTGGGATCAACGGCCTCGGTGAAGTGAACCACCGGCTCTGCTCGGACAAGGGTAATGCGGATGCCTGGGACTCTTGGCAGGCGCATCTCTCCTTCTGCAGCCTGAGGCGTTAACCGTGGCAGAGGGAGTCTTCACGGGCGAGCCGCCCGAAGCCATCGCGCGGTTCTTGGCCACCAAAGGCGCGGCTGGCGTCGAGCAGATGCAGGCGATCGTCGATCGCGCGCGCGCGATGGTCATTGAGGCCGATTGGGCTTTCGCTGACCCGCCGATCAGCGCAGTCGCACGTTTCGAGTGGGAGGCGGATGACGATCCGCCTCCCGAGGGCCCGGCCTCGGTCTGGATTGGCAGCATGGAGGACTATTCCACGGGCGAAGGGCTCAGCGTCTATTTCGTTGCGGCCTTCGCGCACTCCGAGAACGGGTTTCGCCGGTACATCGCGCGCGAGCTCGGGACCGGCCTCGCCGACCGCGCTTGTGTCCGGAAGGGCGTGGAAGGCAGCGTTCCTTGCGGCTCGATGTTCCTGACAGACTGTTTCAGGTCCAGCCTTCGAGCCTTTGACCGAGGTGAGGGCCGGCCGGCCGCGATGAGCTTCGTTGCCCGGTTTCGGGCGAACTATTCCTGATCCGCCGCAGCACGCGAGCCCGAGGGTTCAGTGCTGCGGGCTTCCCAGGTCGCGATGAGGAACGTGGCCATCGTGCCCGAGAGGTTGACCGCAAGCTCTGCATGGCGGCCGTGTGGCTTGGCTCGCATCGGTCCGCCGCTGTGCGCGTCACTTAGCTTGTTGCGGAGCGTGCCAAGCGACTCCACGACAGATTGGCAGCTCCCCAGGATGCGCTTGAATACGTCCTCGGTGTAAGCGTCGGGCGCGAGGCGCAACTCTGCTGCGATCAGCCTATAGAGGGCCGGTAGGTCGGCCTTGTCGTCGTAGACGACGCCCTGCTTCGACAGCAGCCACTTGATTACGTCTTCGAGTAGCGTACGGGCGAGAGTGATGGCGCCCTCCGGGTCTGTGCCACGCCGCTGCAGAGCGTCTGTCCAGCGCCTGTGCACGACCTCGCGATCGAAGCGGCCTAATGCGGTGGATATCGCCGCATCGGCCGGGCTGCTATCGGCGAGTAGGCTATCGAGCTCGTCATTGGCGATGTCGCGCGCAAGTTCGCGCCCGATTCGTCTAACCTCCAGATCTCCCAGTGCCTGCAGCCGCTTGCTGACGTACATCCGCTTGCTGTTCATGGCCTCACCTTCGGTCCCCTCTGCGAGGCCGAGCCGCTGCCCCAGCGTCGGGAGATCGTAAGCCTTGTAGTTATCCGCGATCAACTCGGCGAGCAGCAGACGGAGGCGGGCCGCGCCTCGCGTTCCGGATGCGTTGATCATAATGCTCCTTTCATGCGTGCTCCGTGCCGGTGGGTGAACTAGCATGGTCGGCCCCATCAGCACGAGATTCGCCCACTTTCCGATGTTCGGCTCGCCGAAAAGAGCTTGCCAGCTCGTTCTATATTTGTTCTCGCAAAGACATGGAACGCGAAATTCTATCCTCGATTCTCCTAGCAGCTCCGGCTTGGGCGCGGGTCGGCCTCGCCGTCCGAGACGAGCGGATGCGAGAGCAGGCGGCGGATGCTCTGGCCGCCACGATCATAGAGCGGCTGGCAGAACGAGAGCCGCCCAACCGAGATCAGATGGCGCTGCCACTGGACGGCGCTTCGCCATAGCCTGTAAAGCTGCCGAGGATGACGGACCTCTCTCTGGGAGTAGACGTCGCGCACGACGCTACCCATCCACATTTTGTGTCATATGGACCGCTACAGCCCGCAGGTCCGCAGTCGAAGCTGCGGCCTTCCGTCCATGCACATTCCTGCGGGTCCACAGGGAACCGCTGGCGCTTATTTGACCGATATTTGATAGTTTGCACGAGCATCAAGCTAAGCGCTTGAAATCGTTGGTGACCCCTACGGGACTCGAACCCGTGTTTTCGCCGTGAGAGGGCGACGTCCTAGACCGCTAGACGAAGGGGCCGTGCAAGCGGGAGCGGCGCCTCTACGGGGGTCGCGGCGGGTCGTCAACCCACCGCGACATCCTTTTTCATTTCAGGCGGCTGCCTTGCGGCGCTCCGCCATCTCCGCGTTGAGCATTTCGGCGAGCAGGAAGGCCATCTCCAGGCTCTGCCCCGCGTTGAGGCGCGGGTCGCAATGCGTGTGGTAGCGGTCAGCCAGCGTCTGTTCGGTGACGTCGACGGCGCCGCCAGTGCATTCGGTGACGTTCTGCCCGGTCATTTCGGCGTGGATGCCGCCGGCGTGCGTCCCCTCTGCGCGGTGAACCGCGAAGAAGCCGCGGACCTCGGCCAGGATCCGCTCGAACGGGCGGGTCTTGTAGCCGTTCGCTGCCTTCACGACGTTGCCGTGCATCGGATCGCAGCTCCAGACCACCGGATGCCCTTCGCGCGTGACGGCGCGCAGCAGCTTGGGGAAGGCCGCCTCGATCTTGTCATGGCCGTAGCGGGTGATCAGCGTCATGCGGCCGGGGATGCGGCCGGGATTGAGCGTGTCGAGCAGGCGCAGCAGCACGTCGGGCTCCAACGTCGGTCCGCACTTCACGCCGATCGGATTGCCGATCCCGCGGAGGAACTCGACGTGCGCCGAGCCCTCGAACCGGGTGCGATCGCCGATCCACAGGAAGTGCGCGGACGTATCGTACCAGTCGCCGGTTAGCGAATCCTGCCGGGTCATCGCCTCCTCATAAGGAAGCAGCAGCGCCTCATGGCTGGTGTAGAAGCTTGTCTGCGCGAGCTGGGGCACGGTTTCGGGATCGATGCCGCACGCCGCCATGAAATCGAGCGCCTCGCCGATGCGATCGGCGGTTTCGGCATATTTCGCCGCCCACGGGCTGCGACCCATGTAATCCAGCGTCCAGCGATGCACCTGCGCGAGATTGGCGTAACCGCCCTGCGCGAAGGCGCGCAGCAGGTTCAGCGTCGCGGCGGACTGGGCATAGCCCTGCACCATGCGCTTCGGATCAGGGGTGCGAGATTCCGGGGTGAAGCCGATGTCGTTGACGTTGTCGCCGCGATAGCTGGGCAATTCGACGCCATCGATCGTTTCCGTCGGGGCGGAGCGCGGCTTCGCAAACTGGCCGGCCATGCGGCCGAGCTTCACCACCGGCAGCTTCGAGGCATAGGTGAGGACCACCGCCATCTGTAGGATGACGCGGAACGTGTCGCGGATGTTGTTGGGATGAAACTCGGCGAAGCTTTCCGCGCAATCGCCGCCCTGCAGCAGGAAGGCGTCGCCGGCCGCGACACGCGCGAGCTCAGCGGTCAGATTGCGCGCTTCGCCGGCAAAGACGAGCGGGGGGAAGCTGCGCAGCGTATCGGTCGCGGCGGTCAGCGCGGACTGATCGGGGTAGTCGGGGAGTTGGCGAGCCTCGTGAGAGGTCCAGCTATGAGGGGCCCAATTGGAGGCCATGGCAAGTTTCCTTTCGGCGCGCGGCCATGCAAGAAAATGTCGCAGCGCGCAAACAAGCTGTACTTTATAGCACGCCCGGGTAGGCGCCGCCATCGATCAGGAGGCTCTGTCCGGTGATAAAGCCGGCCCGTTCCGAGCACAAAAAGGCGCAGGCTGCGCCAAATTCGGCCGGATCGCCGAACCTCTTGGCCGGGATGCGATCGCGGCTGCGCGCCTCTGCCGTCTCGACATCGATCGACTGCGATCTGGCGGCGAAGTTCATGACGGCGGGCAAGCGGCGGGTGGCGAACAGGCCGGGGAGGAGGAAGTTGATCGTGACATTGGCGCTCGCCACTTCGCGCGCGACGCCGGCGAGGAAGCCGGTCAGCCCGATGCGCGCGCCGCTGGAAAGATCAAGGCCGCCGGCAGGCGCCTTCACTGACCCGGAGGTGATGCACACGATGCGGCCGAAGCGCCGTTCGATCATCCCGTCGACGACCTGTTGAACGAGGCGGATGGGCGTGACCATATTGGCATCGAGCCCGGCGTGGATCGCAGCCTCGTCAAGATCGCGGAAACCGCGCGGGGGCGGGCCGCCGTTGTTGTTGACGAGAATGTCTGGCCGACCGGCGGCGGCGACCAGATCGGCCTGCACCGCCGGATCACCGATGTCGCCGGCGATGGCGATCACCTCCACGCCGGCATCCTGCCGCAGCTTCGCGGCTGCTTGCTCGACCGCATCGGCATCGCGGCCGTTGATGACGAGACGGCAGCCGGCGCGGGCAAGTTCCTGCGCGCAAGCGAAGCCCAGCCCTTGGCTGGACGCGCAGACGATGGCGGTTTTGCCGGACAGGCCAAGATCCATGAACATTCTCCCGATCGAGGCCGGATCATAGGGGAGAGAGGCAGGCGGCGTCACCATCGCAAGGGCGCGGGCGGTATCGCGTGCTTGCTGCGCGGTGCACGCCTGCCTAAATCCAGATCATGGCGCATGCTCATCACGATCATCACGAACCGCAGGGTGCAGACCTGGCCGAGGCAGCCCAGGCAACGTTGGAACGTGCCGGGGAGCAATGGACCGCGATGCGCGCCAGCGTGTTTGGCGCGCTGGCCGGGTTCGATAAGCCGGCGAGCGCCTATGATATCGCCGACGCCGTTTCCAAGGCGGAGGGGCGGCGCGTTGCCGCCAACAGCGTGTACCGCATCCTGGATCTGTTCGTCGGAACGAACCTGGCCCGCAAGGTGGAGAGCGCCAACGCCTATGTTGCCAATGCGCACCCCGATTGCCTGCATGACTGCATTTTCCTGGTGTGCGATTCGTGCGGGCAGACGACTCATCTTGACGATGACCGCCTGACCGGCGGGGTCCGCGACGCGGCCTCTGCCGCTGGCTTTTCACCGGTGCGCCCGGTGATCGAGGTGCGCGGCCGCTGCGCCGCCTGCGCCGGTACCGCCCGATGATCGACGTGGCAGGAACCCGTACCATTCGACACGATCCAACCGCTGGGGTAAGCGCCGCACGATGACCGATCTGCCTCAGACGCCGTTGCTCGATACCGTTTCGACGCCGGCCGACCTTCGAAAGTTGGCCCCTGAACAGCTTCGCCAACTTGCCGACGAACTGCGGGCCGAGACGATCTCCGCGGTTGGCTCCACGGGCGGGCACCTTGGTTCGGGGCTGGGCGTGGTCGAGCTGACGACCGCGATCCACTATGTGTTCGATACGCCGCGCGACCGCCTGATCTGGGACGTCGGGCACCAATGCTATCCGCACAAGATCCTGACCGGGCGGCGTGACCGTATCCGCACGCTGCGGCAGGGCGGCGGCCTTTCCGGCTTCACCAAGCGCAGCGAGAGCGAATACGATCCGTTCGGCGCGGCGCACAGTTCCACCTCGATCTCGGCCGCGCTTGGCTTTGCCATCGCCAACAAGCTGGCCGACCAGCCGGGCAAGGCGATCGCGGTGATCGGCGACGGCGCGATGTCCGCCGGCATGGCCTATGAGGCGATGAACAACGCCGAGGCCGCAGGCAACCGGCTGGTCGTGATCCTGAACGACAATGACATGTCGATCGCGCCGCCGGTCGGCGGGCTGTCGGCCTATTTGTCGCGCATCGTTTCCAGCCGCGAATTCCTGTCGGTGCGCGAGTTGATGAAGAAGCTGGCGCGGCGTCTGCCGCGGCCGTTTCACAATGCAGCGCGCAAGACCGACGAATTCGCCCGCGGCATGACGATGGGCGGCACGCTGTTCGAGGAGCTGGGCTTTTACTACGTCGGCCCGATCGACGGGCATAATCTGGAACACCTCATCCCGGTGCTCGAGAATGTGCGCGACGCGGAGGAAGGCCCGATCCTGGTCCACGTCGTGACGAAGAAGGGCAAGGGCTATGCCCCGGCCGAGGCGGCATCCGACAAATATCACGGTGTGCAGAAGTTCGACGTGGTGACTGGCGCGCAGGCGAAGGCGCCGCCGGGGCCGCCGGCCTATCAGAACGTGTTCGGCGACGCGCTGGCCAATGAGGCGGATCGCGACCCGCGGGTCTGCGCGATCACCGCGGCCATGCCGTCGGGCACTGGGGTCGATCGCTTCGCGCAGCGCCATCCCGATCGCGCGTTCGACGTGGGCATTGCCGAACAGCATGGCGTGACCTTCGCCGCTGGCCTTGCGGCACAGGGCATGCGCCCGTTCTGCGCGATCTATTCGACGTTCCTGCAACGCGCCTATGACCAGGTGGTCCATGACGTGGCGATCCAGAACCTGCCGGTGCGCTTCGCGATCGATCGTGCGGGGCTGGTTGGCGCTGACGGCGCGACGCATGCCGGATCGTTCGACATCACCTATCTGGCGAGCCTGCCCAATTTCGTGGTGATGGCGGCGGCGGACGAGGCCGAGCTGGTCCACATGGTCCATACCTGTGTCGAGCATGATTCCGGCCCGATCGCGGTGCGATATCCGCGCGGCAACGGCACCGGCGTGCCGCTGCCCGGGACCCCCGAACTGCTGGAGATCGGCAAGGGCCGCATCGTGCGCGAGGGCAAGACGGTGGCGATCCTGTCGCTCGGCACCCGGCTGGCCGAGGCGCTGAAGGCGGCGGATCAGCTGGAGGCCAAGGGCCTGTCGACGACGGTGGCCGATCTTCGCTTTGCCAAGCCGCTGGACGAGGCGATGATCCGTCGCCTGCTGTCCAGCCACGAAGTTGCCGTGACGATCGAGGAAGGATCGGTTGGCGGCCTCGGCGCGCATGTCCTGACCATGGCATCCGACGAGGGGCTGATCGATGGCGGGCTGAAGCTGCGCACGCTGCGCCTGCCGGATGTCTTCCAGGATCAGGATACGCCGCAGGCGCAATATGCGGCGGCAGGGCTTGATGCCGATGGGATCGTCGGAACCGTGCTGAAGGCGCTGCGCTGGAACGAAACCGGCGCCGCTGTGGGCGCGTGAGCGGCTGGACCAAGGTCATCCTCGCCACTGCCATATTGGTGGTGGCGATGGCGGGCTTCAATCTCGCGCTGTGGCGCCGCCTGAAGGAAGCGCGGCGGATCGCGGCGTTGCGCGCCGAACAGGAAAGCGACGAGGCGCTGCCACCTTCCTGATCGCGTCGTGGCCGGTGGCCTCGACCATCTGCCTCAGTTGCGTGCCTCATGCGCGGTGTAATCATGCGGGCGGGCGAGGATCGCGCGGGCATCGCCTGGCGCCCTGACTTCGCCATGCGGCCCGCCGGCGGCCTCTATCACTCGGTCGAGCAGGGCCTGACCCTCGGGCCACCAGCCAAGTCCGCTGGCCGCGTTGAGATGGCCTTGTGCGCCAGCATCGACGAAGTAACTGCCCCAATCCGCCGCCAGGCTGTGCGCACGCTCGATCGAGACCCAGGGATCGTCGGTGCTCGCAACCAGGATCGAGGGGAAGGGCAGGGGGATTCGGGGTGCGGGGGCGAAGGTGTTCAGCTCCGCCGGTGCGCCCTCGCGATCCACGTCGGCAGGCGCGACGAGCAGGGCGCCCGCCACTGGCCATCCATAGGGTTGCGGGCTGAGCGACGCCCACCAGGCGATCGCCTGGCATCCCAGGCTATGCCCGACCAGAATGACGGGGGCCTGCGCGCTGGAGATTGCCTGGTCGAGCTTCGTCACCCAGGCGTTGCGATGCGGGGTATCCCACATGCCGAGATCGACACGGTGCGTGTCGAGGCGGCCTTGTTCCCAAAGAGTCTGCCAATGCGCCGGACCCGAATTGCCGAGGCCGGGAACCGTAAGGACGGTTGGCGGCCGCGCGATGCTGGACGAAAAATGGCCCATGATGGTGCTCCTGTCCGTCGGGGCGAGGCCGCGGTGCCAGTGCTCTAGGGGGACGCCCGGCATCGCGACCTCGACCTCTTTCTATATCCTATCAAATCCATGGGCAATGACTCAGTTCCGCCACAAGGTCGGATCGAGCAGCGCTTGCGACGAAGCGATCGGGGGGCGATAGGGCCGGCATGGCAAAGTCTCGCGTAGATCAGATGCTCGTCGATCGCGGCCTCGCCGAATCGCGCACCCGTGCGCAGGCGCTGATCATGGCCGGGCTGGTCTATGTCGGTGATCGCAAGGTGGAGAAGCCTGGGCAAAGCTTCACAGAGGATGTGACGCTCGACGTGCGCGGCCGGGACCATCCCTGGGTGTCGCGCGGCGGCATCAAGCTGGCGCATGGGCTTGACCATTTCGGCTGGGACGTGGCGGGGACCGTCGCCATCGATGTGGGATCATCCACCGGCGGCTTCACCGACGTGCTGCTGAGTCGCGGTGCGGCGCGCGTGTATGCGGTCGACAGCGGCACCAACCAGCTTGCCTGGAAGCTGCGGCAGGACCCGCGCGTGATCGTTCATGAACAGACCAGCGCGCGCATCCTGACCGATGCACATATTCCCGAGCCGGTCGACCTGATCGTGTGCGACGCGAGCTTCATCGGCATTGCCAAGGTGCTGGAGGTGTCGCTGCGCTTCGCCAAGCCCGCCGCCCACGCGCTGACGCTGGTGAAGCCGCAGTTCGAGGCGGGCCGCGAGGAAGTGGGGAAGGGCGGCGTGGTGCGCGACCCGACCGTTCACCGGCGCGTCTGCGACGAGGTGGCGGCCTGGTTCGAAACGCAGGGGTGGCGTGTCGAAGGCGTGAGCGAAAGTCCGATCACCGGGCCGGAAGGGAATGTGGAGTTCCTGCTCGCGGCTGTCCGCAATTGAGGCACTTGCGCGATTGATGATGATCGTGCGCGGTTTACGATCGCTGCGGGCCATGGTTAGGCGACGCAAAACGCCGCGGAGGAAATGTGGGGGCATTAGCGTCCAAGAGCCAGTTGCGCATGTCGTTCGTGCGATGGGCGCTCGTATGTGTCCCGCTGATCATGCTGCTGGGCTTTCTGTCGGGCCGCAGTGTCCCTTCGGGTGATCAGAACCTGTGGTATCAGGCGCTGGAGAAACCGGCGGTGACGCCGCCGGGCTGGGTGTTCCCGGTCGCCTGGACGACGCTCTATATTCTGCTCGGACTTGCGCTTGCTGCGATCCTGAACGCGCGCGGGGCACGGCGACGGGCGGCTGCGGTGGGGCTGTTCGCGGCTCAATTTGCGCTGAACCTTGCCTGGACTCCGCTGTTCTTTGGTGCGCATCGGGTTGGCGCCGCGTTGCTGGTGATCACGGTGATGCTGCTGCTGGCGATCGCCACCACCGTTGCCTTTGCCCGGATCCGCAAGGCGGCGGCGTGGATGATGGTCCCCTATCTGGTGTGGCTGAGCTTTGCCGCGGTGCTGACGTGGCGGATCGATCAGCTCAACCCCGACGCGGAAACCCTTGTGCCGAGCGCCCGAACCTCCCAAGTCATTGGTTGATTCTCTACCGAAAGGCTTTGGCACATGCAGTCCGAAAACCGGCTGTTCGATGATCTGGCGAAATTGGTGAACGGCGCGGCCGGGACGTTGGCGGGTGTAGGGCGCGAGGCGCAGTCCGGCGCGCGGGAGCGAGCGCGCGAGTGGATCGGCGGCCTGGACTTCGTCAGCCGTGACGAGTTCGAGGCGGTGAAGGCGATGGCGGTTGCGGCACGTGACGAGGCCGATGCGCTTCGCGCGCGACTGGATGCACTGGAAGCGCGCCAGAACGGCTGATCTATCCACAACTGTCTGCGGCGCGTGCTTTGCGTTGCGGGGCTAACCCGTGCGATAAGATGGTGATGCTCGACGAAGCCGATCACGATCACGAACCCGAAGCCCCGCTGGACATGCTCGAAAACTATTTCTCGGCGCATGGCTGGTCGTACGACCGCCATGACGACGAGATCAGCGCGAGCGTGAAGGGCAGCTGGACCGAATATGAGCTTCGCGCCCTGTGGCGCGAAGAAGATGGCGTGTTGCAGTTCCTGGCGTTTCCGGACGTGAAGGTCGCGGAACATGCGCGCGCAGCGGTGTACGAGACGATCGGCCTCGCCAATGAACAGCTGTGGCTGGGCCATTTCGAGATGTGGTCGTCCAGCGGGATCCTGCTGTACCGCCATGCCGCGGTGGTCGATCAGACCGAGGAGGAGGCGACGCTGTCGCTCAACGCGGCGCAAGTGTTGGTGGAAACCGCGATCGACGAATGCGAGCGCTTCTATCCGGTGTTCCAGTTCGTCCTGTGGGGCGGGAAATCGCCGCGCGACGCCATTGCGGCGGCGCTGATCGAAACGCAGGGCGAGGCCTGAGCCGGTCATGAGCCTTCCCAGTTCCTTGTGGTTGATCGGTTGCGGCAACATGGGCGGCGCGATGCTGCGCGGCTGGATCGCGCAGGGCCTGCCGCCATCCGCGATCACCGTTGTCGATCCGGGCGCGCCTGACGTTCCGGCGGGGGTGCGGATTCTCGCCGCGCCGCCGCAGGAGTCTGCCCCGGACGTGATCGTGCTCGCCGTCAAGCCGCAGCTGCTGGACTCGGTCGCCCCGTCGATCGCGAGTATCCGCCCTGCGATCCTCCTGTCCATCCTGGCGGGAGTTGAGGAATCGGCGCTGGCGGCGCGCATCGCGGCGGGCACGATCGTGCGTGCCATGCCCAACCTGCCGGTGGCGATTGGCAAGGGGGTGACGGCGCTTCATGCGACGTCCACCGACCAGGCGGTTCGAGACACCGCGGAGGCGCTGATCCGTCCGCTCGGTCAGGTCGAATGGATCGCCGACGAGGCGCTTTTCGACGCGGTGACTGCCCTTTCGGGTTGCGGTCCAGGGTTCGTGTTCCGGTTCATCGACGCGCTGGCTTCCGCCGGCGAGCGACTGGGCCTGCCGCGTGAGCAGGCCGCGCGCCTTGCGCTCGCCACGGTGGAAGGGTCAGCAGCGATGGCCGCCGGCGCGGACGTCAGCCCGGCGGTGCTTGCCGATCGGGTGGCGAGTCCCGGCGGGTCGACGCGCGAGGGGCTCAATGTCCTCGATCGTGACGCGGCGCTCAATCACCTGCTGGAAGCGACGCTGAGCGCGAGCTTCGAACGGAACCGGGAATTGGCCGCGGCGGCGCGCGGCTGATCTGACAAGCCGACATCCACCGGCCGCTGTTCGGCGGCCGGGGCGACGGCTCAGCCGCGCAGTGCGTCGATCCGGGGACGCTCTTCCTCGGGGATCAACCCTTGCAGGACGGCCCAGAACCCGCCCACGGCACCCTGGCCAGCCTCCAGATAGGCGGCAGCGAGCCGTTCGCGGAGCGCGTCGTACAGCCCGGCCTCGAACGCTTCACCTTCCTTGGTGAGGCGCAGGAGCCGTTGTCGGCGGTCCCGCTCGCCAGGCCGCGCCTCGACATAGCCGCGCTCGGTCAGTTCGCTCAGCACGCGGCCGAGCGACTGTTTGGTGATCCCCAGCAGCGCGAGCAGATCGGAGACCGCCATGTCGGGCTTCCGGGCGATGAAGTAGAGCGCGCGATGGTGCGCCCGTCCGAGGCCGTGACGCGCCAGGCCGCGATCGATCGACCGCGTGATATGGGCGCTTCCGAAGTACAGCAGCTCGATACCGCGGCGAATTTCAGGCTCGCGCAGGAAGAGCGGAGAGGCGGAGGACGTCGGGGCAGCCATGTTGACCGGCATTGCCATCGGGCCTACCCGACCGCAACCCCGTCAACGGCGCGGTTGTTGCGCCTGCCAGGAGCTTTTTTCCGTGCCGACGCCTGCGCAATTCGCCTTTGAACCCAATTCCTCGCCGATCCCGGCGTCCGAACGCACCGCCCAGATCAGCGACCCGGCGTTTGGCCGCGTCTTCACCGATCATATGGCGGTGGTGCGCTGGAGCGAAGCGAAAGGGTGGCATGATGCGAAGATCACCGCGCGCACCACGCTGTCCGTCGATCCGGCGACTGCGGTGCTTCATTATGCGCAGGAGATCTTCGAAGGGCTGAAGGCCTATCGTCATGATGACGGGTCCTTTGCGCTGTTCCGTCCGGCCGCCAATGCCGCGCGGTTCCGCGATTCCGCCCGCCGCATGGCGATGCCCGAGCTGCCCGACGATCTATTCATCGGTTCGATCGAGGCGCTGGTAAAGACCGATGCCGAGTGGTTCCCGGCCGTAGAGGGCGGCTCGCTGTACCTGCGGCCGTTCATGATCGCGAGCGAGGTTTTCCTGGGCGTGAAGCCGGCCGGGGAGTATTTGTACATGGTGCTGGCGTCGGCCGCCGGATCCTATTGGAAGGGCGGTGTCCGGCCGATCTCGCTGTGGGTGAGCCATGATTATTCGCGTGCCGCACCCGGCGGCACCGGCGCCGCCAAGTGCGGCGGTAATTATGCCACCAGCCTCGTCGCGCAGCAGGAGGCAATCCGCCGCGGATGCGACCAGGTGGTGTTCCTCGATGCGACGGAACGCCGCTGGATCGAGGAACTGGGCGGCATGAACATCTTCTTCGTGTTCGACGACGGCTCGATCCAGACGCCGCCGCTGACGGGAACGATCCTGCCAGGCATCACGCGCAACTCGATTCTCCAGCTTGCCCGTGACGCAGGGCTCGCCGTGCGTGAGGAGTTGTATTCGATCGATCAATGGCGTGCCGATGCGGAGAGCGGGCGGCTGGTCGAAAGCTTCGCCTGCGGTACCGCGGCCGTCGTGACCCCGATCGGGCAGGTCTCCGGGCCCGATTATGCGTTCACCATCGGCTCGGGCGGCACGGGGCAGATTACGCAGCGGTTCCTCGACAGCCTGACCGCCATCCAGCGCGGCCGCGCGCCTGATCCGCACAATTGGCTGCATCCGATCGCCTAAGGCCATTGCACTTCGCGCGCGCCCGTTATAGGCGCCCGCGTTCTGCTGGGGCGTCGCCAAGTGGTAAGGCACCGGTTTTTGGTACCGGCATTCGCAGGTTCGAATCCTGCCGCCCCAGCCAATTTGCACTTAAGGACTTGATCTCGCTGGCTTCTTGCTTGTGAGACGGAACGATTGTGCCATCGACTGTGCCAATCGTCTGTCCGGAAGGTCGGATGCTCTGTGGCCTCGGTCCAGCATGTCTATCGGCGCGGCGCCATTTTCTGGTGGCGGCGCTGTCTCCCTTTGTTCTCATCTCGGAAACTTGATATACGTTTATCCCTGCGCACGGCCGATCGGCAGGAGGCACGGGAAAGAGGCGCCGCGCTGACCGCCGCGACGCGGGAGGTGGTAAGGATGGTGGAGGACCGCGTAAGGGCGGCGGACGCGCGCCCGACCGAAGACGAGCTCCAGGCAATGGCCAGGCAGGCGTACGCGGAGAAGCTGGCGCAGTTCTGCGATGATCAAAGAGCTTACCCGCATCATGCGGTCGATCATGAGCGCGCCAACCGAACGTGGGCCGATTATTACGACCGGCTCGTCCGCAACGGCGGCCATGCAGCAATGCTGGATGGTGAGGAACAGGCGTGGCGGATGATGGGCTGGGACGCGCAGCGGGTCGCCAATCTGCGCGTCGCGATCGCGCACGTCGAAGAGGGAAATCCGCCGATCTCACGGCGCTTCGTCGATCATTACCTTCGCGAATTCGGATACGAGCCGCATAATGGCCTGCGCCGCATGGTCGAGCGGGCACTCCATCCGGCCTATCGCGACGCCTGTCTTGAGGCCGAGCGACGCCGGCGGGGCGCGATCGAGCCGGCTTCGGCATCGCCTTACGCGGAGCCTGCTCAAGCCAGTGCGACCGCGACGGCCGTAGACCGATCATCGGCCGACCAGGGGGCGTATTTCAGCGACTTTATCGAGGCGGCGATCGCCGCCTTGGTCGCCAATGAACGATGGGATGGGAAATCGGGACGTCAGGCGCGCAGTACCATCGCCCTGTTCGAACTGCTGATCGGTCGCAAGAAGCTGGGGGCTTATCATCAGGATGACCTGACCGCGTTCATGAAAAAGCTCCGGTTCGTGCCCAAGCAGTACGACATGACGAGGGCCGAAAGTCGTAAAAGCATCCTCAACCATGTGGCAGCGGGGGAGGCGGCGGCGGAGAAGGCTGATGGCAAACCTATTGCCGGCGAACGGTCAAACCGGACACGGAACCGACACCTTTCGAGCCTTGCCGCGATCGTTCGCTGGGGCATTACCAACAAGAAGGGCAAGCCTGACATCACGTTCGACAAGCAGTTCGCGATCGTATCCAAGCGCAAGCGCGCTCGATCGGAACGTCCGGCAACCTCCAAGGACGATGTGGCAGCGCTCTTCGCCATGCCGACGTGGACGGGCTCGCAGCCTCATCGTGGCGGTACTGGCGCAGCCGTCTTGAGAGCACGCGTTACGCCTGGAGATGCGATCGTCCATGATGCGTTCTATTGGGTGCCACTTCTCCTCTACTATACCGGTGCCCGGCGGGAGGAAATCTGTAAGTTATGCCCGGGTGACGTGAAGCTGGCTCCCATTCCGCATATCTTCATCGACTTTACGGATTTTGGTCGCATCAAGAACGACCAATCGGTTCGCCCTGTGCCATTGCATCGCGAATTGGTTCGTCTGGGTTTCCTTCAGTTCGTTGAGGAATGCCGAAAGCGGGGATATCCGGTCCTTTTCCCCGAGCTGACGCCGACCAACGACGTGCAGAAGTTCGGCGACATCTATTACAAGAACGTCTGGGCCAATCTGAAGCGGGCTGCAAAACTTGCCGACGACGCGACAAATCACGGTATGCGGCATCGTTTTTCGACGGACCTGAAGGCGAAGAAGGTCTTCAGTGAGTTCCGCCGCGACGTGATGGGACAGGGCGGCCTCGACATCAACGAGGAACGGTATAGCGATACGGCGGCGATGGAGATCCTGAAGGGGATTATCGAGGAATTGCCATCCGTCACGGACGCACTCCAACCGGGCAAGGCGATCGTGCCGCCTAGGGTAATCCGCCGCAGGAAGCCGAGCATGCGTCGTAAGTAAGGCCGTAACTTTGCGGTTGGAAATTGACGGCGCGGGTGTGCGCGTTAGGCATCCGTATGGCTTTCGGCGTCTTCATCCACCGGTCGGACTCAATCTACGATGACACGCCGGCCGAGCGCTATCAGTTCCCGCCTCAATATCTCAGCCGGGTCCGCGCCTGCATCGGCGACTGGATCGTCTATTACGAGCCGCGCAAGGTGCCCGGCACGCGCGGGTATTTCGCCGTGGCAAAGGTCGAGCAGGTGATTGCCGACCCAAGCGCTCCCGGCATGTACCTCGCGCTGATCGAGCTCGGCAGTTACCTCGACTTCTCGAACCCGGTTCCCTTCGCCGACGGTGATGGGGCCGTGATCGAACGCGGCGTGCTGAACGAAGCTGGTCGTATCTCGGGTCGGGCCCAGGCGGCTGTGCGAGGACTGTCCGCCTCCGACTTCTCCCGCATCGTCGGCCTTGGCCTGGCGGAGGAAAATCCGCTGTTGCCGCGGGTCGGCGCCTCCGAAGCGCCGTCGGCAGTCCGAGAGGAGCGAATGCCCTTCGGATTCGACGAGACGCGCGAGCGTGTAAGCATGCTCGTTTCCCGCGTCGTGCGTGACCGTGTTTTCCGCCGAATCGTGCTGCGCGCATATGACGAGCGATGCGCGGTCACGGGGCTCAAGCTAATCAACGGCGGCGGGCGGGCCGAGGTCGAGGCCGCGCACATTCGGCCGGTCGAGGCGGACGGGCCGGATATCGTGAGCAATGGCTTGGCTCTTTCCGGCACGGCGCATTGGATGTTCGATCGCGGGCTCATCAGCCTGGCTGACGACGCCAGCATCCTCGTCTCTCGTCAGGCGAACGATCCGGACAGCATCCGCTCGGTCATCAATCCGAGCGGGCGAGCGATCTTGCCAGGCCGCCCCGGCGACCGGCCGCATCCGCATTTCCTGCGCTGGCACCGGGAGAACTGCTTCAAGCTGTGAAGGTGCTAACGACCGGAAATTCGGAAGGAAGGTCGGTTCAGCAGCCGACGATGCGTTGGCGCGACCAAGGGGGAGGAAATTCAGGCGCAACAACGCAATTTGGCGGAATGCCAAATTGCGGGCGGCGGCCGAGCACCGCGTCTCGGCCTGTAAATGTCCTCCAACCTTACGGTTTCCGGAAGGCGAGAAGATCTGTTCGTGGGGGGTATTGTCATTTGCCGTGACGGCCCGGACACTATGAGACATGGGCGAAGGTGGCGCAAACAAACAGGAAGCTGCTGTGTTTGCTCATCACTTGCGAGCATTGTTGGCGCGCCAGGCACAGGAAGATCGCGAGGCGATCGGCGCCCACCTGCGTCGAGCCGGCTTTCAAGTGCAGGATCTTGAAAATCGGACAGCGATCAAAAGGCGAGCGAACGGTCCTTCCGTCGACTTCTTTACCGCCAGTCCGCTAACCGGCCGCGATCGCCAGACTGGCGGCTTTCGCATCCCGCATGTCGACTTCAAGCCGATCACGCCCACGATTGGTCCGACCAGCAAGGACGGCATACAACGGTCGCACAAGGTCACTCACATGACCGCTATCCAACATTTCGATTATGTCACGGACGGGGCGAAGGTCGAATTCGCCTCGCATTTGGATTACATCGCCCGCGTAACCGGGGCCGCTGATCCCTTCGGTGAACTGAAGTGCGACGCGCTCGACGAGCTCGCGGATCGCAACGAGAAGAACGCGCTAAGCTTTTATACCAATATTCCCGGCGGAAAGGCGCGAGCGCGCAGTCTGTTCCAGGCAGCCGAGGAGGTGGTGCCGGCACCGAAGACCTACGAGCTTCTCGTCTCCACAGGCGAATGGGAGACATTTGCCGACAGGGCGCAAATGGCCGGATCGCCCGCATGGTTTCTGCGGATGGAGCAACAGCTCCGCGCGGAGCGAGATGCGATAGTCGAGCGAGCGGCTACCGAGGGGAAAGCCATCAGACACCGGCAGGTTGTTGTCGATCGCCTAAGTTCGGCGGATGCGTTCGACCGCCTTGAGCTACTGGACGGTTACCCTGATCTGAAGGGCAAGATTGCCTGGAAGCAGGGGCGGACGGAGCGGTGCCAGTATCGCTTCGTGGGTGAATTGCCGGACGGGCTATCAACGCGCGACCGACACGCCATCCTCTCTGACTTTTGCGATCAACTCGGTGAGGATGGTTGGATGGTGGTCGGCGCAATCCATCAGCCCGACGCGACCAATGACAAGCGCAACTACCACGTTCACATCGACCTGTACGACCGCAAGGCGCAGTGGCTGGAGCGGGAAGGATGCTGGGATTTCGCATACTCAGCTAGAAGGAACGGGAAGCCGACGCACCCGTATCGGCAGAACAAGGTCCGCTATGAAAAGCGCGGCGCCGACGGAAAGCTGCGCAAGTTCGACGTCGCAGGCTTCATGCGATCGCGCTTCATCGAAGCGGTAAACGCCGTGGGGGAGAAGCGAGGCGTCGTCCGATATCTGCACGGGACCTACGAGGACAACAACATCGATCTGACGCCGTTGGAGCATATGGGCAACCGCGCCATGGGCCTCGAAAGGCGCGGCACCGTCACCGAAGTCGGATCGCGTAATGCGAGGCGGATCGCCGCCGATGAAGCATCAGCTTGTGAGAAGCGGGCAGCCGCGGCGGAAGCTGCTCTGGCAGAGGAAATGGCGCGTGTCCGGAGCACAGCAGTGCACAATCAGCAGGCGTTGCGAGAGGCCGAACGCCATGAGCTCTTGCAGCGCCGGTTGATCCGCCGGCGACTTCAGGCGGACCTTGTTGATAACGTCATCGCGATGGCCTGTTCGCGGGCGGACGCCGTCGTGCGCACGCTTACCCCGGCGCCGGGCCATCGGATCAAACTCAATCCGGGTGACGCGGAGCTCCTCGCCGAAGCACACCTTCATCTGGATTGGGTTCGGCGAACCGGACCCTCGCCGCGCGACCGCGAGGTCGAACGGCAGTCGTTCGCGACAGCAAGGCACCGTGCTGTCGCTCAAAAAAAGATCCTGGAGGAAGCCATTTCTCGCGCGGCTGCCGCCCAGAACCCGGTGGGGATCATTTATCATCGCCGTCGACACGAGACCGGGCATGCCCCTGCCGCCGATCCTTCGTACGACGACATGAAGCGTTCACGTTTGGCCAAATGGTTGGAGAAGCATGCGACCGATCCAAACAAGCTAGCCTTCGTCGGCAATGAGGCTCGCCTGGGCAAAGCTGTGCCGCCGTCCATCGATACGCTAATGGCACGCTTCGCCAGTGAACGGCCGTTCCAGCAGAAGTTGTCGGCGGAAAGGGCACGGCGTGAGATCGCAGCGGCCTCCCGTCTCCCGGAACCCGCAGCCATCGCTGCTAAGGATCAGCCAACCATCCAGCAAAGCTGGGCCGAACAACCTAAGGCCACACAGCTGGAAAGCACGCATACTGAGCAGGCGGTAGCGGCGTCTGGGGCGATGAAAGATGATTCCGTGCCATGCGCGCCTCGGCCTCTCGTTGAAGCGTCTTTAACCGAAGGTCGTAAAGAAGCACGACGACATGGTTATACTGATGTCAACGAAGCCGACCGGGCGGCTCTGGAAGCTCGCAGTCCGCCATCCACAATATCGGTCAACGCCCGCCCGGAAGGAAGGAGCGTTGATGATCGCAGCAACTTGCAGAAGGTCGAAGAGGGGAATGTTAAAAGAGCGCTCGTGAGGCTCCAGCGCACGGCCGCGCCAATCTCGCGAAATGAAGCAGGCCGGTATGATGCAGATCTCTCAAAACTAGGACGATTCGAACGGGGCGCACTTGAGCGGCAGATAATGGCGCCGCACGTCCAGTCTGCACTGGCTGCCATGTTCAGTCAGCAGCACATGGATCCCTCGCGCACGTCTCTGGAGGTTCAGATGAACTCCGGCGTGCCTGAACATGAAAACCTTCGTACAAGGGAGAAGATTAACAATGACAGACAATACTCGGGGCACAATCAAAGGCTTCGTCGCGGGCCTTTCGGTGCCGGCCCCTTCCGGGGGATGGCCGGCATGCGCGGCCTGCGATCATTCGATGTGGATAGTCGATCAGAGGAAGCCGATGGCTTCCTGCGATATACTCGGCGTCATGACATTCGGTCTGGACAATCGGTTCATATCCCGCTGCGAGAAGTTCGTTCAAGGCAAGTGACCGGCGAAGCCGATCATGCGAAGGCATCGAAGGAGAATTCGCCTGACGGGTTGAAGACAGCGCATGGTCGAGGAGTGCTTGGCCAAGCGAATGCTCTTGCCGGGAACGGTCAGCAGCCTCTCGCGCGACCAAAAGGGCCAGGCACAAGCCGTGAGTTCTCCCTGCCTGTGCGGGGGCGGAGCGGCAACGAGCGTTAGCCGCCACCCCGTCGCAAGACCAACGGCCTGCAGCGACATGACCCGTTTTCCAGTTTGTCGACTGTAACTGGTCGGACAGGCACTTAGCTGCTGGTTGGAATACGCCTCCTGTGCAGGAAGGCGGAGATGCGGCCGTGCCGCCCGAAATAAGCTTGGGAATGAGCCTGCGGCTGTGCCGTAGAGGCGAAATCAAGTTGCGCGAAGGCGCGGCGAGCACCCGCCGACCTTCCGCGCGGATGAAGGACTCCCATGTATACCGTTACCCCTGAGCATAGGCTCGCAGAGGCGCGCGCCCTGTCGGGAGCACTGGCGCTCGCCGATCTGGCTGGGTGGAAGATCAGCTCCTCGTCGTCGCTGATCCTGCCGCCGCCGTTCCGCAACTACCTCCATGTGGAGCAGGCGCAGCTGCTGCTGGTGCCCTCGATCGAACCGTCACGCTGCGATCTTGAGATTGTTGGCCGCGGCATGCGCGAGGCGCGCTGCGATGCGCTGGTCGTGAAAGCGTCAAGCGAGGGGCGCCGTACGCTGTACTGCGCGCTCGGCAAATGGGGACGACAGGGTAATAATTGGCATCACTCCCGTCGCTTGTGGCTGTCGCGTCACAATGAGGCGTGGCTGGTGCCCGATCCGGCAGAGCCGGTTGAGGTTGATCTGTTCTACCGCCTGACGCCCGGTCCTCTTCGTATCGGGTTTGAGCCATTCGTTTGCGCCGAGCCCGATATCGACGCCGGACTTGATCGAGCCGACGCCTATCTTGCCGCTGTGTGGGGAGATCGCTGATGAGCGCGCTCCCGTGGATCAGCCCGGCAGATGTCGACGCCATGCTTTACGACGATCCCGACGGCCCGAGGGAAAATTTTGGTTTCGCGCTGTGTAGGCCGCGCGCGAAAGGGAAGACCAACCTCACGGCCGATCTCGCCCGCGCCAAGCTTCAGCCGACCCGCCCTGCTGATGCCGACTGGCAGGCGGACGGACTGTGGCCGATCACCTGCACGTTGCACCGCATGGTCACCGCGCCGCAGGTTGCAATCGACGCTGGCGCGTTCGAGACGATCTTCCACGGCTATGATGCGAAGATCAAACCGCACCAGCGCCTGCTCGCCGCCGTGCTCACGATGCGCATGGATCATGATTGGCAGCCAGCCGACATTCTGTCGCTGGTGGGCGGATATGCGCTCGAGAAGCTCGCGCTTGAGCGCAGGCTTACCAGCATGACGGTGGTACACATGCCCGGTGAAGAGCTGTCCGGGCGCCGGCCGCATGCCCATGTGATCGTGCTTGCTCGTGTTCACCGCGCCTCAGGCTGGGGTGCAATGCATCCGGATCTGATCGCCAAGACGGCCCAGGGCAAGTTCCAGGCGGAATGGGAGGCATATCGCGACCTCTGGGCGCCGCGCTTTGGTCAGCGCTGACAATCACGGGGGGCTGCACACCGGCTCCCCGCCTGCCGGGGGGCGAGAAGAAAGCGAGTGATGGTGATCCCCGAGTTGGGGATGAAAATGAGGAAGAACGCCATGACCGCCGAGAACACCGAAATCGTCCGCCGCCACGTCGAAGCTGTTACCCAGATGCTGCTCGGCAACCGAACCCTGCAGCCTGGGGCGATGATCATCGCCGGTGAACTGACGGACGGAAGCGGCCGGATGGCGCTCGGTCAAATGGCGGATGCGTTGGGCAAGGACCTCGTCTTCCTCGCCTTTGGCGATACCGCTGATGGCTACAGCCTTACCGATATCGCGGTCGTCGCCCTGCGGAATGGGGTCTGCCATAACCGGCTCGGCTGTCGCTTCTACTTGCCAAGGACGGGCGCCCGGGCGGTGCTCCTGCCGAAGCCAAACGTCCGCGGTCACTTCCGCCTGGCGCCGGGTGAATTGATGCACGTCGACCGCAAGCCCGCTGACATCGAGGATTGTCAATCGGCGTCCAAAAAGGACCCCCTATCGGCGTGCAAAAGGGACCCCCTTCGTCGAGCTGCGTGACAGGTATGGCGGGCGTGCCGTTCGCGCTGGTTGCGGCGTAGGGCGGGCGTAGCTCGAC